>Ga0074193_1000140_pt1 | contig 134598 bp, 99 predicted proteins | sample EPASupsiteHSE605_FD_64523 | JGI IMG/M metagenome (GOLD analysis project Ga0074193, IMG submission 64523) | Bioremediated contaminated groundwater from EPA Superfund site, New Mexico - Sample HSE6-05 | ecosystem: Environmental > Aquatic > Deep subsurface > Groundwater > Contaminated ... | reverse complement strand
GATCGCTTCTTGCTTTTATCTGACATGACTTGAACATCTTCATAACCAGACATCTCTAGAAATGATTTCTATAGACCAAAACGTGCGGCCTTCAATTCGTACACATTCACTTTCAATATTTTCTGAGCTCGTGAATTAGAGACATGGACAAAACAAATCATGATATTGCCAATTTACGTGGCCACATCGGTTTGTCACAATTTAATAAAGGATTCACAATCGTACAGACAGTCAAAAGATATGGAGAAAAACGTATTTAGACAATTCAAATAGTTTGTCAATTTTGACCTTATCAAGTAAATCTTTGAATACACCACATAATTTAACAATTGAGTTATGTATTGCCATTTTGGATTGCAGAGTATTCTTTATGAAATTCCTTCAATCTAGCATAATGATCAATTTTTAATCACATGAGAATAATATATTGTCATTTAATAGATATCTCTGTCAAAAATCAGAAGAATATCATTTTCAATTCCAAAAATAAACCCAATGTATTCTATAATCAACACAATATTCATCAACAATAGTTTGTTCATAAAATAATAATAAACGTTGATTCTTTGATTCTTCTGTAATATAGACAATAGTCAATCATATTCATTATGCAATGTTATATATTAGATCACACAAATTTGGGTTCATGATGGCGAATTCGATGTGAATTGTACATATTTGCTCCAAGAACAGAAAATCCTGCTAGCAAATACTTAATAAATATTAAAACTAAGGACAAAAACTCGAAGATAGAAAAAACATTGTATACTAAATCATTGTTGGTTGTATAGAAAGTAAAAAAATGGAAAATAAGGGTTATTGAAACACATAATATCAAAACATAATCAACATAATGAGATATTCTCTTATATAGTTTTCTTCTCTCAAAGCTCATTCTTGTCACAAAACAATGGAAACCAATTTGAGAAACAAAGTAAATAGAATGGGCCGCAAAAACAATATCAGCATTTGAATTTCTTGTTAAGAACATAAAAATCGCCAAAGAGACAGAAGAAATGATTCCACAAAAAGCTAATCCAATTAGGCACACAATTACAATAATCCTTTTCCCAAACTTTAAACGACGAGAAAAGTAAATAAAACAAATATATGTACAATAAACTCCTAAACAAGATATAAAAAAGGAAATATTCCGAAAAATTCTACCCGAAATGGTATTTGTTACAGATCTTGATAAAGAATTGAAAATGGGAAATATTTTCTTACTAATAACATGATACTCAATAGAAGATATTAATTCAAAAGTCAATAGGAATAAAGCTAGTGTCCAGAATACTACTGCATTTTTTAAACTCATTTTTGCAAATATGAAAAATGAACCATGGGGCTTTGGGAAAGTCCTGAACATAATAGACAACAATTTTCTTGCATTTAGATGTATTTTCTTTGTTCTTTGTTGTTTTCTAGCTAAAATTGGACTAAAGTCGTCGCTTATGCTATATTTAATACTTGAGTTGTTTATTGTGTTTTGCAAATATAGAGGACCTCAAATAGATATAGAAAAACGTGAATTATTCAAGAAATGGTTTGATGAATCCCTGGTTGCGTCTGGAGGAGAAACATCTAATATATTAAATGTTTTTATGGAATATTCTTGGGAAAGATGGTTTCCAAACTCTTACAGTGATTGGTGGAGTAATATTTTTCGAAATTTTATCGATTGGTATATGGCTTGGATAATGAAGAAGCTTAATGTGAATCATTTTTATTTTGGAAAACAGCCTCCGAGAATTATTCAGGTTATTACAGAATCCGGAAGCGATAGTTCATCAATGTCATTGGAGTTGGCTACCATAATGGCAAATGATTTCGAGATATCAATGAGTTTTAATTTGTTTTGGATTCCAATTTCTATTGTGCTCAAAGATATCTCAATGTATTTATCCCTTAAGATAATAATAGAAACTCCTAATGAAGCCAATTTTTTATACTTGGCTCCAATGTCATCCATAGTTTTCTCCTCTGGTAAAGCTCCATCTGTTATTTCGAGTAGTTTGATTATTAATGGGTACAATATTGGTAATGTTCCATTTATCAACAACTGCTGGAATCGTCTTTTGGAGTATCTCATTGGATTGGTAATTACCAATGAGTGGTGTGCTGTTTGGGATTGGGTCACTGGTGCATTTTCAATACGCCATATGAGCAGACAATGTACTGACATCTCACACAAACTTTTTACGAGTATAGCAACTCCCGAAGGGGACTTAACTCTCGGAAGATTTTCAATGCCAGAAGATATGCTTTATCGCTTTAATGAAACTAGAAAAATATTGTGGGATAGAGCTCTTCAGATTAAATTGAAACCAAATCAAAGAATGGTTCAAATGTCACCAGCTCATGGTGACCTTATTCAACCATATATCTATTTTGATACAGAAAATAAGCCATATACTGATATTTTTACTCAAACAGATAGTTAATTCGTCAATTCTAACAATTCTTTTCGAAGAACATTGTTTTCTTCTTTCAATGATTCTAATCTTTGGTTTTCCTTCAATAGTTCTTTTTCTAGCATTTCTATCTGTTTGTCTTTTTCTAGTATTTTCTTGTGATAATCCGATGTGCTATATTTACTCTTAGATAGACTTAAAAAAGGTTCGTATATATTTGAGTTGCTAGAAATACTAGATTGCTTAATTTGCAATTGGTGGAACAAATCATCCTTTTCTTTTTCTTTTTCCTCAATTTTTTCCTCTAAATCTCTAGCATGTCGATCAAATTCTTTACAATGTTCTTGTATTTTTATAATTTCATTGTTCAGTTCAATATTTTTCGATTCTAATAATGTAATTATGAAATCAGTTCTAGTTGTTTCTTCAATTCTTTTCAATAGCATTTCTTTTTCTTTATTGTCGCAAATTGCATGTGATAGGAATTTGATTAAGGATCTTTGGCGCTTATTTGTATCAAGGATATCCATTTATTTTAAACGTATATAGTTTATTGTGCTTTGCAGTCTGGCTCTGTATCCTCTTGGAAGGGAAGGCTTAAGCGCCATTTTTGCTCTTCTTTCTCTTGTGCAACAACCCTTGGTGGTTTTGGGTGTTGGATGACAAGTGTAGAGAATGACCAGTTCCACTCTATTTTGCTTTGCTCGAACTTTTCGTTGTTAGGAGCGTTGATTCTTTTGAAGTATTTTTTATTTGTTGTTCGAATTACTATTTGGTTCTTTTCTTCGTCAACATTTACGCTATAAAAGTTTGAAGGGTAAGGAATTTGGCGGACTCTCCATTGCCAGTGTGTAGCGTTATCTAATCTCATAAAAATCGGATTCTTTCCTTGTGAAACCGCTATTGATTCGATTTCCTGTTTGTCTTCTAACGGAGAACCATATACCCATTCCCATGATCCATCTGCACCAGATGTTAGTCTTTCTCTCTGTTTTCTTGCCAATAGTTTGCCAGTGTCTATCTCGCAAATATCAACAGTTTGAATCCCGTTTTTTTCTTCATATACTATTGTCTTATACTGACCATTCCGAAATGCTGTAGCCTTAGGTGTCTGAACAGACATGTAAATATGTTCAAACAAAGTTCTTCAAATTACTTCAACAAGGTTAATTTTTAAAATAGAATGATCCTTCCCTAGATATTCTTTTATTAGATAGATAAACAAATTTCATGTTTTTTGTTCTAATTTGTTTGAAGTTAGGAGATGTTAGGAATGCTTTATCATTGATGTTGGGAAAAGCAAATAAGCAGAATTACCATAATATGCTTCATATTACCGAATTATTTGGATTGGATGAAATTACCAAAAACGTTTGCGAAAAGTTGAATAACTCCTATATAAAATATAAAAAAGAGTCGGTGACTAAGTATTATTCCGCTTTTATTTCTCAAAAATATTGTAAAGGGGTTACTCTGAGTGATATTATTCTAGATATACCCGAATTTGAATATCTCGAAGACACTGTTTCATATTTATATGTTTATTTAAACAAGAAGCATGTTAGTGATAATGAAATATTGAAAATACTTGACAAGTTTTTTGATGAGACAACTGGGATGTTTTCTTCTAAACTTGGATCGAAAGGGGATTATATTTCTCATTCTTTGGCTCTTCATTTCTTGTCAGATTATCAGATCAAATGCCGTTTTAATAGTGAGAATTCAATATCATCCCTATTAGAGGCTCTTCTATATGACGAGGACAAAAAGCATGTGATTGGTTCTCTTCTTTATTCTTCAAATCAATTGGGTATTAAAATTGATCAGTTTCTTATTAACCAAATACATGATGTAATGATTAACCAATACAAGCCAAAAAAGTTTATTGAATACTATCACTACTGTTTAGCAATATATGTTCTTTTCAAAGGAAATCAAAGGCCTGTGAAAATAGAAATGATTTCTCCCAAACAAATATCAAAAAGTAGCCACATTAAGATTAAATTTTTATGTGTAGATATCCTGGGAAGTAATGTCGAATCAAATTTGCAACTAATCAGCATGAAGCTCAACAATGGCAAAACAATTAATGATGTCAGGGAGTTCACAGAGCAAAACAATGGGTATGAACTTGATATTCTCACAAAAAGTATTCCTTTTGGTACACATACTCTTATTATCAGATGTGATCCGAAATCTGGAGAGTATTTTTCTCCAGACGTTTATAGGTTTACTATAGAAATTGGAAGGACAATCGACATTTATGATTACCAAATTATTTACGATGAACAAATTTTTTCCTTGAGTTTTCTCAATGAATCAATTAGGATGGCCAATAATTACAATAGCTCGCTGAAAATCCGGATTAATTCATCTCTCATCAAGAAACCTGATTATTCTTCTATTATGTTCATAAGTGGATATTATTCAATAACGTCTAAGCTTGATTTTGAAAAAGGATTACTTTTATGTTCTGTTGATAGCCATGAAATTAATGAATTGATGATTCTTGATCGAATACAAGTATCTCTCTTTATAACTCATCCAAATTTCCTCAATTTATATGCTGAATTATGTTCAATTCATATTGTGTCAAAAGAACCAAAAGAAATTGCCTGGGTATCAGAAACTCTTCCAATTAAAACCAACAAAAGCCTGATCATCATATTCACATCATTCTTTATTCTCCCATTTATATTTCTGGTATATCAAATTTCTCAAACAATCAGTTTATCCAATTTCCCAAAGAATAATCTGAAAAGAATTATTACATTAACACCTATCCTTATCTATATGGTAATTATTTTCACCATTAATACTATGCCCAAAATTTCTTGCCTGTTAATCATCCCTCTTTTGGTCACCCACTATCGCGCTATCAGAAAAAAATGAATCGTCCCATTGAAATTCTCAGTAATTCATTGAAAGCAAAACCCAGTTTTATGTTAATTTTCAAAGGATTCATAAGAATAATTTTATTAAAATTTCTAAATATTATAAATAACCGCTAACAGTTGAGAGAATAGTATTTGATGAGTTCAAAACCAGCTTCTTTTCCGAAAGTTATAAAGAATTATAACATAGAAAATGTTTTAGGTAGCGGGGCCTTTAGTACAGTATGTAAGGCAGTTCATAAAACTTCTGGGGAAATATTTGCTTGCAAGATTTTTCCCAAAACCAATTTAGCCGAAAAAGGTGATATTGAGAGATTTCAAAGAGAGGTTAATGCTATGGCATTCCTGAGGCATGATAATCTTGTTGCGTTATACGATATGCATTGGGACCAGGAGAATTTTTATCTATTTCTTGATTATTGCCCTGGCGGCGAGCTTTTTGATTATATTGTTGATCATGATAAACTAGATGAACCATCTTCTGCCCTAATTTTTCAACAAGTTGTTGCATCTGTTCAGTATTGCCATTCTCATGGAGTCGCTCATAGAGATTTGAAGCCGGAAAATATTTTATTAGATCAGTTTCCACATATTAGAGTTTCTGATTTTGGATTATGTGGATATGTTTCAGAGCAGCAATTAATGAAAACTTTTTGTGGATCACCATGCTATTGCGCTCCAGAATGCTTATGTCGTGTCCAATATGATGGTAGACAATCTGACGTTTGGTCAATGGGTGTGATATTATATGCAATGGTAACAGGAGAGCATCCATGGAATATTTCTAATACTTCGATTATGCTTAGACAAATCTTGAAGGGGGCATACACCATTCCAGCTTTTGTTTCTTCAGCATGCAAAGATCTAATAACCAAGATGATGCAAGTTAATCCAAAAGATAGAATCACAGTTGATGATGTAATGAAACACCCATGGCTTAAAGCTGCTGCAAAAAGTAAGCTTAAGATACCAACAATAAAACCAAAGACCGATTTATCGTCTCTACCTCCTTTGAGTGGTTTAACAATAGCGGAAATCTCTGAAGCTTCAGCCCAAAGTTCACAACGATCAGAAAGTGGTATTATTTCTCCGTTTGAAGATGGTGATGGTGGAGAATCATCTCTTCCTAAATTGAGTATTAGAAGTAGTTCCCTGCTCAACCTTCGTTCTGGAAAAGTATCATTGGAAACAAATGCAAATACCAGTTCAAGAAAAAGAGTTACCCCTGCAGGTCTTAGTCTCTCCTCAACAAGGCAACGATCAGCTGTGAATCTTCATGCTCAATCTATTAATAAGAATTCTAGTTATGGCATTCCAATGATGACAATTACTGAAGAATGATTGTTGATTAAACTACGAACCTTAATGATATTTTTTGTTTTTTCATGTTTATCGAGATTAAATACGTATGAATTCGGTCAAAACATTAGTGTGATAGGTTATGGTGCTCGGCCAATGTATCAGCCATTCAACTCTATTAAATTTAGCGCAATCCCTTTTTTTAAGAATAATAGGAAAAATCAAAATAAACAATGTCAAATAGTTCTTCATTTTCGAAGAGAAACCAGGAATATTGAGCTTTGCAATGTTAATATCACAAAAAAATCGTTTTATGAATTGATTAATTCAATTGAGCTAAAATTGGTGTTAGAATGGAATATAAATGGTTTTCATACTAGTTCTAAAGTAGGATCGATGGCTTTAGATGAAAATAACAATGTTATTCCATGCATTTTTTCTCATTATAACATTCATATTGAGTATACTCAAGATAGAGTTGAAAGAATTAAAATAGAGCCATCTAATCCACAAGAATTAATAGAAAATGCTGCAATTCGATTTACAATGTCTGAATTTTGGTCAGAAAGAGTCATCAAATATGAATCATCCATTCCAAAGATTCTTCCAATTATAATCACAATGTGCTTGTCTTTATCATTGTTTTTATTAAAAATTAGGGTCCCAAACACTACTGCTGAGACTCCTAATGAAGGATTTTTATCATCCATACTTCTTGGTTTTGTTGGTTCTGGCCTTTCTATGACATTAACAGTAATGGTTTTCTTTCCATTTTTAGAATATGATTATGGAATAAATACAATTCTAATGATATACTATGGATCTTCTATAATATCAGGGTATATCATTACTGGATTGTCCAAAGTGAAATACCATTGGATTGTGTCTTGTTTAACAGCATCTTTTGTTTTTCCTTTTATAATATCGTTTTATTATTTGAATCAAAAGAATATGTTTCTTTTGTCGGTACTAATGTATCTAATTGGTGGTGCTTTGTGTAGTGAAGTATTACTAGGCAACATCTTCAGTACAAAGAAATTCAAAATCATTAGCTTTAGATCACCTTTTATTCTTCTATTCGTTTTAGTAATCCTGTATCCCGAATTGTTTTCTGTTTTTTCCGATTTAGTATCTCGAGAAAAGCATAATTACCTTATTACGATCATTCATATTATTGCTTATATCTACTCTTTGTATGTATTATCAATATTTACAAGATCCAAAAGCTTATGGCTTTCATATTTATCCGGATTTATCACAATTATTCCATTTATTCACATATACATCCTTTTTGAAATGCAAATGGGATTTATATTCGCTTTTACTTCATATATATTATCATCTTGCACAGGATCCATCATGGTTTTCCTGGATTTGGCTGGGTAGATTCCACAATTTTTCGTAACTCGCCTATCTTTTCCTTTAAATTGTTTTTAGGATTGTTTTGAGAAAACATCTCAACCATATATTTGTAATCAATCGGAGCTTCCGGTATTTCTTTGATTATTTCCACTTCTTTGATAGTCTCTGTTGGTCCCTCCATGTTAATAAAAAATAGAAATTAATTTTAAACACTTGGATATACCTTCTTGATAGCATCAACAATGATGGTGTGATCAATATCTAGCGGGCGAGGAAATGCTGGGTAACATGAGAAGCCTGAACAGCTGCATTTGTTATTATTGTGTGATGTATATGATATCCCCATCTTGTTGGATAGTAAGCTTGCCCATGGATTACAGCTGTATTCTTTGGAAGAAAGATCAATTACCATTGATTCATTTGATTTCATCCAGATCATGTGGATGAGATTCGAAATATGATTCCCGATGAGAATACTTGAATGACCAACAATATCAGCGATTTCTTTTATCGCCATCCGATGATTAAACAAAACCACAGATGCATTCGGTATCGATTGTTCAATCACTTCTTTCAATGAAGATAATGTATCAGGCAATGCTATATTAGGTAATACCGGGCTCTGTCTAACATATACACTTTTTAGGTGCTCAAATGATGCATTTAATGCTTGAGTAATTCTTGAGTGGTCTGAAATAGGAACATTGAAATCAGTTGAAGTTATTATAAGTTTCTTAAAACACATTATATCTTTGAGCAGTCCAGGTGCATTCTTGGTGAAAGGCTCCAATAGTTTGGGTGCGTCCTTAGGAACAGCTGATCTGAATATAAAATGAAGAGGATTTGTCGATTCGTAGTGATTTTTGATCGAATTAGCAATGGGATTAAGCCAAAATAAAATCGAATTCCATATATCCGTGGAATATGGAGTTAGGAAAAAAATGGTTTCATTGTTTCTTGATACATTCTTATGACTGAGATAGTCTTTAATAGGCCATTTAAGGAATTCAAATCGCAAATCACCATCTGCACATTTAACTGATGGTCTTTCACCCATTGTTTTGGTAAAAAACAAGAATTTCTGGTGTTCTAAGCAGACATCCTCAAACACTGCATTATCTGTCAAGGGGTTAAATGATGTACTATACTGTTCTTCGCGTTTCTTAGGGTTCTTTAAGTCAATTTCTAGATATCCATTCTGTTTTCTTAGACAATGTGTATTGATTATGGTTGTTCCCCCAAAAGGATGAGCCACAGTTGAATAAATCACATTTCCAAACCGTGTGAGGTTAATAAAATCATCTCCAGAGTATTTCATTGTTACAGGACCAGTTTTGATACTAACTGATAAAAAATTGGGCAAATACTCTGAAGGATATTCCAAAGATGGCTTTACATTGAAATAGAAATCAAAGAATCCAGATCCATCATGGTATGATGAAAAAGAAGAGTCATCGCAGTCAATTGAATAAAAATTGTCAGGGAAAGGAGGAAGAAGTGGTCCTTTATCAAAATACAACAATAATAATGTCATTATTGCTATAAGAATGAGAATTACATAGTTTAGCAAAGAGAGTTTTTTTCTTGTTTGAGTCTTAGGGAAATCTTCAATCATATTAGTGATTGGAAAATCTAATATGGGGTACTACTATTGAGCTCTTAGGTTTTTGTCTTAATAATATTGATCTTTGAACGACCATGGGAGCTTTTTGCTTCAATGATTCAGTACGTCTTGGATTCATTAATAAAGATTTGTTTGAATAGTAATGAACTATGGGATCCTCCATACACCAAGGATGTATTTCGATTTGATCGATTGATATACGATGCTCAGGATATTTTTCCAACATTTTTTGCAAAAGGTCAATAACATTATGTGTGAGAAACTGAGGGTACTGAATTGTTGTCTTTGAAGAGTCGCTTGTACTGTGATGAATTGGAAACTCTCCAACAAGCATAACATATAAAAACACACCTGCTGACCAAATATCAACTGATGAATTATAAGGCTTACCTTCAATAACTTCAGGAGCAACATAAGCCTTTGATCCACATTTGGTGTTAAGAGAATCAAGTTCATATAAAAATGTGTTGCTTAATCCAAAATCAACAATCTTGGCATCATTGTTATCATCTAATAACACATTTTCGCATTTAATATCCCTATGTGCAACTTTCAAAATATTATGAAGATAATTAAGGCCGGATACAACTTGCAAAAATATATGTCGAGCTTCTTTTTCAGTAAGTTTCCCTTTTTCGTTCACTAAATCAAGTACTGAACCATTGCTCAAGAATTCCATAATTAAGTAGTAATTCTCGATATCTTCAAAAACGTCGAAAAGCGTTACAATGCAAGAATGGTTCAACTTTCTCATTATAGATATCTCTCTTTGCAACCTGATTTTTGAATGATAATCTTGAACTGAGGATTTTCGAATAACTTTAATTGCAACTGGAATCCCATTCCTAACATGATGCCCCTTCCATACAATGGCATATGCCCCTGAACCAATTTCTGCATCAAAAACATAGTCACCGACATTCTTTGTCTTCATTATATTTAGTGAAATAACCAAATCAAATATAAATAATTTGAATTGAGGTGTTCAAAATTGAATATAATCTCTATACAATATTTCTCTAAGTTCTCAACTAAAAAAATCATTTTTTGAAACATTGAAAGCAAAACTTAATGAAAAGACTCGACCAATTATTTGACGGGGTAATAACATTCAATAAAAACTTTGCATTATTCTCATCGGCGATTTCGAAAGCTTTTCCAAGGGGAATATTCATTGATACCATATAATGAAACAAGAAAAGAGAATTGTCATCTTTGGCCATTATTTCGATTGGGTAAAGTCCATTTGGGTCTTTTATTGAGGGATCAGCTCCATGTTGAAGAAGTTCGTATGCAAATGAATACAACTTACTAATACAGCAAAGTACCAATGGAGTGAAGCCATTAATATCAACAAGATTGGTGTCAATAGATCTGGATAATATAATCTTAAGCGACGTAATTTTTGGGGATGGAGATAGGATAAGCATATGTAACATATTCTGATTTTTGAGAGATTTGCACTCAGGATTGATAATTTGGATTGCCTTTTCGAAAAATTCGGTATCACTATAGAGTATCTTCCATGATTTCTCAAAATGTTTTGAAAAAAACAGGTCAAGGTTAAATTCTGGCCTTATTCTCTTGAGACTATTGAGCAAATAAATCGACCTAGATTCAATAACCCTGAAGAATGTCTCAGATTTCGAAGATGAATCATACAAAAACACTCCATGTGACAAAAGATCTTGAACAATACTCTCCATATTCTTTGATATTTCTATTGTTTTTCTTTGTGAGATCCTTTTCACTAAAAAGGAGAACAACCCTTTCGTATTTTTCGGATTAAACCATTTATTGATAAGAATACCAAGAATATCATTCAATTCCAATTCAATTAATTGTTTATACCAGCTATACATATAATATTCATCGAAATCAAAAGAATTAATTGCTTCTAAATACTGAACAATAATTTCATATTGGCCCTTTAATAATAGCATATTGAATAGATCAGATGAAGGAATTTTGTCCAATAGGATTGGTGTTGAAACTATAATATGCTCCAAAACAAAAAAGTATTCAGATTTCAGTACAAGTTGCAAAAATTCAGCAGTTTGGGGAATTGAAGCTCCTTTATGAAGAAGAAAATCAACAATAGCAGGATGCTTATAGTACATAGCAATATATATAGGAGTTTGGCCTTTAATTTCAATATCAACAAAAATTCCATTTGCAATACACTCATTAACAATGTCAATGTAACCATATTTGGAAGCTTCAATAATAGAATCTTCCGAAAGTTTTGCACCCTTTTTCAAAAGAAATCGGAGCGCAATAATAGAACCTCCTTCAACAACATAATTTATTGCATTTTTTCCATCAAAACTATAGCTATTATAATCAGCTCCTTGTGATAAAAAATACTCAATAATATCTGTGTGACCAGATAGACATGCCTCATGGAATGGAGATAGAATTTGAGAGTTGCTCTGAGCCATAATTGGCATATGGTAATATTCTACAAGATGAGTAACTAATTTAATGTGGCCAAATCTTGAAGCAATAGATAAAAGATCTGACACAGGCTCCATTTTATCAATTAAAAGATCGCAAGAGTCAATATGACCAAACATTGCTGCAAATAAAACAGGCAAATCGCCATTTGAATCAGGGCAATCCTTGCTGTTCCATAGTTTTTTAATGATCTCAATCCATCCTCCCATTGAAGCGAAATGAATTGGAGATCTCCCAAGCTTGTCATTAAGATTATTTTGAAAACCAAGCAAAAAATCAAAACAACGATTGGACCCAAAAAAAGCAGCAACAGAAACCCATGGGGGCCTGTAAGAAAGTACTCTTGGAACTGTGTAGATATCAGATGAAAAAAAACCAATTGGATAAGAGTGGCTTTCAAAATACTTCTGTAATGAATCAATATTATCATCAAGTATATATTGAAGAATATTATTGGTGATTTCCTTCTTGCTGGAAAAGGATGATGAAAAACTCATTTATGTTTATTGAACTTTTGTTTACACTTCTCTGTGAAGATGGATCCAAACATCAGGAATATCTGAGCAAATATATATGTTGACATGATCTCCACTCTTCTGAGCTTATTAGAAAGCCCAAATTCTTTGGAAATCAAGAAATAATCGGAACAGATGAAGAGTATATACCCAATCCATGAAAACAAAAATGCTGGATTAGTAAAACCGAATCTACTTAATCTTGATGAAGCTGCAAAATTAGCAACCTGAAGGGTGACACAGTACATTAAGGCTCCATATTGGTGAATGTGAGAAAAATCCATATTTGTGTACACCAAAGTAAGCATTCCCACAGAGGGTGGCAAAAAAAGTAAAATAGAAGCAATTTTGAGCTTTCTCCATTCTATGTTCAGATATTGGATCATTAATATATGGCCTATTCCGAAGAAAATGCCACCCAATACAACGTATGTTGTTCCAGGTTTTAAAAGGATAATATCCCCAATCCACTGGAATATGAAGAACAATAAAATTTTCTTTTCCCTCCTAATGGTCAGCTGGAGCCACAAAATTGTTAGCAATGGAAGGATGCCAATTTTCACAACATGATATAAATCTGGATATCTGCCATAAACGTTATCAGGCTCAAGCCAGAGGTTCCCCAATAGCAATGTAATATCTGCAAAAAACAATGCACAAGAAAGAGCAAAAAAGGGTTTCATTTTGGCTGATGTAGTCTCTTTCAAATTTTTGAATTCATTTTTCTGATCACCGTTTATTTTGTGATATTTCCGATCATTACCAATATGGACACCATCCATCATAATGGGTAATATACTTCATTGCATCTGATGCCTCTTTTATAAGAATTTTAACCTGATCTGATTCATCCATTTCTTTTCCATATTCATCAATCATGTCTTTACCTGTGAGTTTTTCAGAAACACGGGCAATAATACTTGTGGGGGATTGAAGAGGCGAAGATTCAGAGAATGATTCTTCAATAGGTTCATGTATAAATATCTCCAAAAGAGCTACCAGACTGCTTTTGTTTGCTCTTAAAATTTTCATTGTATCACGAGATATTTTGGTAAAAAGTCCTTCAACAGATCCACAATCAAGAGCATTAATCATCATTCTGGTTAATCGGAATGGAACCTTCTCAGGATATGTTGCTCTATGCATTGTTTTTTCAAAAGTATCCCCGAAATCAATATGAATAATACGACCAGTATCTTTTTGAACCATAATATTCGATGGATGACGGTCACACAATCCAATAACATACCCTACCATTGACATAATGGCAGTAGTAATGGTAAAGCATTCAACATTACTTAACCATGAATCTGCATTTGGAGAATGGGTCCAAAAGAAATTTTTAATTTCATCAGCAGGACAAATCTCAGATATTTGTAGAAAAATCTCATATTTTTGTATTGCATTTAACTGTCTAAACACACCTTTTGTCATTGAGTTAATAACATCAAATTCTGGGGTTGGTGATGCACCTGTCAACGCTCTCTGTTCAGTGATCATTTGATGAAGAGTATCAGCATTCGTTACCCATCTAATAAGACCAGCTGTAGGAGACAATGGAATGATTGCATATTCAACAACAGAAGCTCCTTTTTCTCTCATCTCAGAATTCTTAAGAAGACCATTCACAAGAGAGAAAAACTGCATAACTCTTTGATCGAGTCTCAAGTCTTTGCTCCCTTTTAATAAAAATTTGACTTTTTCTCCAGATGAAGAGTGCAAATGAAGAATTCTTGGATGTTGTTGGGTACTTAGTACTTGTAAACATGGGTCTATTGATTCAATAGTATCAGGCTTTTTTCCAATCTCATAGGTTCCAGGTATAGCTAAATTGTATCCTCTTTTAACTGTTAAAAATTCATTCACTCTTTGCAAAAGTATTATTTCAAGCCTATTAGTACTCTCTAAACATTTCTCGTAAAGTGCCTTCAAGTAACCCCACATTTCATTCTTAGATTCAGCAGAATTCTTTAAAAACAAATGCTTTGCTCTTAAGATAATATCTCCATTCATTTTCATAAAACGTTTATCAAGATCGCTCTTCTCCTGAACGCTTTTATCAAATTGTGGTTCAAGTATTTGGTGGAGTCTGGCCATATCTCTTATCTTATATGCTTGGGCTGCTTCATCTAAAACTAAGATCCATTCTTCAAATGGAGTCAATGCTGCATCAAGCATACCTTTTACAAATAATGAAGCATCTTTATATTCAATAAGGTGATTCTCTTTGAGCTTATTTAGCAATTCTTTGGCAATATCACATTTAATGTGTTGCTTCGAAAAGGTATACATTAAAAGAGGAAAAACGATTGCTTGAAAATGATTGTCTCCGAATCTTGAGAGGAGGTTATGAACAATTGTTCTAATTGTTGAATCATTATGGGATATTTGGACTGTTAGCTGGGGGATAACTTGAATAAATAGATTGTGTGGTAATCCATAAATTCCATCAATAAGTTTCTTATTAATAAGACTAGAATTCTTAATTTTGAAAAAAATGGAAAACATTTGAATAATGAAGGAAATAGCATTACTGTTTCCTATTTCAAGAACTTTCAAATAGCCTTGAACAGCATTTATGGAATACTTATCCGAATCAGGGTCAGATGGATTTACTATTATTGAGTTCGCATATGCCCACCCAATCCACGAATTTATATCTGAGGAATTCATTTGTATAGACTTTTGATAATACTCGAGGGCTTCAAATACATTACTCGTTGATGTTGAAATTAAATATGTACCCAATAAGCGATAAATCCTGCTATCAGGGCCTGATTCTTTAAGAAGAGAAATCGCAGCCGATTTTTCCCCTTTGCTCCATAAAATTTTTGCTCTGGCTTTGATAAAATCAACACTTTTTTGCATTTCGGAATTCATTCTATTCATATAACGGTCTATTAGGTCATATCTCCCTTCTGATCGGAGAACAGAGAGAATTTTTAGGTAAATACTTGAGTTTGTTTCAATTGGATAAAGAATTCCTCTAATGTCAATTAGACGAATAAAGGTTTCACTATCCCTTAAAAAGCCTTTTATCCTTTTTGTTGAGCCTTCACATAGTTTATAATTAGGGTTTCGGCATTTTTGTTTTAATGATAATATTTCTTCGAGCTCAACAAGAAGATTTGCATTCTCAAGGATCTGATTTGCTTTGTTAATATCCCCTCCTCCAAAAATTGTACGGTCTTTAGCCAAAATTGAATAACCATGATTAATGCAATGGTCAACTTCATTCAATCTTCCGATCTTTAAATTATACACTGCCTCAAATAGAACATCACCAAATGATCTTTCTTGCGGAAAATATGACAAAGCCTGATTGACTTTTGAATAATCATTTTGATGGTAATACGCCCATGCGAAGTGATGAGCATTATATTCTTTTTCAGAATCACTCAATAAATGAAAAAACGATTCTTGTTTTTGGATTTCTTCCCATTGTTGCAAATGAGCATAACATCTTATTCTATTTGATAAACTATCTAAATACTTATCATATAACTGTATTGCTTTATCCCAATTCCTAAGATACTCATTCCATCTTGCTGTAGATGATTTATCAAGAGAGCCTGTCAATTTGGACAAGATACCATGGGCACTAGCCATCCTCCCCATGGTTGTGTTAAGGTGGAGTAACATTTCATATACTCTAACATCCCCAGGAATCATTTTCAAATGTTGTTGAAAGAAATATAAGCATAATGATTTCGAGGTAGATATTTTTGATAATTCAAGATATGGGATATCAAATGGCATACCAGCTCGATCTACAATCTCAGCTAATTGAAGTATAGTTTGATTGCCCTTTGATTGAGAAAAAAACATTTTGTATATGATTGAAGAAAATCTCTTTTTTTGTTCCATGGAGAGTACTTCCCAACATGATAAAAAAGCAACAGGGAAAAGGGCTTCCTTAAAACTCCGTTCATACTCAATAAAGGAAATACAGGATCTAATTACAGATGATGGCGATGCAGAAATCACATTTTCACATAGAATATTTAACCAAAACTGAAATGATTGCCCAGTTGGTGCCGCTTTAATGGTATCGAAAAATATTGTAGATGTTTCCTGGGGTGGATTAATTCTAAATGGATCATAATTCAAAGGATACAAAGTTACGCAATTTGATTTGGAAATATCAAAAATGTTATACTGAGTGTCATTTTGATACTGATCAAGTTTTTCGCATTGCGGAATTATCATTTTTAGAATTTCATATTGCATTTTGCAAGATAATGCTGCCATGAATACCAAATTCTGTAGATGATAATTAGACTTCTGACTGTTAAAAAGAGCAATTGCAATTCTCATTACCCTGGAATGGAAAAGAGAGATATCAGAATGCATTAATACTTGGCACATATTCTTAGAAAAACTCTCAGCAATAAATGAAATATTTTCCTTAAGGAAAGGTAAACATGCTTCAAGAGCATCAAGCAATAGACTAAATTGATGATTCTGAAAAATTACGGAAAATGAAAGAAATGTTAATAGTATGATGAAAGTTTTGTAATCGGTATTCTTGATTAATGATATCGCTTCAATAAATAATTGATTAGAAAAAGCTTTCAGTGATGATTTGAAAGTAATTGACAAACATGTACAAAGTTTGATGCATGAAGAAAAACGCAAATAAGAAACAAGACATGATGATATTTCCGACAAAAATGGTATACATTCTGTTTTGCATTTTGTAACTATAACTTCTAATCCAGAAAATAGGAATAATAATCTTCTCCCCATTGTTTTAATCGATTTTATGAACATTGGAATTACCAAATGAATAAACTTTGCAGCTTCATTAGGAGCACACTCGAAAATTTGTATCACTGTCCGCAACATTTCAATTTGAGGAGATGAAAAATATGGAACCAAGTGAGAGAAAACAAAATCTGTGAAATATGAAGGATTTGTTGGATCTATTGATAACTCTGGGCTTTTTGTGTCTCCTCGCTGAATACCAAAAGAATCAACTGATGTACCAAGCAAATGAAGAATTGCCACAATGGTTTCTTGGGGATATGATGTCCTAAGAAGATTGGAAAGAGAAGAAACAATATCAGGAGAATACAAACTCAAATTGATACCAGAACCAATCTTTGAAACAATTCTACATAAAGATTCTGCAGCGACTTTTAAAAGATTAAAATCAGTTCTTGTGGTAAAGACATGATTGAATGCAAATAATACATAATCAAAGTAAAAAAATAGATGCTCTTGGCATTCTGCTAAGGATTGCAATAAAAACGAATCTCTCAAATCGATATATTTCTGATTATAAATATAAAACAACCGAGATTCTTTCCCCATATGAGATAAAGTATTCAGTGGTTGTGAAAGTGAATCAATTTGATGAAATCCTTCAGGAAATTCTGATGGCGGCAGGACTTTCTGTGCATAACCAGTATTTGATCTTTCAATCTTTTTAATTGATCCACAAATTGCTTCTATACAAAACCTAATTATTTGTGGAATAAATTGACGAAGTACGGGTTCAAATAGATTTAGGTATATAGGTAAAAGGGATGAAAATGAGGAAGATTTCTTATAACTTTTGGTCATTTTAATACAAGAAATCACATCATAAAATGATTCTACAATACAACTATAAAAATCCAAGGGATTGAAGGAAAAAAGTTTGGATATAAGCTGAACTCCTTTCTGACGGACTTTGATGGAAGAATCGGTCAATACTTGAGAAATTTGACTGGAAATAGCTACTGATTCACTAGGTTTTATCAGTGATAATGCTTCTATTCTCGAAGATCGAAACTGCCCATAGAGGCAACAGTTGATTAAAAACTCATCTGCTTCATGTATATCAAACATTCCAACAATTTTGACAATTTCGCATGCTATTTGTTCATCTTGAGTATTGTAATAAATTGGTATGACGACTTTATATAGATCTTGGGGATAATCAAAAACTAAATCATCGAATAATCTAATAAGCTTCAAAGACTTCAGAATATTGTCATTATTAAGTGTAAAAACAATATTATCCTTGATAAATTTACATATTTTGATGGATAATTCGGAATCAATAGATTGCAATAATCCTAAGCACTTAATCTCATTATCACATATTGGGCCTGTAAAAAAAAGAGAATTAAACGCTTTTGAATTGGGTATATATTCTAAAACAGTTGAGATGATCTCAAAAAAAATATTGAAGGTTTCTTCATCTTCAATTTCATCATGAATATCTTCCATAATAGTTGCCATTGATTCAATCTCAAGACAGTTTGAGAATACTCTAATAAAATCACTCATTATTGAAGAATAATGAGAAAGATTCCCAGATAATGAGAGCATATAGTATAATACAGAATAAAGATGTTCGATTTGGAGAGATGAAAAAGAATTAGCTTGGTTTCTCCCCACCAATAAAGAAAACTTAAATGCCTCAATAGAAACTTCTAGGTCTTCATTTTCACATAAACTTATTAATGCTGTGGTAAGTCTATTTTTCTCAGAATTGAAAAAATGAGGATAGAGCTCATAATATGATCGAGATAGCATTAATGGTCCTAATACATCTATATTCTTCGACATGGAAATCAGTCTCAAAGAATCATGAAAATAATTAGTCACCAGAACAGAATTCGTTTGTAAGGATATAGTTTTTAAAACGAAATACATAATTTTATGGGATAATTTAATGCATTCTTGATCTTTTGTTAATAGTATTTGGTAAAGAATATCAAAATAAGGAATAAGTCGCGAGACGACTTCTAACTCAGGAAATGATAATGCCTTCTTAACAAAATAAAGTCCACTATACAATAAATCTGGTACTTTCTCTCGAATCCAATTAAGAGCATTAATTAGTGGTGAATAAATCAGAGTAAGGTTGGTAGGGTTCTCTTTTGCAGCGGTAAACAATACATTAACCGCAATTTTAAATAATTCTCGATTACTAGACAGTAAACAGTCAAACAAAGAAGATAATAACCCACGAAATACTGATGAATCTCTTTGACAATAATGTAATATTGACAAAACAGTGAGATTGTGTACAGAAGCATCTTCACTAATTCTATTGTGAACATCTATAATATCGTTTTCCCATACATCATATAAAGCCATTTGTTCATTCTCCGATAACTTAATAATTTGTGGCAGTAAGCTTTCTATCATTTCCAATCGCTGCTTTTTCCACTCCTTATATATTTTTACGTTAATGATTGGGATAACAATCCCTCTACTATTAACTCTTCGATTCATTAAGTTATGATTGTGTCTGCAGCTTGATTTTTGATGCTATCGTTATTTGAGTTTGCCCTGATGATATGTTTTAAAAATATAATATTTAATCCAAATTTGTATAGCTTTGGTAGCTCAATCGGTAGAGCGTAGGTCTCATAATCCTAAGGTCGTGGGTTCAATTCCCATCCAAAGCAACATTTTTATTTTTTTCAATCATCAATAGTGTTTGACCAAATACCAAATGTTTTGGTTGACACTGATTCTGGAATTTGTTCCTCCTATTGGCTCGCATCCTAGAACATGGGAAAGATATGAAAAATCGATTGATTATAAAGCAGGAATATTTACCTGTTTTGACGGAGTTACCCAAATTCCATTATCGAAAATTAATGATGATTTTGTTGACTGTCAAGATGGATCAGATGAGCCAGGTACTTCAGCCAATTCTAATGGTACATTTTATTGTCAAAATGCTGGATATATTCCCCAAGAAATCCCCAAATGGAGTATTGGAGACAGTATATGTGATTGTTGTGACGGAAGTGATGAAATTCTTAACAAACATATTAAATGCCCAAATACTTGCGAAAAAATGCAAATTGAAAGAATGGAATTATATAGTATTCTTTTCAATGGATTTTCATCAGGATTAAAGATTAAAGAAGCACGGTTGAAGAGCGGAAAAGCTAAACTTGAAGATAGTCGTGATAAGAAAAAGAAGCTTGAACAAAAAATTTCTGATTTAGAAGAAGCTAGAACACGTGTTAAAATTGCTCGTCCTGCAGCAACTCCTGTTCCCGAAGTAACTCCAATGGCTTATGATGAACCCAATAATACCCCTTCTCCAACTTTTGAAATAGATCCAATTTGTGAGTTAAACAATGAGATTGAAAGAGTGAAAGATATGATAGCTCAATATGCTGATGAGCAAATGGAAGGAAATCAGGACGAAAATATTCTAAAGGAGCTTGAAAATCTCAAGGCAAGATTATCTGAGCTTGAATCTGAGAAAACTTCTCGAGAATCAATGAAAACCAAGGATGAATCCGAAGTGAATTCGGATACCAACGAGATTTCTGATGAATATTCCGAAGAAAGTGAAGGTATTAACGAGAATGGGGAATTTATTGATGAAACACCAATCAGTATTGATGAATCTATAACAACAGAACCTACTACTCTTGAGATAGTTAATGATAATGAAACTAATATTACAATTGATTCAATTCCGATAGAGAATGTTGAACATGATTGGAAATATTGGATTAGAATTATATGGAAATATACATTCCGAGTTCCCGAAATTAGATCATCACTTGAAGACACAATACGTCAAAAAACTCTCGATTCCATAGAGAACCAGCTGAATAGTGCACGAGATGAAATGAGAAAAATTGAAGATATAGCTAATTTAGATAAGAACACTAATCCCGAAGACATTGTGATAATGAAATCCTCATATAAAATGGGTGATATTGAGTTTGAATATCTGAAAGAGATTAAACAAAAGTACAATTCGTATGGGAATTACAAAAGTACCGAAAACGATGTTATGCATTTTGATGGAGGGCAATACTGCTGGCAAACTCAATGTGGGAAAAAAACCGATATAACAAAAGTCTGTTGGAAAGAAGACAAGCTAATACAATTGCAAGAAGTGAGTACATGTGTTTATAAAGGAATATTTGCAACACCAAATGCCTGTTCCGTAGAAAAAATTGAGGTTTTGAAAAATATGACTCTAGATGAACTAGAAAACATCTCAAAGCAGATTGGAATTAACTAATAAACACTTTATTCTCTATAAGATCTGATTGTTTCTCTTACATCATTTGATTGGAGGCATTCAAAAAGAATGGGCAATATCTTATTTTTCAGCTCTAAATCATCTCTTTGTCCCATCCATGTGCTGGATTGAATAGCATTTTCTGGTTGATATCGAAAAGATAAGGGGTTGTTATCAACAATAATGATGTGGTTTAAAGGAACATCAAAAATAGAAAGGTCTTTGATATAATTTCCCTCACTGAATTTGCATGATTCCCGAAAAAGCCTTTGTTCAGTTGGAATGGAGGGACAAATTGAATCAATAACTGGATTGGCATATTGAGAAATTGAGGCTGTGAAGATTACTACATGAAACAAAGGAAGAATTTGACTAAAAAACTCATCAAGATACGGCCTCTTTTGTATGTAAACAGAATATGTCAAATCACCGATTTGAACTGGAATTGCCATACTAAAATGAGGAAGCGGAGAAAAAGAACAATGAACAAGGGTTTCATCTAAATCAAGAACAAGAATCCTCTTATTGTATTGAATCTTTAAAGAAAACTCAGGTGATTGAGAAAAAATCGACAAAAAACAAGAACACAAACAACATTCACTCCATGAGCTCTTCATTGCATATTCTTCAAAATGGTACATAATCTCTCGGTCATCTTCAACACTATCAACGAGATCAACTTTTTCGCTCATACGAATCTGATGAGAAGAAAAAGTGCCAAATAATCTTTGGAAAAATTGAAACACACAATTGAATTTTTTACAAATGGATAGCGGTATTCAATTTTGATAATTAACTTGTTTACAAAAACAAACATGGATAATTTAAAATAACGGACAAAATGAATTCTAGGATCCCGGTCTCCCAGCAAAAAAAGACAGGTATTTCTATTATTGCTGACCCAACATCATTCAAAAAGCCTTCTTTATCTGATTTGCGGAATGAAATTTCCATAGGGGAGTCTTCTAAAGGGTACGTTCCCCCAAAACTTTCTGATTTAAGGAACGATGAGAAAGAGGTCAAATCTTTTGTTCCACCAAAGCTTAGCGATCTAAGGAGTGAAGAAAAAGAAAGCAAGGCTTTTTTACCACCGAAATTTTCAGATTTGCAAAAAGATGAGAAGAATCAAGCAAAAAACGAAGGAAATTCAGTGAATAAAATGATTGAAAACAAGTCGAAGAAAGAAGAAGTCAACTATATTCCATATACGGTTGATGATTTTAAGCAAATCCAGCAACTTGATGATGCATCAACAAATAGGGGCGGTTTAGGACCATCTTATGATCAAGAATGGGAGAAGAAAAAGGAAGCTCGTGCGAAAATAATGCAATTTGCTAAGAAAACAGTTCAAGATAACAAATCAGTCATCCCCAAAAAGAGATCAAAAGCCGAACCTGACCTCAAACAACCCACCAAGCTTGATAAGATGAAAGAATATGCTAATAAGATTCCAAAACCAAAAATAATTAAGCAAGAAGCTGAGATAAAAGGAACAATACGTTCTACCCCTGTTAAAGCCTCATACGATATAGATACAGAACTTCAAAGGCATGCACATTTTCAAGCAAGGGTTCAATATCTCAGAGAGAGATTAGAATGTTATCTAAAATAAAGATATTAATAGTTGTTTAGTGACTCTTTTTGTGAATTCAATTCGCCAATTCTCATGAGAATATCTCTCTTTTGGCTAATTAGAAGCTTTGGTTTTGTTTCAATATATTTCATCATGTGAGGATTCTTCTTTTTGATTATGGAATTCATTATATTAAGCTTCTCTCTATTCCTATTAATGGATTCTTTAATCATATTATACTTTTGTTTCGCATTTTCAAACTGAGTTTCTCTGCTTGATAAATGAAACTCCAAAGAAAACAAAAAAATATCGATTATGGGATGAATTTGATAAAAAGAAAAAATTTTTGTATTATCCTCGGATTCATCAATCACAATATAGAAAAATTCCTCTTTCTCTTTGATTGATGCAAATATATGGCTTATTTCTTCAATAAAAACATCTAAATCAACAGAAATTTGATTCTTTTTGCAAAAGTCAAGATATGAAACGGTATCCAAGCAAATAACATAATGAAAAAACAAATTTGAATCAGATGTGACCTCAAGAATTAATCCATTATTGTGTGACAAAGTAAAATCATAATTAGACTCATTGTTTCCCTCTTTAACAACAACACCAGAAAACATTAAAAAGTTTATTCCATAAAGAATAACTGAGTCATTGATATCAATATAGGTATTATATAAAGACCTTGTTTAGCACATGTGATTTGTGGACATTTGATAAAAGAATTGTCTCGACAGAAAACAATTGAAGATTGCGCACGTGTGTTAATGTTAGATGAAACAGAGATACCAGCATAACTGTAGTCTGAGATGCAATTCACAAGGGTAAATGACATTGATGGAGATTCTAAAACTCGAAGATTATTATAAAATGTACACTTATCAATAACACAACTCGGATTGCTCGTTCCCCAAATAAAAACATTTGTGTTTCTGTTGTTGTTCAAATAAATGTTCATATAGCAATAAATTGTTGATGTCAAGGCTTCAAATGAATCATAATCAGAACAATTGTTGATGTAAGAGAAATTAAAATATGATCCAGATGGAACTGAACGAAAACTACCACCTGATGATCCCATCTGACCATGACATTCAGTTGAATTCCAATATGATACAATTCCCTTCCCATTACTAACATCATATAAACTATCTCCACCACTTCCTTTGGAATTCGATGAATAGAATCCACTGTTCTCTTTAATAATGGCATCACAACCAATACACAAAAATGCATTTCCTCCATATTCATTTAGTTTAGTTGAGCTACATATATAAAAGCATGTTTGATTAAGAGATAGGGTGTTCCCATTAATGTAGAAACCACCTGCTTGAATACTAGCATGACAGTTCTTAAACTGGCATCTATTTATATTAAGGTTGCAATTCATGCAATTTATAGCACCACCAATCGAACTTTGAGAGCGGATATCGGAAAAAACACTCTCACAAAAAAACACTTGCTGATTGCTCTTCGACACAAACTCTCGATACTCAATATTATCTCTTGATATAAAAACATTACTCAGAAAATTATGAAAAACACAACGCTGAAATGACGAAGACTTCGAAGAATCCAAAACTGGTCCAAATGATCTAGAAAAAAGACTATTATGGAAGAAACACACATGTCTATGTGTGAAAACAGGAGAATATGAGAAACTATTCATATAACTAAGACTTAATACACTTAAATTCATAAAAATTGTTAAATCCTTAAACAAAAAAAATTTAGAATTTTTAGTGTATTTTGTAGCTCAGAAGAAAAGAACAGCAGAAATCTTGAGATTAACTCGATGTTAATAAATTCAATGATGGAACAAAATGAAATAGATGATATATATGCAAATATAGATATAAGGAGTAGCACTGATAACATGATTGTTAGATTATCATCTTTGACTTCTTTAAGCACATATACAAATCAAATTTGATTTAATCACCTTCTATTTAGAATGAACCCCCTTACCATTTCTAAACTTACTCTATTGTTGTCTTTTTATACAAAACAAATTCCTTCATATCCCATACTATTTTCCATTACAAATTTTTGGGAACGAAATAGTTAGGGATGTATTGGGAAACCACTATAATAGAAACTCAAATATCTTTTAAGGCAAATGATAAATACATACACCACTTTTAGTATTAGATAAAATGAAAAAAAGCCTTTCCAAACTTGTGAAACATTAACCTCAATTAATCATAAAAAAGATGGATATTATAAAAATCTTAATCTACTTAACCAAATAGAAATGAGAAAGGGCTATTATTGGAATACGGAAAAGACCTTGTTTAGCACATGTGATTTGTGGACATTTGATAAAAGAATTGTCTCGACAGAAAACAATTGTTGATTGCGCATTTGTGTTAATGTTAGATGAAACAGAAATACCAGCATAACTGTAGTCTGAGATGCAATTCACAAGGGTAAATGACATTGATGGAGATTCTAAAACTCGAAGATTATTATAAAATGTGCACTTATCAATAACACAACTCGGATTGCTCGTTCCCCAAATAAAAACATTTGTGTTTCTGTTGTTGTTCAAATAAATGTTCATATAGCAATAAATTGTCGATGTCCAGGCTTCAAATGAATCATAATCAGAACAATTGTTGATGTAAGAGAAATTAAAATATGATCCAGATGGAACTGAACGAAAACAACCACCTGATGATCCCATCTGACCATGACATTCAGTTGAATTCCAATATGATACAATTCCCTTCCCATTACTAACATCATATAAACTATCTCCACCACTTTCTTTGGAATTCGATGAATAGAATCCACTGTTCTCTTTAATAATGGCATCACAACCAATACACAAAAATGCATTTCCTCCATATTCATTTAGTTTAGTTGAGCTACATATATAAAAGCATGTTTGATTAAGAGATAGGGTGTTCCCATTAATGTAGAAACCACCTGCTTGAATACTAGCATGACAGTTCTTAAACTGGCATCTATTTATATTAAGGTTGCAATTCATGCAATTTATAGCACCACCAATCGAACTTTGAGAGCGGATATCGGAAAAAACACTCTCACAAAAAAACACTTGCTGATTGCTCTTCGACATAAACTCTCGATACTCAATATTATCTCTTGATATAAAAACATTACTCAGAAAATTATGAAAAACACAACGCTGAAATGACGAAGACTTCAAAGAATCCAAAACTGGTCCAAATGATCTAGAAAAAAGACTATTATGGAAGAAACACACATGTTTATGTGTGAAAACAGGAGAATATGAGAAACTATTCATATAACTAAGACTAAACACACTTAAATTCATCTAGTGTTAAACTGTAGATCCTTTGAAAAAATGGTTCCGATATAAAAGTGTGTTTATTGAACAATTTTTACTTAGGAAACACCAATATCATTTATTATCCTATCACTTGACTGAGAGAATAGAATACATGAATATAAATCGGATATTCTGATTGAAAGTATAATAATCTTGAGTTGTGTATACTAAAGTATCCAATTGGTTAATTGGATGATCGGCTTTGCACTGATCTGTACCATAGAATCTCATATTATATGTTGCTTTGTGAGTTAAAGAGTTGTTATTCATACTTGATGTGATTCCTGAATGAAACAAAAAACTGTTAAAAATTGCAATTGACCCTGATTGGATCGAAAACAGAGTGTTCTGATTGTTATCAATAACACAATAATTCAAAGTATATGAACCACCATAGACTCTTATAACTCCATGATTTGCTGGACTATTATTATGAACAATGTTGGCAAAAGTCATATTGCCATTGTTGCTTTCGAATATTATGCATATACTATTTGATACTTGGTTATATGCGAATGCACAGAATGTACTCAAAAAGGATGTCGGAGAATTAACCCTAATTCCAGAATACTGATTCGCAGAATTATGAGAACTGTTAGTGCTGTCAACACTTTGAACTCCTGATGAAGATCTGATTGATTCGTAACCAGTCAAAGATGGTGAGCAGTATGATATGGAAAGATAGTTAATTTGGTTATTTTGGATTGCTTTGATATATGAAAAGTGATAATTTGATGCTGAACACCTGTATGCACAAACAAAATTTAGAAATGAGTTCAATGAATCAAAATATATGGCCCCGCCCTGGTTTGAATTTGTGCAATAACTAAAAGTTGTTCTAGTTACAATCATTGAAATTGATGATACAGAGGTATATATTACTCCCCCTTTTCCAGTATATGCAATATATCTCAAGAAAACACAATCAGTAATATTCATTTTCGTTTCAGTATAGGATCTCCCAGAACTAATATTTTCATTGATACAATTATCAGCAAATATCAAAATATTCCGAAAAATTCTGGAATTTCTTGAAATATCATCACTCGTATCTTTAAAAACAACAATATGGAAAACAAACAGAGAAAATATAAAGAACAAGAAATGATAAAAAAGCCTTAACCTAGTAACTGTAGCTTTCATTTATGAACGACAGAAAGATAATTGGTTCGATCTAGACAAATACATTATTAATTTTTTTTAATAATGGAGAATAGATCATCATATAGCAAAAGCGAATGGACAAAATTATTACAATACTCTTATGGGATAATTGATATGGCTCTTGAGAAAGTAGTTTGGTCGCACCATAAATGTTTACTTGTGACACACCAGTTGTATGATTTTTTTGATAGATTCTGCCGAATTGAGCATGAGACACTGAAAGAAATAGAATCGAAATGGATATATGAATTTGTGAAAGCTTGCACTGCTTTTTGCGGACTATGTTCTAAATTCCAAGTTGATACCTGGCTTGAGTTTTTTTTGAGGAATGATATTAATTATTCATTTATTTTCTTGCTAAAATTGTGGAACACCTGGAGCTATACATCAGAAGTTTTCGGTTTTCCTAGTTTTGATCATATTGATTCGTTAAGGTACTTCCACTGCCAGGATCTAATATCTACCCACTCTGTTTTATCCTCGTCATTCGAAATCCTTCCGAAGAGGCTATTATCGATTGTACAGAGAAAAATTGAACGTATTGAATATGCTCTCTCTGTACCATCATCAGAGCAAATCATCCGTGAATCAAATTCTTATATTTTGCAACACAATGATTGGGTTATTGTAAAAGAAAACATTGGAATTGGTGGCTATGCCTCCGTTCATCTCGCAAGATTGAAAAGCACTGGTGAGGCAGTTGCTGTGAAGGAAATGAAAGCTGTTCAATTATATGGTAAAAGAGTATTGTATCTTAAAAGAGAAATTGATTCGATGCTTAGACTTAATCATCCTAATGTCCTTCGAATTATTGGTGTCACAGTGACACCTCCTTTTTGTATTTTAACAAAGTATATACCAAATGGATCATTATCTGAACTCATTCATCATCCAACTACTCAAACATTAACACCAACTTTGAAATCTAGAATAGCTCTCGATATATCGAGAGCTTTGGAGTATCTTCATGCACTTGGTATGGTACACAGAGATCTTAAGCCACCAAATGTGTTACTCGATAATGAAATGAAAGCAGTATTGTGTGATTTTGGTTTGACCCGTTTTATCGGACCATCAATGTCTCATGATTTGGGCACAATTCAATGGATGGCGCCTGAAATTTTAGAATACACAAAAACATATGATTCATGTGTTGATGTTTATGCTTTCGGAATTATTTTATGGGAGCTCCTAACTCAGAAGATTCCTTATAGAGGAATGAGAATTTTACAAGTTGCAACTAATGTATTGTGGAATAAAATCAGGCCAGAGATACCTGAAGATGCCTCTCCTGTTTTTCAAAAGTTATTATCTGATTGCTGGGATCCAATTGTGAAAAATCGTCCCTCAATGGAAACCATCAGAATAATGTTTTCATCTGGTTCTTGTGTTTTCCCTGAAACTGACATGACATCTTATATGGAGTGGGTTAATGAATCATCTCAACATCATGAGAGGATTATGAAGGAAGTTGCTTCAATGAAGAGCCCTCTGGAATTGGCAATTGAAAAACTAAAATCAATGAGCCCGTTTGACTCATTGGCGATACCAACTTTGCAGCTAGTTCTTGATGCAAATGCTTTGTGTAATGAAATTGTATTTATTATAACTCAAATGGGGAAAATAATCGAAACCCAAAGTATTGCTCTTATTGCAATTACCAAAATGCTTACTAATGAATCGATTGATTCAAGCCTTCTTGCTGATTCAATGATTGAGCTTTGGGATCCATGCCCTGATTTTGTTTTATCATGCCTAAAAATTTTTATCCCAAGAGTAGAAAACAGAGTAGAGTTTATTAAGAATATCATTGTTTCTAATAAAAGATCACATCCCCAGATAGTTGACTTAATTGATTCTTATGCAACAATTGACACCGTTGAAATAGTTTTCTCTGTTTTGGAGGATAAATATATTCTATCAACCCTTTCCAGATTGATTAATCATTTTGGGGTTACTCTATCTTTAGTTCATGCGGGTATTTCAAGTCTCCCAACTCTAACCTTCTTGATTAAATCAATGATTTCTCGAAAAGAATTTGCGATTCTCCAGAATGATGATTCTCAAGAAAATGCCGAAAATGTTGCGAATAATCTATTTAGGATATTGGAATTAAATTCTTGGACAAATAGCGAAGAAGAAATAACATATTTGTTGTTTAATCTTTGTCCCGTCATTAAGAAAGGAGGTGTTGGTTTAGCATCAATCGAAATACTTCAAAAAGCATCATGTTTTCCTTTATTGGCTCAATTTATAGAACAAGCAGGCATGTGGTCTCTATTCTGCGATTCTTTTTTGTCCAACAAAGAACAGATATTAGATGCTCTCATTTTATTGCTATCTTCTTTGGGGATTCCTGATGATTACACAGAAATGATTTTTGAATCTGCGGTTACTTCATTAAAAAGCACAAAAAAAGTTGCTGTTTTTGAATATATCATTGAACTCCTTAATAATTCATCAAAGTCTATTGATATCTCCGAATTTTATTCTGCTCTATTTTATGTTATCTCGTTTAATATACAGAATTCTTATGAAATCTTAAAGAAGATTCTTCAGACAAATTTGTCCAGACACCATTATAAACTCAAAAAAGATTGTGCCAACTCATTACTACAGTTTTTTGAAAGATCTGACCCATCTAGTTCATCATTGGCCGGATTTACTATACTGAGAACAGTACGAAACTACGGAATTGACTCAATTCACATTGATATCATTCATTCAACATTAACTTACTTATACTCTCGAAGGCCTCCATTCCTTGCAGCATTGCCTTTCCTCGAATTATTAATTGTATCAAGCGAATCACAAAGCACTGCCATCTATCTGGTTAAGCACAACATTGTTCTATATCTTCACAACATCCCTGTTCTATATCCAAAAGAGGCTCTTATCCCTGATATTCTATCCAGGTTTTCCGAGGTTTTTTCTAAGCACGCGAATTTGACTTAAATTGTATTGTTAAAAATGAGTGTTTTTGTTCAATTACCAACCATTTTCAATTATAAATTCGAACATTTCGTTGAAGAATTTAAAGAATATGGAGATATTTCGTTCGAAAATGATTGTCTTATAATCAAAACAGGGTCATTCTATAAGGCCATAGAATTTATGAGAACGAAAGTTGTTAGATTCAAAGATATGGATCTGAAAATGTCATTATATAATCCTACTAAATAAAAAAGACCTTTGTTTTTCGATTAGGTGGTTTTTTCTTTACATGAGGGAAGATAGTCATGAAATGCGAAATAATTGCAATGATTTCACATCGTATCCCTCTAATTTCGAATTTTAACACATCTATAAGATATTTTTTTATGATTGAACCCAAATTACAACTCAGGTTAATATATGCCCAATTATATATTCGGATTTCTCATTTTTACTCATAAATATTCCTCTTATAAGAGACTTAATGCAGATTATGTTTATTGAAACCAATATACATCAGATGGCATTGTGAGCATCCTTCCAACCAAATATTGTTCTATGTCCTGTGAGTTGATGCAAAAGATAACGTCAATAAAACTAAATATCGCTTTTCGACTCTAAATCAACTGATTTTGGTCCAAATGCTTAGGGAAACCGAATTTGTCATTTTGGATTTTGTTCAATCTTTTCTGTTTAATACATGTATCTATTTGATGATGTATCTCATGCAATGGGATAGTTCCTCACTCTGACTATTAGGGTAACAGGTTCATTTGATATTAGAGACTTTTTTAAATTTATTATAACACTTTTTATGTGGAAGGCATCTCATGCTGGACAGTGGTATCCAATTGGTCAATCTTTGGAAAAAATGTTTATAACATCTTTTGCTGCGGCAAAAGTCGAGAAAATCCAAAAAAATCGAGTAAAAGCAGTGATTGCACCTCATGCAGGTTATACTTATTGTGTTGCGACTGCAGCTCATTCCTTTTCGAGTATTGACACTTCTCTTTTCGACAAAGTTGTTGTTTTGGGTCCATCTCATCGACTTTTTTTGAAGGAATGCTCTATTGTTGACGCCAAAGTTTGTGAAACACCTTTTGGGGAGATTTCAATCGATGAATCAGCCAAAGACTTGATTTCAAAATACCCAAAGCTTTTTAAGAGTCTTGATATCCCAAGATCTGAGGCAGAGCACTCTCTTGAGCTGATGCTACCATATATCAAATATATATTTAAATCCAAACCAATCACTATCCTCCCAATTATGGTAGGTAACTTGAATTTGCGTCAGGTTAGCGATACAGCAGAAGCACTTAAGCCCATCATTAATGATCCAAAGACACTTGTTGTAATTTCGTCTGATTTCGTTCATTGGGGTCATAGGTTTGGTTATAGTTACCTTCCCGAAGGCAGTGGACCTATTCACGAGCGTATTGCACAGATTGACCATGGAGCAATGGATCAAATATCAACAACAGATGCAATCAAGTTTTGGAATTATGTTGAAACAACTGAAGCTACAATCTGTGGAAGAATACCAATAACCATTGCAATGGTTGCTCTCGACGGGAAATGCTCCGTGGAATGGCTCCACTACTCACAGTCCTCCCAAGTTACATCGCCAAATGATACCAGCGTCTCCTATTCATCAGGTGTTTTTCTAACGAAGGAAGAACCCGTGTAAACCTCCTTTACGTAATCGGTTTTTAATCGGTGTTTTAGATTCTTATGACGGATTCGAATTGTCTTAAAGCAGCGGCAGAATTAGCCCAGTATTTAATCAACAGATATGAAAAGGGGATCCAGCCAGATTTAGAGCACGAAAAATTTCGTGTAGCTGCAAAATACCATCTTAATCGTGGATTAGGGTCCACAGATATTATTGCAGCCATTCCGGCAAACTATTTAGAAAGGCTTTTGCCGGTTGTAAGAAAAAAGCCAGTAAGAACTGCTTCGGGTGTTGCTGTAATTGCCTTTATGTGTAAACCCCACAGGTGCCCCCATGTGGAGAATACAGGATTTCCTTGTTCTTATTGTCCCGGTGGTCCTGATTCCGATTTTGATTATTCATCACAGTCATATACCGGGTATGAGCCAACATCAATGCGGGCCATCAGATCAAGATATGATCCTTTTTCGCAAGTTAGATGCCGTATTACGCAATTGCAAGGAATTGGACATGCTCCAATCAAACTCGAACTTATACTAATGGGTGGTACATTTTTATATCTTGAAGAAGAATACAGGAATAATTTTATCATAGGAATGTATTCTGGTGTTACTGGGCATGTAGCTCATTCAGTAGCCGAGGCAGTATCATTTGCGGAATGCTCAACTGCAAGAGCGGTAGCTTTAACGATTGAAACCCGTCCAGATTTTTGTTTTGCCCCACATATCGATTCAATGTTAACATACGGAACAACTCGCGTTGAAATAGGTTTGCAAAGTGTATGGGAAGATGTTCTTAAACATGTAGGAAGAGGACATGGCGGGGCAGATGTTGCAAGATCGTTTCGTGATTGTCGAAGATCAGGTTTAAAGGTATGTGCTCATATGATGCCCAATCTTCCCTTAACTGACTTTGAACGAGATGTTGATGGTTTTGCTGAGTTGTTTGAGAATCCTTTTTGGAGACCTGATGGGTTGAAGCTATATCCAACACTAGTCATGCGTGGAACAAGGCTTTATGAACAATGGGCAATGAAAACATACATTCCTCTTGATCCTAATGACCTTATCACATTAATTGCTGAAATCCTTCGATTAGTTCCCCCATGGGTTCGAGTTTTTAGAATCCAAAGAGATGTTCCAATGACTCTTGTTTCTGCTGGTGTAGATAATGGAAACTTGAGAGATTTGGCAATGAAAAGATTGCTTGAAAGAGGAGGAAAATGCAGAGACGTCAGGGCCAGAGAAGTTGGGATTACTGAGATAAGAGAAAAAATCCGGCCATCCCATGTTGAATTAGTTCGCAGAGATTTTATGGCTGATGATGGATGGGAAACAGTGATTTCCTATGAAGATACTGAACAAGATATTTTAATTGGTTTAGTAAGACTCAGAGCCCCTGGAGAAACATTCCGCCCTGAATTGGTTGATGCATCAATTGTTAGAGAATTGCATGTTTATGGTCAAGTTGTTCCGATAGAGCATAAAGATTTGTCCCGATACCAGCATAAAGGATATGGGTCGCAATTAATGGCTGAAGCAGAGCGCATATCTAGAGAAGAGCATGGTGCAAAGAAACTTGCTGTTATTTCTGGAATTGGTGTTAGAGATTACTATAGAAAGCTTGGATATGAGCTCGAAGGAGCTTACATGGTCAAGGACTTTATTCAATAAATTTCCTGTTTATGGCAATTATCAATTTTCTTAGATTTATTTGCTCAATTTGTTATCAAATTTTCAATTGATGTAATGTAAAACTTTACACCAAAAATGAAGAGACTCAATGAACCAACAGTGTTGAGCGACCAAATTATTTCTGATCCAAGCTGTTCTGATGGGGAGGATATTTTATATGAATGCAGCCAAGATTTTAATTTTTTGGTACAAGAAAACAACGAAATGATCAAGAAACCGATTATTGTAAAAATTCTAACTAAGAAAGATGAGAGCGGGAAATTATGTTCTGTGAGAATCGAAATACTTATGAAAAATGATCTTTTTTCGATTTTTCAGTCATCATTCACTACTGATAGTTATCTGACATACCAAGGGAAAGAAGAACTCAAAATTGGAATAGAGGATTTTCCAAATGTTGTTAAGTCAATCTTAGAGAAAAACGGAACCATATATAATTCCAAATTCATAATTTGTCCAGATGAAACATACCAGCTATGTGTTGAAATGCCTCTTGATTTTAAGAATGTTACGATTTTGCGAATCGATTTCGAAAATGCAGAACAATCATACATAAATGCTCAAGTAAAATACAGAAACACAATTGTTCAGAAAAAACTAGAACAAATTAGGAAAGAAACGAGTAATTTGATATCTGTTCTTAAGATCAAGGACACATCTTTATTGAACTCATTGAAAAACTATAGGAAATAAAACATTATAACGCATTTTTAACACATAAATCAATTTGTACATGAATTGGGTCCATTAGTTAAAATATCTTGGCATTGTACAGAGCAGGCCATAATCTTAGCTTTGGCATATTCAAATGAGGGAGAGAGACCTTGAGGAGAATATATATCAACAAATTGTGCGATTCCATGTAAATTATCAAGTGTTGAAGAAAGAGCAACAGCAAGAAAAAGACCGAATGTAACTTCAAAGGGGAATACCAATACTGTACCATTACAATAATGGGTGGCCGCTTTTTCTAATGAACATAGGGTTTTATGAATACCAAATAGAATATCTAATGGGTTATTAAAGAAAGATATGGCTTCAAACCTTCTCACTGCTTTTCCATAGTATTTATCATCTCTAAAAACTTCTATTGGTCTTTTGGAGATGTCAAGTGGGGGACAAAAATCAAGAGGAAGTGCTAACTCTGCTATTGTTATGTTTTTAAGATCAAAAATCACATTTCTTCCGGGTTTATGGAAAAAAGAATTTTTTTGATAGACTAAATCGAATATGAATCTCTGGATCATGATTATAAGAGCAGAATCACTGTGCTTCTTTTTAATTTGAATAGAATGAATGATTTTCAAAACCACTCCAATAATAGACTGCATAAATTCTCCAGATTCTCCATTCAGAAACAATACTTGAAGACAATCAATATCTGATTTAAATGGTAATTTCTCACAAGAGACAATGCTCTCGAATGCTAGCTGTGTTTGATCAATGCGAAAGTAGGATGTTTTCGAATCAATTTTAGAACAAACACTATCAACAATACCATATAGCTCTAAATACATGTTTTCTAAAGACAATGGTAAGGGAGACAGAAGAAATATTTTTTGCAGAATACGGTTAAAAAGATTGCTGAGGGATTCTATCTCCCGTGTTTCACTTCTTAAATCATCAAATAGCTGGGGTTCATTTATGCTCAAAAAAATATCAGGGGGTATTGGAGGAATCTTCATTAAAAAGTCGATAAAAGTGTTCAAAAAATCCTTTGATTGAGAATTTTTGCGGAGTTTAAGTTTGTGCTGTTTCCTTTCGATAAAACATAGCTGATGATAAAAAAAAGTGGTGTTCCCAAGCAATCTTTCAAACTTCGGTACCCTAGAAGAGAATTTTGGAGGCTCTCCGATAAGTTTAAAGTTATAAAAATTAGTAAGCTGAGAGAGAACTTGCAAATGGGCTCCATCAATTTCATCTTGTGTCGGGTGTTTATCATGGTTTCTACAATTAATTATTATCTCTAAATTAATATATGGAACAAACTCTGGTCGATGAGAAAAGTATTTAACTAATTCCGCTGTGTCGCCTTTCTCCCTATTCATTATCTGAGTTTAAACTGATGAATGTTTGTGGAATTCCAGTCCCTTTTTTTGGCGATAAAGGGGGTATTAAAGTTTTGCTTACGGCTGTTGGACTCAAGATACCCAGTGCTTTTCAGGTTTTATTGCAGGCATTAAAGAACGCGACCGATTCTCTTGATCTTGATTCACGATCAGTCTTTAATTTTGCTCAAGATGTGAACGGAAGGATTAATGTTGATATTTCTATTTGTGAATTTTATGACTCTCTGCCGCTATTGCTAGGAATTGGAGATGAATGTGTTCCTCATTTAGGTTACCACGTTGTTGTTGGAGCTGCTTTAGCAGAATCCAGAGAAGAGCTCGAAAAATACTCGTTTAACTTTGAAAAAATTGTTAAAAAGAGTGTATTAGTGTCATTTCCATGTCTTTTTGTGTTTTCATCAAAATCATATGATGGCGTTGGGCTTGCAGAGTGTGCAACTCAGATTCCTAGCGATTCAAGTGATGAAGAGATTGATAGAAGGGTTAGACAAGCATTCATGGCAAAGTTGATGACTTTTTTCAGTTCTGTTTCAGTGACTTGTGATAACTACCTTCATAATCTTGATGATCATGTTTCATGTCTCAAGCTTGCATCATACTTATATATGATTGGTGGTGAAAATCAATGCCTTCAGTACTTGAATATGTCTCTTAAAAACAAGAACCCTCAGGCTGTAGCTACTGTTATTGAACAATCATTCAATCCGAAAATTCATATAGACTCTGAGAAAATATCTTATAGGGGAGATTTCCCATCATCACTTGAAGATATTAAAGAAATGGAAATGCCCCAGTCAATTAAATCTGCAATAATGGCAGCTCATGATACTAAGGATAGACTGGTGTTGATCCGATTACTTCTTAGGTTATCCGCAAGGTTCCCTGCCTATTCTCGTCGCTTCTTATCTGGGGTTTTAGCATTATCTTATAAACGGAAAAGGAGTCAGTATATTTTGTATTCTCAATTGGCTCTTATGATGTTGAAAGAACTTGGACATAATAGGACTTTTGCATTCCAGACAAACCAACTTTTGGAACGGACTCCTCGGGTTCCTCCATATATCCTTAAACCATTCATTGATACCTTAACACAGTCGTCAGACTGGTGTGAACAGAGACTTCATCCATCTTCAATGGTTTACTCTTTAGATTATGTTCCTAGAGAAATCAAAAATGGACTTGTTGAGTATGTTTTAACGTTTTTGCATATTATTCGTGATCCGGCTCGCCAACAGAATCTACTCTCACTTTTACCCTCCAGCGTATTAATCAATGCAGATATATTCGTGAATATTGGAAATACTGTTTTTAACCCGCAACTTCAGCCCATTGAGAGTAGGACAAGCAATAACCAATCAAGTGTTTTTATTTATAGTCCCATATCAAAAAGAAAGGTTAACAATCTGTGTTCAGTAGGTGAAACCATGTCATTTCAGGTCAGTATTTCTAATCCTTTGAAAATTAAGCTTCACCTAAATGTTATTGCTTTATTTGGTACAAACTGTATAGCAAAACCAATATCTGTTACAATTGAAAGTAGGCAATCGATTTCAATTCCACTAAATGTGCAACCTTCTCAACCAGGGAAAATGGAAATCTTTGGTTTCTCGTTTTCTAGCGGAAACCTTACTGCAATTCATTACTTTAAGTCTCCATTTATATTTACTGTAATTGATGAACTTCCTATTGTTGTTTTATGTCGTCCATTCATTAATCAAAGCACAATGGTGGAGAATAGCATTAATAACCTATCTTTCGAACTTATTAATACAGGTTCAAAGCCAATAGATATAAAATGCTTGTCTTTTGGACCTACACCTCCAGTTCTCACATCAACATCCCTCCCAATTTGTTACCCACCTGTGATGGATCCTCCTATGCCAGATTATCTTGATCCTGGACAATCTCATTCATTTTCACTTAAGATTGTTTCCGATATTACTCTCACATCATTGTCTTTTGGAATACAATATGGGAGAGAAGACTTTATCCGGGCATATCAATACCACCAGGATTTAAGTATCATTAGCGGGCCTCAAATTACTAGAATACAGGTTCTTCCACTAGATGATCATGATGACTTTCTTGATAACAAAATCACCCTCATAGTAGTCATAGAAAATCCAACAGACTTGCCTATTTCCATTACATGTAATGACAGATCTCACTTTTTTGTTCAGCCACACTCATTTGGTGCATATATAGCTAATATAGAGAGAATTGATTTTTCTGTTAATGAAAGCGATAAAAAATGGTCTTTCGGGGAATTAACACTTGATCATGTCCGTAAATGTGAAACCACAGCCACAAAAGAGAAGAATAGCCAAATTTCCAAGCATGAAAAACAGAGCCTTTGGAGAGCCTTGTATCTTAAGTTAATGATAAGAAAACAGTTGCCACTAAACTGGGTCAATAAGTTTAATTTATCAGGAACTCTTCCGTTTTCTCATGTTGTATTAGACCAAACAACCCTTTTGTTGCTTCAACCTCCTCCATTCAGTGTGAATTATGAACTCAACCAAGTTCTGAATAATATATGGGAGCTTCAGTGCATAATTGATTCTTTAGAATCATTATCCATCGTTGCCAAACTTTCTTTTGAAGTGGAACAAAGCCAAGATCAGCCAAATTTCATATTAGTTGCCGGATCTCATAGCAAAAAGTTGCAGATACCCGGGCGTTTCTCAATGCACATTCACTGCTTACCATCAGGTTCACTAACTATTATTGGGAAATTTTTTATTGGTGACGCCTTTTTCATTCGAAGATCCGTCTTTGAGCTCCAAAAAACATAATGTAGTAAAAATATGCTTTATTGATAATAAATTTAATTCTCCTTCTCTTCATCAGATGACAAATAATAATTCAAGAAAATTAACCCAAAAATCGCAGTTCCTAGAGTGGTGCAAACAACATACAATGTGTCAACCATTTTACGTGTAAATAACATTTACATTTATTCAAAATTACTCCCCACTATAAGGGAGTGTTTTTCTTAAGAACACAGAGAGGGCGATGAAAGAAAGCAATATCATTATAGAAAATGATGAAGAGTAGACTGATTTCCATCCTCCTCCAATATAAGCCAACATGAAAGTTCCAAAAATGGCCAATAATGGAACAGAATTGAGTATTGAATACTCAATCTGATGGAAGCATGTATTATCATAGAATGTTGAAGACATGCCAAATAGGTAGAGGAAAGGAATAATATACATCGAGATAAAAGCTGAAGCCATCATTAAAGACATAACACAAAACTGTGGGCCTGTTTTGGTAAGACAGCCCCACATCATTACTATCATTGATTCATCTTCATATTTGACAGTATATAAAGGCAAAAAGACTGTGGAACATAGTGTGATAAATAGAACAACTCTTGCTTTTTTTGGAGTTTTCCCATATGTCCAAATCATGAATAGAGGACCCTTAAATACACATTTCAAAACTGTGCTAGCAGAAAAAAGATCATCAAAAGTGGATTTCATCAGCCACAATGAGAAATTTTGTAGCGATTTATCATAAAAGCGACTAAGAATTGGAGGAAATATAAAAAAGGTAACCATAAACACTAGCACTATAATAAAAACAACCAATAGTGAATGAAACCTAAGATAAAATGATATTCCCGCTTCGGATGATTTCATAACTTCTTTTCCAATAAAAAAATCTTGCTTGTGTGAGATTGCACCAGATAATTGCAGTGAATGAATTCCATTTGATAAATTCAGAGGCAAACTATATACAATACTATTGTTCATAATAAGATCGACTTTTAATTCACCGCAAGCATGCTTATCTATAGTGGCATTAATGTGTTGAATTTTGGTGGAAAAAACAATTACCCGAACACGAAAAGAACCATTGTTAAACCCTGTATTGGGATTGAATAATCTGATTTTTGGCGGATTTGTTACAATAAATGGCACTTTGCTTGATGGATCAACTATATTATATGACATTATCGATCCATCAATTGATAGAACTCCAATATTCCCACTAATGGCTGTAGTTGAACCAATGATTTGTACTGTTGAGTTAAGATGGCTTGCATAGAAATTGGGCATATGAAAGTGACCAACCAAATATGCTGCAATTTGGCTACCCGAATGCGTTAGAATATCTAGAATGGTCCTTTTTTCGGTACTTTTGCTATTATAAAAACACTGGTATGGAAAGTGGGATGTTAAAATTGTGTAATCAGAATTATGAGTTTTGATTAACTCTTTTTCAAGAGTATCGAGTAAAAAAGGCGGAGGACTTATGAAAAGACCAAATGGAATTGGTGGAGCTGGAAATCTGAATGGATTGAATGAAACTATCTTGATTCTTCCATGATTTGTGTCAAAAAGATGCCTTTGAACACGATATTCAGATATCTGGCTAGAATTCAAAGTAGAAATGTAATAGTGATGCCGATGAGTGATAGATTCAACTGTTGCTTCATCGTGATTTCCAGCTGTAGCAATAATGGGTATGTGAGTAATACTTTTAACCAGTTCTGAATATTTTTCCCAGTTACTTTTAAACTGTTGATGTCTGGTGTATTTTGTAGGCTTTTCAGTTCCATCTGTTAGGTCTCCTGATATAATAATTGCAGTAGGTCTAATGTTTTGGCCAATAAAGCTAATAGCTTCTTTTGTTCTATTAAGATGCAACTTCCAAGAAGGAGAAAGATGTAAATCTGTTAAGTGAACAAACAATGATGGAGGAATGCTAGTGTTAATTATTGAAACCTGTTTCCCCTCAATCATTGGTACTTTATTCATAGTGGGAAAAAACATGATAAAAAAAGAAGCAATCGCTATTAAAATGGGCCAAAAATAATGTATCAAAATGATCTCTATAATATGGTAATGCTTATTTGATGCTTCGTCCATTTCAAATGATTTCTGAGTTATGTTATGAAAGCTTTCAATGTTCTCAGAATCAAATTGAATACAGAAACGGTAAAATAAAATTTGTTTTTCTGTGATTAAGCTAAATTACCTACATACATAAAGTATCAGAATAAACACTGAGAATGTGAATATGTAGTATAAGCTAATAGAGTGAGTTGAGTACTTTGGTTTACTAATCGTCACAAATTTGTCAAACTGATATAAATTTATCAAAAATCCACTATTAAAAAGTAATGCCACCTAAAGCACCCGCCAAAGCACCGGCCAAGGCACCCGCTCCAATGCCCAAAAAGGTCGCTAGTAATAATGAACCGACACCAGAACAGCTTCGCCTTTTACAACAAGCTGATCAAATTTTGGCGCAGGATGTTGATTTGAACGACATTGAAATTGATGATGATGATTTAAAAGCATTAGGATTGGATGAAATGTCAGATGATGATTTGGATGAAGAGCCACAAAAACCGCCACCAAAGAAAAACGTTACCCCTCCTGCATCAAAAGGCAAAGTTCCTTCTAAAGTTCCAAAAAAGCCAATTAAGGAAGAGGAATATGAGTACGAAGAGGAAGAAGAAGCACCAAAGCCACCACCAAAGAAGGTTCCTGCTCCCAAACCAAAGGCAAAAGCTGTCGTTGTTGTTGAAGAAGATTCTGAAGAAGAAGAAATACGGCCCCGTGTAAAGGCTCCTCCAAGAATCAATTCAAAATCTGTTATTGTTGTAGAAGATGATGAAGATGATATTTTGGGCGAAACAAAGAAACCAACAGTAGTTCCTGTTGTTAAACCTGCCAAAAATTATTCACGAGCGACAGCCAATTTAGGTCCTCCAATTACATCATACGAAGGGTTGTTCAATCATTATTCAGCATTGTTTTTGAACTTTTTGCATACCGCAAACAATGAACAGCTCTCAGATCATTATCTTTCTATGTTACATGATCAATTAAAACTTGTTGTTAATGGCGAAACGAATGAAATCCCTAGTCTTAGGTCAATTAATTTCCCAATTGCCATCCCACCTTTCGCTCAGTGGAAGAATATTAAGGCTCGAGATGTCAATGTCAATTCTCCTCCATCTGTTTTTACCATTGAGAATGCTCATTCCACATTACATAACCAAATGGATGAACTCACAAAGATCAAGAATCAGTTTTTGGAAATTAATGATCGAAGAAATACCGCCCGGATTGAGAGATGCATCAACGAAACTAACACAACACAGCACAAGTTTTTGAATCCCCCAATATTAATTAAGAACCTTGCTCATCTTGATTTCTTGTCAAGAGATTCTAATCTTACCCCTGAGAATATTGCTATCGAATTTATTCAAGCAAATGATGTTGAAAAAACTCCATTTAAAGTTGAAATATGTTTACCAGGATTGTCGCCTGTATATTCACCACTTTCTAAAACTAAAGATACTGTATTCGGAAAAACTGAAAATCTATCTGGACAAGGAATGAAAAGAGCAGTGAGAACTTTCCAAGATGGTATTGCTACTGTTAGTATTAAATCCGGAGATGCCAAAACAACTTATTCGACAGCCAATTTTATTCCTTCAGCATTGTTAAAAGAACGATCAGTCCTCTATCGAATTATGGTTGGGGATGCTTTGGTTGTATTTAAGCTTCATGTACATCAACCATTAGGGGAACAAAAGAAAGAATTCCAAAGAGTTGAATACATGGCATCCCCTGCATTGCTATCATCTGGCCCCATTGAAGAAATGTCATCTCAAGTCAAAGTCGATAATGATGATATTCTTGCATCACAAACTCCTTCAAGGGTTACGCAAGGTGGTATGAAACCAGTTCCTAAACCAAAACCAAATGCTCCTCTGAAACCTCCCCAAAAGCCTGTTGCAAAACCGCCACAAAAGATTGTTACCAAACCAGCACCAGCCAAAGAACCTGCAAAACCATCTCCAAGTACCAGCTTTGTTCCACCAGAAATTCGAATTTACTCTCCTGGTGAAATCAACCAGTTTTGGCCAGTTTGTGTACTTGAGTTCCTTTCAAACCAATCTAAAATGCTCATAGGTATGTGCAAGACTAAGAAAGTTGCAGTTCCTCAAGAAGTAACTGAACAGTTTCAAGCTTTTTCCAGCAAAAATGAGAATCTCTTGTCTCAATTACAAAACGAGGAATTGAGTCAACAAAAGTACATTAATGAAACAATGAAGGCAATAAAACGTGAAGAGGCTTTGCTTCCAACTACTGATGAAAAATGGAAGAAACAATCTGAAGCATTGATTGATATGATGAAAGGTCATTTACAAGAATTCAGTTAATAAAAACATGACAAAATAGGAAAAATATACTTCTGTTTGGCTTAATGCTAAATGAAAACTCTTTTAAACCACACTGATACACATATTGAATTCTAGTTATTGCTAATTGTGTGAATATCTGATTCCCAGTAGAAAGAGAAATCCCGATTTTGTTAGAATCATGATTAATAATACAATCCCTAACAACACATGTTGCAAGTGATCTAAACAATGTGACACCATTTTCGGATAACACGCTGTTCGAAAATTCACAGTTGTAATCACTCCATATAGTTACTATACCATGATTTTGGGTATTTTGAGTGTTATTAATTATGGATGTATATGAGTATATCCTCAGTCCATTCCCACCCCACCCAAAAACTGTTGAAGTATAGTAGTCAAGGCAGTGTGCAACAAGTGAGAATTTGCATTGATTGGTCTCAGGATACATAAATGACATCCCAGAGAACTGAGTAAGAAAATTTCTAGTTGAGTTGACATATAGAGCTGATTGGATTCCACTATATAGCTCAAATGATGAGTATTTCGCATTATTCATATCCGGGGGACATGATGATATTGAAAACAATTCAACAACGTTATTCATTGTACTTAAAGTTTTTAAATAAGCAAACTGGTATTCTTTGGAGGTTGAGTAACACTGATAACCACATACTTTATTAATAAAAACCTGATCTGAATTAAAATATATAGCTCCCCCATATCCACTAGCGATACAATTCCAAAAGTTACACAAAATTACGATTAAATCAACCTTAATTCCTGATATATAAATACTTCCCCCATCCGAATTATATGTAGTAGTCCTCCGAAATTCACATCCTTCCACTAATCCTTTTCCAACAAAATCATTGTTGATGTTTTGATTTAGCTCTTTGCACAAGGATATACTGGTGCACAATCTGAAAAACAAAAACATAAAAATGGAATCACCCCGATTTCGAACCCGATTCCCCTGATCCATTTTTCAGGGTCATGGCTGATAACAAGTCAGTACTTTTTGTTTGCTTAGGGAACATATGCCGATCTCCTGCAGCTGAGGGAATATGTAGGAAAATCGCACCATCTCTTATGTGCGATAGTGCCGGAACTGGTCCATGGCATGTTGGTGAGGCTCCTGATGACAGAAGCCAGAAAGTATGCCGAAAACACAGCATTGATATAAGTTCACATCAAGGGAGACAAGTTACTAAACAAGATTGGAAAAAATTCTCAGTGATCGCTGCATTAGATCCCCAAATATTTAATAGTCTTCAATCGTCAAAACCAAGTGAAGCAAAAGCCTCATTGGTTCTTTTTAATGATCCAAGTGGGATTGATGATCCATATTATGGAAGTCAAAGTGGTTTTGATTCCATGTATGATAAAATTGAGTCAATTATGCCAGTTTTCCTGAGAGAAAACAAGTTGATTGAATAAATACAAGACTATTTTATAATAGAATTACAAGATCTGGTTTTGATCGAGAAATTGGCCCAATAAATCTTTGGATTGCTTCTTTTTCTTTCTTTCTAGATATAATTCATCATCATATTTTTGAAGCTCTTTCATTGCTTCTTGATCATATATATTAGCGGTATATGTTCTATCTTTCTCCTCAACTGTTTGATTATCTAATGCACTAAGTCGATGATAATTGACCCACTGTTGGCCAGAGAGAGCAGACAGTGTTCTTGTTTTATCTTGACGCGTCTGAATAGCATTTCGGCATTGTTCTGAGTGCTTCCTAACAATAGATTCTTTTTTCTGCGTTTCCTTTTCAAGTTTTTTTTGCATTTCGATCTCGAATCTTTCATTTGCTACTCTACGAGTTTCAGCCAGATCATCAAGAACGATTGGTATTCCAGCAGGTCTAGGTCCTGTTCTGGTAATTGAGAACTTCACAGGCTTTGGGTGATCTCTCATTTGGGTTTTTGGCCTCGATGGTACTGAGACTTCGTCAAGAACATTCCAGTATGACTGGCCAATCATATATGGAAGATGTTCGTGATTACAGCATATACATTCCCTCTTATCAGTCGCTGTAAAAGGCCTAATGGACTCAAAGTGTTCTGGATTACAAGCCGGACATCCTCGTGACATAACTTTCTTAATCGCTGATTTTTTCCGTGTTGAACATGGCTTCTTCGGTATCGGATAATCATAAAACCTTGTTGCTGAAGGTGGATCATAATATTTAATTAAATCTTCATCAATTTTAGGAGCAAGCGGTATTGAAGGAACATTTTCAGATTTTTTATTAATTGGGTTAAGCCTTGCTTCAAACTCAATTAAGTCTCGCTCATTTTGTATTTTTTCAAGTTCTATTTCATATTCTTTTTTGTTAGATATCATTTTTTTAACCTTTTTTGGAGATAATCCTTTGGTTTCTCGAAAACTCTGGAATATTTTGGGCGGAGGACGAATATCATTCTCAGATGAAGCATCAGATGTGCGAATAGGGTCCTTAGATCTAACAACATAAGAATTCTCGCTTGTTTTTTTCATTTTTTTATTAACACTAACGTACATGCGTTAGACCCGAATTGGTAAAAATTCAATCTATTGATTTTGGGTTTTTGGTTGTCCTGGTAAGCGTGAAGGAAATGAAAGCTTCATATGTCCAGGCAGTTGATCTAATGTGTGTAAAATAGAAGAGATTGATGGTATCCTATTATTAGGGGCTTCTGCATTAAAGTATGATTGAGATGGAAGGATAGAAGGGATTTTTTCATGCATTTGAGAGCTTGGAGCTGATGAAACCAGAGAAATTCGAGGTTTCTCAATTGCATCATTTTGAGAATTTGAAGGATCTTCTTCTTGATCCTTCATCATCTGTCTAAAGTGATACCTACACTGAGCATCACTTCTATTTCCTAGTTCTGAGGCGATTTTTGTCCAGCAACGATCCCCGTGCCTTTCAACCAATTGAACCAACTTCTTCTCTTCGTCAGCTGTCCAGAGAACTTTTGAAATGCGAGGGTCCAATCCTCTAAACCACCTTTGCGAGCATTGTGCTCTGGTTCTCCCGTTTCCCACATGGTTGGAAACAGAAACCCAATTATCAAGACCAAATTTGTGAATCCCTGAGAGAAGGCGCTGATCTTCATATTCAGACCATGGGTGTGTTTTTTTCCGAGAAGAATTGGAATAATTGAACATGGGAGAAAAACCAAAACTCCCATGATCAGATACCTGTGAAATAGGACTATCATCAATTTGTAAAACAGCTTGAATTTTTTCCAAGGGTCTAGAAGTTGATATCACCCTTTGAAACACAGCTGACGCTTCATCAAAACTTAATTTTCCCTCAATATATTCGTCCATAACTCTCTCTAATTCATCAATTTGTTCAATAGTTACTTTTGGCATTGTCTCTTTAATGTATTGAACACCAACAGAAAGCAGAGGCTTGAAAGGTGCTGATTCTGTCATTCGACTAGACTAATTGAAGTTAAGCAATTTTTTCAGTCGTTATTACGGTTAAATAACAAATAACCTGTTTATCAACTTTTGTGAAAGTTATATCTAATTTCCCCAAAAAAGGAAATATGATTTGCTTTTGAGTACCACGTTGGATAAAGAAGCAGAAAATTCTATATTTAAATTTCAATTAGAGAAGCGGAGCTTTCTTCTTCTGGATGAGCTTCTTCTTCTGGATGCTTTTCGGTTTCTTCTTCTTTTTCATGAAGGAATCCAATTAAAATGGCTGATGACAAGAATACAATACCAACAATTTGCAGCATAATCTCCCAGAGAGAGTATCCCTTCCACTCGTTCAATGCGAATACACCAATTGTTACACCTACAACAATTTGACCAAATGGAATGAACCCAGAGCCAACAGCTCCGAGCTTTTCAACTATATACATAAAGCCATGAACAGCAATACCTGATGCAACTACACCAAGTAACACTGGCCATAACCACCCATAAGGTGTAGCTGTTTTGCATATGTGAATAAACTTATCCTTTCCATCCATAATCATTGACCAAACAAAACAAAAGATAGATGAAAAGCCAGTTTGAAGAAATGATGATACGGTAATATCCATATTGGGAGTTTTCCATCTGAAATAAACAGCAGCAAGGCCAAGAACACCCATCGATGATATCAACAATATATAGCCGATGATAACATTATTAATTGTGGCTTTGGCATTTGTATGAAGGAAACTAGGTGTAGCAGAAAGGCTGACACCAATGATTGCTGTGATTAAAGCATATAACTTATTCCTAGTAAATGGTTCATTAATCGGGAAACACTGACCAAAAATTGCGCTTGCAGCAGGAATCAAAGGTTTTGCAAGTTGAACGGCTGCACTAGGTATCCATTGTTGCGCAATGGCAATTAATGAGTGAGGAATACCAAGATTCAAAAGCCCTCCAATTGCAACATGAAATATTGGCCATCCTCCTGATGTGAAGTGAGCTCTCCATATCTGTTTATATCCAGGCTGCCAAATTATCCTACAAATCATTACAAGCAAACAAAAACAGCACCCAAAGAACATTCTGAAAGTAATCACCATCTCTGGAGTAAAATACTTGAGTCCCTCCGAAACAGCTGCAGATGATGAACCATATGCAAGAGCACAGAATACAAAGCATATACCAACCCATAGTGTACACTCCATTAACGAGATCTTTGTTCAACTCCTATAAGGAATTTAATAGGCTATCGGTGGGTTTCTGAGAGAAATTGAATTGAAACGATGCTGTTTTCTGATATTTACAATTCTTTTGACCACGAGCCCCTTGTTCACAAAGAAAAATTGATAATACGATAAAATGGGATATCTTCACAAATATCCCTTCTAACGATTCCCTCAAAAATTCAATAATTAACTCCCTGTAATAATAACCACAGTCTAAAAGGTGACACTTATCACCCCATTCTCATACCAATGATTTCCAATGCCATCTTTATGACCGCATTCGCTATCATTTTCCTCATTATCCTTTTTGATGATTTTCTTCAGTTCACACACCCAGTTCCGAACCCATTAAGAATCCTCCCGGCATTTTTCTCCAAAATGACCGATAAAACCCTACTCATCGTATCATCACTCTCAGCAATGGCCTTCTACACACTCTTCAAGGCTCCCACCGATTCCACCCTCTCCAAGCCACTATGGCTGATTTTGTGTTTATCGTTTTTGATAGTAACCGCCAAGTTTTTCTAAATTTGGCATTCAAATTAAAAACCAGATTCAAAATGGAGTACGGTGGGACAACGTCGGAGGATGGAACCCAGCAGGAGCTTAAGCGGGCCAACATTTTCTTTACATGTGTATTTTTGTTTGTTTCTATTTACTGTTTTGTAGTTTTCAACACTGGTGAAGGGTGGCTTGTTAAATTTATCAAAACCAATTATACTGATTCTCGCAGTATTGGAAGCACGCTGGTTTCTCGTGCTTCATTTTCTTTAGCTGTATGGTTTGCGTTTCATTCAATTGTCACAATTGGCAACCCTAACCTTATTGATTCATGTCAATTCCAGTTTCACATCTATGGTAAGTACTATTCTCTTTTATTACTTGTCATGATATATGTTGGAACAATGTTTATTGGGGATTCATTGTTTGATCACTTCCTTAAGTTTGCAATGTATGCATCTGGCCTTTATCTTGTGATACAAGTTTTGTTTTTGATTGATCTTTTCCATAGGTGGAATGACACATATGCTACAGAAGATAATGTCACAGTTTTATTGATAATTACATTTGTTTTGACTGTTGGAGGGTTGGGTTTCTTGGGAATCTGCTATCACTTCTTTGGATTTTCTGGATGTGGTCAGAATACTACAATTATTACTGTGAATATTTGTTTGACATGCGCTTTATGGTTTGCATCACTTCTTGCTGAAAGGGGTTCAATTTTTACAGCATCACTTGTAACATCATATATATCATATCTCACTTGCACTGGTTTGATGTGTGATTCAACAAGATGCAACAAGTTAACTGGCAACACCAACAACTATTATTTCTCTGTTGTTTCATCAATCTTTACACTTAGTTGGGCTGGCTATTCAGCTTTCTCAACAACTTATAGATTTGGAAAATGTGATTGCGAGAATTGTGAAAAAGAGGTTGAGAATGCTGAAGAACGGTTCTCTCTTTCATTCTTCCATGGAATGTTTGCATTTGCTTCCATATACCTTTGCATGCTCGTCACATCTTGGGGTAAAACTAACGAGTCAACTCCTTGGTCAACCAGCCGTGGAAGTGTAGCTAAATGGGTCAATATTGGTGTATCATGGTTAGTCCAAGTGTTATATGGATGGACACTAGCTGCTCCAAAATTACTTAAGGACAGAGTATTCGACTAAATCTTTAATTTTTTTAATTGGATTTTTTAACATTCGGTGGCTGTAGAGGGGGGAGCTTCAGGTTTCCTTTCGGTATTCCTTTCTTGGAAGAAACAGGCGAAGTAATAACAAATTTCTCATTAGTAACATCTCTAGATATTGCCCTAGATGGCGCTGGTTTTGATTTCAACACAACACTCCTGTTTTTAGATGATTCTTGTAGTTGATTCATATGTACTTCTAAAAGTTCACGCTTTTGTCTCCTTCTTTCAGAATACTGCTGAACTTCATATTTGTTCTTTGTCATTACCATGTTTTTGGCTATCCTGTAGTCCTTATTTAGCCGAGCCTGTGCTTCTTTCTGCTCTTCCTGCTCAAGAGCATCAGCTTCAAGCTTTATTGTTTGAGCTTCATCAAATTGTCCAGCCTTTGCCAATGCTTTTGCTGTATCTCTTAATTCCAACAGCTTCTTTGGCGCTCTTCGGTACTTTTCAGGCACAACATCCCTCCATTCTTTCTCGAATTCTTCCATTTCTCTTTTGTGTCTTTCATGCATTAATGCCAGTTTTTTCTGTGTTTCCAAATCAAACTCTTTAAACCTTTCATCCAGTCTGTGTGTTAGCATTTGGATTATAATAATACCTACATTGTTTTCGTTTTATCAATATTCATTCCATCTTGTGGTTTAACTTCCAAAATTTCATTCTTTCCACTCCTCATATACTTTTCTTTTTTACACATTTCAAGAAGATTCGTTACTTCTTTGCATTCGATGTATTCTTCGTTTTTAATACACTGATCCCTTTTCTCCTTTAATAGAACCAAGAGCTTATCTAGATCGCTGTCATTGATGGTCTTTGACTTGAGCTGAGGAATAAAATCATCCATAAAAAAATATATCAGATATCTCTTTTAGAGAACTGGCATAACGCAGTCAGTGGCAACACCACATTGGTTATTCTTTCCACGGATCATGCGGATATAACCCTTTTCACCCCAGTTAGCACCCCATGAGTTACGAACGAGCCAGAACTTGACACCATTGTCAACACCATAACCAACAAGACCGACGGCATGATCGAGTCTGGTGGATGAGCAGCGTGGTTCATCATAGATACCCTTGGAGTAAGCTTGGAATGACCATTGGCCAGCATCGATAGCAATTGAAACAACACCCATTGTAGCACAACCTTCAGCGAGTTCATCTTCGTTTCCTTGAGTTGGGCGCATCCAAGCCTTGACTGGGCAAACACCCTTTGTCTTGTCGAACTTGCACTTTCCATCACGGCCAGTGTATGGGTAATCTTCTTCCTTCATGAAAAGACCGCCTTGGTGCTTGATAACGTAATCGAATGAAATGTATTCATCACCACCGTTGCATCCATAGCATGATGTAACACAATCAACAAGGTTTTGCTCGGAAAGGGAAATAAGTTGACCCTTTTCCTTGGCCCACTTGGATTCTTGAGCTTGGATAACAGAGAAAGCCCAGCAGCTACCACATTGAGCTTGGTTCTTAACTGGGTTAACAATGCCGGAATCGCGCCAATCAACACTTTCTGGAGCATTGCCCTTAACTTCGGCCTTTCTTGTGATGATGTTGTTCATTTGGCGGTGGCCAAGAAGTGAACGGTATTCAGCTGATGTCATAGCAGTAAAATCGTTGATGCCAACTTGGAAAGTGGAAGACTTAGCATTGAATTCTTGAATAGCACGAGAGTTTGTAAGGTAAACGCCTAAACGGAAAGAATATTCCTCACCAGTGTAGAGATTGTTTGTCATGCGCATCCATGAGAGAAATCCCTTCTCTTCGTGAGAATATGTTGATAAACATGAGGCAAAAGCCAGATATGCACCGAACATCGAAGTGAGGTAAAATCCTAACTGTCCCTAGCAATTTTTCAGAAGGCAGAATAAGATTTTATAAGAATTTTTGATAAGATGTAATGTGAGCGGTTTATAATCGTTTTTTGGCAATTATTATCCCTCTATTAGGTAGATTTTCAGGATCGAGATTATCAGGGTTGCAGGTATCATTGAGACGATTTCTCTTTTTGCGTTGGTGATTGCTGTTTCGAGGAGCTGTCCGTGGATTTTGTGCTCGAGAGGGTATGCAGCAAAGTGAGATAGAGAGCCAGCTGCGATTGAGAATATTGCGTCGAGTGGTATGTTTTTGATTTCGCTGACATGGCGTGCAAATGTGTGCGATTTGATCAAAGTGAAGATTGCGTCAAGCGACATACGGATCATGTTATAGCCAATTGCAGATTTATATGAGTTTTGGAATCCAGCAAAAATATCCGCTTTTCCATAATGATAGTTATTCATAGGGATTCTAACTAGAAGAATAAGAGCCAACATTGGTATAGCAACCATTGAAGCAAAAATTGGTGGCATTGCAAATTTGAACCATTGGAAGAAACTAAACATTGAAAGAATATCTACAGTAATCTTTGATGAACACAAAACAACGCCAACATTGATTCCTGTTCGATAAAACTTTGATCTCATGAAGAATCCTGGTTTCACTGTCTTATAAACAAATTTGGTTGTAAGATATGCGCAAGAACCGGCAATAAATCCAATGAAAAATAACTTAACAAGATTTATTAGGTACTTTATTGTTGAGCGCTTGGTCTTCATCGAATCTACCGATGTAATTTACAAAACCCTGAGGAGGCTCTCTCTCTGGTTGTTGCTAATTCTTGCTGGAAAGATCACTTTGAACCTGATTATCATATCTCCTCTTCCTCCTCCTTTCCTTGGCATGCCTGCATTGAGTATCCTTTTTTCGTAATTAGGGCTGATCACCTCATCAATATTGATACTAATGTTTGCTCCATCAATGCCCGTTCTATTGATTCTGCATCCAGTTAGTGCCTCTTTCAGCGATACTTGCTCTTCGATTATCAAATCATCATTGTTTCTCTTGAACAAATGGTGTGGTTTTTCTTTGATCACAAACACTACATCTTGTGGCTCATACCCTGTTCTCACATCACCCTCCCCATCAAATGTGATTTTCGTTCCCTCTTTCCATCCTGGTTTTACATCTAATTGAATGATTTTCTCCTCGGGAACACCATTTAGGCTTCTGGTAATTTTCATTTTCTTTGTGCATCCATTAAACAACTGTTCTAATGAGAGATACACATCAATCATCACCGGTGGCTGTTTCTTCTTTGCTGTTTTCTCCCTTGTTGCTCTAATTCCCTCAAACGGATCCCTTCCTCTTGGCATTCCGCCACCAAATTGACCGGTGGTTCGCCCTCTTCCAGGGAAAAATGTATTAAATGGACCCCCATCCTGTGGGCCCTGTTGAAATGTATGAGTTCCAAATGTATCTTCAGAAAATGCATCGAATGGATCATCTGAAAAGGACTCAAATATTTGTCTTCCCTTCCCTCCTCCTCTTCCGAATGAGAATTGAACATTTCCCCTTCCAAATGGTGAGTTTCCTCCAAAAAACTGTTTGAATATCTCTTCTGCATCAGCTTGAGTGAATGTGAATGTAGTCCTACCATCCATCTGAGGGCCCTGAGGCTGTCCTCCTCCGGCTTTCAAACCATCTTCCCCATACATATCATATATTTTTCTTTTGTCAGGATCATTTAGAACGGCATATGCTTCAGAGATTTCTTGAAACTTAGCTTGTGCTTCTTGTTGATTATATGGGTTTTTATCAGGATGCCACTTCATTGCAAGTTTTCGATATGCCTTTTTTAGTGCTGCCGCATCAGCATCTTTAGAAACACCTAGTATAGCATAATAATCTTTCATCTTTAAAAATGTGTGCGACCACTTAGTGTTCAGAAATATTCATTAAAAAAATGGCCGACCAAAAACTTAAAATCCATGTAAAGTTGTTTACTCAGCAATTTGTCCTCTTCTTGGACCAGTTGGTCTCCTATTAAACCTCCTCCTTTTAATCCTTTGTGGTGGTTTAGCAAAACGAACAATAATATCTGATCCATCAATTTTGGCACCTTTAAGGGAATATATTGCTTCTACACAGTACTCCTCGCGTTTAAAAGTCACATAGGCGAAACCACTTGGCCTTTCCCTTTGAGGTATTATTTTAATTGATTCAACTTCATCTTTTTTTAGAAGAGCAAGAATCTTGTATTCATCAACTGTTGCAGGGAGGTGTCCAAAAAAAGCAGTATTTTTTGGTCTCGGAGGTAGAGCTTGGCAAAAAATGATATTCCTTCCATCAAGGTGCATTGTCCTGGTCTCAAGGCATCTCTGAGCATCTTTGACATTTACAAAATTGACAACACCAATTCCTCTTGATCTTTTTACTCCACGGATTCTTTCGGTAAGAATAGAGGCGAATTCGATGGGTCCAAAAGATTCCAATGCTTCTCCCAAATTTTGAGCGGAAGTTGAATAATTCAAATTGTAAATCATTAATCTGGATCCATAGCATAACCATGGATGATAACTCTCATTATTGATTCCATACGAGTAATCAACTCCATGATTGACCAAGTATTCAACAACACTAAGATGACCATTTTCAGCAGATAAATGAAGAGCAGTCAATGAATATCTATCTTTTGCATTTGCTTCAGCTCCATGATTGACCAAGTATTCAACAACACTAAGATGACCATTTTCAGCTGATAAATGAAGAGCAGTCAATGAATATCTATCTTTTGCATTTGCTTCAGCTCCATGATTGACCAAGTATTCAACAACACTAAGATGACCATTTTCAGCTGATAAATGAAGAGCAGTACGATCTTTTTCTTCCAAAGCATTTACTTCAGCTCCATGATTGACCAAGTATTCAACAACACTAAGATGACCATTTTCAGCTGATAAATGAAGAGCAGTACGATCTTTTTCTTCCAAAGCATTTACTTCAGCTCCATGATTGACCAAGTATTCAACAACACTAAGATGACCATTTTCAGCTGATAAATGAAGAGCAGTACGATCTTTTTCTTCCAAAGCATTTACTTCAGCTCCATGATTGACCAAGTATTCAACAACACTAAGATGACCATTTGATGATGACCAATGGAGATAACTCTCATCATTGATTCCATACGAGAAATCAACTCCATGATTCAACAAATATTCAACAACACTAACATGACGATTTTTAGCTGATAAATGAAAAGCAGTCAATGAATTTCTATCTTTTGCATTTACTTCAGCTCCATGATTGACCAAATATTCAACAACACTAAGATGACCACGTTTAGATGATAAATGAAGAGCAGTTAATAAATGTCTATCTTTTGAATTTACTTCAGCTCCATGATTGACCAAGTATTCAACAATACTAACATGGCCATTTTTAGATGATAAATGAAGAGCAGTGCGATATTTTTCTTCCAAAGCATTTACTTCAGCTCCATGATTGACTAAGTATTCAACAATACTAAGATGACCACGTTTAGATGATAAATGAAGAGCAGTTAATAAATGTCTATCTTTTGAATTTACTTCAGCTCCATGATTGACCAAGTATTCAACAGAACTAAGATGACCACATTTAGATGATAAATGAAGAGCAGTACTGAGATTTTGACTTTTTGTATTTACTTCAGCTCCATGATTGACCAAGTATTCAACAACACTAAGATGACCACATTTAGATGATAAATGAAGAGCAGTCAATAAATGTCTATCTTTTGAATTTACTTCAGCTCCATGATTGACCAAGTATTCAACAATATTAAGATGACCATTGATTGCCGCAAGATTGAGTATTGTTTCTTTATCATTAATACATTTTCCTTTCACTCCCACCCCATTTGCCAAATTATAAATGATGCTAGTGAGTTTCCCTTTTTCTGCTGCTAAAGTAATGTCTTCTTCATAATCATTTGGTTTTTCAGTTTTCCATTGATCAAGAATGTCAATATTCAGAAATAATTCCGATAGAATACCAACAATTTCCTTCAATGTTGGTCTTTTTGATCGATCTTGATTCCAACAGTCTTCAATTAACTGTTTGAATCTCTTGGGGCATGTTTTGGGGACCTCAAGTCTCTCTCCGCTCTTAACAAAATCTTCAATTTCTTCTGAACTTAATTTACTATATGGAACAGAACAAGAAGAAATTTCCCAAAACACAACTCCCAGTGAATAAACATCAGATTCTTCATTAATATTATGGCGCTTCATTAAATCTTCCGGAGATTTCCACAATAATTCCCAATAATCTTTTGAATTATCTATTTCCACCGTTTGATTCTGATCAATAAATGAAGAATACCTAAAACCTGAGATTTTTGCCCTACAATTCTCATCAAGTAGAATATTTAAACTTTTCAAATTATGATGGATTAAACCTTTAGTGTGCATCATCAACAGCCCCCTTGAAACATCTAATGCAATCAATATTCTTTTTTCCCAACTAAATTCATTTGATTTCTCTTTCATTTTCTTCAAATATTCAAATAGATTTCCATTAGCAGCATACTCCATTACAATGTATTCTCCATCAAAATTATGCGCTTTACCATAGTATCGAATGATATTAGGAGAATTAATTTCAAAAACCCGCATAATCCCTTTGTTTGCTTCTCCTTCCATTTTTACAATTTTCTTTACAACTACCTCTCCAAATAATACTGATCTTGCCAAATAAATATCCCCAGTATCACGACTTCGAATAGTTCTGACTCTAGTTAGATCTTCAAATGGGATATTCATCATGATTTGACTATTATTTACAAAATAAAAAAAAAATTTTCGAATTCATTTTGAAAATTTCTGCTTTTAAAATTTGAAGGGTCATTGATACCCTTGCCAACATACCAATAAAAATTCCATAAAATTTTGTTAAATCATTGCATTCTTCACTCCTATTGTCGCCATAACAGAATTAATTACAGATCTTTGTTCATTCTGACTTATCCTTATCCCAAAAACTGTTTGATCATACCAATGAGAATTTATCATTTTTCAACTCTAATGGATTCAAATTCTTTTTCGGATGATGATAGAGCATTAATAGCATTATTATATATATTTAATTTGTTTCTTTAATGTATATGATATGGAGAAATCTGTTGAGTTAAGAGAGTTATGAATGTTTTTTTATGCTTGATCGTGATAGGAATACACTGAGCTGCTATTCCATGATTCTTCATATATTCAATCAAAAATTGTTCTAATGAAGATAAAGATAAAGTCTGATTAGAAACACCAAAATGGAAAATAATGATTGAAGAGAAACTATACAGAAGCTTCAGAAAGAAGAGAAATATGTTACAAATTTCCTGATATTTGTCTTGATTTTCGAACAGATTTAAACAAGATTCCTGATCCTCACCACCATTTCATTTATCAAATCACTTTCCTGATATTTATTAGTTTTATATTGATGACTTCCATAATGCAATAGTGTTGAAACAAGAGCTTTTTTCAATAGGAATGTTTATATTGGAGTATATTTGGGATTGCGATTCAGCAATTGATACTTCCTGATTTGTGCAAAGGGGTGTGCTTGAGATGAACGATAATCTATCATTTTCTTTCTTATTTTTAATACAAAACACCCAAAAAACAGATAAAACAGTAATTACAATTAGCCCTAATGCGATCCAGAATAAATAATAATGCGAAGATGAAGGGTTTTCAGGTGTATATGAATCATACAACCAAAACTTTTTCGATGATTCATATGATAATACCCCAAATCCACAATTCTTCATGATATCATTATTTGAATTCCCTTCAGGTTTAGATTCGATAACTATACTTTTACTTAGGTCTTGACTGTGGTATGTCCAATACATAATACTTGAATTCGTAGTGAAATATTGACAACTTCCACTTCCTGAAATCTTCTTATCATAGTTTGTCGTATTCATTGATGCCCCTACCAAATACATGTTTCCCTCATAACCACCTATATCATATTTGAAATAATTGTATAAATAAACAGGAGAAGCAAACCAAATACAAATCTTTTGATTATAAAATGTCGAAATATTTCTTTTTCTCGAGTAAGAAGAGTCTTCCCCAGCTATTGTGAATTGGTGATAAGATCCAATCGAAACATACCTTCTCCCTTCACACATATTGGCAAATTTTAACTGTGAATAAACAACCCCAGATATATGTAGAAATGGAAAATCTGGATCAAGAATATAAACTTTTATAAAACCTGTGTTTTCTCCAAAATCAATGACATATGGTTTATATGTTGAGCCAAAGGTTATTTTTTTCGAGGCATTTTGGTTTAAATGAACTTCTACTCTCCATCCTGTCTGTTCATGAATTATAATTGAAGTGTTTTCATATGGAATATTAAGAATAATTGCCTGAACATCACGAACTTCGAATTCAACGTCAACCATTCTATTAACAGTAAAAGTTATATTTGGGATTCCATTAATTTGTTTATCCAATTCAACTGGGGCAATTAACTGATTTGAGAATGCATAAAAAAACAAGAGTGGTAACATTTATCTAATAAACACAATTTTAAACAAACTTATTTGTCAAATACATCTTTGTTAAAATTTCTTTGAAATTTCTGTGGATAAAACGAATGACCAAACATGATATAAAAGCTACAGCAAAAACAGATATCTGAGATATTATCAGAAAGCAATGTTAAATACAATTTTAAAATATACCTCCAGCTTAAGGATTCTAATTGAATAGTAGTATTCTTCACCCATTGAGGTATTTGAGTTATAATTGATTCCATAAAATGTCTCTTTCAAGTACGGTTTGGAGACAAAAAGTCTATTTGAAAGAATGATACAGTCCATAATTTCAGTTTCTTGCTGATCCTTGAATTCAAAAAAAGATTAGGGAATGGTCTATATGATGAACAGGAGAACGTGCAAAAAAATCATCTGAGATTGAAATATTAAATAATACCAGAAGACTAAACATTTTTGTACAATAGTATTAGATTTCAAATGCTCCAACTGGAATAATGAAGATTTTTATAATATTTTATCACCCTTCCTAAGAGAACAATATAGAATTAGTTCTATGAGGCAATAAAAACTCTTATAAATACTTGCATTCAAATCAATAAATTCCAAAAGAAACAATCTTTTGAAGTGGTATAATCAGAACATGAGTTGTTTTAATTTTGATATCAGTTTGACCCTAATATGAAGAAAAACGAAGAATCAAAAAACTAGGACCAACAGATTTCGCATTAATTATTTGGGATCAATTGTTTGTGTATCCTTCTAGTATCCAGCAGTCATCAATGATCATTTGTCCTACTCTTTGATCAAATGTGTTTCCGTTCATATTTTTATCAAATACACACTCAATCATCTGGGATTTTCCTGATTACAATGACCAAAATCATCTTCAGAATTCCTATTGTTGATAATAATTGAACCATACATTTTGAAATCGATCACAGAATAAAAAAAACAATAATTGATCTTGTTGGATACTCATTTGCGAATGTGCTAAATGTAGATCTCTAATTATGACATGAGAAAAAATCAACAAAATCATACTAAACATGATTTTAAGATAAATTAACACCATCAAACCTTTGATTTCCATCCCATAGAAGAATAACAGATCTATCAGTTGGATTGATCGATTTTGATTCTAAAAGCTATGTTCTTCATTGATAAAACATGGAATTCGATATCCACCATTACGTTTATCATAATTACCAGAATTGATCTAGTATTTTGGTACTGGTTGAATAACACAAGTAATTTATTAATGTTAGATATTGTTGAAAAAAAGAGGCAAAACATGTTTAAAAAGTTGTTTTTGGATAAATGGGAGAGTGATTTAGTGGAAAGGAATCTTTTGAATCGAAGGATGAATGAAAATTATGGGGAAAATAATTATTTGGAATTAGATTCCCAAAGAAAAGAGTTGAAAGATTTAATTAACCAATACTTGACAGAAATGAAATCTATTAGAGATGAAATGGTTAAAATTACTTCAATTGAAAATGAAAAATGTTTTGAAGAATGTGAAATTATAAAAAGAATTGTCGAAGAATTGGAAAGATCAATATCGTTAGCTAATCGTATCATACTATCAAAAGAGGACAGTATTTCTTATTTACGAAAGGTTTTCGATTCTTTTTATCAAGAAGAGAGCAGTTTATCGAATACAATTCGTAATCGCTATACAACACTTATAGATTTAATAATGAAACAATATCAATACAAGAAGGTGCTTATCCAACAATCAATTTCGTCTAATAGTATTATTGAGGAATTGAATGAAGAGGGTATTCATGAAGATGGTTTTAATCATGATTACTATGATTTAGAAAGAATTGAAAACGACAATTTGGAAAGGAGATTTAATATTGCCATGAGATCTTATCGCATAATAGCATATAATCATATAGATACTAAGATGATTAACCAGTCATTTGAGGCTCCATATTTCGAGGTATTGAGAAACGACAAATTGATTTCACTTCCTGTTCAGTCTTCCCGGAATATTTCTTTCAGTTTTAATGATGTTAAAGAAAATAACATTGATCTAAAATTAAAGCACATTATTAAACTTAGAAATTTGATTGATGAAAGAAATAGAGTCATAATCGAAATAGATAATCAGCAAATTGAGAATTTAGAATTATCAATGAAACTTGAAAATCTTGAAGAGAAGAAAGTAAGAATTATTAAAGATATGAGAAATGACAAAGAGGTGATGACTTTTTCTTTTCATCAATCAATTCAGATCTATGAGGAGCAAATCGAAGCAACAATGGAAAAGATTAAAAAAATCAGGGAGAAGAGAAGAGATGACTAGATTTAATAAATGTATATTATGTTGTTAATAGTTACTGTGTTCTTGTTGATGATGGAATCATCATTATTTGATAGTTCCCTGCTCTTGTTGCATATCGAATGAACAAATCAACAGGTTTCGGCAAATTTGTCCGTATTGTGTGTAGTGCAAGTCCTGATACAGAAAACTTGGGAATAGAAAAGTCGGCGGATATTGGTTCTGTAAGTTTAGTCGCAGGAGATGATTTAGATGATGCTGAGAGGCATTGAACTTGAATTGTTACCTCTGATGTGCACTTACCAGAAAAGTTCTGAAGCTTCCAAACTACTGCATTTTTCTCATCATCATATTTTGCTTTGAATCTATCAATGGTATTAATTGAAACATCGGCTGTATTCTGAGGAAGGGGAATTGTTAATTCAACATGACTAGAAACCAGCTTTGCGTCATATGTGGATTCTAAAGAAACAACAATTTCCAATTTGTTACCACCAAGGTCTCGGACATATGGTGTTATATTGAATGGGAGTCCAACATTTTCAGTTTTTCGGTATCTCATTAACTCAAATTCGCCATCTGGAGGAATAAATGATATTTCTCGACTGCTGAGGAATTTGTTCAATCTAACACATTGATGGAAAACAATATCATCAACTTCAATCCCACCGCTAACTCTTGATGGATTATTTCTATCCGATATAACGGATATCTTATCATTAAAGCATATTGTACAATCAGGCATCCCAGAAAGGAGCGCTTTCATCGTTGTGGTTCCATTAACACAATTACTTAGAATCACATTATCAGATGATATTAAAACAGAGAGCTTTTCAACAACATCAACATAGATTTCATCCGATTTGTATTGAATATTCGAGGCTCTCCAAGGTATTGCACCTGTAGCCATCACTGTAACTTGCTCAGAAGATGAAACAACAACAGATTGAGAATGCCCTGTAAGAAGACGCAGAGCTTCAGGATCAGTATTCTGTGGATAGCCAGAATCAATCATTTCATCAAGTAATTCCACAATATCTGGAATACGATTGCGGGCTTCTTTTGCGACCATTTCATTGATCCCAAAAACTTTAGACAAAATGTCTGGAAGCCGAGTTATTAATTCAAATATCACATCAGCATTTGCATTCTGCTTAGTCATTGCTATATAAAAAATATCATTTCGAAAATGGTGCAAAAACGAAGTCCCATCAACCCATGTGATTGGTGAAACAATATCCCGAGGCGAAATTACGCTCAAACGATAATTATCAAGTGCAATGGGATCGAATTCCTTTCGGTAAGTTTTCATAGTAATTATCTCGCCAGATGAGTCCAATAATACAATGGCACTAATCATAAAATAGTTTACTTGGATTTACAACTTCTGAAATATTCTAGTCTTTTTCTTTGAAAGCCATCTCTGAAGCCCTGTGAAGCTTGAGAATGGCAGCAGCTTCTTGATTTTTGAGTTTGAGTGCTAATCCTAAAGGAGTTTCTAAATAAATGGATTATGAAGGCAATCATTGTATAGATTAACATTTGCACCATTGATTATAAGTAAGTTTAATATTTCAATTGTTGAATGCTGAATGGCGTAATGAATAGGGGCATCCAAAAAAAACATGTGGCTGTATATTTATCCTGAGCGTTAACATTTGCTCCTTTTGAAAGTAAGTAGCTAACAACCTGAACACTGGAAATCTTGACAGCTGTGTGGAGAGGTGACATACCATAAGATATTAGCTGTTGGTTAACTGAAAGTCCTTTATCAACAAAGTACTGAACAACATCTATTCGATTAGATTGAACAGCAAAAAAAATTGCCAAATCTCTCCCCCAGTTATAGTTTTTCCCGCTTATACTTTTGTCAAGATGCTTTAATAGAGGAATATTGCCATTCTTTGCAGCAACAAGAATTGGAGTGATGGTTGAATAAAAGGCAATAAAAAGACCCATTTTTTCAATCAAATGCAGTAAAATTTCGCTCGAAGGTGATTTAAAATGATGTATCGAGAAATTTGATTGTGATTCTACCCATCTGAGAATATCAATACGACATAATTTTGTAATATATCTATGAAGTAAATAATGCTTGTTGTTTGGACACAAATGAAGAATATCCAAATTACCTCCAAAAGCTGCAGCAAATATCGTGAAATCATTAACTAAAGCACCCAAAGTCAGTAGTTTCTTAAAGCAATGAATAGAGCCGAAATGAGCAGAAAAAGATAACATATCAAGTTGATATGGCTTTTTTGACCATTCATACTCACTCCACTTGCATTTATGATTTATACGAAATGATGGACTTGCAACGAAATTATCAATCTGATCTACTTCATCATACTTCAAAGAAAACTCCATTGAACCTTTTTCAAAACCATACAATAGAACATCATCATGGATAGCACATGAATCATTATAATGTTCTGGCAATACCTTATAAAACATTTGAGCAAAATTCAGATTTTTCGATTCCTTAATCATGCCACTAATCTCATTCAGGCAAAAGTAGCCCCGGGAATAAAGTTTGTATATTGCAGGAAAGCATTTTTTGATCAACAAATATCTTATATTCTCCCTAACACTGATAGAATACTCATCACCATTATTATATGAGCATATTTTCTCAATAACTTCATCTATTTTCAATGGCCTATACCTAATTAAAAACAACATCCCTTGACAAAAAAAATGGGGATCTGATATTTCTATAGAATTCACATTTATATCATCAGAAAATATCTTTGACTCCATTTCTAGTCTCCTGAGCATCTCGTCATCCATGTTAAGCTTTTTACGTTTAATATAAATGCAGGTACATTTTGATGCTGTTTGCTATGAAATGGATAAGTATCCTGATGATCCAGCGATCCAAATTAAATGTATAAATTCTTTTCTTCCTCTTGTAAGATCAAATCCCTCGATAGAGACTCTTTTGCCTGCATTAGATCGGATTGATAGTTGTTTGAATACAATAAGTGGGAATATTGAACTGTATAAAAGTATTTTAGAATTTTTTGGAGGAATTGTGTCCAACAATCAACTTGTAGGAATACTTGAAGATACGGATTTTTATTCTTTGATTTCCTTTCTCCTTTTCACAAATAGAGAAGAAGTTTTATTATCAGAAATATGCCTTGAAATTATCCAGGAAGTTATTAAATTGCCTTCAATTGTTCCCAAATTCTCAAATTCAATTTTTTTGGAGAATTTGGTGTACATATCCAGATTGTTTCCAAATTCTTTAAATCATGCGCTATATACCAGTAAAATTGCCAAGAAATTGGATAACCAAATGCTAGGATTAACCGATTTGCTTTCTGTTCTTGTTGTTTATAGTAAGAATCATTTTGATAATGAAGAAGTCCAAGAAGCAATTATTACAGCTGCTTCTTATCTAGCGAATGAAGATATTATGATTCAAGTTGGTGCTTTTGCAATTAACCAATTTTCAGCCATATCAACTAAGTACTCTCACAATCAAGTTATTCTTCTAGGAGTGTTTCGTTTAATATCTTTTTGTTCTGAGTCTCTTTTTCCATTCAAGATTATCGATATTCTACTCGAACAATGGAATTTGATATCAAAAGAATATGATAGTGTATATCTTATTACATATGTTTTATCCACAAAGCTGAGCATTAGTAATACACCAATCAAGTTATTATCAATTCCGAGTTATTCACTGATGTTCTATTTATCATCATCAGAGGTTGTATTTTTTTGCTTGCAAATATGTATAAACTGTTTGAGTGATTCCAATGATATTCCATCGTTGCAAACCTTAGTTTCATCAGTCTCGTCCCTAATTCGTTTACATTGGAACAACAATTCAATTATTGGTAAGTCTTCCATTGTTCTTTTGTTATTATCAAAGAATAAGTTAAATATTGATTATATGTATAATAGTGTTATAATACTGAATATATTTGCTACCCTCAAGCTTGATATTGATGATGATTCGATTAGCATGCTATTAGCTCTTATCAATATTATTATTCGACAATCAGAGGCTCTTATTTCTAATGTTAATCGAAACGACCATATTATCATATTGAAATCATTAATAGAGAGGTTTTATAACACAGAATCAACCTTAATGACCATTATTAGCATTATTTACCAAGTTGTAACAACTCAATACTCAGTTTCTGATTTTATTGATCTTGATATTCAAAAGGCTCGCCTTTATTCCATTTCAGGTGAGATATCACACAGCATAATTGAAAATCATTTTAATGATGTTCTTTTAGTTAAAGGAGCATTGCTATTATCGGATAATTCCACTGATATTCAACATCTTCTACCTGATATAATCATGCAATATCAATCTGATAAAGATATTCAAGTTTTGTGCCTATACCATGGTATAGGTGATATTAAACTCATTGCAAATGCCATTATTCTATGCGGAGTTGAGAATGTGAAGTTATGGCTTCCATTACTTGAGAAATCTGAAGAATTGTTTCCAAATGAATTAATTCATTTTCTATTGCAGATTTCTGATGATTATGCGATCAGGTTGTTATTGAAACAAATTAACTATGGATACTCACAGGAAGTTGCATCTCAATTCGAAATGAAATTTATCAACCATCTTGTTATTGCCCAAGAATTATCAAAGAATAAACTATGGATGATATCTGAAAAAGGAATTGAAATAGTGAAACATGTTTTATCAGGAGTTAATTTTAATAGCGATGTATTATCTGCTGCATTGTATTTTGGAGATACGGTTTCCCAAATTCCTTCTTTGAACAATCTTTTACGCTCTTTTGTTATATGTACATCTGATAAGAATACTATCATTGAGTTGTCTCGTTTTATTTGTAGAATGAGTCCAAATGAGAAAATGGAGGAAGCAATGGGAAATGAACATTTTGTTGGGATTATTGAAAGTCTAATTCAATTCTACATCAATGATTATGATGTATTGATTGAGATCACAAAAGTGATTCATCTTGTTTCATATTTTGAGGGTTTAACAAAAGAATTGTGTGATTCGGTTTTAATTTATACATTACTTGATGCATGTAATCAGTATAATGACTTCTATAAAGTTGTTTATCCTGTATTCGCAAATTTGGTGTCTAATCAAGATATGGCAATCATTATGTTTGAAAATGGAATATTCAAATATATTTTTTCCATCATTTGCGATGAAACATTGTTTATTGTTGAGAGTTTGCTAAGATATACTAGTTTTGTTGTATATGAAGAGAATATACACAAAATAGCGCAATTCTTTTTAACTAAGAAGAACGCTCCTTCTACTCAGACTGTTTATGCATTTTTCTATATTATTGATTCCTTTTCGAGGAAAAACTTTCTGTATCATCCATCTTTTGAATTATCACAAATTATTCAATATTTGACTTCATATATATCTGATGGGCCCATTGTTGAAATGATTCTAAGTGTAATTAATAAATTAGAAAAATCTGAAGATACAAAGCCATTGTTATATGCATTAATTGAAGTCTTTCACCTTCATTTAACTAATATCCAAATTATGAGACTTTCTTTGTCTATATATTCAACCATGTTTACATCCAGTTCTTCGAATTCTCTAAATAATACACCAAATAATTTAATACATGATATCATTAAAGAGCATAAGGAGGATTCTTATATTAATAGAATATCATTCCCATTAATTATTGGGTACCAACCAGCTTTTAAGCTTTCATTATCATCTTTGAATCGATTTGAAGATAATAATGTTCTTCGTTCAATATCTGTTTATATATCATCTACATATTCTGACATAGAGTGTTCTATATATACAAAATTAGTTTTATCGTTGATTCAAAAGAGGAAAAATTGTATTGACGCTGAAGAGTGTCTATTCCAAGTTCTTTCTCGGTGTTTACATAATGATACTGTCTATCCATTAGTTTTATCACATCTTTCCACAATTTATGATATTTGTCTTCAATTTTACTTTTCTCAAACAATATCAGAGTCCTTTTTGCTAATTATATATAAGCTTTCTTTGTCATCAAGAAATATTTCTTCTATATTAACAGCTTCTGGTTTAATTGGTCTTATCATCAAACAATGGTTAATGAATACTCTTGTAGTTAAGTTAACAACAAGCATAATATCATCTTTCTCTTTGTATGACAAAAAACTTGAATTTCATGATTTTATTCCTTCTTTCTTAATCTGTATCCAAAAGAATTTATGTTGTGATGAGATTATTGATTGTTTTTTGTTGATATCATGGGAGAAAAACCCATATTTAGAAATAACAATCTCCACTGTTCTACTATCTCTTTTGAAGGGGTTGGTTTTTAAAAATAGTTATCATGTTATTGAAGAGCTTTTGGGGAAGTTGAAAAACTTTGAACCTATTATCGATAAAATGCCTGAGGCATTTAAGGGTATTTTATCGAAAAAATTTGAAACAGATCACTCTGTGAAATTAATGCAATTTTTTTCTAAATGTTTTAATGAATCAACAAAATCAATGTTCTCAAAGACCAAAGATCTTATTGTAGAATTATCTGTTAATGATAATCAAATAATTAAAACTCATGCGATCAATATATTAAATGGAATCACAAAAGAATAATACAAGTGAGTTTTCAAATATTATGGATTCTAAATTTATTATTTGTATGATTGAGTGCTGTGTCTTGATCTATTAATGCAAAACAATGATTTATTAGATAATATCATTGGTCTTAGAATAGAGATAATTGATTATAAGAATGAATTCTTTAATGCTTTGTCAATCCTATTGTAAGAAATCGGGAAGTAGAATGGTCTCTAAACTGTTTAGCACTTATATAGTAAAGAGATATTTTCGGTTTATGTATATTTCTGAGAAGGTAATAATCTTAATGAAACATTAATGCAGAAAAAAGCATTTTATTGGATAATTTATGAACAGACATTCCTTTCAATAATTTGAACAAACTTTCTAAAAGAATGTGTTTCAGGCAAAAAATATCTTGCAGAGCGATTGCTGAAACCTTCTCAAGCAAGTGGAAGCCCTGTATTTATATGGTTATTTTTTGGCAAAATCCAGGTTTTTTTTACATTATTTCTAAACGTATAATGAAAAGGCGGGATGATTTTTTGTCTAAAAGCAGCCAAAGATTTGTTTTGAATTGCAAGAATAGTGATAATATTCCATTAAGTCGAGCAAAAACAGCTGCATCTATTCAGTGCAGATTAAGCAGAACATTGAATTTAAATCAGACTAATTTAAAGAGCGTTAATGATGTCGATAGTGCTCAAGCAAGGTTTGGATTATCTTCATATATCAATGAAATTGAAGAACAGCTAAAACAAGATCTTGATGGGTGCAATACATATTGGGATGAGTTTTTTTGTTACAGAGATGCTTTGAGTTCTCTTATAGACCACTTTGATAAATATAAAGAACCTTTAATGCGACTTAAGAATGGTTATGATAAACTAATTGATTCACTGCATCGAGATGTTCAACATCACACTAGAAAAGCTTTGGAAGTAGAAAAGTCTCATACGAGTATTAATTATGAACTGCATAATCAGGCCAAAAAAAAAGAAGCAAAAGAAGAGTCTTATCAGAAGCTCCTTTCATTGATTCGGAGGGACATAGTGGCTGTTGAATCAGATGTTACTTCTCTGCTTAATGATGTTTCGACACAGATAAACAATATTAATATATCAAATGAGGCAATTAATTCCAATTCTCTTTATTTAAGGAATCTTCAGATTCAGTTAAATGATTTATCAAATGAGTTTCAGAGGAGAAATTCTGCTCTTCAAGAGATGAATATGCATTATAATGACTCGGTTAGTGAAATCAGTCATTTGCGGATCGAAATAACTGACTTATTAGATAAAATATTGAAGAATCGCTATTCAATACAAACACATACACACAGAATTGATGAAATAAGAGTCTTGAAAGATAATAAGGAAATCATCCTAGAGAATCAGAAATCAAGCATTGAGCAATTATTGAATCGAACAAAACAAGAAGAAGAAGAACTCAATATCATTACTAATAGAATAGAAGAAGAGTTGGAAAAATCGAATTCTCTGCACTCTAGTCTAGTACTATTGCATTATGGACAAAATCATCGGCAGATTATTCGAGATGATCATAACGAAGAAAACAACATTGATTTGATAAAATCCTTTATTGAAAGATCTTAGTTTCCAATCGTTGAATAAAGCTTGTTAATTATTGGCATATACTTATCTGTTAGTTTCTTCCTCTTGAGTTTAAATGTTGGAGTCATTAGTTCATTCTCTACTGTCCATTGATCAGTATCAAGATGGATGGCTTTGATAAATTGATAACCAAATAATTTGTTAGCTTTGGCTGTTTCATCTAATTGCTTCTGAATTTCGGCAATAAACAGGGGATTTTGGCATATTTGAGAAAACTCGGAGTCAGAGATGGATGACTTCTTTGAAAACTCAATCGCTCCACTTCTCTTTGGAACTACTATCCCCACCAAACTGGTTTTTTGGCTATCACCATATATGAAAATCTGTTCGACCCATTTAGCCATTTGATAAACATCAGTAATAACTTCGGCAGCAACATACTCACCTTGAGAAAGTTTGAATATTGACCTGATTCTACCAACCACCATTAGATATCCTTCTTGGTCCCATTTTCCAATATCACCTGTTCTTATCCATTTTCTAGATGAATCAACAAATAATGAATTTGTTGATTCAGGATCATTTAAATAACCACTTGAAACACATGGACCTCCAATATAAATTTCGCCACAAGCAGGATCATCATAATCTGGAAGAGGCTCGAGTCTAACTTCAGTATTCTGTAAAGGGCCACCTATTGTTCCTGGCTTACATGAATGAATATCCAAAGGACAAATAACATTTCCAGAACCAGCTTCAGTTAACCCATAACCAGTCCTTAATGGAATACCAGTTGTTACTTGCAAAAACTCATGAACTGTTGGATCCATAGCTGCTCCTCCAACAATGAACTGCGATACGCATCCACCCATTGCCCTCGGTAAATCAGCAAAAACAACTTTATCAAGTAATCCTGTTGGTAAAGAATGGTTGATACAAAACCTCTTAATGTACCATGATCCCCAGAAAACTCCTTTTACCAAAGAATTTGCCTTGCTTAGTTTGTTATTTACAGTTTCATAAAACCTATTCATAACTCTAGGAACGGCAGGAAGATAAGAAGGCTTCAAAATACCCATATCTTCTACAAGATTTCTCACATTACCTGATAAAAAGCCTATTGATCCTCCTTGAAGGATTGTAATAGAAACAGCTGATCTCTCGAAAACATGCGCAAGAGGTAAATATGATAAATGTCTACCATGAGCACCGATAGGTATCTCCCTTGCTGCAGCCAATGAAATTGAAACCGATGCTCTATGAGAAATTACTACTCCTTTTGGATTTCCTGTTGTACCAGATGAATAACAAATAAAATGAGGAGTCTCTGGATCAAAATCAACCAACTCAAATTGATTACTCTTTCCTAAATCGCATACATCTTTAAATGCTATTACATTGATCTTTAGACTTTCACATTTCGTTCTAATGCTATCAGGGATTGTATCATTGGTCAAAACAATTGTCTTCACTTTCTTCTTATCAGAAGCAAGAACAGTCATTAATTTTTCAGAATTTCTTAAAGAAACCATAATGATTTCAATTTCTGAATGCCCAATTAAATATGAGACAGAATCGTTTCCCAAAGAATCATATAGAGAAACTAGAACATATCCAAATATTGATGATGTATCAATAGCTTCAACCCATTCAGGACTATTTTCAGAATAAACACCAAATCTTGAACCTTGAGTAACTCCAAACTTAGACAACCCATATCCAAAATTCATAACAATCTCTTGAACCTCTTCATAGTTCTTAAAAACAAACTCTGGACCGTATTTCAAAGTCTTTTCATCTAAGAGCTTTCTAGCACCAAGGTAAGGATACCCAACATTTTCTCTATAGCACTTCAAAGTAAGCTCTTTCATTGTTTGCATATCCTCTGGATTCTGAACAACACCATCTGCATGGCCATACTTTCTTCTAATCGAAAAAGGCCCAGGAGTCTCGCCCTCGGCCAATGTTGATACAGGAAGACTTTTCGTATTACCCATTATCAAAAATGGACCCACATCACCTCACTCCAAATGATCGGAAAAGTTGACATCGTCCTGCTACAGGAGCCGTTGTAAATTTGACAGAGAAAAATCGGATTCATAAGAATAATCGTCTATCTCAAAATTGAGAATCTTGTCAATTTTGAGTGGAATGTTGGGTAAAAGTGGTTCCAAGGGATTTTTTGTTGGGATTTTAAGGTATTTGCTGGGTCTTTGAATTATGGTAGTTGTGTGAGGAAAGTTAAGCTGAGTGTATGAAAAGTTGGTTTTTGTGACATATAACAGAGAGGATGGGAACAATGATATGAATTCTTGATATTCAGTAGGTGAAATACAATAAGAAAATGTGATTTTGGAAATATGGTTTTGGTTCATTTCTTCAGTGATTCTTTTCAGATCAGGCAAAGAAAAATCGATAATAATGTGTTCGATGTTTTCCAGGTTTTCATAGATACATGGGCTATATATCTGTTCTAATGGATAGTTGCGAATTTCCAGTATCTTCAATGATAGATTATTCAAAAGAATTGGCACCAACTCTGATATTGGAATGATATCTTCCCAAATTGTAACCCCACTTAATAAAACGCTTTTCAAATTCAATAAGGATCGGAAAACAAGTTTCAACGACTCAAAGCATGAGAATCCATCATCAAACCAGCATTGATTAAGCCCTAACTCTTCTAGATCATGATTATATAATAAAAACTGAATAATGTCATTGTTAGCAATGTTTTGTGACCAGGAAAACCCTCTGAGCTGATAAAAACCACTACTAGAAAAAAAGGGGAGAACTTCTAAAAGGTGTTTTTCTTGAATCAGTAGACTATCCATATACAAATACAAGCCGAATTCCCAATTAGCATTGAAAACTATGGATAAAAAACATAATAATGACTCCTTATTGCATTTTGTTTGGTTCACATTGATATAAACAAGAGATTTTGGAAATGGAATTGGATTGAGAACGCTCCTAATAATGGTTGAATTGTTATGAGAAACATCCAATTTTCGGATTTTTGGAAATCGTTTATGAATGTTTGTTAGAACATCAATAATCTCAATTCCACACCCCACTAAAGAAACTGATAATAAGTGTGAACCTATTGTAGCTAATGGAATGAAGCTGAAATTCTGAACATTAAAAAAAGATATATTAGATATCAACTTATATTGATCCTGTGAAAAACAATAGTCATCCAATTTTCCAATTGAAGGATCAAATGAACATCTATCAAATCCCATTGATCTCACATTATACTGATTTATGAAAGTATTCATTGCTAATAAAGCTTCTTCACTAAACTCTATCTGAGAAAAATACAAAGAAGAAAGATTTGGAAACCCACAACTATTCAAAGTGTTAAAAACACCTTGATTCTTCATTCCAATAACAACCAAATTCTTATAGGGTAATTGTTTCATTCTTGATATTGCCAAAGATACTTTATCATTTATTGATACAATAAGTGTTTTGGAATATGGTGATAAACCAGCTGCTTTAATTGCACATTCTATCTTTTTAGGGTCATCCAGTTCGGATGATATCAGTATTTCTGGGGCACAAAACCTAAGTTGTTGCTCAATTCCTAAATAAAACTTATTATTTTCTCCAAAATTAGAAAAAAAAGAAGATCTCAATCGAGAAATTGCACCCATTGGGGTGGTACTCTTAGATGATTCAATTAAATTTCCCATTCCTATTTCAATAATTTCTTCTCTGTAAAAGCAAGATGAAATAAAATCACAAAATATAGCCAAAAAATTATCATAATCATTTGCGGAAAAACATAAAACTGGTGAATTGAACATTTGCTTAAAAAACATTCTTATTTCTTGCTTATATTGATTAAAAACCACATTTTGTAAATCATTAATCCAATAATGTTTCTTTTTGGTTGGATTTTTCGGATTCTTGACATAACCAATCCATGTTGATGTAATTACAAGGCACCTCGCCCCCTCGCCCCCATGATCATGACGCTTTATCACATTATTCACGTAAATAACATTTTCATATTTGGATATATTAGATTTTATTAACATAAGATCTTCTTCATTCATTTTCAATAATATCTTGATGAATGAAGCAATTAGAAAAACAATCTATATCAATAGCAATGACAGATATATTGTCATTACTCATCAAGGAAAATGCAGCATTTTTGATCGAAGAAGCAAGACACTTCGCATTACTAGAAAATGATGCAATAGTACATATATTCTTCATTGACAGAACATCAAACACACCATCACATGCAATAATTAGCCATTTCATTGTGCTGTTAATCCTCTGTGATTTAATATCACATTTTGAACCTACTCCAGGCAATAAAAAATCTCCATATGACCTGGATATGGCAAGAATACTATGAACTCTAGCTCCTTGAACACGTCCTCCCTCATTACGAATGCGCTCATATTCTTCTCTAAGTGTCGGCTTATGATCTATCGTAGAATAAATCAATTGGTTATCTTTGTCTAAAATAATAGCCCTAGTATCTCCCAGATGGGCAATATGGACCACTTTTTTAGTTATTACACACATTGCCATTGTTGTCCCATCCCCAAAAGTGCGATTTTGTAGTGTTTGTCCAATTCTATCAAGTCTTTCTTTAAGTGTTTCAGAACTTATTGATTTATAACCTTTAAATATTCTTTTAATATGATTGGTAACAAATGTTGCTGTTTTTGACCCGCCGTGACCATCAAAGACACCGAAAAGACTGAATGAATCACAATAGTTTGGCTCAAATATGATAACATCTTCGAAAGACTCTCTTTTCCCCAAAATTGAGCTATATGAACACCAATCATAAATGCTAACAATATTAGGGTGACTAAATGAAGTTTGTTGAGGTGATGATACTAATATTTCCCTGCCTTTAAATGATCCAATATACTCTATTGAAGTTGATGAAATATCAACATAGTCACATTGTGGTACATTTTGAAATGGAAACATTGATAATTCAGTGTTGGAGTTAATGGATAAATACATGAGATTAGGAGCACTAAAATCATTAGTAACAGTAAACAGGCTATTATATGAGATATCTAATGATTTTAAAGCTGTTAATCTCATTGATGGCACTATGGATAATTTATTCAATGATATATCAATATATTTGCATTTCTGTCCAATCTCAGGGAATTCTGTAATGGAATTTTGAGACAGGTTCAAATATACAGATTTCAAAGATGGAGTACTAGTAATCAGATTCCCTGAAATATCGAGATTATTGAGATTTTCCAAACTTGACGCATTGTTTCCAATATCTGTTAACCTACAGTGTGAAAGAGAAATGGTTTCAATAGTATTTGGGAAATCTGGCCATTTCATAATCGGATTAAAAGATGCAATAAAAGTCTTTAATCTTGATGATGAGATAGACATAGGGACTTCGCTTATCATATTAAATGAAACATTCAAGAAATGCAATAGATTGAGATTAAAAAGCTCATCAGGAAGGATTTGAAGCTCATTATCCGTAAAATCAAGCCTTTTGATAAATCTTCCTAATCGAGATACATGTATTTCTTTTATCCTATTTCTTGAGACAAACAAATCAAAAACACGTGTACCATCACAATCTGGAAGCTCTGATAGCAAATTATCATTCAAATTCAGTTCCTCAAGGTTGGGTAATGATCCACAATTTATTCTTACAATTCGATTATTCGATACAAACAGCTTAGAAATAGATTGAGGTAGACTCGGAATATTTTGAATTAAATTTCGATTGGCTACAACATTTGATAGACGAGGGAGATTACATAGAGCATCTATGTTTTCTATTTTGTTATCAGATATATCGATTATAGAAATGCTTTGCGGAAGGATTGGGATATTTTCCAGAAAGTTTGATGATATATTAAGTTCTCTTAGTTTTGGTGATATTTTTGAAAGGTCAGGCAATGTTTGAATTCTATTCTTGCATAAAGATAGGATTTCAAGATTAGGAAAACTACTTTCATCGCTAATTCTTTCAAGAGAAACCAAATCAAGATATAATTCTATGATATTCTGATGGTTTATGTCGAGAATGGGTAATATATTATATGAAAAATTGAAAAGTGTAATATTTTCTGGAATATGAGGAAGCTCAGACATGCGATTCTGGCTTAAATCAATGCGTTTCAAACTTGGATTGGTGATCTGAACACTTTCTAGTTTATTGAACCCAAGTATTAAATTTTCCAAATTCTCAATACGATTAATGCAAAGAGGAAGCTCAAAAATCTCGTTAGCAGAAAGATTGAGCGTTATCAAATGGCTGTATGACATCAATGCATTGATCATTTGAGGAGTTAATATTTTAATTCCATTTGAAGAAAAGTTTGCCGTTAAAAGTTTTGGCAAATGATTTGGGAATTCTTCAATTGCATTTTGTGATAGGTCCAAATACCTGATTTTTTCCGAAAAAAACTCATCAGGCAGCTTTTTCAACATTAAAGCATTCAAAGATACTTTCTCACCGCTCCCAAAACTGGCCTGTGAGCATTCCCCACCCATAAAAAAAATAATATTTTGCTTTTAGCAACACTTTTTTTTCTGATCCTGAGGTTGCTTAGGAACAACATATATGTTATCATAAACTTTATAAAGCAACTCATCAAGTCCGATTCCAGTCTTTGAAGAAATTCCGAAAACTTCTTTGATATCAATGTGGTTTTTATACTTATCGAGTACTTTTTTGGAAAGGGCTTCCTCTTTTTCGTCATCAATAAATGAAGCCACCAGGATAATATCAAGATTACATTTTTCCTTAATAGCTCTAATCCATTCTGGAATGGCATTAACACTACCTTCATCTGAAGGTTTAAACATTAAAAAAGCTACTGAGCAACCCTTGATAAACTGCAAAGCGGTAGTTCTATAATTTTGCTGCCCAGGAGTGTCTAAAAACACAAATTTGGTCAGTCTATTATTGATTTCTTTGGAAAAATCATGAGAGAGTGAAGCGGTGGTCATTACTCGTTCTTCGTAAAATTTATCTTGTGTATAACGCATTATCAAAGTAGTTTTGCCAACAGCAGGCTCTCCAACGACACAAATGCGCACTTGTGACTCATCATTCATGAACACAGTTTATTGTGGCAAAATTTTCGGAGGTATTTTTATCTCCTAAATCCAATCCCAGATGGAGGAACAGCTTGATTCTAGTTGTCGAATTATCGTAAACGATAATTATATGCAAGAATTCCATCTCTCTGATCCACATTTCAAAAAGGTTGTGGGGTATATTTGTGGTGAAAGTGCACCTAAATCATGGAAGCAGCCATTTCTATTTAAAGAAAATACCAGTTATTTGTATCAATTACAATCTGGACCATGTGGTCTTTTTGCGGTCATGCAAGCATATATCGTGAAGATTTCTGGAAAAAATCCTAATTTTTTCCCGAAAGCTTGCCTATGGGAAGCAATTATCGAAATTATGCAAAAGATTAGGGGAGCATATGTATTTTGCACTGGAATTGATTTCGAAAGGAAAATTATTACTTGGAAATCTACTTCTGATAAGTATATTGCTCAAACATTCTTAGGAAATAGCGGGTGGACTGACGATCCAAACGCCACCCTTAATTTTGTTGCGTCCATTGTAATTCTCCTTGGTCCTTCGTTTCTGAAGTTTTATTCTATTCCTGATCATTTTATTGCGGAAGATGGTTATACAAATATGACTTTCGTATTGCTTTTAATAACAGGAGAAGTTGTGGATTCATTTATTGATGGAAATCAGAGCATTGGAGGAATGACATCAAAAGGATTGCTGAATAATCCTGAATTTGGCCTAATAGCTACTTCTGATGTTCAAGTTTACCAAAAGGTTGGAAAACTCTTTGCACAGCCAAGAGAAAAAATATTCATTGCTTATTATGGTAGCCATTTTAACACCCTTGTTAAAGGATCAAATGGATTCTTTGAACTGGATTCTCTTTCAAAAAGATTATGGATGCCATTGTCTCCAAAACATGCATTTTATTCCCAACTTCAACAAATATGTACTCAGCTTTAGTAAATAATGATATAAGTTAGAAGCAGCACTTACCTTGATAGTTATCTTTTTCTATTCCAATAGATGACAGTGGGAGATTAAAATCATCCTTAGGCTGATTCCACTCCATTATGATTTTGCCATCCACTACTTTTTTGTACACTTTTTCAGCAGTTGTCATGAAGCACTCTTCTATTCTAGATCCAGACAGAGCTGATGTCTCGAAATAGAGAAAACCACATTTTTGGGCATAATCCATTGCTTCAGCTTCAGAAACAACTCTCTTCGAAATCAAGTCAGTTTTGTTCCCTATTATAACCTTAATAGAATATGGGGGAGACAAATTGTTCGCATCTTCAACCCATTTGCTTAGATCACTGAAAGATGTTCTCTCTGTAACATCAAAAACTATGAAAACTGCTGTCGAAGATCGAAAATATGATTTAGTTATTGATCTAAACCTTTCTTGGCCTGCGGTATCCCATATTTGTATTTTGATTCGAACACCATTGACATCAATTGACCTGTTTCCAAACTCTAAACCGAGGGTTTGGGGCTGAGATTCGTCAAATACTTGATCGCAAAACATTTTGCACATGGATGTCTTTCCAACAGCCGTATTTCCAACCAAAATGTACTTGAAAGTAAGCTGTGGATATGGATCCGCCATTCTGATTTGTAAATTTACGAAATAATCGTTAACTCTATAATGAGCTCGCAGAATCGGCAGAAGAAGGACCCTGATAGCAAATCAAAGAAAAAAAATCGATGTTCTACTTGCAAAAGAGGATTTGGGAATGAAAAGTTTCTGCGATGCTCGGTTTGTCTGAGCTTTTTTCAATGTTTGGAATGTTACTCGATAGGTTACTGTAGCGAACGCCATGCTGTTAACCATACGATGCTCGTGATGGATTCTGAGCCTGATGATGGGTATACAAGCGATTGGAATGCCAATGAGGAACTTTTGCTTTTGTACGGAATTAAGACATATGGGATTGGAAATTGGCCTGTAATTTCTGATTTTATAGGGACTAAAAGTGCTTTACAGGCACAAATCCACTATTTTGCGGTTTTTTGTGATGGATCAGAAGCTCCTTATCCTCCTAAGAGGTTGATTGATCCTATTCCTCTTCCTCCTCCTCCAAATTACAAAACAACACCCCGAGAGTCTCTTCCATCAGAAAGATCCAATCGCAAGATAAATAAAACTGCGGAATACCAGAATTGTGCTGAATACTCTGGCTATATGCCTTATCGCAATGAGTTTGAACACGAATATAATCAAAATGCCGAGGATATAATTTCAATGATAGATTTTACTAATGTTGGTGATTCAGAATCCATATTTTCTGCATTTTGTCAATCACTCTCAGTATATAATGAACAACTATCTGAGAGGCATTTTAGAACAAAAATTATTGAAGAATGGGATATTCATCATTTGCCAAATGTGCCTGGTGATTCTGATGTAATTGATTCCAGATTTCTAAGTGGAGAAACACCAGCTGAAAAGGCTATTGATATGATGGTTTTGCCATTATCTCAGTATTTTGATAAAAACAAGATAGTTACGGTAGCAGATGCACTCCACAAGAAAGAAAAGATTCTTCAGCAATTAAATAGATTTAGATCATGGATTGAAAACGGTATAAAGGACCAAAAAGAAGGTGAACTTTTTGATGCATTAAACAGTGTTATAGAATCAGTTGGATCGGCTGCTACCCAAGCCAAGAAATGGAATGCTGCAATTTCTTCATTTTCATCGGAAATACACGAAGAAAAAATACTCTCTGCATCATTATTGACAGATGAAGAAATATGTCTATGCAATTCTTCCAATATCCCCATTGAACAATACAATGTTCTTAAAGACTTGATTTTAAGGGAAGGAATAATCCGTGGATCAATGACAAAATCAGCAATTAAACAGATGTGTTATGTTGAAGACAGCTCAATAGATGCCATAATCGATCATTTTAGCAAGAAAGGTTGGATATCAGTTATTAAATGTTAGTTATATTTCATGTTTTACTTATAATGTTGGAGGTGCTTTTGTATCAAGCTTTGTATGCAAAGATTGCGCCCCTGCAGAAATTATATCCGAAAATTTCTGTAAATCACTCTGTTGTGAATCAGAAAATGTTAGCGCCTCAATACCAGGACCCATATTCTCTTGAAGAAAAGAAAAACTGTTCATATCCTTAGGATTCTTAACCAAAACAACGATTTTAAGCGGAATTTGTTCATCAATCTGACTTCTAAGCCAGTTATATGTTTTAATACTGAGCAAAACCGATCCATTTGTGGAAAGATCAGCAAAAAAAAACGACATTATCACATTTTCCTTCGCGCTATACTCTTGTATCCAATCACCCCGCTTTTCGCGAGATGTGTCAATAGAATTGAAATAATAATTAACAGGAGAAAAGTTCCCGACTTGTGAGTATATACGGCGCATCTGGGTTATAAATGAATTCTGGCCGCTATCCGGCATCCCAAAAACTAAAATATTAAGATTAACCGATGTGCTAACCTTGTTCCGACTTGGCTTACTAGTGTCTTCCTTGGATCCAAAACACCCCATCCGTAAACGTTACTGAATTTCAATTTGAATCATTATTTAATCGTTAAAAATGAATGTTGGCAGACCTGGAGAAAAGCGCCGTAAGCGGCAGCAACCACTTCTTGTTGAGATTGACCTTGATAATTTAGAACTGGATAGTGTTGAAAAACCTCATCCTGTTGAGATATCGGTAAGTAATGAAGTAAAATTTGAATCCAAAGAGACTCCTGTTGGTCGGAAATTTGGGCGGTTGCTTGGGAATTTGAACACAGTTGATTCCCTCAGGCAGAGTTTGCCTGTGCGCATGAATTCCAAAGAGGACGTTGAAGATTTTAATCCCGGAAATACTCTTCCTCCGCTGAAAGCAGCGAATGCTGATGACAACGAGAACGGCAAACCCAAAAAAGGAAGACTTTTAGCGAAATTGTTTTAATTGTATCGAAAATAATCGTCATTATATGCAGCTTGTTTTTTTTCTTGTTTTTGCACAAATATTTTATTATGCATATCGGTGGGTAATATCCTATTTTAGTGAAAAAGTTGATATCAAAAGGCGATTTGGGTGTGATTGGGTGTTAATAACAGGGGCCAGTTCAGGAGTTGGAAAACATCTCACATTTCTGTTAGCGAAACAAAAAATTAACATTATTGGTGTTGGGAGAAGCGGGCAAAAGCTTAATGAAGTCAAAAATGAAGTTGAAAAACTTGGATGCCAATTTCGGCCAATATGTGGGGATCTGTGCAATATTGAGACGGTTGATCATATAATGAATGAAATTTCCGATTTAGATGTAGGAGTTTACGTTTTGAATGCAGGATATCCGGTTATTGGTCAATTATCAGGTATTAATGATGAAGTTATTAATAGCTATGTGAACTGTATGGGAATTAGCTTGCAACTCATATGTAAAAAAATATACCAACGTAATAAGGATAGAAAATATCCCAGTGCTATATATTGTACTTCGTCAATTGCAGCTGATTATGTGTTTCCTCTTTGTTCTCTTTATGGATCTCTCAAGAGCCTAATGTCATCCTTTGTTGTTAGATTTTCTAAAGAGATCGAGAATTCTTGTATTTCAATTACTGCTCTACATCCAGGGCTCATTACTGAATCGGGCTTCTTTAGCTCACTTCCTCCGTTTCTGAGATGGGTTTCAAGCCTGAGTTTATTGTTCCAGAATTCCGAATCTGTTGCAGAGATTATAGTTTCTACTCTTGGTTCAGATACATTAATAGATTGCGGGTTTACCACGATTTTGGTAAGAGTCTTCTCATGGTTATTTGGGAAGTTTAATGATTATGTTATACTAATTTGTTATAGACTTGCTGATGTATATTTTAAGTAAAAACATTTTTATTATGGTTCTAATTTGAAATCATGAAGTCTTTCTGATGAAACTGAAGAAAGTTTCCCAACAAGTTTAAATCTATCATCCAATGAAAAGAGTTCTAAACCTGAGTTTTTTTTCAATTCTTTCACGAAAAAGTCCCATTTCTCAATAAAGGATGTACCATACTCAAATCTTATTGTGTTACATGCAGTAAAAGACAACGTAAAGACACTATGATTCGTATTTTTGTACAATTCCCATAAATCTGTGAAAACGGCCGGAGGAACACCAGTGATACAATCTAGTGGATCCATATCTGGCCAATAACTATACAATGCACCACATGCTGCAACAGAAGCCAATGCTATTTCGGCTTCAGAATCAAGAATATTATCTCCTATTGCAGAAGCTCCAATCAAAGTTAGAAGAGTAAGTAACCCTGGAGATGGATTCCTATAATCAATAATGGTATTAAGAGAATCTACAGTCAAAACAATAATTTCTCCACAAATAGGTTCATCTTGAGATAAATCATAATCAAATATTATCCTTTTGCATTTGGAATTTTTGATACCAAAAAAAGTATTAATATCATCTACTAACTTCTCTAATGTCTCAACAAACAATTCAACTCTATCAATTCTCAATAGGAAAGATGTGGGAATTGTAATTGTCATTCCATGCATTTCGATCTCCCCCCATGGGACTTCTGATGATTTTGATGTTTCCCAAGTACTCGATTTGAGTACTGAATAGCGAGGATGTCTACAAAAATTGGAAAAGGACATTTGAGCATTCTTATTTTCTTTGCTTGATACATATACTATTCCGCCAAATGGACTTGCAATCTCTGAAAAAGAAGTATCAATATAAAACTTAGATGTAACGCAAGGCCATCTTTTCCATGGATTAGATTTCATTAGTAGATTTTCATCATGAGCTCCGATATGTACGATCACATTACAATCTGTTTCAATTTTGCCAACCACACCTGGTGGTAGGTATAATCCTGTCGAAATTACAATATTTCTGTGCAAATTTATCCGCATTTTTCGTTCTGTAAAGCTTATTATGCCGCAGTCACCCGGAAATTGGGAGGCTATAGGTGCTTTCTTAATACTATGAGGAGGAATCCTCGGAGTTAATTCTGTTAATAGCACAGAGAGAATACCATGAATCATAGTAGTGCATACATCTCCGTTTGAATAATAATGAGTTCGTTCTAAATAGCGCCATGTTTCATCCCAAATCTTCATTATATCATCAACGCGGGTTGCATCAATAGCAACCACGTAATATTTGAGCTTTCCAACAATATCATCTATCAATTCAGTTGATTGGGTGTTATTACGAATAAATTCTAAATACTGCTTACATAATGAATCAAATGTCGCTGATTCAAGAGTGTTGAATGAATTCACTTCAATATTTCCGGATAATGGGATTAAGTTACTATGAGCTATCGATAATCCAAATATGGATAATACATCATTAGAAGAATACTTTGAATCAGGATTCCCATATATATCAGCACTAAAGAAAAACACTGCAGAACCTTTAGAAAGGAAATTCAAGATAAAATCATGTGTAACTGTGCTCGATATATAGCTTGGTACAAAAACAATATCATAGTTTGTTACTGGAGGAATTTCATTAAACGAGTCTGCTAAATACCCATATGAATTTAAATCATTGATCAAACTAGGAATAAAACTTGAAGGAAATGATAATAGAAGAATACGAATAGTTTTGTGATGATTTGCCGCTCCCCAAATGATTGTATTTTCCAAAAATGCCGATGTTTCTGTTTTAAATATCATATCATGCGATAATATATCAATCGAGCCGAAAAGAAGTATCCTTCCAGATTTGTATCTGCTCATAGCTATCACAGGTAGATATAATATCACATCGTTTTCCATATTGACTACAAATCTCATTAGTAAAATAGGAATAGATTCTGTATGAAAACTAACTACAGGATTCGTATTAGCAGGCAATGTTATGCTCGCTAAACCATGAATTAACATATTTACATCTTTAATCCTGGAATCAATTGGAGGCAATTTTACAATTTCTCCCTGAGATTCTTCATCACTAGAGTTAGGAAAAACAATGGTTTGGTTAGGCCTTCGGGGGCGATTTGTCCCAGCCCCAGAAGATCCGCAACCCATTTTACAAATCTAACGTAAATTTCATAAACTTGACAAAAACAAACCTATTCTGAAGAAATAAAAATTACTTATTTTAATCAATTTTCACACCCCAATGAAAGGCATGAAATCCTGATTTCTGCGGAATTTGATCAAATACATCATGAATCCAACGCTACCAATAAGCAAGATGATAAATAAGAAGATCCAAATACCACCTGATGATGGTTTTTTTGGAATTATTTGTTCATTGTTATTTGAATTTGTGTTATCAATCACAACAGATTCGAATTGAGAAGTTCCTTTGTCAAAATAGACTGGTTGAATTGTTAGAATTGTGTTTGTTAGGTTGATTCCATTGGGAATCATAGCTTCGTGGCTTGAAGAGTCCATACTGTGAAATGTGTATATTGTCCTATTATATAATGGACTATAAAATGAAAATAGAACATTCTTAAAGTATGACGGTGGCCTTATCGGTCCCTTCTTTGAGTATTTAACAATGTACCTTCCCCTTGATTGATCGTAGTATGCTTGCGATACCCCAAAAGATGCTTTATTTATATAATTGATTTGATTTCTAACCTGGAACAATTTTGAGTTAATATTAAATGATATAAAATACTCTCCTTCATCAAAAATGCATGGTATCATAAATCTAATTTTCTCCTGGTTATACATATCCCATAAAGCAAGTGACAAATGATGAGATGCATTTGTTTTTGGATCATTAATATAAACAGGAAGAGTTTGAACATACTCAAATGATTGTGGATAACCATGGGTTGTAAACTCAACATTCGTGTTACAAGCAATATTTCTATTTGGTGTTGAAATTGAACATGAAGTTGATACTAAATCTTCTAAAAGATATTCAGATGGTCTCATAGGTTGTTTTACAAAAGGTGGAATTGAAGGAGAATTACTTTGACCATAAACATTAAGCTTTGCATATAATATTTGATCATTTTTGTTATACCTGGAGAGATGATAAATCATTTTCCATTTTCCTTTTGATTTTTCTCCGAAAAATGATCTTATACCTAATCTAATCAATCCATTATCACTCTTTTCAATAGCAATTAGTAGCCCATGAGACAAATCTGCTTTAAACACACTAGGGTATAAAACTGTCATTTCAGTACCACTTGGTGAAATCAATACAATTCTTGTATTGTCTAAACTCATATTTGTGATATCTAATTCTAGCTCAATGAATTCGATAAACTGCAAATTCTCTTGAATATTAAACTCAATAACCAAAGGGGTTTTTTCTGCACTTGGCAACAAAACTGGGGATGTGGGGATAAAAATGGAACTACAATGACTTGATTGTTGAAAATTGTTCCATTGCTTTGATAATTGAACAGCTAAGGAAGCGTTTGCTCTGCCAAATCCGAAAAAGTGATTATATTCATAACCTGCTGCATTCTTGTTCCATAATTTACTCACAGGATCAATTTTTGAAGCAGTCATATGTAAAATTGCCTGAATATCATTGATTTTGAGATCTTTGTTGGCCTCTAACATTAAAGCTACAACTCCAGCTACTGAACTAGCCGAATAGTGTGTTAGTGAAATATAATTTTCTGATGATTCATCATCAAAGGAAGAAGTTGATGTAATTCTTTGTATATCTCCTTGGTTCCCAGTAATTTCATCAGGATATCCTGTTGATGGTGCTGAAACAGAAATGCAAGAACTAATACTGGAATAAGATACAGAACTCCCTCGGTTGGAAGAAGCAGAAACGGTAATTGCATTCCTATTACATGATAAAGAATATGAATTTGAATCAAATCCTAAAACACCATCAATCCCTGAATGAGTAATAAACACGGTTCCTTTGTTATTCCTTCCTTTAGTAGCAAGATCATCAATTATGTTCTCAACTTTTTCGTTTCGGATATATTGTGACATAAATGAGTATACAGTATAAGGAAAGACAATGATATCAGTGTTTTCGGATTTTTCCATTATCAATTTCCTAAGTTTTGTTGAATTGAAAGTATAATTCAAAAAGGAGTTGCATGATAATGATGCTTTAGGGGCTACACCAACAGATCCTTTCCCATTTATTGCGGCTCCAATCACTCCTAACAACAATGTTCCAATTGAAGCATTCCAAGTATCAGTAAAAACTTCGGATCCCCCATTATCAGTATTATAAGATTCATTAATCAAAAACTTGTCCTTAAAATCAACATGGGTATGCCTGCATCCATTACTAATAAGTTTAACATGAACTCCATTACCTTGGCTAATATCCCACGCTTTAAGAACATCCATATCTTCCCCCTTAATACCACCATCATATCCGCTATTATAAACAGACATCTGTTTCAGAAATCCCGGATCTGTTATGCTTTCAGGGCTTATGATAAACAGAAGGAACATATTCATTCAAAATAATATTTTGGAACGTTGGGCCGATTTTTTGTCAGACTGTCATCGGATAGTACGATTTACAAAAAAACGATTAATTAAAGCTAAACAGACAGACACCGGGTCAATGGAAGAGAAAAATGCAGACTTACCTAATCGGACGGATGGTAATTATATGATTCTTGTTATATGGTCTCTTTCGAGTATGTTTTTACTGATATACCTATTTGTTTTGAATTCCTTATGCTATGATAATTTTTATCCCCATATAGTGTCCACACTACCATCGACATTTTGCGTTTTGATAGAATCTTCTGTTGTTTGCTCAACTATAGGGGTACTTATATTGTACTTTCAATGTATTAGTCTCCAAACAACGTTTCTTTTCACATTTACCATAGTTTTTTCCAGCGCTTCTGTTTTAATGACTATTTTATTTGTCATATTTTGCGGAACAAAGTCACATAAACTCGATTATATAGGTGTTGTCGTTTCATATGTTGTTTCTTATCCTTCAGATTCTTACACAATATGGATAAATGCCCATCTTGGGCTTGAACAAGTTACACAAGAGGTTCGAAAAGCTAAAATTGTTCGATATATTGAGTCTAGAACAACTACTGCTTCGAATGTATTAATGATAGCAATGCCTCTGTGGCTCCTCTTTCAGACATGGGTCATAAAGTCATTAGCAAAGCCGAAAGAAATAACAGAACCACAGCCAACAACGCCCAACATAACTCAAGAACTTATAGAACCATAAATATTACAATGTTTAATAAACAAGTCTATTCCTTTCTCTTTGTCTTCTTCAAAACATTGATCTGTTTCATGAACTGTTTCTGAATTTCTTCTCTTCTTTCTTGGTCTCTAGCAATCTCTGGATACATATCATGAACTTCTTTCCTAAATGTATCCAAAACTGGCTGAAGACGTTGAAGCTCTTTTTGGCAAGCTTTGGCCTCTGATTCATATGAAGAGACATATGCAGCATCATCAACATCATTAATTATTCCTGCGCTTTCAAGCTCATTTTGTAGTCTTTCTTCAAATGGCAAATATAAATAGCTGTGTGATGAAATCACACTTGGTAAAGCATATGGCAAAGGATACTCTGTGTGTTTTGTCTCATTTCCATCCTCTTCTTCACCTTCATCAACTAAAGCATTAATAATACTATGAATTGGAGAAAACTCTTTTTTTTCCTCTGATTCAATAGGATATGGAACAGAATTATTAACCCAGTATTTGGAAAAAGAAGAATCCCGATCAGCTTTTTGAAAAGGTAGATCTACAACTTCAATATTCTTTTCCTTTAATGAATTAGAAAATGAACTGAAAATACTGATCCATTGAGATCTCAACGCAAAATTGGGTTGAATCTCGGGTATAGTTGTCATTAATAGTTGCTCTAGCTGCGATTCTTCGGGTACTTGGCCAAAAAATGGAGAGGATTTAACCCAAATATCTAAAACATTCTTGGAGTGGACCACTGATAGAACTGATTGACGATTAAGTATTTCCAAAGTACTACCCGATGGAGCAATTACTGATTTATGTTGTCTTAAAGAACTTCTTGATGAACTTTGATGTATGCCAAATGATGTTTTTGTATGCTGCTTATTAAATCCATTTCGATTTCTCTTACTGGAAAGCTGCTTCGATCCTTCAGTTTTAGAATCTATTTCATTGTTAGTTTTCTTCTTGATTTCCTTACTTGTCATTGAGAACTCGACACTCTTTTTATTCTTTTTCTCCATCTATTTTATATATGGAAAAGAATAGGAGATTAATTGTTAAATCGTGCTCAAGAACAAAAAGAACAAGAAAAATAGAATAATTAAAAACGAATATTTGAACTAATGAATGCTGAAATAAGTATCAAGTCTTTTATCATTTCGATTGATATTGTTAGGAATTGTGTTGATTTGCCTAATTTTATCGAGTTCATTAAATCAAATTATAAAAGAGAAGTTATTATTATTAACGCGCATGATTTATTGGAGTCTGGTGCAAGAGGCTCAAAAAATGAAGCGAAAACCGAGAAAAAAGTCCGATACGATGTGAATAATTTATTAATTAAGGGTATTAAGCAGAAAATGGATAGTGAAATTGCCAAGTCTTTAGACTCAAAAAAGAAGGCGCTAATTGCAAACGAAAAGGCGAAAATCCAAACCACTACAATTAAAACAAGTAAATCGAAAATGAAATCAACTGAAGACAGATTCCCAATGTTATTTGATGGCCTTTTTGATGTTTTGGTTATAATTATAGGATTCCCATATTTGCCTATACAATTCAAAGTACTTCAAAAGTATGGTGTTGAAATATCTGCCTTTTTATGCTTCAGAGAATCATCATTGGACAATGAAAAATATAATGGAATGAATGCAAGTAAATCCTCACAAGTTTCTACAAAGAAGAACTCGATTCCTGGGTTCGATTTCGACTATTCGAATAATGTATATTCTTATCCGCCTATGAGATGGAAAGTCCTCAAACCTTATCTTGATCCCTCAGTTGCTTTTATTAATGTAGAACCATCACAAGACTATCTTATTTTTTTCCAACACATTGAAAAAATAATTGTCAAAATTGCAAAAAATCAGCTTTTGTTCTCTGAATTCATGGCTATTCATAAACTGATTGAGATTCCAACTCTCAAAAAGAATGCGAGTCTTCATAATTTTTATGAGTATTTAATTGATCATCCAGATGATAATGTTAATGCTTTATACATACAATTAAAGAATAATGGTTTTCGAATTATCCCCCCAATTCCAACAAAAACCAGCAGAGAATTGCTTGATGCAACTTTTCAAAAATATTATGGTCAGATATGTCGCAATGTTGTTTTATATCAAGCAATAGATAGTGTTGATCCTGTATTTATCAATTCTATTCCTTCATCTTTATATTATCTTTTATATGATTTAAAGAAATTTGATGTTGCAAAAACTGAATTGCCTGCGATGATCTCATCCACTAGATTTATAAATGACCCCCAGAATTTCTATATATATTCTGGACAAGTATTTGACAATTTAGTATCTAATGTAGCAAAATCAAAACAATTATCAATGCCTTCATTCTATTTTGATTGGCAGAATTGGAATTGTTCAATATATCATCAAAGTATTTTTGACGAATTGAATGAAGCAGTAAGTCTGTCATCAATTGTTGAGAAATATCTCGATTCTAAAACAGGATTATTGTATATTCTCACACTTGCTCCCGTTACGAAAAACAATGGCTTTCTGATCACAGATTACTTTATGCCTGGTACAATTGATGGTATTTCGGAAATGATAGAGCTTAAAGAATCTTCCATCGAAACAAGTAGAAAATCAAATAGCCAAAAGTCACAATCTCTATCAATTTTTTCTTCTTCCAAAGACATTCTACCATCATCTCAATTGTTATTTTCCAATACCAATAAAGTTTACAGGTTACCACATGATGTTTCGAAAACTGTTTCTGCTAAATCTTCATATTCCTTTGTTCAGAGAATTCGAATTGATGTTTCTAAAGAAATAATTAACAATCAAGAGAATAGATTACATTCTTTGTTCATTAAAGATTATATGGCAGTATATACCGAACCCGAACAAGTCGTAATAGTTTTTCCAGAAGGACTCCGATTGGTTTATGAAAATCAAAAATCATTTTCACTTTTATTCCTGGAGCAATCTATTTTTTATAATGGATCGGATTTGATTCTTAAGTCATCAAACAAATTACCTATAGTTATTACCAAAGATGCCTCTTTTATTTGTCAAAATGAAAAAGGAAATTGTGTTATAGTATATCCAAATGGTAGTATCTCTCGAAAAGAAAATGACATATGGATATGTGTTGATTCATCAGGTACATCTTTCAAAAAAGAAGGAAATGTTTTAGTGCCAACTGAGTCAAGGCATGCCAAAATAACCAATATCTCGACAAAAACAGATTCAATCATTAGACCAGATAATATTGAGTATTTTGTTACCCATAATGGAATGAGAAAAATACTGTTTAAGCTGGATTATTCTATAGAACAACATGAAGATAAGACTCTCTTTGATATTCCTGATTTCCCAATAATTGAAGCTAATACAAATGGAAAAACAATGTCAATTAACAGATTCACAATTATTTATACTGACCACGAAACAGTTATTTCCTGCAATGACTTTCGGATATCCATATCTGATTCCATTACTATTGAAAACTTCGATTCCCAGATTTATATATTTAATAATAATATTGAATGCAAATGTGGTAATAAATATTTTATATCAAATGAAGGGCATATAGGGATGATGAACAAAACTGACGAATTTTCAAAGAAAAAGGTTGATACTATTTCAACTCGCTTTGGGGAATTATACCCAAATAAAGAAAATATATCCGAAAACCAAATGATTGAACTATGTAAAACTTTCCGGCCAAGGTTTTTTGCTGTCAGAAGTGACTATGGAGGAACAGAGTTCATGAGAAAAGATTCAATTGCTGCTGATGGATATACAACATATGATTCTACTCTTCTTCATACATCTGGATGTGAATGTAGTCTTGTAACATATCATAATCCTAATCCTGAAATAGTTCCATTTGCTGTTGTATTAAATCATCCAGCCTCAAAACTTGAAAGAAATAATATTACGAAGCAATTCAATGGAAACAGCAATAAGATGAAGCGAATCAATCAAATAGAGTCAATTAGTCAACTTGCTATTGAAGCTGATAGTCTCAGGAGCTCTGTTTTTGGTGACATGAGTGTGTTTACCCGCGCAATTGCTGAAATAGTGGAAAGAAACCATGATTCTTTTCTTGACACAATTAATCCACCGGAAATCATCCAAACAATTGTTCCTGCAACTATTCCTGTAACACCTAAACCTAGATTATTGGAAATGCAACAAGGATTATATACCCCTAAAATATGTAATCCAAAGAGTGTTAATTATTGGAAATCACCTGAGTCAACATTTTCGTACGTTGAACCCCCAAAAGTGAGTAGTTTTATTTCCACATGTCCGATTTCTAAAATGTTTGATCCTCCACTTGAGGTTGTGTTTGATAATCCTCCTGAGATCTTAGACACGAATCACAAGCCGAAACCAAGAAGGATTCTTAGCGATTTTTCGCTGAGACACTCAGCATCATATAAAAATCGGAATATTGATATTGGAATCATCAAAAAGGGCACAAAAATGATCAAATCTATAGAGTATGTAAACTCAACAACGCATCCCATTCATTACTCATTTACCCAGCCTTCATCACATGATGTTAGGATTACCACATTGCCAGGAATAGTGTTTCCAAATTCATCTCTCATCTTTCAACTCGAGATATTAACATCTGAGACTCGTTCAATAGAGTCATCATTCATATTCCAGTCTAAAGATGAAAAAATAGTATATCATGTGGCTGGAGCTGTCGTTGAGTAAAATATTTTATTATGTCGAAAAAGTCTCAACCTACAAATGTCTCTAAGCTTATAAATTATGTTATAGATCCTCCTGATATTTCTTTCATCGCAAAAACATCCGAATATCAATTTGAAAGCCTTGACAAGACGGTGCATCTTCCATCTCCATCATTGTTGTTTTCTCATTCGACTCAGACATCTTTTTATGCTGGAGTTCCCGTATATATGATGTCGATTGCTACAAATACTAGATTTAACAACATCAAAGGTGCTCTGCTTTCAATTCAGGTTATACAAAACGAAAAGACCATTTTTCAAGCTAAAATGCCTTCGGAAGTGGATATATCTCCTCAACATACAATTACATTCCCTTACAGATTTGTTATTGAAAACGAAGGTGAAGCTTCAGTAGTATCCCAATTATCTTTTCAGTTTGACGGTATAAGCAGCACCATCAGCTCCAAATCAATTTTTCACGTGTTTCCTTCTATTCTGGTTAAAGTTTTAACTGTTGAAAAGCCTCCAAAATACCTTCAAGTTTCAATAGAGAACAAAATGCCAATTTCTGTCGTTTCTGTTGAGGCATCGACTACTTTTGGTGAGTCAATATATATTTCAGACATCATAAACCCTGAAGAGAGTGTATCTGGAATAATCCCGATATCCCAGCCCCTTAAGGGACTTGATGTATTTTTCTCCGTTCCTTACCAACAAAAATGCGTTCAAAAGCTTAAATTTAAAGATTTTCAGCCCAAACCAATCTACCCAATCTCAATTTCTTTTTGCGGAATTCCTCGATCTCAATTAGCCTTAAAACCATTCATAGTTGACACCACTATAACTAACATAACAAACGTTCCAATTTCAGGAAAGATGGCTATTGCTGAAATCAATGACAGTATTTTCCTTTTTGGTAACAACGATCTATCAATCCCAGCCCTTGAGCCCGGGTCTTCAACTACTAGAAAACTGGAATTTGTTGCTGTCAAAGAAGGCTCATACAGTTTTCCATCCTTCGATTTCGAGCTAGCAGGTTTTCCTTCAACCCGGCTACAATCCGAAACTGGATTATTAATTATCGGTGTATACAACAAGTAAAAACTAACTGTAGGAATTGAAAATTTCAATAAAAAAATTTGACAATTTTAATTCAATTAGTCACCAATGTTCGTTTACACGCTGATAGTACTGTGCTATAGCGAAACACAAGTTTTGATTACCAATGATGCCAGAAAGGTTGATTATGTCATGAGGGATCCTGCAAATACGAGGATTAATGTTGTTTCAGTGATGCCGAAAATTGAATTAGTTGTTGAGAGCGCTAATATGACCGGCTTGAGCTCTGTGAATGGAAGTGCGGTTTATTTCTATAATACATATTGGATTGATCCGATTTTGAAAACCAATTTTAGCAACTTCAGGAATATGGTTGCTAGTGCGAATGGAGGAGCTATCTACTATGGAAACTCTAAAACAATGACTATTGATCAGACTAATTTCACATCGAATCAGGCTGTGAAAGGAGGCGGAGCTTATTTGGAATTGGCTATTAATGTTTCTGTGACTGATTCTGTGTTCAATAGAAATCAAGGGCAATATGGTGGTGGTTTGCATATTACGAATGTTAAAACAGCTGATGTCGCTAATAACAAATTTATTAACAATATTGCAACTTCAGGCGGTGGTGGTGGTGGTATGTATTCTGAGATTGTTTTGGATCGTTTATCAATTAGAGGTTGCTTATTTGAGGGTTGTACTTCTCCAAGCTCAAGTGGAGGAGCCATTTATTTAGTTTTGAATACTGGATTTACAGAGCTATTGGATTGCATTTTTTATAACTGCACTGCTCAAAGCTATGGAGCAATATATATCACATCTAATACTCCAAACTCAATTATTGTCTTGAAGAATATTTGTGGTTTTAATTGTTCAGCAACTTCATCGGTTCACTTTATGCAAATAGGTCTTCTTTCGAATTCTGATTTTATTTCCACAATATATTTGAACTATACATCAATTTCACAATGCTCATGGACAACAATAAAAAGCGTTAATTCAAGGCTTTATTATGGTAATATTCGTGTTCAGAATTGCAATATTTCTAATAATAAAGCCCAACGCTACTCAGGTTTTTATGTTTCTCCAACATATGAATCACAAATATCTTATTCAACAATTGCAAACAACCAAGAGTCCGAATTTAATGTTATATTCATTGATGGGAGTTATGGATTAATGAATTATATCAAGTACTGTAATGTTTTATGGAATAATTCTCCTACAGATACATATGGTATTATTAATTTAAATGGTAAAGCTTCAAGTGCAAATGGAACCCAGATTAGCTATACAATATTTTTCGGGAATAATAATTCCTTGGTTTCTCTTCAAACTGGAGGATCTCATTCAATGGTAAATTGCCATATCGTGCACAATTTGCTTTCATACTCTTTGACAAGAATATCTGCCGGTTCATTATCAACTGGAGGGATTGTATCTGATATTACTGGTACACCAACCTACACATTAGAACACTTGAGTACATTCTATTGTCCTTCAGGAGGTCATCTCATTCCATTTGAAGATACACCATGTCAGACAATTCCTCCATTACCTTCAACTTGTGGAATCGAAACCCAAGGAGCTCCAGATCCATCTTTGGGATTATCAGCCATCCTCCACTTCCTGTTTTCTTCAATAATGAGTTCATTTATATTTGGTTAAAGAGCAATTTTATTCAATCTTTTCTTTGTATGTATCATTAGTAAATAGTTCATAGCATAAAAACACAACTGGAATCAAAATCATTATTGCTGAAACAATAATTGCTATAACTGCTGGTTTGTTATCAACTTTGCTCCACCATTTCATGGTCTTTTTGGTGTAATGTGAAAAGTAGCTGGTGAGACTTGGTTCATAAATAATTTCTTCCTCTTCATCAACATTAATCCAATCGTATGCAATTTTCATAGCTTTGATTTGTCTCTTTTGTCTTCCATTGAAATCAGCTTTATTCCATCTTTTGATAATTGATTCATTGTTAGATATAAGAACATTTGTAATCATGATGTCATGATGGGCACCCCATATATCAAACCCAATACCAATAATTGGTGGAATTGAAAATGGAAGCTGAGGACCTAAATACTTTGGATTATTAATCTGCTTTGGTTTCCATTGTCCTATGAATCTTGGATTGTTAATTAATGGCTTGGTCCACTTTCCTTTGTATTTTGGATTTGGAATCTCAGGTGGTTGATAAGGGCCGCACCCAATAGCCCTCATGCACTTGGGGTTTTTGATCATTGGAGCCTTCCATTCTCCTAAATGTCCTTCATTCCATTCCTCTGGCTTTTTAGCATTTGGATCAGGAATCATAGTTTGCTCATCTACAAGCCATCCAAATGGAATCCGCTTCTTTTTGGGATCGGGTATTGTTTTTGGTTCATTTTCATCCCAGTCATCTGGTTTCACCGCACTTTCATCGATTATAAACATTTCATCAACCCAATTATTAGGTTTTATATCATTTGGATCATTAATTAACTCAGGTTCAATGAAAGCTGGCACAAAAGACTCAATGAATGAGCCATTATACATTGATTTCATATCAATCAAGACTTCAAAAGTATTATTAGGCCTTAACACCAATGTATACAGATGAACGATTTCATCAACTGGAACTGGAATCTTGTCTTTCAGTGTATGCTTAACATCACCAGAAAACATATTCAAGACCGTTTGATTGTGATTATAACACCTTTCAGGACCAAACTCAAGAATTCGAGCAGTATCGTTATTCATATCAGCAGGATCAAATCGCGGATCAACAAAAACTTTCAATTTCATTGAAGCACAAACATACAAAAACTGTGCTCTTGCTTCATATTGTATTACAATAGTTTCATTAGGAGTATAAATTGGTGACGGAAAAACAGTTGAAATAGAATGTGTCTTTTCTTTTGTTTTAGCAACTATAGCACGCTCTCCTTTTCTTGACTGCAATGGATAGGATTGCTCAACTGCCCATTTTCCAGTATTCCTAAAGTGCTTTGTAACAACCCATCTTTTCAGCACAAAAGGATCCGAAAAATTCTCATAATACAACAAATCGCATGTTGGCAACAGTGGGAAACCAAAAGAATCATAAAATACTTTCGAAAATCCAGCAACTAAAAACAAACAAAACATTAATTTGGCCAATTTACCCTAGGGTAATTTTTACCCTTTAAAATTACCCTCCAAGGGCTATTTAGATGACTCCCTCTTTTACCTTCGATTGTCGCAAGTTGCAGAATGTATATTTCTATTTTTTTGGAATAATGTTGGCGATGTTCATTGGGTATATGAATCAAACTGACATTTATTATAAATTGAATCAACTTCCTGAAAACAGAACAGAACTAGATCCGATTAAATGGCACGATATATCTGTTGTTAATGGAAATATCTTGGTTTTTAAGCTGATATACAAAACTGTGCTCAAAATAACAGAGGAAAATTTACTCAACTCGCTGAGAATTTCAGTCAAAAATGAGTTTTTTGTAATGAATATACGATTAAAGGATATGGATCGTAATATCTCCAACTATAATCACTATGAGGCATCTTACATTCTTCCTGTGCATGGAAATTTAAGTTTTCAATTGCATTATCTTTATCAAGGAATTGGAACCCCAAAATATTTTAGCGTGAACATTCAAAAATTATGGCCTCAATACTCTCTAATTTCGTGTACAAATACATCTAGGCTTTCTCATTGTCATTTGACTCGTGTCTGTTTTTCGAACTCAACTTTAATGACGTACTTTGGTTCAAGTCTTATTTATAGGCCTGAGTTTTTCAAGTCGATTGGTGACGCGATGATTAAAGGTGTTTCATATCATGATGTGAGTTTTCAATCAAAACAGCCTTTGTCATCAGCAACTCTGTTTTATGGTGAAGGATACAATCATACAGCATGGAGTTTTTTGGTTTCTTATTTACTTCCAATTTATAATGAAGAATCACACACAAAGAAAAGATTTGGAAACATTAAATTGTCTTCAAATGAATCATTAGGTGTATTATCTGGGTTTGAAAAGCAAATGAAAGTTGATATAATTGATCCTCAAAGTATTGTTTGTTTTAAAGAACTTGACATTTATTCAACAAAACATGATCATAAAAAGGACCTGCAAAGCTTTTTTGACAAATACTGCTCGTATAGTTATGATAGTGATATATATGTGTATGGAGATGATTCAAAATATAGTAATATGATCAAACATGTTTTTTTGAATCAAACTTATCATGTGGTTCAGGTAAATGATAAGGATATCACAACATTTTGTTCTAAAAACCCCAAAGTAATTGTTAGTGCCTATTCTGATTCATTGGTTGCAGCAGGAGCTATGCAAAATGGATTGTTGATTACTTTTGTTGACACAATGCATTCATGGCTATCGGACTTTGTAATAGACTCTGGTAATTCTGTATTGGTTGTATATGGTTATCTCGATGATGAAACTAGCCATGAAATGATATCCCAAGGTTTAGAACTGTTAAATAATCATAGACCATCGATAGTATTGGTGAACTTTTTAGAAAAAAATATTTCCAAGATATATCCATGAATCGATGTTTCTTACATATAATAGAGACATATTTAAATTGTTAATTTATTGAATTAATAAATTGATTTAGTTGTATCCCAATCATAGCAAAGAGTTCCATTTGGATAGAGGACCAATTTATCCTTAAAGTCACTTTCATGATGAAGAACCATTTCGTTGTAATCTGAGAGACTAAAAGACATATCAATTTTTTTGTATTTGTATATGAAAGTGTAGAAATAGTACCCTCTTATAACATTGATGAATTCAAAATCATGATCATTCTCAATCTCTTTGAGGATTCCAATCGTATCTACAAGATGAGATGTGCAGTAATCACTTGTTTCATTTTGATTCACAGCATTCTCAACAATAGCAAGTTGCCTCATACCTACTTGCTGGAAACCAAGATCAATTGCCCAATCAAGGTATTTTTTAACTTCGACTAATGTATCAATTCCTCCTTTTTGCATAACACAAACAATTTTTGTTTCACATAATGGAAGTACATTGGATACCCTTTCTCGAAAACCAATATTTGATATGGCTTCCTTATCTAAATATCGCATTATTTGGTTGTTGATTGTTTCATCATAGTGGTGTCGAGAAATTTCAAGTTTTTTGAATTTAGTTTTGGTGAGCAGATATTTTAATTGTTCATATTTTCTCGTGCCTTCACTCAAATTAGAGTACATAATTATTCCTTCTATTGACATAATCCCATCTTCTCCTTCAATTCTCTCAACCTCTTCAACGAATGAAATAATTTGGTCTAATCCCAGTAGTGGTTCAAGTCCAGATATTGATAATTGTATTTGAAATCCTTTTAATGAGCGCAATATTTCTCTAAATTTGATCAACCTAACTTCGTGAGAACATGGATTGCAATCCTCAATATCAACTCCCTGATTTTTGCTAAGAGTTTCTGAACAAAATTTACACCTAGCTGAGCATCCAGAATCAATATATGGCGTGAAAGAAGCTCTTGATCTCAAATTTATCTCTTTTCCTCCCAAAATACAACATTTATATTCTTCACCTTCATATTTATCAAAGATAACACGTTTAAGCTTAGAGGTAAGTTCTTCTGCATATGACCTAGCCTGAGAAATCATCAACCTTATTGAGAAAATCGTTGTTTGATCAACAAAACCTTATAAAATAATCTGTTGAACTATCTGGGATCTTAAATATTCACTGACGCCAATTTTGTAATTTATGATACATCTATTTGTGAATGTTTTTAAAGAAGACAATGAAAAGACAGGTTCGAAACACCAATATGAATTTTTTGGAGATGGTTGAATTTGTCATTGATAATTACTGGACACCAATGATTACAGAGAATAATGAAACTATAAAAATATCACAATTTTGAGTGTTTAGCATGAGAATTTTGATGTGTTTAATACTTTGAGATCAAGACTTCCAATGAAAAAACCAAGAATGACCCCAGAATACTAACAAATGGATACGATTTAAAAAGAGTATGTTCCGCAATGGTTTGTGATCCGGCTCTTTGCCAACACTTTTCTGTGGCTGGAATATTGATTGATCTGATATCATTCATTCCTGATCCAAAAACTGTTCCATCTTGAAAGACACCGAACATATTTCCTTCATCAATTGAACTGATATGGCATCCACTAAAAACGGGCTTGTCGGAATACTGCGACATTTTGACATTAGAGTTATGAATGAATGAACATGTTAAAAAACATGGTATTATTCCACTTAGCCATCCAGGTGTGTGAAATATCCAAGAGTTGATTAAACAGGAATTATTGATAAAATTCCAATAATTGAACCATCCTTGTTTCGTGGATGTTGCTATAAAACTAATAAATCCTGCTCCTTCGGAATTCGATAATTGGCAGAAAGTGCCAATGCAATTGACTGATGTGAGTGTCGAAAACACATACCCTCCACCATGCTGATTTATTGAATATGTCCTAGTACTATTATTATAGTTAAAAGTGAAAAAATTGCCTCCACTCATTGAACCCCAATTAGAGCTTACCTCATTCCTACCATTAAGATATTCATTTGTACAGTTGATTGATGTCGAGTTAAGATATAATCCATGTGGTACAACTTGGTATGCACCGGGATCATTCTTATTGCTGCAATTGTAAAAGCAGCAAAAATCCATTTTGACGCTACTTGCTGAATAAACAGCGACTCCTCCAGCAGAATACCCTTCGCAGAATGATACGCAGTGCAAAAAACCGCATCTCATTATAACAACGTGCAAACTAGAATCAGATACATATATTGCCCCTCCACGAACATCGGATATGCAATCTTTAAAAACGCAATCATAGAATTTGGCACAATTGGCATTAACTCTGGATGTGATCGAATATCTATCTCCAATAATAATAGAAAAATAATGCGCATTCTCAACACCAACAGGCCTATATAAAAACTTTGAGAACGATGAACCTTGTATTTCCAAAAAACTCAATACTCTTCCTTGCAATAAGGGCGAAAATGAATATATAAAATGACTTCGACTTATTTTTAAAGAGGAAACGCCTGAAAAAATGGGAGAAAAATACAGGTTTTTATGTATCATTACATTAAACAATGATACATTCATTATATATTATGAATAAATTAAAAATGTTTATGCGCTATCCATGAGAGAGGATTTCATTTCAGGTAACACTGAGGATTTCGATGAGCCCTCGCCTTGGTCTAAATCCAAGGATACCATTTTCGAGCTCATTGAAAGTTCTTCTTGAGTAAACTCGGGAGTGTCATCATCTTCGGGGAAAGCAATCGCTTGGACATCCAGCTGATCTCCTTGTTTGACTTTCGAGTCGTTTGATATCGCACCAATACAAGATTCTTCAGACAGAAGAGTGGCACCAGAATTCTTAGCATTTTTTTCTGATTGAAGTTGCTTTTCTGGAATAACAATTTCTTTTGGCTCTATATTCTTTGGTTTTGGTGCTGGCTGAGTGTTAGGCTTTGGTGCTGGTTGTGAAACTGGAGGTAATGTATTATTTGAAAGCGGTGTTGGTGCTGGTTGCGAAACTGGAGGCAATGGATTATTTGATGGCGGTGTTGGTGCTGGTGCGATTCCAACGCCCTGGGGAAGAACATAATAGGCAGGAGGTGGTATACCATAAACTAAAGGTGGATAGCCATTGGGACCATTAGCAGGTGGCGAATTAAAAGCATATGGTGGTGGTTGGAATACAGGATAACCTTGAAAATTGACGAAACACTGCGCCATGACTCCCTGGTATGGAGATGGAGGTGGGTTTGGATTAACTGTCTGAGGAGCAGAAATTGGAGGGAGATTTGAGAGATTTGGAGATGTTGTAGGAGCTGGAGCCGGATTTTTAGCTTCATCTTCTTCAAATACCAAATCTTCAATCTTAACATTCTTCTGCGTTTGTAATGTCTGAGGCTGAACTTTGGGTTTTTCATTAGATTTCCATGCAGGGCGTACAGTTAGGGTTCCAGCAGGTGCTTGGAAAGGCAAGTCAGAATTCTCACAAAGATGAACTTCTAAATCAACCATGGCTGGCTCTTGCTGGTTATTCAGCATTCTCATAGGGAATATTTCTCTCACAACAAAATTAGGCCTAAACCATGGTAATGGAAGAGTCATTCTTGCAGATTCGAAATCTTCGGGGCACCATTCATGCAAAGAAAACACAAGAGACGATTTTTGAACATCTTCGACTTGAAAAGTCCATGTTGTATCAGACTTCAAAACACCTATCCCGTTCAGCTTCCCAAACGAACCCTGCTCTCCGGGAAACAATCTACAATGTAATTGATGAGAATTATGGTCATTACCACGTGAAACAACACCCCGGATCTCGTGAACTCTTACAAATACAGCTCTTTTTGACTTCATGCAGAATAAAAACCGTCAATATTCTCCGATAAATTGTTTCAGAAAACACCGAACGATTATTTTTGAATTTGATGGGGATTTGATCGGTGTTACATTGTCACTTTTTATACCCTGATTATCGTATGATTGAGGTGTATGAAAAGCTAGAGAGTGGTATTCAGGAGTATGTTGATGAAGCAAGCCGTTATTTAGAGAATATTTACAAAGATTCATCTTGTGTTGAAATTCATTTGGTTTCTCTTGAAAATGACTGTAATTTGTACGTAAAACGGTCCATTGTTATATCTCTTTGTCGAGTACTGCCAATATATGTCGATGAATTCTCATCTGAGTATATTTTTCAATTATTGAATCGTGTTTTTGGCTTGATTTCCAGTTTTGATGATGTTATGTGTTGCTTTTTTTTGTGTGACTTGATTATTATCATAATGGAAAGTTCACATGGTGAAAGCATCAATAAAATTGTTGAGAATTTTATTGGAAATCAAGATTTAAAAATTCGGCTATATTTATTGAGGAATGGATCATTTTCAAATGCAATAATTATACGGAATGCTTTTGAAGAGAGTTTGGATTCTTTACTTGCCGAGAATGATTGGGAAAGATCGCTTTCTTTTGGAATAATTGAGAAATTCGCGACAGATTTCTCTGATAATCCAGATTTTATTGATTCGATTGAGCAAGCTTTCTCATTCTATGTCAATGATTGTGATATAATTAATGATTTGGGTTGTTGTGTAAGAGTTATATGCTCACTTCTTACCAACACATCCTATTCAGAGTCAATGGTTAATATTATTGAAGAAGCAATTCATTTAATATCTAATGAGTCCATTTCAATAGATAAAAGGATTATAATACATAATATTTTGGAATCTTCGCTGAATGTTATTTCATCTCTTGATTCATCTAGTCTCAGTGAAATTATTGAATCATCTCTCCGTCTCTCAGTTTGTTCTTTAGAATCTAATGAGATTGAGCTTCAATATATGTTTATTGTATCATTCTTATCTGAACTATCCTTTGCATTTAATGAAAACTGTGAAACGTTTTTCAATATTTTATTGCAGTTTATTGAGTATATGATTCGTGTTGCTAAATCATCATATCAAATTGTTGCCCTTTTAGCACTTGGCTCGATTATTGAAGGATGTTCTGAAATAGCTTGTGAATCAATTGAAGTGATTTTTGGGATAGTTTTTTCAAATTTTGTGATTGAAGATGAAAATATAATTGATCAACAGTGTTCGGTTCTCAATGAAATTATTGAATTCTGTGGAGATAGTATTAGTGGATATCTCGATTTTCTGTGTGAGTTTCTCCTCAATAATAGTAACTGTAATTGTGCTTTAAAAACCCTTGATGAACTATTATATCGAATAGAAGAGACTCCTTCGAGTATTTCTGAAATATTTGAGTATTTGCTCAGAGATATTGGAGATGGACATGAAAAAGAAGAATTAGTGTTTAGATGTATATCAAGTATATTAATGCACACGAATGATGGTGATGAAAATACATTTGAAATAGTATTTCCTGTGCTTAAAGAATATCTTGAGGGGCATCCTTCATCTTTTGCCGTTATGTTTGAGTGTTTCGCTAGGCTGGGAACTTTATGTCCGAAATCATTCAAAATTTTTTTGCCATTTTTAATAGACACAGCAGTGGATTCATTCAATATGGAGAACTATCATATCAATGATATGATAATTAGGGGATTTGAAATACTTTTATGTGTTTTTCCATGTTCATTGGGGGATCATATCAATGATATAGTGCCTCCTCTATTTGCATTCATTCAGGATAAATCCAATGATGATTATCTAGATGTCGTTCAGAAGTCCTCTTTAAGGCTTCTCTTTAAGTTCATTGGATTATGTCCCATTGAAATGAGTGATTACAGAGACCAATCTTTAACATTTTTGTTGAAAAAAAATGATGATATTGATTCTTTTCTTCTCTCTGTCTGGGATGGACTGGCATTCTCAATCGATAGCACAGAAACAGATATTTTTGATTGGTCAATTCTTTTAGAAACTTACCTTCGTTTTCTTGATGATTGCATATCTAAACCAGCTGCATGTGGTGTTCTTATGATATGCGGGCAAATATTAGCATCTTCAAATCTGATCAATGAATCCTCATTATCATTATCGTATCAGTTTTCTATAAGATTGATGAAAAACGAAGTTTTGTCAGTTCAAAGAAGTTCTACATCATTTTTATATGATATTCTGATGTTAAAGCCAATTTATTATTTTATAAATCAGTTATTGGTTCGGGATACTCTAGATCAAGAAAAACAAAATGAGTTTTTATCCTCTCTTGATAGGAATTTGGGTAGCGATTTGATTATTATCAGGCTTTTGTCTTTGTCTTTATTATCAAGATTTCTGAATATTTATTCTCAATATGTTCAACAATATGATTTAATTATTCGAGATTCATTCAAATTGTCTAATTCTTTAAGTGATTGTGAGCAGAAAAGAGTCTTCTTTGGGTTTATTACACAAGTTTTTAGTATTCAATCCATAAATACTGATGAACTGAATACTCAAATTGCATCTTTATTGTGTGAAGTTATTTCTTCTTATGGGGAGCCTGGAATCAAGCACTCTTCTCTTCTAAACTCCGCAATCGGAGCCTTTTCAATGATGTACACAAGATATCCCTTAGGATTTAGCGAGAATATTTTTAATACAGTGCTTTCACTCCTTCCAGTACAACCCAATTCTGATGAAATTATATATACCTCGCATTTCTTATTTCAAATGAGCGAGTCCAGATTTATTAAAGACTCCACATTAAAATGTGCAGCAGTAACTCTATTCCAATCATCATCATGGTGTTTAAAAAGTATTAATCAAAATGCCATGGAATGGTATCAAAACATTCTTAGGTCAATGGATTTAGAAGAGATATCTCAGCTTTCCAATTATAATGAAGCCAAAATCATGCAAATCCAACATAATATGTGCCAATGACGATTAATGCACAAGAACTTCGTTTACTCCTTGAAACGATAATTGACGATCCGATGGGAAAGGGTGTTGAAGCAAACACTCTTTTATCCGAACAAATACAAATATGTGAGTCTTTAGGCAATTTTATCCAGTTAATAAATGTTTGTCAAGATAATATACAATTGAAACGTCTTGCTGTTTTTGGGCTTCTTAATTTGGTTAGATGTTGTTATGATAAATTTGAAATTGGTTTTATTGAAGAAATAGAGAATGAAATTTTATATTTAATTACTAATGAAACAGAATTATCTATAATAGAGACTCTTCAAGAAATTATTAAGCTAGTTTTTGAAAAGTTTCAGAGATCAACTGAAGAAATAGATCGATATATTGAAGATGGTCTAAATGACATCCAAAAAGTTTTGCCCCTTTTGTCCCATTATTTTGTTTTTACTAAGAGTGTGATTAATGACAATCCAACAATAGAAACATATATTAATAGATGTTATGATTTTATACAGAATTCTAATAACAATGAGCTATATGAGATTATTTGTTTTGTTCTTAGTATTTCTATTGAATTAAAAACCAGCAAATATATTGAGCAATTCGCTGAGTCAATTAAGTTCGCTTTCTTTGCATTTTTTGGATTGTCACAACCAACTTCCTTCAACAGCCTTTTAGTGTTTTTGTCTTCAATTTTGGAGATGAGACCTGATTTTATTCTAAATTTGTTTCCTTTTGAACAAATTATCACTCTTTTATCCGATGTTAATATAATGATATCGAATCGAGTTTCTTTGAGGGAGTTTTCTTGTTTAGAGTATAAATACATTGGTAATATGAAAGTTGAATTTTTTGATTCAGTCATTGATCATTTTATTGTGGTTTCTATCGAATCATATCTGAATGACCCTGTAGAATCTTCAATGTCATCCGATATATTTGAGGTAATATTAAAGGAGGTGGATTTTTCCGATATTATGAGTATATATGAAAATAGATTGTCAATTCTTGTTTCACAAAATCAAATCCCATATGATCTTGTTGCGATATCATTAGTCACAGCAAAGGTTGAAATATTTGGTGGATCAGATGCGGATGCAAGCTTTTTGATTTCTTTTTTGGATAATCCTTCTATTGTAGTTAGTCATGATGCTTTAAGTGCAATAACATCTTCAATTGGCAAAATGAAAGATAATTATCCTGAGAAAATGTCAATTTTGATCAAATCTTCTCTAAATTTTGCAATTGGAAGTCTTTCATTAGAAAATCATCAAGATGTTGAAAAGTACTTTGTCAAATCAATAATGGCATTATGTTCATTATTAACTTTGGAGTATAATTTTGATGGATTTGTTGATAGTATTGTTACTACCATGTGGGCATTAATACAACATAGTTTATCATCGAGTCAACATGATGTTGTTTTGGTTCTTATCATCGAATTATTGAATACATCGACACAGGTTTGTAAGCATCTTTCACTTATTATTCATTATTTATTGAAACATTTTGAACATTTTGGATTCTGCAATGATGCAATCCTCTTTGAGTGCGCTCTATCATTGATGAATCATTATCCATCTGTCTGTAGTCCTTTGATAATGGTATCTACACAGGTTATAATCAAATCAATAGAAAAAGGCTATTTAATCCCAAACATGTTACATTGTATGAATGGGATTATTTTAATAACTGATAATGATGAAATCTACAACCTTCTAAGTTCATCTTTTCAAATCGTTTTCAAAGAATATATTTATCAAAACAATGATTTCTCTCTAATTGGGCCAATGATAATTGCGTTCTCCAATATTATTGTTAAGGATGGTGTGTTTTCGGATAATATAGCTGATGAATTGATGAACTTGTATTTGAATGGTGTAAATATTGACACAAAAGAGTCCATCCAATCAATTATTAAATCCATAGGAATACTTAGTGACCTATTTAATGAAAATTTGGAAATAATTGAAGAATCGGTGTTTTATAGACTAGTTTCTCATGCTCAAAATAAGATACTTTCTGAAAAATGGTATCAAAAAACTCTTGGGGTAAAACTCATCAATCAGATTATTAGGACATTCGGTTTGGTTTCACTTAAAGATGATCCAGTAGAATTAATTAGCATATCAATAGATTTGTTTTATGATTTGTTGAATACTGAGGGAAATAATGATGAAATTGATGATTGTTTTGAATCTACATTTTCGGTTTTTCTAGAAATACTATACTGCGATGGGGTGAAGAATGAAGCGATTAAACCAATATGGGACTGTTTTTCTCCATATTTGTCAAGTGATGGAATTCTCCTTGAGAAATCTCTTTTAATAGCAAGTGGAATCATTGCGGCTGATCCCAGTTTTTTCTCAGATGAAGAATATTTGAGTCTACTGGATGTATCTGGTCATTCACTAGAGTCAATTTCTTCTTCATTGGTTATATGCGCTTCACAAACTATCAAAAGTTATATTAGAAATATATCTACAATTGAAAAAGAGGTAAGGAATTTTATATATGCTCAATTGACTTCATCACTCCATGTTGTTCGTGAGGATGAAAAATCATCATATGATGCCAGAGATAATGTTGTTTCTTGTCTTTGTGGATTATTATGGCGAACAAAGCATTATGTTGATTCTTGGGATTCTGTTTTTGGTGTTTTACTTCCTTATCTTCCTGTACAAAGTGACCCTGAGGAAAATCAGATGATCTACTCTTTTTTGTGTCAGATTTTTTTGCTGTTGTCAACAAATAATCAAAATAAGTATCTATTGTTCATACCCCAATTATTTTCCATCTCAAGATATCATATCAATAAGCTTCAGCTCGATTCAAATACAATTAGGAAATTAATTGAGATTTATGAAATTGTAATACAGAGGATCCCCGATCATGAACAAATCATTGATACAATTTTGTCCCATGATACTAATAGAATTGAATATTTTTATGATACACTTGAATTCTTGAAATCAGTGATAACCAACAAACTAAACTAGATACTCTTGCCTTTTGGTAATGTGCACGGCTCCTCTTCATACTCTTTTTGGTTTGATATTGGTTTAAAAATCGAGTAAGTACACTCCAGCTTATTATTGATTTCAACAATAGCTCCATTGTTTTGATAATAATTGCAATAGTTGGGTGCTGAGAATAATGTTAGTACACATATATCAGGATAAAATGGAAAATTAATACCTAAATCATTAGATTCATGTGCTCTAATCATCATTTCGAATCCATTATTCGATAAAAAGCGCTTCACTGGATTGAGACCAAAGAAAACCCCTGAGCCCCTATCACTTTTGCCGAATTCTTTAATCTCTTTGCTTGGATCAGCCCAAAGAATTTCTGATAGAATTCCTGACTCTGGAATTTCGCATGGTCTTGAGATCTTTTTAATATCTTTTATGTCTTGGAGACTTGATGATATACCCCCATGTATGCAGAATATTTTTTTGGAAATAGAGGCTGCAAATGGGAAGTAATCAAACAAATCACAGAAATCTTCCCATATACCCTCATCAGTAACTTCAACACACTCATCGAAAAAGCCATAAGATCTGCTGATTCTTCGACATTCGTGGTTTCCTCTCAACATGTGAAACTTATCAGGATATAATATTTTGTATGTTAATAAAAGTAATAGAGTTTCAAGGCTTTGGGTGCCACGATCTACATAATCGCCAAGAAATAAATAATTCTTCATTGGCGGATATCCGATTGAATCAAATATTCGTAATAAATCCATAAATTGTCCATGAATATCGCCTACAACAACAAACGGGGCTTCAATTTCAAGAAAACATGGTTGAGAAATGAATGTCTCTTTGGCAGAAGCAATGATGGGTGTTATTTCCTCTTTCTTAAGCTTTGCATGAACTTTTGGGCCCTTTTCACGCACATTAATTAGCTTTTTTTGTAGCTTCTGTATTGAATCATTTCTCTTTCTCATAAAAATATGGATATATTCTTTATTTAACAAAATCTATTATTGGAGGTGAGGCACATATGCTCATCTTATTAACATCTTCAAACAAAAACATAGGAGGGAGAGAAAATGGGTCATCAAACAGAGACTCCATATCATCTATTGATGGTGCTTTTGGTGTCGATAAAGCTATTTGAGGCTCGGGTGTATGTAATAATTCAACCTTCTGGAAATTTGCAAAAGGTTTAGGTGTCACTGGAATGCTCTTGTAATAATGCCATTCCCTTTGCTCGCTTATATAATCTTGGAGCATTGGAACAACATAGTCAATGGGCTGAACGCATTTTCTCGAATCAAAATGCAAATTGTATCCCATTCTATTCAATCCGGAAATGATCTGTGATTTCGGCATATTAATAATTGTCCTAAGCTTTCTAAAATTGATCGCAATACCTTCCTTTGCCCAATATATACCACACACCAAGCATCTATCATTGTCAGTAGGTTCATTCCTCATACAGAACCTCTTCAACGAGCTTATTATTTCAGAAAAACCAGCTGATTTATATCCCCCGCAATTTAAAGATGACCTTAATTCAGCCAAAATTAATTTATCTTTTCCACTCAAAATGTCTAAATGTTTAATACCGTTGTCTAAAAAGTTGAAGTCGATTGCCATTAAATTTCTGACTTTTTGACTTAGTGTGTTTGCATTAAAATACTGGAAATTTGTTTTACTCTGTGTGTGTCTCTAATAAAGCGTTCAGTTCTTCGTCGGACATCCTTGCTTCATTGGCTAGTTGCTCGAAAAGTGATGCCATTTTTGCGTTAGAGTTTTTTGTGACCTCACCAAAATTTGAATAAGCGTTTCTCATTCTCCGTACCTTAAATTTGTTGTATCTCTGTTTGACTGCGATGAATTCCTGCAGCTTCACATCAGCTTCTTCTACGGCCTTCTTTTTAGCCTCGATAGCGTTGGTTATCTCTTGTTCAATTGCAACCTGCTTAGCACCACCCTTACTGATATCTGCTTGAAGCTTCTCTCTTAATTCTGCGATTCTTGCAGAGGCTCTCTTGACATTCGATGTTTTTTCCATGGTTTCCTCTGATGTTCTGAATACAATATCGAATCTCGCAGCAATATCGTTTAAATCTTCGGCCACTCTATGTTCCGCTTGCTGTATTTTTTGCTCTTCGCCAATAATTTCCGACAAAATATCCATCATGGCTTTGAATTTGCCCTTGAATTCAGGAGCTTCGCTTTCAAACATAACAATCGACTTTTCTACAAATAATTTAAGACTTTCAATCTCCCGTTGATGAAAAGAGGCGCCTTCGTATGTTCTATCAACAATTTCGAAAAGATCTTCAAGAAGTTTCCTCTTATGCAATGACATCTGGTAAAAGTATCGTTATCGTCTGCTTCACAAAAATTTCAATTCTCTGATCTTCTGGCGGTTAATTAATAACCGCTAGTTTACGGGAACTTTACATTTATATCGGTTAGTTTTATTGTTAACAGTTTTGATTTTTTGAGAGCTGACAAATTAGGAATTTGCTAGGTTTTCTTTCAAACTTAAGTGTTCATTTAATTTATGATCAATATCCTAACTTACAGGCTGTTGAGCTCGTGGAATAGCGTGGAAATATCAAATGATGTGAAAAAGATTAATCATACTAATTTATGGATGACAAATACTAGGATTGATACAATCCCATCCATGCCAACATATGAGTATAATTTGAGGGATTCAGTGTTTATTTCTGTTACATTCAATGGAAATGGAGGTGCAATGACTTTCACTAACTCTGGATTCTCAAAATTATTTATATTTATTAGTACTTGTATGTACTACAATTGTTATTGCAACAGTGGGCGTGGAGGAGCTATTTACTTTTCTGTTTCATGTAATTGTGAATTTTCAATTCTTAGAACTTGTGCAAGTCGATGTTTTACTTTTGGATCAAATAGTTATACTGGCCAGTTTTTATATTTAGCATTTCCAAACACAAACCAGAATTCAATCATTAATCAGGTTTCAATCAATCAATGTGCTCCTTTATCAGTTACTGGTACAAACCTTGGAAGATCATCATCTCATATTCAATATGCAAATTGCTTCATTGATAATCATAATTCATCAAGTAATTATTGTCAATTGTATAACTCAATACATTTGCAACCTTATGATTACGCCCATGTTAAATATTCTACATTCTTCAACAATTCAGCTTCGCAAGGTAATATGTTATATATTCTAACAAGTGGAACAGGAAGGAGAATTGATTTTAATAATTCAAATATTGTTGGGAACAAATCACCAGATTCAAGTACTGCCATTATGTTTTTTTTATGTAGTGGAGCCATTAAGGATTGTATCTTGTATGATAATCAAAATGCATTACTTTATTCAAATAGTCCTTCAACATTATATATATGGGGAAGTGTAATCATACATAATATCATGTATTTACTATCAACAGGTCCTGTAATCACAACATCAAGCTGTATTGTTACAGTTAAAGAAACTCCGACTTATATGCTTACTCACTTCGCAACTTACTTTTGCCAAACACTTGATCCTCCAATTCCTCTGGAAATCACTCCATGCCGAACTATTGCGCTTGATCCTACTCCTGCAAGAACAATGCCTGAATCACCTACAGCTTGCAAGGCTGAAACTGAACAAGCTATTATCAACCTCAATTCTATGATGCAAGCTCTTCTATTAAGCATGATTCATGTTCTTATGATGTAATAAAATGGAAAGAAAAAAAGTTCTATGGGGCCCAAATCTGGATGATTGATAAAACTTACATTTTACAATGTTTTGGTAAATTAAGCTATGCAAATACTGGGAGATATTGTTTTTTAATATCATTCATAGATATGAATCGGTAGAGATGAAGTAGTTTTTCATTAAATCTAAATAATTACTGTCTACACCTGGTAGAACATTTGTTATAATATTCTTATACATTCACTAATGAAATGAAGATCGGAAACATATTTATATTGTTCATCCTGTTGACAACATCACTTGATAACATCTTCATTTCACATTTGGAATCATATGTTCTTGCCTCTGTTTCTTTTATTGTTTCTCCAATCGTTTCATCCAGTGTTCTCTCAAATGTTATTCTCAATGTTTCTTCATTTGTTTTTTTGATTGTTTCTTCAAATGACCTTATTGGAGATTTCTCAAATGTACTCTGTGGAAGAGGAATATCAGCATGACAATGAAGAGAACTAAAGAATTGGATTTGATAAGTGATTCGATTAGTCATTGAATTATTATTTAGTGTTGATACAGATGATGATATTGAAAATGATGATATATGATAATAGAAAGAATGAGAAACTTCAAGAGAACCTTGATACACATAGAATAGATAGTTTTGATTATTCTGGAATATGCAATACATCATCTTTCGTGATCCTGCTCCATTGACAAATACAATTCCATCAGAGGGACTGTTGTTATGGACAATGTTTGTATATGACATTGACATTGTTGTTGAGTCTGAATATAACCGAATGCATCTTCTATCAGATACTTTGTTGTTTGACAAAGTGCAATGTGTACTTATGAATGAGAACTGTGTTTCAAAACCACCACCTGAATACTTTGCAGCATTATTCATTGAGCTGTTTGAGTTATCAAATTTCTGATTACCTGAGTACAACTCTATTGACCAAGATCCAGATGTAGTTGGTGAGCATTTTGATACTGAGAGATACTCCACTTGATTCGATTGAGAAGCAATGAGGCGAGCAAAATGTTCATAATTGGCAGAACATCCATTAGCACATATCATTTTGAGATGTGAATTAGTGGAGTCGATATATATTGCACCTCCACTGTCAGAACAAGCACAGCTATAGAACATTGAATAATTGATACTCATTGAAAAAGAACTAACCGAAATTAATATAACACCACCTTTTCCAGATAATGTTGAATATCTCGAGAAGAAACAATTTGAAATATTTATATCCTTATCTAAATAAGACCTTCCTTGCCCAACACTTTCAATTTCACACCCCACCCCAACATCCCAGATAATATTATCATCATTCAACCACAATAAAGGCACAATAGGGTAATAATTTGTGTTTTTCAAAAACTTGTGAACATGTTTATATTGTAGAATTTGCTTTTCAAAATGATTCAGAACAAGAAACCAAATTAAAGCAACAAAGATGTTCGAAATAGTAATAATCCTGTTTGTTTGAGTTTCTTTTTGGAAAATCTCAGTATCTTTTTTTATATTTTGGATATTTCTTATGGAGAATATCAAGGAAAACAAATCTCTGTTTTTATTCCGGAAAAATTGAATTATATGAAGCCAAAAGAAAATTCCAGTCCAAATAAGATTAATTAAATTCCTATTATCAAACATGATGTTTTCCAAAAAGGTGAGGGTCCATATCTCATATCCTGAACACTTGAATAAAATAGATTTCAAAAAAATGGTCATAATTAATAACGCAGTGATAAATAATGATGAATATGTAGCATTTCCTAATTTAAATTTAGAGGAGTTCAAAACTATTAAGAAGCAATTTTGAATATTGATTTTTCTTCTTTCTAAAATTGCTTCTCTAAATGGCAGCATTTATTTAAATTGAAAAAGTGAGAAAATATTCATTTTTCAATTGGATAGCCGAAATATTCAAACAAAATATGTCAAGTTTTAGCAGGTTACAACGGACAGGCTCTAGTATTTGTTTAATAGATCATGTATAACAATGCTCATGATAAATATAACCCGTCTCTTTGAAATAATATCTGGAAATTTACTTCGATTATTGGAATATTTAATCGAAACAATTGGTTAAATAATTCTTAACATTAAGTGGATTGATCCCTAATACTATATATTTTGAGATTGATTAATTCAATAGCAAAGAGGTATTGATTATTGATTATGGAGAATGATGAAAGAAGTAATATAAAAGGTTGTTTTTAAAAGAAAACATGTTTTTTGGGATGCGAAAATGATAGAATAGAAAAGAAAAGGTCTTGTTTAGATAAAAATGCATATATTTCAAATAGTTTCTTCTCAAGAAATTTAACTTACACTGGAGATTGTGGGGCAATATATCGTTTTGGTTAGATATAACTCAATGTGACATAACTGTATATCTGATAGAGGATGTTTAATATACTTCTCTTCTTATAATTCTTGTCTAAGATTGATATTGGCTTATCAATGCCTGCTTATTCAGTTATTTATCCCAAAAATTGTTAATTGAAATATTTATTGATCGGGCTGATAAGTGGTCACCTTTACTTGTAAACTAAAAACTTAGAAGAATAAAAAGTGGCAATAAAAATGGATTCTTCATATGAAAATTTGGTCCATCTTTTTAGTCTAATTCGAATTCATTCAAATGAAAAAGCTCAAGAAGCAACAATATACTTGCAAGAGATGTATAAAAATCCGGATTCGATGTTTGTTCTTCTTCAAATTGCTGAAACAAATGATGATAGTGTGATTCGGCATAGTGCAATCATAGCTGTGAAAAATAATATATTTAAACACTTACCTGAATACTCTATTGAACAAATTGAATATGTGAAAGCATCAATTATTAACCTGATTAAAAAAGAATCGGATGAGATTATTAAAAGATATGTTTGTATAATAGCAAGAAAGGTACTGAGGGCACTCCAAAATAATGGGGGATTTCCAGAAATCATAGATCTTGCTCTATCACTAATTCATGATGAATTAACCATTGGAATTGGGATGTTTTTGTGTTCAAATGTATGCAAACCCCTTTCTTCTGATCAAATTCTTGAATTTTTACCAAGTTTAATCGAATGTGTTTCAACTGCTCTTTCAGGTAATAATTCTAATCTGAGAATTCTTTCATTAAATTTGATAGTAGGTATTGTGACAAGATCTGTTGATTATCAATACTTTGTTTCCAATGAACCTTTTCAAGCAGCAATTCAGAAAGAAGCGCAAAGAATTATGAATGAAACAATTAATGAAGATGAAATTGTTGTTTTTTTCAATACTATCTCATTTGTCCAAACATGTTATTTTGAAATCCTTGAGCCATCATTTAGGCTTTTATATCATCTATCTTTAAATGCACTCTTAGATGAAACGAAAAATAGACGTCTCAGACTTAATACAATTGAGTTTATTATATCATCAGTTGATATGAAGCCTTCTCTTTTAGGTGATGTTTTGTCAGATGTTCTGAATGTTTGTTTCGCTTTATCTGTTGAAGAATGTAATGAAGATAGGGATTCTTTTATTCCAATTAATGTTGATAATTTATTGCAATTGTTGGCTAAGGATGAAGATACAGTTTCGGATTTGATCAGTATTTTGTTCAGCTACTCTGATGATGCACTTAATTCTTCAAGCCTGCCTGCATTTCAAGTGGTATTATTATTTTTCTTGTATATAATGGATGAATCAGGGTGTGTGATTGAAGAAAGAGGATCTGAACTTTGTGCACTGATTGAACTAGCTTTGAAAACAGAGGATGAGCTAATAATAATAGCTGCTTGTCAACTGATAATGGCAATTTCTGAGGTAGTTCCTAATATGTTCTATGGTTATAATGATACTTTGATTGAGTTATTATTATCAAATGCGGAAATAAATGAATCACTTCAATCTCTTGAGTCTCTATTGCTATCCATGAATGAAGTTCCTTCTGATTTAATGGGGTTACTTCAAACTTTACTTTCTTTCTTTGGGCATGTTCCCACAGATTTAATTATTAAATGTATTACTGGATCTATAAGTCATGCGAAAGATATTAGTGAAGATCTATATACATCTATTCGTGATATACTTGCTCAATTGATTAATAACGAAGAAGCAAAAGAGACTTCATATCAGTGTTTCTCGATGTGCACACATCAAGCTCCGAAGTATGCTGTTTCAGATCTTTCTATGTTTATTGAATCAATGCTTAACTCTGCTTCAGTGGATTCTCCTGGTTCACTTGAGCAAATTGTTGTATCGCTTGGTTCTATTTCAAGGACAATGCCCATATCTATTAAATCATTTGCACCTTGCATTTCTGGAAAACTTATTCCAATAATGGAAGAGATGCAAAATTTACTTTCTGATTCTGAAGAAGGACTTGCCTCAATTGAAAATGCTAAAGGGGAGGTTATAAAATGCTTATGCTCTTTATATTCTGCATCTCCAGAGTATATGTCACAGTACTACAAACAGATATCTGATTCTCTTTTTGAGTGGATCAGTTCAAAAAAGGATCATATATCTTGCTATGGGGCAGATGCTGTTTTTGAGATTGGAGAAGGGCTCATGCAATCGAATGCAGATGTCGACAAACTCGTTAATGTAATAATGCAAGAAATTGAACAAAGTTCGTCGGATGAAAAAACAACAGCTCTTTTCCGAGCTCTAAGTCAGCTGTTTTCTCAAATTGGCAACAAATTATCACAAGATGTAATTTACAAAGTCGGACATTTCTTTGTAAGTTGCTTCAACCATGAGATAGCAGCTTTAATTGATGAAAATGATGATATTGATTCATCAACAGAAGGATCATTATTCTTCGGATTTAGTATATTTACTCTTACAGGACTTATTGTAAAATCTGGATTATTCGATGAATTATGTTCTTCGATCTTCCAGCATGTCCAAACAGATAGAAAAATGAAGAAATGCTATGCTTTGTTAGCACTATCCCGTATGTGTTATATCGTGAAAGACTCTAGTCCAGATCTTCCTGATTTTGTTTTGAATCAGATCCATCAACTTCTAAGGAAGAAAACTGGAATTAACAACTCGCACAAAATTAACATTATTGAATCCATATGTTATTTATGTTTATCAGAATCTTCTTCAATCAGTGCTGATATGCAAAAATTCCTTAACACATTTATTATGAAAGAAATGAGTATTCAAGCTGATAGATCATATTTGAACACTGCTGCTCTTGCTCAATTGTGCTTAGCTTCAAAAGTAGGCTCTATTGATGTTTCCAAAGCATTAGAGAGCATGCCACCAGATTTGGATTGTGAAGATATCCCTCTTTTTGCTATTTCATTGCATTCTCTCATTGAAAAATCGTCTGTTACTCATCCATTTAGTATAAAACACTATGCTATTACCATAATGTCCTCATCTGCTTGGATTATCGATGGTATCCCCAGTAATACCATTGATTTCTTCATGAATTACCTTGATCCGGTTTCTTCAGATGAAATCGATCAATCATTGGGAAACCAGGAGAAATATATAGAACTATTCCATAATAATACAAATAAAGCTTAGATAGATTTAACTGTAGCATGTTTAGTATTCTCCCTCTTTTTGCTGTTTCTTTGTCCAAATCATTGTCTAAATATGGCTCGCGTTGGAAATTGGTGTTTTATCAGAATACAAATGGCGGTGTGTTTTTTTCTCAAATAAATGATGGATTATTTTGTGATAATGCTAGATCATACAGTATTTTGTCAAATTTGGATGAATCGTATAAATTTAATGGAAAATATGAATTCCTTTTGGAGTATCCAGCTGTTACAGGTTATAACCGTTGGAGACAATCATTGAACCCAATTAATGACATAGAAACAAACGATAAAACAGCAATAGGATACGAAGCTGTTCATATCGACTGGACAGCCAAATTCTGGGGTGGCCTTGTCAGATCCTCTTCATCATATTCTCTACTGGATGGATCAGCGGGTACATCTCATTGGTGGTATGCTATTGGAGTGATCACTAATGGATATTCCCCAAACTTTCCTGGTCCAGCAATCGAAGGATTGTCTGATGGAACCCCAGTCCAAGAAGTTTACCTTTGGGTTAGAACAACAGACATGACATCCAATGCAGCATATAAGTTTAAGCTCCTATTCATGATTGCTCAATCTCTATTATTCTAGAATAAATTTTAATGATAATAACTAATCTTTCATTGATATCTCTGAGAACAATCTCTGATATTCTAGCGAATAAACGCTTATTTATTCATAAAAATGTCCTATCGATGCGAGAAACCAGTTTTCACCAACAATTGTCTGGATTAAAAATTGAATCTAATCCATACAGATATGAAGGCCCTATCACACCTGTAGTCGGGTATGCAGAAGATAATGACTCTATATCGTTGAAATCTAAGGTTTTTTTGGTGGTTATAATGGGTTTTAATATGTTAATGCTTGGATGGTTCATATATCGGACAAAAAGATGTGGGAAAAATTGGGAAGAAAAATCAGAAAGACCCCTTTCAACATTTCTCACATTTTAATCTCTATTATATTAAAAAATATCTGGAAAGTGTTATTTATAGTAAAGCCTCACTTGAAAGACAGCCGCAGAAGCTCCCAATCGAAACGAGGACATGGAATATGAAATGTGAATGAAAGAAAGATTGAAAAATGGTATCAGGATGAAATCTCTCGGGGATATGAGAAGAACGGAACCCCAATCCAATACCACAAAACAAAAAAACAAATACGCGAAGAAAAATCATCTTGTGCAACTTCGAGCTATCAGCGTAATAGAAGGATCCGTGAATAATCAGTGGGAATCCAAGGCTTGCCATTAAACAAAACACTGTTGTCCTTAGTGCATAGAGCTTATGCTTTAAAATTATTGGTATTGAAGATAAACATATTGTGAATAGCGCTCCAAACCCAATTAAGTAGTTTCGGGTTATATCGGGCCTCGTATCCTTGAATAAATTAATGCAATCGACAAAATTAAACATAAAAACTTGAATTCCAATGCTACTCACATCTAAATTGAGCGCAATATCGTAAATCTTCCTGCTGTAATTCCTAATAGTATGGTAGATAGCAGATATTATGAAAGTTGAGCCCGCTGCAAGATAAAGCCAAAATATTGATCCCTCTTTCTTAAAAGCAACCCAAAAAAACAATAAAGCGAAGAAAAAATGTGAATATATGTTTGATGTGTCTGCATGTATTGATGTCCATACATTTGCCATTGATTTAATACCAATCTTTTGTCCAACCATAATCTTATAATTTTTCATGTACTCATTATCGCAAAGGACTTCTTTAAGATTCTCCCATTCTTTTTGCAATGTGGCATCAGGATTGTGGAATTTTTGTGGATGGAGACAGTATTTTTTGACAGGGACCATAATAAATTTAATCGGACACTGGTCTAAGAATTGGATCCATTATGTAGTATCCCTTGGGTCCATTCTGGTTCTCTCCTTTGATGTTGTGAGAAGGCCATATTCCTGATACTTCCTTGGACACTAAACCTTCATCATTCATATGGTGAATTTCAATTTTTGGGCAGAAAACTTGAGAAAAAACATAGTAGAGAACAGTGATAATAACAGATAAAACAATGAGGAGAACTGTGTATTTCTCTATGACATTAAAATGGATTGCATCAAGAAATGAGCATTCTTTTGTTGGGCAATTTGCAGATGAATTATATGGATGATGAAACAATGTTAGAGTCTTGTATGGTTCTGGAGCAATGCTCCCCATCGATATTGAAAATGTATCTGAAAGGATGTTATTGTTAGAGACAAATCTGAATACTGATGGAGAAGATATAGCGTCAACTTTGAGAGACAATGTAGTTGTCCCTGTATAGGCTCTCAGGGGCAGGTTATTTTCATATAAATATACTTTCCCAATAATTCCATCTAAATATAAAGAAATTCTCTGAGTAGAAGGGCTTGTTAATATCAAACATTTATCTTCGTCTGCGCCAATATGATAAAAATCTTTGTTGGAATTTGATAATACAAAAATGTCTTGGGGACTGTTGCTTATTATTGCTCCAGTTTGACATATATCCTGTAAACATCCGAAAGCGAACGAAATTCTCCCTCCTGTTGGCAAATTGATCACTTGATATGCATATGGTTTTGCTATATATCGAAATAATTGGAGATTTGGAACATTAACTTCTGAATTCAATGAATATTGAATACCATTTATTGATGTATACTCTTTTATCACTGCATCCTCTGGTATCTCATTAATAATCAAATAATAACCAAAACTCTCGACAGAAATATTTATTACATCTGATGCTATGAATTCCCTTTGATAATTTTTAAGGCCAAAATCGCTCCTGAGCTCAACTGAGCTGCACAAAGCAATAAAAATCATCATCGAAAATGCTTCAAATAAAATCAACATCAAAGAACAATCTCTCATTCCAGGTTTCATTGTTTTCTCCTTATGGGTTCAAATAATAGGACGATGATTTTTTACATATCACCCAGTTTTCTTCATATAAAATGAGTCTTTTGCCCCATAAAAAGCTTGGAAATCAAAGAGAGTCCTTACAAAACACTGGAGGTGATTTATCTAGTCTTACTGAAGAGATGAGAAAGGAAAGAAACTCCAGGACGATGACCCTTCGCAGGCCAAATCGGATAACAATTGGAATTTCCCACTTAAATTCTGGTTCCAAGTTATATGATGACGATAAATCAAAATGCTTTTCGCATATTACTGTTGAATATATAACTAGTGTTCTTGAGAGTGGGAATAATCAAGCATTGATCAGTTTTATTGACGAATTTTCCAAAATGGTATTTTCTAAAATACCTATTGCACGAAATTTGGTAAAATCTCCTGGATTGACATATCCTTTCATCTCAGCTCTTCAAGGATCATATTCTGCTGATGGAATTCGCTGTATTATCTCGGCAATATCTCTTATTTTCCCAAACTGTGGTCCAAATCGAGAATCCTTCATCGACGATGGTTTGTGTTTAGTTCTCCCTGATCATTTACTGTCATCAAATCCTGATTTGATCAGTTCTTCCATAATGCTGATCTCTGTGATTTCAGAATCATCTGGTTATGCTAGAGATTCGGTTCTTTCCTTCGGATTGCATGACTATTTGATAGAAATTGCTTTGAGTGGCTGTTCTACTCAAATCATTGATTTAGCATGTTATGCTCTTGAGAAAGTGTTTTCTAACCAAGAGCCAATTGAACCCAAAACTCTATGTTCTTGCTTTGATCAGATTTTAAAGCTATTACGAATAAGCTCAGAAACAGGTTTGCAACATGTTATTGGATGCTTGGTCTCCATTACTGATAAGATGCCATCATTAGTCTATGATTTTTTTGATCAAAATCAGCATATTTTTTTGGTATCATTGCTTGACGAGCCCGAAATGATATCTGTATCTTTACGTCTAATCGGGAATATGAGTGTTGGTGATGCAATACACGTTAGAAGGCTTGTGGGCGAAGCCAATTTATTTGAAAGACTTCAAACTCTTCTTTGGACTGATTTTACGGCTGATGTCTTTTGGGTAATATCGAATTTGATCGAAACACTTCCCTATTTTATGTTAGATTTATTGAATATTGAGTTTATCAACAGAGTTGTTGAAGTTACTACAGAAGGAGGATTCGATCTGAAGAAAGAAGGTACATTTCTATTGGCAACAATCATTTTATTCACTGATACTGATAAGCTCAATATGTTTGTGTCTCCAGAAATTGAAAGTATATTCTCTGATATGCTTCATTGTGGAATTGGGCTAATAGTTTTAAGATGTCTTGATGCATTGCTTTGTCTATTTCATGCTATCAAAAGAGGCACCTCAATAGATAACATAATGTGTGACGATCTTAGAAATGGTCTGGAAAGGCTCTTAAACAGTTCAATTGATCTCATTAAAGAAAAGGCGGAGTATCTTATTGAACAGATGGATATTGAAGAGCAATCTATTCTTCTAAGTTGAGATCTTCACTCTATTTAAAATTCCTTCTCGCTCTTCCTGTCTTAAATGGATAGAGTTTCTGAGACTTTTCAAAGCTTCAATGAAGTTTTCTTTCGTTGAAATTAGAAGTTGTTCTTTCTCTTGTATCTCTTTGTTGATTTTATTCAATGTGTCTTTTAGTTTTTCACAATTTGATGTTGATGTAATGAAATCTTCTGGGATATCCATACTGGCAATCAAAGATTGGAATTGTTCTCTTTTGATTTCGTTCATTAACTGATTCTTCGTGTTTAATAAATGATTTCTTTTTATGTTTAACTCTGAAATCGATTCTCGAAGATCATTCGAAAGCATTTCATAATTTTGGTATTCTTGAATCTTCTCCAGTATGTGCATGTGCTCAAGTTCTTGTTGAAGTTTAGTGGAATATTCTCTTTCGTGTTGATTGCATCGAATCGTGGCATCATTTAACTCCACAGTAAGCCTCCTCACTTCATGAATCAAATCTGCAACAGTCTTTCTGTTTGCATATGAGTCATTAATGCATTTTATTAACCCTAAGCAGTCTGATTCAATTTGATCTCTATTTTTTTGTATCTCTAATTTTTTCTCAAACATATGCCTTTTTTGATTAAGCATAGCATCCATATCGCTGGGTTGAAATGCATTATTTGCTTGATCCAACATTTTCCTAATATTAATTAATGATTGATTATTCAATGATTTAATACTTTTTTCAGCCTCTTTAATTGATTCTTTTAATGGATTATCGCTCATAATGGCAACTCTCTCATTTAGACTAGATTTCAGGGAAAATAAGTATTTGGGCAAATCCATTGTATCATTTATTGCTCTTTCATAGTCTAAAGATTCTTCTTTTAATGTATCTATATGTCTTTCGAGCCTCCGATTTGAAGATTTAATTTTTCCAACTTCGATTTCAAGTTGTTCATTTGAAAAACCCCTATATTCCATTAAGAAATCTTCTGGAATATCAATTTTAGTTCTCCCTTGTCCCCTCTTTTCGAAAAAAAAATGTTTGTTCTTTTTTGCTTGTGCCCTTATTTCATCAGTCATATATATGAAACAATATTTTATATAAGTGAAGATAAGTAATGATTCTTCACATGAACCAACTCTTCCTCTGATGAGATGCATTCTCTTTCTAATGACTTACGCTCTTCGAGTAATACTGTGTATCTGGCCTTGACTCTTTGGTTCTCTTTGATTGTATATGCAATTTGTGAGTTAATCTTTTGAAATTCTTCGGATGCTTCTTGAGGAGAAATATCAAATATGGGTTGGTTGAGAAAAACAGGGGCAGTACTTGTGGAGTTAATCCATTTATCTATCATTGATTTGGAATATTTCTGTTTGATCCAATGTTTGAACATTTTGGGAAGAAAGCATTCGTTGAGAAGGTGGGAATTCATAATAATTGGTTGAAGAAGTGACTGAACTGATTGTGTAAATTTTGGATTAGTTTCTAATATGTTGATGCAAGCCATTACTCTTAATGGAATATTCTCTTGTTGGATAGATAACAAATCGGCATCTTTGATTAGAGATTTCCTTTGAGTGTAGCATGCAATAGCTAAAATCTTATCATTCAAATTGATTATATCCATTTGGGGGAGCTTAATTGAAGATTCTTTGTGATAATCATAAGAAATATATGAATAATAAAGAGAAAACCTTGTGTCGTTCAATAATTCATTTCTTTTGCTGATAAATAAATCACTTGGAAGCAAATGTGGACTAGAAAATGATAAAACTTCAAAAAAAATCAGAATTGAATTCCTTGTTAGTGGTTTGCTGACTGAAAGATCAAATAAAGAAGAAAATGGAAAAAATTCAGTGTTAATTTGATGATAATATATCATATGAGTTAGACATATTAAAGAATTAATAATTGTATAATCCGGACTCTTCACATCAAATACTAATGTAGAAAGTTGGAAATGAGTGTTATTGGAGTATATAACATTTTGTAGCTTTGATAAATATGTTAGATCACTGGGTGATAATAGTGAAGAAAAAACATTGGTTGCCCTTTCAGACACATTAGTACTAAACAAAACTACCAGAAATTTGGAAATATACTCCATATCAAGGAAATATTTTCTAGATTTCGAATCAGAAAGAAGAAGCGCCAGCAAAGAAAGGTACTTCTCATTATCTGCAGAAGATGGAAGGATGAACTCAATCAAGCCAGAAAAAACAAGAGGAACTCGTGTAGATGGATCTATTTCAGCTATTTTTACAATAAATGTTAATACTTTTGGGTTAGTACAATAGCAAGCATAGTCAACAACAATATGGGAATTGTTGGTTAATTTTTCTAGATCTGCAATATTTTTAACATATTTATCACATAATCCGAATAATGATGGTATTACATCTATTCTTTTTGTGTCTTTTCCCTCCATAATTGTACGAAAAACACAATTCAAATCAGAAGGCTTCAAAACAGCGCTTTTTTCCCTCATAAGGAAATCAAAAACCAATGAAACACTTTCAAAATCACCTTTTTCAAGAAAAAAATTGCATCTTTCGATCAATAATAGATAATCTTTTCGAACCAAAGTCCCTGTCGATTTAACTAAATCCTCAATCAATGAAAGAGTTTCTCGAATGTTTTCCCTATTTATTTCTTCTATCAAATGCCTAAAATATTGCTGATCTGATGTAGTTGGTGCAAATATCGATAAAACAGACATCGAAAAAACACAATGAAGATGAGTCTTTAATAATAAATCATATATTATTGGTTAAAATACTTACAATGTCAAGATGATTATACTTAGTAGCATAATACAGTGGAGAAAATTGATGAGGCACTTGTGATTATCACAGTCATTTGCATTGATATCTGCTCCCTTGCTTATTAGGAATTCCGCTATTTGGGTGTATCCATGAAGCGAAGCATAATGAAGAGGAGTACAATCATATATGATTGATTTGTTGATTTATCTCTACTGTTGATGTCACATCCTTGATCAATCAGGTATTTGATAATTTCTTGGTGATTATAAATCAATGCAGAAAAGATAGGACTTCCTGATGGATACTCTTTCGATTTTACTGTGATTTTGGCTCCATTCATTACAAGATACTTGATGATATCAAGGTTACCATGCAATGCAGCTACATGAATTGGCCTCACTGAAATGAATATGGAAATCCATGTTCCTTTTTTGCATTGACTTGACCTCCATTGGAAACAAGAATTTCAACGATTGGTAAAAAACCATTTTCACATGCTTCGTGAAGTGGTGTAGAAGAATATACGCTGTGTAATGACTTCTATTCATTGAGTTCACATTAGCTCCATTCTCCAAAAGGAGTTCCACAATTTTTGGGTGTTTGTTCCTTATCGAATAATAAATTGGTGTTTCTAAGTAATTATTGGAATGTAGTCACAATCTTCGGCATTAATATTAGCGCCATTTAGTATTAGATACTTCGCAACAAATAATTTACCACATTTTGCTGCAATATGAAGGGCAGTTCCATGAGAATATTTTTCCTAACCCAACTATTTGGAGAATCAATCACTGCTCCTTCTTTGATAAGAAAATCAATTATTGATAAATGACCATAAGCGGCGGCATAATGAATAGGATACTCTGAATAATATGTTTTTAATCATCCCAGTATTGAGCATTGACACTTGCTCCATGTTCAATCAGAAACCGTAAAAGGCCGAGTTGGCAACTCTCTGATGCTGCTTTAACAAGAGGTACTAAGTCATAAGAAACACAATTGCATTGTTGAAAAAGATCAGACACTCCACTCTTTGTTATGCTCTCTCGAGAATAGTCATCAATTACAAATCCGCTCATTAGTATTTGCCGAAAACATCTGATGGATCCAAAAAAACCTGAAAAAGATAATAAACTTAGTGAATCGGGTCTTTTTGACCATTCAAATGGGCTCCATTTCAGCGTATTCTGGTACATATTAGGAACTACACTTAGAATACTCTTCAAAACATCAATTTCATCATATTTTAAGCAAAATTCAATTGATGATGATAGAAAGCCATACTCAAGATAATCATCTATCTTGGATTCATCTTCGACAAAATAATCATCAAAATCATCAGGTCGTTTCTTCATCATTAATAAATCATTAAAATTCTCAATAATTCTCCGGAAATAGAACAAAAGTATAAAAACAGAATCAGAATTCAAGAATTCCCGAATTTCTTCAAAGGTGAATGCCCCCAATTTAAAAAGCCTATAAACCAATACTGGGCATTCGACTGACGCTAATTCTAATAGTTGCATTTTAAATTCTGAATCTTTGAAGAATCTTTGAGATAGTTCAATTACACAATCAAGACTAAATGGCCTATACTTTGGTAATCCGACAATTCTTTCCAAAAAAAAGATGGAATCAACACAATTAGAGTTACTAAATCCTAAAACTTCACCAAACAACTGTTTCTCAATATCAATGAACTCCTGCATTCAAACAAATGTCAGTTTTCCAAACATTCCTCGTTATCCTTTTTGGATAATCTTGTCAAATAGTTTCATCATATTAAGATATTACATCTCAAAGACCTAATTTATTATCAACAAAGAGTTGAAACTCATTGGGCATTTGTAAACAATAATAGCCTTCTTTGGATGATTAGAATATATATATATATCAAATTCCCTTCTCTAAAAAAAAACTCCCCCTATATGAGGATTAATTACCTGAATTCTCTAAGGTCAAGGTAAAAGTGCCATAAATGCCCAAAGAAAAGAGAAAGAAATACGTTCAAAAAAATGCAAAAAAAGACGAGGAAACTAGATCTGATGATTTCTATAGTAATTTCACGCTATCCTCTTATTCTGGCCATATTCTTGAACATGTGATTTTTAACTCAGGGCGAAAATCGATTATTAAAAAATATAGTGGAGAAGAGTCACAACAATGGTTTTTATTGGAAATATTTCAGGATATCGATTTGATTATTCAGCATAAAGCTGGGATTCTTTTTATAAAGAAGATTATTGATAAAATGTCATACAAAAACAATCAAATTATTGATATGGTATCGAAATTCCATGAAAAATTGATTTTTGATTCAAATGGTTGTTCAGTTTTAGCTAAATTATTTCCAGATATGAATGAGCATTCTCAACAAAAGATTGCTAATTACTGTTTTTTAGTATTTAAAAACTACTCGGAGACTAAATTTATTGAACTAATAGTAACTATTATACAAGTATTGCCCCCGAAACATAATTCTCTTTTACAACTGATCGATATATCTCATTATCTGAATCGGCCAGAAACTGTGAATGTTGCACGTAATATTATTGAGTTTTGTGAAGGAAATGTCCTTGAATCTATTAAGAGAACGATATCTGATAATTTTCAAGTAATTGTTTCAAGAGAACATTTGTCTTCCCTAATTAGTTCATTATTTTTTAGAGGACCTTACGAGGATCGTAGGCCTCTGTATACATCTTTAATGCCCAAGATCAATGATATGATATATAATTCTTTTCAATGGAGAATAGTGTATTCAATGATTTCTGTAGTGCCCATTCGAGATAGACATCCGATTATTTCTGCAATAGTTGGGGTCGTTATTTCTGGAAACAAATTACCACATTTGGATCAATTGCTCAGGTTCTCCATTGATAGTATAGATTCTCAATCAAGAATCCAATACATGAGCAAACTTACAAATGTTATTGGTGATCCATGTTTTCCAGAGTATAATGAGTATGTTATTGGATTGCAATATGTATAAACTGGATTAAATGTTTATTTCCACATGAATCATAACACTTAGGGTTTTTAAGAGATGGAGAATATTTTGAATTCCAATTATTTCTGCTGGATTCTCAGTTGAGACAAAGCACTCTGTTGGACTTAGTGGAATGCTTTGAGCTGGAGTTGGATCTAATACAGCATTTGTGGGTTCAACTGTGAATGCATCAACATCTGCTTCACATAATCCTGTATGGAGATGCTTCAAGATGAATGTATTTGTTACAATGGTATTTGTGATTGTGTTTAAAACATTATCCATTGTAACCGCACCTGTATTACTTCCGCTTTGCATTATCACACAATAAATCAGTATAACTGATCCATAAACTGTGCTTGTTGAGGTTAAAATTAAATTCCCTGAGTTTTTTAAGAAAATTGTATTATCGAATACAATTCTTTTGTTATTCATCCCTGGGTAAGCGAAAATAAGATATGAACTATATGTGTTATGGGCTAATATACAATACTTTATGGATAGCAGGTTTCCAATCTGGTTGTTAATGTTTATTGGATAATTAGTACTTGGTTGTGAATTATTAAAAAATGTAGAATAATTTAAGTTCAAATTTGATGAAGAATAAATATGAATGATACCCTGATCATACATTTCTCTATTAATGGATATATTAATGCCTTTGATATCATGAAATCCATAAGTTAAATAGAGACATCTTGATCTGGTTCCAGTTTTCCATGAACACCTCGAAAAAGAACAACGATCTAGAATAATTTGACTATTTGTGCTCCCAAGTGCTCCAAATTGGTTAACTGTATTCGATTGAGTAAAACAATTGAATCCACAAACCTTGTTCAAACAAGCAGCTCCATCTCTATTGGAGAAATAAACTGCTCCACTTGCTAAGCTTGATGAACAATTGTAGAACGAGCATTCATAAATCAACATCGAAATATTATAATCATTATACTCAGATAGTGTAACTGCTCTGTTCGCCATATCGAAAAATGCACATTGATGGAAATAATACTGATTACTCAAAACTGGCTGAACAACATTCTCAACAGTAGTAGAAACTGGTTCATTTCCGAAAAAATCCGAAGCATAACTACTTCTAATGGATAGAATCACCCGAACTGTATTCATAAAAAATGGATAAATCCACTTTTTGACAAAAAAAGTCCTTACATTGTAAACCATGATTTATTTACTCTTTCTTTTTGCGTGAGAGAGCAGAAGAAATAGATTTCTTAGAGAAGCTCTCGAATTCCATATCCATAGTGCTAGTTGGAGCCATGGGTCTTGGAGGCGCCATGCATCCTGGAGGAGGCGGGCATGGAGGAGCCATGCATCCTGATAAAGATAGGCTTGGAGGTGCCATACAGCATTTCGACATTGGGATCATACTTTCTTCACACTCAGCCATCTTGAAAGAGCAGCATTTATCTTCACACATCATTGGGGCTGGATAATCTCCATAAGAAGGTTGAATTGAAGGGGCGCTAAATGATTCGTGTGATGCTGATGGAATTCCACTTCCTTCTGTTATTATGTTATATATTCGCTCAATTTCTACATAAGTCGCATCAGCTCCTCCTCCAATTGATAAACCACGAAAATCGATATCTTTTCTGGCCAGTTCCTGAATCAACTCCTTTAATAATGGGCCTTGATCTTCATGACCTGGACCTCCGAAATCAGATCCATGCGCAGGAGCGTCTGCAAAATGAATACAAAGCTTGACAGATCCTTCTCTGAATCCAATGTTGTTCAAGACTAGTTGATAGCACCCAACCCAATCTTCGGGACAATCACCACCACCTGATGGTGGTTGGCTGGAAATAAATGCCTTTAATTCTTCTTCGTTATGAGAAAGGGGGAAATGTGCATTAATATCATTGGCTGAATCAACAGGATCGCGATAGAAAACTGCCCCAAACATTATATCTGTATCCTTGTTTTCTTCTCTAACAGATTGTGCAATAGAAATACACTTCTCTTTGGCCGCCTGAATAGTAGAACCCATCGATCCGGTTGCATCAACACAGAATACAACATCCATTAAAACTTGCTCTTCCGACATCAAGAAAATGAAAAATTTTTATCATAAACGATCTTCAAATATTTGAAACAAATTGGTGGCGGTTTTAAAATTTTCTATTTTACATTTTAATCGTTGGTGCACTTTTCTCCTTATAGAACAGTTGGTCTATGGGGAAACACGCCAAAGTACCAAACCGTGAAAAGAAAACGCGAACAAACCGATTCGATAACACTTCTGTTGCACCTATTCGGAAGGATTTGCCGATACGATTGGCAATGTGGGATTTTGGTCAATGTGATCCCAAACGGTGTTCTGGTGCGAAGCTAAAACGATTAGGATATGTCAAATTATTAAATATCAGGGATTCTTTTCATGGATTGGTTCTCTCGCCAATAGGAACAGAGATAATCAGCCCGCAGGATGTTGAGCTTGCCAAAACATCCGGTCTTGCTGTCGTTGATTGTTCGTGGAAGCAGTTAGAGCACACTAATGTGGCTCAAATAAAAGCAAGGCATCACAGGCTTCTTCCATACTTTGTGGCCGCAAACACTGTTAATTTTGGAAAACCATGGAGATTAAACTGCGCAGAAGCTCTTGCTGCCTGTCTGGCCATTTTTGGCATGCAAGAAGCCGCCGAAGAGATTTTGAACCAATTCAAATGGGGTCACTCATTTTTCGAACAGAATGGAGAGTACTTAGAGGGATACAAACAAGCAAAATCAGCAGAAGAAATGACACAAGTTCAGAATGCAATTCTCGAAAAGCTTGAAAAAGAAGCCGCTGAGAATCAAAAGGATTTTGATCCTATTCTTGATGGAAATCCCAACCGAAGGAATGCTCAATCAAGCGATGGGGAGTATGGGAGCGAAGACTATGATGATCTTGTTGAGCCTATAACAGAATAAAGGTATAGAACGTCTATCGTCCTGTGTGTAAATTTCTGAATTTTTGTGAGTCCTGGAGATTTTAAATGGAGACTGAGATTTGTGTTGTTTTGCGTGTGTTTTCTGGGAAATCAATGTGTTTAAGAGTGAATAAATTTGATACAGTGATGAATCTTGCTGATTATGCTGGATTTTCATGTAGAACAAAGAACAAGTTTTCCTTTTTTGTTGGACAGCGGAAACTGGAAAGAAACATATCACTTGCGCTTCAAGGTGTTAATAATGGAGACACAATCATGTGCATGCATGAAACTGAGCCACTAAACCAAACAAGCAATGAAAAAGCAGACAATGAAGTAGCTAAGTTTAACAAATCAATTTCTGATCTTCTTTCTCTTCTGATACGCAATGTTGACCAATACCTCACATCAATCGATGCAGAAAAGAATGCTCCACAAATATATAGCCAAATTATGTTTAATGAAGAAAGAATTGAAGAAAAGTACGAAAAACTTAATTCCCAAAGCATTAAAACTGTTATACCTGATGTGCCATCCCTTTCTTCCAAGCCTCTTCCTTTAGTTATGCCAGAACCAAAAGTAATCTCAGATCTTCAGGAAAATGGAATAAGCAACCCTATTAATTTTAAAATTTCGGAAATGTATGAGATAATAGAGAATGGTTTCAACTTGTTTTAAAAAATTGATTATGAATGTAATTTTTTTTGGAAAATTGTATAAATCGTAATGAATAAATAACAAAGAAACATTCTTACTCTTTGTTTGGACAACAATTAGTTGTACTTTTAAAAATCATTATTTGAAAAATAAAAAAAGCGACGTCCATGGGATTCGAACCCACGCGGGCAAGCCCATGGGATTAGCAATCCCACGCCTTAACCACTCGGCCAAGACGTCTTGACGGATTTGTTGTTGCAAAAACTTTATAAAGGGTATTTCAAATAATATTCCAGACTCTCCTTTAATATTGTTGAATCCAAAAAAAGAATATTTTTGAATTTTAAACTAATTGTTTTATTCAAAGAAATAGTTCAGAATCAACATTAACAAATCTAAGCTCATTAATTTCATAACTGTTATGGAAGTTTAAAAAAAGTTGGAATGTTGTTGATAATTTGATTGTGAGGTGAAATCATATTGTTTGGCTTTATCATCATCGTATCCATATTTCCATATGTTTTGTGGCTTTGAATTGACAACAAAATTGGGGGCAACTTTAATGTCATCCAAAACTACACCTTTTTGTGATTCTTCGTCATCTTGGGTATTTTGTTCAGGTTCTGATTCTTCGGCTTTATCATAGAATAATAAGAATGATATCCATAAAACAATGTCCAAAATAAGACTTGGTAAAATATTTTCAAAAATGAGAACGCATAAATCCCAAATGCTCCACCCTCTAATAGTGCAGTAATCATTATAATATTCCGAATAATGTTGAACAAATCCCATATAATGATTCTCATTCAACTCATATTTCTCGGAAAGGGTTGAAAGAAAATCGCAAACATAACCTGGGTTTTTCATATAAGTGTCGATAAGAAATTCCTGATTTGAACCAACAGTAACATTGATTATCAAATGAGAATTCAACAATACAAGTTCTGGAATATCCGCATAGTTCTTCAAATGAGCATATTGAGTGAGGTTTGGATATCTGGCTTCAAATTGTCTCTGGAATTCTTGTGTAATTTCCAAAGAATAATGGAGATAAAACGAGATTATCCAAAATGCAACACCTATAATGAATAGTATCATGACGACAAATAATCTATTTGTCTTATAGAAAACAATCATAGCAATAAAAAAGAAAAAGAGACTCGATAATTCAATATAAATCTTGAAATCTTCTTTCATTGTTGAGTCTCCCCAATAATAATCCATATAATCATAATTCCTAATATACTCACTCGAGTTAATAGAATCTTCGTCTATCAGAGTGACATTCATAAGACCTTTGTATTCCAAAATGCTGTAATTCTTTAGAGAATATATTTCTTGAAATTCTGTTGTTTTCCCAATGGCCTGGACAAATAAACTCACAGAATTGTTTGATAATACATAGTTAACATAGTTGCCATTGTAATAGTTTTGTAAAATGCTTGTACCTAAAGCGACTAAGCCAGAGATCAATATCACAAGAACCATTTGTTATTCTAGAATTTGACCAAATCATCAATATATCTGAATTTTTTTATTTGCCAATTGAAACAAATCGAGAATAATTTTGATAATATTTTGAAGTTTGTGAAATTGGATAGTATTGTCATTTTTATGGCAGACACTGGACTATCTGACCCGAATTCTCCTGAATCAAGACTCAAAAGAGCCAAGAATGCCGGTTTCCTAGTATTTCTTTGTGCAGCATTGCATTATTAAGTATACTATTATATGTATTATGATGAAGATTTGTATTATTCTGTGAATAAGGTTTTTTGTGGACGAGATACTCTTTATCGTGATGATTGTATTAAAATACAAGGGATGAATGGAACTGATTATCAATTTCGAGCTGGATGGTTTCTAATGAAGAATAACCTTACTTTGGGCAGACAAAATCGATATTTCAAACCTGAGCATCTTTACAATACAAAAATAATCCTGCTAGTGATTACAGCAATTATTTTTGTTCTGGGAGGGTTTTTCTTCAAAAACAAAAAATATTTGAAAGTACCCATTGCTTTTATGGGTTTAATTAGTATTGGATTCTTTGTTTTTGAAAGTTTATACAGGTATAGAGATGCTTTCACAAACAATGACAAATGCATTGAAGAGGTTAAACAATTTACAAAACTTACTCATAATTCTTATGGGAAAATCTTTTTGGCGGATTATCCAAATATCACTTTCAACAGATCAGAGTTTGAAGGAGATATCCAGTGTTTTGAAAACTATGGTTCAATGTCAAATCTACACCCAAATCAGAATTATTATCGATATTTACCATATGTTTCCTTTCTTGTTGCATTTATTACCATAATGTTATTAAGTATCATTATTTTTGATTGTGAAAATCAATACCAAAAATGATCATTGTTAAGAATCAATCAAAATTTATTTGGTCTAGTCTATTCATAATTTGATATATGTAAAAATATTCTAACTAATATTTGATGCTTTTGTTGTAACACATTTGTATATTGTTTTCCAATCAATAAAGACACAATTGAATAAATATGAGAAATTATTTATTTTAATTGGGTAGAATGATCAATCTTATCTCATTATTAATGAATTATTATCTTGTTTATCTCCATATGCACAATTCTTTTATAGTGATTTGTTATTTTTTTGGTTAAAACAAGTATTCCTCAACAGGACTATTATGGAAAAAGATGGAGTTGACTTCATAATGGATTTGGCTGGGGTTTTCTTTCACCTCTTAAAGAAAAAATCACCTATAAATGAAATCCCAAATCGAACAACAATATATATATATATTATCACTCAAAATAATTGGAGATAATCATGTAAAAAGAATACCACAATTTTCCAACACTCATTAATGAATTATCCAATAATGTGGCAAACTCTCAGAATATCTTAATGGTTCTATTGATTAAGTGGAAAACTCCACTGAGATTCTAATTAGGGATTTTAATGGATATGAAAATGATTGTGACTTTGAATCAGATGCAAATTCTGATTTGCTACATGAAATATTTAATATGATTATCAAGGTATGTTTTAAATCAAATTCAATTAAAAAAAACTAGTCATAATGTCTTCCTATTTGTGAAAAAGGGTAGAAAATGGATTAAAAGATATAATTACATAATGAATAACTTCAAAACAATGTATTTTCATCAATTAAATTTCCAAATCATTGAATGTAAAAATTAGAATAGGTAATAAAACCAATACTTTGAATAATTTACTCATATTACTGAATTATTATTTATCCAAGATGATTGAGAAATCAAATTGCTTTACTATTTTTATACCCCCTAAAAAAATAGAGAATCATTGATTCCAAAAATTAATGCTTATAAAAAACTATTATATATTTATTAGCATCCACATTTTTTTTTGGTTTTTGCAGATCCTTCAGATATATTAAGGATGTCATCTATTGGAGAGTTGCTAATGCAAATCTCTCCTGAGTTGTCATAAATCATTTGTGTGATAGTTTGAAATACTTCTTTAACATTATATCCGCTTTTTGCAGATACTTTCACAAAAGGAATCTCATTCTTTCTGGCCCACTCAGCAGCTTCAGCAATATCGAAATCATTTTGTAAATCCTCTTTGTTTCCACAAATCAAAATTTGGCAACTTGGATCAATTATTTGTTTAAGTTGCTCATACCACCCTTTTGCTGAGGCAAATGTTGGAGGATTTGATAAATCGAAAACGAGAACGACACCTTTGGCATTCCTCGCATATATTGGAACCATACAGTTGAATCTTTCTTGACCTGCAGTGTCCCAAATATCAACAGGAATTTCGGCATTTGGCAATCCAATTTTGGTCCTAAATAATCCAGGAGAAACAGTTGTATTTTCCTGTTCCGAGAACTTATTCATAAATAGCCTATTAATTAGACTGCTTTTTCCTACAAAAGAATCTCCGACAAGAACAACTTTATAAATATCAGATGTGTCCTTTCTCATTATAGGATGGTCTTGATAGACCAATGATTATTAATCTATTCTCTCTTGTTATCATATAAGAAATCGAAAAAAATTCAAAAAAATTACTAGTATTAAAAACTACCATTTTGAGCTACCTAACTCATAAAAATATTAAATTCTTTATTATTCCTGGTTTTAATCTCGTACCTATCAAGTATCAAATAATATCAAATAATGGGTTATCTTGAAAAACCTTCCAAAATGATCACCATCGAAAAATAAGGATTCGATTCTCCAATATGTATGTCAGAATCCAACTTCTTCACCCCAAAATTGGGATTGTCATTAAGTCTTACTTTACTAATCGTTTCCTTCCTCAGTGAAGGAACTTAATGGAGAGGTTTAGAGTTCTCTACACCACCAGAATCACGCAAAAAGAGAAGAAATGGCAAGATGGATTCCTTGATTTATCTTCAACGGCCTCAGATCCGAAGACATATTTAGTTAAGCTTTATGATGAAGAAAAATCAATTTTATGTACCAAGCCTTTCATTGGACATAATCCTGTTTCTCTTGATGGTGAACATTTTAGGGTTGAAGGGTATCTTGTTCATATCGATTCAGTAGACACAATACCTATCCCTCATTTACCTCAAATCGAAAAAGAATCGAATGAGATCCCAAAGCCAAAGACTGTACGCAACGCTAAAAATTTTAGGCCACCTTCATCTAAATCAATTTCATCACCTACCCTAAGTATCATCAAGTCTCCACCCAGAGTCACAACCCAAGCAAAACCAGAAAAAGAAAAGGTTCATACAATTATTCTTGAAGACAGAGGAAAACATCGCACTTATAATGAAATATTGCAATTTTTTACAAATACTTCGAAAGTTATGAATGAAATATCAACAGTTAAGTCCAATTTAAAGTCACTGACATAAATCATAGATTGGGGTTAACTATTTACATCTAAGGGTTTCATTTCAAAATTTCAAATAGACCCATAAAATCAATTGAACAAGAGAATCGCAAAAACCATCATAACATTTGAAAGAAAATGTATACATTATCAAGACAATGACACTAATTTGACATTCATTTTTCTAATGCTCTCTGTTCTCTTTGTTCTTGGATCTGCAAGGATTCATAGGAGAAGGCACTCTTTTGTTCCAAACAATACTGGAGATGATATCGCATCATATGCAAGCAGCAAATGTGGTTGCAGTTATTCATATGGTGATGCTGGACCAAATAAGTTTGATTGTTCAGGACTTGCTCAATGGTGTCACAAGCAAGCTGGAATAAGAATTGACCGAACAGCATCTTCACAAGCACAAAGTGGTACATCGGTTTCATGGTCAAGTCTCAAACCTGGTGATCTTGTTTTCTTTGATACAGCTGGAAGTGGAAAAGTTACCCATGTTGGTATTGCTACATCCAGCTCCACAATGGTACATGCACCAAAACCCGGCGATGTCGTTCAAGAAGTATCTTTGTCTTCATACTGGAGCAAGAGGTTCAAAGGTGCTCGCAGATATTGGTAATTAAATCTGCATTAACTTAATCAATATTTTTATCAAACAGTGATGAATGTTATTTGTACAAAGATAGTTTCGCAAGCCTTGATTCCATTCTTCTAGGTGTCTGAGACACATCTTCTCTTTTAGATTTTGCCGACAAAGGAGGTGTTACAGGGGGGTGATTTCCTTGGGTAATGAATGGGGTTTTCGGTCTATGCGCCGATAATGGTGCTTTTTGTATTGGAATCACCTTGATTTGAACAGGAGTACCAACTTTTGATGGACATGTCCTCGTTTCTTCAAGTCTTTTTTCCAGATTCTCAATGGTCTTTTTATGCATTTCAATCAAAGAAAAACCATCTGACTCAATTTTCTTTCTTTCTCTCTGTGCTCTGGATTCCATACACTCCATTTTTTGCTCATAATTCTCGATTAGTTTGTCTCTAAGTATTTTTCTTAATCTTTCGTATTTTCCCCTTAATTCTTCCATTTCAATGATTTCAAGTCCATCTGCCTCTTTCTTAATAATTCCAGCTTCCTCAAAGCGCCTAGTTTTAAGAAGGTGTTTTTCTGTTTCTCT
>Ga0074193_1000139_pt1 | contig 135590 bp, 134 predicted proteins | sample EPASupsiteHSE605_FD_64523 | JGI IMG/M metagenome (GOLD analysis project Ga0074193, IMG submission 64523) | Bioremediated contaminated groundwater from EPA Superfund site, New Mexico - Sample HSE6-05 | ecosystem: Environmental > Aquatic > Deep subsurface > Groundwater > Contaminated ... | reverse complement strand
GGAAGTGTAAACAAATTGAAAGTTATTAAAAGAATTATGTATGGACGTTGTAGTTTTGAAATGTTGCGCAATAAGATTCTCAGACTTGAAAAGTGTATTTTCAACTAGCTATGGAAAGAACCATTTTAGTGTAACCGATCCACGTACGGCAGCGCCTTGAAGGCTTTCCACTTCCAGTGGCAGCCCTTTGCGAAAATCTTGATGCATCGATGACGTCGATCCGTCAGGCAACGTCCCCATTCGTTCTATGGTCTTTTCCACGAAATCAGTTGCCAGCATGATACCTTTAGTGGCTGCTAAGGTCTGCATTTCGGTCAACAACAAGCGATATATGTTCTTCGTTGCGCCCACCTTCAATATCTCGGTGATCGACAAACGACTGGCAGTCGTGACACCGGAAAAAGCTGTGATGAATGCATATTTGTTCCAAAGATCAACTAAAATATCTTTGCTCAGGGTGACTGGCATCACTGCCTCTTTGACCTGTTTGGCAAACCGCTGGCAAAACTCTGCCTGTTCTGTTTCTAAAGCACCGAAGAAAACATCATGGACTTTACTGGTATGTATGATATGTCCATCGCCGTTTAACGTGACGATGATTTGGCATAATCCGCCGAGAACGGCCTGCTTCCCAAACGCTTGCGCCAGTATATCAAAATGCTCGACGCCGTTTAGTAACGGCAACACTTTTGCTCCCCGCTCCACCAAAGGACGAATGGATTCGAGCAACGGCTGAAGATGATAATTCTTAACCGCTAACAACACCAGATCGCAATCACCGATTTGCTCTACGTCCTCTGCAAGCTTTGGCGTCAACTGTACATTCCCTGCTGGGCTTTGGATAACCAGTCCATGTTCGCGTAACTGTTCTGCTCTCTTTTTCCGTACTAAAAAGGTTATATCGAAACCAGCTTCCTGCAAGCGTCCACCAAAATACCCTCCGACAGCCCCAGCCCCACAACTACTACTTTCATATACAACACTCCTCCCTACTCAAGATCTTTTTATTTTTAAAAATGGGTATCTCCTCGATTATAATACACATTTGCATTAGCTGGCACATATTCGATAACCTTTGTAAAATCGCTTATCGCAAGCTCATATTGATTTTTTATTTTATAAATTAATCCACGTCGGTTATAGGCATCCACATTCTTAGAGTTTAGTTTGATAGTTTCACTATATGCTGTTACTGCCCTATCATAATCTTTATTGTTTAAAAATTGATTTCCTTGTTCAAACCATTGCGTTGCTGTTAATTTTTGCTCTGCAGCAGCAGTCGGATTAGAGTAGCTAAATATCAATATCAAAAGTAATAAACTGTAAAACACTGATTTCTTACTTCGTATCATATTCATACTGTTTATCTTTACCTCCACCTATTATCTTTTAGACTTTCGTCAAAAATTCTCTTAGTTATGTGTCGAAGGGATGGGCCTTTTTTGGCACTTGAAAAGTGACAATTTCGTCCCGTCCCCATGTCCTTCTCATGTCCTTCTTAAAATATTTTCTTTCGGAAACACTGCCTGTATACCCAGCAGAATCATTAAATGAAAACATATAGAAATAGGGCGATACCACGATAACCGATCGCCGCCTGATTCCTGTCCTGCAAGAATAAGACCACTACAACGATATGATAACAGTCACCTTGCATCCTCTTCCCATTCTACACTTACTTTGAGAACTAATGATGCCCTTCCACCGAGGGTATGCAAGCAAGCCATTTGTAAGTTTTTCACAAATGATAAAAAACTAGTCGCTATCATTAAGTGATAACGACTAGTTCATTTTATCTATACAAATTCCACGCTACATCTCCAGAGCTTTTATAGTGGTTTCGTTTGGCAACTTAACCGCAAAGGATAATCCGCGATTCAGTTATATCACTTCTACTACAAGAACATTTTTGCTGCTGATCACATGAAAATCCGCACGGACAAGGATTCATCGCAGAAATTAACATAACTTTAACAGGATAGGAAAAGAATGCATTGACTAGCAGACACGAAATTCAAGCTTTCCATACCCATTTTGATAATGAAGTAACACAATATCCCCACGTTTCCTTCTGTACGGCATGGCTAGCCTCTTATCTTCTTATCCACTAACAATAGACAGGTTCTAACTCCACAAAAAAGCCTATCTCCTAAAACTTTCAGAAGATAGGCTTTCCATATTCCACTTACATAATTTACACTTTATACCCTACTAAAATCTGTTGAATATTATCCGAAACCTTATTTAAGTTTTCCACGGCAACAGCATTAGTTGATATTGCCTGGGTTTGTTGTTCAATAATACCATTAATATTCTCCACACTAGCGGTCGTATTATGCGCCGCTTCTTGTACTTGCACTACGGCATCTAGTAATCCAGACCATTGCTGTCCCAGTTGCTGATTATTGTCGGTAATTCTATGAATGTTGTCTTCCATATTTTTTGCAATTGATGCAATTTCGTTAAATACTTGTTCTACCGTACTAAATGCATTCATACCGACTTCAAAATCTGTGTTGTACCTCTCTCTGCCAGTCATGATGTTCCGAATATCATTGCGAATTTCATTCATAATATCGGAAATTTGCTTGGTAGCAGTGGCCGAATCTTCCGCTAACTTTCGAACTTCTTCCGCTACGACAGCAAAGCCGCGCCCACTTTCACCAGCACGGGCAGCTTCAATTGCTGCATTAAGTGCTAGCAAATTGGTTTGTCCTGCAATTTGCGAAATCATGCCCAAGATGTTTTCGATATACGCCGAATTAGTAGACAGACGGTCAACAATCTGATTGTTGCTGTTAGTATTATTTCGAATTACTGTCATTTTCGTATTGGCATCACTTAACGCCCCAATTCCATCCTGCACCATTTTACTTGATTTCTCCGTTGAGACGATATTTTCTTTCGCGTTAGTCGCAATCTCTTGAATGACATTGGCAATTTCCCGCGTCTGATTGCTGATATCTGACAGTCGACTACTAGAATCCTGTGCATTTTGTGTAACACTTTGCGTTTCACTTCGTACATGACGACATGTATCCATAGTATTTTTAGATTCTTTTTCCAAATTATTAGTATAAGAACACACCTCTTTAGTGGCGTCTTTTAACTGTATTACCATGTTTTGCAAGGTGCTTAACATCTTATTCGCTGAATCTGCTACAGCGCCGATTTCATCGGGCGCGTCAATCTGTAGACGTTGCCGCAAATCACCCTCTCCTTGGCTAATGCCGACCAAAGCGTTCTTCAGTTTCTGCAAGCGACCTAACTGGCGACCCACTATATAAAAGGCAATCAAGCTAGTAATCAGCAGTGAAAGAATACCTGCTATTAGCGCAATATTGCGTATTCCTGCCAAGATTTCATTAGACAATGCAACTACTAAGAATGATCCGTTCGATAATCCGGAAAAATAATAAGTAACTTGTTTTCCACTAAAAGAGTCACGCAGGGAGGTAATTTCACTACCCTTTTTCAAATATTCTCGTAGTTTAGGAGGCAATTCTTTTATATTGTCATCACTGCTAATTAATAACTTACCATCGGCAGCAACCATTGCAGAAAATAAAATATCCTGTCCCAATTTTCCTTTCAAACTATCGATAAACACCTTCGATCCGACCTGCTGATCAAGGTCAGTTAAAGCCTTGCCATCCCGCCCTGCTTGCACAATTCTCGGACTGCTCCAACCAGGAACGCCTACATACTTAAACACCTTCGTATCTATCGTCCGTTTTTGTGCAGGTTGGCTTATTTGCTGCTTCTTACCTACAATTAAATCCATAAATTCATAGGCCTGTGACTTGGCATCAGAGCCAAAACTAAAGTCAATATTAGGAGCAGCAGTCGTCAGAACTACACTGCCTGTAGCATCTGTAATCCAAAACTCATCAATACCAGCACGTTTAGCCACTTCCACTAATTCTGGATAAGTAATCCCTTTATCAACAAGTAGCGAGATCAAGGTGGCTTGCCCAATCATTTCCTTTTGCATAACATCTTCTACGGTTTTACGAGAAACAATAGTATTTTCCATAGAAATCCTTAGCGTTTCCATAAGCATCATACCTTGAGACTGCAAACTGTTATCAATTTGCTTATAAAGCAATGCCGTAAACACACAAAGCATCACCGTAATCGTAATAATCATAGGTGCGATAATTTTAAATTTAAAATTATTTTTTTCAAACACATTGTAGCCCCCACTTGTTTTAAATTTTTCCAGTTTTATAATTTGCATCAAAATTACTTTATCTTCTTAATGCATCATAATCCTACATATTTCCTCTTTGTGATAAAAATTCCTTTTAGTTTAATGGTTTTTATTTCGTAAAATTCCGACATTTTATCTCATCATTCGACAAAAGCAATAAGTTTGCGCTTTGCAGTTTCCGGCGTTCCTCCCTCAGTCGGGGCGCATTACTGCTGTCGAGGGCAAAAATCCTTTTGTAAATCGGGAGGTTAAAATATCTCCTGGTATCCAATAGTATTTTATATTAAGCGATATTTTAAGAAGCACATATTCCGTACGACGGCAACAATTCTAACAAGATGTATTGACGCTGTTCCTGTAATGCATCATGAAACCGCTTCCAGTCACTGACCAAGAATTCAGGCTGATAATCGAAGGGTTTCCCTTGAATATCAATTTCTAATTTTGTCCCTAACGCCGAGTATTTCCATGAGCCTTCGCCTTTAGCCATATACTCTGGAATAACATCTACTCCGGGAATATCACCATCTATGGCCCGCTGAAGCCATGCATTATGCCTATCATTTCCTTCTTCACTAGTTATAGTTGTAAATAATCCTTTAAGTACGTTACTTTGATTTTCAGAAAGGCCTGCATATCCATCAAACAATGCCGAGAGATCCTCCGTAAAATTTATTGGAGATTTTCTGTAATCTAAAAATACTCTCATTGCTTTAATAATGTTATCGGCAGCCACAAGGAAGTACTCTGTATTTAAATATTTCTGTTCACCACGCTCATCATAAAATTCAAAAACCCACTCTTCCAAGAAAGGCATATCCGGATTACAAATAGCCGGACCGTGCCCTAACGGTAGTACCTCTGAAATTGCACGGTTCATTATTGTATCAACTTCTACTAAATTACCATCAGCATTACGACGTCTGATATTATGCATTTTATTCTTATCTGTAACCATACCGATAAATCCGCGATGAGCCCATGTATCTGCATATGTATGAAGCGCTATACCAAATCGATGAAGACCATTTGGCCGATTAGCTTTACTAATTACTTCTTTAATCATGTCACGTGCAATAAAACTATCTGGTGTACATATCAATTTATCTTCAAACGGCATATTAGGAGCTTTCCCTCTTTCATATCCTTGATTTCCGGGAATAAAGTGGAATGGTAGCCAAACATTATGATTTTCGGCATCATTCGCATTATGAAGCAAATCTTTTGTTTCATGTGCGGAACTAGTTCGAGTATAACTAGCACTATTAGTAAATTTAATTCGTCCTGTATTGTTTGCATCATCTACATATTGCGACGAATAGGCTAAAACATATGCTTCATCAGTGCTGAAACCACCCCATTTAGCCAGTACATATATTACGTCATAATGAAAATCTTTTTGCATAAGAGCATCCTTCCTTCTCTATTTCTTTCATTCTTTGATGTTATTAGCTCACCTGATATGTATAGTTATTTATACTTAATACACTGTATGCTATTTCTTTTATTGGATTGCTATATTCTCCTTTCACTTAGCGTTTAAAAACTTCAAGCACTGCACATATCGTCTTTTTTTAGCGTATTTTGTCGTAAGTGAAAATAGCAAACCCCGCTACAGTCGGAGTAGCGAGGTTTTATAAAAAATATAATCATTACAATTAAAAGACATGAAATCACGCCCTTATTTCTTTATTACTACATCTTTCGCCATTTTTTTAGATAATCCTCCTACTAAGTTGACTGACCATTAGTCTAATTACATGTTTTAGACCGACGGTGAGTCAATAGTTTTTTTAAACTGCTTACCACTAAAAGAATCTTTTTGGTAAGTAGCTTAATATTAACTATTTATTTGGGTTGTTGCACAATCGTATGGCAATGTGCATCGCCATCTAGCATATTAGTAAATTGCTGTAGGTCTAGCTGATGATTATAGCTTTTACGCATGCAAAGATCCTGCTCACAATAAATAAGCCCTAGTTTTTCTCCTCCTAGGTTCTTCCATTCTTCAGCAAAAGGACAATACGTCACTTTCTTCTCCAAACAAATTTCTTCCTGACAAATTTTCTCAGAAACCCATGCCATAGGTAACGGCAGATCATAATGTTTTGAAAGATTCTCTACTGTTAAAGGAAGCCCTAAGGCACTTACTTTTTCGCGAATCTTTTCCCCCCGTCTATTTCCGTATTTATGAATGGCTCGCCGCACCACTTCTTCGCCTTTATCGCCAAATTCATTCACTACTTCACTGCTCATAAAATGATAGAGCAACGCCAACGTTCTCGCCATTTTATCAACAATCTCTCGTACTTCATCTTGAGAAAACTTTTTTTCACTCATACCCCATTCTCCTCGTCATAAAAATATAATTTCAATAAATATGGTTCTTGCAAACGAATATGTACGATTGTATCCACTGATCCTGGTGGAGATAGAGATATCGGCATCTCAGGAGGAAGCTTAGTAAATTCATGTGCCACAATTGGGAAGAGAATAGTCCAAATCAATAATATTGTAAGAATTAATGTAAGTTTAGTCTGACTTTTGAACATTGATTTACCATCTATGTAAATTATTTCTGCTCAATATAAGAACAGATCTTACTCCACCCACATCAGCAAGACTTATTATCCTCACATTACTCGCAGAACCATTCCTTCACCATAATAAGACTATTATATCGTTTTTGAGAAGCACTCACTAATCACCTCAAAAACAATGATTAGAACGACTGTTAATATATGAGAAAATTTATATTATACCCCAGTTTGGACTAACCTGCTGTTCTACAAATGACACGGATGAGGGAACGATGAAAGATCTTGCTAATCTTTTTCAAAAATCTCATTATTTTCAGGACACCACCTCCGCCCTTTTGTCTATCAACTTCTGGTCCTGCAATCCCCTGTCTTCCTCCCTTGTCTTCCTCTAAATAAACTACAAAAAAGCAATAAGACAAGTCCACCGTCCTCATGTCTCCGTGTCAGGGTAATCTCACTCACTGCCTTCCCACCCCAACATTAAGCAACGATATTTTTCAATTCTCGGATTGCTATTTTGGCCACTTCCTCGGCAACTTCACCGGTAAAGGAAATGCACTGCTTCATATGCTCAGGCGAACCCAATTCCTTTCCCTGAGTTAGTACTCGACAGCACAACGTTTTGTGTCGATTCTGAAAAGTATCATGAAGTTCTTTAGATAATTCCATCGCTTTATTCACTTTTGAATCTTTGGGTTTGCTTCGTCCAAACAGCATGCCAATTGCCATTACTCCCCCAGCGACGGCCCCACAAGTACAACCAGCCCCTCCTATTCCTACAGGAAATCCTGATGCCATCGATATAGCGTCGTCTGAAACTGGCAATACAAAGCCATCCTTAATTGCTTTTACAATAGCTTCGGAACAATAAAAATCCCCGTTGCGATAATACTCTTCTGCTTTATTTCTAATTTCAGAAATGTTGATGTCTTTTTTCATAATTTCCTCCGATAGTCTTTATAATTTTACGTACACTTGAAATACGATTAGCAATCTCCACTAGATAGTTGGCTATCACTCTCTCATTTGCCTCAACTCCCATGGCAGGAGTTCTTTCGCCATTACAAGGAAAGCCAGAAAGCCAAGGGGACGTCTTTTAGTTTTTAACAAGACGCTTCCACCGTCCCCTATCTTCCTCGTCCCCTGTCTTCCTGAATAAATACCACCTATTAAACGTTTCCTATTTATAAATCGACCAATAAATTTACCATGCTAACAATGCCAATAGATAATCCTACTCCGCTTACTAAGCCAGTTATCATTCTTAGTGTATTATTACTCGTTCTCCATTTTCGCAACTGAGTATACCCATCTACTATCATAGGTATTTGACAGAATATACCCACCCAAAATGGTATATGCACTAAGAATATAAATGGTATCGACATATATCCTATCAAAATGCTACAGCAGCGTGCACAGAGATGCATAGGTTTACCTTTTATATGAAAACATCTTTCTGGTTTTCTATGGCATGGGAAGTATATGCACTAAGAATATAAATGGTATCGACATATATCCTATCAAAATGCTACAGCAGCGTGCACAGAGATGCATAGGTTTACCTTTTATATGAAAACATCTTTCTGGTTTTCTATGGCATGGGAATAATAAAATTAATGAATTTTCATTTTGGACCAATGTTGTCATCAAATTACCCACAATTACAATCAACTCCACTACAGTCGGCTCCACTACAATCAAAATTCGTGGATTGATCAATCAGACTACAATCTCCACTAGTAGGCCAATGGATAGGTTGCCAACAATCAATGAAACTACATCCATCATAATTTGTATAACCAGAACCATTATCTCTTTTTCTTTTGTTATTAATGGACTCATAATGTTGATATGTACCAATGAGCAATATTAGCCCAATTGCCAGAAATATTGCACCCTTACCATTATAGTCATTAGAATAACATATTCCAGATGCTATAATAAAAGTAATAATTGCCGAAACCAATATAAAAATCAAAAACTTCACACCTCTCCTCAAAAAATTATAATCCTCTTATTTGACATCCCTATCATTAATATAGATGTAAATAAAAAATTACCGTCTTTACTCCCTTAAATATGCACCCTGTTACTACCGACCTAATTTATTTGCAAATAGCATATAACCAGTATAAATTTCCATAAAGAACAAAAATATCCTGCCAAATTTCTACAATAATTTGACAGGATATTTTTAGATATTATAAATGATACGGTTCTCCGTATCGAGCGTAGCGTAAACGCCCAATAAGAAAGTGGCTAAAAAAAGAGCAAAACCTGCTGTATAATAATACTCAAGTTTTACTCCATAATTAATATTGTCCATAGGTTCTACCTCATTGAATGGCTTATGAGTATAAATAGGATACACCAAGCCGAAAGCTTTTTCCAGCACCATCATCCAAAGGCCGTCACTCATGGTCCTTCTGAATTGAAGAATAGCATTTCTCCCTCCGTCGGTGCATTGACAGTTACAGAATATCTATCAGGAAACGTAACTATATATTGATTATTAGGGAGGGGGGTAATGACCCGTTCTATGACTTGAGGACGATATTGTGCCAGCCCACTCCAGAAAAAAAGAAACAATTCCCTTCGGGACCTTGCTGTATTCTATTAATACTTGGTTTGCCATAAGCATATAATTCATGACTTTCTGATTTTAATTTTTTCAGCAATCCATAATAAGAATTTAAAAATCGCTTATCCTCTGCAATCAACTTATAAACTTCTTAATTCTTTCACCGTTCTCACGTTATTTATCATCGTTATTTTGGTATTTTAATATCTCTACTTCATTAATAATGTCTCCCTTTCAAAATTCCTTAAGCCCAAGCAAGCTATTAACAGCTTACTTGGGCTTAAGGATACAAAGGTACGGTTCGGTTCGTTTAGGGTTCAATCCGTTCCTGAAATATAACTTCGTCCCTTGTGACATGCCCAACCAGCACTAGCTTATTTATAATACCTAAACTCCTGCATTTCATATTCATACAATGACTTTAGTTTACGTTTTGTCCAGTTACCATAATCATCAACACTGAATATCTCATATGTTTTTATATTTTTATCGTGTATATTGGGTTTATTATTTCGATATCCTTGTACTTCGCTTTCTACTAGATTGAGGTGATCATCATAAGAAAATTTCTCGATATGACCTTCATGAAAAGGATCTTTCATACGTCCCATTCCGAATTTTTCAATCATTCGATAGGTTTTGTCGGCAGTATAAGTTTCAATAGTGGTAGCTTTATATTGAAGTGTTGTAATCGTTATTTTAGTTTTATTTTCGGGGAGATACTCATAAGAATATATTTCAAAGGGAGAACCCGTTGAATCTATGATACCCTTCTCAATCAGTAATCCGTTCTGCATTTTAGCGTACTGGCGGCTAACTATATTCTGCAGATCTCCTAAAGGACTAACTAAAACTACATTTACTAGCTCAGTATCCTTCGAAGGCTTAAAATATTGATATTTTAATATAGGCTTTCGAGACTCTGATAAATTATCAAATTCTCCGATTTCACTTAACTTCCCATCTGTATAAGAAAAATATGTTTTTGCTCGTCCCAACTCATATTTTATATGATATTGCAAGAGGCCCGCCTGGTCATATTCCCGATAGGAAGTTTTTTGTGGCGGGATATCCTGTCTATTAGGATTTGCTGATTTAGTATAACTTGTTATAGACTGAACAGGCCCTCTTAACCCATCGGTATATACCGTGGCAATATTGGTAAGAGATATACTATATTTTAAATCCTCTGCAAAAGCTTGTACTGGTGAAAGGATCAGAAAGCAAAGAGTTGCAGAAACAAAATTTTTGCATATAGTTTTCATATTACACCTCATAGTTATTCATAATATGTTATTACGCGTGTACTGAGGAAAGGAAGCCGATCAGATTTGCCTTCGGAAGTAGTTTCTTTGTTCATCGATATCCAATTTCCATATTTATCAAATTCTAAATATGTAAATTCTGAATTAGTAACTGTTGAAACCATTTGCTGCGGGTATGCTACACTTTTTCTAATTTCAGTAATTTTTATACAGTTGTAATTGTCATCATAGAAAAACGAACGTTGCCCTGAACGTTCCGAAAGACCGGGTAAATTATTCGTAACCGTTTGTTCAATAATACGATATGGTCCATCCATACTATATATTTCTTTTTTTGTAAATCTTCCGTCCTCATATAAAGTATCGATTACAATTTGTACCGTTTTATCATCGTTATTGTAATTCACTTTTGTAATCTCATAAGGTTCACCCGATAACTTAAAAATTGTGTATTCAGAAATTTTGCCACCTACAGATACATACCGATGTTCCCTGATTGGAATGGCGCCGTATGCTATTTCCTGTACAGTAACTATATTACCCGAACCAATATATTTGTTCTTTGATTCAAAAACGGATTTATTAATAGATGTGTTGATTATTTTAGAATTTGCTGGCATACCATCTACATAAGACGTCCCATACATTGCACCTTGGTCATTAATCTCTTCATATAACAAAAGCCCCTCTTTACTATAAGTGGATTGGCTTTTTTTCCAACTATACTCTGTAATTGACGAGGAAAGCCAATAATCCCCTTGTGTTTCCTGCACATCTTTGACTGGCCCCTTCAATCCCCTTTTTGCAGCAGTTACCACAAGAGCGTCATTATTAAAATCGTGGGTACTGGTTGCTACGGCTCGCCCCTCCTCGCTCTTTGTCACTTGCTCTTTAGCAAGTGAATTGGAATTATTGATTGTCATAGCTAATATTAGAAAAAGTGTACAAACTAATCTATTCAAAAAACTTCCTCCTTCTATAATCGTAATTAATCTTTTGTATACTCGTAGAGAGGAGATTTGCCGAGTTCGTTCTGCATGGAATTATAAGTCATATAATTCCATACAGAACAAATAATCCCTGCCAAATTATATAAATTTTGTTAGGATTTCTTTAGCCGTTATAAATGATGCGTTTTTTTAGAGTTCAATCGTAAGTTTTATGCGACAAGAGGCTCAACAAGCAGTAAAATACTGCAAGTTGAGCCTCTAAATTATCTACGCACAAAATTTTTGATTGCCCAAAAAGAACGAAGTCGCGATGAACTTAGCTATGGATTTTCAATCTGCCACTATCGGCTTTTTTACTTTTTTGTGATTTTTTTAGAAACAGACTATAGCCACCGCGACTAGCGATTTCGTTCTTCTGCGTATCAGGTATAACGACGAATAATACAGGTAATAAGTTTTCTCAAAGTCCCCCAGTCTCCACTGCCCCTTTAAATTAATTTTGCATAATTACGCTTGCTAGAAAGTATGCGTCTAATTTCTACGATATTACCGTCAATGACATAAAACACCAAATAATCATTAATCGGAAGCATCTGATACCCCTTATTGGCTAGTCGACGATTTTTAATATTGACTCCCGATACACTTTGTGACTCTGCTTCATCGAGTTTGTCATAAAGATCCATCAGCGATTGCTGATCCTCATATAGCTTTTGACTCATAAACACTAGATGACCTGAACCATTCTCCGTTATAAAACCTGGTTGTTGCTCTTTAATGCAAATAGCCTCAATCGCAGCCGTTTTATTGCGCAAATCAGAAACTGGACGAATCACAGGCATAATATTCATCTCTTATTTTCTTATTACAATATTATCATATCATAATTATAAGTAATGCAACTTCAATTCAAATCAATCTGAAGAACGAATCGCAATCACTAATTTTTTCTTCAGATTGATGAAATTCCTTTTCAATGGTATCTTTCTAAACTTCATTACCTACAAACCTTACAGAAAAAGTAACTGCTCGCTTGGTTAGGTTTTCGCAAAGATGAGGCGGGTTGTCAAGGCTAAACCCTTCCGGCCTTAATTCTTTGCACAATACACTACCAAATTCAGCTTGAAAATTGCGTGAAAACTTATGACATAGCTCCGTAATAGCTGTCCCATCATAACCTCTTTGCCGTGCATAAACGCCAATAAACATCAATGCTCCCTCCACCAGTCCACACTGTGAAGCAAGGCGTCCAGCATTCAAGCCATATGCCGCCTCCATAACTTGAGGCTGAAGATCGCAACGATATATTTCAGACAGAATTTTTAAAGTAGTAATGGCACAGCTAAAGTCATCATTCCAGTAGTAGTCATGAACTCGTGCATCAACCAACGTCTTAAGAAAAAAATTGCCCGCAACGTCGGCCATGGTCTCATATCCAACCTCGTTAGGATGTACGCCATCACAATGCATGTTATCTTTAATCTTCATTCCACTGCTATCGACCATGGCATCCTGAAAATCAATGACCTCAATGTTTTTATCACTAGCATATCGACGCATTTGTTGACGATATTGATTCATCAATGTCTCTTCCGCTACATCATTGCAAGGTATTGGCAGACCAATAACGGGTATAACGCCATTTTCTAATGCTAACCCAACCATATCACAAATATTTTTGATTACTTGGTCAACTGGTGTTCCTGCATATGCATCGTTAGTACCGCCCATAATAATGACGTGAGATGTTTTATGGCGGAGAACATCCCGCTCAAATCGGTCTAACATTCCCTCAGTGGTATCTCCGTTTATCCCACGGTTCATATATTCAATATTAAATCGATCGGCGGCCATATTAAGCCAAGATTGGACGTTCTCATAAGGATAACCATAGGTTATCGAGTCACCAATGGCTACTATTTTAATGTAGTTTAGTTTCATTCTCGTTTTCCTCCAGTTATACTAAGCACGCTTACTGTTTTTTTATCTTATAACGTAATACCGTTTTCAGTTTATGTGTTACGATTTTACGTGGATCAGAAAGATATATTTATGAGAACTTCGCTCAAATCCATTCTCGCTACAAAATTGTTGCATCGTTTCAAAGCTAATAGGTTCCCCAGCATAACTACCAATATGGGGACAATAGGGACAATAGGGACAGGTTATTCAGGGACAATAGGGACAGGTTATTCTGTCCCACCCAAACTATATTAAGTAACCCTTTTAAATTCTATAGTTTCTTAATATACAGCACATTTTGACTTCTTGACAACATTATATTCTATCGGGACAGAGTAACCTGTCCCCATGTCCCACCCATGTCCCATTTATTTCGTCTCAGCTTCATGGGAAGATCAATGTTTTTGAGGCTTACAAAACCTTGATCTATGTAGTTGTAAAGTGTCTTTGTGCAAATAACTTCTGATCGTTTAAATTGGCCGCCTTCAAGTGAACTCCCAACGCAGGCATCTATGGACCAGCCATCATTTCGTATTATTGCAAGCGTAGGTTATGAACTTGTCGCAAACCAGGCGTAGATTCTTCCTGCCACAGTTCGCACGTCGTTCATCATATCTGGCCTGACCTGCGTCGGCAAAATACATTTTTACAGTGCACTTGTTTTTTATCTGCTCCACAGTTCCACGGCGTATTTCATTAAGTATAGTATGGATAGGCCGTTGTAATTCTTTGGCGATCTTATAAGCAGTGTAGCCATCTTTTAGACGGAGTTCAATGATTGTACGTTCTTGAATATTTAGGTGTTTTTGCTTTCTTGAATCTGTGGTATAGTGAGTATAATCCATAGTGATTATCCTTTCTGTGCCAAATTTGCTTTTAGTCGAATTAATTTTAACACAGAAATTAATCGCTATGGATTTTTTTTAGTTCAATTTAATTATACAATGAGCCAAGCCATTTTAACCATAATTTAAGTCATATTTCCCGAGAGCCTACTTTAAATAAAATTATGCTACTCTTAATAAATCGTAAATCCATTCATTCCTTTATATCCCATATTGTCACTTTATCCCCCCATGAACTAGCTAAGTATCTGCTATCTGGACTAAAAGCTAAGAGTCCAAGCCAACTAGGAGAATCCCAATCTTCGAGAGTTTTTATTATCGTTAGATTAGTCATATCCCATATATCTACTTTGCAGTAAGAGTTGCGCCACTCGAATTTCTTCCTAATTCCAGTATATGATTTTACTGCCAAGTATCTGCCATTTGGGCTATATACTAGATAGATACCATTGCTGAGTTCCTTTTCACCAAATATTTCATGCACTATTGTCCCCGTTGCTACGTCAAAAATTGCTACATACTCAGGAACCATATTTCTACAAATTAAAAATCGTCCATCTGGACTAAACATAACTACTTCTAACTCTATCTTCTTTGACGGAAAATCTGCTTTTTGGGTAGAGATACTACGTACTTCTTGACCACTGTCCATAGAATACACTCTTAATACTCCATTTTTATCCAGCACTGCCGCATACGCTAAATCGGGACTAAAAATTGGATATCTTGTTGAATTTAACGTATAGTCTCCTTGCAAGGATATGCTCTTAACTTTTGTCCAGCCTGCCGTTGTTCTTATTTCAATATCTATAGAACGTATTGCATTTTTTGAATTATCTTCTTTTGCAGTTGTCAACAGCCCCACCGCTAAAAGCTGACCATCTTGGCTATAAGCGATTGAATTTACCCGCTTGTCTTTGCCATATTGCAATGAAGCCTCTTTTTGCTGACCAGTTTTCCTATCCCAGAAATTCACTGCTGTCCAATCTTTACTTATCCCTGCCAAAACTTCTCGATCTGGGCTATATATTAAATTTTCAGCAGAACTAGATAAATTCGACTTTCTCTTACTCTCCATCTTGCCTGTTGCTATACTCCAAACTTTACTCCCATCATTACTGAAGATATACTGCCCGTCTAAGCTATAGGTTATACCACTAGTTGTACGGGCCGATTCTCCTTGTTGTTCAAGAACCATAACTGGTTTGTAGGGAACATATTGTGACAGGTGTGCTATGTTATATACCCGAACAGATGCTGTCAGCAACGCCGCTACGATTACAAATACTAATCCTAGGCTATACATTGTAATTTTCTTATCTGAAAATCCTACTAGTCTTTTCCGTATCGCTAAATATCCGATCTCAGTATGTTTGCTCTCCCACCAGTCATGTATCTTTGCAAAACCGCCTTGCTCGCTTGCCTTTTTATTACAATCTTGCACCTTGTTAAGATTACTTAAATATGCGGCATTTGCTTCCTGTACTTGCTGGGCTAAAATAATTTTAGCTTGTCCCTCCGGTAATTTTTCCCATTGCTTATCAACACTCTCTTCAATTTCTGCAAGCAAAGCTTCCGTTAACTTAATCTGATATTCAATCAAAGTATCCCACTCTTGCATTTTATTGAAAGTATATCTGCTAGAAACACTAGCCATTTTTAATCGGTTATCTTTTTTTAATTTATTTCTAAATTTAATAGCTCTTTCTATTAGAAAAAATAGTGATTTTAAAACTGGAATTAGTAATAGTAGAAGAAGTAGGACAGCTAAAGGACCAACAGAGATACCCATCATTACGTAAATATCCCATCCCCAAGACATTCTTTTAAAGTCAATATTGATTATCCAGTATCCAACAATTAACACTCCCCATATCAATAAGCTGATATAAATAGGAGGAATACTTATTAAGTAATACTTCGTTCTTATAAAATCCTTATCACGTTGTTTGATCTTCGCTATAGTATTTTGGTAGTTCTGAACCAATTGATGATTTGATTGAATTACGTTTTGCACTATCAACTGGCTGTCCAATAGCAATGCCGAATCAAATTTCCCCCGCTGAATATTCAATTCGGATAGTGCCTGCTCCATTTGATTTTCCAAGGGACCTTTTATAAGATTTTTAACGGAACCTAGCAGCCTTTTTTGAAATTTTTCATAATAGTAATTCAAATAACCGTTATCACTAAAGCAATATTTTGACTTAATTTCAAAAAACTCATCATTAGGAATGGTACTTTCCCTGTTCTTCACTGCCTTTGGATTATACAGAACATCTTCTTGCCACTGGTTTAACTCCTTGCCAACTCGTAAATCATCAAGCATGACTGGCACCAGTAAATGATACGCTGCTATATTCTTAGCAGCAGCCTTATCCGTAGCAATATATTCTTCTACCTCGCTATCTTCTTCAAAATTAATACTTTTCCCATCGTACCCTACAAAAGAACTCATAATCAATTACCTCTTTCTGTCTCTGTTCTATTTAACGTAAGACGTAAAAACAAAACTCTCGGGGGCAGTTCCACCGAGTTGACTCTATAGCACCTTCTAAATTATAAAATTCCATAAAAGATAAAGAACCCCTGTCAAATTAACATTTTTTACAGGAGTTCTATTTTTTTCGCCATTACCAATGGTATGATTCTCCATAACACATCTAACTAGTTATGATGTCACTGCGTATTTATCTGCTAAATTTTAATCAAAAAACGTGATTGAGTTATATTCTTTTTAAAAAATTGCCGATTTTCCCCCACAACTTTTCGTTGTTAAGTATTGAATCATGATTTTCATTTTCTATCTCTTGCAACAAAACCTCTCCTCCCCATTTTGCTGCTAGCTTTTTGGAATATAGAGGCGACACTACTGTATCTTCTGTTGCAATCAGCATAAGTAAAGGTGTTTTTATCGTTGGCGCTCGGCTTATTGAGTCAAAATTATGTTTTAATAACATTTCTATAGGTAGAAATGGATATGCCTCTTTACCAGGGCTAGACAATTTATCATACGGTGATACAAGGATTACGCCTGCTAGTACCCGATTTGCCGCCACATATGTTGCAACACCTGTGCCAAGACTTCTTCCCGTAACTACCATTTTTGTTTTATCAACATCAGTACGATTTACTACGTAATCATAAATTTCCAACGAATCAGCAAATAAGTTTTCCTCACTAGGTTTTCCCTCACTTAGGCCATAGCCTCGGTAATTCACAAATACTACAGACCAACCAGCAAACTTATTAGCCATATCAACCATATAAGACAATTCGTCACCGTTGCCACCAAAATATATCAATGTTTTAAGCTTTTCACTTCTTCCGTTTTTAACAAACCATCCGTGCAGTTTAGTTCCATCTTTCATAGTTAAAGTTAATTCTTCAACCTTGTTGCCTAAATTTTTAATATGCTGTAATTGTCCTACAGATATTGATTGGGGAAAAAATATTAACTTATCTTGATACATATATAAAAAAATTAAAAATATTACAACCCCAATAATAACAGTTTTGATTATTCTCATATATCATATTCCTTTACTGTAATCCTCCGTCATTCTCCTTCCACCCTTCAACGACTTGGCAAGTCTCTAAATTGCTTCATAAGCTTCTCGGAATCTCAAAGGACTGTTTTATCGATTCATTCCAACAGAATCATATTATAATTTACAAATTTCTATACAAAGTTAACAATCCCTGCCAAATTAATAAAAATTTAGCAGGGATATTTTTAGCTCCAAATATTCCTTTTATCTTCGGATGAACGCATGTGCACACTAATAACCCCAACCGGAATCGCAATTGAAGGTGGAAACAGCGGCACTATCAGCAAACATTCCGGTAGTCATCATAAAAATTTGATTGATCAATTCATAACCATTCCTTTTGCTAATGGGCACCAAGACAGCAACGGTACTACTGTCAACTTTTCAACCCAATTTACGATTCCTGCTTATATTCCTCCTGGTATTTATCGTCTGCGTTTCGATTTCGGCGTTATTTGCAATAAGCGGCGATGGAGTCTAAATAAGGAGGGTTTTGCCAACCGACAACGAGACCTCAATATGCCCTCTGCCTTGTATTCACCTTTTCTATTATGCAGTAATAACAATATCCAAGGTAAGTTTGTTGATGCTGCAACGATTGCGCCTAAAACCTATTGGATCCTCTTGGGGCAATATAACTCCAATGGCTATCAAGGTGTCATTGCTGATGAGGATAAACGAAATTTTGCCTTATCGAGCCGCAATATTATCCCTGATGAAATTATTTTACCGATGTATAACACGAGTGGAAACATTATCAGTTATAATTTAGAGCCTAGTTTTCCAACAAATACGATTGATAAGCTACGAAACATTCCTCTCGATTATACAACTGTAGAAAAAAACCGTCCTACAAACTCTGCTGTTAAACTTTCCTTAAAAAATCAGCAAACTTTCTCAATTGTTGATGGTCTACTCATCGAAGGCACAACAACGGCGGAGCTCGTGTATTATACAATCATTATGCCTGGTGCAGTCATTGAGCAGGGTACACTCTCCGTAGTCAATGGCAGATTCTTTTATCGCTTTGATCCCGCGCTTGTCAATCAACGGATTCCTATTTATGATATTGAAAATCGTAGAACTGCTCACAAAGATATGAAGAGAATTATCCACTTTACTTTCTTTACTGCCGAAAAAACTGCTGATGGATCACAATTCCATTCTTATGCTAGGGTAATTATGAGAGGTAATACTGCAATTTATGCTCCCTAAATAGACACCGATTCGGTTTTTGTAGGCTATTTGCAATTAAGAAATCCCCCAAAAAAAGCACAGAGCCCATGTAGAATTTTGTGAATTTCACATGGACTCTGTGCATTTCATCACTACCAACGATACGGTTATCCGTATCACCTCTAACGGCGAAATATCTTTTAAGTTTACAATAAATTGACCCAATCCCGCCTAGCATAAAGAATCCTAATAATAATAATAATAAACATTATAGTATTTGTAAAATTTCTACTGCCGCTAGTTTGTGGTATGATATAAGTATCACTTTTTAATTGGATTTCTCTATTTTTGCGGAATTATTCATGATAATATTAATACAATAATTGAAAATAGGAAGGAATAAGTATGAAAATTGGCTTTTTTGACTCTGGGATTGGCGGCTTAACGGTTCTGAAGCACGCTTTAAAAATGTTACCGTTTGCTAATTACATTTACTATGCTGATATTGAGCATGTGCCTTATGGTGAAAAGACAATAAGCGAAGTGAGACAATACGTCAAAACCGCTATGGATTATATGGCTGAGATCAAAGTAGATGCTGTCGTGATCGCATGTAATACGGCCACAAGTGCTACTGACGCGAAATTGCGGAAGAATTACAGTTTCCCAATCATTGGAATGGAACCTGCTGTAAAACCAGCAGTTGCTTATTGTCAAGAACGAGGCAAAAAAACATTGGTTTTGGCGACTAGTCTTACTTTACGAGAGGAAAAATTCCAGCAATTAGTTCATAGACTTGATGCGTCAGAAATGGTTGATACGCTGGCGTTAGGCGGCTTGGTAAAATTCGCCGAAAAGTTTGAGTTTAACACTTTAAACGTAGATCAGTATTTGAAAAATGAATTTGCATCATTAGAGCTATCTGATTATGGTGCTGTTGTTCTAGGCTGTACTCATTTCCCACTATTCAGTAAGGTTTTGCAACAATCGTTTTCGGAGGAAACTGTCTTTTTCGACGGAAGTGTTGGAGCCATCAATCATTTGGCAAATATATTAGAACAAAAAGGCATAGCCCCTAGTCTGGATGATAAAATTAAATTTGTCATTACAAATGGCGAACTCCCGCCAAGTGACGTAGATTATAAAAAAATACTACAAGCCTATCTGCACAGCATATAAAACACGGAAATCATGACACAAACGATTAAATGCAGCAAAAACACCTTCCAGATATCTGGAAGGTGTTTTTCGCCACTACCAATGATAAGGTTCGCCGTATCATACCTAACGGCGAAATAGCTATCGTCTTATTCGATTCAAAAAACGCCGGCATTTATTGTTTTTATGAAAAGTTACATTTCTAAACTCATTGATAACTAATCAACAATAAAATTTTCAGACGCAAAGTTGCTATAATATCTGCCTTCCTCAGCATGAACGCCTCATCTATCTCCTTATCTATCATTCGCTGGATTTGCCCTCTGTTTTGTATAATTTATTAAGCTGATGAACATAGATTTTAAAACCAATACCGGTAAGAAATTTGAGTATTTTTAAATTAGGCGTGTAGTTTAATCTGCGAAAAATGTTTTTAAAGGTATAAGATTCCTTCCATATTTTTAGGAATATGTCTTCCAGTTCCCTTGGCGTCATATGCCTAGGCTGAAATACACAATGCATACTATCATATAACGACCAGTCTTTGGTCAAAATCCGGCCTTCCTGCACTAATTTGTGATAAAACCCGGTATTAGGTACAGGCGTAACAATACCGTACCGCATAATGTCTATTTTCAATTCGTGAATTTTTTCCGGTAAAGCCAGTAATGATGCCTTAGTATCATGGTCAAGGCCGACCATAAATGAACCAGTTATCGGCAAATGATAATCATGTAATATTTGAATAGTCTCTTTATACTTCTGAATAGTATTAGAGGTTTTATTCATATCAGAAAGGTTTCCCTCTTCTAATGTTTCAAAGCCGATAAACACCCCTGAACATCCACTTTTCACCATGAGATTTAGCATTTCTTTGTCATCGGTAATATTGTGAGTTGTCAATCCGCCCCATTTAATATTTAGTTTGGCTATCTCTGTATAAAGTTCTTTAGAGTATTCCTTATCCGAATACTGATTAGGATCGAGAAAGATAAACTCTTTGGTGTTGAGGCTCTTAATTTCTTCTATTACATCTGCTATCGGCCGTTTAGGGCTGCAGCCGTTCCAAAACTTGCTAATAGAGCAGAAATTGCATTTATTCTTACAGCCACAATTTGAGATAATCACAGGCTGCCTGAGATAATTACTCCTTTTAACTAAATCCCGGCGGGGAAGGGGTAAGCAAAGTTCATCGGTATCATTCTCCTGTATATAAACCTTTTGCGGCGTATTCTTGATGAAATCATGAAAAAATTTAGGCCAAGTCTTTTCACTTCGTCCGATAAAAATGGTATCAGCGTGTTCTTTGGCTTCCTCTGGCATAAGTGTGATATGGTGGCCGCCCATAGCTACATGACTGCCTTGAGCCTTAAAGTATGCGGCCAGCTCATAGGCTCGTTTAGATGCTGAAGTTACCGTACTGATACCGACAATATCGTAATGATCATTATAGCGCCCTCGCTCCATGCCTTCATCGACAATTTGAATATCAATATTATATTCCGTAGGAACCAATGCTGCCAGCACAGACAAAGTAAGCGGCTCATAACCAAGCAGCTTGGTATAACCTGTAGCATACTTATAGAGGTTATCATAAGGTATAACTAATAACAATTTCATATTACAATCTCCCGCCCTCAATATATATCTTGGAATCGGTAAAAGCCGTATAAGCTTCAGCTTCCCAGGAAACAAGATAAATTTTACTTTTATATAAAAGATGCTGCTTCTTTCTTAGTATTTTGCCAAATGAGCAGTTTTCCGGCAGTCCAACATTAAAAAAGGAATAATCCGTATTGCTGGCCATCCTATCAATAAACTCTGTAAAAAACTCTGGATTATCATCCTCGACACCCCAAAAGGACAAAGTAAAAAAGTTCAGTTCACTTCCCCGCGGAGGCAATGCAGGATAACCCAGAAAATTTAGCAACCAAGATAAAGGCTGGACATATTTATATATCCCGCCATAATTCTTTACAATATACTGCTTGGCCTTTTGGCGATCCCATAAGGCGCCGCAAGCGACAATGCGCTGCTCAATTGTCAGGATAAACATATCTTCATAAGAAGCATTCCAGGGTGATTCTGATAATAAATCTTGCTCGCTAACTACAGGGAAAAAGTTTCTAGACTGGCCTTGTACTGTTAAAAAACTAATGATTTGAGGTATATCCGCTTTTTCAGCTCTCCTAAAACCAAACCTGCTCTTTTTTGTATAGCGCGCTGTTTTGAGCGAAAAAACCTCATAATCAATACACGGCTGATACTTCGGCATAAATTTGCGTTCTTTACCCAGCAGATCTTGGGCATATTTATTTTCCGCTAAGATGGAGGTCAAATAATACGCCACCTGCTTTTCAGCCAGCACTTCCCTTAAATAGGCATAGGTTTTATGTACCACCAAGGCTCTTTTCCTATACTCATTTCTCATGCGAAGACCGAATAAGTACCCTACCTTTTGCGGTATGCCGTTTATGTAGCATAAATTTATTGCGCATGCCCCAAAACCTATAATTTCCCCCTGTTTTAAATCACGGCAAACGACAATCTCCACATCTACGCCTTCCCCTTTTAAAGAAATGTACGCATCTGGACGCCGCGTATATTGGAGAGATATATTTCCTTCATAATTACCGTCTTCTAAAATCTCCAGGAGCTCGTTACTGTCTCCAGGCTCTGCCCGCGTAAAAGCATACCGTTTACTTTGGCTTGTCATCTAGCCCCCTCCCAATCGGCATCCCCAGTTTACCGTCAACTTCTTTGCGTAAATTAAGATTTTCCAGCAAAAATACCGCAAATAAGAATAGATTGGTCTTGCGGCCAAGGAGGGCCAGACTGCGCTGAAAGATCGAGGCTAAGGTAAAAAATTTTCGCCGTATTCTAGCGCACTCCTCAGATAACTGGCTAGCGGAAAACTGCTTAGGTGCAAAGGGGATATCCCCATAACAATACCCCTCCTTAAGCCACCACCTGTCCTGATAGCCCTCATCCTCTTCAAGCAGCCGGTCATGCAGCTTGGTTCCTGGGAAGGGCAAAAGATGGTTAAACGCCGTGAAAAAGAATTTATGCCGCTTGGCAAAAGACAATGCGGTTTTAAAAGTATTAGCTGTATCAAAATCAAAACCAAATACAAAAGTAGCATAAATATTAATGCCTACATCATGAATGGATCTCGTTAAAAGGTCTCTTTCCCCCAGTTTGATGCTCCAGTCTTTTTTCATTTGGACAAGATTGTGGCGATCAAGTGATTCATAACCGATCAAAATTACCTCACAGCCGCTTTTCTTCATCCAATACAACATGTCCGGATTACGGGCAATGGTAAGAGTGGCCTGTGTTGTCCATTTGATTTTCAACGGCGCAACGGCTTTAAACAAAGCAATTGCATACTCTGGATTGGCTGCAATATTATCGTCAACAAAGAAAATATACTTCTGGTCGGTCGCCTTAATATCGGCTATGATTTCCGCAATAGGACGGGGATAATAAGAAGCTTTATAGCAAGCAGTAATAGCGCAAAATTCACAAGTATGATTGCAACCACGCCCTGTTTCCACCAAGGCAATGGGCGCATATTTTTTGCCAATAAAAATACTGCGATCAGGGATGGTATATCCAAAGACAGCTTCGCCTACATACCTTTTTTTTAGTTTTTGTTGCCTGGCATCTGCTATAACGTTTGCCCAAATTTTATCAGCATTGCCTATTAGCACCGCATCCGCATACTCTAAGGCTTCCTCAGGGCAAAGTGTTACATGATAGCCGCCCATAATTACCGGAATACCCCGGTTCTGAAACTTGCCAGCAATTTCATAGGCTCTTTTGGCTGTATACATTTCGACCGGTATCGCCACCAAGTCGGCTTCCGTTTGATAATTGATAAATTCCAGCCGATCATCAAAAAACTCGGTTTCAATGTCTGGCGGCGTTAAGGCCTTCAACACAGCAACAGTCAACGGCTCCATCTTTTTCCATGTAGCAATATACTGTTGGCCGGCTTTTTTGCCGATAGCCGGCAAAATAAACGTAATTTTCATGACTCTCTCCTACCCTTGCCGAATAGCATGTTAGTCAATCCAAATAACATGCCTTGTTTTTTAAAGACCTCTTTGCGAAAAAGAGGATTATAAGTAAAATAGGCGCCTAACCGATACAAGGAACTCAGATGTGTCTTCGTGTCTAAAGAACGACGCAAGATAGAACCGACCGAATTAAATTCTTTCCTGGCCATAAAGGCCGCTTCGGTAAGTTCATCAGGCGTCATTTTATTTGGAATAAATGCGGCATAGTTAAAGCGATAATCCGGATGCAGCCACCATTTCCCATCATACAGCAGCCGTTGCTCGCAGCGGAGCCTGTTATATAGCATAGTACCGGGATAAGGCATTAGGATATTAAACGCCGCAAGCGCAAATTTGCTCTTAATGGCAAATTCTAATAATCTGTTGATTGTGTCAACAGTGTCAAACTCATGTCCGACCGTAAAAGCTGCCCAAGTCTGCAGGCCAAACTGCCGCAATATTTCTACTTGCTCTTTGTAGTTGACTGACGCCCTCATATTCGGCGCCTTGTTCATCGCCTGTAGGTTATTGATTTGCAGACTTTCAAAACCAACGACCGTGCCGAGACACCCGCTTTGAGCCATCAAATCCATCAGTTCAAGATCCTCGGTCATATTAATGCTGGCCTGACTAATCCATCTTATCTTAAGCGGTATCAACGCACGACACAGCGCTTTGGCCTGTTTTTTGTCAGCGATGATGTTATCATCAACAAAAAATACCATCTTTAGATTGTGCGAAGCAATTTCCCTTACAACAGCATCCACCTTGCGGCAATAATGTTGTTTTTTAAAATATACACTGGAGGCACAAAATTCACACCCAAAAGTACACCCCCGACTGAATTGCGTGAGCGCTACCGGCAGATAGCTTTTCCCTTGATAAATCTGTCGTAGAGGATAAATATCTTGGCGCGGTTTTCCTGTTGTCCCATAATAACAACGCGCCAAATTTCCCGTCTTCGCCGCTTGAAGTACTGCCGCCCATACCTCATCTGCGTCGCCAATAACAACAGCATCAGCATGCTCCATTGCTTCATCAGGAATCAGCGATACATGCATCCCCCCCATGACAACAGGCACTTTGCGTTTTCTGTATTGACTGCTAATCTCATAGGCTCGCTTGGCCGTAAATGTTTCAACGGTAATTGCCACCAAATCAGTTGGTTCATCATAGGGGATATCCTCCATACGGTCATCATAAACCGCAATTTCAATATTCCTTGGCGTCAATGCCGCCAGATACCCTAAAGGCAAGGGTTCCATCCTGGCTTCATCGATGTAGGCCCCTTTCAGCATCCTGCCGATATTAGGCTTGATCAGCGTAATTTTCATGGCTTGCCTCCTAAAGCGGCGCCCTGCTTTTTGTAGATTTCGGTACGTGATACCCAATTAGCCATCAAAAAAATGCCCAGCTGCGCTAAAGAGCCAGCGTTTGCTCGGTCGCACGCCCGCCGTACAATACTGTAATAGGTATTAAACTTCTTTCGCGCGGCATAGCAGCTTGCAGCCAACTCTTGCTCGGACATCCGCTTTGGAGAAAACATAGTACAGCCATAGCGAAATTTATCATCAAGCCACCATTTGTCATACCTAAGCCGTCCCTCAGCAGTAAGGCGTTCATATAATCTAGTTCCCGGCATTGGCATAAGCGGGTTAAAATTAGCCAGGAATAATCGCTGCTCCAGCGCAAAATCGCAGGTATCTGCAACTATAGCAGCCGTATCATTGTCATACCCGAAAACAAAGGTGCCGTAGATCATAATGCCATGCCTTTTGATTTTCCTAATCGCACTATGATAATCCATTCTCTTTATGTTTACATTCTTCCCCATCTGTTCAAGGTTTTGGGCACTTAGCGATTCAAAGCCTATTAGTACAGCAATACAGCCGCTTTCTGCCATTAACGACAGCAGCTCATCGTCGTCAACTACATCTATGCTGATCTGACACCCCCACTTGATCTTTAAGGGAATGAGCGCCTGAAATAATTTTTTTGCTTCCTGCCGATCTGATAAGATATTGTCATCAACAATAAATACCGTCTTGGCGTTTTTGAGCTCGGCAACTACTTCCGATATCGGGCGCCGCCTGACCTGACTTTTGAAAAAAGCATGAATAGAACAAAAATCACAGGCAAATCGGCAGCCCCGACTAAATTGTACGGGAAACACCGGCAAATATTTTTTACCGGCAAATATACTTCGATCAAAGTTTAATCCCTGTAGATTAGCTGCGCCTTCCTGCCGATAAATCTTTTGTAAGGTTCCACTTTGCAAATCCGCAATAACGCTTTTCCACACACCTTCAGCCTCACCAATTACAACACTGTCAGCATGGGCTAAAGCCTCATTCGGCATAAGAGTAGGATGAAAACCGCCCAGGATTACGGGAATGCCCTGGCTACGAAAACTATCTGCCAGTGTATAAGCCCGCTTAGCGGAAAACGTTTCAACAGCCATGGCCACCGCATCTGCTTTAAAGGTTGTCGGTAGTTCTTCGACTCGTTCATCAAAAAATTGAACCTCAACATTTTCTGGTGTCAAACCTTTAAGAACGGCATAGGCCAGCGGCTGCATGGCATCGGCAGCCTGCCTTTTATGCATGGCAGGCTGAATAAAAGTTATTTTCATTGCTGGTCTACTCCTTTGTAAGACTTTAGTCCGTTATTACCATATCGCAATTGTGAAATCAATATATAACCAAACGACGGTAAAACTATGGCAGCAATTACACTAAATATCAAAAGTCCCCAGAATAAATCTGTTCTCCCACACTGCAAAAAATAATATTCCAGTATTTTGATCTCCGCACCATAGCACGCACCAAAGAGTCCAAAATATAAAGGGGCATAATCATAAGCTATTTCGGCGGCCGAACCTGTTGGATATGACCTTGTAAAAACCTGCAAAAAGCCGGCCTTAATGGCCATTGTGTCATAAAGCCAGTTCCAAAATCCCAGCACAGATGCCAGAATAAAACTGGCCTGAAGTATGCCGCCTAGTCCCTCTGCGTGGTTATCAGCCAAACAAAAAAAAGTAAGCAAAGCTGTCGCCGAGCCAAAAACAAAGCCATGATGCGGACGAAACTTCCCTATCCGCAGTCTTGTATTAAACTCCCAAAGGTTTAGCACATTGGTTCCAACCGCAGGAACAATATACGCGGCTATAACAGGTATAGACATAACAAGCAGGACAAACTCAGTATTTTTATATACTCGAAGCCACAGCCAATAAGTAACAGGCAGCATAATAGCTGGCGCAATATATTGATACCACTGAAAAAAACGTTTCATGGCCTGCACCTGTTAAACCGTGGGAATATCAGAGTTGTCCACCATTACGTTACGGGTAAAGCCGCGTAATTTCTGAGCATAACTGCGATATCCCAAATTAATAGAAAAATTTATTGGCCATAGCCAGTGCGGCCTTAAGAGACGCCGGCCAATGGCAGATGCGCTGTATACCTCTTCCCAAGCCCAAGCCAGCCCTTCTTCCAGTTCCTCAGGGGTCATGTGCATGGGTTGATAAACACAATGTTCTACATCATACATAGCCCAATCCCGTTCAATAATCCGGCCATCAGCCTCAAGATTATTATATAAAGGTGTCCCGGGAAAAGGAGTAAGTACCGAAAACCTCGGCAAATCAACCTTAAGCTCAATAATCCGTTCCACAGTCCGCGCAAAAACTGATTGATCATCCTCATCCGTCCCAAAACAAAATGTACCGTTAACGGCAATATCGTGATCGTGCAGACGTTTCATCAGCAGCGTATAATCAACACCTTTATTATGCTGTTTGTTCATGGCGCCAAGAGAATGATCAGATATCGATTCAAAACCAATTAAGAGTCCCTTGCATCCACTTTTTTCCATAAGTTTAATAATTTCTGGAGAGTTTACGATATCAGCGGTAGCCAGTCCAAACCATCTCTTTTTCAAAGGTGCCATTGCGACAAAAAATTTCTTGGCATACTCTAAATCAGCCACTAGGTTGGGATCAACAAACACCACATCTTTATCCAGTATTTTTTCTATTTCGTTTATGACCTCAGGAATAGGCCTAGGAATGACTTTTTTCTTATATAACGCATTTACGGCGCAAAACACACAGTCATTACTGCAGCCCTTTGTGGCCTCAACACTGTTTAGTGTGATAAATTTATCTCTAGGGTAAAGTTCCCGCCTTGGTATCGGCCGCCCCGCAAGTACGGTATATGGCTGTTCGGGCGAGTAATGTTTTTTTAGCTTGTTGCAACTAAAATCCATCAGCAGCTGGGGCCATGTATGATCAGCAATGCCTGTCACAATACTGTCAGCATGCCGTGCGGCCTCCTCCGGCAGTAGTGTTACGTGGGGACCGCCTAAAACAACAACAGCACCTTTACTACGAAAGTAAGCCGCCCATTTATAGGCCCTTGGCGCAGTGCCGGTAATGGTCACGATCCCCACCAAATCAGCCTCTAAATCGACAGGGATGGGCTGAATGGTCTCATCGTATATCTCTACTTCAGCCTTTAGTTCTTTAGGCACCAAGGCTGCCAAAAACGGCAGCGTCACAGGGGCATAGTGTAGCGACTTACCAAAACTCCCATTATAACGATGCATTGCGCCTGACGGTGATATTATTGCTATTTTCATATAGTCCTCCTCAAAACATACTCCCCGATAAATTTACTTGCCCACCCTTTGCGGGTATGTAACGCAGTCGGCTTGATATTGCCTAATTTTTGTCCTTGCCTTTTGCATTCGGCCATATATATCTCCGCGCCTTTATGTTGTATAAGAAATAACTGCGTAGCTCCTAATTGTCCAAGTTTACGGCAATAGGAAAAATGGAAATTTTCCTGCAGCTTCGCATCTAATTCCCTGACCAATCTTACCCAACGACTTGTTTCCGCAAAATCCCGCGGCTGGGCAAAAAGGACATAGCAGGTCCGACCATCCTTTTCTTCCGGCGCTACCATATAAAACTTGGGCGAAAGCTCATACTTTACAAATAGTTTTGTGATTGCCGCCAATACAAACCGTTCATGCAGTTTTTCACCAAAATAATCAGCAACCTTTTCTTCTTTGCCAATAAAGGCAAAGAATGGACACTCTTTATAAAACCCAGTGACTTTTACAAGATCAAGCAGCCGATACCGGTACAAGCCGCCACTAGTTGTCAGCACAACAGAATAGCATTTATCTTTTTCTAATTCCCAGGACATTTTTATCTGCCCATTATCCTGGTCAATAAACTCATAGAAATGTGACCGCACTGCTAACACATTGCCGCCTGCTAACGAGTAGGGAATTGTTATAAGACCCTCTGTGGCAAGTAAGCCTTTCCCTTGTATGCGTGCTAAAGGAAATAGTTGCTGCATGGCGCTGACATACGCGGCAGCATTGGCGTCAGTCCAGCAGCTAACCAATTTAAGTTTTGGCCATAGTAGCGAATAGCTGCCGCTAAATTTCTTAAATAATGTCCTGAGTTCCTTAGCTCTCTGAGGATGCTGACCCAGCCTTTTTTCTAATTTGGCCAACAAATTCGCCGGCACTCTGTCCGGCGGATGTATTTTCCCTGTAGCTAGGTCCGTGAGTAGAGTGTCCTGCCATTTAGGGAGGGGCTCAAGCAGTAACATTAAAAAAGTAGGATTCCAGACAGACAGCAGCGCCAAATCTGACGTTTTCAGTAAAAAGAGCAGCGTAATATAGCGAAAGGCATCCATATTATCCACTTTCTTAATCTCTGGGGGTACAGGAAAAACCTTTTCGAGCAAAATCTGAACAGCCGCGCCTAAATAAGAGCTGTCGGCCTCAAAGCCAACCGATACTTTGCCTAATGCTTTTGTTGCACCCTCAGGCGGTGTAACGGACCAATATGAACTTCCAGATATTAATGTGGGAATTCCTGCATATGTATCCGCAAGCCAGGGATAAATTCCCCGCTGAAATTCCTTTTTCAATTCTGCTGTATAGGGAATATATTTTGTCGCCGCGACTGTCCCGCTGGAGGGCTCAAATAGCAAGACCTTTTCTGCTGTTAATACAGCTTGACGGCCCTCACTGATTCTCTCGATATAAGGAAGATAGTCATCATAAATACTGAGCGGGACAGCCTTCTGATAATCCGCAACCGACTTTATTTTGGAAAAGCCATATTTCCGACCATATTCGGTATCTTTGTTCTTAACTACTATTTTAAATAATATCTGCTCTTGCGCTTTCCTGACATGATTAAGCGCCGCGGCAAAACGCCGCTGCTCTGTTTTCATCGACAGCAGCCAGATGCTATTATATATTCTCCGGCTAACCATACTGCATAAACCGCCTTACGACAGGTCGGAAATTATTTATTCCCATTTGGGCAACACATAGCAGCTCATCCCCTTTGGTAAAGCCAGGATTTTTCTCCCTAAAAAATTCAATATGCTTATTAGCTAGCTTAGTTTCCGTAAGCTCAGCCACGCCTTCCCTTAAATAATCCCTGTCCCCACTATTAACCGCTATCCCTGCAACCGGCTCATAAGAACTACCGAATTTAAGCACCCCATATGTATCGATAATCTTTTTTTCAAAGCAGGGTGTTTCCTGACCATACGCAGGATAAAAATGCAAAAAATAAAGCGGCAACATGCCATACGTTTTGTAGCCTTTTGATGATAAAAGCCAATATACAAGGCTATCTGTATGTTCCTGATATATCTGAACCATCAGTTTCCCCAAAACTGACTGCAGCTTTGTCTGCCCCCAATACGCTTTCTGGACAATGGTATCACCGGAATACAAGCCCTTTATAGCTATCCCATCTACATATAAATCCCATAATAATAGTGTCGTAAATCCCACAATCTCATTTTCACAGTTTTTAAGCAAAATAACATATGTCTTTTCCGCTAAATCAGTTTCAAACTTTTCGCGTTTCATATTTTTATAATAACTATCCATAATTTTAAACATGTTTTCCCGCGAAAAGTCTGAAATATCTATAGGCTGCGTAACCTCTGCATAAAGCATATCTCTTCTCCTTGCCGTCACATCTCCACGATTCTTATGACCAATCTCTGCTATTGTCCGGTTACTCTATCTTTGACAAAAAAACACGCAAGTCAGGTGACGGTTCTTTGACTCACCATTCTCGCTGAATTAAGTAACTTATTACTCTTCCTATTCCCTAAAACAAGGAAAACTCCTGCCAAATTTCTACAAATTTTTGACAGGAGTTCTTTAGCCATTATAGATGTTAACCTAAGTCAATAGGTCACCCTATTGGCTCAGCTCCAAAACCGAACTTGATAGTTTCCCATCATTCGGCTCCTTGATTCCCTTGTACTTTGATATGGCGTTGAAAACTAATGAACCATTCTCGCGATTTGTTGCTACGACTCAGAATCAAGAAAATTGTAATACGATTACCGCCGCAAGTGCCCCTCGCGGATCGATTTCAGACTCCCTAGCGCTAGTCAACTCTAAGTTATTCATTTTAGGAAAATATCTTCCTATTTTCTTTTGATTTTTTTCTTCATATATGTCAAAAATACGACTATTAGAAGAAACGCTATTAAAACTATTATATCCATCTCCTATTAGAGAAGATAAGATATCTATGATGATTCCTCCTTTATTTTGCTCTTCCTCATATAAAATAAAGGAGTACCTCTTTTGTCCCTCAGCGCAATAAAAATAAATATTCTTTTTTGCTATTTCAAATCTTCCAACAACGTCTTCTTTATCAATGATTATATATTTATCAAGATTTAGCTTAACTTCAAATAACTTGATTCCATTTTCCGCATTTAAATAGAAGGACATACTGTTTATAGCTCCCAAAGCCACTTTACATTCCACATAGAATACTATCTGTTTCTTATTATTTTCAATTTGATATGTTATTAAATTATTATTGTGATCGATTTTCTTATAATAATAATCACTATCAGCATAGTAATCCAGTTTAATTTTACTGTTAAACAAATCTTTTCTCCTTAAATATTGCTCTTATACTCTTATCTCTAGAGAAGTATGCCTACTGCTCCAAAACAATTCTCCTGTCCCTGTTTTTTGTGATTATTTTGCCAAAAGTCCCATTGGAGACCTTTTTGCACCGTTAGAGATGGTACTGTTCTCCATATCAGGTATAACAGCGTAACAGAGCAATGGGTCTTCCTCACAGCAGCATTTTGTTGGCACAATCTCCTCGTGAATTTTGGTGATGTTGAGCTACATTTTCATTATATATACTAAATATTAAGTTGACATTCTTCACAATAATAAATGCTACCGCCTAAATAATTTTCTTTTTTAAATGCATTCCCGCAATTTGGGCATTTACTATTTTTATAAGTTTTACTACTCAATATAGTTTTATATTTACCGTATTCTCCATAAATATTTTTTTCTGTATCACGACCGCCTTGTTCAATCATTGTTATAATTGTATTCTTTGAAGAATTATATAATGCTTCTATTTCGGCATCACTCATATTTTGAATTTTCTTTTTAGGATGTATTTTAGCATTAAATAGAATATCTTGAACTACACCATTACCAATACCCAATATTCTCTGTCCTGTAACTAAAAATGCTTTAGCACTTAATTTCTTGGTAGTGTCATTTATTAAACTCTTAAAATATTCAAAAGTGTATTCCTGATCTAATACCCCAATACCCTTTATTTCCATATCATAGTATTTGTCGTTCATATTTTCATCATTTTTAACGACTCCAATGAACCCATACATTGCTACTGTTATATTAATAAATGAACTATCATCAAAAGATAATAGCAGTTTAGATTTTTCGGGAATAGTTTGTTTATTATCATAATATCTAATATTTACACCATCCCTCATAATCAATTTATAATCTTCAATCTCAAATTCAACATAGTAATTTCTTTCATTAATTTTTGCTATTTTTTTACCTATCAGTTGATTTTTATATTCATTTGGATCTTTATAATAGAATGTAAATTTATGACCTGTATAATTACCTGATACATCTCTTATTGTTTTTCCGAGAATCTCTTTTTCTAAATCTTTGGCAATCGTTCTTGCTTCTGGTAATTCAATCATCTTATCATTCCTTTTATACTCTATTGAAGGACAATAATTACCCATTGTTGTTGTTATTATTATTGTTATTATTTGTAAAGCTGCCATTACCTCGATTCTTCTTAGGTTTATTGCTATCTCCACCAAAACAAACTAACATTTCTGGCAGTTCTTGCATCACAATACTTATCCCATCAAATCGATATGCCATTTCCATGTTTTTTAAAGGCAATGTCGTTCCGCAATTTACCAATTTATCATCTTCAAAAAAATAAGACTGTTCACCTTTATATATAGCGTATTTATTACTGTTTGATTCTTTTTGTGATAGAAAACCAACTAAAGCATTCCTTTCCTCTGTATTGACGGGAGAAGCAGTGGTAACCGATAAAAATAATTCTACATTTTGCTCAAGATTCATTGAATCCATTATTATACACCTCTTTACTTTATTTTGCCCAATAGAACTCCATATTTTGAAAAGGTAAATTAATTGCCTGAATATGATAAAAAGCATTTTCCTTTTGCTTATGATAATGATAGTCGCGTAAGAAGCCAGTAGTAATAAATAAGTTATTGAGTACTCTATCAATAAAAAAATCTTGGTGAATTTTAAATAGTTCTGTAATATCAATAACAAAAAATTCTTCCGTATTTAAGTCACTCAATGTCAACATCTTATAGAAAATCTGATGTGTAAAGAGATGTTCTTGCTTACTGCGTTCCTCATCACCATACACCACCTTTGTATCCCGCAATAACATAAGATACAAAGTATTCCTAGTTAAATCATTGCAGTTTACCTGAAATAATTTTTTGCGAATGTATATGCGTATTTGACTTTTAGTATTAAGAAGCAGGATCTGCCGCGATTTCTTCAATATTTGAGACTCCAATGAATACAATTCTCCATTAATTGTTACCTTGATATTATCCTGACTGTACAAACTCATAAGTAGATTGTCCTTCTCAATCAATTGACTCAGGGCATTTTTCGGTTCATACAAATCATTCGACAATACGACTCTTTCCTTATCCACAGAAACCTCGTTCCTAAACATATGTTGAGGATGATTTTCCTCTTGGTACATCAACAAGATCCTCTCTCTCTCTTTTTCATCGCCAGCAGCAGGATATAATGTAGGATGATCCTGATATATAGCAAGCTGCAATTCACAAGTATATGATTTCCCTTGACTTTGCTGATATTTCACAAATGGACAGCCTGTTTTACATAGATCCAGATAATTACATGTACAGCATTCACCTGGTAAATCCACTTGATTATGAATGACCTTAATTTTCCGCACTCCAGTTTCAAGGATGGTTTCAACACTATCAGTGAAGATATTGCCAAAATAAAAAGCTTCTGTACCTTGCCCTCTTACACAAGAGAAAATATCTCCATTACTTTGTAGTAATAAAAACTTTTCTCCGCAATTCAAAGAATTGGTGCAGAACGAAGGAGTAAACTCTTCAAACCAATGTTTTTGTAAACCTGCCTCTAGTGTAGTGCCTTGAAACTCCTGTTTCATTGCTTCATAAAATTCAACCTGCTGTTCGCCAGATAAAACCTGAGTTACCACATGTGCATCGGGAAACTTTTCTGCATTCAGTTCGCTTTCAAAGCCAAACATAAAGTTAAAATTGTTCATATCAAAACCAATCTCACGATGAATCGCCCAAATATCCTGGATAATTTCTGTCGTTCGCCTAAAATGCTCATCGTAGATCACACTGGAAAACTTCTTCCGATACTTATATTTTGATAACAGCCTGAGATTTTCCATAGTTCTTTCTAGTGTAGAGTGACCACTTTTCGTAAGACGATATTTATCATGTAAGGATAAGGGTAAATCAATGCTTGCACTAACTGAAACATGATGTTTCTCAAAAATACCAATTAATTTTTCAAAATTATAGAGATTTGTTTTGATATGAGGTTCGGTTTTTTCAATACCAAATGCTTGTAGTACGGTTTTATATTTTTTGTAATAGGCGGAAATATAGGTAAATAACTGATCAATGACTTTCGGATCTAGTGTTGTAACTTCTCCACCATGTAACGATATATTAAAAGGTAAAACACCACTTTGCTCAAATTTAGCTACAGCATACTCCAAGGTTTCTAATGCTTTAGCATTGTCAATACCAATTTGTCTTTGATCTGTTTGCCTTCCTAAATAACAGTAACAACAACCAAGATTACAGAAAAGCGTTGGAACATATAGTAAATGTATAAATTTATGATATTTTTCAGATTGCATTTCCACTCTTTATTCCTCCATACGCCAACCGCTACTATATAATGCGTTATATATTTCTTGTGTTTTTTTCTATTCGTTCCATAAATTTATCTGCAGAAATAGCTAATATATGCAAATCCCAATAACAGTTACCAAACCAACGATAATCCTTTAAGCAACCTTCTTGTACAAATCCATTCCAGCGCGCTAGTCGCAATGAACCTTGATTATAAGAAATAATCTCCGCATAGATCTTCCTAAAGCCATAATATTGAAACAAATAATTGGCAAATAATTTACCAGCTTCTGGCCCCATACTTTTTCGTATGTACTCCGGAGAAAGGTATACACATAGATAGGTATAACGATCAAGCATGCTGGTATTATAACTGTAAACCATCCCTGCTGGTTTTTTATCATTTATCGATTCTATAATAAAAATGGTATGTATAAACCTACGCAATCGTCGTTCTAGATCTGTTACAAACTCTTCAAAGGGTAGAATATCTCGATCCGCCCACCATAGATGGAGTTGTCTAGTATCCGTTTGCCATTTGAATATATGTTTATAATCATCACGGGTTATTGGGCGCAAAGTTACCTGTTTTCCTGTCAGCGTAGGTATAGCGAACGGTAGTTTTTTATTCACTTTCTCGTCCCCTTGTTCTATTTCAATCCTTCCCATAATTAAATGGAGTTATATTAACATCTTTACCACAATACGGGCAAAGCTTTCTACTGTGTTGTTTTTGAATTTCTTCTGAAAAACCTGAGGCCAATATACCAGCTGGTAATGCAAACAGGCCAATTCCCAATAATGCTAACATAGCACTTAAAAGTTTACCTAATGGTGTAATAGGGTAAGCATCACCGTAACCTACTGTAGTTAATGTAACAATTCCCCACCACATAGTCGCTGGAATGCTTGAAAAAACTTGTGGTTGTGCTTCATGTTCAATAAAGTACATCATACAGGATGAAATAATTAACAAGGTAATGACAAAAATCATAGTTATTGTTAGATACTCCTTTTTTGCAATGATAACATGATTTATCAAAGTATAAGCACTAGAATATCGACCTATTTTAAATAACCTAAATATTCGTAACAACCGGACTAAACGAATAAATCTCAAATCGAGAGTCATTAATATTGAAAGATAAAAAGGCATAATGGATAACAAATCAATTAGAGCCATAGGAGTGAAAAGGAACTTTATTCTACCAATAATACCTGAGTATTTTTTATTGACATTGCAACACCAAATGCGCAAAAAATACTCAATGCTGAAAATAGCAACTGAAAAGTATTCAAAATAAAGTAGTATATCAGCATATTGTTCAGCTATTTCTTCGACGGTTTCCACCATAACGGATAAAACGTTAAGTATAATTAAAATAATCATAAAAATATGAAATAGCTTGAATCCAATTGTGCTGATAGTGTTTATCTCTAATAGTCGATGAACATTAATTTTGAGTTGATAATATTTAGAATATAGAGGTTTATTAATATTTTTCTTAAATTCCGATAAAGATGCGCCCATAAAATACTTCCTTCTAATTGTTGATTCTCAACATTTGTAAATCTTATTTGTAATATCTATATTTGCCATATAATACAGAATTCCTGCCAAATTTCTACAAAAATTTGGCAGGAATTCTTTCGTTATTATAAGTGATACGGTTCTCCGTATCATCTGCAACGGCGAAATTATGTAAGATATTATCTTGAAAAGTGAATTCTTTTAACATGAAATTTTCTTGCAGAGAAACATGTTCACTTAAGGTAAATTGCTGTTTTTAATCCTATAACGCAACACCGTTTTAAGTTTATCTGATGCGATTTTACGTGGATCAGAAAGATAGATTTCTCTATGTGCATGAGAATTCCGCTCAAATCCATTCTCACTACAAAATTGCTGCATCGTTTCAAAGCTTATAGGTTCTTCATCATAACTGCCAATATGCAACATTTGACAACATAGCCCCTCTGAAATAGTACTAAACCCCATTTGATCAAAATAACAATTCGGCTTTTTCTTTTTCATCTTTGCCAAGATTTGTAGAAATAATTCTTCCGTGAGAAAATCAGGCTGCCGTATCATGATATTGTATTTAAAGTTGCTCTTTTCAGTGGCAGACTTTGTATGATCAACTAAATCCCATACACCTTCAAGAGGAAATACAATGTAATGGTAATATCCCGCTGGAACATCCGTATCCTTATATGACATTTTCACGCCATAACTGAAACTGTAAAGTGCAGCAGTAGCAAGAGCAAACTCCTCACTATTAGGATCACCTTGACCAGCAATCATAACAAATGGTATAGCAGGTACTGTAATGATAGTTGGTTTTTGCTTGGGCAGATATAACTCTTTGTATGCTTTTTTATAATCTAGCTTATCCAAATTACTCATCTCCAGCCGCACTATAATTAGTTAAGCGCAATGTAAATATGTATTTCTGCATTGCTCATCTCACATTCACTTTGATATTCTTCAAAATCACAGCTATATTTTCTATCTAAATCCATCAGCCATAATTTCGACCAAAATTCTGATACCGCTTGCTCTACATCACCCTGTACTACAAATTTAGCATATTTTCCTGCAGGAATGGTGTATATATTTATTCCATTTGGTAAACCTGTACTATCGCTGACTTCACAGCATACTATCATGTCATAAGCACCCGATGCATCGCTTTCATAATTTGTATACAAACCGATACTATTAGCATTTTGCTTGTTAGGAATCGATTGATATACACCCTTTGCGAAAAATTCTTGCCACAGATTGCCGATGCACTTTACCATATTTTCATCATTATTACTTGTTCGCATCATCAAACCAGCTACTCTTTTTTCCTCTAAATGAACCACTTCATAATTCATTATACCCACCCCATTTCATGATATAAAATGAGTATATCAACTATAATATGACAACAGTCTGTCATATTATAAATATTTTTTCAAACTATTTTCCAATTCTTTTTTGATAATTTCCCGAATATGCTTAGGTTCCAGTACTTCGGCATAATTCCCATATGACAATATATATCCATAAACCCACTCGTTCTCTGGAAAACTTACAGTAACCATAAAACTACCATCTGAATTTTTTACAATAGCTTCATGATCAAATTCATCATATAACCGATAAGCCATTCGTACATCTATTTTTAAACGCAATGTAACCATTTGCATCTCAGCCACTTGTTCAGGCTGTTCCCAATTTATATTAGAAATATTTCGCTGAAACCCTTCCGACGAAAGCTTAAGATTTTTCATTCGCATGATTTTGAATATACGAAAATCCTCTTTCCCTCTGCAAAAGCCATAAAGATACCAACTTTGTCCCTTAAAAACCAACTTTAGAGGTTCAACCTGTCTTTCTGTTTTTTCACCTGCAGAACTAAAATAATCAAAACTCACTACTTTTTCACTTAAAATTGCAGTTTGGATTGTACTAAACTTTTCTTTACCACTACGATCTTTACTCCATGGAGAAAAATCAACATCAATCCAGTTCTTAGCTTGTTTATTAAAAAAAATGCTTAATTTATCAAGTACAGGCGTTATATCTGCAAACTTCACAGTATGTAAACTTTGCAAACTCAGTAATATTTCATTTTGTTCCTGCTCCGATAATATAGATTTATTGAGTACAAAATTATCCATCAGACGGATACCACCGCCTTTGCCCTTGCTGGCGTAAATGGGTATTCCCGCTCCTGAAAGAATATCAATATCTCGGTAAACAGTTCGTATCGATACTTCAAACTGCTCCGCTAGTTCTTTAGCCGTTATTGCCTTTTTTTCAAGTAAAGTATACATAATTGCAAACAACCGATTAATCTGCATAGTCTGATCACCCAAATGTATCATATCATAGTTAGATGACTAATATAAGTATGACATTAAATGGTTATCCGATCCCTTTTGACCATTATTAGAAAAAAGCACAACCCCCATTCCTAAGGAGATTGAGCTTTCATCTCATTGCTAAGCAACTACTCATTGCATTCTTATATTTCAAAGAAAACTTTTCTTCGCACACTACCTGTTGAATTTTCTCACCAACGCATGTTTATTTTCAAGAAATGCTATTCTCAATACTTACATTTCTGGATTGGAAAACTTTCTTGGCAACTCCAATCGCATTTAATACTCTCGGAAATCCCGTATAAGGAATACATTGAAGAAAAACCTCCGTTACCTTCAACGGAGTAATACCCACATTTAATGCACCATTAATATGTACCTCCAACTGATTTTCACAGCCACCTTGCGTTAATAAGCTTGCCAATGTTATCATCTCTCGTTCCTTTAAGTTTAAGTTTTCCCTGCAATAAATATCACCAAACGCAAATTCAACAATATATTTTCCCAAATCAGGTGCTATATCATTGAGAGCATTAATAACTTGCTCACCAGCAGTACCATCTACCTCTGAAAGTTTTTTCAGTCCTTTTTCGAAACGATTCATTTTCATTGTTCTTACCTCCACTTTTTGTTACAATTTGATTGTAACTCTTAAAGTTAACTTTAAGTCAAGAGGAAAAATAAATGAATTATTCAATAGGAATTTTTTCAAAAATAACTAACATCAGCCCTTCCACCCTCCGTTACTATGAAAAAGAACAATTGATTCTCGTACATGGCGATTCTACAGGGCGACGTTTTTTTACTGATGAAGATATTGATTGGATTCTTTTCATCAAAAAATTAAAAGATACTGGAATGTCCATCAAAGATATTCAAACATACGCTTTCTTGAGATATCAAGGAGATTCCACGATTCAGCAAAGATTAGAAATATTAGAGCATCAAAAATTAGTCGTTGAAAAAGAAAAGGCAAAATGGGAACGTAATCTTAACAATCTAAATGATAAAATTGAAATATATAGAAATAAACTCAAATCGTAAAAGAGCAAGAAGTATTCTTAAATTTAAAAGATACTTCTTGCTCTTTATTTTCGCTGTTACAGATGATACGGTTCTGCGTAACACATCTAACGGTGAATTTTTTATATCATTAAACTACTTCAACAGAAGTTCAACTTGCTGATCCGTATCTCTGCAAATCCACCCATTTTGCATCTTATAATACAAAAATAACATCATATCATTACTTTATTGTGCCTTTCAAACAGGTATGTATATACTAAGTATCATAAAGTTAAAGGAGAATCAAGTATTATGGAAACTATTACAGGAGCAATCTTAAATACTCCCCGTTGGGTATTCCCATTATTAGGATACCTAATTATACTAGGTATTCAAGCACTACAAACACGAATAGTTTCTTTATACAAACTATTTGCTATACCGCTCGTTTTTTTCTGTTTCTCAATCTACCCTCTGATAACAACAGCAGTTGATTATATTGTACTAAGCAGCTGGACAATAGCAATATTATTAGGAAACGTAATCGGCTTTTATCAGCTCAATCGCCTGGACATAAAAGTAGATAAAAAAAATTTCCTTATCCAACTGCCAGGCTATCATTGGTAGAAAAGGGGTTTGATTTACCAGAGCAAGGACTTGCTGTTATCTTTGATTATCAATCATTAGATGACCTGTCCGACTTTTTAGGATTGCTCGATAAAAAGCCAGAAAACATCAAAAATATTATTATTGGTCGGCGACAAGACAGTGAGACATTCGAAATCATATCTTATGAAGATATCATGTATTTTGAGGCCGAAGGAAATCATGTCCATTGCATGACTCACAAGGATAAATTTCGGGTAAAAAATAAACTGTACGAATTAGAATCAACATTATTTGAACAAGGATTTATTCGTATTAGCAAGTCACTACTAGTAAACATTATGAATATCACGGAAATCATTCCATGGTTTGGCTCTAGACTACTACTCAAACTTAAAAATAAAAATGAAGTTGAAGTATCCAGAAACTATGTTCGAGAATTTAAAGAATTTCTGGAAATTTAACCACCATAGGAGGAATTATTATGCGCCAAACTATCATAGCATCTCTCCTGAATATATTATATGCAGCGTTCATTGGCTTACTGATAGGCATCATCCTAATGTTTGTATACACTATCGAAAATCCACTACGCCATTTGGCAACCAGTTCACTGATAGGTATTATGATTGGTACTACAACGAAAATATCAGCAATATTAATGTATCAATATGGTTCCAAAAAGCTCTACTGGTCATATATACTTACCTTTATTATTACTTTGATTGGAAGTATTCTTGCGTCTCTCGGTAGACCATTCACTACTACGTTGATTGTGTTGGCAATTGCTGAACCCCTTGCTTTACTAATCACGTTTATGAATGTCAAAAACATCTGCCATTTAAATGATGATCTAAAGCGTAAACAAGCACTATTTAAACAACAACAAATATAATCCATTATAAACGACACTAGGAACGGTCCTTTTTATCACACTATTTTTTTCTAAAAATTGTCAAAAAGGACCGTCCCCAGTGTCCGCCTGATTGGTTGCATTCACCTTTTGGGTTTTAAAAATTAATACTCCCAGAACATTTGTTGGATTTCTTGAGGATTATCAGTTTTAGTCAAAGCCAACATCAACAAAATACGAGCTTTTTGTGGACTAAGACTATCTGATGCTACAAAATGCAACTTATCGTCATCAGCTTCACCGTTACGAGCAACAATACCGCTACCTGTGCGAGTACTTCTAACAACAACAACGCCATTTTTTTGTGCATTAATAAGCGCGGATTCTACATCAATATATAAACTACCATCACCCACGCCAGCGTTAATAATTCCTTTAGCGCCAACTTTAAGAGCTGTATCTACATAATCACCACTAGCATTGGCATAACCATAAACAATATCTACACGAGGAAGTTTATTAATGCCACTAATATCAAATACTGTTTGGCTAGTATGTTTACGAGTAGATTCTTTATAAAAATAAACTTTACCACTTTGTATATATCCTATAGCACCTGAATCAGGGGACTTAAAGGTATCTACCATAAAGCTATTTGTTTTAATAACATCACGGGCTGAAAGAATGGTATCATTCATTGCCACCAATACACCTTTATGTTTAGCATCAGGTGATCCAGCTGTCAGAACTGCGTTATAAAGATTTAATGGACCATCTGCACTCATTGCAGTAGCAGGTCGCATTGCTCCTACTAACACAACAGGTTTGTCGCTTTTAACTACCATATTAAGAAAGTAAGCAGTTTCTTCCAACGTATCGGTACCATGGGTAATAACAATACCATCTACATCGTCAGAAGCTAGTAAGACATTTACTCTTTTAGCAAGTTTGAGCCATACTTCATCATTCATATTTTGGCTAGCTATTTGAGCAACTTGCTCACCACTTACATTAGCTACCTTTTTTAGTTCAGGTACAGCGTTAATCAGATCCTCTACTGGGAAGACAGCAGCCTTATAACCTACAGTTTGTGTGTTTGAAGCTGCAGCCCCAGCAATGGTTCCACCTGTTGCCAGGATTTTAATATTAGGTAATGTTGATATTGTTTGTTCTGCGGCAAACCCTACTTGTACTGTAAAAACTACTAAGCAAATAACAGCGAATATAAAACTAAGTTTTCTTTTCATTTCATTCTCCCCTTTTATAATTTTATAATTAGTATACTAATCTAAATAATGATAAATAAGGATTCTTCTCCATTACAGATGATATGAATGTATATCATCTGTAATAGAAGATACTACATATTAACTAATTTTCTACCAGCAATACCAGGCTGAGTCATTTCTTCTGGTGATAAGATAATATCCATAGCTTCTCTAGTCAACCACTTCCTCTTCAAAATAAGTTCCCTTACTGGTCGCCCAGTTTTGTAAGCTTCTTTAGCCAACATAGAGGAGTTTTCGTATCCGATATGAGGGAGAAGGGCTGTAACAATACCAACACTTCCCTCTAACCATGCCTCACATTGCTCTTTTTGGGCTTTTACATCCTGTACACACAACCTATTGAAGGTATCAATGGCATTTGTCAAATACGTCATAGAATTGAAAATATTAAAAGCCATAATCGGTTCCATTACATTCAATTCAAATTGTCCATTCTCAACTCCTAGAGTCACAGCCAAATCATTACCAATAACCTGATAACAAGTTTGGTTCAGTACCTCTGGAATAACTGGATTCACCTTACCAGGCATGATGGATGAACCAGGCTGACGCGCTGGCAAATCAAGTTCATTTAGTCCACAACGTGGCCCTGAGGCCATCATCCGAAAATCATTTGCTATTTTAATCAGAGCCAAAGCAGTTACCTTCATCGCTCCAGATACATCCGCAAAAGCGTCTGTATTATTCGTAGCATCGATCAGATTAGCAGCCGTTACAAATGGCTCTTGCGTCATCTGGGCTAATTGCTTAACGACTTCACTAATATATTCAGGTTCTGCATTGAGTCCAGTACCAACAGCCGTCGCGCCCATATTTACCGTGTGTAAACGCCGCAAAGCATCTTCCACACGATCAGCACCACGCTGAACCGCTGAAGCATAAGCAGCGAACTCTTGGCCCATAGTTATAGGTACTGCATCTTGTAGATGCGTTCTACCCATTTTGAGAATATCTTTAAACTCTACTGCCTTTTCATTTAAGGCTATAGATAATTTTTGAAGAGTTGTAACGAGAATACGACCTTTGTGAATGGTGCAAACCTTAATAGCAGTTGGAAATGCATCATTCGTTGACTGCGCCATATTGGCATGATTGTTTGGTGAAATACGCTCATAATTACCTTTTTTATCACCAATTAACTCCAATGCACGATTGGAAAGAACCTCATTCATATTCATATTCGCAGAAGTTCCAGCACCACCTTGGATGGGATCGACACAAAACTGATCATGTAATTTGCCACTGATAATTTCATCTGCAGCAGCAATAATAGCTTCGCCAATGATTTTATCCAGACGACCAGTTAGTATATTCGCTTTTGCCGCCGCTTTCTTCACAATCGCTAGGGAATCGACAAAATCCGAATCTAATCTCTGACCTGTGATCTTGAAATTTTCCATAGCTCGAAGGGTTTGCACTCCATAATAGACATTATCGGGAATTTTCATTTCTCCTAAAAAATCATGTTCTATATGCATAACTCTGTTCCCCCTATATTTTTTTATGGAACTCGAACTACGTTTGTTCGAGGGATCACTTATAGTTGACGATTTACCAAATGCCAATAACCTTCATCCATGGGATACCAATTCCTAACCATATCACCAAATGAAGTACCGAAAGCATAAAACCAATACGCCACCACTCACTTTGGGTAATATAATTTGAACCGAAGAAAATCGGCGATACTCCACAAGCGTAATGAGTTAACGTTGAACAGGTATTGGCAAATACCCCCAATAGAATTGCTGTTAGAAGCACTGGCGCACCAGCAGCTACAGCTACCGTAGCAAAAGCACCAAACAGAGCCATAACATGAGCCGTGTTACTGGCAAACCCATAATGGATAAAAGTATAAACAACACATAACACAATTAGCACGATAAACCACGAAATTCCCGCCAATTGCACTCCTACAAGTTTGGCAAACCAAGTGATAAGACCAAGCTTTGCAAGATATGCTGCCATGTTAACCAAAACACCCATCCAGATGAGAACATCCCAAGCACCTTTCTCTCCTAACACGTCATCCCAATTGAGGATATTGGTGATGAGCATGAAAGATAAGCCTAAAAGAGCAACAAAAGCTGAATCAAGACCTGTAATACTACTAGTAGCCCAAAGAACAAGAGCACCGCTAAAGATGAATAGAAGTATTTTTTCGCCTCGACTCATGGCACCCATATTACTCAATTCTTTCCGTGCTATTTCTTTGGCTTCCGGTGTTTTTTTCAATTCTGGCGGATATACCTTATACAAAATATATGGTATCAAGATTGTACATACTATACCAGGGACGATACAAGCCATAAACCACTGGGACCAAGTTATGGTCTGCCCAAATAATTCCTGAGTTAACTTCATAACAACTACATTGTTTGATGCACCAGTCAAAAATACAGATGCAGAAATAATAACGCTATTATACGCACTAAATATTAAAAATTTTCCTACCCTACCAGCTGAAGGACCAGGTTCAGAATCGAAAGCTGTACATAAACTACGGGTAATCGGATAGATAATTCCCCCTCCCCGTGCAGTATTAGACGGAGTAAATGGTGCAACAATAAAATCCGTTGCAGCCATAGTGTACGCCAACTTTAAAGTGCTATCACCAAAATTGCTCATAAGAATATACGCAATTCGCCGGCCAAGGCCGGTTTTAATAAAACCCTTGGCAAACATAAACGCTGCCACGATAAGCCAGATTACAGTATTGCTAAACCCTTCAAGGGCCTGCCCAGGAGTAAGAACACCAGCAATCACCACCGTCGTTAACCCAATGATAGATGCTGTGCCAATGGCTACCGGTTGCAGAATAAAAGTTGCTATCGTCGCTGTAAATACAGCTAACAAATGCCATGCTGCAGGTTTTATACCTTCAGGAATGGGACTAAACCAAATGATCCCCCCAATAAAAGCACAAATTAAACCTCGTACTACTTTATTATCCACTCATCTTTACCTCCTATGACGTTCAACATCAGAACCTAGATGACAGTTTAAGAAATTCATTCTACTTATTTTGTAAACATAAACAATACTTTAGCGTGCACATTAAATTATTAATACAGCATATTGTATACAGATGAAAATGAAAGGTTTCAACTATACAAAACTACATTTCCTCATCTCCTTCTCTATTAAACTCGAGTACGATAGGAAATTTGCTAGGCAATATCTACAACTTAAACTTATCATACAAACTATAGAATCCAATATAAAACTACAAATATTCTGATAATTTAAAATTTTCTCCTAAAAGGCCATCAATTTTTCTGTTATTATATATGTTGTATACTATATATTTCATTAAAACAGAGCCTGTTGTTCTATTCTAATGAAATATACTTGTCCACTCGCGTTGGCTATACAAACACACTACGATTTTCACTCAAGGAAGTGTATCGATAATGAACAGAAAATGGCTTGCCGTTTTGTTAATGATTCTGATTGTTCCTTTAGTTGGTGAACTAAATTTTTATCCTTTCGACCGTGAATTTAGCTCCTTTCGCGTTAGCTTTGGCTCACCAACCTGTGAAAGCGGTTGCAATGACTTATTATATATATTGGACTATCTAGCTCAATATGATAATGAAGAATCATTTGGACATGAATTCCCATCTCTAAAAGATATTTTTAATAGTGTAGCAATCAAGAAACTAGGTGTACCATCTCCTGACCTGAATAAAATAAAAAAAGAATCCAAAGCTTTAGAACAACGGATACGCAGAGCACTTTTTCAAGGTCTAATTCACTTAGCTTCTATTGGTGTTACAGACTATACAAATCCGAAGTTTGAAGAATACGCTCCGATTTTTTTGATTTTACAGAAATAAGAAAGGTAATGCACAAATTACAGAATAATATAAACCCCTCTATCTCCAACTCACACATTAATATTAAAAAATTTGTGAAAGTATTGTTTCTTGAAGCGAAAAAAGACAAGACATCACTCATTTAAATTGCACTTTTATTCCAGTACTATCTATAAAAAATTCCTAGACAAAATGCTAAGATCACAGCAATTGTCTAGGAATTTTTTAGTCTTTCGCTGATAAGCAACTTCTTATCTTATAAAAGTTTCTCTAGTTTTTCGCACCATTATAAATGATACGGTTCTTTTAGGGTTCAATCGGAAGTTTTGTGCGGCAAAAGGCTCAAGAAGGACGAAATTGCGGTGAAATTGGCTATGGATTTTCAATCTGCCGCTATCGGCTTTTTTCTAAAGAAAGTTTTCCATTCAGATGAGTTCTCCTGAATTTATATATAATCCGCATCATGATATTGATAAATTTGGCTCTATTTGAGCACAGTTTCCCCCTCCCCTAAATGGGTAGCAAAAGGATCTATGCTGTTTTGCAGACATTAAGGTGAGGCTCCAATAAATAGAGAATATGTTGGTTTGAGGTGTCCCTTGCCGCATGTGGGGCACAAATTTATATCCCTACCAATAATAATCGAAAGAATTTCTTCTGCGCCTAGACCTTCAAAAATTGCTTTGTATGTTGGGCTGCCCGTTAATTTCCGGCTTAGTTCCAGCTTGGTTTTCTTGTTGCGGTTTGCTAGCAGTCCATAATGTCTGATTTTCACAAAGCCCTTCGGCAATACATGCATTAGAAAACGTCGAACAAATTCAACACCATTTACTATCTTGAGAAAGCTCTATAAGAGTCTAGGCAACTGCTTTGTACATTAAATTATACAGTCGTTCTTGGTCCTGATAAATCAAAGGATGAAGCTCCTTTGGCACGGTAAATACATTGTGAAAGTAAGGGGCATGAAGAATATCTTTACTGCGCTTGTCTACCCAAATGTCTTTCTTAATGCCTTAGCATAAAGGACAGTGGCGATTACGGCAGGCAAGGAATCACTGGTATACTATGAGCCCGAGATAAAGGATATATTGCTGAATATCACCTTCGGTAATTTCATTAATTGATTTATTTTGCTGCTCTATAAAAGTAATAAAGGCTTTCATGCGACGAAAATAAGACTCCTGTGATGATTTGGGAGTCCCTTTGGTTTGTTGTGTTTAGCGATTCAACAATACCACAAAAAGGACATACTTTTTACTTTTTTATGCTTTTTTAGAAAGAAACTATAGCCATCGCGACTTGCGATTTCGTTCTTCTGCGCATCGAGCCAAACGGTGCAGAAAAGGCAATGAGGATCGCCCTCATTGCCTTTTCTGCAAATACTGATAATTATCATACTGGTTAGATCATCTGTCCCAAACATACGTCATATTACATTAAAAGTATATTTAGTCACTGAAGAAAAAATCTGATTAGCCTTTAAAATGCAAGACGGGAAATTCGAATGATGAATAGCGTCAGGAAGAGCTTGCGTTTCGAGACATAGTCCTAGATAGGGTCTAGATTTCACTCCACGAATATTCAAATCATCAGGTATCTGATTTCCGGTATAGAGTACTACACTAACTGCGTCTGTTTCGATAACTAAACTGCGTCCACTTCCCTCATCATACAATACAATTTCCCTATTATGATTGCTGTCTAAAACAAAAGGATGATCATAGCCGCAGCTGACTATTTTATTTTGCTCTTCATTGGAATTGATTCCCTCAATGATTTTACGTCCAACTCTAAAGTCAAAAACCGTATTATTAACATCAAGCATCTTACCTGTTGGCAGCAAGTCAGATCTTAATTCCAAAAACCGACTGCTGTCTATCTTTAAACTATGCTCTGTTATATCTCGTTTCAGATTACCGCTTAAATTAAAATACGAATGATTGGTTGGATTTAATAAGGTAGTCTTATCCGACTGCCCTTGATAATGAATCATAAACTCATTATTGTTATTTAAGGTATAAGTCACTGCCATTTTCAGAGTTCCTGGGTATCCCTCATCCCCATCTAAGCTGGTATAATGAAACCGAATGATCGATTGTTGTTCCTCATCAACAGTTTCAGCGTCCCACACTGCATGCTGAAAACCTTTTAATCCGCCATGCAGATGATTTTGACCATCATTAGCTACAACAGTATATGTTTGTCCTTCCAACACAAACTGTGCATTTTTAATTCTGCCAGCGACTCTGCCCGCAACAACACCAGCGTATATAGGGTTTTCTGTATAACTTGCAACATCTTGAAATTGCAGCACAATATTCTCAAAAATTCCTTCGCGGTCAGGGGTTATGATCTTGGTAATGGCACATCCATAATTTAAGCAGGAAATTTCTATGCCATTAGCATTTTTCAATGTATATTGGTATATGTTTTGACCATTTACCTCACCAAATACACTCTTACTGATTGCCATTATCTCAGCCCCTTATAACCTAAATATCAATTTCATTTTTTATTAGCAATATCAAACCATACCGCCGAATTATGTGTAGTGACTAACAATCGTCCCTCGATTCAGTTATAGAAAAGTCTCATTTAAGATTATCGATTGCTGCTCTTTCAATTGCAAGTCCTTTGACGTATCGTTTGATAAACTCGTTAAAGCCTGCTATATCCTTCGGATCAGGATACATTTTTGTACCGCGCTTCCCTGCAAATACGTTCTGTGCAAGATACTCCTCCAAGGTCTGATCTTTCTCTCTCTTAAGCATATAGGCTGCCAAAAGTGCAATTCCCCATGCGCCTCCCTCTCCGGCGGTTTCCATAACAGAAACCGGAGCACCTATCGCTGCAGCCATAATCTTCTGCCCCACATCTTTGGTCTTAAATAATCCTCCATGTCCTAAAATTTCATCCAGTTCTACGCCTTCTTCTTTAACAAGAATATCGATCCCCATTTTCAATGCACCTAATGACGTAAATAAATGAACACGCATGAAATTCGCTAAGTTGAACTTACTTTCCGGTGCACGCACAAAGAGCGGACGCCCTTCTTCAAAATTGGTGATATGTTCACCGGAAAAATAATTATAGGACAGCAGCCCGCCGCAGTCGGCATCTCCTTCAAGGGCCTTATTATATAAAATTTCAAATACCTTATTCATATCCACTTTCGCAGCTATAGCTTCGGCAAATTCTTTAAATAAGTAAGTCCACGCGTTAAGATCTGTAGTGCAATTATTACAGTGAACCATCGCTACCGGTTTGCCATCAGGTGTTGTAACTAGATCAATTTCTTCATATACTTTTGACAATTCCTTCTCCATTACGATCATCGCAAAAACAGAGGTTCCAGCTGAAACATTCCCGGTACGCTTAGCAACGCTATTCGTGGCTACCATACCTGTTCCTGCATCGCCTTCGGGAGGACAGAAGAGACTTCCTGCCTTAAGTTTTCCAGTAACATCTAATAACTTTGCTCCTTCTTCAGTAAGAACACCAGCATGTTCACCTGCGAGCAGTACCTTGGGTAAAATCCCCTTAAGTTTCCATGAGTATTTTTTCCCAGCTATTAATTTATCGAATTGTTCCAACATACATGCATTATAGTCATTGGTATTTATGTCAATCGGGAACATTCCAGATGCTTCCCCAATTCCTATAACTTTTTTCCCTGTTAGTTTATAGTGGATATATCCTCCCAAGGTTGTCTGAAAATCAATATCTTTTACATGCTGCTCATCATTTAAAATAGCCTGATAAAGATGAGCAGCGCTCCATCTTTGCGGAATATGGTAGTCAAACAGTTTCGTCAATTCTTCTGAAGCCTTTTCTGTGATCGTGTTGCGCCATGTACGGAAGGGAACTAAAAGTTCTCCCTCTTTGTTAAAAACCATATAACCATGCATCATGGCACTGAAACCGATGGCACCTATTGATTGAACAGTAACTCCATATCTTTGCTTAACCTCCTCAGCCATCTTCTGATAACTGTCCTGTACACCAGCCCAAATATCCTCCAAGCTGTAGGTCCAGATATTATTAATATATTGGTTCTCCCAATCATGACTGCCGGAAGCAATAGGTGCATGATCTTCACTAAGCAAAACTGCTTTAATGCGAGTTGAACCAAGTTCGATACCAAGTACTGTTTTCCCAGTCATAATGGTATTTTTGATTGCATCCATATTGATACTCATAAAAAACCTCCCGAACATTTTTCTTATTTTTGCCCGTAATAAGCATTTTTGCCATGTTTTCGTAAATAATGTTTATCTAGCAACACCTGTTGCATACTATTTAGATTTCCATTGCATAGCATAATAGAGTGCCACGCCATCATCGCAATTTCTTCTAATACTACAGCATTATGCACCGCATCATTAGCATCTTTGCCCCAAGTAAAAGGTCCATGGGAATGCACAAGTGTACCAGGATTTTCCATCATGTCTTTCCCACGGAAAGTCTCAACGATAAGTTTACCAGTTTCCTTTTCATATTCGCCTGTGATCTCCGCATCAGTCATAGTCCGTGTGCAAAGAATATCACCGTAAAAATAATCGGCATGTGTCGTACCAAGGGCTGGAATATTACGACCGGCCTGTGACCAGATTGTTGCAAAACGGGAATGGGTATGTACTATCCCGCCAATATTTTTATCAACTTTATAAAGTTCGAGATGAGTGGCTGTATCTGAAGATGGATTTAAGTTCCCTTCCACTACTTTTCCGTCAAGATCAACAACTACCATATCATCTGGCTTCATTGTACTGTAACTAATACCAGACGGTTTTATTACTACCAACCCCTGCTCCCGATCAATGCCGGACACATTGCCCCAAGTAAACGTTACCATCTTGTATTCCGGCAGCATCATATTTGCTTCATAAACCACTTTTTTTAAATTTTTTAACATAATGCCTCTTTTCTTTGTAAATATGAGACAGAATTTATTTCTGTCTCATAATTTTTCACTTTACGGTTGTGAACACCAAATCTATTTTAGTTTCCAGGCAATATCTGAAATCATCAAATCTTGTTTAAACTTATTAATATCAATGTCTTGGGTAATATGAACAAACTCAATATCCATCATATTAGCCCAGTCTCTCAGTTCATCGGCTGAAAGAGCAAAACTGATTACGCTATGATGCGCACCGCCTGCACTGATCCAGGCTTCTGCCGAAGTTTCAAGATTAGGCATAGGCTTCCACATAACCCGTCCCACAGGCAAATTAGGCATTTCCATAATTGGTTTTACGGCAACTATATCATTGACAATGAGGCGCATCCTGCCGCCCATATCAATGAGCGAAACTATAATTGCCTTACCGCTCTCCCCTTCAAATACCAATCTGGCCGGATCTTCCTTGCCACCGATTCCTAATGGATGCACTTCAACTGTCGGCTTCCCCGCTGCAATGGACGGACATACTTCCAACATATGTGCGCCTAAAATCAAGCTGTCATCCCCATCAAAGTGATAGGTATAATCTTCCATTAATGATGTTCCGCCCCGAAGTCCATCTGCCATGCTTTTCATAACACGAGTCATAGCTGATATTTTCCAGTCGCCTTCCGGGCCAAAGCCATAGCCTTTTGCCATTAGCCGCTGGGAGGCAAGTCCTGGAAGCTGCTTTAAACCATGGAGATCTTCGAAACTATTGACAAAGGCACCAAATCCGCCCTCTTGCAAAAACTTCTCTATCCCGATTTCCATTCTAGCTTGATAGCGGACAGAATCGAGATTATCTGTTTTGAAAGTATATTCTTTTTTATATTCTTCCATTAACTCATCAATTTCGTTTTCGCTTATTCCATCAATATACGGTAGCAAATCGCCAACTGGATAGTAATTTACCGACCAGCCAAATTTAATCTCTGCTTCCACTTTATCTCCTTCGGTCACAGCCACATTACGCATATTGTCACCAAAACGAGCCACCTTCAGCGTTTTACTGGCCATAACCCCGGCAACACTTCTCATCCAAAGACCGATTTTTTCCTGCGTCCTTTTATCATTCCAGTATCCCACCACAATTTTACGTGAAAGTCTCATGCGGGTACCGATAAAGCCATGTTCCCGGTCTCCATGAGCAGCCTGATTGAGATTCATGAAATCCATATCAATCTCTTCATTCGGGATTTCCTTATTGTATTGCGTATGTAAATGCAGATACGGTTTTTGTAGACTCTTTAAACCTTTGATCCACATTTTTGAAGGAGAAAATGTATGCATCCAGGTAATAATACCAGCGCAATTTTTATTAAAATTGGCTTCGGCAATTACATCTTCTATTGTCTCTGAAGTTGTTGCCACTGTTTTAAATACAATCTCTGCTGGGATGTCCTCTGCCTTATTCAACCCTTCCACAATTATCTTGGAATTTACGGCAACTTGTTTCAGTGTTTCCTCACCATAGAGATGCTGGCTACCTGTAATAAACCAAAATTGATAACTTTGTAGTTTCTTCATCTTTGACTCCTCCTTAATTCTTCAAATTATGATTCTCACTCTATTTTTCGCACAGAGTCACGTATAACAAGTTCCGGAGCAAAAAGAACCGTGGCATTAAAATTTTCTTTTTTAATAATGCTGAGCAAATTAGCAGCCGCAATCTTACCTAATTCGTCTTTAGGGTGTGAAAATGTCGTCAGCCCCATCGTAGCGGTAGCTCCCGTATCCGAATTATCAAAACTAATAATTGAAACATTTCCTGGTACCATTAAGCTATTGTCTGTCAATATTTTTGTTACTCTTTGGGCAATCTGATCATTATAACAAACAACTGCACTGCAACCAGCAATCCGCGCTAACAATCGCTCGCTAAAATTATCTGTTGAAAACATCTGTACATCTTCTGTCGTATACCATATAACATTGTCGTCACGAAGAAAATGCCCGTTCTCTTTTAGCCATTTTGCACATCCGGCATACCTGAGTTGCCCTTGAATATCATCTGATTTAAAAACGCCGGCAATCCTAGTATGATTATTTTGCAGTAAATAGCGGGCTGCTTCTTTCCCGCAGGCATAATCATCCATAGCCACAAAGGGAAAAGACATGCCTGAATAATACCCATTTATAAAAATACAAGGGATTCCCCTTTTTTCTATTTCTTCATACAACTCAGCATTCAGGTTAGGAAGACTACTTTTTGTAGGTTCAATGATAATACCATCAATATCATTTTTTAATAAGTCTGATAAAATCCGCATTTCATTTTCAATTTTATTGTAGGTAATCGACAGTTGCATCGTGTACCCATTTTGTGTTAGCACGGTATCAATGCCCTTAATAATACTTGGAAAAATATAATCATCCAGATATGTTGTAATAACCGCGATACTCATAGTTGCAGGCCTAAAAGTGCGTGACGTCGATCCAATATAAGTCCCGCTGCCACGTCGCCGCTCTAGTATTCCTTCATTTTCCAAAACGCTGGTAGCTTGCCTTACTGTTTGGCGGCTAATGGAAAACATTTTCCCTAATTCTTTTTCCGAAGGCAATCGATTACCTATACAAAAAGCACCTTGCTTAATCTGTTCTCTTATCCAATTCATCAAACCTAAATATTTAGGCTCATTCTGGTTGCTTATCAAAATTAACTGTTCCTTTCCCTTAAAATGCGCTTTGTATTTTATATAAAATTTTTCATATAAGAAAGAACACCTAAAGAGGCAAACACCATAGCACTTCCTGTTAAATATTTTTTATATGGCTTAAGCTGCTGTATAAAAACATCAATGTAGGCCAAAATAATCGCGAGTGCTATAGAAATATCACCTAGTGTAAGCCACTTGGGTGTTCCCCTTAAGTCTCCAAGTGAATTGCTCAGGAAAAGTGCTGCGCCGATTAATGCAAGATATTCAAACTTCATCGTATTTCCTCCGTTTTCTTGCGCAATTTATCTTTTACGAACTCTTCCGTTTATTATATAAATCAATTGTAACTGCAATTAATAATACCAGACCTTTAACCACACGCTGAATATCGACCGACCAGCCAATGAGCGACATCCCATTATTTAAGATTCCCATAATAAGCGCACCAATAACTGCACCAGAAATGGTACCGATACCGCCTTGCACCGCAGCACCGCCGATATAACAGGCTGCAATGGCATCTAATTCAAAAGTGTCCCCTGCTTTTGGCGTAGCTGAAGCATTACGTGCGGCAAGTACGATACCAGCGAGGCCTGCTAATAAGCCCATATTGGCATAAACCCAAAACATAACTTTATTTGTATTGATACCAGACAGACGAGCTGCATTGACATTACCACCAACTGCATATACCTGACGACCAGCAACAGTATTTTGGGTAATAAATGTATAAACAATAATTAAAGCAAAACAGAGTAATAGCACTAAAGGAAGCCCCATATACAACGCCAATTTAACACTAATAAAGTTCAAGACACCAATTATAATCGCCAGTTTCATGCCAACCTGCCAAATTGGTGGTACCGCAAAATTATGTTTAATTTTATTGCGACGAGAGCGCATTTCCAGCATAATCAATGCAACAGACACCACTATGCCTGCAACCAAGGATAGGATTTCCACTTTGGTTCCGCCTATCTGAGTAAAGATCTGCGGCATATACCCTGCACCAATTTGGGTAAAACTTTGCGGCAAAGGTCCCTTTGTCTGACCATTCAAGATAACCATCGTAAGACCGCGGAACACGAGCATATTAGCCAATGTAACAATAAAGGGAGGAACCTTTAGTACTGCAATAAAGAACCCTTGAAACATACCAACCAATACACCTAATATTAATACAACAACAACTGTCACTGGAACGGCAATATGATAATCCATAATCATAATCGCTGCCGCAGCACCGCAGAAAGCAACAACTGACCCTACGGCAAGATCGACATTAGCTGTCAAGCAACATAGCAGCATACCAATGGAAAGAATAACAACATAACTGTTTTGCATAACTAAGTTATTGATATTCATTGGCGCCAGATTCTTACTATCAGATAGAATAGCAAAGATCATATATATTAAGAATAGTGCAATCATCATGCCATATTGTTTGAGATTGCTAGTAGTCATTTTTTTCTGTACAGCGGCTTTATTTTGTAATGCATTTACCGGAGCTGTATTAGCCATTGTTTTATTTCTCCCTTCCGATGTGATTCATAATGCTTTTCATAATCTGCTCTTGAGAAAATTCTGCTTTTTGAAGTTCACCAGCAATTTCACCTTCATTGATAACATATATTCTGTCACAAATACCAAGTAATTCTGGCATCTCCGATGAAATCACAATAATCGCCTTACCAGCATCGGCCAAGGAATTAATTACCGTATAGATTTCGTATTTAGCACCAACATCAATGCCGCGGGTCGGTTCATCCAGCATAAGCACATCCGGATCAGAAAGCATCCACTTAGCCAAAACAACTTTTTGCTGATTGCCACCGGATAGTGACCCTACCGTCTGCTCAATAGAATTGGTTTTGATATTGATGAGTTTTCGATATTTTTCCGCTGCATGAATTTCTTCATTTTCATCAATTACACCATGCCGCGAAAACTTTGACCAGAGACTTGACAGCGACATATTCCATTTCACGTCATTTATTAGTACCAAGCCATATGTTTTTCGATCTTCTGATACATAGGCAATTTTGTTATCAATTGAATCTTGTATGCTCTTTAAATTTAGTTCTTTACCATTCTTAATGATTTTTCCTGATATCTTTGTGCCGTATGCCTTGCCAAATAAGCTCATGGCAAGCTCTGTCCGCCCTGCCCCCATAAGACCTGCAAGGCCAATTACTTCACCTTTCCTGACATTGAATGAAATATTGTTGAGCATTTTACGCGTCGTATCATGCGGATTATATACGTTCCAATCCTTAACTTCGAAAACAACCTCACCAATTTCGCTGTTTCGTTCTGGATATCGATTGGTCAATTCCCGACCTACCATCCCTCTAATAATACGATCTTCCTCAATTTTCTCGCCTTTTTTCATAAGCGTTTCAATTGTATGCCCATCGCGAATAACAGTAATAGAATCCGCTACACGGCTCACTTCATTTAATTTGTGAGATATCATAATACAGGTAATGCCTTGTTCTTTAAGTTTAAGCATCAGCTCTAATAAAACATTGCTTTCTTCATCATTCAACGCAGCTGTCGGTTCATCAAGAATCAAAAGTTCTACATCCTTGGCAAGAGCTTTAGCAATTTCAATAAGTTGTTGTTTTCCTACTCCAAGCGTATTGACCTTCTGACTTAAATCTTCATTCCCCATACCAATTTTGCTTAAGACAGTTCTTGCCCTTCTTTCCGTCTCATCCCAGTCAATAATTCCTTTAATGGGAGTTATTTCATTTCCTAAAAATACATTTTCCGCGATGGAGAGATCCGGAATTAATGCAAGTTCCTGATGAATAATAACAATACCCTTTTTCTCACTACTGCGAATATTATCAAACTTCATTACTTCACCATGATAAATAATGTCGCCTGCATATGTTCCATAAGCATATACACCTGATAGAACATTCATTAACGTAGATTTTCCCGCCCCATTTTCCCCGCACAGAGCGTGAATTTCTCCCTTTTTGATCATCAGGTTAACATCATCTAAAGCTTTAACACCAGAAAATTCTTTAGTAATGTGTTTCATTTCCAGTATAAATTCAGCCATAAATTTTGCTCAACTCCCCACTTACACACTGACTGAAAACACCTATCGTGTTTCCAGCCAGCAGCAATTAAAATGAATTTTATTATAGACCTAAATCAGCTTTTTTATAGTAACCCGAATCAACTAATTCTTTCTGTATATTATCTTTGTCTACAGGAACTGGAGTACACAAATAAGAAGGAACTACTTTTTTGTGATTATTATAGGATGTCGTATCATTAATTTCAGGCTGGCCACCCTCAAGCACTGCCTGCACCATTTTTACACATTTATCAGCCAAAAGACGAGTGTCTTTAAAAATAGTCATGGATTGTTTGCCCGACAGTATATTCTTAGATGCCATGAGTTCTGCATCTTGTCCGGTAATCACTGGCCATTTTTGACCAACTTTATAGCCGGCACCTTCTAGTGCAGCGGAAATACCATAGCTGATACCATCAAATGGACTTACGACAATATCAAGATTTTTGCCTGTACTATAATAACCTGATAAAATATCTTCCATACGCTTTTGGGCACTTTCTTGAGACCAACGCAGCGTACAGATTTTATCAAAATCTATTTGTCCTGAAACACAAACTAACTGTCCTTTATCTAAATAAGGTTTCAAAACCTCAAACATACCATCATTTAAGAAATGTGCGTTGTTATCATCTGGTGAACCAGCAAAAAATTCAATGTTGTAAGGACCTTTACCTTCTTTTAAGCCCATTTTAGCTTCAATGTATTTACCAATAGCAGTACCTACACCTTTATTATCAAAGGTTGCATAATAAGAAACGCTTTCAGTATCCATTAATAATCGGTCATAGGCAATGACCGGAATATTATTGGTTTTAGCTTGACCTAGCACATTAACTAGTGCATTAGAGTCAATGGCCGCTACTACCAGACAGTTAGCCCCGCCTGTTATCATGTTTTCTATCTGAGAAACCTGGGCTTGTACATCATCTTCCGCATACTGTAAATCAACAGTGTATCCTAGCTTTTCCAGCTTCTCTTTCATGTTTTTACCGTCTTGAATCCAACGTTGTGAAGATTGTGTCGGCATTGCCACACCAATCTTCTTCCCACCCGTTTTTTCAGTTTTTTCAGTTGTCGCCTTATTACCAGCACCACAGCCGGCTATTGCGGCCATCATCATACATAACAATCCCAAAGCTACTATTTTTTTTATAACATTCATATAAGTGTCCCCTCCCAAATAATAATTTAGTAATGCCACACTTGAACACATTTTCTAGTTTTTTGTCATTTCTTTATTCTAACGCGCTTGTTTTTTTACAATATGTCATACAACTTTTTTTTCCATAATGCATATTTTTTAATAATATGTTATCATTTCACGATTTTTTCTACATTATTGTTCAATTTATATTCTCAATATACTACTTTAATCTTAAAACACTCGAAAGAACTCTCCTCCCCCTTAATCCCCATGGGATATCCCTAATCATTTCGCCATTCATGATGTTTCAGTATCTCGCTGTAATTTATTACTATTTTTTGAAACTTTAACGATACTTTTTCCTGCCCTCCCTTTGTTTTGATACTGTTTGGAATTTTTTTATCTCTTGTTCTAAATAATATTTAAAACAAAAAACCTAATGAAGGTATTACAATTACTTTTTTTAAAAGAAAGTTATCATACAACTTTTTTTAAAAAAATAGGTTTAAAGTGACATGCTATTATTTCCATGTTTTTTCATATACTTTTTTATTTTTGGAATTTACTGTTTATTCTACGTTTTCAATATACCACTTCAATCTTAAAATTGCAACTAGAATTTATTCATACACAAAGCAATATTTGGGTTGTTATAAAAATTGCCAACTCCGTATCTTCTTTCATAATAAGAGCGACACCATCATGGCTGATTATGACGACAAATGCCCTAAAGTTCATCATCTTTGAACTTTAGGGCATAATTATTAGTTGATCTTAGTTATGTATATTCATTATTTTCTAGAATAGCTATCACTAACCCAGCAAAAAACATGGATTATGACCTAGTTTACATGATCCTTTGGACAGACAGTCGTTCAATTTACCGAAGCTTATGTCCCTAGTCTTCTTTTTCGATCTCTTCCTGCCATACCAACATTCCCCCATGAACACTATACGTATTAACAAATCCATTTTTCTGAAGGATTATATTGGCCTTACCACTTCGATTGCCGCTGCGGCATATTATAAAAACCTTTTTTTCCTTAGTTACTTCATCAATCCTATTTTCCAATTCAGCTAAAGGCAGCAAAACCGCTCCAGGCACATGACCTTGTTTATACTCTTCAACTGTACGAACATCTACAAAGACAACCTCTTGCTTACGCCAAGCCTGCATTGCTTCCTCCACTGAAATCTCCTGTACTACTTCAGAATTCTTAGCATAAGAAACACCCAAAAACAGTATCCCTAATGCAGCCACTAATATGAAACTTGTAACCAAATACTTCATTTGCATACTTCCTTTCGCTACCCTTCAAAAAAACTAAATCCTCAAGCCCGAACACCAAGCGACCCACTAAAGATTATACCTTCGTATAGTATACAAGTAAGGAAAAAATATTTTACAATGATATCATAAAAATTAATAAAAAAAATGGAAAGGAGGTGAAACTAGTGAAAAAACAAAAAAAAGCATTCGCTTTGCTGGCAATGTTGTTATTATCGGTAAGCATTATTGGAATGACAGCCGTTGCATACGGTAGCGAAAAGGATCCGTATCCGATTTCCCAGAGTCTAAACTGTCCTAAATGTCAATCTTCCAACACGGGAGAAACAGCAGTCGAAGGTCATCGTTATTTGGGGAAATGCAAAAACTGCGGTACTATATTCCATTGGGGTGGGCACACAGATGAAAAGTAACTGTGGTTAATGTTTACCTCCAAGACCCGCTTTCAAACTGCAACGTGAGAAAGCGGGTCTTACTATAGGTTGAAATAAGGAATCTCAGGGTCAAGGTTGCGCTTTTACGTTATTTATAAAACGACACCACGAATTGCAATCCGAGGTAGAGATAGTCCCAACTTTAATTCCGCGATAGCTTATCTAGAAAGTTCCTAGCTTATGCTACACATTATTGCTTAACGCAATAACGCAAGCCTTCTTATCTATTCTACAGCAGCACCAATAAATATGCGTGAAACGATATCATTTTGTAAATTAAATATGATACCTCCATAAACCGTGCCACAGACTATTCTTTTTCCAGGCTCGCTATCCCTAGGATTAATCACATTTTTATAAGCAGTGTGAATATCCATCGCACTGTTGCCAATTTTAATACCCCGCTGGGTTTTATAATCACAGGAATCTTTTATTACTATTTTCTCAACATCCTGTCTGCCTTCTCTTGTTATCATCCCAAGTTCCACTCCCTTAGTGGGATAATACCAGCGTTGATGCTCCATTCTATCAGCACCCCAAACTTGTGCGTCAGATTTTTCTTCCGGAATGCCCAGTTGGGATAATACATCATCAGCAGACATACCAACCGCTAAAGACCCTATTGTTTCCTTCATGAGCTCAAAACCAATTTTTGTATATGTTTCCCTGCCATTTGTATCTACCATTATTTGCTGATTAGACTCTGTCTCTGCCGCTACCTTGGAAACAGGAACCATAAGCAACATTAATAACAATCCAACTATCAGCCCGCCAAAACGATTATTTTTCATATCAATTCCCCCTAAATTATAAATATCAATTTTCATTCCCAAAATACAGATGATTCAGGTGACGGTTCTTTGGCTCACAATATCACTAAAAACAATTAAATTATCACTATTTTATTCCCTAAACATAGAAGAACCCCTGCCAATTTGCCAAAAAATTAACAGGAGTTCTTCTTTTTTCGCCGTTACCAGTGGTACGGTTCTGCGTATCGGGTCAAACGGTGCAGAATATTGGTTGTCTTTCCGCCCTCATTGCCCTCTTAATTTGATAGAATAGATCCACAATTTATAATAATCATCACTTTTTAATACTTTAGATTTTTTTCACCGAATTTTTCGTTCTACGATAATTCTTCTAATTAATATAATTGTCAAAATGAACTCGATTATCCATATCAAAGGCGAAATGATCCATCCCCAAACCGCCCAATTAGCAAATCCGTCATGGAAAGCACCAATTTGTATTCGAGCCCTAACGTTTGCAAGCTCTGGCACATCTCGAGGAATGCGTGCGACAAATCGATAGTAACCAGGCTCTAAAAATTCTCCTGGCTTATAATACATGTTGCCAACTTCTCTATAACAGTATTCCTTTGACCAACCTCCACCTTTTTCACTCTCAAATTGTCCATTAAGGATAAGTTGCTGGGTAGTAGTAGAGTATAATTCCCATTGAATAGGAATGATTACACCTTGGTTTTTATAACCAAGAATCCTTTCTCTTGTTCCAAAAGGATTCTCCTCGTCATAAAAACATAATTTCAATAAATATGGTTCTTGCAAACGAATATGTACGATTGTATCCACTGATCCTGGTGGAGATAGAGATATCGGCATCTCAGGAGGAAGCTTAGTAAATTCATGTGCCACAATCGGGAAGAGAATAGTCCAAACCAACAATATTGCAAGAATTAATTTAAGTTTAATCTGACTTTTGAACATTGATTTACCACCCATGTAAATGATTGCCAGACGTGGGGACGGTGGAACTGTCTTCTAGAGTTCTTTCGTGAGACAATACCACCGTCCCCATGTCTCGTCTAGATTTAATCCGTATCCAAAAAAGTTAGGTGCCACGATAACACCTTATGGCTTGCGACATTGTTCTGTCTTACTATTTTTGAAGAAAAATGGGTAAGGTAGAGCATTTTCACTTCAAAAAATTGCGGATATAGTAAGTCTGATATAACCAAAACTTATATTGCACTTGTCCAAGTTAATATAAGTGAGGTACATAAGCAAGCAAGTTCCTTTGCTGGAATTTAAAAAATAACTAGGTGAAGTGCCGGAACATGAAAATAAAAGTTACGAATTGATTCGCTTACAACTGCTTAAAAATGTATATCGCTAATTTATATTAACATTTGGCTACATCTTCTGTGCAATATCTGCCAATAAATGAGCTGTCGCATTCAATTCTTCAATTGATGCATTAATTTGCTCTAAAGCCGCCGCTTGCTCTTGCAATATGCCATTTTCTTTAGTGATTCCATTGGAGACGTTTGTAACATGATTATTAATATTTTTTATGGTACCCTCAATCTGTTTTATGCTTTCTGTACTAGATGCAGAGAGTTTTCTAATTTCCTCAGCTACAACACTAAAACCCCTGCCGTGCTCTCCTGCTCTGGCAGCTTCGATAGCAGCATTGAGTCCCAATAAATTAGTTTGCCCAGCGACTGCTCTAATAAAATTAATGACACCGTCTGTATTTTTTGTTTCTTCTTTTGTCTGATCAATTCTGGTTAAACTTTCTTTGCTATAATCAGCTATCTCTTGCACTCCTTGGGTAACTTGACTAATGGCTGTAGCTAATTCGTTTAGAGAATTAGAAAGATTGTTCGAGATTCTAGCAACCTCCTCTTGTCGTTCTAAATTTGTGCCTAGTCCCATACCTCCAATAACATTGCCATTTTTATCTTTTAGAGGAATACCTACCGCCCTAAATTGAAAACCAAATATTTCCTTAGGAACTACTACAGTGATAAACTTATTTTGATAAATTGCTTGATACATTGGTTCTTCTTTTTTCAATATCATGCCTGGCTCTATTCCAAGGGGAATCCGAGGATGATTTATAATGCGTAAAACCTTTTCTTTATCAGTAATACTGATGCTTATAGGATCTTCAAAAAGTTGTTGTACTAAAGGCGCTATTTTTTCAAAAGCTTCTACTAGTACTGTTAATTCCTCTGACATAACTAAGCTCCTCCTCAATATTATGACTTATAATACATCTTCTATAATACTCTATAAGATCAATATTTTCTATATTTAGTTAATACTTCTTGTTATCCATTACTTATAGTCCCAATTATCCTGGTCATAATAAAGTTTACCAAAAGTCCCTTCTGAGTGAGATACATATGGATATAAGTATTGTCATTATAGCATATATGGCCAACCACTCTGAAACATCGGCACTTGGTAGTCCGCTCCTGGGATGTTTTAATTATTCTAATCGCCGACTTCCCGTTGGTGTTTAAGCTGCTCCGCGTAGCTTTGTAAAAATATTTCCCCATATTTTCCTTCTTACTACACATTCTTTTATACAAATTCTAAAGTTATCTACTCCCCTGGCAAGGACCCACCGTTACAAAAAATGATTATTGCTGTAAGATGATGGGCGCCTTCTTAGCACCATAGAATATCTCGCATATAAATTAGCTAAAAGTATCGAATTGCAGAAAATAACATTACCATGTAAATAACAACGGCCCCAACCCCGCATTTCGCAAGAGTTGGAGCCACTTTTCGCCATTATAAATGATACGGTTCACCGTATCGGGCCAAACAGCGAAACAGAGCAATGAATTGCCCTCATTGCCCTGTAAAAATTCTAATATGATTGCCTATACGCACAACTAGATAGAAAATCCCTACTCATACAAATAACTAAATACTTCAGACCTGAACACCAAGTTTTCCGCCTCTTTTTCAAATTCCAATCCTTTTAGTCGCTACTTAAAGATTACTTAAAAACAAATAGAAGGCAACTTTTACGCCAAGATCATCAGAGCTGACTTAACTACCATTTATTTCTGCCATTGAACCTTGAACATTTCCTTCCATCGTCCATCAAATTGTACCTGAGTCCAGCCGACTGTACCGTCAGATTTCCGAATACAATACCATGTATTCACACCTAACGCTGCATCTGTTGCCTGACCAATATATTGAGCCCACGGCGAACTTATCTGACTATTGCTGAAGTCAGATATCCCCCCTGGCAGCCACCATACCAGCTCTCCCTCATACCACCCAAGATAAGTCCCTTCCCCCGTATACATCATCAAATAAACCGTAGCGCCTGGATATAATATTGGCCCATCAGCTTTCTGGGAGTGCTGACTTTTATAGGTTTGCGTTTGTTTCAACACTCGAACAGGATGGCTTGATGGATGCGTAAGCACAGCCACGGAGATTCGTTCCACAGATACTCCTGCCATCAATTGGTCAGCTATGACACTGCCATTGGGGCGAACATACAAGCTCACATCGGTTGCTGCTCGAAGCTGCATTTGAACTGGTGCCTCGGCTGGCATACGATCCCAGACGATATACTCATCTGGAACAGAAGAAGCCTCAGCTATAATACCAGAAAAGCTCAATATACTCATTCCAAGCATTATACCTACAATAAATTTCACGCTTAAAAACAATAATTTCATAATTTTAGCATCCCCATTTCTTTTGTATTCCACACACAGTCGCCTAAATCTACTGTTTAAGAGTCAGTTGCTCGTCTCGCCGAGCGAGTGAACTTTTTATGGCCTCGCTGGTACATTTCTAAAAAACTAAATCCTCAGACCTGGACACCGAGCGCACGAAAAAATCATTTAGCATTATCCTCTCTTGCCCGTAATTCCCCTAAAAGGAATTATGTCTTATACTTTCGCCATTAGGATATGGGACGCGGGGACAGGATCCTTGTCCCATATTCTTTTCTCCATTTTACCTTTTATTGGTGGGACATTATCCCTGTCCCTTTGTCCCTCTTAATCACGAACAGGTCTTAAAACATATGTCTCCTCATTTGGAAAGCTCCATCCTGTTCCAATTTGTCGTCCACCATTATCAGTAACATATGAAGATACTGTTAGATTGTAGTTTTTGTCAGCATACATTATGAAATATCCTTGTGTATGTTGTCCATAACTAGTAGTGTCATAATAGACTTCATAATGATTGTCATTTGGGTCATAAACCACATCTGCATTTTTTATAGCTAAATTAGATCCACGATTAATATATTTAACAGTTGCTTTGCTCGCATGATCCCATAACATTACACTGTAATCAGAATTATTTACTCTAGCAAACCATTGCCCACCTTGACTAATCTTTTGATGAGCAAATGCAGGTATAGAATAGATTAATAGGATACCCATTACAAGAAAAATAATTTTACGTCTCATCTAATCTCCCTCTTTTAAAGTAATATAACTTATTATTGTTAGTGCTTCTTGCTGCCATTGTGATATCTTATCCAATTAGGATGCCACAGTAGGATGCCAGAGGGACGGTAATAAATTGTCATTTTCTATCCAACTATTTGCCCTTAAGGTGTCAAGAAAGTACCGTCCCCACTGTTCTCCTTTTTGTTATGTATCTTGTCGCAATACGCTCTCCGCAGTTGGGACACAATATCGCTCCATGATAAAGGGAAAAGTCAATAGACCCTTCTATGATTCGCTCATTATACATTTTAACAAAGTTGCTTTCGCCAACTTTCTGATATTTTGCAATAAAACATTTGCAGTGAGCGCAGCTAACTTCTAAAATATGACTTCCTCTGACTTTTTTACAATTTGGGTTTTTATGAATTTTCATAGTCCCTCTCATACCTTTACTTCGCGCTATTGAATTTTGTCATTTAATGATTAAGAAGGAATACAGAGGGGACGCTCCTTTTTTGACAATTTTTCGATGACGAAAAAGGAACATCCCCATCTTTACTACCCATCTTTAACTAATGCTATTGAGCTAGATATCCTTTCAGAATGGCATCATTTATTAATTCATCAACTAAAATACCGAGACTCTCAGAGATCTCTTTCGTACTCTTATTACGTTCTATCACTTTTTCACTTGTTATTCCATGACTCTTCCATGATTCGCCTTCCGTATTACAATGTAATAGCAATGGCTGTAACCGATCAAGAGCTCCAGCAAAACACGCTTCGGGAGTCACTTTTTCTTCGAATTCTTTCCATAAATTTTTAAATTCATCTGCCTGATTAGGAGGCAACATACCGAACAATCTCTCGGCCGCTCTTTGCTCTCGGTTGTTTTGATTCAAACAGGCCTTCGCATCGAAGCAATAGGTATCGCCAGCATCAATCTCTACTATATCATGAATGATTACCATTTTTATGACGCGCAACATATCAACCTTTTTATGAGATACATGTTCACTAAGTAATATTGCCATCAAGGCCAGATGCCATGAATGTTCAGCATCAGTCTCACGTCTGGACTTGTCTAGCAATATGTTTTGGCGATATATCTGCTTTAGCTTATCAGCTTCAATTATAAAATCAATTTGACTTTTTAATCGTTCTTTCAATCATCTATCCTCCACTATTTATTTACTCAATCAACTCGTTATATAACATCTCTATTTCTCGTATAATATAATAACTCCTGCCAAATTTAAGATTTGACAGGAGTTATTTCGCTATTATAAATGATACGGTTCTCCGTATCGGGTCAAACGGTGCAGAAAAATGCAACGGTTGCCGCCCTCATTGCCCTCGAAATTTTGAAAATGATATTGAACGGAACACGTTCTCTATCCCATTCAATATCACTTTTTAATATATCATTTATTTAAATTGGTACAAACAATCTGTCCCGATGTTCCTTCATTACTGTATTGTTCATGTCTCGCACAGTCCAACCTAATCATGTACACGAAAAAAAGCATCCCAATAAGAACGTTTCCCCAAATAAGGATTTTGCGTTAATACCTCTTTTGCTATTTGAGAAACTCTTCCGGCCTCACTCAAATACTGTGGTGCAATTTTTCGTGCGGTAGGCAAATCAATTAAAGCGATTGCGATTAGGGAGCCCTCGCGAAAAGCTTCCTTTTCCTCTCTGTCTTGAAGAATCTGTTCTAGGACGGGGATTGAATTTTTATTACCAATATGACCAAGGGCTATTATTGTACCGTATCTTCTTTTTACTATTTCTTTTTTTAATATTTCTTTTTCAAGCAGGGGTACCATTCTGGAACCTCCAAGAATTAAAGGGTCTAAAGTTTGGTCTTCAGCTACATCCCTGTCCGTATAATAACGAGTTAGAACTTGCTCCGGAGTACTGATAAATCTAAACTGAACAAAATCAATTCCACTGATAGTAAAATTCAGCAAAAATGGGGATAAAACTACTAAAAAGACTATTATGAATAATATTATTACATTTCTTTCTTTCAAATACACCGCCTCCTTGCATATAACTTTTTACTTGGAACAAGGATATGAACATTTTAGCATTATATATCCTCTATTTATAATACTTCACAATACATGGAACTCTCTGGCTGGAGCTCTCATTGACGATTCTACCGATGAAGTATTAAATCAGTTATAAAATTCTATAAAAAGAAATAAACCCCTGCAAAATCTAACAGGAGTCTCTTTAGCTATTATAAATGATACGGTTCCCCCCGATTAATCTTAAACCCTCGATACACTTGCTCTACGAGTAGCAGTCGTATCATCTGATGCGTAAACGTCATCTTCGAAAAAGATAACCGTTCATCAGCAGCTTTGATTAGATCGGGGGAAAGGCCGAAGGCGCCGCCGATGGCGAATGTGATGTCACTTTTGCCGCATAAACCAAGACTACTCATTTTTTCGGCGAGTTCTTCGGAGGATGCTTGTTTGCCAATCACATCAAGGACAATGAGGTGGGTGCTATCCTTAATATGCTTCATCATGCGTTCCCCTTCGCGGGTTAGAACTTTGACTTTTTCTGCAGGCGAAGGATTTTCCGGCATGCGTTCTTCATCGACTTCAATAATAGATAGACGGCAGTAAGGAGTCAGTCGTTTGACGAATTCCGCAATGCCCATTGTTAGATACTTTTCTTTAATTTTTCCAACCGTAACAATTGTAATTTTCATATTATTGCTGCCCCGGCATTTCTTCTAATAATACGTTGATCGTTTGCGAATTGCCACCGCGCAGAATTTGAATCGCAACGGTACTACCGATTGCTTGCGTGTCTACTGCACCTCGTAGGTCTGCAATACTATTCACCTCTACACCAGCTACTTTGAGAATAATATCGCCTGCTAGCAGGCCTGCTTTTGCTGCAGCGGCATTTTCAACTAGTCCTTGTAGATATACCCCTTTTTGCAGATTAAATTGATAGCCAAAAACAGGAGCATTATGTCGATCGATAATAGCAACACCTAGGTACGGTCTAACAACGCGGCCTTTCTCGATGATGGATTGCAAAATAGGTCTTGCCGAATTAATAGGAATTGAAAAGCCAATCCCCTCGACACCGGCAATTGATATTTTCGCACTATTAATACCAACAACTACACCATCCGCATTCACGAGTGCACCACCTGAATTTCCTGGATTGATGGCAGCATCGGTCTGAATGAGTTTGAACTTACGTTCACCGATTTCCAGTGACCGATTGAGGGCACTGATGACTCCTGCTGTCACACTGCCTTTGAATTCTAGTCCAAGAGGGTTACCAATCGCAATAGCTGGTTCACCTACTAGCAAGGTATCGGAATTACCCAGTACTGCTACTGGTAAATTGGGCGCATCTATTTTGACTACGGCTAGATCAGTGACCGGATCCACTCCGAGTAGTTGTCCTCCAAATACCCGCCCATCAGCTAAGCTCACTAAAATTTCTTGGGCATTTTGTACTACATGATAATTGGTAGCGATATACCCCTTACTATCAAAAATTACCCCTGAGCCACTTCCTTTATCCATTAACACTTTCCGATTGTAAAGATCACGTGCATATGTTTTATTGGTAATCCCGACAACAGCGGGTCCAACGGCTTGCGCTGCTTTAACGATTGGAGTATTACGCGCATCCGATACCTGCGCCTGCGCAACAGATGGTTGCAGCATTTGGTTTAAATCGCCTACATTTTGTTGCGCAGTTTTTGAAAAGAACTGACTACCATATCCTAAAATAATACCGCCGCCAATTACTGCACTAATCACAGCAACTACGATAAAAGGTGTGATTTTCTTAACCATCATAACTTCTACCTCCTTAAAAATTGCTACTTACAATGCGATCAGGATAGGTGATATGTAGCTCAATTTCTGACCCTAGTTTACAGCCCTGCTTGGCTAAAATAGAGCTGACTGTATTTTTTGCCAGTTCCGGGTCATTATTTTGCTGACTCAAATGAGCTAAAAACACTTGCATACTTGGTTTTCGTTTCAGCTTCGCCAGTGTCCATCCTGCATCAAAATTAGATAAATGACCACGATTACTCAAAATACGCCGCTTTAAATGCCATGGATAGACTCCATTTTGCAGCATATCGATGTCATGATTGGCTTCTAGCACCAATATATCACTTAGCGCAATGGCCTCTTTGACCTCTTCCGTGACAAAACCTAAATCTGTCACGACACTGCATTTACGATTTTCATTATAAAACCGAAAGCCAACGGGGTCTGCGGCATCATGAGAAATACTAAACGGTTTGACTTCTACCTGACCAATCGCAAGATGACTTGAAAGTACCTTACAACACTCGTCTGGTATGAGTTCACGGCAATACATCGCCTGCCAAGTATTCATACTCGCATAGATCGGCACATTATAGTTTTTGGTCATTGTTGCTAGACCGCTCACATGATCTCGATGTTCATGAGTAATGACTACCCCATCTAGTTCTTCAATACTCACATCTAACTGCGCCAAACTATTTTTTATTCGCCTAGTACTAATTCCTGCATCTACCAGGATCTTGGTATGTTTAAAATCTAGAAAGATTGCATTCCCTTTGCTACCACTTGCCAAAACATGAACTTGCATACTGTTCTCCTTCAATTTGCACACCCCACTATATAGTAGGTGGCAATGCAGCAATTACCAAGCTTTGTATACTTTCTGGTAATGCCGACAATAAGATATCGATAATTTCTTTTAAACGAGAAGCCGTCTTGGCCTCAAAACGTAGAGTAAATAATGGTTCGGTCACAGAAGCGCGAATCATTCCCCATCCATCTGGAAAATCAATCCGCACACCATCAATGCGGTTGGGTCCATACTGAGCCAGTTTTTCCGCCACAGCGTCTAATACTGCTTCTTTATCATTTGGTTTATAAGGAATGCGAATATCAGGAGTTAAGATATAGTTCGGAATTTGATCAACTAGCTGCGCTAACGAACCGTGACTTGCAACGAATTCGCAAATCTTAAGTCCTGAGAACATACCATCATCATAGCCTAGTTCACGGAAAAAGAAGTGTCCACTAATTTCCCCTGCGAATAACGCTTTTTCTTGTAGAAAAGCAGCCTTGCAAAAAGTGTGACCGGCTCTTGCCATCACAGGCCGTCCTCCTGCTTTCGCAATTTCCTCTGGCGCTACCATCGAGCATTTAGCATCATAAATGATAGCACCAGGACCGTGTTCTAAATAATAACGAGCTAAGAGTACAATAATATCATCATTATCAACCGCTCGTCCATTTTTATCACAAAAAGCAACCCGGTCCCCATCTCCATCAAAAGCCACGCCAATATCGGCGCCACTACTTCGTACCTTTTCACCCATACCTTGTAAGTTTTCTGCAAGGGCTGGATTGGGAGAACGATTTGGGAAGTTTCCGTCGCTCTTACAATATAATTCAATTACATCATAGCCGAGCTTCTTAAATAAGGCGGGAGCGATTTCTGAAGTAGCGCCATTACCAGCATCAATTACCACTCGCAATTTACTCTTTTGCGCAAGCGCGGCCGTAGAGGCGATATATTCATCAATGATTGCTAAGGTCGTAAGCGTTCCAGAACCTGAGGCATGTACCCCATCTTCCACCAATTGCTTAATCTCTAGTACATCCTCTTCCGTCACAGGATTTGGCCCTAGTACCAGTTTAAAACCATTATACGGCGCAGGATTATGGGAAGCGGTGACCATAACACCACCGGTAGCCCCTGTAACTTTCAAGGCATAGTAAAATACAGGCGTTGCAACGGTACCGATATCCACAACATCACACCCAGATTCCACTAAGGCTTTGATCATAATATTCTTTAGCACAGGCGTTGATAAGCGTATATCACCACCAACCACTACCTTTTGCCCTGTTAATTTAAAACCAATTGCTAGTCCAATTTGATGAGCTATATCATTTGTGAGTTCGATCCCCGCAATACCACGGATATCACAGGCATGAAAAATTTTCATAATATAAAATGTTCCCCTTTCTTTCAACAAAAACTTTCATGATTATTGTAGCATTTAAGACCCTATAGTACAATCCACAAGCACCTTTTAGAGATATGAAACATAAGCTATAGAAAATATTATATGAAAAAGAAATAAAATGAGTCAAGAAAATAGTAGGAGGCATCTACACCTATGGCGAGTATTGAAAAAATGTTTAAATTGATGTTAGAAGAAATTCATCAAGGTACCATTCCGCTAAATACAATCATCAAAAATCAAGAAATTATGATCATCCAAAATAAACAAATGCTTGAACTCCTTGAACAAGTTCGTATTTCATCAGCTGAAAATAATGAGTGAACTCATCTAGCCCAATTATAGAAATGGAAGTTTTACGATGAGATAAACAATCATAAATATTGGTATTAGAAAAGAACTAAGAGATATATTGAATTATATCCCTTAGTTCTTTTTTGCATTACGCTTCATATGAATCACAGCCCATTGCTGCCACGCTTGTTCAAAAGCCCCACTATCAAGCGCTAATGTTTGCTTAATCGCACTTTCCATACTCTGCCCAGCTTTTAGAGCCTTGATCATTTCATTTAGTTTATCTTCACCATAAACCTCTGCGATAAACCGCACTGCTGCCAATGACTGGCGATATGCTAACGACTGATTAGGCAATTGATCAAAATCTTCTTCTAATTCTGCCATCGTATAAAGCGTACCATCTAGATTATTGGTAGGCGTCTGCCATTCATAGTGATTGACTCTATATTCTACATATTGGGCAAGTCCTTCCGTGAACCACCGTGGATAATTACCACTGGTTAGATAATCAAATACTAAATGAGTGTATTCATGAACCATTGGTCCTGAATGAATAAACTCTTCGACTGATGCGCCGCCACTGAGCCATACACGAGGAGACAAGAGTTGAATGGCTCCGCCCCAATATACGCCCATAGCGCTTTCACTACCAGACCAGCCAAAAGCCTGCCGTAGCTCATTTTTGCTAGGCTGCACGATAAGCAACGTTTTGCCGTGCGGCGTATATTGTAGTTCTTTGGTAACAGGATGATATGCTGCCTCAGCCGCCTTCGCTATCATATCTATGGTGCTCGCATCTTCCTTAGTATATTTAATCTTAAAATGCTCTGTTTCATATACTGCCATATCGCGAGTCTCATAATTTATTTTTAGTAACGTTGCCTGTCGCACCAAAGGGTATACCCACATTTGCGGCCTTAGTGGCACAAAGAAAACAAGAAGGACCATCAAAATAAGTCCAACTAGCACAGTCAACATACTGGTATCATGGATCATAATATTTTTCATATGGCACCCCCCTCTCTAGTAAAGAGTTACAGGTGCCAATTATAACACAAGTCCTATACGCTGCCTATCGGTATTTTATGTAAACTAGTTACTGGTCTGGTCAATAAGGATATATCAACAAATAAAAAAAGTTTTAAACCTCTCTGACATGCAAAAGAAGCACTCTCTTTTACAAAAGTGCTTCTTTTGATCGCGCTATTAATTCAGTTGTTTCTTTTGACATTCAGGACAAATACCATAAAAATAAAATTGCTGACCTGTCAGTTGATATTTTGTTCCCTGCGATACTTGATTCACGAACTCCTCAGAATCAATATTGTCGACATCGTCGATCCGACCGCATTCCATGCATCTTACATGGGGGTGATTGCTGGTATCAGCATCATAACGAAAACTATCTTCACTAGCATTGAGCATTTGTACCAAACCGATTTCTTTTAAAATTTCCATCGTTTTATAAACAGTTGCCAAACTCATAGTTGGATACATCGGTTGCAACTCATTAAAAATCATCTCGGCATTTGGATGTGATTTCGTAGAAGATAACATCTTATAAATAGCCAATCGTTGCGGAGTTACTTTAAACCCCTTCTCTCTCAATAACGAAGTTATACAGATTTCCATATATTCACCACCTACATCATATATCTATTACTATAGGAAAACTATTATTGAATAGTTATATCTGTATTTTAATATACTTTAAAAACTATTGTCAAGGAAAACTCATCAATACCAATCATTTACTCTGTAATATACTAAAAGTAGCTCTGTATATCGAATACAGAGCTACTTTTAGTATATTACCTGTTATTGCATTTGACTGCTAAATTTACTTTGTACCTGAGATATTTGTTGAGCATTGGCATTTTCCACATTATAAAAGCCCTTTTGTTGCATTAAATCAAATACTTGTTTTTGTTGATTATATATATCACCCAAAATCGTCATATAATCCCGTCGCAATTGTTCATTTGACGATTCAAGAATGAAGGAGTTAAGGGTTTCTGCAGTATGTTTACTCTCATTTAATACGATTTGCAATATATCTTTTTCCGGAAATTGGGTACCTTGACCCGTTTGCATACCTTGCCCCATCTGTTGGTTTTGCTGACTTTGCTGAACCATATTTTCACCTCATTTTATCATTATTGTAAACTTTGGCTTGCACTTAGATGTTTGCTAAGAGTTTGAAAATGTTGTTGGTTTTTTTGAGCCATTTGTTGAAATAACTGTTTGCTTTGATTACATGAAATCGTACTTGCAAAGTTATTCAATGCACTAACGGTAGTCTGCTCCATCCCTAATATATCTTCTAATTGCATCAATTCTTTTGATGATAACATACGACTCCCTCCTTTCTAATTTACATTCCATATATATACGCGGTGAATTTTTTTTAGTTTAGCCGCGCTCATTCTAGGTTGTACAGTCTATCAAAAGAATATACAATGACTTTCGCGAGGATGTGAAAAATTCGTCTGACAACACTGTCAGACGAATTTATATTGACCAAGAATGAGCCTCTCATTTTAGCCCTAGCATTTCTTTGATTTCTTTAATCTGGCTTTTACTTACCGGTATTTCAGCACCTTGATCTCCTTCGACTTTTAGCCAATATGTCCCTTTAAACCACGGTACTACTTCTTTGACTTTATCCATATTTACAATATAGCTTTTGTGTACTCGCACCAAATTGGTACTGCATAATCTCGCTTCTAATTCTGTAAGTGTACCACTATAATCAAATTCTCCATCCGTAGTCACTACGTTCACAATACCTTTTTGGGCATACGCATAGATCAGATCATCATAATGAACCATAATAAATTTTCCATTCTTCTCGAGTGGTAGTTTTTGTATCATTATTTTATTTTTATGGAGTGCACTGTCAATCTGGTTAACGGCTGCCAACCATTCATCCGGTCGATAATTTTTCAGGCGTTCGACTGTCAAATGAATGCGTTCCTGTTCAAATGGCTTTAAAATATAATCGACAGCACCGACTTCAAAAGCTTTTACCGCATATTCATCATAAGCTGTCGCAAAAACAATTAACGTATTGGGAACTACTGTACGTAGTATAGAAGCCGTTTCTAAACCATCCATACCGCGCATTTGTACATCTAAGAAAATCACATCGGGTTTTAACTGGGCGGCCATACCAATGGCAGTAGCGCCACTATCAGCTTCGCCCACTATTTCAATGTCACTTTCCAACGACAAGAGATATTTTAATTCATCACGAGCTGGACTTTCATCATCAACACTCAAAATACTAAGCATACTCTTCGCCCCCATCTCGCACTCGTTTCGGTATCCGCAATGTTACCGTTGTCCCACTGCCAAGTATACTAGAAAGCGTTATACCATATTCCGCTCCATACTGTCCTCGTAAACGTTCATGAACATTCGATAAACCGATTCCTTCTGCACAAGGCACTGCAATTGGGCAAGTGGAACCGGTATCCATACCCACACCATCATCTATAATCGTAATCACAATATCTTGCTGCTGTTCTACCGCCCGTATTGTAATACGCCCACCATTTTCCTTAGGCTGTAAGCCATGTTTAATCGAATTTTCCACCAGTGGCTGGATTGTTAAAAATGGAATTAGATATTTCCCCAGTTCTGGAGCAATCTCCTCTACAATCATCAATTTTTCACCATGTCGAGCCTGCTCAATGGTCAAATAAGAGCGCACCTGGGCCAATTCTTCATCAATTGTAATATCGCGTCCCGTATTATGTAGAGTATACCGAAACATAGAACCAAGTTTAATCAATAGTTCCCTTGCCAGATCCGGTTTGGTGCGTACCAATGATGTGATCGTATTGAGCGTATTAAACAAAAAATGGGGATTGATCTGCGCATATAGAGCTTTAAGCTCCGACCTGACGACAAGTTTAGCCTGACGATCAATCTCGGTCAATTCTAACTGCGTGGAAAATAAATGAGCTACACCAGAGGCAAACACCACATCAGCCTGTCCAATCGCACTTGTTCGCGTATAATAAAGCTTTAGAGCACCGATAACATGATTGGCTCGTTTTAAGGGAACTACAATGGCACTTGCCAATTTGCAATTCGCACACAAGCAACCAATTTCGGCATGGTTTTGCGCAATATACACTTCTCCACTTAATAGCACTCGTCTTGTACAGTTTGTAAGTCCTATGGTATCAGGAGAATGATGAGGCTCTTCGGCTCCAATAAAGGCCAATACCCGATCCGTATTCGTGATAGCAACCGCATCATAGCCCCCTGCATCATAAATGATTTGCACTGTTGCCTGAGCAGTGCTGCGATCCAGTCCATGTCGTAAATAAGGCAGGGTTTTCGTTGCAATATCAAGAGCCTTATGAGATTGCTCAGCGCCTACTTGTTCCTGCGTATACATAGCCGTCTTAATAATTAGCATAAAAATAGCAATCCCCAGCGAGTTAACCACAATCATTGGCATTGCAATCGCATGAACCAATTCTAGTGCCAAATCATAAGGACGAGCCGTTAACAATATAATTCCCATCTGCATGATTTCCCCTATAATGCCAGCAATCAATGCGATCCACCAGGGAATCATTTTATCGGGATAATACCGATGGACAATTCCTGCAAGTAGCCCCTCACAAATATTAGCAAGTCCACAAGAAAAAGCAGTAAAACCACCTAATAAAAACCGATGTCCACCGGCAATTACTCCCGCGGAAACGCCCATCAAAGGGCCACCAATTAATCCCGCCGCCATAACACCGATCACGCGGGAATTTGCTAACGCATCACCAATTGGAATTCCCGAGTAGGTACCTACGATACCGATCAAACCAAATATAATAGTGATTGCCGCCCGCTCACCAATACTTCCTCGGCGATAAATCATGCGCCGAAAAATAGCAAACTGAGATAATAAAAACGCCAAGGTAGCGGCAACACTCATTCGCTCTACCATCTCCCATAATAAATCACTATCGATGTTTATCACCTCATTTCATATAAACATAAAGCATACTATGCCATATATGACATTTTATGCTTTCGTATTCCATCTGATTAACCATGCGTCAGAACCTCAATAAATTGTTGAAAAGCTCTTCTTCCTTGCGGATTTCTTTTGTAGACACCCGCATCTTCAAGAACTCGTAAAAATTTAGCTGCTGTTTCTTTTTTAATAAATTCTTTTATATTGCTACGTTCTATTTGTTGTTGATATTTTCCTTGTAGCTCTTGTGCCCATTTTTTGTGATACTCCGCTACATGATGTTCGTTACCCATTATATATTGTTCAATCTCATGCAATTCTGTAATTAGCCTTGCTGGTAACACTGCCAGTCCCATGACTTCAATTAAACCGATATTTTCTTTTTTGATATGTTGCACATCTTCATGGGGATGAAAAATCCCTAATGGATGCTCCTTGCTAGTACGATTATTTCTAAGTACAATATCAAGTTCTAATAGACCATTTCGTTTACGTGCAATCGGCGTAACCGTATTGTGAGGAATTTCTGCTGTATATGCAGCTATATTGACTGTTGGATCACTATATCGTCGCCAACAATTCAAAATATGGTCTGCTACTTCTACTAACGCAGTTGCATTTTTACTTTTTAAACGAAGTACTGACATCGGCCATTTAATAATCGCGCATTGCACATCTGGAAATCGTGATAATGAAAACTGATATTCATCCATAGCTTTCGCCATAGCAAATTCATATCGGCCACCTTGATAATGGTCATGTGATAAAATGGATCCTCCCACAATCGGCAAATCCGCATTAGAACCTACAAAATAATGGGGAAATTGCTCTACAAAAGCTAGGAGACGTACAAAAGATCGGCGATCAATTTTCATATCCCGATGCTCTGCGGAAAGTACAATACAATGTTCATTATAGTAGACATACGGAGAGTACTGGAAATACCAGCGTTCATCGACTAGTTGGATCCGAATCAAACGATGATTGGAACGAGCAGGGTGACCGTTTCTCCCTACATAGCCTTCATTTTCCGTACATAACAAGCATTGCGGATAGTTCGTACTTTTTATTTTTTTTTCTCTCATGATGTCTTTCGGATTTTTTTCTGGCTTGGATAAATTGATGGTAATATCGAGTTTTCCATACTCCGTATCTGCTGTATAACTTATATTTTTAGCAATTTCTTTAGTTTGGATATAGTTATTATTTTGACTCAATGCATAGAAATAGTCCGTTGCATCTTTTTGATTTTCGTTATACAGCTTATAAAAACGCTGATTTATGGCTGATGGCTTTGGCATAAAACAATTGACAATCTTACTTGCTAGGATTTCTTTTTCTACAACTAGATCTTCAATCACGCCCTGTTGACAAGCATACTCTATAAGTTCTTGGAGTAAATCGGGTATTGCGTTTTGACTTTCATTCTTCGCTGTCAAAATAAAATCTTCCATACCAAGCAAATTGATGATTTGGTTTCTCACATACACTTCATCTTCTACTTCGATAAACTGTAACCTGATCGCATAATCAAGAACCTGCTGAATGACCTGATAGATATCCATATCGATCGCCCCTCATTCACTATATCCATTTACATGAGACTGATGCCATTTCCAAGCATCGCTAATAATTTGCTGAATGGAAGTACGCTTTGGCTGCCACCCTAATATCCTTTTGGCTTTTTCTGATGAAGCGATGAGTGTACTTGGATCACCAGCTCTTCGTTGCCCCATTTTGGCAGGAATGGCATGAGTCGTAACCGTTCTTGCCGCCTCGATAATTTCTTTTACGGAAAAGCCTTGGCTACTACCAAGATTAAATATATTACTTTCTCCTTGTTTTTTCAAATAATCCATAGCGAGTATATGAGCCTCAATTAAATCCTCCACATGAATATAATCACGGATGCAAGTACCATCTGGAGTCTGATAATCATCACCAAAAACCGTAATACATTCCCGTTTTTTGAGTGCTACTTGTAATACTAACGGAATTAAATGCGTTTCCGGATCATGATCTTCGCCAATTTCCCCGCTCGTTCTTGAACCTGCTACATTGAAATAACGAAGGGATACAAATTTAATACCATATGCAATATCGCACCATTTCATTATTTTTTCCATGGTTAATTTGGTTTCACCATAGGCATTGGTAGGATTGGTTGGCATATCTTCGGTAATTGGCACCTGCTCAGGTTCACCATACGTCGCAGCAGTCGATGAAAATACAATATGTTTTACCGCAAATTCATTCATCACTTCGAGCAAAACCTGTGTACCATATACATTATTATTAAAATACTTAATCGGATTGGTCATAGATTCGCCCACAATAGAATTGGCCGCAAAGTGAATGACTCCTTCAATCTGTTCTTTGCTAAAGACCTCTCTCAAAAAACCTTTATCCCGAATATCACCTTGATAAAAGCTAGCTTTAGGATGAATAGCCTCTTGGTGCCCTGTTTGCAAACTATCCACTACAACTACTTTATATCCTTTATCAAGTAATTGATACACTGCATGTGAACCTATATAACCTGCGCCACCTAATACTAAAATACTCATTTTATAAACCTCCTGTTATTTCCCGCGCTCCATCACCAATACTGGCAATATAACATGTTGTAGCATAACCAATTTTATTTTGATACACTGTTCCTATATGTTCAATAAAGTGGTCTATTTGTGCTTTTTCAACAATTGCAATCGCACATCCACCAAATCCAGCACCCGTCATTCGAGCGCCAATCACTCCTGGATGATGCCAGGCAGTTTCCACCAAAACATCCAGTTCTATTCCTGTTACTTCATAATCATCACGCAATGAAATATGAGATGCATTCATTAACATTCCAAATTTAGTTAAATCCCCCTGCTGTAATGCTGCTAATGCCTGTAGCGTGCGAGAATTTTCATAGACTGCATGCTTGGCACGCTTTTGCCAAATTGGACTTGGAATCAGTTCTTTGTTTTCTTCAAACATTTCGTTTGTAAGATCACCGAGAGATGTGATGGGAAGCTTTGTTTGTAGCGCTACAAGAGCCTTCTCACATTGTTCCCTTCGTTCATTATAGCCAGAATCCGTCAGTTCACGACGTTTATTCGTATTCATAATGATAATATTATGATCCTTTAATACAATCGGAGCATAGTCATAGGTCAATGTCTGACAATCAAGTAAAATTCCATGATCTTTCTTGCCCATTCCAATCGCAAATTGATCCATAATACCACTGTTGACACCAATAAAATTATTTTCCACTTTTTTCCCAATTTCAATTAAGTCTATTCGCTGAATTGGTAGTGCAAATAAACTTTCTGCTACTACACCCGTTAGAATTTCAATAGAAGCCGAAGAAGATAAACCTGCCCCATTGGGAATATTACCATAAAACAAAATATCCATACCAGTAGTGATGTTATAACCCTCTTCTATTAAATAGCGAATCACACCTTTAGGATAGTTGGCCCACTCATCCTCTGTCCTATAGTCTAACTCTGTAAGCGGAAATTCAATGATTCCTTTTTCCGGAAAGTTCATAGAATATACACGTATGATATTACCACTCGTTTTTTGCGCTAGAGCGTATGTACCAAATGTAATGGCACAAGGAAATACATGACCACCATTATAATCTGTGTGCTCACCAATCAGATTAATTCTGCCTGGCGCAAAAAAAAGTCGATACTCACTATGAGTGAATTGTTGCTTAAATTCTTCTGCACATCGTTGAATATTCATCATAATTACCTCCCGCTCTATAAGATATACTCGCAATGTTCATCTGGTTTTCCTCCACAACTTTCCCGTACAATTAATTTGCTAGGAATTACTGTTTGTAGTGGAAGCATTCTACCTCTCATACGTTCCAATAAGACAAGTACCGCTCTGCGTCCCATCTCTTCGGTATAAAGCCTTACCGTTGTTAATGGTGGATGCAAATAAGCTGCCGCTTCGATATCATCAAAACTAACAATCGCGATATCTTCAGGAACCCTAATATTGGCTTCATAAAGTGCTCGTAAAACACCAATCGACATAGAATCGTTAGCAACAAGCAAAGCACTTGGTCGTTTTCTACTGTCCAGCACCTGCCGCATCACCTCATATCCTCCTGCCGTCGTCCAATCTGCCATAAAGATATTGGCAGGATCAAAGTAACCTTTTTCCTGCATGATTTTTTTGTATGTCATGAGTCTTTCATCCAGATGCTCAATGGGCTCTGCCGAAGAATTAATTTTACAAAAACTTTCGCGCCCACCAATAAAGCCAATATTATGATGCCCCATTTTCAATAAGTACTGTAGTACATTTTCCGTTGCTTTACCTAAATTAGAAACAACACAATCAAATGTACTAGTTTGCGGCGCACGATCGACAAACACAATATGATTAAGATTAGAAAAGATGCTCCTGACATCATGATAGTCAACATTGCCGACTACGATTAACCCATCCAGCTCCATCGGACTAATAGCAATACGACCACGATTTGCTCGAATGATTTTAGAAATACTTACTCCTGACTCCATCGCCTGATTCTCAATTCCTTTGCGGATCGCACTATAATATGGATCATTGCATTCCTCTTGCTGAGAAGTTGCCAACAAGAGAACAATATTTTTCTTTGCTACGACTTCTGTGTTTTTTTTACTACTACGTTTTTTAGGTTGATAGTTACATCGCTCCATTACGTCAAGCACTCTAATACGAGTCTCTTCTTTTATAGAAAGTGACGCATCTTGATTTAAAATACGTGAGACAATCCCAATCGACACGTTGGCTTCACGAGCAATTTCTCTAATTGTTGCCATATTAACACCCAATTTCTTTTTAGCGCTAAGCAAATTCCTTAGGATTAAGTAAACAACATCATTTTGTTTACTTATTATTTTACTATTTAAGTTAAATATATCAAGTAAACAACTTTATTTCAACCTATTTTCCTATTTTTTTGAAATCATTTAACTATTTAACAAAAAACTAGCAACTACATGTTGTTGTAAGTGCTAGTTACTTGCGAAACTCCATATAAATAAAAACCTTTACGATAATATCTTTGCTATGAAATAAGCCACTCCAGCAGCCATACCACCAATAAAAGTTGTCTGCAAAGCACTATACCATGGTTTTGTCCCCAGGAAATATCCTTTCATATACCCAAATATAAATAACGCAATAATAGTTACTGTCACAGACCATAATAAAGCACTATGCCCACTTGCAAGGATCATATAAGGTAATAGAGGTATAATCCCTCCTAGTATATACGAACCTGCAATCGTACCAGCACTAGTAACGGCCCGTTTAGGATCAGGCTCTTCCAGGCCAAGTTCAAATTTCATCATAAAATCAACCATAATTTCAGGATTCTTTTTTAACGCTTCCACGATCGGCCGACTGTCCGCCGGGGAAATCTCATAGGAACTAAAAATATCAATAATTTCCTGTTCTTCATCGGCTAATCGATGTTTCATTTCTTGTTGCTCTCGAAATCGTTCATTTGTATAGTGTTCATTTTCACTACGTGCCGCCAAATAACCACCTAGCCCCATGGCAATCGAGCCCGCTGCAATTTCAGCAATCCCAGCCGTCACAACAATCCCGGTTGCATCGACCACACCAGATAGACCAGCCGCAAGAGCAAACGGCACCGTCAGTCCATCAGACATACCAATCACAATATCTTTTACTACATCAGATGATGTAAAATGATGTTCTTTATGTCTTTTATAGTCCATAATATTGATCTCCTTACTTTTCACGTTCTTAAGTATAAGATACTACGTTCTCTTTACCTCGTAATATTCCTTTCAAAATATTACTAATCATATTGATATAATGCATTCATTCTTTTTGCTATCAATAAGCAGAGCACTAAATGGCATCATATCCATTTAGTGCTCTGTTTATTTCATATTACAGATTACAGTCTCATCGCAGCTTCTGCGGCAAGGGCTGATCTTTCGCACTCTTCTGGTAGCATAGTTACCTGAAAGCACAGTTTAGAACCCATCATTTTTTCGCTCGCATAACTAAGTCCATTCGATTGACCATCCAGAAGCGGATTATCGATTTGCGCTGGATCACCAAGTAGAATCATTTTGGTGCCCAAACCCGGGCGAGTCAGTACTGCTTTTGCTTGGCGCGGAGTAGAATTTTGCATTTCATCAAACATGACCCAATATTTTTGCAGTGACCGTCCCCGCTGGTAAGCCAATGCTTCTGTTTTGATAATGTTTTTTTCAAACAGCATATTTACTGTTTCTTCGGTTTGGGCAATCTCTTTGTCTTCCACTAACGAAGCCCCTGACATCAGTGTAAATAAATTATCCTTAATGGCACGCATATAGGGTTCAATTTTTTCTGCCTCTGTCCCTGGTAGATAGCCTATCCCTTCATCTAACATCGCATTCGGACGACAAATCAAGATATGCTGGTATTCCTTAGGGCGGCATTCCATATGTTTGTGCAAACCAACGGCTAAGGAGTATAAAGTTTTAGCTGTGCCGGAGATTCCTTTTAAAATAACCAATGGCGCTTCTTCTGCACTCATCATCAGGCATTCTTGCATAAAAATTTGACCAATATTGCGTGGACTGATGCCAAACGGTTTACAATTTTTATATTTTAAATGAACTACTTTTTTACCATCAAAACGTCCGAGGGCTGTATGACGATCGTTATCCGTAGACTTGATCAGTAAGAATTGGTTGGTAACTAACGTGACAGGTACTAGTATATCGCTCATATTATCAAATACAAATAAGGCCACAGGATCTATATAATTTTTCTCATCTTCATGAAATGCATTCATCACTGCACTCGAAGCATACACCGTGATACGCCCGGTATATTGCTCCTCCACACTTGAAACTTTATCATTACGAAAATCTTCCGCTTGTATTTTTAGTATCGATGATTTTACCCGCATATTGGTATCGCGACTGACTAAGATGGCTTGTTGCCCATCTTCAATGAGTCCTTTACAGATTTGAAGGATGCGGTTATCGGCATTGTCTTTTCCCCAATAGGTGGGCATAACGGTAGCAGTATGATTGGACTCTAAAACGAGTATACCGCCATGTTCATTTATCGGTACTCCCTCTAACAAATTACCTTTGCTTCGGAGATTATCAATGATACGGCTTACATGACGACTGTTATTGCCTCTTTCCGTTGCTTCTCTTTTAAATTTGTCCAATTCTTCAATCACAACTTCAGGAATTAATACAATGTGCTCATTAAAAGCATACAGGGCATTCGGTGAGTGTAGTAAAACATTAGTGTCTAAGACATAATATTTTTTCAACATAATCCCCCTCTTATTGAGAATATACTCTCTCTTTCAGTATATGCTGTACCACCTACTCCTGAGTTATGAATTAATTAAGATTATGTTATGTTTTCTAATACTATTACTGTTTTTCTATTATTACTGTTTATTCTATTGACTTTATACCCATTTATGCACTTTAACAATCATTACTACTTTTTGTTAATTGCGATAAAAAAACGGTAATACAATCTTTAAATGCTTTTTGTGTATCATCAGGCATTAAATGACTATATGTCCTTGCAAAAGTAAGCAATCACTTAAACCAAATTTGGACTCAAAATAAAAAACTTAGCATGAACAGCCAAGTTTTTATAATACATAAATCTATAATATTTTAATTAAAATCTCTCACCGTTACTTTATCTTTGTTGTTAGTTGCCCAAACGACAATACCTTCTAGAGCCTTCTTAAGCTTCGATCCCGGCTTAGGACTTTCCCACTCTTCATCTGGTTTTGCTTCCCCTAAATAATTATCATCTCGAAAACTGGATATCTGTACACTTTTATAATTTAAATTTTCAATATTAATATACCTGTGATTAAACGTAGTTATATTTTCATCTTTTAAATTTATTTTTGTCCAGCAATCTAAATAATTGTCTTTTCCATCTTTGTATGTACTAACTCTAGTTACATCCAAAGATATACTCCCTTTACTATCTTGATATAAAGAAATCCACTGATTGTCAGCAAAACACACTGAACTAATAGTCATTAATAAAAAAATCGTTAATAAGCAAATTCTACTTTTAAACATTGTTACTCTCCCCACATATTCTTAGTTATTCTCTCATATGCTATTGTTCTTCTGCTACTCTTGATAGATCCTTTCATAATTTTTGCCATTAATAGGTCCTTAAATCTAATATTCAACTATTTTACAATTTTGTCCTGCATAATTATTTATAATCATGCGATATATTTACTACAAATAATTCCATTTTCTCCATCTAATCGTAGACTCCCACTTCTATAAGTGGCTGCGCCCTTCGTCGCTTCAGCTGAACGAGTTCACTGCAATTTTATCTCTACTTCAAACATGCGATTTAACGGAAAGGATACAGTAAATTTTTTCAATGGATACTCCGGAAAATTATTAGCAGCAAACGTTCGCAGTCGCCAGTTGGTTTCAGCTGTCATCCTAGCTGTCAGATTACCAAAGAAAAACCAACTGCCACCAAGCGGGGAAAGGACTTCTCGGCCTATTGTATCGCGAACATTGGCCTGATAACCCCAATCGTCCAGAAACCTTATAGCTAATAGTCTATTTTTAGCCTCTGCTGTCATCTGGCTGGCAAGTATTCCTTGGCCGATCGCATAACCAATGGTATTACTTGCCGTGTTCCAGCCTGAGTAGGCCTCTAGTTTAAAAAGTAGACCTCGCTTACTAAGCTCAGCCATCAAAGTATTATCAGCACCATTGCCGTAAGCAATATCAGCGACTGCTACCCGATGACCAGCCTTTACCTCATGTCCAATATCCCATGCTAAAACGACAGGTGCTGTCCTGAACTGACCACGGTTAAAATTGCTTTCCGCCTCTCGCGTGATGCCATCTCCAGGCGTATTTACCGCCAGCACTAGATCAGCTTGTTCCGAATCGACGGGTATGCCGCCGGCAGCTACAATATGTGCATCAATGGTTTGCCCAACGGCAACATCTTCATAGGAGGGAATGGTGCTTGGGCCACTTCCAGAAGCAAATAACACTCGGATCGTCGGTGTGCGGTTAGCGGCATTATTGACCGCCCTTGTTACCATCAACATACCAAGTTCATCAACACCGGGAAATGAAGCATAACGTTCAGTCGGTAAATCGATAGTCTCAGTTGCTAGATGACGTGATTCCATATGCGATTGAGAATACGGCGCGCAATCATCCCGCCCTAGTAAAAAGTAAGTGAAGGTATTTTTTTTAGCATAATCAATCAGACGTTTATTGGCGATAAGGTTCTTCTCTCGCCGCGCATACCAGTCAGTCAAGATTGGATGTGGTACTCTGCTCACTAGATCACGAAGCTCGTTGTTTTGACTAGTGCTTAATTGCTGCATTTCAGCTTGATCCCGCAGGGCAGTAATACGGAAAATACTCGGCCCATATTGTTTATAATAGGCTGGTTCTTCATCCCCCTCTCCAGATTGAGGAGTACGCATAATCGTAGAATAAATATAAAGTTTCATTTTGGGATTGAGAGATTTTAGCTTAGTAAAATTGTCGATTCTCTCCTCTATAACCTCCAAGGGCAATTTATGCGTACGTGATGTTATCAAGTTACCATACAATAGGGAATCCGCTGCTACCACCACACTATCAGCGGTATTCGCATGATCAAATAGCCATGTCCAGAGCTGATCAGCATTCCCCTTATTACTGAGACTACCAATCAGAGCCGGAGGCGGCGTCACGATCTCTATACCAGCACTCTTTGCCGTATCAATGACATACTCCAAATTTACAGGACGATCATCCGCCGGTATATATAGAATGGTTTGTGCACTAACAGGGGTAACATGTAAACAAAAAATCGTTACTACTAATAATAAAATATATTTATACTTTTCCATATAATCTCCTTTTACTGCATCATTTGGTCTATACAGAAGGCGTACTCTTCACTTTTTCAATCAGATATAATACCGGTGGGCAATGACTATGATTGATCATATCCATACATACTACCGTAAAACACTGCTGTGGTAATCCCATAAGGTAGCTGCGAACTGCCTGATGTTCTTCCTGCCCATGCGGATGTCCAGGATAAGCCACTATTGAAATAATACCCCCAATTGATAAATCCTCTACTATATTGCTTACTGCCTCAATTGTTGATGTAGCTTTTGTCATCGTCTCATGACTGTTACCTGGCAAATAACCTAAATTAAACATAGCCACATCAATGTGTTCTTTCACATATAAGCGACTATTTGCATGACTATCTAAGATCCATTGAACTTTATCGTCTAGCTGCTGTTCTAGTAATCCTTTCCTTGCTACCTCAATAGCGCTTTGCTGGATATCAAATGCATATAGCCTTGCATGACTAGGACTATTTTTCGCTAAAAATAACGTGTCCTTTCCATTACCAGCCGTAGCATCTACGATACACGTAGCATTTACTACTTTCGGTAATAATAACTGTTGTGCCAACCGAATCACATTTAAAGTCTGCATTCTAATTCCTCTCTATCTACATTTTTCATTCCGTTCTCAAATACTCATAAATCGTTTTATCACCGATGTACAGTTCTTCTATTACACCATTTCCATTCTTCACACGCACTGTAACCGTTCCATCTTTGCCCGCATTTTTGCGATATGCCGTTTCCGCAGCCGGTGCCAGTTCTTCCTGCATATAATAGCGTTTAAATGGCAGTGTAAAATGAGCTACTTTATTACCTTGGGTATAATAGACTTTAACCTTTATATAAGAATTCCCTTCGGGACGAAAAGCACTAACACCACTAATAAAAGCATATCCTTTTTCATCTTCACCGATGATAGCATATGCGATTTGACCAGAACGTAATTGCTCACCTTCCAAAACTGGCGCCTTCTCATCCTTAAATCGAAGATCCACATAACGTCCCCGCAGTGCATCATAAGGATCAACAGGAGCAGTAAGCCAAGTATATGGTTGCCCCGTCTGCAATGTGTCCTCAAAACGCCATATCATATATAGCGGCACAGCTAGCTGAATCATCGCAAGCACAATAAATATTCCTACCATCCGTTTGTTTTGTCTCATTTTGCCACCTCTTTCTTGCGGCGCACCATGACCCAATTCGTAACGAGAAAGCAAGATCCCATTACAACAAATGCTAATCCACGAACAACAAAGCTAAAATTACTATCAAAAAATCGCATGATCATCATGGCTGCTACCATGAGCATGCCGACATTGAGTACTCCCAAACTTCCTTCCCTTACCCCTCTAAGAATAAGGGTTATACTCAAGAAAAATACATACGCATTCATAAGCACGGTAGCATTGATTCCGCTACGATCAAAGTATAGCAATACCAAGCCAAATCCGACTACCACTGGAGCTATGCCAAATAATATATTTCTCTTCCTTTTTTTCTTCATTACGATACCGATAAGCAGCAAAGCTACTACCATCAATGAACCTAGCAAGAAAGCCTCTGCCATCTCGGTGCGGTCAAGCCCCCACCCGATAGACTTCCATACATTTTTTGTAGTGAATAAAAAAGATACGCTAATACAACCGGCAACTCCTATTGTTTTGAACGGTTTTTTCCAATTTTTTTCTGAATCATCAAACCATATCAGACCAATAAAATAAGTGATCGCAAATAAAGTAGCGTATACAACTGTAGATAAAGATTGCAACTGTATGGCAAAAGCTTTCCCAAAACAAATATAAAAACAAAGGGTAAGAGCCCAAGAAAGAAGTACTGCCGGATTTCCATACCGATTTCTTTTCAGCAATTGCCAATAATAGAAACCAGTTAAACCCAACAACGGCCATATGAAATGTTTATCTACCCCACTATCTGCACTAATGGCCCAAATCGTGATCCCGATCAAGTACAGCAGCGCTGGAGTTGTAACCTTCATTATATAAACTAATGGAATAGACAATAACATCCACGTCAGTATAAAACTACTAAAATCATCGGCAATATGATACGTTTGTCCAATTAAGGCAATCGATGCCCCTATGATCAGCATTAAAAATGTAGATGCACTTTCCGTCCAAACAGCCTGATCTTTTTTTAACCAGATCACAGCCCCTGCTATGATTTGCGCCGTTAGTAATTTGCCTACAATAATTACCGTCCTCGTCATCCTATCTAGTTTTTCCCAGTTATGAGCAAGAATCAAAATCATCCCGAGACCAACTAATATCACGCCAATAATACCAAATATCATCAACATAGTTCTACTACCAAGATTTTTATTAACAGGTCCATAATAACTGCGTATCAACTCTACACTCTCGGTGGGAATGACCTTTTTCTCTACCAATTCTGGCAACTGCTCATATAACCATTTCACGTTTTTTTGACTCATCTTTTTTCCCCCTTTCATTTAAATATCATTCACCAAGTACTTTACAGGCAATCGTCTAAAAAAAATCAAACTCCACTCGTTTGCTGCGAAGTTTGACCCTTTGCACTCTATAATGATAAATTATCATATTTTCCCTTGTAATGCAAAATTTTGATTTTTAATTACTAATGAAAACACCAGAACCTGTTTCCAATTACCATTTTCCTATTATTTCATGATATAATAGATAGTACGTCTAAAAATAATAAAGTTGGTGTAATATGTTACATACTGATATTGCTGCATTAATTGCCCGTGAGCTGAAAGTCAAAGTTCAGCAAATCACGGATACTGTGAAATTATTAGATGAAGGAAATACCGTTCCTTTCATTGCCCGTTATCGTAAAGAAGTCACTGGTGAACTAGATGAAGAACAGCTACGCACAACGGAAGAGCGTCTTCAATATTTACGCAACCTAGTAAAACGTCAAGAAGATATCTTGGCAAACATTGAAGAACAAGGAAAATTAACACCAGAGCTTACGATCGCTATTAATGCAACTACCAAACTCCAGGACTTAGAAGACTTATACTTACCATTCAAGCAAAAAAAACGGACTCGCGCTCAAATTGCGCGTGAAAAAGGTCTAGAACCACTGGCTGAAATCATATTAGCGCAAAAGCTTACCGAAGGTACACCATTAACAGTTGCCGCCGATTTTATCAATGAAGAAAAAGAAATTATGACTGCCGAAGATGCCCTCGCTGGCGCGCTAGATATCATTGCAGAAACAGTATGTGAGCGAGCCGATATCCGCTCTATCCTGAGAAAACAATTATGGCAAACCGCTGAAATCAATACTTCACTAGCAGTAAGTGAAGAACTAGGTAAAGAATTTCTTACCTATAAAGAATATAATGAACCAGTTAACCGTATACCATCTCATCGCATTTTGGCGATTAACCGTGGCCAAGCAAAAGATATCTTAAAAGTCAATCTATTGGCTCCTCATGAAACGAATATTGACATGATTAACCGCGTGATTACTACCAATTCCTCTATTTTTAGCGAATGTATTTTGGCAGCCATAACCGATGGTTACAAACGGTTATTACTACCAGCACTCGATCGCGAAATACGTTCGCTATTAACGGAAAATGCCGAAAAACAAGCCATTCGTGTATTTGGTCTTAACCTGCGCCAACTACTATTACAACCACCTTTTGCTGGCCACACCGTTATGGGACTTGATCCTGGCTACCGCACTGGTTGTAAAACTACCGTAGTCAGTTCGACTGGTACAGTACTGATGACTGGCGTTATTTATGTAACAATGGGCGAAGCACAAAAAGAAAAAGCTGCGCAAATTGTTCTAGATGCCATCAAAAAACATGGAGTCACACTGATTGCTATTGGCAATGGTACTGCCTCCTATGAGACCGAAGAATTTACGGCTCAGCTGATCAATGCCCATAATTTGCCTGTCCATTATCTCATTACCAATGAAGCAGGAGCGTCAATCTATTCCGCCTCTAAATTAGCAAAAGATGAGCTTCCTGACCTTGATGTTACATTACGAGGCGCAGTATCCATTGCTCGCCGAGTACAAGATCCGCTTGCCGAGTTAGTAAAAATTGATCCAAAATCTATTGGCGTCGGTCAATACCAACATGATGTCAATCAAAAGGAACTTAGCGGCACGTTGTCTAACGTTGTGGAATCTGCCGTAAATCATGTTGGCGTAGAGCTTAATTCCGCTTCCATTGAATTACTAAAACACGTCTCTGGCATCAACGCCACTGTCGCTAAAAATATTGTCGCGTACCGCGATGAAAATGGGTCTTTCAAAAATCGCTCCCAGCTTCTCAAAGTCGCTCGGCTAGGGCAAGCCACCTTTGTTCAATGCGCTGGTTTTCTTCGTATTAAAGAAGGAGATAACGCCCTTGATAATACTCCTGTCCATCCGGAATCTTACAAACTAGCATCGGCCATTTTAACCAAATTAAATTTCACCCCGAAAGATTTAAAGAATAAAACGACCTGGCAAGCCATTCAAGAGGCAGCTAAAACGGCAGATGCTGCTACCTTGGCTACTGAGCTGGATGCTGGCGAACCTACGGTGCGCGATATCTTAGCGGCACTCGCCAAACCAGGACGTGACCCCCGAGAAGATATGCCAGCACCAATGACGCGAAAAAATATTGTGAAATTATCAGAATTAACACCTGGAGCCATTGTCAAGGGCACCGTTCATAACGTAATTGATTTTGGCGCCTTTGTCGATATCGGCATTAAAACAAACGGCCTGATTCACCGTTCAGAGCTTAGCAAAAAACCATTTCGCCATCCTCTAGATGTCGTCTCGGTTGGTGATATCGTTGACGTCATGATTCTAAGCGTTGATGAAAACCGCAATCGCATAGGCCTCAGTCTAAAACAGGTACCACTAGATAAATAAGAAAAGACTTATAAGCTTTTCTGGTTCCATACGAAAAGTAAAGGGATTGCCTCAACATAAAATGAGGCAATCCCTTCGTTTTTCGTATAATTTTTAGGCATCTACTTCTGAGCAAACTATATCTTCTAACGGCTGAGAACCTAACTCCAATTCTTTTTGCAGTGTTACATTGTCTAGTTCATTCTCCCATTTCGAAACCACAACGCAAGCTACGCCATTCCCAATAAGATTCGTCAATGCTCTGCCAGTTGACATGAAACGGTCAATACCAAAGATGATCGCCAGTGCCGCTACCGGAATACCTGGTATTGTTGATAAGGTAGCAGCCAAAACGATAAATCCTCCACCTGTAACAGCAGCAGCCCCCTTGGAAGTTAATAGTAGCACAGCCACAATCGTCAATTGTTGAACCAAAGTAAGTTCAATATTAGTTGCTTGGGCTAGAAAGATTGCCGACATCGTTAAATAAATAGAGGTACCATCCAGGTTAAAAGAATATCCTGTTGGAATAACCAGCCCTACAACAGGTTTTGAACAACCTAGTTTTTCCATTTTTTCTAGCATACGAGGCAATACACTTTCTGACGATGCAGTCCCTAGCACGATTAATAATTCATCTTTAATATAGGTCATGAATTTGATAAGACTGAATCCTGTCCATTTAGCAATTGGCCCAATCACGATAAAAACAAAGATCGTACAGGTGAGATAAAAAACACCCAGCAATTTACCAAGTGGCCCTAATGAAGCAAGACCGTATTTACCAATCGTAAAGGCGATAGCCCCAAAAACACCAATAGGAGCCAATTTCATAATCATATCTACCATTTTAAATAGAATCAAAGTACACTCATTAATTAGTCCATATACCGCTTTCCCTTGTTGTCCCATGACTGACAAAGCGCCCCCGAACATAACAGAAAATAATAAGATTTGTAGAATCTCTCCTTTAGCAAAAGCATCCACAACCGTAGATGGGATAATATTCATAAAAAAGTCTAATGAGCTTTGTGATTTAGCTGCAGTCGTATAAGCAGAAATCGCATTGATATCTAAGGACGCAACATCAATATTCATTCCCGTACCCGGTTTGGTCAAATTGATCGCTAGCAACCCTATCAAAAGAGCAACCGTTGTTACACTCTCAAAATAAAGTAATGCCTTACCTCCAACCCGGCCAACCTTTTTCATATCGTCCATACCAGCGATACCGCCGACGATCGTGCAAAAGATAATGGGCCCGATGATCATCTTAATCAGCTTTATAAATCCATCACCTAGTGGCCTCATGCTTGCACCAGCACTAGGGTAAAAATGACCAAAGGCAATTCCGAGAACAATTGCCAAAAACACTTGAAAGTGTAGAGATTTGTATATTGGTTCTTTTGCCTTGACTCCCTGCAATTTACTGTTGTTTAGTTCCATAGTTACCACACTCCTACATAATGATTTTCAATAAATATACCCAATGAATCTATTATAGAAGAACAACCTTAGCTTATTGGAATAGTCGTCCTGTATAACCACATACGATTTTTCATAATGGAATATATAAAATTGCTCACTTTTTTACTTTTGTTACTTATTAGGCAACATCGTTACTTTTTTACACTATAAAAAAGATCATGAAACGTTAGCTCTTCTCCAAAAAGCCTAGTTCACGAGATATGCTATTACCATGTTCTTGCATGACAGGGATATAACGAGAGATAAATTCTTCAGAATAACGCAAAGATGGTCCAGCCATTGTCAAGGCCCCAATTACCTGTCCCATATGATTTCGTATGGGAACTGCAACTGCCGATATATTATTACCGCTTTCATCATCACTGACGCAATAGCCTTTTTCCCGAATCTGCTTTAGTTCACCAGGGCTTATTTCTTGATAAGAATCAAATCCTTGGTAAGCCACAAGTAATTTACCGGATGCTCCACTACCTAATGACAACGCTTCACCAACAGGAATGACTCGCCGTAGTGGTTGCGTGCTTTCAATACTCGCAACACAAACTCGTTTATCGCCAATGGCCATGAAAAGAGACACTCCCTCATCAAACATATCGCGAATTTTACTCATATGAGGTAGTGCCATAGTGCGTATATCAACCTTGCAAAAAAACACTTTTGATAAATTGAGTACCTTCGGTCCGATTTGATAGCGAAGTTTCTCTGGATCTTTTACCAAGTAACCACGTGTAACAAGTGTCTCTGCCAATCGGTAAGCACTAGGCTTAGTAAGGCCAATCAATTTTGCTAGTTCTGTAGCACCAATTTCAGTTCTTTCCGTTGTAAAACACTCCAACAAATCGATAGCTCTATCAACTGACTTAATCCTTTCCATCACTATTCCCCGTTCACCATGATATCATGCACTTTTTCATACGAGATATTATAACATACCGACCTAAAATATCCAACATATCCTCTGGGTTTGCACCCTTTGTATTTTGTATTTTTTATCATCTCAACCTGTTTCATATTATCTTTTAAGTTTCTCTAGTTGTTACCCGCTGAGACCAAGCAATTCTTGATATACTTCATTATTGTGTGCGCCAAACTCTGGTCTAACCCATTTGATATCACACGGAGTAGTACTAAAAGAAAGGAGATTTGCCATAGTTAGGCAAATCTCCTTTCTTTACATATTTCTATTTCTGTATTTGTTCCATACATAGCGGATACCCATGACCACGGCACCAATCATCAGCAAATTAATTATCATGCCGAAGATAGAGGCTCCTCCGCCCATATTACCACCAAACATATTCCCTAGCAAGCTACCAGCTAACATCCCACCGCCAAACAGACTGGCATTACGCCAAAAGCTGCTGCCAGAAGATTGTGGCTGTTGTTGCTGAGCCGCAGGTGCAGCTTGTTTTGTTGGTGCCTTGTCACTATAACTATTCGCAGGTGCTGTAGGTTTATATGACCCACTCGTACTGGATCCGCTTCCTGATGATGAAGTAGATGGCTTATTCAGACTTGGAGAAGAAGAAGACGACGACGGCTTCGATCCCGAACTCTTCGATCCTGAACTACTAACAGCAGCCAAACAGACTGTGCTCATCAGCATCATCAGCATTAATGTAACTGTTATTATTTTTTTCATGACTATGTTATTCCCCCTTATGCACTTTCACATCTTCAGGAAATGCATAGATGGCGGATAAGTTTGGTAATTCCCCTAACAAATAGCGATCAATATCGTGAATATCAATAAAGAACGAACAATTAACCTCCAGATATCCTTGTTCTTTATCTTTAGTCAGCTTTTTAAGATGTTCACGCAGTTTATGACACTCTGTTTCTGAAGCGGCAACATCCAAAGTAACCAATGGCACACCATAATCTCTGAGTACATCTTGCAAACTTATTCTTTCAGACATAAAAATCCCCTTTCTTTTATTGAGCTGAAACAAAAAATCTTCTAGTATCCTCTTACATTATATACACAATTCTAGCAAAAAGAAAGCAGTAACGAATATCCTAGAATATTTATCATCATTGTCGAAAAATCCATATCCTACTGAAAGGGAAACTCGCAACAAAAAGCGAACATAAGAAACACTAGGATTTTTACCACAGTGTAGGAACCTAATAAACGCTTCTTATAATACAATGCAGTAAAGGAGTCATTCATGGAAAAAAATCTGCTATTTGCATTAGATATTGGTACACGTAGTGTTGTCGGTCTCGTTGGTGAAAAAACAGAAGACAGCATTGAAATCATTGCTTCTGAACGTTTAGAACACCATACGAGAGCAATGCTTGATGGACAAATTAATGATGTACCTGAAGTAGTCAAAATCATTGAGGAAGTAAAGAAAAAATTAGAAGAAACATGTGGCCCTTTGACAACAGTGTCCATTGCTGCCGCTGGTAGGGCGCTTTGTACAATCAGATCGGAAGCTGAAATTGATGCTTCTGAACGAGGTGCCCTTACAAAAAGCGATGAACACGCATTGGAACTAGCAGCAATTCAGGCAGCACAGCGTGATCTAGCCACCTCCAATACCATTAACGATCCCACTGCTTACTATTGTGTTGGCTATAGTGTTGTCAGTTTTATATTAGATGATACGCTATTAAAAACATTAGTCGGACAACGGGGAAAAATCGCTAAAGTGGAACTCATTGCCACCTTTCTTCCTAAACAAGTTATTGATTCGCTGCAATCAGCTGTTAGTGAAGTCAATCTAGAAATATCGACATTAACTCTCGAACCGATTGCCGCCATTAATGTACTAATCCCCCAAACGATGCGTCATCTGAACCTCGCTTTGGTTGACATTGGCGCGGGTACTTCTGATGTAGCGCTGACGAAAGACGGTTCCGTTACTGGTTATGGTATGGTACCATGCGCAGGTGATGAAATTACAGAAGCCATTTCACAAAAATATCTTCTCGATTTCAACGTGGCGGAAAGTGTCAAACGGCAATTAAATGATATGTCTAGTGAAACTATTACTTTTACGGACGTTCTCGGTATGAACCATACCGTGCCGACCACTGAGATTATTGACGCCATTGCCAAAGACGTTGCGCAATTGGCTCAATGCATCGCCGTGGAAATTACGACTCTCAATATGACTGCACCTCAAGCAGTACTCTTAGTTGGTGGCGGTTCGCTTACCCCTATGCTCACTGAATCACTCGCTCAAGCCCTTGAAATTCCCGCTCCACGAGTGGCCATCCGTCGCCCTGATACCATTGAAGGTATTGCTAGCATCCCAGAAGAGCTCTGCACTCCTGATGCTGTGACGCCTCTTGGTATTTTAAAACTATCATCTAGCCCCATGTTAAATTTTATTAATGTTATATTAAATAATCAGTCATTGCGCCTCTTTAATCTTGGTCAATTAACAATCGCGGATGCCCTCTTGGCCGCTGGTATTGATTTACGCAATCTACGCGGTCGACCTGGAATGGGAATCACGATTAATATCAATGACCAAACTAAGTTTTTCCCTGGCACTCATGGCAGTCCTAGTCGTATTGAACTAAACAATACGGAAGTATCCCTCACTCATAGCCTAACGGAGAACGACGTCATTAAAGTAGTAAAAGGTGTTGATGGCAAAATACCTTTAGTATACTTTCACGATGTAGTCGATCTGCCTAGTTCTTTTAAAATTTCCCTAAATGGAAAGTCTTATGATATACCACCTACGCTTATCATTAATGATGCTCCCGCTGAACACAATACCTTACTTGCTGACCGCGATCAAATCTCCTGTCATTTGCCTGTTACTCTAGGCGAAGTGCTCACATCAATAGGTAGCGGGGTAGCGCCAATTTCTTACACGTATACCGTAAACGGCAATGAACGTATTTACCACGCATGGCCGCAGTATACGATTAATGAAGTAGCCGCACAAGCGTCTAGTCCCGTTAAAGCAGGTGATGATCTTGCTGTGACCAATCCACCGGAACCTACTCTTGCTGAATTACTTGGTTTAGACAAGCCTGAGGAAAATTTTCTCACTATATTATTTAATGGCACAAAGTGTTCGATTCCACTAAGACGCACAACCATTCTGATGAATAATGTCCAAGTAGAGCCTACCGCGATTGCCCCTGCTGGTAGTAGGATTGACTTTTCACTCACCGATCAACAACTTCCCATGCTTAGCGATGTGTTACTAGCAGCCGATTTTAATCCTGGCACATTACCACCAGGTAGCAATGTAACCATCCATTTAAACAAACAACCCACTGAATATACGGCAACCGTAAAAAATGGTGATGAAGTGGATGTCATCATAGCACCAACAACAGCACTCAAAAAAGTTTAATTTCTTACTTATTTTTCATTATTCTAAATCTTTTGATTATTTTTAGCATTTTCTTGCAAATTGTGATATATGTCACATTCAAAAGCTACCTTTATTGTTATACTCATCTCATGATTATAACAATAAAGGGGGATATCAAATGAGTATGTTTTGTCGTCAATGTGAACAAACCGCTGCTGGTACAGGTTGCACAAAAGTAGGTGTGTGTGGTAAAAACGAAGATATCGCCAGTCTCCAAGATACATTAGTATTTGGATTAAAAGGAATCTCAGCATATGCTCATCATGCAAGAGAACTTGGCGCTAGAGATGAACAAGTGGATGCTTTTATGCATGACGCTTTATTCTTTACATTAACGAATGTAAATTTTAGCTTAGAAAGACATATTGAAATGGTCTTAAAATGCGGCGAAATGAATCTTAGAATTATGGAAGTTCTTGATAAAGCTCATGTGGATCGTTTTGGCTCACCAGCACCTGCTACTGTATTTACGGGTACCAAAGCAGGCCATGGTATTGTGATTACAGGTCATGATCTACTCGATCTAGAAGAATTATTAAAACAAACAGAAGGAACAGGAATCAACATCTATACCCATGGAGAAATGTTACCTGCTCATTCTTATCCTGAACTGAGAAAGTACAAGCACTTGGTAGGAAACTTTGGTACTGCTTGGCAGAATCAGCGTACAGAATTCGAAAAATTCCCTGGCGCTATTTTAGTCACTACCAACTGTGTAATGCCTCTTACAGATAAATGCACATACGGTGATCGTATTTACATGCGCAATATCACAGGTCTGCAAGGTGGAAAACAAATCCTTGATCGTGACTTCTCTGCTATTATTGCTCATGCAAAATCGCTACCTGCATTACCTGAAACAGCTGGAGAACATACCTTGCCTACTGGTTTTCATCATAATGTCATTCTTAGCTTGGCAGATAAAATCGTGGACGCTGTTAAGACAGGTAAAATCAAACGCTTCTTCCTCATCGGTGGTTGCGATGGCGCAAAAGTCGGTCGTAACTACTATACGGAACTTGCCCAGAAAGTACCTAAGGATTGCGTAATTTTAACTGTTGCTTGCGGAAAATATCGTTTTAACGATATTGATTTTGGTGATATTGACGGCATTCCTCGTCTCCTTGATTTGGGACAATGTAACAACGCTTACTCCGGAATTCAAGTAGCAGTTGCTTTAGCCAGTGTATTTAAATGCGGCGTCAATGATCTACCTCTTTCCTTCGTTCTTTCTTGGTATGAACAAAAAGCAGTTGCGATCCTCTTAACCTTACTTCACTTAGGTGTTAAGAACATCCGCATTGGTCCTACACCTCCTGCTTTCATTTCGCCAAACGTATTTAAAGTTCTAAATGAAACATTTGGCCTACAACTCATCACGACTCCTGATGAAGATTTAAAAGCCATTCTTGGATAAATTAACAAAAAAGAAACTGCTAGTTGGCTTTAGCCAACTAGCAGTTTCTTGAAACAGGGGTTGAAAACAGGGGGACAGGTTTAGTGTTTCGTCGAAACACTAAACCTGTCCCCCTGTTTCCAAATGATCATTTACAAACTTTTTCTCATGATTCGTCCTGCAGGAAAAAAGCTGATCATCACGAAATATTATCATATATCAATAGATCATGCGAATTGAATTATACTAACTAGAGGAGTAATCATCACTTTGAATATCTTTTTATTTTTATTTATAGCAACCTTATTAGCCATCTATGGTGTAGCCAATTACTATGTTGCCCGACGTGGCTGGCAAATTTTACATTTTTCTACCCCATCACTATACAGTAAATGCTACAAATTGCTACCCACGTTATTGGCACTTGCCTATCCCTGCGCCCGCTTAGGCGAAAAACTTTTCCCTTCTAATTTCATCGACTCGCTTACGTTTATCGGCTCCATTTGGCTTGGCACTCTCTATTATTTATGTCTTTTTACTGCACTCATTGATATCATAGGTTTCATCAATAAGCGTAAACCATTCTTATCCCCAAAATTAACGCAATATCCCCGTTTTATTGCGGTCGTAGTCTTATGTACAACACTAGGTTTAATTTCGTATGGTACCTGGAATGCTCGTCATCCAGTTACTCGCAGCTATGAAATTACCATTGACAAGACCACTGGTCCTCTAGAAACATTGCATGTGGTCATGGTTTCTGATATTCATCTCGGTAACATCATTACCAATCAACGATTAACGAAGCTAATCAATCGTATTAACCAATTGGAACCTGATATCATCCTACTAGCTGGTGATATCGTCGATGGCAATGTCGAAGTGTTACCAAAGCAAAATATGATTGCTAACTTTACTAGACTTCACTCTACATTTGGCACCTATGCCATTTTGGGCAACCACGAATATTTTGATCAAAAACCAGATCAGGCGATTGATTATTTAGAGCAGGGAAATGTCCATGTATTACGAGATCAATGGACTCTGATTGCCAATGCTTTTTATCTAGTTGGGCGAGATGATCTATCGAGGCAACGTTATACAGGAACTAGTAGACAAGATCTCGGGACGGTTATGACAGGCATTGATCATACGTTACCCATTCTTTTACTTGACCACCAACCCCACGTTCTACAAGATGCTGTAGACCAAGGTGTTGATCTACAATTATCAGGGCACACCCACCTCGGACAACTATTTCCTAATAGTCTTTTCACCAAAAATATATTTGAGATCGATTGGGGCTATTTGCGTAAGGAAAGTTTACAAGTCCTTGTCTCTTGCGGCGTTGGCACTTGGGGTCCACCAATTCGGATCGGAAATCATCCAGAAATCATTGATCTTACCATTCATTTTAAAAAAGTAGATGATACAGAGTAGTATATTTTATTTACTTTCACATATACTATTTTTTACCGATAAATTCTTTACTTATGCAGGAAAGTTGACCTATATTGTATAATTTAAAAGATATATATAAGAAAAGATTTGGCTTCGGCCAAGTCCTCAGACGCAGGCAGAAGCCTTTAGTCGTTCTTACTTGGAATCGAGAAAGTGATATACTTTCTGATTCCGTGAAAAAAATTCGTTCTTATGATTGGAGTCGTTAAGGATACAATGATAAGACAATTCTGCAATTCATAAAATATGGTATTTTGAAAGGAGCTTATCACATGGCATTAATCAATGAAAACTATTTAAAATTGCCAGGTAGCTATTTATTTGCTGAAATAGCGAAAAGAGTCACCACCTTTAAAGCAGAGGTTCCCGAAGCAAACATTATCAGACTAGGTATCGGTGATGTTACAAAACCCTTAGCACCTGCCGTCATTGCTGGCTTACACAAAGCAGTTGATGAGATGGCTGATGCAAAGACCTTCCGCGGTTATGGCCCAGAACAAGGTTATGATTTTTTGATCAAAAAAATCATTGCGACTGACTACACTCCTCGCGGTGTTGAGCTAGGAATCGACGAAGTTTTCGTCAGCGATGGTTCCAAGAGCGATGTAGGTAACATTCAAGAAATCTTTGGTATCGATAACAGAGTAGCAATTACCGATCCTGTATATCCTGTGTATCTAGATACTAACGTAATGGCTGGCCGGACTGGCGACTTCGTGAATGGTATTTTTGAAAATGTAACGTACCTACCATGCAATGCAGAAAATAATTTCACTCCTGAATTACCTACCGAAAAGGTAGATCTCATTTACTTATGTGTTCCTAATAATCCTACAGGTACGACTTTATCTCGCGCCGAATTGAAAAAATGGGTTGATTACGCAAGAGCCAATGGTTCCATCATTTTATTTGATGCTGCCTATGAAGCTTATATTCAAGACCCAGAATTACCTCGCAGTATTTATGAGATCGAAGGTGCTAAGGAAGTTGCCATCGAATTTAGATCCTTCTCAAAAACTGCTGGTTTCACAGGAACCAGATGTGCTTTTACGGTTGTACCTAAAACTGTTATGGCTGTTACTACTACCGGAGAAGCTCATCCTCTCAACAAGTTATGGAACCGTAGACAAACCACCAAATTCAACGGTACGCCATACATTATTCAAAAAGCTGCTGAAGCCGTTTATTCCCCTGAAGGTCAAGCACAAATCAAAGCCACTGTTAGCTACTATATGGACAATGCTCGCATCATCAAAGAAGGTCTCGAAAGCATTGGCTTAGAAACATTTGGTGGAGAAAATGCGCCTTATATCTGGCTAAAAACTCCAAACGGTATGGACTCATGGGAGTTCTTCGATAAATTGCTCCATGAAGCACATATCGTAGGCACACCAGGTACGGGCTTTGGTCCATCAGGCCAAGGATATTTTAGATTAACAGCCTTTGGGAACAAAGAAAATACCATCGAAGCAGTCGAAAGAATTAAAACCAAATTAAAATTGTAAAGAAAACTCGACTTCGGTCAAGCCTCAGCGCAGGCCGAAGTCTTAGTTGCCCTTACTTGGAATCGAGAAAGTGATATACTTTCTGATTCCGTAAGAATGTAAAAAAGCAAGACATAACGTCCACATATCGGACATTATGTCTTGCTTTTCTTTATCCATTGTTCTCATTTTGTATAGAAGATTTATATAGCTTTCTATTATTCAGTAACCAAACTTTCTCTGATAGCTTGCCTTCTTCTACATTACCTAGTACTTTTTGCATATCATACATTCTAGCGTCGATCATATCGAGATGATGCAGTATTTCAGCTTCAGGAATCATAGGGCGTTTCGGGCTGCCGTACTCAGGCTCATAATGATGTGAAAGAATCATATGTTGTAATAATAATGATATTTCTGGGTCTGCTCCGATCTGAGTAGCCGTTTGATCAATCATTTTAATACCCTGGATGATATGCCCCAGTAACTCACCTTCTACTGTATATTCTGATACAATTCCAAGTTCACTCGCATTCATTTCTGCCGTTTTCGCAATATCATGTAAAATCACACCGGCAAATAACAAGTCTTTATTTAATCCCACATAGATCTCGCTCACTTTTTCGCCCATCCGAAGCATCGTCATAATATGATACATCAGGCCCGAACGTATCGCATGATGATTTTGTTTGGCTGCTGGATAGAGTAGTAGCTTTTCCTTATGGTCTGCAATAATCCGACTTACAATATCATGGATATCTTGATTCTTAATCTTGTGAATATAACCTTCAATCTCAGCATACATGAACTCTGGACTATAGGGAGCTGCTGGCACAAAATCCCCAATATCTAGGTCATCTTCTTCCGTTGCTACTCGAATCTTATCCACTCTAAGTTGCATCTTACCCTGCCACTCATGAGCTGATCCTCGTACCCGTACTAAGGTGTTGGGGAGATATTCCGGCTGCGAGTCTGGGCTATAATCCCAAAGCTTCGCATTGATTTCACCAGTCTGATCGACTAAAGTCAAATCCAGATAACTTTTTTTATTATTTGTTATTTTACAATCTGCAGCTTTGATCAAAAAAAAGCTTTGTACCATATCTCCAGACTGTAATTGCCCAATTTTCTTATTTTCCATTATACAATTCTCCTTACTATATAATTCGCAGTAGACTAACAATACCGCTGTCATTTTCCTAGTCCTTTATATATGCTCATTCTTTACTGTCATGCATTTTAGCATCAATGATCGGGAAATTAAGATTATATTTCATACTAATTATACGAATCAGAACCGTTACAAAAAGGCATAGATACATTGCCCAATTTTCTGGCAGTAGCGGCTTGGTATAAAAAAAACATACTGCGCCACTAACCGAAGCCACAGCATATATTTCTTTTCGAAAGATGTAAGGAACATCGCCTACAAATATATCGCGAATCAGACCTCCACCAACGCCTGTAAGCACGGCCATCATCACCGTCAATAGCAGTCGATTATATTCATAAATAAACGCCATATTCGCCCCTGCAGCTGTAAAAGCCCCCAAACCTACCGCATCAAAAATTAAAATGATATCCGCAAATTTATTAAACCATTGGTAGGCAAGGCAAACAAAAATGGCAGTAATTAGACTGATAATGATAAATAAAGGATATATAAATGCGGTAGGTGGCGTGATACCAATAAAAATATCCCGCATAATTCCGCCCCCTACAGCAGTCACCAAAGCCAACATAAATACGCCAAAAACATCCAATCGTTTTTGTATGCCTGCTAAAGCGCCTGCAGCTGCCGAAGCAATGGTACCAATGATTACAACTATATTTATTATGTCCATACAATAAACTCCTCATCAACTACCGATAACGATTTTTAGTCTGCATCATTATCTATATTATCCATAATTCTCCAGCTCACAGCATTTACCGAAGATTCCATACTAAGCCGCCCTACAATTTGTTCCATCGATTTATCCGTTCGCTTATTGGCAATAAACTGAGCAATGACTTCCACCATCTCTGTATTCTCTATATCTTCACTATGAATCGCCCGTAGCATGAGCGGTTCCTCATGAACTACCTGTAATATAATCGCCCGCACATTGACTTCTCCATCAGCGCGACATACCGTACGAAAAAAATAACGCACCTCAGTATCTTCCAGTATCATCGGTTTTGAATTAATAATACGAGCAATCGGTCTAAGCAACACATTCGCGCTTAGGATAACGATAACACCCAGTCCAGCATGTAGTAGGAATCCCATTCCCGTTAGCGTACCGACCGCAGCTACACACCACATCGTTGCCGCCGTATTCATGCCGCGCACATTTAACCCATCCCGCATAATAACCCCAGCACCGAGAAAACCAATACCAGTAACAACCTGAGCCGCAATTCGTGTAGGACTCGCGTCATTTGGCGTTAATAAACCTAACATAACAAACATACAGGCCCCAATACACACTAACGCATTGGTGCGAATTCCTGCCATGCGTTGCCGTCGTTGACGTTCAAAACCGATTGCTGTACCAAACACTAACGCCATCCCTATACGCAAAGCAAAATCCGTTATACCTATCAATTCCATTCTTCTCACCCCGATATGATTCTATATAAATTTTAATACTATTATATTCTAACCAAAACTCTTCACTCTATTAGTTCCATGCCCACCAACAAAATCCTGCTTATAAAAGTCGTTCACCGTTTCCCATACCTTCCAGATATATGTGATTGGATATAAGAAAAGACTTGGTTTCGACCAAGTCCTCAGACGAAGGTCGAAACCTTAGTCATTCTTACTTGGAATCGAGAAAGGTTATACTTTCTGATTCCGTAAAAAAAGAGCAAAATCGCGATGCGCCTTTGCTCTTTTTTATATCCGTACTATTTGTTACCCATTTACTTTTCACAACCACGTTTACTAACGTAAATATGAGTTTCTGTAGGCGATATTTTTTCCACTCGCCCATCTAAATTCCCCTCTTTTAACTCTAATTCAAGCCAAGGCGGAATATGATTGCACAAAATTTCAAGGCTATAAAATTTGCCTTGCCGCAGTACAGGCATCAACACCTGCTTGGAAGTAATACCACTACCATTTTCCTGGACCTCTTTGATTGATATATAATACTCTCCATTTCTGCGTTCAATCGGCACAGGTATGACTTGACTCGATATATTTTGACTCTTAGCTGCCTTATCTTCCTCTTGCGCTAATACATAATCGAGAAAAGAGAGTGGTGCCCCTTCAAATTCCCAAATACTACACTGCATCTTTTCCAATTCAAAGTATGGCATACCAACAACCGTTAAGCCAACAAATACTTTGCACTCTTGTAAAAACAGAGCAATTTGAGCCATTTGCGCCCGTAGTCCAGCCATCCCGCCCTGCTTATCTAGAGCAAACTTTTTTTCTCGACCAGCTTGCCAAACGCCTTGCACTTTATGATAAATTACAATCGTACTCGGATCATATAATGAACTCGTTTCCCCATTTTCACCAAGACATACTGCAATATCTTGAGCCATAGTATTTCCTCCTCCCGATTCAAATATATAAATCATCAGTTACTTAGGATACCTTTTCCTACCAAATCTCCTTCATGGCAATCGTCGGGAATAGGCTATAGGGCTGAGTGGCTTTACGAAGGACGCAAGCGAAGCCCTATAGCCTATTCCCGGCAGACTTACAATATAGATGTCAGTCACTTAATGCCAATGACACTCGTTAGAGATGAAACCCTATAGCCCATCCACGGCAGACTCATAATATAGCTGTCATTTACTTAAAAGTCCTTCTAGATACTTAGATCTCCAAACGAGCTACTGGTGTCCCGCCCTCAATATGTTCCTCCATAATAGCCTCCACATCATCATCAGTCACAGATCCATACCAAACATTATCAGGATACACTACAACAATTGGCCCTTTTTCACAAAGGCCAAAACAACCAGTATTCGATACGAAAACTTCTCCACCTAAATCTCGTTCTTCAATTTCCTCAGTAAACTTCATAACAAGGTCTACTGCGCCTTTTGTGTGACAAAATCCTTTTTGTTGACCATTAATTCTAGAACTCGTACAGACAAAAATATGCTTTTTAGGTTTATTCATGATACATCATCCTTTCAAATCGCTTTTTTTAGCTGCTCCATCGAATAATCTAAGCCTTCTTCAATGGTGTAACAATACTCTACACTCATAATTCCCTTCGCTTCCAGTTTCTTTTGTGCATGATAACCAATGCGCATCGTTAAAACCGCATCACAATCACTAATGGCTTTGATCGCTGCATCTTTTTGTCCTTCTTCCGAATCACACTCATTAATTCCCAAGCAATATTGATTGGTTTTACGAGTCTCAAGGAGTTTAAATTTTTTACCTTGCCCCTCATAAATGAGCAGCTCTGTCGCATGGCCAAAATGTTGATCCACTAGCTTACCATGTTTGGAAGTTACAGCAATCTTATAGTGCCGACTATCATCACTTTCGTCTACTGTAGCTTCCGGCACTGCTGGTTTTGTCATTCGAAATTCATTCGAGCGGTCATTACCAAGTAGACCAATCGCATCAGCTCGGCACTGTTTACAATGCCTCATTTGCTGCATTTCAAGCTGACAAAGATCTCTCATCTCATTAATTTCTTTCATACTGGTCTGAGGGAATTGCTCAAAAGCACTACCTGGAGCAGGAATTAGCGGCATAATATTGGTGATAAAAACGCCTAGTTCTTTCATCTTTTTTACGACTTCTGGAATATGGTGATCATTAATCCCTTTGACCATAACAATATTAATTTTCACTAATACTTTATGAGCCACTAGATAAGCAATCCCTTCTAATTGATTCTTAAGTAAGATGGCAGCACCAGTGGCCCCAGTATAGCTTTCACCGTTATAATTCACCACTTTATACAACTTGGCACCAATTTCAGGATCAAGGCAATTGACGGTAACCGTAACATGATGAATACCAAGTTCCACCAATTCATGAGCATATTTAGGCAACATTAAACCATTGGTCGATAAGCAAAATAAGATATCTTCTTTCTTGGCTTGTATTAATTCTATGGATTTGCGCGTCACATCCCAATTTGCCAGTGCGTCTCCTGGTCCTGCAATACCAACAACACTTAAGTTTTCAATATTGTCTTTTACCCATGAAAATTTTTGACTAGCCAGTTCGGGTGTAAGCACTTCACTCGTTACTCCTGGTCTACTTTCATTGACGCAATCGAATTTGCGATTGCAATAATTACAGCTTATATTGCATTGTGGTGCTACCGGTAAATGCATCCGCGAATATTTCGTATGAGCCTCTGCGTTATAACAAGGATGTTTACTGTTGTCCATTGCTTTCACCTCATTTTCCCCCGGCTTTTGCAGGGTATATTTTTTTCATTATGGTTTTTGATAATATTTTTCATACATAGAACTTCGATACGATTTATATTTGTTTTCCAGTAATGTATTGGTAATTCGATCTAGCAGCATCATGGTTCCCGTATAACCTACGGATAAGAGGCGTTGTCCTCCGACGCGATCATGAATTGGAAATCCCAATCGAATCAAAGGAATATTGCCTTTTTCCGTAAGATAGCGTCCATCGGAAGGACCAATCGCAATATTAACATCCGCCTGTTGGCACGCTGCTAAAATAGTGGCAAAATCCGTTTCGACTACTATAGTACTTTCTTCTAGCCGATCACCTAAATCTGCTGTTAGTAACTGATTGAGGTTACCACCTTGACTACCAGTCGCAATCACTGCTGGAAAAACGCCATTTTCTAAGCAAGTTTTCGCTACCGAATATACCATTTCTGGTTCACCAAAAATAGCAACTCGTCCAGGAAAATTATATTTATGAGAATCAACCATTCCATCTAGCAAACGTCCGCGTTCATTTTGTAAGCTCTCAGGAACATCTTTACCTGTAATTTTTACTAATGTATTAATAAATAAATCTGTGTGATCGACACCAATTGGTATCGGAATATTATATAAAGGAACACCAAACTCTTCTTCTAAGTATTTACCCGGTGATATAGCATCGTCGATCGTTGCGCCCATTTGAATGGTAGCAATTGCGCCGCCCATACCTTTGATATCCACTATTTTGGTACCATTTTCACTCATTTTCGTATAGGTCGGTAAAAATGGTCGATCAAGTGTATCGGAAAGATCAGGACATAGTACATATTCAATTTCCATTTGCTCTAATATCCGTTTTAATTCACGAATATCGGCTGGACTAATATTAGGAACGATAATATTAATTTTATTATGTTTCGTTGTTGCTTCTGCAAGTTTCATAACAATTCTTTTTAGTGTAAAAAAATAGCCCTCAAAATGACTCCCACCATAGCCTGGCGTCGATGACGTTACAACGGGAAAACCTTCCATATGTTTATCCGCTAGATATTGACTTATAATCCGTTCAATATCCTCACCGATGGTTTCCGCTAAGCAGGTCGTAACAATACCGATCATCCCTGGATGATATACTCTGATAATATTATCCATTGCTTGTCTAAGATTTTTTTCTCCACCATAAATCGTGCCTTTCTCATTTAACGAGGAAGATCCCACATCAACCGGTTCATTGAAATGCTCTGCAATATGTCTGCGCATATAGGTACTACAACCTTGCGAACCATGGACAATAACCATTGAATTTTCAATGCCCTTTAAGGCTAAAATGCCTCCCATTGGCATGCACATATTACAAGGATTTTCATTTACATTGCGAACATGTACTTCATTCAGTGCCCTTTCAGCCATGATCCTTCACCACCTTGTCAATTCCTTTTGTTCTAAGACTATTCCATACTGGTGAACAAACGGTAGTATATACTTCTTCCGCAAAATTTACAGCGCCTTCAAAACCACTCAATGGATGTTTACGATCATGATTATGATCAATAAAGGCAACTCCCAATTTATAAGCAAGTGGTCGTTCTTTTACACCACCAACTAGCAAATTAGCACCTTTTTCCATCATAAATCGTTCTAACTCCGCTGGATTGGCATCATCTAAAATAACAGTACCATCATCTACTAAGGTATCAATGGTATCATACTCTTCTGCTCGGCCTGTTTGTGTACCAATCATGACAACGTCAATACCAATTTCTCTAAATTGCTTAATTAAAGAAATTGCTTTAAATCCTCCACCAACATAAACTGCTGCTTTCTTACCTTCTAATTTTTTGCGATAGCTTTTGATAATGGATTCTACCCGATTGGTTTCGCGAAGAATGAGCTCCTCCGTCTTACGAATCATCGTTTCATCCCCCATAGCAGCCGCAATCTTTCGGAGTGATGTAGCAGTATCTTCGATTCCTAAAAAAGAAATCTGAACATAGGGTATGTTATAAAGTTCTTCCATCTTGGTTGCCATATAGATCATAGAACCCGCGCATTGTATGATATTCAGCTTTGCTTTTGGTGCTAACTTCAAGGTTTCATAAGTAGAATCACCTGTAAAAGTCACATTGATTTTGACTCCCATCTCACGCAAGTAGTTCTGAATAATCCATGCTTCACCAGCTAGATTAAAATCCCCCAGATAGTTAATAGTGTCAGTTTTCTCTACTGCACCTTGCTCAGCCGGTTCAATTAAACGGAGTAGTGCATCACCTGCTGCCCTGTAGCCTGCGGATTTATTACCAATAAACCCGCTAGACTCTACAGGTATTACTTCAATATTATGTTTTCGAGAGGCAGCGCTACAAATGGCCTCTAAATCATCACCAATTACCCCAACAATGCATGTCGAGTACACAAAAATTAGTTTTGCCTGGTACTTTTCCACCAACTCATCAATCGCAACTGTCAATTTTGGCCCTCCGCCGAAAATAACATCTCGCTCTTTTAAATCTGTGCAAAAGCTATTGCGATATAACTCAGCGCCGCTGCTGAGACTACCACGAATATCCCAAGTATAACTAGAACAGCCAATAGGCCCATGTACTAAATGCACTGCATCTGTAACTGGATTGAGCACTACTCTGGCCCCACAATACACACAAGCTCGTTGGCTTACACAGCCAGCTGAACTATCTGTATCACATTGCAATTGTTTTTTATTTTTGCCTTTCGTAACAATAAACCCATCTCGTTCTGAAATGGTTCCCGTATTGTTTTCAGCCATTGTACGTCTCACCCCTCTCTCAAAAACATATAGAATAGAGTCTATTTGAAAACGCCCATCTGCGACGCGCACGGAAGCGCTAGTGCCGAATGCGCCATGGATGGCATGGCATTCGTGCCGTTGTTGCTCCTGCGCGTTTTCGCTCAACGTACCCCGTGTACGTCTTCGCTTAAATGCTCGTCGCGCCTAGCATCTGAACATTTTCAAATCGCCTCATTATAATTAGGTTATAAAACTAATTCAAAATCTTCATCACTCGCATCACGGTCAACTCTGTCAAGAAGAGCATTACTGATCATTTCGATCACACGTAAAGCACCGCGATAACCAACAACAGGTAAATAAGAATGAACACTTCTATCAAGAATTGGGAAACCTATACGTACTAATGGAATGTCTTCAGCCCGAGCGATATATTTACCATAAGTGGTACCAATGATTAAATCAACAGGTTGATTTTTAATCCATTGATGCAATGTAAATAAATCACCTGCACTCTTGATGTTGGCTTCGATTCCAGTACCTTCCATCATTGTACGAATATTATCTTCAAAACTTCCGGAAATAGAGTTCGAAGTACCGCCTGGAGTACCTGTCAGAACATGAATTGGTTCCATGCCTAAGCTTAGTACTAACTCAGTTACACCAGTAACAATATCAGGGTCACCAAAGATAGCTACTTTTTTACCCTGGAAATGATAATGAGTATCTGTCATAATATCAACTAATTGTCCACGTTCAATTTCTAGTTCTTTAGGGATTTCAGTGGTAAACAGTTGACGAAGTGACATCAAGAAAGCATCCGTTGCTTTAATACCAATTGGTGTTTTCAAAATAACAGCTGGCACTTGGCATTTTTTATTTAATAACTCAGCAGCGTCAGCAGATGCAAAACGTCCAAGAGCGATAGAAACTTTAGAGTTACCAGTATCTTTTAGCTCTGGAACAGTCACGCCGCCTTCAGGGTACATGTTAAATTCACCAGTCATAGGGGAATCAAGAACACCTGAAGTGTCAGGGAACATAATATATGGAACGCCCATACTTTCTGTTAATCGTTTCATTTCTCGCATATCACCAGGATTTACAAAACCAGGAATTAAATTAATCTGTTCTTTTTTCTCTTCTACTGTACTTTCAGCAAAGTAAGTAACCATTGCCTTTGTCATATTAGAGAAACCAGTGACGTGTGAACCTACATAACTAGGCGTGTTAGCATGAATTACGACTTTCCCCTCTGGCACTTCTACAGTTTTGATGATACTAGGAACATCATCACCAATTGTTTCTGTTAAACAAGTTGTATGAACGGCAATGACATCTGGCTTATAAAGATGGAACACATTATTAATTGCTGTTTTTAAGTTGGCACCACCACCAAATACCGATGCCCCTTCTGTAAAACTACTAGTAGAAGCCATTACTGGATCACGAAAATGTCTAGTTAAGTGCATACGATGATAGGAACAGCAACCTTGTGAACCATGACTATGGGGTAAACAAGCATGAATCCCCAGAGCAGCATACATAGCGCCAATTGGCTGACAAGTTTTTGCAGGATTAATCATCCCGCCACTATTACGTTCTTTTAGTTCTTTTGGTGTACAATCTAACATATTATGCCACTCCTTCCTCAGTAACTTTTCCTTCTAGTAAAGGTTGATCTTTCCACGGTGGAGCAATGAAATTCCAAGTAGGTGATGCAAAACTCATACTAATATCTTTAGCAAACTGTACCGCACCATTAAAACCAGCATACGGTCCACTGTAGTCATAATTATGCAATTGCTTCGATGGAATACCCATTTTTTGAATCACATATTTATCTTTAATACCAGATGTAAAAATATCTGGTTTCAAAAGTTTAATAAATGCTTCTGTTTCAAAATGGTTAAGATCATCAACAATAATACTGCCCTCGGCCATATCAAATCTCATTCCTTTGTACTCACTTAAAGGAATTATAGCCTTTAATTCTTCCAATCTTTCTGGAGAAACTTTCAAGCGGAAACGTTTTTCATCTGCCTCAGGCATGTAGTGAGGGATATTTTTGCTATCAGCATCTGTTTTGATAGTAGGAATGACATGACGCCCTTCATAATCATCACGATGAGCAAATTCATATCCTGCGAGTAGTGTTTCAATACCAAGTTCTGCAAATAGATTTTGGAAGTGATGGCCACGAGATCCACCCACAAAACAAAATGCTTTCTTACCATCACAGATCTTTTTATATTGGTCAATCAAAGGTTCAATTCTTGATAATTCTTTAGCAATCACAGCTTCTGTATTTTTCGTTAACTCTTCATCATTAAAATATAAAGCCATGTTCCGTAGTGTTTCACATGTCGCCTGGATACCAATGAAGTTAACTTTGAGCCATGGTGTGCCATATTTAACTTCTAGCATTTCAGCGATATAGTTAATGGAACGATGACATTGAACTAAATTTAATTCTGCTGTATGAGCTTTTTTGATATCATCATAAGAACCATCGCCTGTCATAACCGATACGACATGATAACCAATTTCTTCAAGGATACGTTCTACTTCCCAACCGTCGCCACCAATATTATATTCACCTAGTAAATTAATAGGGAATTTAGCAGGTGCTTTCTCTTCTGTACTAGTACCAATGACTTTTTCCATTAAAATATTATTGGCAATATGATGACCTGCTGATTGACTAACGCCTTTATAGCCTTCACAACTGAAAGACAATACCTGAACACCATATTTTTCTTCTGCGACTTTGGCTACAGCACCCATGTCATCACCAATCAGACCAACTGGGCAAGTAGCTGAAAGAGTAATGGCTTTGGGTTTAAAAATATCCATAACTTCATCAATTACCTTAGCCAGTTTCTTTTCGCCACCAAATACGATGTCGCTTTCTTGCATATCAGTTGATATACAATAGTTGATATAATTATCTGTAGGATCATCTGAATGTGCTTTATTACGACGTGTATTCCAAGCATAATAACCACAGCCAATTGGACCATGAACGATATGCACCATATCTTTGATCGGTCCTAGAACAACACCTTTACAGCCTGCATATGCACAGCCTCTATTAGTGATAATACCAGGTATCGTGCGAGTGTTAGCTTCTATTACTTGATTTTCTATCTCGCCATTTTTGATGAAGATATGTTTTCTACGATTTTTTTGAACTTTGGATGGGTATTGATCGAGTATATCTTGAAGTTGCTTTTCACTAATTGCCATGCCCATTACCTCCCTTGTTATACTGCAGTTTCTCCAGTTTCACCAGTACGAACTCGTACAGCATCTGCGATTGGTAATATAAAGATCTTACCATCACCGACATTATTACATGTTTTGTTAGCAGCAATAATAGCCTGTACGATTTTATCTACCTCATCATCATGAGCAAGAATGGTAAAAAGTCTCTGAGGACATATGCTGGTACCAACTAGAAAATCGGTAATCAGCTTTTCTGCTTCCCCTGTTTGATCCTCTCCAGCCATAAGAAGAAGTTCGTTTTTCCGTTCCAAAATTAATGATGGATTTGTTACTATCTTGCCGCGACCTTCTACTTTAAAAGCAGTAAAACCAGCTACTCCGGCTTCGACTAATGCTTTTTTAGTAGCGCTCGTCTTATTCATGCGCACGACTGCCATAATTTCTTTCATCTTTATCCCTCCTTCTTATAGACTTGGGATCCCACTAGAAATCGTATATGCTTGATCCACAGGGCTAATGAAAATTTTACCATCCCCATAAGCCCCCTGTTCGCTACTTCTAGCATATTTTAGTATCAAGCGAATCATATCGTCTTTATCCTCATCACGGATAGCCATCATTAACATTACTTTAGGAATTTCATCATAGATGATACCAGAGATTTTAATACCTTTTTGCTTGCCGCGTCCAACTACATCGATCACGGTTGCCGCATGAAAACCAGCTCTGGATAACTCTGATAATACTTCCTCTTTTTTCTCTGGTCTAATAATTGCTCTAACCATTAACATATTGTTTCCCTCCAATATTTTTCTTGTATTTTAGGCCAGACTTACATATCCATGAAACCATGTTCCATCATGATTTCTTCTAAGCGATCTTGTGTCATTGGTTTAGGAATAACAAACATTTTATTGTTATCGATGGCTTTAGCTAGTGCGCGATATTCATTCGCTTGGTTTGCTTCTGGATCAAAATCGACAACTGTTTTCTTATTAATTTCTGCACGTTGAACTAGGTTGTCACGAGGTACAAAGTAGATTAATTGGGAACCGATTTCTTCAGCGAAAGCTTTAAGAAGTTCATATTCTTTATCTACCATACGGCTGTTACAAATAATGCCACCTAATCTAACTTTACCGTTTACTGCATATTTTTGAATACCTTTTGAGATATTGTTAGCAGCATATAGTGCCATTAACTCTCCAGAAGCAACGATATAAATTTCTTCTGCTTTACCTTCGCGAATCGGCATTGCGAAACCACCACATACAACGTCACCAAGAACATCATAGAATACATAATCAAGATCTGGTGTATAAGCACCAAGAGATTCAAGCATATTGATGGAAGTAATGATACCACGACCTGCGCAACCAACACCTGGCTCTGGTCCACCTGATTCAACACACTTAGTACCACCGTAACCTGGTTTTAAGATATCTTCTAAATCAATATCGTCACCTTCATCTCGCAGCGTATCTAGCACTGTTTTTTGGCATAATCCATGAAGTAAAAGTCGAGTGGAATCAGCCTTAGGGTCACAACCAACCACCATAATATGTTTACCAGCTTCAGCCAAAGCAGCTACTGTATTTTGAGTTGTAGTGGATTTACCAATACCACCTTTTCCGTATATCGCAACTTGTCTCATAATAAAAATCCTCCTCATAATAATAATTATTTTTTCTTTTGGAGTTGAAAATACTATGGTTTTCACTTATAATGAAAAATGGGTAAATCAAATAAGCCCTGGTGTCCACTAGGAGTTAAAGATTTTCCACGCCTCATAGATACCGCAAATATCTATGAGGCACTTTGCTAAAATTCGGCTGATTGTATTCGATAGCCTCACCTCCTTAATTGCCTGAAAAAACACAGATGGAGCTCATAAACGTCTTGCCGTTTATAAGCTCCATTGCTCAGTTTTATTTATTTTATTTGTTATAAGTTTTTAACAAAAGACAAAAAAACTTACAAACAGATATACATCTACTTGTAAGCACCGTTGCTTTTATTTATTAACTTGAATTGAGTATAGCATAGATTATTTACATCAGCAATACCTTTTTAAATAGTCGCAATATTAAATTTTTGTTCAAAAATAATATTGAAAAATCAACATATAAATTGGAATTGTTATCATGGATGAAATCGTTGTCACCGTCGTCATCACTGCTGCATATTCCGCATCTGCTTGATGTGACTTTGCAACCACAGCAGTTAACGTCATAACAGGTAAAGAAGCTTGAATAATAAAGACTTTTTTCATTAATATGGGTAACGGTAGAGCATACGTTATGCCTAAGATAATGAGGGGCGCAATCACAAACCGTCCTAACAGAATTACTACCATATCCTTACTGATTTTAATGTTTTTAAGTTTTACACCATATATAGCAATACCGATAAATAGCATCGATAATGGAGTTGTCATATTTCCAAGGTATCTAAACGTATCTAGGAGAAAATGTGGTAACGTGATATCAAGCAAAATAAATACGATTGCTAACATAAATCCCATTAACGGCGGTGAAAAAATCTTTTTTAACATTTCGCTATTGACTCTGGCTTGTCCTCTCTCTTGAGCAACAGCACCATCTTTTCTGATACCATTCGTCCCTATCGTCCAAAAAAGCGTTGTATTAGCAATATAATATAGCAGAACATAAGGCATACTTTCTTCACCAAATAAAGCTAAATTAACTGGTAAACCAATAAAAATAGTATTGGAAAAAGCAAACATCGAATAAAAAGTCCCTTGGTGTTCTTTCTTAATACCAAATAACTTGGCAACAAGATACCCACCTATATAGCAAACTACAATCGATAAAAAAGGTACTGCTAACCCCGGAGCAATATGTATGAGTTTTTCTTTCGTAAAGGTGCTCATTAAATTCCATAGCATATACGAAGGAATCGCAAGATTTGTGATGATTTGCGAAAATACTTTTCCTACTTCTTGGTTAAGCCAACCTTTTTCCATAAATACATAACCTGTCATAATGATTAAAACAATGCTAAAGATACTGGCAATGGTATCAAAAAATATCATCTTATACTCCTATCTATCATATATTCATGATGCCCTACAAGCAATTATCAAGAATACCCGTTAATTGCTGACTAATAATTTAATTGCTTATTCTTCCGTGTATGATACACCTAATATAGCACAAAAACTCGACATATTACATCAAATCCCGATTACTAGTTTATAAAATAAATGCACTCACACCAGAAAGTGAGTGCATTTATTTTACTTAACCACCCAAATAGGCTTTGTTCACATCTTCACTGCTAGCCAATTCTTTCGCATCACCAGCATTTATTGCTCACCACCTGACATGGTACTATTTTATCTTTTTTGCTCAATAAAGAGGATAAGACAGCTGCCTTATCCTCTTTATCATAATCTTTCGGAATAAAATCAATATTTTTAAGGTTTTACAGTTTCTCTATAAGCTTGCTTACCATTTTTCATTTCAATAATAACTGCACTTTTGATTGCATCATGAGTATCATTTAAAGTCAATGAACCAGTTACACCCTGAAAGTCTTTTGTGCTCGCAAGTGCTTCACTGATTTTCGCAGGCTCAGCACTATTAGCCCGTTTAATGGCATCTACCAAAGCATATGCTGCATCATAACCAAGAACAGCAAAGGCATCTGGTACTTGTCCATATTCTTTTTGGTAAGCCTCTACAAAAGCTTTCGATTTAGGGCTATTATCTTCTACTGAATAGTGATTCGTAAAGAAGGTATTATTAAGAGCATACGCTCCACCAATTTCCGCCAATTTAGGAGAATCCCAACCATCACCACCGACAAAAGGAGCAGTAATACCAAGCTCACGAGCTTGTTTAATAATTTTGCCCACCTCACCATAATAACCAGGTACATAAACTACATCTGGATTGGAGGATTTAATTGAAGTAAGAATGGTTTTAAAGTCTTGATCATTTTGCAAATATGCTACTTCTGAAGTTACTTTTCCGCCACCCTTCGTAAATGCATCTGTGAAGAATTTTGCTAATCCTTTACTATAGTCACTCGAATTATCAATCATAATTACGGCATTTTTAGCTTTTAACGAATTTAAAACAAAGTTGGCTCCTACAGTTCCTTGGAAAGGATCAATAAAACAAACACGGAACGTATTCTTTTTTACTTTTCCAGTTTTTTCATCTAATGTTACTTTAGGATTCGTAGCTGCAGCGGTAATAAAAGGAATTTTGTTATCTTCCGCAACAGTAGAAGCTGCAATAGCGTTAGAGCTAGTAGTAAAACCAGTAACAGCAACAACTTTATCTTGAGAGATAACTTTTGTCATTGCATTAGAGGATTCTGATGGCTCACTTTTATTATCGGCAACTGCAATCTGAATTTGTTTACCTAGGACACCACCATTGGCATTAATCTCTTTAAATGCAAGTTTAGCACCATTGGAAGCTGCCGTACCAAAAGATGCTGTACTACCTGTCAACTCATAGACGACACCGATTTTAATGTCTTTACTTTCACTGCTGCCACACCCAGCGACTAGTCCTGCAAGTAGCGTAATCCCAGCAAATAGAGATAACCATTTCAAATTGATCTTTTTTAGCACTATAAATCCCCCTTATTTTCTTAGTGGAAACATCTAAGTGATTTCTATAAAAATGCAGAAAGGAGCTCATAAACGCATCCGCATTTATGAGCTCCATTGCTCACTTACATGTTTCCTCACCAATTTGCTAACAAAAACAAAAATGCTTACAAAAGAAATAAATCTATCTCTTTTGTAAGCATCGTTGCTTCCGTCCAATAATATGAGTTGAGTATAGCATAGTTTTTTTGCCTAAGCAATATTATTATCGACAATTAAGTATTGTTTTTGTTATACTTTCTTATTCTGCAAGTAAAGCAGCTTTCACAATTGCCTCCGGAATGGTTGTGCATCCGACGAATCGTTCTATTGGCTCTCCCTGCTTATAAAAACAAGCATAATATCTAGTTTCACCTTGCTCGACTACATTTTCCAAGTTATAAAGATAACTGGCTTCTTCCATTTTCTTTACTACTTGCTCTGCAGCTGCTATGTCGGTTGAAAAAGCGAGTACTGACTCAGCAAAATTTTCTCGTTCTTTTAAACCAATAAACTGACTTTCAGTAACAACAGTATACATGCCATTTGCATCTTCAATATCAGCTAATGTTCCTAACCATTTCACTGCAAGTTCTGCACTAAATTGTAATAAATGCTTCAACCAAATATAGCCCATGACTTCTAAAGCAACCTTAATATCTAAATCGCGTCCTGGTTTCATTGTTACTATTTTTTCTTTGTTCACAACTATTCCTCCTATCGTAACTGCAATGCAGCTTTTGCTAATTGATCTGCTTGTTCATTATATTGATCACCAGAGTGGGCTTTGACCTTTACAAAGCGAATGTCTAGTTGCTGCGCTATCTGCTGATAATATTTTTTATATTGTTGCGTTCCTGGCTGTTTCGCTTCCCAGGCATTGGTACACCATTTTTCAATTCCTTCATAATCATGGTAGATCACAATTGCCTTCGCCTGTTGGTCTAAGGCATACTTCATAGCAATCTGAGCGCCCATGATTTCGCCTGCTACATTACGCATACTTTTCAGATTGGGATCATCAGCCTTTTGACTAAATGTGATCTCTTTCCCTTGCCACAAAGCTACAACACCTGCGGAGTACTCTGTAGTGGCCACATTATAACTGCCATCCACATAGGCAATCATAGTATCTGTAGAAAGTTCAATTATCTCAAGCCCTAGTAGCGGCGTCGAACTGCTCCCACCTACCAAATAGTTCTTCGCATCTTCCTCCATTTTAAAGCTTTTATATTCAGCACCTGAATACCCTTTAATTTGCTCCTGGCAAGCTGGCCAGCTATAAAATAATCCTACTTGACGTCCTTTTCTAACAGCATATACTTTTTTTTCTGCCATATATTCTCCTTATGCATTTTTAATATATCTTCTATTTTATGCTTTCGGCTTTATAAAAAGCAAGAAAAATAGAACTAGTATCTGATTATTTTGCCAAAATAATCAGATACTAGTTCCCTCATCATCAATATCCTAACTGCGAAGCAATGTACATTCTTTACGAAGCCAAGTATTAGTCAACACGCGGATAACACATCGGAGAAACAAGTTGATCAAAGACATCTACATTGGGGACTCCCGGACTTAATCCATTGGTATTACCATTCGGGTGATAATTAATAGTCACACCAATAATTTTTGCCAGCCCTGTGGAAGTCGGAATACCCTTGAATGGGTTAAAATCTAGTGGTGCAACATAATAACTCAATATACCTTCCCCATTGACAACTAAGCGGTTTGGATCAAAACCATCTCCTGTGTAATCAGCCATTCGTGGTCCTGCTGGGAAAGGTCCTTTATCTGTCGCAAAGAATAATGTATAGACACCAAAAATCACTAGACCTTTAGCCGATATTTGGATATGTCCTTCATTTCCTTGACCACACATCTCACCTTCCGCTGTTGCCTGAGCCCAAAAAGGTGCTGAAATCATGGTTGGTCGATTCGCAGGCATCACTTCAAAATCCAAATTACAACAACCATCACAATGAACATGCTTTGGCTTTCTATCATCTTCCATATGATCCCCTCCTTAACTAAAATATAGTATGCTATATACTATGCGAAAGTGTATGAAAAAATAATGACTATACTAACATATTTTTGCTATAATAGAAGTAGAATAATCTACAAAAGATGATTCTACTATTACATAGGAGGACTATTATGAAAAACACGAATCCAGTATTCAATAATGATATTTTTACTAAACCACAAAGGCTTTCTGATAATGAGACAATGACAGTCAGTGGAACCGTCACAAAGAGTTTTTACTTGCTGTTTTTAGTCGCATTATCATCATTCTCGACTTGGCTTTACTTGATGATAACTCACAACTTCCAAACAGTAATGTTATTCGCTGGAGTGGGTACCGTGGGTTCTCTAATTTTCGGGTTTATCTCGATCTTCAGACCTCAATCTTGTCATATCACTGCCCCCTTATACTCCCTTTTTGAAGGTTTTGCCCTTGGTGCGATTACCACTTTATTATCGCGAAGCTATGGTGGTATTGCTTTTCAAGCTGTCTCATTGACGATGGGCGTAGCATTGGCAATGCTAGCTTCTTATAAGTTTGGTTTAATTCAAGCCACTGAAAAGTTCCGCTCGATTATCACGGTTGCTACCGGTGGTATTTTTGTAATCTATATGGTTAAATTACTATTAGGTATGTTTGGTATTCCCATTCCATTTCTCCAAGGCGGTCTATTTGGCATCATTTTCAGCCTAGTTGTAATCGGTGTTGCCGCTTTGAATCTGATCTTAGATTTCGATAATATCGAAAGAGGTGCCAATAGCGGTGCACCTGCTTATATGGAGTGGGTCGGTGCGTTTGGTCTTATGGTCACTTTGATATGGCTGTACTGGGAAATCTTACGTTTAATCAGTATCTTACGTGGTGACGATTAAATTTCTTAAAATTTTATTATGGTAAAAAAATAGACTGTTCGAGAGCTAAAAAAGCTTTTGAACAGTCTATTTCTATATCATTTTCATTTCCGTTGATAATACTCTTTTACTTTGCCAAAGGCATAAGCACTAGCCGCCACGGTAGTGGCAATATCTGCATCGGAATGGGCCGCAGACATAAATCCAGCTTCAAACTGAGAAGGAGCTAAATATATCCCTTGCTGCAACATGGCGTTAAAAAAGACATTAAAAGCGCCAATATCAGACGTTTTCGCACTCTCATAATCATATACTGATTGATCTGTAAAGAACATACCAAACATCGCGCCCAGCTGATGATATTGACACTGAAAATTAAATTTTTCGCCCTGCGTGCGAATTCCTGCACATAAGGCTCTCGTTTTTTGAGCTAGTTTTGGATATATATCCGCGTTTTCTGACAAGATCTTCAATGTAGTAATACCAGCAGTCATTGCCAACGGATTACCACTTAATGTCCCCGCCTGATAAACAGGTCCTGCTGGAGAAATCATTTCCATGATATCGCGTCGTCCGCCATACGCACCAACTGGTAAACCACCACCAATAATCTTGCCTAAACAAGTCAGGTCAGGTGTAATGCCATAAACAGACTGTGCTCCACCATAAGCAACGCGAAAGCCAGTCATCACTTCATCAAATATTAACAACGCACCATACTGCTGCGTGATTTCCCGTACCTTTGCCAAATATCCTTCTTGTGGCAATACCATGCCCATATTCCCTGCGATAGGTTCAATAATCACAGCAGCAATTTCTTCACCATATTGGCGGAACACTTCCGCTAGTTCAGTTGCATCATTATAAGCTACCGAAATGGTCCCACTTGCAATCGCATCTGGTACTCCAGGACTATCTGGTACTCCTAATGTAGCTAAGCCAGAACCAGCTTTAATCAGCAAACTATCATGATGACCATGATAACAGCCAACAAATTTAACAATTTTACTTCGCTTTGTATAAGCTCTCGCCAATCGCAATACACTCATCGTAGCTTCCGTACCTGAATTAACCATCCGCACTAGTTCCATAGATGGAACAGCTTGATTGACTAACTTAGATAGTTCTGTCTCTAACAGTGTCGGTGCTCCATAGCTAGTTCCGCGAGAAATAGCCTCCGTTAAAGCCTTCGTCACTGCAGGATGAGCATGCCCTAAAATCATTGGGCCCCATGAACCAATATAATCAATATATTGGTTTCCATCAATATCATACAAATAGCTTCCTGTTGCTCTTGCAATAAAAGGTGGTGTGCCGCCTACGCTGCGAAATGAACGAACGGGACTGTTGACGCCACCCGGAATATATTGTTTGGCTTCTGTAAAAGCCTCTGTTGATTTTTCTAGACTACGTACCATTCGTAATATCCTCCTCTACTTCTCTTGCAACCAACGTGCAACGTCCATTGCATGATAGGTAATAATAATATCCGCTCCCGCCCGTTTCATGCTAAGCAATGTTTCCATGACGGTACGCTTTTCTTCAATCCAACCATTTGCTGCAGCCGCTTTCACCATCGCATATTCTCCGCTTACATTATAAGCAGCTACAGGACAATCAAAATTATTTCTCACATCACGAATAATATCTAAATAAGCCAGTGCTGGTTTGACCATAATAATATCAGCACCTTCAGCAATATCGAGTTCCGCTTCTCGGATGGCCTCTCGCCGATTCGCAGGATCCATTTGATAACTCTGACGATCACCAAATTGAGGCGCTGATTGAGCTGCATCACGAAACGGTCCATAGTAGGCTGAAGCATATTTTACCGCATAGGACATAATCGATATATTACTATACCCATTTTCATCTAACGCACTACGAATCGCCTCTATACGCCCATCCATCATATCAGAAGGGGCGATCATATCGGCTCCAGCTTGCACCTGACTGACAGCTACTCTTGCCAGTAGCTCTAGCGTACTATCATTATCTACATCATGACCATTTAAAAGACCACAATGACCATGACTTGTATATTCGCATAAACAAACATCACCAATGATAACCATATCAGGCAATGCAGCCTTAATCATACTCATAGCCTTTTGAACCGGACTATTCATATCCCAAGCGCTTGATCCTTCTGCATCTTTGTATTCGGGAATGCCAAAGATAATCACTGCTGGTATACCCAGTTCATAAGCTTCGCGGGCTTCTTCCACTGCCATATCTGGTGACAAATGAAAAACTCCTGGCATGGAAGAAATCTCATTACGTACCTCGCTTCCAGGAACAATAAATAATGGATATACCAAACTGGCAACATCCAGCCTTGTTTCACGAACTAATTTCCGAATACCGGCAGAAGCTCTAAGCCTGCGTGGACGGTGAATCAAATTCGTCATTTTCCTTCCCCCTTATACATGCTTACAATCGATTTTACCATTCCTTTAATGGTATATTCTTCCGCAATCACATCAGGAGTAATACCATGTTCTAGGCATGTGCCTGCCGTAATCGGACCAATACAAGCCACTTTTGCTTTTTGTATTAGTTCTGCTCCCCCTGGCCCTAACAATGTTAGTAAATTCGTCACGGTTGATGAGCTAGTAAAAGTCACAAGCTCAATTTCACCATTCTGTAGTTTCTGGGCGATGGCCTGTCCATCGGTATCCGCTGTTATCGTACGGTATACAGGCACTACATCCACAATCGCTCCTAGTTTCCGCAATTTTTCGGGTAAAATATCTCTAGCTACAAGGGCTCTTGGAATGAGTACTGACATACCCGATTCAATCCGTCCCGTTAATGCCTCAACAATGCCTTCTGCTCTAAATTCTAATGGCACAATATCCGCTATAATCCCATATTCCTTCAGCTTACTTGCTGTTTGCGCACCAATCGCAGCAATTTTAGCATTGCCAAGCGACCTGGTATCACATTTCTTGGTATACAAACGTTTAAAGAAATGTTCTACTCCGTTTACGCTAGTAAAAATCAGCCAATTGTATTGTTGTAATTGACCGATCGCTGTATCTAGTTCTGTATAGCTTTCAGGTTCTACTAATTTAATGGCTGGCGCTTCTATACACTGGGCTCCTAAGGTCTCAAGCGCTGTAGTTAATGCACTTGCTTGTTCCCGCGCCCTAGTCACTAATGCTGTTTTGCCAAATAGTAATCGCTGATCAAACCATGCTAGTTGCTCACGCAGCGTCACAACTTCGCCAACGATAAAAATAGCTGGCGGTTTAATACCCGCTTTAGCCACATCAGCCGCTGCTTGCCCTACAGTTGTTACCAGCACACGTTGCTCCGGTTTCGTACCCCAACGAATCACCGCTGCTGGAGTGTTAGCGGACCGTCCATGTTCGATTAACTTCTCCGTAATATGAGGCAGTTTTTCTACTCCCATTAAAAATACTAGTGTATCAACAGCGGTAGCCAAATGGGACCACTTAATGGTTGAGTCACCCTTAGTCGGATCTTCATGGCCTGTCACTACAGCAAAAGAGGTGGCAATACCGCGATGAGTAACTGGAATTCCGGCATAAGCCGGTACTGAGATGGCGGAAGTAATACCAGGTACGATTTCAAAAGGTATCTCATTTTCCACTAATAGTAATGCCTCTTCACCACCACGTCCAAAAACAAACGGATCACCGCCTTTTAGCCGAACGACGATTTTCCCTTCCTTGGCTTTATCAACTAGCAATTGATTAATATCATCTTGCCGCATTGTGTGATCACTTGAAGCCTTGCCTACATAAATCAACTCCACATCAGGCCTTGCCGCTATTAACAGTCGATCATCTGCTAAACGATCATATACGATCGTATCTGCAATTTGTATATATTCAAGAGCCCTTACACTGATCAGTTTATAATCACCAGGCCCTGCACCTACTAGATATACCATACCTTGTTTCATTGTCTTTCTCCTCCTGATCGGTTTGCATTATTTCAATTCTTGCAAGATTTCTCTTCCGCCAGCATCGAGCATACTCTGCGCAAGCATACGTCCAAGCTGCATCGCCTCTGCCGGAACCCCACTGATACTCCGGCGAATTTCTTGTGTACCATCAATTGATAAAATAGCAGCTTCTAATCGTAACACTCCTTGATCAAGATAGCCATATACACCAATCGGAATCTGGCAACCGCCTTCTACTTCCGCGAGATAGGAACGTTCTGCTTCTACAGCGTAGCGTGAATCTTGATGATTGAGAAATTCGAGTATATTGCGTACTTCTTGGTCATCCGTGCGAGCTTCAATGGCCAGTGCTCCTTGCCCTACTGCCGGTAAGCAAATATTACTTGGTAATACCTGCGTAATTAAATCCTGCCAACCTAAACGTTTCAAACCAGCAACCGCTAATATGATTGCATCGAGACCCTCTGTCTCCAGTTTTTTCAGTCTGGTATCAAGATTGCCTCTCAGATCACAAATCATAAGGTCCGGTCTATATTTAAGTAGCTGAGCCTTACGCCTCAAACTAGATGTTCCGATTTTAGCCCCCTGGGGCAATTGATCAATATGACGATACTTAGGACTAATCAAAGCATCACCGGGATCGGTTCTCTCGGTAATCGCCGCTAGCATAAGTCCAGGTGGTAATTCTGTCGGCATATCTTTTAAACTATGCACTGCCAAATCAATCTCACCATCAAGCATTGCATTTTCCAGTTCTTTTGTAAATAATCCCTTGCCACCAATTTTAGCAAGTGGCACATCGAGTATTTTATCACCAATGGTTACAATGTGATTTAGGGTGACCTCTATCTCCGGATACTGCTTAGTAATACAATCAGCAATATAATTGGCCTGCCATAATGCTAATTTACTGCCCCGCGTACCGATAACAAGCTTTTTTCTTTTCACGATTTCTGCCCTCTCCTATTGCGTCAAGTTTAAATAAATCACGTATTGCATCAAGATAAAATTCTTCTTCTTGATTACATGCTGCTTGATTCATACATACCATCGGATCACGTAGCATTTTACGCATAATCATCTTTGACATATTTTCTATCGCTTTACGCTGATCCGCGTTCACATCTGATAATTTTGCCATTGCTCTTTTTAATTCTCGCTGGCGGATTTTCTCAGCTTTATCAGTCAGACGCGCCATGATTGGTCTAAGTGATAAATAGCGGAATTTCATCATAAGTTCTGATAATTCTTTATTAATAATTTCTTCGGCCATAGCCGCCTCTTGTTCTCGGAAACGAATATTCGATTCTACTACCGCTTCCAAATCATCAATATTATATAAACTAGCGCCGTTAATCGCAGCCACTTCTGGCTCTACATCTCTTGGTACAGCAATATCAATAATAATAATCGGTCTCCCTTGCCGTTTCGGCATAAGATGCGCGATATCCCAGGTTCGGATAATGTAATGTGGAGCACCAGTCGAGGTAATGATAATGTCAGCCTCTATTGCACTTTTCATAAAGTTTTCAAATGGTACCGCTATTCCTTTAAATTGAGATGCCAGTTCAACTGCCCGTTCATATCTACGATTGGAAACAAAGACAGTTTGTACCCCATTGTCAACTAAATGTTTTGCTGTTAATTCGCCCATTTTCCCTGCTCCAAGTAGCAAGACATTGGACGTCGACAAATCGCCAAATACCTTTTTCGCCAATTCAACTGCCGCATAACTGACCGATACTGTACTATGAGCGATTTTGGTTTCCGTACGCACTTTTTTACCAACGGCAATTGCCCTATGAAATAAGGTATTGAGTACCGTACTCGTAGTTCCCACATCACGGGCAATGGAATATGCTTTCTTGACTTGACTTAAAATCTGCCCTTCACCAATAATCAAAGAATCAAGACTGGATGTTACCCGAAATAAATGCTCAATACAAGATTCTTCATCATAGAAAAAGAAATCTTCAATATCAAGAGGTGTTTCTGACATTCGTTGCAAAAACTGTTGCATGACCTGTAGTCCATCTTCAGCATCATCGACTACGGCATACATTTCAGTACGATTACAAGTCGATACAATTACGCATTCACTAATTTCTTCATATTCATGAAGATGAGTTAGAGCCATTTTCACCTTGTCCTCAGAAAAAGAAAAACATTCCCGCACATCAACCGATGCAGTTTTATGATTTAGACCTAAAACAACCAATTGCATTATTAATCCTAGCCTCCGCCTCTTGTATCTTGCCTTCTTTTAGCAAGTTAATTACTTGATCATCTATCATCTGCCGCCAAAAGAGCTCACGTTCTTTTGATGACGATATCACTTCTTTTATTTTTAGCCGAGCCTTAGCTAGCAAATCAAGATACAAACCATACTCTGGTCCATACTGCTGCGCGAGCTGTGCGCCTATTTTTTTTGCGAGTGCTGGACTTTTGCCATTCGTCGATACGGTAAGTAGCAAGTCACCGCGAGCAATTTGGGAGGGTACAACAAAATTGCCATCCTCAGGAGCATCGATCACATTGACAAGAGCACCAGCCTGATTTGCCTCATCAGCAATCCATTGATTTACCTCTTTATTATTGGTAGCACAAATGACAATAAAAAATCCGCCTATATCACCGTGCTGGTAGCAGCGTGAAATATAGGTAATCCGCCTTTCCCGCGCCATATCTGCCAAAGATTCAGTAATCTCTGGACTTAATACCGCAACGCTAGCACCAGCCGCCAAAAGCGATTGTACCTTGCGCTCGGCTACACTACCGCCTCCAACAACAAGACAGGAACGATTGTTAATTTGCAAATTGACCGGATAGAATGACACATTTTTCACATCCTTTATATCTTAGCATATTTCGCACTAAAAATGTAATATTCCTCTTTGTTATCATCATTTTCTTGTACTAAAATAACCCTCCACTATTTTCCTTACTACCGGTGCCGCTGATACCGAACCTTCACCGCCATCTTCCACTAATACAGACACCACAATTTCTGGATTATCTGCAGGTACATAGCAAGCAAACCAGGAATGCACCGTACCTGTACCAGTTTCTGCTGACCCTGTTTTACCAGCTACTTTCGGACTGACTCCTTGGAAAACAGATGCCGCTGTCCCTTTATCAGTAACTGCCCGCAAACCGCTCTTAATAATCTCCCATGTTTCATCTTTCAGATAAACAGTATGAATTACTTCTGGATTATATTTTTCAAATATCGTCCCATCTGTCGTTAGCACCTTATCAACTAGCATGGGACGATACATCAATCCATTATTGGCCACTACCATCAATATCATCGCTTGTTGCAGTGGCGTAACTAAGTAGTATCCTTGCCCAATCGCAGCAATAATAGTTTCTCCCGGCTGCCACTGTTCACCATACGTATCAAGTTTCCAACTTTCCGTAGGTACAAAACCTTTTTCTTCGCCACCCAGCCTTATGCCTGTTTCTTGCCCTAAACCAAAAGTCAGCGCATAACTCGCCAAATTATCTGCACCCATACGATGACCCAGCTCATAAAAAACAGGATCACTTGACCAGCAAATCGCATCTACAATATTTAGCTTGCCTAGGCCCTTCGGTTCCCAACCATAAAATTTCCAACCATTCAGAATATATATCCCTTTATCATCAAAAATTTCAGAAGGTGTTACATATCCCATATCGAGTGCGGCTGCTGTTGTAATAATTTTAAATACCGATCCGGGTGGATAGGCATTTTGGATGGTTTTATTGGCGAGAGGACGGTTGGGATCACTTAATAGTTTATTCCAATTTAAACTACTAATTCCTCCGGCAAATACATTTGGATCAAATGCTGGTGTACTGGCCATAACCAGCACACCACCAGTATGAACATCCAAAACGACAGCGGCTCCCCCCTTCGCGGGTTCCCCCATTTTTCGACTCTCAATAATCTGAGCACTAAGAGCATCTTGTGCTATTTTTTGCAAATTTGCATCCAGAGTAAGAACCAGTCCTTTACCTGCCACAGCTTTTTTATCACCAAGAATCTGTATTTCTTCCCCGAGTGCATTGGTTTCTATCTGTAGCCCGCCATCAACACCTCGCAATACCTCTTCCCACTCACGCTCCAACCCATCTTTGCCAATAAAATCATTCGGATTATACCCTTGCTTTTTACGCTTTTCATACTCAGTTTCGTTAATACTACCAACAAAACCAAATACATGAGCTGCAAGTTCTTTATATACATACTGTCTAACTGGTATTGCTTCAATCATAACACCAGGCAAATACTCCTTATGCTCTTGAATCCTGGCTAACATCATTTGATCAACATCTCGTTTAATCCGGATTGGAGTATATAAAAAGTCTTGACTACCTGTAATCATCTTTTCAATTTCACTAGCTTGAAGTCCTGTAATCGCAGCTAAAATGGGAGTGGCATTCCGTGCATTACTATATTCTGATGGTATAATCGAAATGGCAAAGCTAGGACGATTACTAACCAATAGCGCTCCATTACGGTCATATATATTCCCACGTGGTGCTTGTGCAGTAATTTGTCTGATGCGATTTTCTTCTGCTATTTTTTTATACTGAGGTCCATTCACTATTTGCATCCAAGCTAAACGTACAATCAGAAAAACAATAATACCTACAATAATACTCGCTAGAATATTGATTCTACGTACTTCCTCTCTTGTCCACATCAGGCATTGCCCCTTTTTTGCAATCTACTACTTTATTGACTTAGTATTTCGCAAATGCGCAAAAAAAATAGCCCAAATGGGCTATTTACGAAATTAGAAAGTATATCACTTTCTTAATTCCAAGTAAGAACAACTAAGGCTTCTACCTGCGTCTGAGGACTTGGTCGAAACCAAGTTTTTTCTTAGAGAATGTCTATTTTCCTATATAATCTTTGCCAATAATCACAACGGCATCGATACTTTTCCCTTCATCATTTGTTATTTGCAGTGAATAGTTAAAAGGTAATCCATTTAATTTCCCCACCACCGTACTATCGGTAGTACTCGAAATCACAACGGTATTATTATAGGCACTGCTTACACTACTTACACTTGTTACTTCAAGTCCTTGCCCACGTAATACACTAGCCATTTTATCACCAGCATTGGATACTCCACTGGCATTCACGATTTCTACACGAACTTTACCATTTCTCGCAGTAGTTTTGCTAGAACCCGTTGCATTTGTAGTGGCTTTATCCGCCGTTTTGGCTTTTTCTACAGCAGGTGCGACTTTCGGCACTTGCGTTGGTTTTGGTTTTTCAATTATTTTCATTTCCTTAGGAATAGAAGTCTCATACTCCGTTACTTCACGCTGAGTCGTAGATAAATATTTATCCTCTATCACCACTCCTAGTGTCTGAGCTACATGTTGTCGTAGAGACATCAAATCAGGTAACCAATAACTTATCTCGTCAATATAGGCTGGTTTGCCTGGTACCATATCTGTTTTTAACCCATTTTTTGAGGCATCATTCAATATTTTAGCCACATTGAGCATTTGACTAGTCGACATATCACTTTTTACAACACTACTCACTTCTCGGATAATCGTAGGTATTTTCGTAATAACCGATGGGCTAGCCACTTCATTTAACAATGCTTTAAGGAATTTTTGCTGACGCTCTACTCGTCCGATATCACCTTCTTCATCGCGATATCGAACATATTGTATTGCAGTATGACCATCCATATGTTGTGATCCCGGCTGCAAATTAATAACAAGTCCACCATCATCATCATACGGATCGCTATAATACATACGTTTTTCCACATTAACGGTAACGCCACCTACCGCATCAATAATTTTTTGAAAGCCAGCAATATTAATCATAATATGGTGATCAATTTTAATTCCAAGCAATCCTTCGACTGCCTGTTGCGTCAATTTATATCCACCAAAAGCGAAGGCATGATTAATTTTCTCCCAGCCCTTGCCTGGAATTTTCACCCTTGTATCTCTAGGTATCGACAACATTGCTACCTCTTTGGTATTCGTATCAATTGTCATTACAAATAACGTATCGGAACGTCCTACATCATCACCACGTTCATCTACACCCATAACCATAATATTAATCTTATTTTGCGGTGTCTCTATATTTGCTACTTCTTTTGTTTTTTCAATCGTTTTCCCACTGAACCAATAATAGGAAGCACCCGCTACTGCTACTATTGCTAATAAAATACCAATGATCAGCATAACACGCGTTGTTATTCTATTTCTTTTTTTGATCACTTTTTCTTCTAGCTGTGCCATAAAGCGAATCCTCCTTTCATTACTTGACAACCATATAAACATTCCTTGGAGATTACCTCAATACTAAGGGGGAAAGCAACTTACTCTATACCGCTACAAAAAATTAATAAACAAGCCCCCAACATGGGAGGCCTGTTTTTAAGTATAACAAAACATTACACAGTTAGTCAATATCTATCCTTGTTATGGGAAAATGTACCATAACCGATGTTTTTATATAACTGTATACCCTTCTTCCTCTACTGCCTCTTTAATTTTTAGTACCGTAGTTTTGGTCACATCAAACTCTACAATCAGTAGTTTTGCTTCGAGATCTACGTCTGCTACTTGTATACCAGGTAATGCTCGTACGGCTTCCTCTACAGCTTTTTTACAATGTCCACAACTCATACCCTCAACCGTAATCTTATGTTTTTCAATGTTATTATCCATATTGTTCGCCCCCATTTCATGATAGTAGTAGTATTCGATCTAACAATAGTCAATACCTGCCGCTCATGATCGACAGGTATTGACTATTGATTTTAAATATTTTTATCTGTTGCTGCTGGTCTTACTGTTGCTTAGGAAATTTCTTATTAATTAACGGCCAGATTTCAGGCTGTTCTTGACCCAAACGCCACAAAGCAATTCCCGCCGGATTGTATTTTGCTACCACGTCAAGTTTAGCAGCTATACTTTTATCATTTTCAAACCAAACTTCATGATCACCATATTTAAAGTGAGGTGATTGAGTTGCATCATCATACATAATTTTAGCACCATGTTGCTCCGCACGAACAATCGCATCCACATAGGTTACGGTTTCACCATCTTTTCCCTTCACCCAATCATAACCATATGCACCTACACCAATAATGACCTTATGTGGTCCTCCACACTGTTCAATCGCATATTTGATATTTTTTTCATACCAAGCAATCGGAGCAATGGGACCAGGCTTAGGCGATGTAGACCAATGATAATCGTATGTCATGATCTGTAAAAAGTCAGCATTTTTAGCTAGTTCGGGATAATTATACGCTCCTGATACATCCTCCGCTACATCCACTTGAGGGAACACCGAGATAATTAATACTTTATTGATAGACTTCATCTTAGGATATAATTCGGCCATAAAAGCAGTTAAATTGTCCCGTTGAGCAGGTGGTAATAACTCAAAGTCAATATTTGCACCTTCATACTGTTTCTCTTGTACAAGCTTTACAATACTATCGATTACCTTGCTACGAATACCAGGATCACCAAGTACTGCATCAGTTGAACCCGTTTTATTTGTAATCAGTGGATACATTTTGAGTCCAAGACTTTTCGCACTGTCATATACCACTTGGCTATCCTTCGCTTCCAGTTTTCCCTCCTTATTCGCCTTATACCAAAAAGGTCCAACACCGCTCATATTTGCTGCAAAGGCTTTCATACTAGGAAAAGATCCTGTTTGATCCGGCGTACCTGGCCAAGGATTTTCATAATAACCAATCACCATGCGCGGTGGCATGACAATATTTCCTGGTGCACCAGGCGCGGGATTTTCTGGCGAATCTAGCATCCCAGGCAATGGCTTAGGCGCTGGTTTATTTGCACAGCCACTGAATAGACCTACTACTATTATCAGTAAAATGAGTAGTATGATAGGTATCGTTTTTTTTGAATAACCCACACTTGTCACCCTTTCCCTTATACTCTATTCAGCACAGTTCAAAAAGCAACTGTAAGCATCATCAGCTACTTTTTCTGCCGCTAGTCATAGTATTGGCAATGAATTTTTTATTATACAAGAAATAGCTTGCATTATACTGATGATTCTACTATACATTCTTTTGCCTACGAATTATCTAAATATATATATATGATTCGTACACTATATATGGAATATATGAACATATCACATCAATATTTAATGAATCATATAAATCATTGTGTAATTGTTCAGAATATTGCGTATGGCATAGGCGTTCAACGATAATAAGTGCCTATCGTTCTAGAATGTCGTTTTTGCCCTAAAACTCTGTTAAACGTTTTGATAATACAATGTTATAATGTGTTCATGTAACTTTGATTTTAGTGTTAAAGGGAGCGTGTTGACAATTGAGCCATGACAAAGAAATAAAATCCATGCCTCCACTGAATGGTCATGCTGTACGAATACTGGAAGATGCCCTTAGTAAATCTCCTACTAAATTTATTCGTATACAAATCAATGATACTATTTATCAGCTTTCTCGAGCAGGACATTGGTTTCAATTTTCTTTGCTCACCAAAAAGAATACTATCAAACGTTCTGCCATTTTTCAAACTATTACTGAAATTTACAATCAATCTATTCATGGACAAGCTTGGCGGATTGCTGAAATCACTTAGAATAACAAAAGCCCTCATAATGAGGGCTTTTTTTTATCATATTTCTTACTTTCTTTGCAAACTTCTAAGAAAGCATATAAAACCTGAGCCGTTAATCCCCAGATAACATGATCTTTATATTTATAAAATAATATCTGATATTTTTTGCGGCTTTTCCATTGCTTTGAATAGCTTGGTAATAAATCAAAAGGGAAATCGCCTAATGGTCTAGTACCTCGTTCCATTTCACCTACAATAGGCTCGGCTGTTAATAAAAATTCTAATGGCACTGTAAATACATCCGCTACCTCATCCCGCATAGGCTCAATAGAACTAATATCACTAAGATATCCGATAAAAGGGTACAATCTTACCCCAATCGGACTGAGAACTTCATGTAATGATCCCAAAATTTGTATTGTTTCTTGTGGTAAGCCGAGTTCTTCATCCGTTTCTCTTAATGCAGCAGCTAGAGGAGTAGGATCTGTCACCTCAATACGACCACCTGGAAAACAGATTTCGCCTGGTTGCCATGCTAAATCTGTAGAACGAACTTCAAATAATAATGATAATTGTCCATTCTCTATAATAAGCGGTACTAATATCGCTGCATTTAAATAATCACTATAATTTCCTGTCTTATTTAAATTATCTTTTAATGCTCTTATTAAATTTTTACATAAAATTGCCACTGTTTTCAGCCTCCTACTCTAAGTCTTCTACTAGAGATCCCTCTTTACTTTCAATCTATATGACATTTATTATTTCTGTAAATCCGAAGATAATTCAATTTTTCCTTCTAACCCAGCAGTAACAATTGTTTTCCCATCTATTGTAACAATAATTGCTTCGTTACCAGGAAACTGTTTTAATAATTCTAGACCTTTCTCAACGCCCAGTACAAAAATAGGCTTACTCAAAATATCTCCATATGTTGAGCTATTGCTAACGATCGTCACACTAGCGACTTCTCTTGGTTGCCCCCCGGTCCGCGGATTAAGAAGATGGGAATACCTGATACCATCTTTCATAATAAAACGTTGATAATCACCGGAAGTCTCCATTGTATCCCATTGCGTCAATGCTAGTTTCGCACTAATCCCGTCAGACTGTCTCGGATCTTGGACACCAATTCGCCAAGGCTTCCCATCCGGTCTAGTACCAATGACGCGTACATCTCCGCCAGCATTAATTAAAGCAGATGTAACGCCTTTAGACTTCAGTATTTCAATCGCCTTATCAGTGGCATATCCCTTTGCAATGCCTCCTAAGTCAAGCATCATACCCACCTTCGGTAAATATATCGTATGATTGGCCATATCTACCTCAACCAGGTGATAATTTACCAAAGGTAGTATCTTCTCAATCTCACTCTGACTTGGTATATATTCACCTTTATGACCAATTCCCCATAATTGAGTGAGTGGACCAATGGTTATATCAAAAGAATCTCCCAATTTATCCGATACTTGCTGTGAGAAGCTAATAATATGAAGCAAATCAGGATCAACCATCACCTTTTCTTTACCAGCCATTTGATTAATTTTAGAAAGCTGACTATTCTCATCAAAGTTATTAGTCAAAGTATGTAAATGTTGAAACTCAACAAATGCTGCTTTCACTGCCTCTTCTGCCTCTGGACCATATGCTGTTATTTCAATAATTGTGTCCATTAAAAACTGTGTTTCTTTATAAGGCTTCGGTGCCGATAAAGGATTATTCCAGCAACCTGAAATAACCAATGTTGTACATAATAAAAAAACGATACCTACAACCGAGAAAAACTTCTTCATAATAACTCCTTTCTAAATAAAACTTCCTGTATCATGTGTTTTTATATTCAATTATACCATCTCAAATCCCTTCGTCATGTTGATGATTCCAATACTTCATCCCTATTTAATATGGAAACAATAAAAAAGCACTTACAATCGTAAGTGCTTTTTGCTTAACCAGCAACTATCTATCCTCCCAGGCCGTTTCCAACCAAGTACTTTCGACGTATATGGGCTTAACTACTGTGTTCGGTATGGGAACAGGTGGAACCCCATAGCTATCGCCAC
>Ga0074193_1000138_pt1 | contig 135891 bp, 85 predicted proteins | sample EPASupsiteHSE605_FD_64523 | JGI IMG/M metagenome (GOLD analysis project Ga0074193, IMG submission 64523) | Bioremediated contaminated groundwater from EPA Superfund site, New Mexico - Sample HSE6-05 | ecosystem: Environmental > Aquatic > Deep subsurface > Groundwater > Contaminated ... | reverse complement strand
ATAACTCCAGAGGGAAGTCCATTTATCACTCCAGATGAAAGCCCCATTATAACTCCAGAGGGAAGTCCATTTATCACTCCAGAAGGAAGTCCATTTATCACTCCAGAAGGAAGTCCATTTATCACTCCAGATGAAAGCCCCATTATCGCTCCAGAAGGAAGCCCCATTATAACTCATGATGAAAGCCCCATTATAACTCCAGAGGGAAGTCCATTTATCACTCCGGATGAAAGCCCCATTATAACTATAGAAGAAAGTCCATTTATTACTCCAGAGCTGAGCCCTTTTATCACACCAGTAGAAAGTCATTTTATCAGTCCTGAACAAAGCCCACTATCATCCAGCTATGAATTTGAATCAAGTCAAGGTCCAAGTTTTGACATTAGTACTAGTCCTGATTTTACTTCAGAAAACATAAGTTTTACACCCAGTGAATCAGACTCTATTAATATGACAAGTAGTCAGCAACCCACTCAAGGTATTGTCACAAATCAAGTTGCCATTGGCATTGTTGCAACTGGTGTTGGGGCACCTGTTATAATATACTATGGAATAACCATTTTTAGATCAAAAATCAGTGCAGCCATTGAGGCATCAGAATCAAGTAGTTCATCACTTTCAAAAAAGCTGCGTTGATGTTTGACCCAAAATTATTAACTACATCACATTTATATTATTAATCTTGTAGTATTTATGTCATCAATCAGATGCCAGAAGGTGATAAAAACTCCAACATTCAATAAATGAATAAATCAAAATCATTTTGTAATGCTAATTGAGGTTCTTCTTAAATCATGACGAATTCTAAAAGTATCTTTTTCGATTTGAACTAGAGGAGCTCTAACATAAGTCCTCACGCCTTTTGATTTCCACTTATTATTCATAATAGCATCAACAAGAAGTTCTTTCACATAAGGATTTTTGGATAACTTATCATGTCGAAATGAATCTGAGGATTGATTAATTTCAATGCAGTAAATCGGATGATAATCATCTGCATTCCAGTTGTTACAAGCCCATTTCGGCCCTATTGTCTCAACTTGGCCATCACCAGGTGAGTACTGAATAGAAGGTATATCAGATAAACTGGATTCAAAAATCATTGATGATGGTGTGCTGATTCCACTATTATAAATAATCATTGTTGGTACACCTGGTTTTTTGGGTGGATTTCGACTTATGGTTTTAGCAAAATCCAAAAATTTGATATTATCGCCATTAATCCTATTGTGACTAATTAGAAATTCGGAAACATTACTGGCATTAAACGAATCTCCAGAAGGTGTTACAACAAGAGGGCGATCCCCGAATATTTCATGATTTGGAAAGTGTTGATAAATTACGGGAAAGCTCTCAACAAGATCACCTGCTAAATCAACAGATGCATATGGTATAGCACTTGTTTTCCGCTCCCAAAGTGTAGTGACAGATCCTATTGAGCCTCCAAATGAAGGCGCCAGAAATATAGCCGAATCTATGTATTTATCCTTCCAATCTTGGTCAACTTTCTCGGTAAGGAAGTGCTGAAGCAGAAAACCTCCACATGAATATCCAACCATTGCAACTTTTGTGTTACCATTTAGCTTATATGCCTTCATTACCAATGATTTTAACTTTTCAAAATAGTCTCCAAGTCCCATAATTGCCATTCGCCAATCATATGGAGCGCCAAAAAGGGATTTTTTAACAACATATTTCTTACTAATTAGCAAATTAATCAACCCATTAAAAATTTCATATAAATGAACCCCAATGATTCCCAAATCAGCAAAAAGGATTGATGATGTACCTTCGAAATCTCTTGCATAAATGCTAACATTCGGAGCCGATGCAGCAGTCTGTGTATTCTCATCCCAATGAACTTTCATCAATTTAATTAGACAATTTAATTTGGGTTTAATCATATAAAGCATATTAATCCAAAGTCCTAAATCATGAGCAGATTTTGGGCAATCATCATCCTTGAACTCATTCTCAGAATAAGATGCATACAAATTCGATCCATAAAGTGGAGGAAGAAGAATAACTGGTCTGACACATAAGAGAATCGGAATCATCAAATTTAAACTTTTTTCTCCTTCTTCTTTGAACATATTTAGTATTATATAGATAAATGAGGGACTCGGAGAATCTCCAAATTTTGTTCAAAAGGGAGTTTTTTTTGTTCGATCATACTTTAAACTCATCAGAGATAAACACCATCAAATTAGGGATACCAAAAGAAAAAACTGCGGAGAAAATAGAAAAACAGGTCGAAATTATTAAAACAGAACCGAAAATCGAGAAAAAAATTGATGGAGATCCAAAGAAAGAACCATCTATTAAGAATTATTTTTCTATTGAAGATTTCTGGCTTGTCCCGGTGGCAAATAGCACTTCAATTCGTTTGAAGTTGATTATCAGGAAAGATGAGAACACAGCTGGCGTTTTCCATCTAGTAGATAATGGAAAATCCATTATTTCCGCTCAATTCATTGGAAAACAAGGCGAACTTTATTCTGTTTTAATGGGGAAGATCAAAGTTGGTCTAATCCGATTCGACGCAAACAGGAATGCTTTTTTTTGTGGTATCACATCAATAACACCATCAATAGAAATATGCTCTTCAATAAATTGTCCACCAAATTATCCTGATATGAAATCAAAATGCTTCGATTTCTTGATCCCTTCCTTGCGTAATGTCGATGGGAAGAAATTTCCGTATCCAATTCCTTTTGGAGACTTTCCAAATTTGTACACACATGTTAAACAAGGAAAAAGAGAAGCAGTCAGATTAAAATCGGTAATACCCCCCATAAAGAACTCCCAGCCAGATTTCACCTTTGAGGGTAAGCTTGTTACAAGCCATATTACAAACTTGATTGTAATTTATGAACCTAAACCAGATAAAAACGTTTTGGCAATGACCTATAATGATCAAGATAACTATGATGTGAGTTTTACCTTTCCTTTGTGCCCCTTACAAGCTTTTCTTGCATGTGTGTGCCATCTTCATGATAAGAAAGCAGAATAATCGATATTTAGTTAAAAAGACTTGTTTGATTTATCTTTATTCTATTTTTTAGATTTTTGGAATATCTGTAAATTAAGAGCACGTGCCTCTTTATGCTTTCCTGCATCATTTAACTTATGTTTGAGTTTGATAAGTTTCTCCTTTTCAATTTGTTGGGCTGTCTTGATTTCTGATTTAGCCTTCTTGCCACCTTTGACGAAAGCGCGGTTCTTTCCTTTTACAATTTTTTCTTCTTCTCCAGCTTTTTGAATTCTTCTATGACTATTACTAACCCATTCTTGGTATTTTTCTCCTTTTGGATTTTTACCAGTTAATTGAGCAGTAGCGGATGCAATAAATGACTGCTGGTTTGTTTCCATTGCTTTAATAAGCTTGTCATTTGCACCAATCTTTTTCTTATACATCGAAACTTGTCTTTTAATTCTAAGACCAGTTTGATCATCTGGTGTAATATCAAGAACAGAACCAATTAATGAAGGGGCTCCTCCACTCCGAATGCTACTGGCATCTTCACTATCTGGTCTATACTCCAAAAAGAATTTGGATTTTGATGGTGCTTCAATTTTCTTCTTTGGTGCCGCAATTCTTTCTTTTCTCTTTGGCTTTTCACTTGGTTCATATTCTGCAGTGATGGCTTCTGAATTCTCGATTTCATATTCTTGAGGAATATCTTTGATATAAGACTCATTTTTCAAATGACCAACTGTTGATTGTCTTAATTCCCTGATCGCTTTTTTCTGAGATACTTTTGCTGCCACTTGTTCAAAAATGGTCCTTTTTGGCCTCCATGAATTTAAAACTTCTTGTGTTGCATCATTTCCAGCCTCAATATTAATATCTTTTGCTTCAGTTAACCATTGAGGCTTTGCTGCTTTTCTACTTTTAATGTACATTTTCTCACCGTCTTCCATCCCTTTCTTGAGTACAACAATATCATGATTCCTTTTAAGTACATCATCAATTTGAGATGAATAAGAATCAACCTCTGAAGAATAAACTCTTCTAAGATCCCATTTGCATCCAGGTTCTTCAAGAGAATCTCGAGCACCACAATAATAAGGCAACTCATCTTGGGTAATTAAACTAATTACATTACCTTTCCTGCCTGCTCTTCCTGCTCTCCCGGATCTATGTAAAAAAACTTTAGGGGTATCAGGAAAATCATAATTAACAACCAAATCTAATCCTTCAATATCAAGTCCTCTTGCAACAACATCGGTAACAAATAATACTTTAAGTGCACCTCTAGCAAAAGCAGCAAGTGAACTATTCCTTTCGTCTTGATCCATTACACCATAAACACAAGCTGAACTGATTGACATTTCTTTCAATATTGCAGATAAATACTCTGCATGATGTTTTGTTGCTACAAATGCCAAAACGCTCTTGAAACCTTTAATCATTTTGATTAAAAGACCAGGCTTAAAGAGAGGGTTAACATACAAAAACTCAAGTTCCAGAGTTGATGGAAGTTGAGTCAAATCGATTCTCTTTACAATAGCTTTTGAAAGATTAATTCTAGTGAACTCTGCGAGAAGAGTAGGAACAGTGGCTGAAAACAATAATGTCTGATGCTTTTCTGGTAATAATTTGAGAATTCCAGTTACCTGAGGCTCAAAACCAGATTCAAATAATAGATCGGCTTCATCAAGAACAAAATACTGAACTCTTTCTAATGAATATTGGGTTTCTGCAACAATATGTAGAATTCTTCCAGGAGTACCAATTATGACATCGGGATTCAATGTCAAAGAATCAAATTGGGGAGGAAGAGGCTCTCCTCCAATTAAAGAAGCGATTTTAAGATTGGTGTTTTCAGAATACTTCTTGAAAAATCTCGCAGTCTGTAGGGCCAATTCTCTATTTGGTGATACTATAAGTGCCCTGCAGCCAGTTATAGTAGAATGCTGGCCCAATAATTGAACGATAGGCAAAAGAAAAGCAGCTGTTTTCCCACTACCTGTTTTAGACATTGCAACTACATCATGGTGAGCCAGCACTAATGGAATAACTTCTGATTGTATTTTTGTCGGAGTTTTATATAACTTTTTAACAACTTGGAGAGTTGTTCCCTCAAGAAAATCCTCAAAACGACTCATTCTGTTTAATACCCAAGGTCCTGTTTTACCCTTAAGATAAGGGTATTTTTTTGAGGATATAACCTGTGGTTAATATCCACAAAACATGAACTTGATTGGTAATTTTTTAGATATTTCTTCAATATTGATACTTGTATTATTGGGAATTTTTGTTGTTATTGAATATTTTTTCCCAGATGAAACATTATATGACCGATTGATGCTCCCATTTGATAGTCCTTATAGAATTCAGTATAATTATTTTTCAAAAACTAATAATAATATTCTTGATGTGTATCCTAACCTCATTGATGATGCATTTTATGATATATCTTATATTATAGTTTTTGATCCAAAATTGGTTGATTATAAGGATTCTTTAAAAAGAATTATTCACCAAATAGGATACAAAAACAAAGGAAAATCTTGGGAATTGATTATTGTTGACAATGTTAACCTCGATATCTCCGATTTTCTATTAACTAATTCTATTAAAGTCATACAAATGGTAGAGCAATCCACATGCTACCAAAATCTATTTTTGGGCTCCATGTTTTCCCAAGGATCATTAATAGAATCTTTTTATATTAAGAATGATGAATCTATTAATTTTCTCTTTCAGGAATTTAGTATTAGCTTTGAGAATGAGAATCTATTGTTTCTTAGGTTATCCAGGACAGAAGCATTATCTGTTTTCCCCAATTTACACATAATTAATGAATATTTTTATATTGAAGTAGAGAAAATAGCTAAAATAATGGGGTTTTCTTTTCTATTTAAGAAGAAAAAACAAATAATTGATATGATGTATTCTGCAATATTTAATACCCAATTTGTTTTTCGGCCAAAAACAATGGATAAAAAACAGTTTTATTCATTTGTATGAGATTTCAAATAGAGATAATACAAATCATCTGTGTCTGAAATGTTATCAAATTTGACATTATCAATATGAATACAAGAAATGGTTATATTCTTTGAAACAATAAATCTATCATTCATTGAGAATTGGATATAATCTGGGATTTTATGAGTAATTGGATGAACGAGATTGAATGTCAAGGATGGTTTAATTCTTTTAATAAGGTTAATAGGAATATCAGAACTTGTGTCTTCGTCTCCCAATGTCAGGGGTCTTATTGAAACAACCTCGGGGTTTTGAATCTCTAATAAACAACCATGACATGTTTTATGATCGATTTTCATAACTTCCAAAAACAATTCGATTGCTTTTTGAATATGTTCGTGATTTCCAACATCAACAATCAACATATAACAATGAGTCATCGAGATATCAAAAACAATAGAATAATTTCCCCCAGATAAGTATGGCATGATAAATTTTATAAACTCTTCATGATTCGAATCTTCTGATACCAATGATACATATATCAAAATCCCACTAATAAAAGACTTTCGCTCATAATAATGTTCGGAAATAGAATTTGTCATAAGATTTAAAGGAAGTAAACGTTTTCGAAGTTGCTGGTACACATTCTGAGTACTAGATAAATTTGATTCCAAAAGCCGCCTTTCGGTGTCAGGAAACATTTCTAAGATAAAATATATTTGGTCATAATAGTATTGGCTTTTTGCATTTATATTCATTAGTAAAACTTCTCCGTTGGAATTCAAACAATGTATTGACCTGGAAAACTGGCTCGAAATACTTCGATTCTTAATCATGGTCATCATTTCATAAAATCTAATCTCATTGTCTTCTCTATTTGTTCCTTTATGAGGAATCAATATGCTAATATGTTGACCAACCAAATTTTCAATTTCATAATCAAATATTGTATTGATATTTTTTGTACCAATTAAAATAATGAAGTTACTATTCAGAAGAATTACTGTATGGTCTAATTCATTGATCAAAGAAAAGAAGTTAGGTTTGGATAAAGCTACAGAATAAGATTCATTTTGTTCAAGTAAATATGAACTAAGTTTCGGATTTAGAGTAATTTGATCAATATCAATTGAACATAATACACGAGAAAACTGAACATAATAACTATAAATTTTATCTACATATACCCTTACAAAGTACGAAATTGAGATGGCAATGAATAATGAAGCCAAGAAAAACTGTAAATTCGAATAGAAACGGCCTAAGGCAGAAGATGTTAAAATTTCAGACACAATTGATTGAGAAACAGAATCCATCTCATCTACGATATGAGATAGAAATATATGTTCAATATGAATATAAAATGGATGTGATAAACAATAAGATTGATTTGTTAGCATTTCTTTCAGATATAATGACATCAAAAGTACTCGATGTTGGATTGGCCAACATTTATAGTAATCGTGAATATGATTAGACTCAGTTTTATTACACAACATTTTTAGAGGCTCTGGAATTTCGGTATATTCATAAGGATTTACAGATAATGGGGAGATCGAGTGTGACATTTTCCATTGACTAATAATTAACTGGTCTGTTTTAGAGTCTAATAGTGAATAATTCGAAAACATACTGGAAAATTGCCATATGTAGAAAGCATTGACTAATGCATTAATAGAATTCATTGAGTTATTCCCTGATTCTAGATATGCAGTTGATAATAATAAAGCATTCTGGAATGCTTGTTTTTGTTCATATTGAAGATATGTACTTATTCCCATAAAAACTATTAAAATTGTAATTGATATATATACAATATTTGGTAATGAAAAGTCAATAATAAACTCAGGAATATTGTTGCTATGAAGTACTTTTTGGTCATTTTGGTTTTCCAGAGGGTGTTCGTCTAAAGAAAAATACTTAGAAATAATCTGGGTGAATTCTTTAACACCAAATAGACGTATTAATGGTATGGTAAAAAAGGAGAGAATCCAAAATATTAAGTATAATAAATAAGTATTTGATCTAAAAGAAGGAAAGAGTTCTACTGTTTCGTTATCGATGAATCCAGAAAGTAACCTATAACCATCAATAATGCGATCATTCATTAATATTAGGTTGGTAGAAAACTGATACATCTGATTTTTAAAATACATTGTAGAATCTTTCGTTAATGAATAATTTGAGCTCAACAAAAATTGAATCAATTCTTTGGTATAATAATAAAGCCCTGTTGTTACATCAGAATCATAAGATGTTGAATCATAAACAGATTGGCTATTAATAATGGTTATTGATGGGTATAATAACTGATATAATGATTGCTCCAAACTACTGTATGATGATATAAACAAATACTTCGAAGATATTGTAGCCAAAATGTCTTGAACATTTTCACATGATTGAAACACATTTTTGACAAGTAAAGAAATTGTTTTACAATTTTTAGAATCGTAATCAGTACCAATCATATTAATTACATCATAGCAGGTTAAATTCAAAAAATCGGTTTGGTTAATGTAATTAATAAGCGATAATGATATATTATTCCACGAATGAAAAAGCAATTCATAGTTAAATATTAGTTGGGAAAACTCATAAATACTATCAAGTTTAGAACTAACGTGCTGTGAACTTGAAGTACTCAGTAAAAAAACAGATATCCACAAAGTAATTGATACAAAAACAATAATTCTTAAATAAATATGAACAGGTTTTTGAGATTGTTGGGAAATAGCATCCTCCATCTGACTTTTTGTTTCATAAAAATAAGTTTTCTCGTTTTCATATAAGGTTGGTTGAATATTAAGGAACTGATAATACATATCAACAATAGACCTGGTTTTTGGTAGATCTTTTACAATACCTTGTATTGAAATTAAATATTTTGAATTATTGTGAGTTTTCAAATCAATAATAAATGATTGAAACTCGGGGCTGGAATAATAAAATGTCGAGAGAATATTGATAATTCTTTTTATACTGGTGGCTTCAACTTCAAGTTGGTTGATACATCTCAAAGCATCAAATAACTTTCCTTTAACAGAATACTCCCAATATGACATCATACTATTATGGTAATTCTTAAGGAGTCCTTCAAAAAGAGATTGATACTTTTCTTCAGAAAACAGTTTTTTTGTAAGGCATTCTTGTCTGGTTATTTGATATAGGAAAAAAGACTCATTGAATGAAGCTGATGTAACCATTGAAAGAGAATAAATATTTTTTTCTATATTTTCAAAATCAATACTATTACCTTCGATAAGTTGTAAATAAATTGCTATAAGAATTTTTTTATAATCTCCAATACTATTAAAAGCTATGTTAGATAATTGATCAACGCCACTCTTAATTATATTCTTCATAATCAGGACTTGAACTATGGTAAAAAATGAAGTATCAAACTCGGTTGGTGATAATGTTGAAGAAATGAGTTTCTGGAACAAATAGTTCTTTTTTATATAAAACACAAAGTCAAAGAAGAAAAAAAAAACTACGAGAATAATTACTGATGAAACCAATAAAAAATCATGACTTATTGGCGAAATTATTTTGGAAATCAAAATAAGAACTTGTATTGTGATCTGAGTTGCATATATTGCGAGAGATAGTATTGAATCAGAATCATATAGATAAGGAAAAGATAAAACACTTCGAATTTGAAAATAGTCATTCAAAGATATCAAAATATTGAAAAACACTACTGATACACTATCTTCAAGAACAATCCCAGAAATAAAAAGGATATTGAGTTTTAGCTGAAAAAAATAAAAATTAGAATCAGGAATAAGCCTTGATGGTATGTGATCACTACTGCAAAAAGGAGACGACGATATTAATGGTTCTATGGATTGAAAAAACACAGTATTGATCACAATAGATAATAATGACACAATGGCAATAAAGGATACTTGAATGTTTTGATTTGGATTATTTCCAAACATTTTTATTGAGAAACCAAGGTGAATACTGAAAGGATATAGATAAAATGATGGAACATAGAGAAACAGAAGGCCTCTCATTCTAAGAATCCATTTCGGAACCTCAAATCCTTTTAAAATAAAATAATTCAAAAAATATGTACATAGATAAAACAAGATCATCATAAAAAAAAGACTAATGACAATAGTTTGACTAGATTTTAATTGAAAACTCCCAGAAAAAGATAAACAAGTGCGATAAAGATAAGATAACAATGAATTTGTTTCGCTCTCAAGATGAATAAGTGGAAAAAAAGATACAATCAGCATCTGCAAATATGAAAAATATACAATACCGCGTGTTAAAACCCACATTGAATTAGGCTCCTCCAAAATAGTGGAAAAAGTATAGAACTTTTTGTCGAATTTCAGAGGATTCACTCCAACAAGACCTGGATTTCGAAACACCGTCTCCATTAATAAAATCTAAACGATTAGTAGACTTGTTTTACTGGAAAGAACTGGACATCTGGGACTGGATTTTCTTGATATCTCCAGCAAACTCGTAGAATTCCTTCATTCCCATTTCAAGTGACACAGTTTCTGCATTTTCAAACTGCAAGCGCATTTGAATGAATGGCACACTGGTGTTGGAATCTGAAGTAGCAGTGAGACCAAATCTCCATTCTAAATCAGTAAGCTTATCACCTGTTGATTTTTCTGTCATTTCTCTTACAATAGAACCGAGTCTACCGGATATAACTGCTCCAATTGGTTCAGCAAGTTCTTCTGAGAAGCCCAAACCTAACAAAGCAGGGACACAATCTGAAGAAGCAGATTTTGACTGCAAAAGCCTCATTGTAAATGAAAGAAGAGAATCAGCAAGCGCTTGCTTTGTCGAAGTATCAGAAAAACTGAGAGTTTCTAACTGTGTGGCTATATTTGTATTATACTGAATAGAATCTAAAACTATCGAGCATATCTGAGATGCTTCGTCCGAGGATATCGAACTAAACAACACAACATTCTCTTTGATCTTTTGCTGTGAGATCATCTGCAACTGGGGCAAAAAAAAGGGGAAAACTAACAATGAGTTTTGGTGAGAAAGTTGTTCTCAGCGAGAACACGATATCCACCAAGCAATTTCCTTCATTTAATGAGCTTAAATTGCTTCGATACTTTGATCAAAACCCACGTGGTCCAGAATGGAAAAAGCATGAGAGGCATTTTTTTGTAATTACTGATTCTTCAAGGCCTGTATATATCCGATATGGTGAAGAGATCAATGTTACTCCAATATTATGCACGGTTGTGGCGTTCACAGGGCAATTGGTGAGGGATGGGGATCAGAAGCTTCAGAATTTTCGAGCTGGAGACAAATTCTTTGTTTTCTACCTGCCATCCCCATTTATTTTTGTGTGTGTTTCATCAGTTCCTCTTCCAATTTCTTTGTTGGAGAAAGAATTGAAGTATCTTGAGTTAGTAATTTTTTCTCTTTTAACTCCAATGATTGCAGTTCAGCTTCAAAGGAGGCCAAACTTTGATATTAGGAGACAAACATCGAGTGCAGAAAGGTTATTTACATCAATGTTGCATATGATGGACACCTCACATACATTTTTGTTTCATGATTGTGTGCCAATGTGTGGCATATCACGAAGTAGGAATGATTTTAAGTCGATTGTTTATGAACACGAGAGTCCATCTGTGTTTGGGGTTGTGATTTTTTACCTTGGTGAAGTGTTTCTTATAATGGAAACTAAGAAATATCATTTAGATACAGAAGATATTATAATTCTTTCCAATAATACATATCCTCAAAATGACTCATTATCTAATAGTTGGGCTCCAATTTTTTTGCCATGTTTCCAAGAGATGATTCATATTCTTACTGTTGATGTGGATAAATTTGGACTTAAAATGATCCTTATTAGTAATCAAATTGATGCATGCCCAGAATGCACGAGAGTATCTGAGGCAATTATTAATGATATGAAAACCAAGAAAAACAAAGATCTTGATATATGCGGGATACCTCAATTCCGAGAGAATCCTGTTATCCATTGGATAGCATGTAATAAGCAGTTATCACAAGTACACTCCCCTTATATAGATAGAACTAAATATGCTGGAATGGCTGATCTTATATACAGACAATATGCATGGATTATTGATTACATAAATGATGTGGGAACTAAAGGGATGTTCTATTTTGCTTTTGATAACATCACAATAATAGGAAAATCAACAAATAATGAGATGATGATGGTTGCTATGGATGTTGGCGTACCGAAAGAGAGGGCGGTTGTTACATTTTCTCATTTTGAATCCTATTTGAACGAGAACAAAGATGTGTTCTTTGATTTTGATTCAAGGAAATGGGAGTAAAAGTGACATAATGGAACAAAGAGAATCGATAACAATTGATGAATGTTTATCTATAATGACTGAAAATAAAAAGAAATATCAAAATATTGTTGAAGATGCCCCTGCTCCAAAAAGCTATATTAAAGAGATGGAGATTATTTATCAATCACTTTCAAAACAAAAAAAGCCAGATTCTTTCAATCCATCACCTGAATGGTGTTCAAAAATGCTTACTTGGTTTTCTCATTTGCGATCTCATTTGAAAGATATAGCAAATTCACAACAAAGTATAGATTTTCAGACGGCTAAGAGAAAAATTGAAAGCAACGAATGTCCTAATCTTTCTGATTTACTGCTAAATGATGCTCCAGCCTCTATTCTTTCTTTTTTGAATTCTCAAAAAAAAGTTTTTTCTGTGTCTGATTTGACCTGGGTGTTCTATTCATTGTCTCGAATTGATTCACTGTTAACACCAGATGTTTGTGTTATTCTTCAAGATACACTTGTTAATTTATATACCCAGCTAGCCAAATTTCAGTGTACAGATCCACAGTACCCTTATCTTGCCATTAATGCAATAATTATATCCAAGTATTTTAATCAAAATTAGGTTGAGAATATTTATTCATTGATGGTATTTCCCTAATCTCAATGTTTTTTGAGTGATATAAATTCGGCTTCCATTGTATGAACAAATCAATAATTAACTTTCTGATTAGAATTTTAGTGAAGATTTAAGTATTTTGTTAAATTGGTTTTATTAAGTTTTTTAAACTATCAATGATTCTGATAGCGCTTCTTTTCTTTGGATGATTTTTGGCGAAATGCACCATAAAGATACCAAAACTATACATATGAACAAAAATCCCGAGACAGAATAAATTAAAACAGAGTTCTTTGAGGATTTTCCTAGTGAATCTGTAGTTGTTTCTTTCGGAGTTTTATCTAGTGTAATTTGAGGTGTTTTTATGGGAGTTGATTGTAATGTAATTTGAGGTGTTTCTATTGGAATAAATTTATTCATTGTATAGTTTAAGAATATACCTATTTCATGATCATCATTGAATCCTAGATATTTTATATAACTGAAAGTATAATCTTGATACTTATCATTGACACAAATTAATTCTAGATAAGTAAAAATAGTAGATTCCATATAATCAAACAACAAAATGTGAGGAGTCCTTCCATTTTTTCCATCATACATGGGTTCTATATAGAATGATGAGTTCATTTTGATGAGATACTTCTTTGGATGATGAATGATAGTATAACCTTTTTTGCTACCTGTGTATTTAAACGAAGTCTGAAATGCCATATTAGCGTTGATGATTATTTCGTTTGAAGAAAGATCAACATCATTCATTTCAATTGCCGAAAAATCAGGAATATTGATTAATGGATCAGAAAATGTCACATTCTGAAAGAATACATTTGAGTTTGACATTAATGTAGTATTCCTTAAGAGTAATTTGGAAATACCATGGTTAATAATATTGGTTTTTCCAATAGATTTTCCACCAAATACAAATGAATCTAGAATAATTGGCAAATTCATTCCATCAAGGGAGATTATTATACCAGCTGCAGCAGAATCAGTTCTCAGGGGATTACCTCCAAGAAATAGATACTCAGACAAAACTTTGTTATCAAATGATTTGATTAGAGCATTAAAATTTAACAAATAAGAAAATCCATTTTCACCAAAAGAAATTGGAATAATAGATGAAGCAGTTGTAATGTTAACATGAAATTCCCCTCCAAAGATTAAAGCAATATCTGAATCCCATTGAGTGTTAATGTTAATATTGAATGATTTTCCGAGATAACCTGATGTAAAAAGTATCTTATGGGTGTTCTTCACATATTTTGATATATTCAACTCTTTAATATCAACGTTTAACAAACGTATGGTTGGAATAGAGTGTCTATAACTGACCGGATTTCCATTAATAATCCAATAATATGTATCATAATAAATACTCATGTAAGGTTCTCCATGAATAACTAAACTCTTGCCGTGGACTATTTTTGGGAAATGTTTGATGTATAACTCCATATTTTCTACAGAACTCATATTCGCAATTCTAGCAAAAGTTGCACCTTTAGTCAAAACTGCATATGGAACATAGAAATCTCCAGTTACATTGAAAATTCCATCACCAAAAGTAACACTTCTAACCTTGCCCTCTTCAATAGCCAGCATATTGATTTTTCTTTCTTGAGATGTTCCCAAAATATTTACAGATACATCAAAATCACCCCCCTTTCCTATATTCATAAATACATCCTCACTAAAGTCTTCTGTTACAATTATATCAATTGTACATTGATTACTAAAACCCGTGCACATTTTTTCTAATTCAGTACAATTTGTTTTGGTGATAGGTGTGCTATATGCAGGACAAAGAGCTGGAGAGTTTTCATAGTAACATAATTTCACTTGGAGAAGTCCAATTATTATGGAAAACATCAAAAAATGATTTCCGATATTTTTGTTTCTCACAAAATAAAAAAATTGAATTAATTGTCTTTTTCGAAAAATGCCAATACAACACTTGTATAGCAGATTAGGAAATCACATTCTTTATGGCTCAATGAATAATAAGGTAAAAATAAGTATATCTACTGATGTTTATATTTAATACATTGTTGCTATTTTTTCACATTGTCCGAGCCAGTCAAAAACTGAACCACATCTCGAGGAATAGGTGCATGATTTCTCTTTTTTGGAGATACTGGAGTTTGAACTCTTGATTTAAGCATGCTTGAGGGTTTTTGTGGTTCTTCGGGAGTATCCTCTTCATGGTTTGTTATGATCATCCCGGAGACATGTGTTCGCGGTTTTCCACATAACAAACACCTAAATTTGCTACTTCCAACTGCTGTATCTTTGGCTTCTTTCAATGAATTTGCAAAGTGCTCTAAGACCTCTTCAAGCTCTTCACGAGTAACCCAACTTAAGAAAGTGCATTGAATTTGATCAACTTTATCTTTAAGTTCGGAAACAAGAACTCTAAACTTATTGAACAATCTATCAACAAATTCTCTGTCCATTTTGTTATCAATCTCTGATCTGAATTGCTCAACAACACGCAAATTTCTTTCAATTTCTTTTTGAACTTCGAACTTCGTTCTTTCGAGAAATCCTGATGTAGATTCTCTTATTGACAGATTAACCATATCATTTATACTCTCTTGTGAAATGGAAAAATGTGGAGGTTGAGGCAAATTGCTTGTTGATGTATTATTGCGATTTTGTGGTTTATCATATGATCGGATAATCTTAACTTGTATATCCTTTTTCTTCTTTTCCTTCTTAGGAGATACTTCAGGAGGAGATTCAGGTGGTGTTGGAAATGTTTTGGTATTCTCTGGAGGAGGAGATGGAACTTGAGATTCAACTCTGGAAATAGGAAGAGGCGTTCGGTTTGAAGTAAACATTCCAGATGATCTAGGATCTAAAGACAATAGTTGATCATCAATGGGTGGAGATTCATATATATTTTGTGGTGTTTTTTTCGGAGGAGGTAGTTCAGCCATTGAACCTGCAGCAGATACTTTAGAAGAACTTTGCCTCCTTAAAACTCTTGATCTGGTAGCTTCTTGTTCTGATACTCTTTCAACTTCGGCGATTTTAGATGAAAACTCAGAAACACTTCTCTCATTGATTTCTTGTTTCTTCGAAACTGATCCTATTAATTCTTTGAGCTTTTCGATTGATACATTACACTGATCAATATCTTGAGAGAATCTCACATTTATCAGATTGTTTTGACTGACAATTTGGGATATTTTTTCTCCAAATACATTTGATTTATCAGCCAGAGCATCTATTGCAACCCTAATATTCATAATATTCTCATTAATCTTCTTAATCTGTCTTTCTGCGGACGAATTGTCTTCTGGAGTTGGAACAGAAATTATCAATGGAGGGATTATTGGTGACTTATTAATAGGTTCTTGGATAACCTCTTTGATTTCAGGAACCTTCTTTTTCGACAAATTGGGACGCAAAGAGAACAAATCTTGAGAAGGGGTCCTTTCAAATGTAGATATTGATATGGGACTTTTTTCGGGCTTTTTTTCTTCGTGAATAGTTGGAAGTGCAAGTTCATATGTTGAAGAACTCCTACTGCTATTCATTGACAAATTTGAAGTCATCTGGCTCCTTATATCAGCAATTTGCTGCTCCAAGTCTTTAAAGGATACCATCATCTGAGAAAATGGCCTAACTTCTTTTTTAATATCTGCAAAGGTCGGCTGGTTACTAATTGAAGATTTCACTTCAGAAATGGTACTATTCAAAGCATTTATTCTCTGATTAAGTAAATCTAAAGTGTCTTTCATGTATGAATCCTCTTTTTTGTTGGCTTTGGGCTCCAGAAGTGCACCTTCAGATTCCAAAATTCCTCTGATTTCAGTATTCAAAAATCGCCTCACATCAACAAGCACGGCACTATTCGATGATTCTGTCCAATCTCGAATCTCCCCAATCTCTTTTTGAACCTGTGCAGTAATAGAATTATACTTTTTGCTGGCAAAATCATTCACTGATTCACAAAGTTGCTTTAAAACCTCATTTTCTTTCTTAATTTCATCAAGATCAGACTTCTGTGCAGAATTCTTCACCAAATTCTCAATGCTCTCAAGCCTCTCTTGCTGAACACTGAAAGCTAAAACAATTTGGTTGAATAATTCCCTAATATTCGTCCTATCCCACTGGAAATCAATTAAACTTCCTTCAATCAAGTACTTTTGAAAATGCGCCTTCATTTTTTAAAAACGAATTATTCTTCTCCCGAAATCATCTATGTAGCTAAAAATCTCTTGATTTGTTACGCTAAACGTAAAGACACATTTTATGAATTTGGAGAAACCCCACCGAACAAGTCAAGTGACCACATTTTCTAGCGAACTTGAGGAGCCATTTATAGACAGACGACTCAGCGATTTGCTTCCATCGGAATTTATTCGGCAGGTCGGCTTAGATCCGGATCAATATATTTTTGCAACTTCAAATCAAGCAAAAATGAGGCGTAGAGCGACAGATCCTGGATTAACATCTCCTGATGCAGCTTTGTCAACATATAGAAGAGCTTCACAAGCAGATTATTCCGGAAATGTCACACCTCCCAATCCAACAAGCATTGGGAGCCCTCTTTGTTTGCAACAAGGGCAACAGATGGTGTCTTGCTTTTTGGTTGAATTAGCAGATGTCACAGTTGATGCATTTTCCTGTCAGGCTTTAACAGCTCATGATTCAGACGGAGTGATTGTTCGAGATGGATGCTACCTTAGATTCGGTCGAATAATTAGGAAAATAAACCCAGAATCATGCGATCAATCCGCTCTTCAGATAATTATGATGGATGTAAATGGTGAAGTGGGAGATTATATCAACGGACAGACTCAAATTGCGAAAGAACTGCTTCCATCGTTCATTCTTCAATGTGGTGCAAGATGCAAGTTTGTATCTGTTGAAACTGTATCATATCAGGCAAGATCATTGATAAGGGTGAAAGTAACAAATGCGGATGATCCTAACCTCGATCTTGTTGTCCAAAAACTGATGATGGTTTTTTGTTCACCTGTAGAAATATATGACTGACTTATATTAAAACTCTCTTTCAAAAACGAAGATTTTTACCTTAAAACTCTTTGATTTGCTCGATCTGTTTGCTTTTGATTAATAATATCAGCAAATACTTGAACTAGTGATTCATCTCCTACGGCCTTTGCAAATGTTTCAAGTTCGACTGTGCTCTTTTCTTCAAGTTTAAATATTTCGAATAATGCTGAGCCTGAAGCACTTATTACGGCTGCACTTCCAAATTGATATGCACTGACAAGTGTGGTAAAAAGTTCTTGTCTTTGCTCCTTCCATTGAGCTGGTTTGATTACACTTAGCCTTTGGATTTCTTGAAGAGCTAGAACTTGAGATTCTGGTTCGCCTTCAATTATTAGATCAATAACGATTTGCAATAGCTCTTGTATCAATGAATAATCAGCCAGAATGGTGGTGATAACAATTTTTGGAAGTTGCATAGTGACATCTGGATCATTCAATGATTTGGCAATTTGAAGACAATTCTTAACTATGGGGAGAATAATCTCGTTGATTTGCTTACTTTGAGCTGATAACAATTCATTTAGAATAACAACTGAAGTAAATGCTGATTCAGTATTCATACAAATTAAAGATTCTAAAACAGGAGATAATTCTTCAATAGGAATAGAAAGCAAAGTTGATGCAATTGTTTGAGCAGAAAGTTCTTTCATTCCTTTGTTATTAGATGTTAATAAAGGCGAAACAATACGAATGCATTGTCTGGCATCTTCCATTGGAATTGCATTTCCTTTCAGGATTTTAATGATTCCATTTAATAAGATTGGGGATGCTTCAGACTTTTGATGTCTAACAACATGTAATAGGTACTTAAGTATCATGGATGGTGAGGAGACTCTGGATGCTAATGAACATAAGGCTTCAGTTGTCATGTTATGTAAAGATGCTGAGGGTTCTTTATAAAGTCTCAAGTAGCTTGAAGGAAGAGAAAACACTAACATTTGCCATTCACTAGTAGCTTTTTCAAAAAGAACTCTTGATGCTGAAAGCAATTGAGCAAAAATGGGAGAATTGCGAGATTGGAAAGAGCGAATGATTAAAGCAAGATATTTCCGTGTGGAAGATGGAGAATATGTCAATTGGGGAACAACTGTTGATAACAAAATGGATGCATCTCGAATTGCATCAATAGATGAGGAAAAAGATTTCTCAATTAAGCATTCTAGAGCTTCAAAAGTTGAAGGAATTGAAAATGACCTTACTTTTGATGTGGTACAAATACTCTCGAAACCCTCTCTTTCAACCATGATTAGATGAGGAACATCTTCAATTCGAATTACTTCTCCAACAGTTTTAATTGTTTGTGTAGCCATGGTCATAACATCATCAAGAGGATCATCAAACATGTATAAAGCTGCTTTAACCAAGTTTTTCATAATATCAGAAAATGTACCCCCGATTGTTTTAAGTATATGATTGGCCAAAGTAATTGAGGCAAGTCTATTTTGAGGCTTTTGGGATCTCATGTTTTCAACAAGTTTAGAAGAGAAATTACGAAGATGATTATCATCGAGATTATCAGCAATTGATTGTGTAATCAGAAGAGCAAGCTTTCCCTCTTCTTCAGTAGTAGGATGTGCACAAATTGTAATAAGTCTTTCCGAAAAATTGGCCATTATTGGTTCAAGAGAAGAGGCTGCAGCTTTAATAATCTTTCCGGCAATCCTAGGCCTGTTTTCATCAAGAGGTCGCCTTAAGATATCATGTGATAATGCCAACATTGAATGAGTACCAAGAATACTGAGTAATCCTCCTAATTGAGTTATATCATCAGGGCCTGCTGCAGATTCATAAATAAACTTAACAAGTCCATCAGCAATAACGTTAAAACCTTTTTCGTCTAAAGTATCCTTCATTTCATAAAATGCCTTTGTAGCCTCATTCCTCAATAATTCATGGGGCGATGATAGGAAAGGAGCAATTAAAGTACAGCACCGGTACTTGAAATCTTGGTTGATATCATCTACCAAGGCGTGAATCGACATAATACCACCATGTTGAATATCAATATCATCCATTTCAAGCATTTTATGGATAAGCTTAAGGCTTGAGTTGATGAATATTGTTTTCAGTTTCCTTACACCCTCTTTGAGAGCATATGCACCAACAGTCCTCACAACCTCAAATTCGCTAGATAAAAAGCTTTCAATCCTATCAAGCAATTCATCTATATACTCTCTAAGGTAGGCTCCAGTATTTGGAATAATTGATCTCCAAGCATTATGGGCTTCATTGCTAACAGCACTGACAGGATCATTGGTTAAAATGAATAAAGTCATGAGAGCTGGCAACAATAATTGCTTAGGAATTGTTGCTGTTAAGCTATCCAAAATTGCACCAATTTGTCTGGCACCTTTATCATCAGCTTCGGTTGTTCCTGAAACAACCATTATAAAGCTCTTTATGAATGATATTGAACATAATCTATGCCTCCAATTCTCTCTTTGTGCACATGAAAAATAGGCGGTTAATATTAGGTCAGGTTTGGAAATCGCAAAAGTCTTACTTATTAAAGATGCGGATCGCAATCCTACTGTTCTGATTGAATCACTTTGGTCAGCACAAGCATCAAGAACTGCATTTACAGTAAGATCATAACAATCAGAAAAATCTTCTGATCCAAAATAGAATGGTAAATAGCCAAGTAAAGAAACGTATCCTTCTCTGACTTTAAGATCGCTGTTGTTAGATGCTTTATAAACAAAATCATTAATTTTCTCTTTCAGCTCTTCGACACCTTGTGTTTTAATTAGAAGAGCAATTGCCATAGAAATACCTTGGGTTCCAGCAAAAGAAATTTCTTGTGACATTGATGATAATAATCTCTCCATTATTGAATTATAAATTGATATTGGGAGTGCCTTTATAATGTTTGAGAGTGATTTTGTGGAAATAGCTCTGATATTTGGTGCGGAATCTGATATGCATGAAAGAAGGGGTTCAATAAGTTCATCAGAGAAAGGCAATAAGCAACCCTCTGATGCTATTGCAGGCAAATGTCCGACAAGTTGGATTGCTTGAGATTTGCAATTTTGATTTGTAGATCTGCATCCATAAGCAACAATCGGAACAATTAATGACATCGATGATGAATCCAAAAATGTACTAATATTCAATTTCGATATTGTATCGATAGCAACTTCAAGATTCGATGGGTTTGTTACAGCAGATACTAGAATTGAGAAACAACTTAAAACAGATTCATTGGTTATCAAACTCCTAAGAAGCTCCATGATTGAAGATGCTGCTGCTTTGACAGTATTATTTGGACATTTTAATGCTTTTCCTAATGTAGAAACAATCTGTGGAACATATTTGGAAACTCCTTTTGAACTTATCCTTAATACTTTTTCAATAAACGTGAGAGATGCGATTTGTAATCTATAATTACCATCCTCATTATATGAATTTAAGGCAGAAGGAAGAACCCTTTCCCCGCATCCATGAGTGAGATATCCTAAAATACTTTGAATAGCTTTTTCTGATTGAATTCTAACATCATTATTATTATCATCTGTCATTGGAATAAGAATTGGTAAGAGATTTGGTAAAAAGATTTCAAATACTTTCTTGTATAATTGTGACAGAACAAAAATAATGTATGCACATAAAAATCTATCTTTTCCTACTTCAGAACTTGCTAATGAAAGAGCAAAATCAAAAACATTTCTCGTCGAAAACCCAGTTAGCCGAAGAGAATAAACGAAAGATGAGTATGAATATGCAAAAGCAATCAATTTACCCATGTCCTTTATACTTGGCCATAAATTAAGTATCTCAGAGTATATGCGATCGGTTTCCTTTGAATACTCACGGATAATTTGTGATTGAACTTGAGCAGCGACAAGCCTAGTTTCATCATTGTCGATTAAAAGAATCGAATCATTAATAATTCTCATTAATCTCAATGACTCATCCTTTTTGCCTTTGCATAATTTCGAGCAGATTAATAGTGAAGCAATTCTTAGATGATGAGAAACTTCTGTTGATACTTTTTCTAAATTGGTGAAAAACATGGAAAACAGTTCGTTTCTTTGGGAATTATTTGTTGATTGTATGTAGAATTCAATTAATGACATAATATTTTGCCTTACTAAAGGATTTGGATCACAAACAGCAACATTGGATACAAACGAAATACATTTAGGATCTTGAGACTTTAATTCAAGAAAAGCATAAGAAATTGATAGTCTGATCGAATTTTGATAATCGTTTCCAGTTAAATTTGTTGGATTTGGAATATTGTTGGAGTATAATTGGATTAAAAATTCGATTACAGGTTCATTGTTGATTGACTCGATGGTACCGAAACTGACACCAATATCTTTAATCAAATTTTCGTCTTTGTTTTCAATCAAAAAGAACTTGGTAAATATACTTATTGCAGTATTAATATCTGGTAATTCTTGATCAATCTTTTCAAGCAAATCAACAGCAATTGGATTTGAAACACTATGAACAATAATCATTGATAAAAGATTTGGTGATATGGGAGGAGTAACGATTGAAGAAGACAAACATTCTAAAGCACAATTTCTAATGGTTTCTATAGGGAATAAAAGATATTGTTCAATAAAGGATAATTCTTCAAAAGAGTGGTTTTGGCACATGCTTATAGCAAAATTATATACACTTTTATGGACATTTGAATGTTCAATGAAAAGCGGAAGCAATAAATGCAAAGACATATTGTGAGATATCGCACTTGTAGAAGCAAAAAATGGAGCTGTATCGTCAGAAGATAACAAAATAGGTAATCTTCTAAACAATAAATGAATAATCAAGGAATTGATTGATTTTGGAACAATTATGGACATTATTGAATCATTTATTGATGTTGACTCTTCAAAAATCTCATTCAGAATAAGTGAAGCAGAATCTTGGTAACTTGATGATCTTCTCAGAATTGTCAAAAATATATTATCAATAAATTCTTTCACAATCTCAACTTCATGAAGAATAAACAAATTGGGAATAAACAATCCAAATATATCAGGAATAATTTTGGATTTCTTACATTGTTGAAGAATAAGTTCGATAGAAATCTTAAGAACCTCAATTTTTGGCCCAAATTGTGATCTTAACTCATTTTGTTTGTCAAGTAGTTTTAATCCAGATTTTTCTAAATTCTTCCTTAGTTGGGGAAGGTTACTTTGGGATGTTGGGTGTGCAATTTCTTCTTTTATAGAATTATAGAGTTGAGCAGTAGGATGATTTGGATCAATATCATTACATAAGAAAAGATGAACATCCTCTTTAGGAAGAGGGGATCTGACATACTCACATAAAATGGTGTTAATGTATTCATATTGTTCTTGAGTAAATCCAATTGTGCATAATGAAGAAATAGCCATGTTCTTGCGAATTTGAATAACTTCAATCAAAAGTTTAACATCACTTTCTTTTGCGAGAGAAGAACACAACAAAGCTATAATAAGCCTATTATTGATTTTAGAACAGTTCTTTCTTACAAATTCGGAAAATTGATAAAGAATTTTATCTGAAATTGTTGGTGATTCTATTGCGCCCTCCAAAAACATTTGAACTAATTTAATATCACGATTCAATAGATAAGTTATATACTGAGAAGACCCAATTGCAAACTGCTCAGCAAACTGTTGTTTCATTCCAAGACGTATTAAAACCTCGAGCTTTAAAGATGGGATTTTGCAAGGCCCAATAGCCATATTTATCATTTCTTGAGATAAATTCACACCGTGAACTAACAAAGTAATTGCAGCTGCTTGAGGAGACTGCTTGAAATTAGCTTGAGAATACTGGATAATTTGTGATTGTTTGTCATTAGCGTTTGATAATACATTGAATACTGTTGGGAGAACAGCATCAGGGAACTGGTTTGAAAGTAAGAAATCTATTGAAAGCTCCATTTGTGATTCAAAAAATGGTACTAATACAATCAAAGCATCTGGGGATTTCTCTGACTTTACTAAATCAATGAATGATCTGTAAAGTTGTTCTGATATTGCACTTGTCTTGAAACATTGGAAAAACTGACCTAAAACAATTTTTTGATCGGCTGATCTCGCCTTTGAATAAAAAGATAAAAGACTGGAAAAGAGTTCATTTTGATTATATGAAGAATAGCACTTTTCAAATAATGGTATGAGGGACTTTTTGTTCTCTGGAGTCTCTGTAAGGATTGCAGACACCAAATTATGAATAATTGATTTATCATTTACAGGAAGTTGAATCTTTGGTAAAATTCTGCAAAATGTGGGGAAAAGTTTAGCTCCATTTCTTAAAAATAATCTTTCCATTTGAGGAAGTATTTGTTGAATATATAATTCTGATGGAATAATTCCAGAAACATTCTTGAGGAGCTTAAAGCTGGGCTTGTTGCTATATGAGATATTCGATATTGCAGCTGAAAGCACTTTAGCAAAAGCGTTAATGGATTCTGGGCTTTTTTGATTGATAAACAGAACTACAGCAAACAATTCAACCTGGTTCGCTTTAATGATATCTTCCATTGTCAAGAAACTGGCAACCTTTTTGCACGAATAGATATATTGGTGAATTCTTTCCTTTCCATTAATTATTGTCAAGGATTTAATAACTGATGGTAAGTATTTTCCTAAAACAAAATCATGTATCACCGATAAAACAGTTAAATAGTGCACAGAAGCTTCAACTAATTGATTTTTTTGCCATATTTGCAGGGCAAAATCAGCAATTACTTCTTTTTGATCATTATTTGTCAGAAGCCAACTAGAAAGTACATCACACATCTTCAATCGATGTAATTTGGAAACTTCATGGATTATAAAATCAAAAACATAGGATTTAATATCATTAATATCAGGATTTTTTTGCATTTTGATTAAGGTCCGACCAAACCATATCAAAAATTTTCTATCCACTGAGTTTAAGTTGAACATCTAGCTTCTCAAGAGATAAATTCCTGCAGTGCATAATTAATGCAATGATTCCTGAGTGAGCGTAATCGAATGAATTAGACAAACAAAATTTTGGGGAAAATCTTTCAATGAAGGTTGCTGTTTTGAAGAAATCTGGAATATCTGTTGCGAGAAGAACTCCAAACAGTAAAGAAAACAAATCGTCGAAACAGAGGAGTCTGTTGAGATGCTCGATTGTTGCCTCGCTTCCACTGAGTTCATGAACTAATGCCGCTTTATGAATCTGGAGGAGACATTTATGCACATAATACAAACAATCAATTGGATTATTGATGAAGATGATAGTATCAAGAAATTGACAGGCAGAATAAAACAAATGGTTATTTCTAAAGAATTCTCTAATAGAGACATTCTTTTCATCGCCAATAGCGATGACTGGTGGTAGAGTAAACATTCCCACAGGGTATAATCCGAGTTTCCATACTTTTGAAGGATCATCGATTTCGTTAAACATCATTTCTTTCCAATGTTTTTCATATATTCTATCAAATACTATCCTAAAGAAAAACATTAATGATACTGATTGTTCAAAAGGCGTCATTGAGTCTGTTTTTGGAATCATTTTACCACATATATCAATAATTGACTTCAAATACTCTTCTGTTGGACCAAAATCAACAAATTTCTCAACAATTTGATCAACTAAAATACCAATGTTTGGCTTGCAGTGATAAACTGCCCTGCTCAAACTCACTTCCATTGGAATGGGCAATGAGTATGACAACGATTCATCAATGTGTTCAACTGATTTGGAAACAACTTCAGAAAAAAATGCTGAAAAATCAGTAAACCACTGGGAAACCTGCAAACATTGACATTTTTCTTTCAGATAAGCCATGTGAATCTTAAATATACTGTTCTCTTTGGCTAAAAGTTTGTCGGATGAAGACTTCATTAGCAAGAAAAATTGCTCATTTATTTGGCACACCATAAAAATCGGCATTATAGCAGATGAAAGCAAATTTGTAATAGAATGACATTGTTCAATTACAGTCAAAGCAAAGTTGAGACGATAGTTGATTAGAGAAACTTCCTGTTCCCTTATTGTTCGTTCCAAAAAGAGTATTTTTCGTACTAATATTATATCAGAAGATGAATCATAACACAGTGGACCCAACCTAGGATATGTCTGATCAGAAACCTTTCCTAGTTCTAAAACGCATTGTTCTTTGATTCTTTTACATTCACCCACGTACTCAATTAAATTATTCAACATTCTGTTGTGTACTGCTTGACGTTTGCTTAAAAAGCGTTGGGTAACACAATTAGAATCACAAGCACTGAAATCAAGGTATTGTTGTATGTTTTTATGTTTTTCAAGCCAATCTTTAAAGGAGTTCTTGTCATTTCTGGTTGGAGAAGACTTAAAACTCATTAAAAACCCATAGTACGATTAGTAAATTAGTATATTTATTCGTATGAGAGATCTTCAGGGGGAGGGGGTATTTCAACCTTCCCGAAATCATCTGATTGACAAAAAGCAATGCATTTCTCAAAGCTCTTCATTTTTTGGGTGGATGATGGGGTTTCTGGTGTTCCTCTATTCAATAGAATTCTTAAACCATCATACCATAGCTCCATAGCTTCAACTGGACCGTAGAAATTAATTGGAGTTTTCTCACCCCTTATCTGAATTGTCACACACTTTGTTTCCCCTTGCTCAGATTGAAGTGGAGTCATTTTAATTTGTGTAACAAGCGTATTATCTTGAAAAATTGGATACTCTGTCATTCCGGTAATTCTTAACATTTTTTCAGTTGGATTAATTTGAACAAAATAAGGTCTAACGCCTTCAAACTGCATAAGTTGCGTAACATTATTCTTTACAATGTTAAAAAGCGTCGGAATTTGAAGATATGACTGGATATATAGCTCAAAATACTGGTTGAAATCCATTTTATTAACCGACGATGTAAATTAGTTTTTGAATTAATAACGATTATCATGTAAAGTACTGTAAACATATTGCTGATCAGTTTTGACATTATGCTTATTGAAGAAGAAAAAACTACATATAGGTGTGTTACAATTGGGGATTCCAGTGTAGGTAAGACATCCATTGTGAACAAGTTCCTCCTAAATAAATTTAATCCTTCTGAGCCAAATACAATTGGAACTTTGTATGAGTCATTTTCTGATAGAAGGGACGGGAGAGATATTGAAGTGCAAATATGGGATACAGCCGGTCAAGATCAGTATAGATCATTGGGACCGATATATTATCGGAGTTCTGCTGCAGCAATACTGGTATTTGATATTACCAAACCAGATACTTTTCAGAATTTAGGCACATGGCTGAGTGCTTTTAGAGATGTTGCTGGTGAGAATAATGTAATATTTGTTGTTGGCAATAAAGTAGATCTTGAAGATAAAAGAGAAGTTACTTCTGATGAAGGAGAAATGTGGGCAAAGAAAAACGGATGCCATTACATAGAAACATCAGCTAATGATGGAACAAGGATCAAAGAATTGTTTGAATTGCTGGTTGATGAGCTAATAAGAACATTTGATGGAGAGAACAATATGAGAATAATTGACAAAACCAAAACAATTGAAATCAATAATAAGCCATCTGAACCTGAGTCTAAAATTATTGGGTGTTGCTAATAAATGAGTTAGTTTTATTGTTTTTTCAATACTAAATTCGATAGTTCCCTTATTATGATTTGAGTTCTCTCGAGCTCTTCTCGAAGTGATTTAACCTCGCTTTGAAGCTGATTAATGACTGTATCATTTGGCCTGGAGCCATCTTGTTGGTCATGTGAATGACCCTTAATACATTCATTAAACTTCATTCTAATTTCTCGATTCTTTTTCTCAAGATTCTCAACTCTTTGGCATAACTCAGCCTTTGATTCTTCAAGAATCAAAATCTTGGTTGAGTGTTTTTTCTTAAAATCCTTAATTTCCTTTATCAATTGATTTTGATTTGCTTGAGCTTCATCCGTATAAGAATTAAATTCTTTTCCAATCTTCTTCATTCCCCGCTTTAATTCTGCAATATCTCCTTGAGAGCTATTTGGGATTTCTTTTTCTTCGAAATATTGTTCAATGATTTCAAAAATTGCCTTTTTGGGGAAAGCAGCCTTATGGAAAGGGAGCATTTTATTTATAATTATTTGTCTTATCTTTTGAATAATACGATTATGTAAATCGGAAATTTGGCGCCAAATAAATGGCCGACGAGGACAACCCTAATATAAATGGTCATGATGTTGACCAATCCCATCAAATGAATATTGATCCATATAGTTCTCAGTATATTACCCATAATCCCCAACTTACAGAGCAATTAATGAGCGTTTTGTTTACCAATCCAAATAATAAAATGGGAGGCAGGAATGATTTTACTGCTCGAGGATCATGGACCCAGATCGAAGATGAGCAACTTATTAACGCTGTTAACCAGCTTGGACCTCGAAAATGGATTGATATTGCCAAATTTGTTCCAACCAGAACTTCAAAGCAATGCAGAGAGAGATGGCATCACAGACTCGATCCGAGCATTAAGCATGATCCATTCGAACCATGGGAAGACCAGATTATCATAGAAAAACAGAGAGAGATTGGAAACAAATGGGCGGTTATTGCTCAGCAGCTGCCTGGAAGATCACCTTCTTCAATTAAAAATAGATGGTACTCCGGCTTGAGAAGCCAGCATCCCACACATGCACAAATGGATATGACTGGGATCGGAATGGTTTCTTCTATGCACCAAGGTCAAATGGACGATGGACAGGCTGATATGAGTCACGGCAATACAGATCTCTAACAACCGTTTACAATTCTTTATTTAATCGGTTGTAAAATGAAAATGAGGTGAACTGAAAAATAAATCTCAAAAATTTCAATTAGATTTTCAGAACTAAATTCTATTATCGTTTAATGATGACAACTGAAGGCGATTCTACAAAGCCAGTTCCAGACACGAGTACGAATTCTGGGCGAAAAGGTATCGAATCGATTATCAGTGCTGGTCAGGGGGATTTGAAGCCTCAAAGCGTGGTTCCTAATACAACTGTAGTATCTCCTGCGATAGTGCGAAAACCGAAAAGTGTTCAGATGAGTCCACTGCAGCAAGTGGACTTGGTAAAGATTAAAATACTTGAGAATGAGAAGATGAAGCAGTTTTCTGGGAATACATTTCCGAACTCTGTCTTTCCGCAATTTCCTCTTAATATCTATCAAAATAAGAATTTATTGACTAAAGATAGTAATCAAAAAGCTCCATTTACTATTCCTCCTTTACAAAAGAATATGGGTCCTCCAGTCAATAAGCCTCCACCATCAATTAATGTACCTCCCCAAGCAAAAAATGTGCCATTCCCTGTTCCAAATTTTTCAGGGTCTTCATATTCCACAAATACATCGTCTGCAATACAACCTACAGCATCACCTGTTAACATTCGGAATTCTTTTCCACATCCTGCAATTAAGCTTCCTCCAGCTCTGAAGCATGATGTTCCCGCGCCCGAACCATTTTACTTTAAAGATAGTGAAACAGGTAGCTTCGGTGTTAGATGTGTTTGTGGACAACCACATATTGAAGGATTACTTATACAATGCGATATTTGTGGTTTTTGGCTTCATGGACTCTGCGTAAATATTGCTCGGGAAACTGAAAAAGATTCTTATTTATGTCCCTTTTGTCAAGGGAAAAAGATTAGGTGTAAATGTGGTTTAACAAAAGACTATAATATTCCACTTGTTCAATGTACTCAGTGTAGGTTCTGGGTTCATAAGAGTTGCGAAAACTTGGATTATGGTATTATACCAACAGATTTTATATGTTCTTTTTGTGGTGAGAAAATATACACATTTCCAAAAGTATCATTAAATCCAGATGTAATTGGAGTTCAAAACGATGTTGTTCAAATACAAATCGACCGAAATGAAATTTTACAAGGAATCCCTGATGGTTCTTTTAAAGATATGATTATTGAAGACCTAAACAAGGGAGAACTAAGCTTTTGTCAAACAATATCGAAGTATTTTCAAGAGTTTACCTTTTATTTTTTTGAACGAGCATCAGATTTTTGGAAAGTTTTCTCCCAAGTTTTTATGTTAATTTTTCAATGTCCAAGACAGCAAGTATTCAGTGCAATTGATTATTTGGGGTTTAGGCTACTTTATTCCATTAATACTAACTCCCAATTTGCTCCTATTACAAAGCTAATCCACAGTGAGAGTATTACTGAGTTCCTTTCAAATCAAACAATGCCTAGAATTGAAAAACAGCCAAAAAATATCAATCTTATTCAATCAGAAGATGGAAAAGTACTGAGCTCAGCCGCACTTGATGATGGGGCATATATTACGGATTTACCTGGCTTTCTAATGCATTTTGATGAAGTTAAAGCTGATCAGGGAATTCCTAATAGCTGCATAACAATTACTGATATGGACATAAGTATTGACTTGGCGGGCTCGCCAATGTCAATTGTGTCAAATATTAAGAGGAGTTTTCACTTTAATTGTGTTCTAAAGCTTGTGAAAATTAATGGCGAAATTCGAGTTGCATTGTATGCAACTCGAATGAGCGGACCTCTTGGAGAAGAAAGAACACGCAGAGGACCAGCAATCCCAGAGAAAGGAGAGCTTTTCCTCCCTTTTGATGGTGATATTCCTTTCAATATTATTAAGAATGATTGGAAAGAAAAGAAAGCAAGACCTAAGATTAACAAACCTCGGGACCCTGTGGTACTATCCCCTCCTCCTGTACCAATTAAGACTCAAAATACCAAGAAAAAGCCTAAAGAGTCTAAACGAATTAAGAATGAAGAGCAGAAAGTTGATTTGACCCTACTTTCTGGATTTCTTGAAGATATTATTCCACCACTACCATTTCTCTTGTTCCCTGATAGAGAATCTGCAGAAAGATTTCAAATTCAAAAGTCTATTAAAACAAGATCAAGAACAACTAGAACGCAGAACCCCACATCCTATGAAGAAGCATAAATTGTCATAGAGAATAAATGACTTGTACTGTACTGCAATCTTTCATTACTGTTTTGAGCCAAATAGATATTCAAGTTGATGAATTATCAATGATAATGGAAGTTAATGAAGAAAATAGAAGAATTCTTCTTGGATATACAAATCAGATTCGTGAACATTTGTTAGATGATTTGGAGAGGGAAAGGATTATCAGGGATTTATCTATTGCTTATAATCAAGTTTTAGAATATTCTACTATATCAGATCAGATTTTAACAAGGTCAATTGTTCTTTTAAAGAATTATGGTCAAGAATTGTATAATACCCATTTTGATTTTGGAAATATTAGTTCCTTTAAGGAAAATGTCATTATTGATACTGAAAGCGTTCTAAATTCTTTGAAAATGAAAGTACAAGACATTGATATCAAACAAATGCTTGTTTTAATCCGAAATAGGAAGATTCAAGTTAGCTTATGGAATGCCATTCGTCGATTATCTGATATGTCTCTCCAAATAATTAAGCAGTCCAAAGAACAACAAAAAGACAATGATTCTTATTTATACACTGAACTTGAAAGGATGAAGCAGCAAAATGAAAGACTTCAGGCTAACTGGATCAAAGAAAGGGAGAAAAATGATTCTTTGAATCGAGAACTATCTAACATTTTATCAAGAGCCTCAGAGAAATCAAAAAAGAACCAAATGGTTTTGGCGGAGCTTAGTTACATTGTACAAGAATTGCACAACCCTTATAGAGAACAGATTATGGAAAAACTAGATATGTTAATGCTTTAATTTTTATGATGATAGGAATGCCGCAATAATTGCATTTTCTCCCTTAGCTTCAGTATTCATAGAAAACATTGCAGTTGATATCTTCTTTTGGAATTCTTCGGTAAAATATGGGAAGTCTTCCCAAAAATAATCTGATAGATTTGGGTGAATTTCGTTTTCAACAAAGCATTTATATGCTGCTTCTGACCAATACTGTTCAGTAAGATTTTCTTCTTTGGTCAATCGAGCAATCATACTCCTTGATGGCAAAGAAGCATTAGGATATTTATACATTATTCTTACTAACAATTCACATTCATCTTTTTCAATTTGAAATGTTTTTGGTACCACTGACATTGCGATTTGGTCAAGAACTCCATTTGGATTATTCTCATCAGAAAAGTTAATTAAACTTTGCCTGTTCAGTCTCCATAGCCCTTTGTTTCCATTCTTGCCAATAAATTTTTCAATAATGTTATATTGCATTGTAAAAACTTCGATTCCATCAAAATTGATATCATATCCACCATTATTTCCAAGCCTAATTCTATATGTTTCACCATAACCAACTTCCTCTGGCTTGAGAGCAATTGAATATCCTCTCTGTCCATTTGTAATAATCTTTCTTCCTCTAAGGCTTATCCAAGGTGGTCGATGGCATTCTGAATTTGAACCAACAAAAATATTAAATCCTACAATTAGATTATTTGGATTCGTAGATGAAATTTCAACAATTTTCTTTTTGGTGGAGTTATCAAAAACATATCTATTAAACTCAAGAATACCATTTGTTGCCTCGCCATTTGAAGGGTAAAAAACTTTAATACCATTCTTTTCTATCTTCGCCGTATACCAAAAAGAAGGAGGTACTTTAAAATGATCTTCTTCATATTCTTCTTCCTCTTCATTGTCTATAGATGGACCACTAGGATCCATAGCAAAATCGGCTTTTTTGCTTGATTTTGAATTTAAAACCAATTCAAAAACCTTTCCTGCTGGTGAAATAGAATAAACACTTTGATTGTATGACATTGTAGAAATGAGAAGCATTTTGTTTTCTAAAAGAGGAATTATAGCCCTTTCGATTGGTTTGGAATTCAATTGGTAACTGCTGACATGAGTTTCTCCAAAATCAAGAGTAAATAAGCAACCAGAATTTGGATGTACCATAATGTGAATATTTGGATGTTGTGGATGATTGCACAAACAAAGCAACTCAAACTTTGTCCTAATACGAATGAATGGATTAATACTTTCAAATTTAGCCATAACATCTTCTAATCTCGAAATAAACATGGTTTGTGATTGGGATGTAACGAAAAATATGTTAGTATTCTCACAATATGACACAATTGGGTGTTCTGCAAGATTTGAAACCGAGAAAACATTCTGAAAAATTGGGGGATCTTGTTCAATTTTTTGCATTTTTTGATAAGCAAGTTTACCTCCTGCTATTCCAAAAATGCCATATGAATCTCCTTCGTATGAAACTATTGTTGCAGATGTAATAAACTCATTTGGAGAAGGTGCTTCAAAATAAACTGATGGTGCCATGAAATCAACAAGAATATCATATACTTTCACAAATGAATTGCAAACAACAGCTAAATGCAAGGGCTTATTCGGGAGCCAGTATATTGAATTCACAAAAATGTGGCGGCCAATAGCATCTAAAACCAATTGAACTTCGCAAACTATTTCCATTTTTCCGTCGTTAGAAATTTTATATACAAAAACTTTCTTGAGTGAAGCTACAGCAAAATACATGGGGTCATTCTTAGAAACAACAATTTTGTAAACTGGTTTTGGCACTGAAACGGAATTAATAGGTCCATTAGTATCAATATTCTTTGAATATATATCACAACCTTGAGCCATGATCAGAAACTCACTGGATTGGCCTGCAAAGCTAATCGTTTGAAAATGAGAAACTTGATTTCTCCTTTTAATCAATTCGATAGGCTCTTTGGATTTGGTAAAGAAATTAGAGAAAACTGCTGAATCGGGTATATCAACTCCAACTAAATCATAACTTTGAAAAACTAAAGGAGGAATTGATGATCCCTTTGTTTTAAGGGTTTTAATGTCAATTGATTTAATGTCAACAATTGGGCTCTCTATAACTGGAGGTTCATTTCTTTTGATGAAAGGACACATGTTTCCAAATAGCTTAATCATTTGTGGTGGTTCAATAATGCATGATACACTTTGACTAGAACCTTTCTTCTTTTCATCTGTTACTGATTTAATACATTTTTGACAACATTTGGGTGGTGATGATGGGTTACAAAAAAGCAAATCATGTTCACGATGATATTTCATTGAACATTCTATACAATATAACTGATCAGGATTACCACAAGTGTAACACTTAAACATAGGGGTGTTTGCTTCACACTTCTCTTGCGGGCATGAAGGCAAAGAGTCGATTGGAAGCCATATATTAATCTTTTCGGTACTATTTTTCACAGAAATATCATCATTCCATGATATTTCCAGTTGCTTTTTATGGACAGAACCAATGCATAAAGTGATTGTATTCTGTTGATTATGTGACAAAATATTCATAATTATATTTAAAAATGACTCTGATACTTCTTCTTGAAAAATTGGAATTGACCGAATAAAGGCATTCATATAATCAATTGGTTGTGTAAATTGCTGAATAATAGAATACACCGACTCAGAGAATTTGACCGAGAGAAATCCAATCATTTCGCAAAACCCCTCTTTTCCCTGGTTGTCCAATGAGGAATAAATTTTTAGCACATGTGATGAAAGAAAACTGACACATTTGTTCTTGATTAACGCTCTAACTATTCCAATCCTATCGGAAGGAGATCCAAATTCTGTGAGATACTGTATATTTGCTTCAGGAAGGTTTAAAAAGGTGGCAATACCATTATCACTTAGTAATAGCTTTTCTAATATTGCAAAAGCAGTCTCTTTCTTTCCCCAAAGAAACCAGATATTTTGTATGAGATCGTTTTCTATGATGGATGATTCAAACATTGATTTCAAACTATCCAATTGGGAAATATTGGCCTCTTTAATTTGGCTCTCTGACAAAACTGACTTAAACAATGTGGTATTATATGTATAAATAAATGGAAAGTTGATTCTTTTTGAAAGTTCATTCTTGAAGATATCATTTGTTTTTGCTTCTTCGATGGAATATAGCCGAATGGAGAAGAAAGCTAATATATTCATTAAATACAATATATCGTTTGATTTTTCACAAAAAATATCTTCAATAGAGTTTGGTGGTTCAGTTATATCACTTTTTTCAACACAGGGATGGCAAAACCCAATTTTCAATAAATTGAGGATTATTGGATTATCACATTCTAATTCATCAATTATTAAATCCAATTTTTGAAAAATTTTTGTGATAATTTGAAATATTATGTTCTTATCAATTGGTAGATTATTCTGATATGCAAAAAACAAGGATACCAACGTTTCAAATGATAAACCATCTGGATCAAATACAGGATCGTGTTTCCCAGAAGCAATTAAAATACATTTGTGAATTGGATACTTTTCAGCACACAAATATTGGTAAGAATTTGGATTCTTAATTAATTGAAGAGATTCTTGAAAAGTTGGATCTTTAAAACATAGGCTATATAATTCTGGATCAACCCCCATAATATTAAAAAACACATATTTGGTAATATATAACTGGGAACTTACAAATTGATGAAGAAACCGATCTGGAGAAAGACCAGCAGTTTCATCGAAAGCTTTATAAAACTGAAATGCGACTTTAAAATTGTTATTCAATTCTGGCAAGTTTACAATCCCCTGGGGAAAGGTTGGGACATAATTCAAATACAATAAAAATAGTATAAGAGAATTATCACTATCAGAGCGAAGTATATCTTCAATATTATAGAATTGCTTTGAAGGATAATAATAGCACAAAATACGACTCATATCAGCCAAGGCTAGGGACCCTTTAATCACAGAATCAATAATGCTGATTAATAATGAATTTGGAATGTGGACTCGATTTGAATTAACCATCAATTGCTCCATCATGCAAATTATCGCCATTATTGCTAGTGAATGTTCAAATTTTGGAATCTCTGATACCAGCGCATTATAATCGGTTTGTTTAGTAATATCGGATTGAAAAACAAAAAGGGGAAACATCCTTTCTGTGTTTATAGGGTTTTCATGGTATTTTGAAGCAATTTCAATACAAATCCTGGATATATTTCTTATAGATAGACCATTGAAAACACCAATACTATGAATAAATGAGAAATGCTGACTAAAATCAGGAGCTGATCCAGACACAGTAAATTGAGTATTAACATCTTGCTCAATATATATTCCCTCTATAAAATCGTTTAAAACTGTCGAGTCATAAGAAAACTGCTTCTTTAAACTCAAAACCAAATTAGATAGCAAAAATACGCATCCAATAATCTTACTAGATACCATGGATTCTTTTGATGCAATCCCAAGTAGATAGGAATACCTACTTACAAAAGTCACAAATAATTCCAAGCTTTCCGACTTAAATAATGCTATGTCAACAAATACCAATTTCTGAAGTGACACCTCAACATCTTCAATCGAGGAAATCTCTTTTATTGTAGGTAGTTGCGAATTTTCAGAACTACCTTCCATTTACTAAATTTTAGAAAGTGACAGTTTATCAAACAAAATCATTTCAAATTTTTGATTTATTTAAACAGTGATTCTTAAGAGATGTTTCTTAATGTTAATAGTGAAAAAAAATGGAAAAATGTTGATCTGTTTTTATCCCAAAAAATAAGAAGTCTGACGGATTCGAACCAGTCACCCTTGGATTCTGATGATCCATGCTCATCCATTAAGCTAAGACTTCTCCTCTGAATTTTTAATTCTGCAGGGCTTGTAAAAAATCTTGGAAAGAAGAAGTGGTAATAATTTTGAGATAATAATTTGTAGAATTCATCTCTGGTTCCTAATTCATAGTTAATTAACATTGGAAAGGTTTGATTTTTATTTGGCGATATTCAAGAATTCTTTCCGGTTTAAGTACAAATAATTTTGATATGGATAGTACCAACAAACACACATTCATTATTGCTGAATTAACTTTATGTTAATCCAAAAATGACATGATTGTTCTATGTACATCTCCTTTGTTTTTAATTAAGGAATTGGCCACTCTTGACCTCTTTGCTGTTTCTAATATTGATAATACTTGCTGAATTAGATCTTCTGGTGGATAATTCAAACAAAAATCTGTAGCACTATCCATATCATTATTAAACTCTAAAGCCTCATTAATCACTGATTCCGAAAAGCCACACTGCAAAAGGGTATCCCTGGTTTGTTCTTTCTCTATTTCCAAATCACTTAGTATTGTTTTGGAAAGTCTTTCTTTTGGAAAAACAAAAATTGTCTCGTTAAAACCAAGGATCCCGGATAACAAAGGTTCAAATATGACACGAATTTCGCAACTTTCAGAAATAATCTGATTATCATTCAATTTATGACCATTAGATAACAGAATTAAATTATCAGATTTATTAGGCCTAAATTGACGATGAATCTCTTCGATTATTTCTTTAACACTAATGGGCTTATTTTTTTCGATGATATATGAATGTTGTGATTTTTCAATCAGAATTTTAACAGAAATATGGCTCCTAATGATTGTATTAATCTCATCTTTATCTATAATGGCAATAAAATCATCTTGCTGAACATCTTCAATTGGAATAGCCAAATAAACATCTTCGTCGTTTAAATTAATGCCATTTTGTTCAAAATTATTTCCATCATTGAGAAACTGAGTGACTTTTAATGTGGAAGATTTCATTTATATTATAATGTCATGAATCTACAAAATAATCGTTTTATAAAGCGGATTTGGTAGCTGATCATTGATCTCCTTATTTCTGTCATCATCAGTTTTATTAAAGAGGGTAGAAATATTGTCCAATTGAAAACGGAACTGCCAGCAATGAAAGTCATCGTTTTTATCAGAAATTTTTGAATAGACTAGATTATTCTTTGAGAATTATTAACTCATAAATCATTTTTATATATGTTTGTTACTCTTCTTGTAGTTATAAGTTCAAAAGAGTTTTGTTATAGAGGTGTTTCATCAAATACTTGCCCTGATAAAACATTGGAAGTTCAGAGCTTTAATGAGATTAGGAGTTGGCCCCTGACTAAAAGAGAAAGCTGCAAATTGTATATTGTATCTGAACCTGATGATGTTCTTATTGCCGATAATAATATATCAACAGATTCTATTGAGTTTTTTGGGCTAAATAATAACTCTTTAAGATTTGTTTTTGTTCCTTCAAAAACAATTAGAAGCTTGAGTTTCAAGAATATTATAGTTATCTATGAAAATAATGAGAATTTGACATCAAAGAATCTGTTTTTGGAAAAGAGTACATTTAATGTATCAAATAGTACCTATATGATTGTTGAGGAAACAATGTCAAGTGATACATATTCAATCAATGGGTTTAAGGTTTTTAAGAGCAAATTGATCAGTCTCGATTTATCTAATCCGAGTAGCACTGGATCAAGAACACAATCTGAAGGGATTAATATGATCTTCAATCATGATACAAAAATTGACGATTTGGATGAAACAATTTTGTTTTCGTTTGGGGAGAATCAGTCAACAAAGGTGATTATAGAAAAAATTGTACCCAATAATTTTCTTTTTATTGCCCAAGTTTATTCTTCTTTGAGAATAGACTCAACTAATAACATCAATCCCCAAACAGCATACAAATTGCAGGTGTTTAACCAAGGCACTGTTAAATTGATTGGACACTACCCTCAGAATATATTCATTGAAATGATTGGTGGTGTTCTTAATATGATGAATTCAAGTGTCCCATTATTGAATCTCAATGTTAAAAATGGTACCTTTTTATATCCAAAACTTTTAAAGGTGGATTTCATTCACTATCACATTGGATCAACATCAAAATTTTTGTGTGAAGAAGGAACGAATATAAGCATAAATACACTAATGATATCAGGAGAAGTCAGATTTGAGTCTAATTCTGGTTTAATATTTTGGGCTCACGGGATTGTATATGAAAAAGCTGAATTAACACAAACAAAGAATATTTGGTTCATTGGATATATCCTAACCCCTATTGGACAATCAAATAATTGTGGTCAATTGTTTATCCCAAAAGGAAATAAGTGTATTTTTAGTTCAAATATTGATTTTGTTGGTGTTACACATTGTATATTCGATTTGATAAGAAATGAAGGAAGATTTACTGTATTTTTTCAACACACAAGTATTGTTAATGAGAGTTCTACCCTTTGGGATTCAATGGTTATGAAACCTATCCCCATATTATCTGGAAAAGGATTGAATTACAGTGAAGTGGACTATCAAATTGTCGATTCATCTCCTTGGGATCTGAATATCAAAACTGTTTTCACAAAAACCAGAGTTTTATATGATATTCAAAATGTGAATGATACAATGGTTTTCTTGTTAAAGGAGAATCCATATTTTACCTATTTGAGAGTTATTTATCATGATAAAGCTTTTAGAAATTTATTAAATGATGACACTATCTCTCAAAGAGATATGGTTTGGTGGAAACATGTAACACCTAATACAAAACAAGTGTGTTTATACTTTCTTAATAATATGATGAGTGGAAATATTCTTCAAGTCCCACTTTTCCAGCAAAAAATTGATTTGTTCATTGTTCCTACATCTTATTCTGAACAACAAAAACTACCTGTGATTTATTTTGATCCAATTAATCTATCAGAATCTGTTTCAAAAATCCAAATTGATGCTGTAAGATTGAATTTCCCCGAGGAAATGAATTATAATATTAGTGTAAAAGAGTTTAGAATAACTTCAAAAGAATGCATCATCCAAGGGAAATATAATTTGCACTCGACTGAAAGGGTGGTAATTAATCCTATTGTATTCCCCATAATTCCTATTGAGGGTATCAAAAGGCTCTATATAGATCCATTATCTGAAGATCCAATTATTGAGATTACCAATACTGGATTAACATTTTCAAAGCTTTGCATTAGTATCAAAACCAATATTTCTGATATCATAATTTTGCACAATAACAATGTTATTAGCTTTATATACACAGAGTTGATTAAATTGGATAGATCAATCTCAGTATTAAACCAAAAAACACTATTTACCTCAATAAGGATCTCTAATTCGCAAAATGGAAAGCTATCTCCACTCAATATTTATTCTGAATACCCTGATACCATCATCATGATTAATACCGATAGTGATAATTACCCAATAATATTTAAAGGTTCATGTACAGTAGCTTTGGCATCTTATTCTTTTCCAAAATATCTCTTTCCATCTCAAAATCAATTCATGGGTAACTTTTTATCAGTAATTTCTGATTATGGCTATATGAAGAAATTTATAATTCCATACTTTGGTGTTGATTCTTCATATGAATCAAAAACTCTTAAATTTTTTAATTCAATGTATATTGAAAACATGAAGATTAATGGTTCTTTTAATTCGAAAATCGGGATTTCTAATCTCCGAAATGTTTCAATAATGAATCATGGAAATGTTTCTTTTCAGCAGGTTAGATTTATTGAAAACTCTTTATTGAATATTTCCCTTCATTCAAATAATAATGGAAACATATTTTTAAAGAACATTCAAGGATATGAGAATATTCGAATTCATATTCAGGCTTCACTTCATATTAATGACATTCCTATTGATGGATTATCTGTTATTTATGACTCAGATATGAATAGTAATTTATATAAGGTACCTATCACTATAGAAAATTTGAATCCTAGTTCTCAATATGACTACTATACTGAATTTTCCAATGGAACAATATTACTTAAAACAAGGGACGTCCCAAAACCTACAGAGGATTCTAAGAGGAGCTTAAAAGCACCAATTATTATTGGGGCATCAGTTTTAGTTATCTTTGGATCATTGTTTCTGTATTGCTCAGTTAAAAAATCCAAGGATTATATTCAAGTATTAACTGAACCTTTGAATCATTAAACAGATAAATATAAATCTATTTTACTAATATCACAGAAGGTACAACCCTCTTTGGTCTAGGTATCATGTCTTCGATAACAAAATTTTTTATTTTTCTTTGTCCCCTAATTTCTGGCAAAGAATTCTGTTTGGATGTATATTCTTTGAAAAAACTGGTTTCAAGAATATAATCTGCTGTAGGTCTATTAGATGGATTCAAATCGAGCATTTGGCACAAAATACCTTTCATACCAATGAATTCTTCATTCAGAGTTGATTTGAAGAAACTATCAAGAGAATTCTCTATAGGTTCGGAATTGTCAATGATAGATCGATATGGACAATGTTCAAGCCACTCTTCTGACCGCTTGGGAGTACCACATTTGTTAAAAATCGCTGTTATAAGACAAAGGGGATTATCTTGATTACCAGGAAAAAGCAAATTACCTGTCATCATTTCATAAAAAACACATGCAGTACTCCAAATATCAATGGATGATCCATACAAAGTTGACCCCAAAACCAACTCTGGTGCTCTATAATTTATTGAAACAACTCTATTTGATAGTAAAGATGATTCTTCATTAAGCCTTGCAAATCCAAAATCCCCAATTTTAATCTGATTATTTTTGTCCAAAAATATATTGGATGGCTTAATATCTCTGTGAATAATTTTTTTGTGATTCACAAAGCTAAGCGCTTCTAAAATTTGTTTCATATAACATTTGACTGTTTGAACCGATATAGATCCGTTTTTAAAGTATCCCATCAAAGATAACAAATCAAACTCGCAATATTCAAGTTCAAGAATTTTAATTCCTTCTAAAGTTGAATGAATGAAGGATATTAACTTGTTTATATTTGGATGATCACTTTTCATCAATGTTTCAACTTCTCTATTGACTATTTTAACTGTATCTGGTAAATCATTATTAAATACCTTAATAGCAACAATTTTTGATAAAACTAGATCATAGCACTTAAAAACTTTCCCATACGATCCTTTCCCGATTTCTTGGACAACAAAAAACCTGCTACTGATCGAGTTAATTGTCTCAAGGTCCATCAAGAATTTATAAACGATTATTTAAGATTTTAAAGACACAAATATGAAGATAATGAAGTAGAGAGAAGAAACACTAATATTTCAGAATCATTCATCATTGATCATCCAACAATTTGCTATGACAATGCTCTCTTTTTTGTAAAGATTCTCAAAAACAATGTTAATGAACCAAAAATTAATAAAAATTCAACTCAAGATTATTGAGAATTGGGAAACATGATTCAGAAGATATATTTATTATTATTATTGGGGAAGTTTTCAAGTTTCTCAATCTTTGAGGAACAGGTGGAAGAAGAAGAGATTTCATTATTGCTGTATGAATTCTTTTTCGATCCCAAAATATATGCAATAAGCACAATTATTATCAAAGTCAAAAACACTGTTGAATACAGAAAGGGATTAGATTTGAATGTATCATCATTGTGGTTGTTGTTAGTTAATTCCAAAGTTCCTTCATTTGATTCCATTTGCGAAATCTCATTAGTTATTTGAAACTGAATATCGGTATTACAATAATAAGAATTGAAGAATTGAATTTGATGAGTAATTCCTTTTGTTAATGAGTTATTCTTCAGTGTTATTACTGATGTTAATGTAGAAAACGTTGCTGAGTGTTCAATGAATGAATTAGATATATTTAGAGCTCCAGAATCTAAACAGAATAGAGTGTCTTGATTCATATCGAAAGTACAGTATTGCATTTGATACGATGCACCTCCAGTGATACATAAAACTCCATCTCCGGATGGACTATTGTTATAAACAATGTTAATAAATGACATTGTCCCTGAATTGTGAATGAACCATAGACATATTCTATCTGATGCTTTATTGTTTGAGAATGTGCTATATGAGCATGTGAATGCAGAAGGATTATGGATACAAATCCCAGAACAATAATAGGCATAGTTCATGGAGCTATTTAGGTTGTCGACTCTCTGATTCCCTATCTGTAAGTAAATAGGATAATATCCGGTTGTAGAATGAGAACAATGTGAAACTGACAAATACTCAATTATATTTACCTGAGACACTCTAAGATATGCAAATTGCCCATAATAATTAGCCCCACATGAGCATTTATGAGCACAGATCATCCTAAATTTCGAATTTGATGAGTCGAAGTATATTGCCCCACCTCTAATAGAACAAGCGCAATTATAGAACATGGAGAAAGTAATTGTCATTGAGAAAGAGGTGAATGAAACACACACTACACCACCACTTTCAGAATATTGATAAGTTCTTGAGAAGAAACATGAAGAAATACTGATACTTTGATCTAAATAGGACCTTCCTAGGTCAATTCTATCATTTACGCATTCAAAACAAACAAAAAAAAACTCTTACAATCAAATTCATAATAGTAACAATTGGATTACTTTTTTCTTTTATAAAAAAACTGGGATATTTGATTTTTTGCTTCAATGAGTGCAAAATTCTTTTTCATAATTTCACTAAAAATAAATATAATAATCAGTTTCAGTATTGTCGTAATTTTGAACAATTTTAGGTCTTTTTTAGTTATAATATGCCAGAAGCCTGAAAAATGCATCAATTAAGGAGAAATGAAAAAATGCCAAAAAATGCAACAGAGTTACTGAAATAAATAGCCCTATGAAAATATTAAACTTTTGTTGTTCAGATTTCAAAACAACCTTCATGATACTGCCATCAATGTTTTATTTTATATATAATGAATCACCTTTTGCACGGCATGCGATGGAGTCTTGATATCCTTTGTGAATTGCAGTTTTTTAAAAAGGAAGGTTGTGAGTTGAGAAGTAGATGCCAGAAAATCTTTTAAAATAATCAATTGTGATTTTCTTTGGGTACATATTCCCTGTGTTTCAGTCAAGTATAAGATTATTATATCTGAACATTCACCAAAATAGCTGAAAGATTGATCCAACATGTAAAAAAGAACGAAGTTTCAAAGAGATGGCTATTACATTGGATTTCTGGACTCTGAAAAATTAAAGAAATGATTGCGAATGATTCAAAGCTTCTTGGTTTAACAAATTTGAAGTGATGTTTTAACCATCAAATTAGCTTATACCCCTTGAATATGAGGCTTTTACTATGAGTAAAAAAGAAATTTAATTCCCAAATATTGAGAATTGGTACCATTTGCTTCTCAGGAAGTAACCAAAGATATAAGTTTTAATATTTTTTCCACTGAATCGGACGGCTGAGTATACTAACATCTAATTTTTGATCATTTGGGTGATTATGGAATCCATTTACTATCAAGTGTGGAGTATTTGAGTGACATCATAAAAAGCTGAAACAATACAAATCAGTATTTCGACAAATGACAAAAAAATCTCGATTTTCCCATTATTTCATTGTTCTAAAAATGACAGACACTATGGGAGACAATTCGAAGATTGAAGAATATATGTGTTTTGGATTTATGCATTTTTTTCCTTAAATAATTGTATAAATTCCGAAGAAAATCCTATCATTTTGAGGAAATCCTCCGGATCTTCCATTATATCAATTGCTGAATCGAGATCAGTCTGGGATATCATTTGAATAATATCATATAAATAGCCAGTATCCCCTTCTATTTTGCACTTCAAAAGATCCTTCCATCCTCCTTCCAAAAACTCTGTGTTTTCCTTATTATTCATGGGAGATTTAAGGAGAATTAATAGTATGTCTGTGAGGTATTTTCCTCCTGAAATAGCAGTTTCTCTATCTAATTCTAGTGGAGATTCGGAAAATGTTGTGATATCTCTTCCAACAATATCGAAATTGACAGATCTTGGTGCATTAGCCCAAAAAATACAAATATCGTACCCATTTTTTAAGCCAAAGCATACAATTAGTATTGAAAAGGCTTTACGTGACATATTGTCTATTGCAAATGCTGACTTCTGTTCATTCAAACTTGCACATACAGTTAAAACCCATGCAATGCCATTAACTGATTGTTGTTTTAATAAGAATGGAAATATATTTGTGACTACATCATATGATCACAAAGCTTGCATATGGAATAGTGATACTGGTGATTGTGTTGTTGAGCTTATTGGCCATCAGAATCCAGTTTATTGCTGCTGTTTTAACATGCCTGTATGCAATCTCATAGCTACCGGATCATTTGATAAAACAGCTGGAATTTGGTCTGTTCAATCCGGTGAAATGCTTCATAGACTTAAAGGGCATTCGGGAGAGATCGTTTCTATCAAGTTTGACTCTGGAGGCAAAGTATTGGCGACTGGATCGATGGATTACAAAGCAATAATATGGGATGTTGAAAGGGGCCAGCATTTGTCTATTTTAGAAGAGCATACTGGTGAAATTGTTTCAGTTGATATTTGCTCTGCAAATCAATTATTGCTCACAAGTTCATTCGATTGTACAGCTAGAATATGGGATATTAGATCTGGGGATTGTATTTCTGCTTTAAGAGGGCATAGTGATGCATTGTGTGGTGCATACTTCAGCACAACTGGAAATAATATAATTACTGGATCGCTTGACCACACAGCTCGAATATGGGATGTTAGGCAGGCATTAGCTATGCATGCACTTAAAGGACATGAAAAAGAAGTCATTGGTGTCTCTTTTTCAATGGACTCTTCAAGAGCAGCTACATCATCAGCTGATAAAACTGCAAGAATATGGTCTACTTCAACAGGACAGTGCATTGCAACTTGCGAAGGACATACTAAAGAGGTAGGGAAAGTAACATTTAACCCGCAGGGAACAAAACTACTCACTGCGTCTGATGATTATACATGCCGAATATGGAGTGCATCTGATGGATCACAACTTGAGATTCTCGAGGGACACATTGACGATGTGATGACTTGTACATATAATTATTCCGGAAATAGAATTATTACTGCATCAAAAGACAATACAGTCAATACTTATAGAGCGACAGAGATTAAAGACGTTTGACATATAATGACAGAGTTTTTATCTAAGTATCTACTAGAATTAAATGATTTTTCTTTAGTAAAAGAAATAGGAAGGGGAGCAGAATCGATTGTTTTTTTATATCGACACAAAAACACTGGCGAATTGGTTGCATTTAAACAGATTACTTCAAAACCAAAAACACTTACATTTTTAAGAGAAATAGAAGTTTTGATAAGGGCGAACCATGCATCTATTATTAGAATCAAAGGTTTTTTTTTCGATATAAATTCTTTAGATATTAATCCAACCATCGTATTAGAGTATTTACCAAATGGATCTCTTTACCAAGCGATAAAAGCGAATATTTTAGAACCCACTCATAAATCTATTATTATGTATGGGATTGCAATGGGAATGTCATATTTGCACTCAAATAAGATTGTCCATAGAGATCTTAAGCCAGGAAACGTACTTTTAAATGAAAAATTCGAACCAAAAATAGTTGATTTTAATACTTCTAAGTATTTGGAGGAAGAAAATCAATCTTTATCTGTTCAAAGGGGTACATTTAGATATATGTCACCAGAAATGCTTGAAGGTAATAAACCTAGCTATCCAACAGATGTTTGGGGGTTTTCTCTCATTCTTTATGAACTACTCACAGGTTTGGATTCGTTCGCTAGCTGCAGGTTCTATGCCCTTGTAAAAACTATTAAAGATGGAGGCCGACCACCAATCCCAAGCGAATATTCATCCCAAAAAGTAGTTGAAATATTGGAAAGGTGCTGGAAACACTCTCCTTCCGAAAGACCCACCTTCAACAATATTTTGACAATATTGGAAAACCCAGAGTATTTATTCAATGGAACAAACCTCGAAGTATTTAATGAATATAAATCTAAAATTACACAGTATCTTGCACCAAGGAGAGACAATGAATCCCAGACTGATCCAATAAATAAGTTTATTTGATTTGACGGTCAAACGATAAGTTTATAATGACTTCACGAAGATACATAAATCCTGCCCAGGGCGGCCAGCCAGCTTCAATAGTTGTTGATTCGCCACGAATCGGATCCAACAATGCTTCGATAGTTTTTCCTTGGGGGAATCCTAATATGATTGTGCCACCAGCTCCAGCTAACGGGAATCCTTTCCCTCCTTATTATCGTCCTACCACATCACTTGCTCCTTCGTCACCAGCGGTTTTGGAATCTGCTGGAATTCCGTTTGGCCTGGTTGTTAATCCAGCCCAAGTTTCTAACGTTCCAGTTCTTGATTATTCCAATACCAAATTTCCTAGGTGCTCGAAATGTGCATCATATTTATCACCATATACTGAGATTACGCCTGATGGAAAACAATTTCATTGTCCATTATGTTCGTCGAAAAGTATTATTCAAACAGATTCTTATGATGTAAGTCCATTTCGCCAAAGGACTGAGATTAATTATCCTGTCTATGATATTATTGCTCCTCGCAGATACTATTCGATGCCTGGTGCTTGTGCAGCTTTCATGTTTGTAGTAGATCTTTCGTTCAAAGCAATCTCCACAGGTTTCACTTCTCAATTTTTGATAAGCCTTAAAGCTTCAATCGCCAATATCCCTGATGAAACCCTATTTGTCCTTTGCACAATGTCCGATGTAATATCTGTATTTGATTTCGAAACAAATTCTGAAAAGATATTTTCCGATCTTTCCGATATTCCTTCTACTTTTCCCTTTCCGAAACCTATTGCTGAATACCGAGAGGCATTATGTCTAGCAATTGACTCTCTATTTTCTCGTCCACCAAGAGACAATGCAACAGGACACTGTTATGGAAGTGTTCTGGAGATAGCAGAAAAAATACTGGCAAAGATTGGTGGAATGGTAGTGATTGGATGCTATGATATCCCTACAATTGGACCCCATGCTTTTAAACCTAGAGCATCAACACAAAAATCAACTGAGTACGATTTTATTCAGTTTCCAAAAGATGATTCGGTCAAATTTTATAGGGATATTGCATTCAGACTTAATAGGGGAAGTATTTCTGTTTCATTGTTTTCATGCTCCGATAGTACATCAGAAATTGCCATTATTGCAGTTCCATGCAGTCTTACAGGTGGGATGGTTAAATATTATGGATCATTTACACCCGATGTTGCAGCGGATCTACATGTTTCTTTATATACATGTTTGACTACAGAGTATTTGTGGAATTGCTCAATTCGCTTACGATTTACTGAAGGAATTAAACTAACTAGGCCTCATGGATCATTCTCAATACAAAATAAAGACCTGTTATCATTTCCGGTTCTTAATCCTAATTATTCTGTCACATTTGAATTGGCCCTAGATCAACCACTAACTTGTTCCAAGGCAATATTTCAGATGGCAATGCTTTGGACAACATCAAAAGGAGTCAGAATGATAAGAGTGTTTACTTTTTCATTATCGACATCACAAAATCCTGTAGCAATTAGAGAAGCAATGGATGAAGCAGCGATAATATGTCTTATGGCAAAGAGATGTGTTCATGGATGCTTAACAGAGGGCCCTCAAAAAACATCTCAAACACTCCAAAGTAACACTGTTCAATCCATTAGTAATAGGATTCGGTTTGTATCATATTTACATCTTGTTCATTCATTATTGTATTCCGATCTTCTCAAATCAAGTCATCCTCTTTTGGTGGACGGAAGAATGATGACCATTATTGCGACTCGTTCAATGGGGATTATTGATACTGTTTTATGGCTTTATCCCAGACTTTTTGCATTGGATACTAACATAGGCCCTCTACCATTAACAAATGAGTCATTTCAACAAGGTTGTGTTTTTTTGGCACATATGTCAAATAAGATTGTAATTAGAGTATCATATTCATGTCCCGCTGAGTATATGCAGGGGGCTTTCAATACTGTATCTTTTGAAAATCTATCAGAGAGTTTTGAAAAACTAGATAACCCAATTAATGCTCAAATACATTATCTCATAGAAGATTGCTGGAAGCTTAGTGGTAAATATCTTCCAGTAGAAGTAATTAAACAGGGAGATTATAAGGAGAGACTTTTCGAACAGCTAATTGTTGATTCCGAGTCGAATACCATTTCTGGTTTAAACAAATGGCTCAGCCAGATTAACTATTTCAATTAATAAAACTATTCTTTTACAGGTATTATTGTTCGTTTGGAAACATATTTCTCAGCTCATTTAATTTTGTGCTAAATGATCTCCGAACATTCTCGTCAATCAAACCATGTGTCTGGCCGGCCATTACTTCATTACAAACAACTGCAAGACTGGGTAGAGTAGGCTCAGAGCTTTGTTGATAATCCTCGATCAAACTCTGCATTTCTTTGCTTGGATATGTAACCTTGGATACTGTTTTAAGTAGCTGAAAACTAAGATTATTCACAATATGCACTTTCTCTTCCGCGTCAATCAATCTCAATGGATTAATATTGGAAATAATGTGACCAACAACTAATTCTCCTAAAAGATCACTATTAAGTTGTGTGGACATTTTTCTATGGTAATCTGTTACTCTCTCATTGTTAATAATCGATAGCTGTTCTCCGAACACTACCAAGCACATGATCTTGAAATATGGGTTTCGACTAATGTGAGTCTTCTTCATTGATAACCATTTCAACTTAGGCTGAATTTGTGCTCCCTTAAATGAAGATATCGGATTATTATCTAAATTCAGGCTTGTTAAACCCTGCATAACTTTCATTCCATCAAAATTCTTAATCCAATTTCCAGAAATATCAATAGAAATGCTGTTTTCATGATCCTCAATATCGGAAAAACTGGAAATACCAGCTTTGCACTTGGTGATAGTCAGCCTTTTTGAAGTCTTCATTGTTGGTTGAGAATCAATAAAATCGCTCATGATGAGTATTTCCCTTAAAGGGTAATATTGTAAAGGGAAAAATATTATCCCTTTTGATATCCGATAAATTTAAAGAAAAAACTCTCTCAAATATTATCATAATTTATGTATAAAATGTTGCGAATATGCATTGAATTTATCTAATCATTTTTCTGAATGGCTATCCTTGAAATTGTTGTTGTAACTATCCTTTCATTGATGCTACTATACATTGGAGCAGTATGTGCTCAATATTTTAGAATAATTGAATATGAGGTGATACAAAATGGAATAGATAGGAAAAATGGAGTACTATGGGTGGTTTCTATGTTTTCTTGTTTAATAGCTATTGTTTTGTATATTATTTTCCCAGAAATTTGGTGGATTGATGGGTTTGTTTTAATAGTGATTTTGCAGATATCCATTGTCATATACTGGAAGCAAACATGGTATATAACATTCTTAAACTTTTTAGTATTTGTTGCTACTTTAGTTGGAATGATGTACTTTATATTTTTAAGAGGCTTCAATAATGACAAGGATTCAATGTTATCCTCAATTGATGATTCTGATAAATCAATTATTAGTTTCTCATCGCTTATTACATATCCAGTTGCAGTACAAAAATGGTTAAATCAAAGTGGAATAATCGGTAAAACTAAAATTAAAAGTGTTCATATGAGCCAAAACTACAAATTGAAGCTAAAAGTTGAAGATAAAGAGTATTCTGATGCTACAGCAGAACAATACTCAATAACGAACCCTCCTGCTTTCTTATGGAGGCTGGAAATGAGAATGATGTCGTTTTTAAGGGTTTTCGGCAAAGATAAATATCAAGATGGCAAAGGTTCGATGGTAATTTCACTTTTAGGACTTTTAAAGATAGTAAATGAAAACGGGCATGTTAAACTTAATGAAGGAACATTGCAGAGATACCTCGGCGAACTTATCTGGTACCCGTCATTAGCTCTATCCCCATTAATACAATGGGAACACATTGATAACAGAACAGTCAATGCAACCATTAGTTACAAAGATACAACAGCAACAGGAACATTTAGATTCGATGAAAATGGAAATCTTATAGAATTTCGAACAATGAGATTTAAGGATACATCTAATGATTCTCAGAGAATACCTTGGTTTGTAGAAATTGATGAATTTGGAACATTTGATGGGATAAGAATTCCAATTAAGTGCAAAGCTACATGGACTTTGGATAGTGGAAATTGGACATGGTCTCATATTCATGTTAATTCTGCGATGTATTCATTTAATTAAATATTAGACTTATTCAAAGTGAATTTCTTCTTTTTCTAAGCAATCAATTGTATTGAAATCTGATGATCTTACTTCGTCGTCGTCGTATCTATAAATGTGTGATACCAAAATTGAAGACACTTGATATATTGCAATAATAAGAATACAATAAATCACAATACTTGATATTATTACAGTTTGATATGGAGAATTAAGAGTAAAATTACCACTCTGAAATCCATAATACTTTTGCATTGTGCAAACCTTTCGAGGATTAGGGCATATCATTGATCCTTTGTATCCTCCGAAATATATCTTTGTGCCTTTTTTAATACAATACCTAACTTGATTATCCACATGAATCGCTAGTTGGCCATCACTATTACACCACATTGGAACACATCTGGGAGTCAATTCATAAGATTGGTTTTTCCCAAGAGTGCTTAATAGACACATTGAATGATTGGAATAAAGTTCTCCTTTAAGAGTTTTTTCATAAGAATTGCGAGAAGTATCAAAACAGTGTTCTTTGTGGGCAGGAATGGCAAAAATGGAATAATCAATCTCCCTGACAGTGCCACGATATCCCCATGATAATGGATCATAAAACTTTCTATTATTGCAAAACTCAATTTCTTCTTTTGTCTTGGGATTGGCACAATCTTCAGGAACATAGGATATACAAAATGACTTCTTAAGATAATCAAAATTACACCTTGTATGATTGTGAGGTGGAATACAAAAATACTCCTTTGGGAATGCCAATGGAACTGGTTCACTTAAAAACCCCTTGATTGGATGTCCTTCATATGACATCCCATCACCCCATGGAGAAGGCTCAGCATACGAGTAATCAACATCATACCAACCTGTATCTTCCAAAATTGAAAATGTCAGATTAGAAATACGAGGGAATGAACACACTAAGCCACTCATTGAATCATCCATGAAAACTCTACTCTCAGGGTGGCTTCCAGATGTCGATCCACCGCCACCATCCTCAATTTCTAGCCCAATTTTTTCATTTCCAAAAAAATATTCTGTTCCAAACTTCTGAGTCAAGTGTCTCACAATTGCTGGGGTTCTGAGGAGATGGAACTTTTTCCTTGGATACTGAGGGTTAATCACTGTTGAAATCGGTACATTATTCCCATATGGTTGGTTTGTTTCTGGATTAATCCAATGTTTAAAAGCCCTTTGGCTGAAACCAAGAACATGAGCCATTTCATGAAGCAGAGTAATGAAAAAGAAGCGTTCTACACTATCAACATCTTGGGTCACATTGGGTATATGATAAAAATTGACGTACATTCCTCCTACAATCGGTCTTCCATCAATTTTTGATCTTTCTCTATAAAAAGCAGCAGCTAAAAGCCGGCTAGTATTTCCAAAAGGCCTTGCCATAATTGTCACATCCAAATCAGCTGTCACGTTCCTGATTGGAGCTCCAGTACCTTTAAATGGTGTAATCATTATATCATCAGATAATCTCGATACATTGATCGCTTTTGTTAGATATCTGTTGAGATTCGAAAGAGTATTGACTACAACTTGCGATTTTTCAGCAGTAACCAAATCTCTTTCACTGCAAATTTGGTTTCCATAATCCCAAGATATCTTTTGGCCAACAAATTTGCATTTGTATATATCATTACTCTCATTTTTCAACAAATCGAGATAAAAATGTATCCGAATTGGTTCTCTCTTTGTAGATTCGAATAGAATGGGATACCCGCCAGGATCTTCAGGCAGTTCTTCTTGGATAAGATCGTGAATGCAATAAAACACAACAAAAAAAAACATTATTCTTTTATAAGTTGGACACAATGAATCTGTGTACTCCAGTTTTAATCATTATTACAAGCATTATTTGAAGTATCAAGTCAGACAAACGATCCATTGATGACCATTGATGGTGATTATTGCTAGATTGTTCACAAAAAACAGAATCGACCTCAACATTATTCTGCCCAGATAGAGCAATGAGTTCAATTTCATATGATATTCCTGTTGATAGCACTTTGGGAAGAAGAATTTTGGCAGCGGATCTGCTCATCATAATGGAATGGCTTCTTTGGTATGGCCCGCCTTCAATACCAATCAGAGACCACAATAACGAAGAAAAACAACTGAGACAATTGTAAAAATTGGTATTTGGAACATCTTTCTCAGAGAAAATACCAAATAATATCGATTTTTCTTCAGATCCACTAAAAGCAGCGAATCTCTCATTGAACTTCTTGAGCTCAGGTACCCCAATCCCAATATATGGGAAATGCACCATAATCTTTTGTCCTCTTGAGTGTATAGCACCTGTAACGGCGCAAAAACCAGGCGGATGCGTTTTGTTAAGCCTGAGAATTCGAACACGCTTCTCTCTTTCTGCGAAATCTAACGCGATCTGATAACTCTTGTCGCTGGAAAAATTATCCACAATCAGAATTTCAGACGAGATTGCGCCTATCTGATCCAAAAACTCGCATATTTCAGCCAGAAGACGAGAAATCCAATTCTCTCCATTAGAAATCGGAACAACAACACTGAATTCGACTTCTGGCACCGCTTGAATCGTTTCAAACGGAACAATAATATTCTTTTGCGGACTAGGATCGATCAAAAAAGAAATCTTGTTGGGATCACTCCGTGGTAGAAGCATCTGGTGGTAGAAAACCCGAGTATCTTTGACAAAAATAAACAGAGAATACAATAAAACCAGAATAACAGATAATATGTACAATAACTCCAGTAAATCACCCAAAAAAGTCGTTTTTACCTCCATGTTTTTGAACCCCAAAACAGGAAAATATCAAACAGACTTAGTTCAAATTTCATTGTGGTCAAATGCAGAACTCCGCCGCGATCGAGATGATTAATAAAATGAAAGCTGGTATTGAGCATCAAGCACGTACTAATGCTGATAACATTATTGAACAAGCTAAGCAGGATGCTGAAAGGCTTAAAACGCGCTCGGTTTACCAGGCACGTTCGAAAATCAAGGAAGAGAATAAATTGAAAAAAAAGCAGATTAGATCGAAGAAGAGTGTTCAACTTTCTATTGCGAATGGGAAGCAAAGAATGAGAGTTTTAAAGATTAGGAATGATGCGATTGAGCAAGCAACGAAAAAAGCTGAAGAGGAATTGATTCAGATTGTGAAAACACCACAATACGAGAAAATTTTGGTCGATTTATGCGTACAGGGACTATTATCACTTATGGAGCCAGCTGTTGAGCTAGCTGTTAAAGAATCAGATAAATCACTTTTAGAGCGTGTGATTGGCAATATATCAAGCATTTTCAAAGAGAAATCTGGTCAAGATTGCGAGGTTTCTGTTTCTTCATATGTAGTTCCAGACGAATGCATTGGTGGTGTTGTCCTAATTGCCCATAACCAACAAATTCAATGTTCTAACACTCTTAAAGACAGACTTCACCTTGCGTGCAAAGATCTCTATCCGGAAATCAGAAAGATTTTCTTTGATGAAGAATAAAGCCTGATGGTATTTCGATAACATTTATTATTTCTTTTCTAGAGCTCGATAAAAAGCTAGCTTTTCCTTAAAGGAAAGGTGGGATGGTGGGATAAGATTGTCCTTCTTGGGTGGGGGTTCTTTTGTAACCGAATCCTCAATACGAGGAATGGCTGTAAAAGACTTGAATGCAGGGCTATTGTTTTGCTTAGATTTGAGTGATGTACTTTCCGCTTTCGGGGGTGGTGCTTCATTGTACAGTGTCAATGAAGATGGATTGATGAAGATAGAATCTGGAATGACCGGGAAACCAGAGTGTCTTCTGGTGTTCTGAGAATCAGTTTTTGGTTCTTCTTTGGTTTGTTGATTTTCAGGGGATTTCGAAAGCCGGCCAGATGTGATGGGTGGTTTTGTTTCGGTGGAAACAATTTTTTCTTTAGATAGTGGTGCATTCTCAGGTGATTTGGATTTTGTATGGGTGACATATGAATCAATAGTAAGTGAATTAGTAGATTTGGCAAAGTTCTCTCCTTTGAGATCTTTGGTGATTTTGGTTGGTTGTGCTTCTTTTGAGGGAACATGTTTAGCATTACTTGGTGAAGCTTCTGTATTTGGATCGGATGATAAAAAGATTCCTCTTTTGTTCTCGGGTGATCTTGATGAACGCAATTGCTTAGGTATATTATTCTCATTAAGATTGTCAGACGATTGACTACTCTTTGGTATTGATTGTGCTGGCTCTTTGGTTATGGGAATTCCCTTTTCACGAATATTTTGGGAATCATTTGTGGGCTTTTGAGTAATCTTAGAATTGAGGCAATCTTTGATAATCTTACTTATGGGATTTGACGACATGTTCTTAGAAATCTGTTGAGATGATTTTGGCTTGTCGATATCATTAGTGGGTAATGATTTGTGTTTTCCTTCGAATTTGGGATCAGGTTTATCAACTTCAATTTCTGTTGATTTCGAAGAAAACTGACGGGATTTTTCATCAACTGAAGAATTAGTTTTTCGTGGAGATGGCTTCAAGTTGGAATATTGTGTTGATGACAAATCTGGTTCAATTCTATTTGTTGAATTATTGGTTTTGTTGGGTACGGATTCTATAGATGAAACATTTTTATGTTCATTACTTACATTACTTTGGGTTGCATTGATTTGGAGAATCTTATCGTGTGAACTTGATTCAATACACTTCGTTTCTTCATCATTAATTTCTTTCGAAGCATTTTCAGATATTATAACATCCGATTGTTTGTCTATCACTATTTTATCGGAGATTGGATTGACAATTTGGGTTTGAGAAACAAGAGGGCTCGAAATGATGCATTCTTCTTGTAAACTATCACAATTTCTTATTGAGATATCTTCAGTCGTATGGTTAAATGGATCTTTCGTATTTGATTCTATGATTTCAGAGAGAGACGATTGGAATGGTGGAGGTGAGCCCGTGTCACTGGAAAATGAATTGGATAATGGACCAATATCTGAAGAGAATGAGTATTTTGGATATGATGAGGCCTCTAAATTAATCGGGGATATCTCTTGAGTCTTGCTATAGATTGAAGATCTTTGTGAAGGAGATCGTGGTCTTTCTGCTAAAAGAGACTCAGGCCTAAATGGTGCCTTTTTAGGGATCAATTCAAGAATTTCACACACAAATTTGGATTTAGCTCGGTTTATAAACATGTTTACCATTTTGGTTTTCCAATCCCAAATAGGACATGAAAAAACTGTTCCATCAGAAATCGAAAACAGTTTTTCTTTCTTTTCTTCTTTTTGGGAAATCTCTGATCCTGGAGTAAGTTTGATTGACCACATCTTTCCATTACAACATATAGCTACTCCATAATTCTTTAATAATGCACATGAAGCTCCAAATATCTCATCTGGTCCGTTTAATTCTTGAACTATATTCCATTTCCATTTATCTAAATCTAAGCGATATGATGGTTGATGTATCCCGTTAAGACTCTTTCCTCCGACTATATAAACAGATTCATTTGATAAAAATGTCAAATGCCCAAATCTGCTTGTTGGTTGACTGCCTTGGCAATCCACGCAAAACCATTCTCTAGCATCTATATCATAACTCCAAATACCAGTGTAAGTTCTTCCTAGACATGCACCTCCAAAAATGGAAAAATATCCTTTCATCCAGAATGATGTATGATAGGCTCTTGGTTCTGGTGTTTTTTCACAAAGTACCTTATGCCATATATAAGAAGAAAAATCAAACACATGCATGTCATTCAGGTAATTGTTGGATTGATCTTTCCCTCCAAAAACCCACATCTGTGTGTTAATCATTGATGCAGAATGTCCAAACCTAGGAGATGGTCCAATTCTATCTGAAACAAGTACCCATACATTAAGTAAAGTATTATAAACCCATAGATCATTATAGCATAATGAACCATTTGTTCCTCCAAATAAGATTAGATCTTCTCCTGAAGACAAAAATGTACAATCATATCTGGGCGGAACCTCTGCTTCAATTGGGACCATTTTCCAAATGTTGTTAGTTAGGGCAAACAGGAAATTAGATATCTTTCCATTATCCTCAGATGACCCAAACAAATAAAACGTTTCACCTAAGTGAACTATTTGTGGATTCATCAAATTTGGAGGAGAATCCAAAATGTATTTCCATAAAAAAGCCTGTCCATATGTTGATAAAGATTTGACTCTTTCTTTCTTGGCTCTTAATGTTAAATGGTAAAAAGTGTTTGCATCTTGTGTCATTGGAATCTTAAACTCTTTATTAAGCCTTACTTCGTTTGAAAGATTCTCTATTGTTAAAGATTCTAGTGGTAATTCAATAAACACATTATTGTTCATCTTCTGAATTAATACCATATCGTTAAAAAGGAAAATTGACCCCTTAAAGTCAGAGTTAATTTTGATATTCTCTAATTTGCTAAAGCATCTTCTAGCTCCATCTAATACTTGATAAGAATTTCCAAAACGCATTTGAAGATCAGCCACTTCATTTCTTTCTTCTTGTGTCCTTTTACCTGCATCAATTGATAGAACAAGTTCCTGAATTGATGTGATCGATTTTGTCAACTCATTATAATCCCAGTGTTTCTCAGGTGTTGATTTTTTTAAATCTCTCAATAATAATGGGTATCTAGGAATCCTTTGAACAGGAGTAACTAATAAGCTCTCAACATTGTTTCCTTCGAAAACTTTAATACATAATTCTGTTGCACCTTTCTGAAATGATTTGTTTTTTTTCAATATCTGAGTGAGTTCAGAATTTGCACTTCCGAAATTAATTACATGAGGCGATGCAACTTTGAAAAATGGAATGAACTCGAGAAATATTCCCCCGATTAATGATTCTGGCCTGGAACCGATTCTTTTAAGTCCTTCTAAAAAATGTTCATGTGATGGGGATATCTGTGGGATTGTTCTGAATGTCCTCCTAAAAACCTCAACGTCGACATTATGTTCTTTGAAAAAATTCTCTGTGAAATACTCTGTAACCTTCTTTAAATCACTCACATATTTCGTTTCAGATGAAATCATTTCATTGATTACTTCCAATCTATGCAATGCAGAATTAACTTGTTTCTCTCCCATTGTAACATCAATAACAACCCTGGTTTGTCTTATCAATTCTATTTGCTCTAAAACTGGCTTTTCAATCGAAATATCAACATGAGGATGAAATGAAATGCTTATATCATTGAAATCAACACAAAAACAAACTTTGAATACTTCCAATAACTGTAAAAGTGAAAACTTTTCGCCTTTTTCAAGCGCAACATTCCAAGGACTCAAAGATATTTCAGAGTTAGTTCTTGGAAAAACTCTCAACACAAAATCAGGATAATCTTGCTTCAAAAAAATCACTCTATAAAATCTAGAAACCTTAATTGACGCTACAGGAACAAAAAAATCTCGATCAAACTGAATCCGCTCAATAATTGACACACTTATAAAAAACGGATTATACCCAGGAAAACCCCTCTCCATTTCTAAACTATCTATATCTAGATTTCGATTGGTATCAATGGTTATACTTCCAGTCGTATTATCTGGATAATAGCAGACTATAAATTGGAGATGAGGCATTTTGTTTTCTTTTGAATGTTATTTGCTTTTTGTGGTTTAGAAATCGAGGATCGTTTCAATATAATTTTAATCGTGATTGATGTCCAAAAGTGACAAAATAAATTGGATAAACGTCTCATTTGTGTAAAAAACCATGGTGAAATGTATTGACGTTGGCAGTTTTTATTCATAGAAAATTGAAAGAGTTATTGACGATAATGTAAATTGTAAAATAGAGGAAATTGTGAGGGGTTGTGAATCGTCTTGTGAGAATTGGCAGGATGGTATTGTTCTTGCTGGAGTTGGTGGGTTAGGGAAAGTTTGGCATGGTTCTTGTTGCTGGAATACAGGAGGATTAGTGATAATTAAATCTGGGGTTAAGCAGAAGGCTGTTGCATGGTGAGCAAACCCAAATGTTTCACTGATTGGGAACTCGCCTTCCATAGAAACTTGTGTGTTTTGGGTGATGATTCCTGTGTGGTTGATATAACAGCTTTTTATGAATAGATATCCAGAGAATAGTGGAGAATTATTCATTGTGAATACACAATTCTCCAACAATGATGATAAAACATTTCTATATATTAAACCAGATGCGACTGCTGCTGTATTGTTATAGAAATTGGAATAGTATATGTATGAAATGGGAGAAGCTCCATTGATATATATTGCCCAGTTTCCATGCGAAAAACAATTTGCTACAGTGACAAATACTACCAGAAGGGCTTGTGCAGTTGTTGATTCAAAAGCTGATGATTGGACTAAAGCAATATTACTATTATTATAATTCTTAATAGTTTGGTTCCCTCTGTTCAAATAACATGTTGAATACCGATTATTATTAAAAGTTGACGTGAACGAAGATAGAATTAAAAAATTAATATCAGAATCCGTAACTATAGAATGATAAAATTGGCCATGATAAGTTCCTGAAGCTCCGTTAGTGCAATTAATTGCACAAACTCTGTTCAAAACGCATCCTCCTGTATTTTGGAAATATAGAAACCCACCATGGTGAACACATATGCAATCCCTTGCGGTAGTATCTTCAACTAAGAGATTCAATGTTCTACCATGAAGCATAATAGCTCCTCCACTTTCACCAACTGTCGATATTCCAACAAAATGACAATTGCTTACAACATATGAAGGATACATCTGGTATATCCTAGGATAGCAAATATCCTTGAAAAAATCCCCATATGCCATTTTGATGGTCAGTGCAACAAAGCGCTTCATTAACATTTGAATATCCACCAAAATTATTCAAATCAATATATTCCTAAGAAATCATTCTGAGGATCTGTAGTTTTCAATCTCACAGGTTATTTACATTTTTAAATAAACTTACAATAGGGACTATTCGTTTACATATTATAAACGAACCTGAGCAATGGATATTGGCAATGACCCAAATTCTATTGATCAGAAGAAGTCAGAGTTTTCTTTGTTCTTTTGGATTGGTTTTATTATTATGCCTGTATCTGCGTATTTTTGTTATTTCTATTTTCGGAAAGATGATTATTTGAATTTTGATTCGTACTCGATCATAGCAGATTCTGAGCAAACCAATACAGCTGTCAATCAGTATTCGAGGAATTATCGTCTTTCTAGCAAAAAATTTTATGTTTTAGGGAGTTTGGTGACAGATTCGATTACATCATCATATTCTAGGATTAGAAACTATTTTTTTACTCAAATTTTGCATACTTTTCTCTTTGTTAAGCGGGGAAGTGTCCTATCATCGTCGAAAACAGTATATTATCGCTCTATTTCTCTAACTCTGTCTGATATGTATTTTCCATTTGATGTATGTGTGGATAGCAAATGTAGCTATTTTTCTGTTCCTATAACAAAGGTAAATACAAGTAATATAAATAGCTTTATAAGTGAGAGCCTGAATGAAATTCACCTCTTATACTTTTCTCATGACTCAATTGTTGGAATCAGAATCGATTCAACAACCTACACATCGAACAGCCAAACAGTAACTGTATATATTCACGATTCTGCAGAGAGTCTTGATTACTATTTTCCAGCTCTTGAAGGGAATTCAATTCTTTCATTTTCATTCATATCTCTATTTATCGGATTGATATTTGTGATGACCTTTCTTTGGCATTGCTGGAGTGTTCGTTTTATTATTATTGACAGAGTTATACAACAATGCTCTCCTCAACAAAGATATTACTAACATGTTTTACTAAACAACTATTGTGTTCTATTCAATGTTTTCTGTTTCGATACTCTCAATGACTTCATACTTTGATGTTGTCAGCTCATTTGATAATTCACCCACAGACGCATTACTAGGTGCATAAGCTATATTTTTGGATTTCTTCTTATCATTTGAGGGAGCTGGATTTAAAACAATGGTTTCACTACTGGAAATGTTGGAAATTTGGATGCTTTCATTAAAAACTTTAATGGTTTTGTTTGTATCTCTTAATGTTGCTTTGGTGGTACTTTGATGATCCCAAAATGATTCAAATATCACTAATCCTGATAATTTGATACAGGATGTACAATTCGATTCAATATTGCTCGCAATTATTGACAATGGTATTTCATTTTCCGCTGTTATGTATGCAATTTCAGGTTGTGTGAGTGGAGGGACAGAATTAGTTCGAGGTTTAGTGATTCTCTTTATGATTAAAGTTGGTTCTGAGACTTTGGGAGCATCATCATTATGCTGATCTGATTTCCGACTCTTTGATTTATTCCGATTTTGCTTCGAGCTATTGCTACCACCAGTTCGGATGCTCTTGATAGAATCGCTTTTCTTTGAAATCCCTTCACTAATCTTTGTTGCATCATTATCAACTAGTAAAACCTTTTTACCAGTTTCAGTGGCTCGATATCTTACAATAACCCCATTTTCTTCTGTTTCCAAATAATATTTCCCTCTGAGCTTAATAAGTTTTGGTTCAACATGCTTGAGAACAATACTCGGAGATTCAGAATCATTAGTATCTCCTGGGAGAATAATCTCTTCATATTCAGAAGGCAATGGAGGAATTAATGTTCCAAAATGCGACATCATGTATTCTTCAGTATATATCCCAACAAATCCCGAAGAAGGGGAAGCCCTCACTGGAATCTTCTCTTCAATTTTCTCAATTTCTTTGATTTTTTTGATCTGTTTTTTGGTATCTTTGATCTTTTTGACATTAGCTTTGACTCTTTTGACTTTTTTCACACGTGTTTTCCTAATCTCATTATCACCAAACCATTCTAGACCATTGTCTTCACTAGAAGCAAATTCTCCGCTATCAGGAATGGATATTGTATGATTTTCATGCCGAATTACTTTTTTTTCACTTTCCCTTTCTTCAAAAACAATTGACTCTTCAATAATCTTCTCTTCTTTAAATATTTTTCCGCTTTGTAATTTCTTTTGCGTTATATATTTAATTGTTATGTTCTTTTTGATTGTAGAAAACAAATCTGATGAAGAGTCAATTTCGTTATCAGCTTTTTGTGTATTTATTATCCGGAAGAGTTCGCTATTGCAAATTTCATCGCTTTTTGGAGATATTATTAATGCTTTCGTGTCTGTTTTTAAAGCCTTTTTAACAATCTTAACTTTGATTTTTGCATTTTCATCATTTCTTTTTGAAATTTGGGGTATTTCGTCCTTGGAATTCTTCCTTCTCTTTATTAGATTATTCTCTTTGATTTTTCTGTCTGGATTTGGATTTATGTGTAATAAAAATATGATTTATTCATCGTCACTATCTTTGAGCTCATCGAAGAAAGAATCTCTATTATCATGAACCTTCACGCTTTTCTTCTTCTTCATTCTCTTTTTCTTTTTCTCTGATACGAATTCTTCGTCCCTTTTCTCAGATAAATCCCATACTTTGTACTCATTGGTTATTGACCATGTCATCACCAATCCTCCACTCAAACAACCTCCAAGCAAATCATTTTTATGTGCTTGAAATGCATATATGAGATGATTTGGTGCTACATCGGTAATATAAACAACTCCATCATCTGCCCCTACAACAACACGGCACTTATTAGTCTTAAAAGCTCGCACGAAAACAAATGGCCTTGTTGATTTGAAATTGGCTTCGCAAACAAAATCAAGAGATGGATATCTGGTACTATAGAGCTTTGGACGAGATGAAGCCGCAACAAACAAACTGCAGAATGAGTCATAACACAATGAAACGAGATCATCATCTTCTTGGTGGAAATATTGCTTTCTCTTATTCCTGTTTGTGCAATAAAGAGATAAAACACCATTTCCTGTCGAAACACCAAATGTTTTTTCATCAACAACAGCTATATCTGAAACAAAATCCTTTTCATTATGAAACTTCTGGACTGTTTTAGAATCTCGTATGTCCCAAACCTTCACATGCCCCTCTGAATCGCCACTTACAATAACTGACTCGCTTATAAACCTGGAGCACTCGAGTGGTGTTGAATGAGCTTTCATTTTGGTATAAGAATGAGCCTGAGTCTCTATGTCAGTAATAAACAGATTCCCATTTTGATCAGAAGACAAAATTTTATCTCCTAAAATGTTAAACTCAAGAGATCGAACAGATCCTTGGCATCCAATAATTGTACTAGGCTTTTCGATCCCCTTGCGATAAACTTGTATAGGGCCATTATAAGTACCAAGAACCCAAAGTCCTTTCGATTCATGAATGGCTCCTGATGAAATACGCTCGCTGATCTTCTCAGTGTGTGTTGGACTTATCATTCTCAATTTTGCTGGGCTAAAATAAAACTTGGATGGATCCTGAATGGGTAGCAAAATCTGGTCAAATTCGGACTGTTTATGAGGTGCATTCATCGCGCATTGTTGATGGTAATACTCAGTATATGATTCAAGTTAAAAATGTGAGAGGGTTCATGGAATGGAAGTGGGTTGACTATGTAGAGTTGAGACACTGTGAAAAGCTTATTGGAAAATCCATTGTTGCTAAAGAAACGTTATTCGAAAGTAATTTTAAGAAGTTAACAAGCCGAGAAAATTGTAAATTCACAGAAATCCCTCCAATTATTATTAATGAAGGGGATATTGTCTTTGATATAGATGTTGTTAATTGGCCAAAATCTGAAAAATATAAAAATGAACGAGGAAAACAATCTCAGATCCAAGAATTAGAATTTGAGATTGTTGGACCCATTGAAATGAATGGAAGCATTCGATGGAGAACAAAAAACTCTTCTGGAAAAGAAATTTTTTATGAATTTGCCGAGCTGAGAAGAATCGCACCAACCCAATTACTATTCTGGCTTCGTGATAACCCAAACCTTCTAAATGACTATGTTTAATCTCATTCAACATTTGGATCTGCCGCATACACGAAACTCTCTATTCTTGCATCATCCTGTCCCATTCTAATATGAATTGTGCCATTAATACCCCATTGCTGCCCATATTGATTGAGAACAACCCAATATGGAATGTTATTTTCTTTGTTCCACCCTATTATCTCCACGGAATGTGTTTTTTCTTGGAATATATCACCATTTTGATATGTAAACACGCCTCTTTTATAATTGGTGAATTCTTCAGAAATAGACACAGATGCTGCTACAGGCCCATTAATATAGATCTCCTTTTTGATATATTCCGGATCGCTAATGAGTTTTGTGCTCCCGACTTTTGTCTTATATAGCTTAACATCAGATCCATCAACACATTTCGAGCAAATCGAAGAATTAAAGTCCAAAATGCCTTGCCAAGGATGACATGATTCTTCTGGGACGCCATTTTGCTCAAAGAAATAGAAAACACTCCTTGAACACCCACCTTCGCATCCAGAATCAAGAAAATCGCATCCAATAATATATTGGGATGAAAGCAAAACCCTCCGGTTTTCTTTGGCGCATATCCTGTGACTAAGAGATTTAAGAGGTCCATACGCATAGCAACTCCCACATTCCTGAACCAGTGGTCCAAAATCACATAAAGGGTATTCCTCCAGAAAATTGTATTTTTCTGGAATATCCATCTCCATATAATCAGAAATAAACCTGACACTACGAGGCGACACAATTAAAAGAGAAAACAAAGACAATCCAAAGAACATCTAATGTCACTTTTAAATCTAGCTCAACAAACCAGATTTCTTGGTATTATTGGTGATTTCCATTGGATAAAATATCATTTTTAATTATAAAGTTAAAAATGTTTGAAACATATTATTACACTACACCAAATATTACTGTTTTTGGTGAAGTTTCAAGGCAAATAGCATTACCAATGTATACATTTATTAATTATTGCTTTTTTTCACATTTGATTGCAAATGAGGGAGGAGCAATTTTTTCCCAAAACGTTCCTTTGAGGTCTTTGATTGAAAATTGTATGTTCTTTGCATGCAGATCATCAGGAAAAGGAGGAGCTGTATGCATTTATAATCCATCAGATGCATCTTCGGTTTTTAATTACGTTTGTGCTAATAACTGTTCAAGTAACGTGGTAGCAAATGGGCAATCATTATACGTAGTTACTAGCAACTTGCTTTATAACTATTTTATGTATGTTTCAGTGGTTAAATGTGGCTTGCTTGAGGCTCCTGGATATCATTCATTTACTATTCAAGGGGGGAAGCAGTTGGTCAAGAATGTTAATTCCTCAAATAATAAAATTAAGTATCAAGGAACGGGTATTACTATTTGGGATGGAAATCAAACATCTGTTTCTTATTCCAATTTTGGAGGTGGCTCTTCTTCAAGTGGTAACTGTTATAATATTCAACCTTGTTTTACCACTCATTATTGTAGTAATTGTAATATTTTCAACAATACATGCTATTATACCATAATTTGGGGGTATTATGCAAATGCAGAGTTTACTGGGTGTATCTTTTCAAAAAACTCAAATCCATTAGCTCTTATTCAAGGAGGATCGCTTATCATAAAAAGTTGTTGGAGTGACTCATATTTGTATTCAATATCAAACACTGGCACTATTACTATTTATAACACAATTTCCGTTTCATCATTTATTGACATCCAACACTTTTCCACCTATCATTGCCAAACAAACCATCTTGTGAAAACATCGAATTTCAATTTTGATCTCAGATTTAATAGTATGCTACTGGTTATATTATATTTATAATACTTCAAATTGACCATTAAGTTTTTATCTTCATATTTTTTTCTCATATTGGCATACTCATCACTGAAATGCAGATTGGAAACATCAACATTTTATTTTTTACCACTACTCATTCATTGAATAGCATCTTCATTTCACATTCTGAATCATATGTTATTTGAAAATAATTAAATTGCATTTTTTCGAGACTGTGGATTTATTAAGAGTTCAATCTTCACCAGAATATGTGGCAACAAAAACTCTACCTAATTATAAAGGAAACATGTTTCTATCTGGTTTCAAAATGATACAAATTAGGATATACTTAGTTTGCGAAAGTCCATAAATCTTTAGTAAAACAGAGAAATATTATGATGTTATCAACTATGCAACAATGGCATACATCTTTGGAATTTGACAATTTTGTGATAGAGAAAAATACACTTCTTTTAAAAAAACGCCTTCACCTCGGAAAATATACTAAACAATTTTCTTATCAAATTATGTTTCAGTGGTTAAATGTGGCTTTCTTGAGGCTCCTGGATATCATTCATTTACTATTCAAGGGGGGAAGCAGTTGGTCAAGAATGTTAATTGTTAATGAATTACCATTATAATTTACTTTATATTAAGTAACAATTAGATTTCTTCTAATCAGGATTTGAATCAGGAATCAATTTATTACCTGAATCAATTTTTACCAATTGTTGAATAAGGCGGGTTTTCAGTTCAGCGAAGCCTTCTCCATTCTTTGAACTTAGTTCACATTTAATTAGTCCCTTCTTGGTGCAAAAATCATCAACCTCAGACATAAATTCATCATAATTACTAAGTTTCTTTGCTTCTGAAATTAAATCATGCTTTGCTTGGATAAGAAACTTTAATGGAATGTCAAATTGAATTTCTTCTGCAACAAGATTATGCATTAAATCAATTTCTTTTAAAACTCAATTAACTCGTGCAATCATAAACATAAAGAATGGCCTGACAGTTCCTAATAAAATTAGTATGAAAACATTTAATAATTCCTGATATATCAATAACATCAATTGTATCACTTTGGAATCAACATGGATTTGGAAACTGTCTCGATAAATCGAAATTGTTGATTGATGTTCTTCATATTCCCCTTCTATCAGCCTAGAAAAAATTACATTTTTTCCCAACTGAGACACCACCTATGAGCGCAAAATAGTATTCGTCCATAAAGAGTTTTTGAATTTTGCCAATAAGCTTGAAGTGGCTAAATCATGAAAACAAATTTTGTCATTTACATTTAGTTTATCATAGAATATTATATTGCGAAATTTTTCTTCATGTGTCACAGCATATGAGCTAATCTTTATCAGCAAATAGCCTTTTATAAAACTTGTTCTAATTCTTCAGTTGTAACATTCAAAGATTGGATATTGAACAGGATAATAAAAACAATTCTATCATCACCATGAACCAGAACACTATTTATCTCTCTATTATTTGCTATTTGATTTGTTCATACCTTTTCAGCATCAGATCTTTGAATAGAATTTTCCCATCCCGACCATACTATATATAGGCCTAATGGAGCTGATGAAAACCGTGTCTCTCCTAATATTCTATCTATGTGTACATCTTATTGCCAGATTGAATGATTATCATTCAATTTTTGAAGACAAATCTGTTCTGATGTAAATTGGTCACTTTTCGTCATAAAATTCAAACAAAATCTTTTTTTTATACTAAAATTAGAGTTTTTATTCTTCTTTCTCACTTTAGTGATTTCTTTCAGACTGAATTTGCGACCTATCAACACCTCAGTAGCTATACAGTGTTAGGTAATGGTAATCATTATATTTTGTCTTCTTCATTCATTGATTTATTAAGCACTGAGTCTGGCGGAGCTATTCTTTTTTCATCAGGTGGTTGTGAGATTTGCATTGAAGAATGCAACTTTGTAAAGTGTATTTCTGAAAAACTCGGTGGAGCCATATATACATCCCAGACAAATTCAATCATTATTGTAAAGACATGTGGATCTGATTGCGCTGCCTATTCAAGTTATCATTTCGCTTATATTGCAACATCTTATTCTAATATTTTATCCATTATTTCATCAACAATTGCTCAATGTTCATCTGATATCAAAATTAATGGCCGATGGATGTACTATCCGATGAGTTTTACGTACGCCAATTTTTCCCAGAGGTATACAAATGTATCCCGAAACATTGTTTCTCAGTTTTCTGTCGCAAGATATGATACCAATAAAATTGGTTCAATAACATATACATCATATGCTCATAACTATGCTAGTGATGGTTCTGGTTTTATTATCTGCGGCGGACCGTATACTTTTTCTCATTCAAACTTTGTAAACATAACCCAAACTGGTTCTTCATACGAAGGCTCAATTCTCTTATATGCAGGAAACCCCACTGTCAATTTCACTCTCTGTGTATTCCTGAATAATTACAAGATTCTATGCCGATCAATATCAGGAACCGCTCTTTTCTCGGATTGCTCATTCAGTCATATATACAACAACACAAATCAAGTAACCTACTCCTCCTCAGTCCTTACAAACACCACACTCAATATCATTCACTTTACAAACGATTATTGTAAAGCTGATGTAAACCGGAAAACAAATCTTCATCGTATCCCATTACACTTCGAGTTCGTTTTTGTGTTTTCGATCATTTAGGCGATTATTTTAGATTCAATCTCAAGTTTATTTGGTCGTTTGTCCAACCGAAATAAACCAAACAAACTGCTTTTTGTTCATTTATTTTAAGAACATTCATCAGACTCTAGACCCTTCAACCTTGTGTGGATCTGTTGATTCACGGTTTTCTATTATATCAGAGGTTGGATGTGGGTGTTATGGGTCAGTTTTCAAGGCGATAGATAGGGCGAATAATGAAATTGTAGCACTCAAGAAAGTGAAGGTCTTTGATAAGGAAATGTCACTTCCTCAGGCCTTTTATAGAGAAAAGAAAGTGTTTGATACTGTTAAGCATGATAACGTTCTTAATATGAAAGAAGTGTTTAGGTGCAAGAAAGACAATGCACTTTACTTCGTTATGGAGTTTTGTGAATATGATTTGTCTTCCTTAATTCATGATTCAAGAACAGGAATGCTTTCTATTTCCAAGGTTAGATCTTTATTTAAACAATTGCTTCATGGAGTTGCTGCATTGCACTCCAAAGGATTCATTCATAGAGATATCAAGCCATCAAATATCTTGATTAATAAGAAGAATATCCTTAAGCTCATTGATTTTGGTCTTAGCAGACAAGCCAACCCATCCACACAACCTTTGACCCATAATGTTGTATCTCCATCATATAAGGCACCTGAAATAATCTTTGGAGATCCGAATTATGGTTTTTCTTCAGACATTTGGTCATTGGGATGTGTTTTATTTGAGTTGATTACCGGTTTGGTTCTGTTTAGGCCAAAGTCTCATTCTGATTTTTCTCAACTTAGTGCTATATCTTCAATTCTCGGTAAACCATCTCATGAAGAATGGCCTTCATTATCCTCACTTCCTGGAAGCTTTTTAGTTAATATGGGCAATGATTCCAGATCAGTTCTTAGTGATCTCCTGGATTCCAAGCTTCCAGATGAATTTGCTATGGCCAAATCTCTAATAATGCAAATGCTCGTATATGATCCATCAAAACGAATCTCAATTGAAGAAGCCCTTCAACATCCATTTTTATCCTGTAGCAATTTCGAACTGCCCCCTCACTGTTTCTCTTGTTTTGAAACTCCCTATTCCCACCCAACATCAATGTCACCAATGACATATAGATATAATGAAAAAATCGAATTTAGGCCGCTTCGTGCTGAGCCAGAATTAACCATTTCTCCAATCTAGTTATTTTTTGCATAATTTTAATTTCTTATTTATTCTCAACTTCGTGTTGACTTTATTATTTTCCATCATCAATCAACTTTTTTGCTTTTAGGTCATTGACCTCAATTTTTTAATTTCTTAGTTTTCTAAATAAACTTCAAATTTAACATTTATTTTTGTACAAGAACAGGTCTTTTTGCAAAGGTTGTCGATGGTCTGCCTTTTAATGATACTTTTGGTGATGTTATTACACTAGTCTTTTTCAGTGTTGTTATCATTGATTTCTTCAGGTCAGAATTCTCTGGTGAGTCAATATCATTTGGGATAAATGATTCATTAAAATCTCCACTATACTGCTCAGAAAATGATGTCAATAAAGACTTGAAAGAATTATAAAGCTGGCTTTGAGCCAAATAATTTCCATCAATCAATGCAGATATAAGCTGCATTGAAGATTGTATGAATAATATGTTATCCTCGACAAGAATTATCTTCTTTTCTCTCTCAATGAACTTTTCTGTGATCAATACATTTGATAATATCTTCCTCGCATTAGGATAATTATCAGCATTCCTGAGGAAATAGAAGATGATACCAATAGCCTCTGTTCTGAAAGGAAACTTAACATATTGATTAAGATTATTCGAACAATCAACAGTGAAAGTAATGGGGTTGTGAAGCATTTCTTCTACTATCAGGGTAAACATGGGTTCAATGTTGATAATAAGTGGGTGGGCGAGCATAGCTTTAAAGAACTGGAATCTAAGAGAACTTTCAGAAATATATCTCTCCATTAATTGGACTTCAATAATTTTTTTGGAAAAACATGATTTGGCGAATTCAATATCTCTCATAAAGACTTTTGGAACTATTTCTTTTGATTTAATCAGTAGACTTTTTGCTTGGGTATTTTGAGGCATTATTTCGATAGTGTGAATCAGAATCTTTTGAAAACAGTGATGGATTCTGTATGAAGGATGGGGCTTCGTTCTACAAAATGGTATCTGAGAAGATATTGTTTCGAATAAGAAATCAAAAAGCTGCATGGAAGGAGTGTTTTTGGAATTGCGCCAAAAGTAACAAATTATCAGGAATATCTCATATATTACAAAGCTTAGCTCTTGAATTGCAGCTTGAGTCATAGCAATATTTGATTCTTTGGCTTTGTTTTTGGCTTTAAGATATGTTGTATCTTTAATATCATACCGAGCAGCCCTGAGTATTTGAGTATCAAGGAATTTTGATATGGATTCTGATTCGCGAAACATTAAGCCAACAGTTTTAATTATAAAATCAACAATTTGGGATGTTTTCGGATTACTATAGACATGCTCATACATTGCTTGATTTTGTTGATGTGAAATTTCAGAAAAAACTTGTTTAGCAGCAACCAAAGACTCAAATATATCCAAGGTACCTTGAAGTCTGGGGTAATCAATAGATGGGATAATAGTAATACTATTCGAATCTAAGTGTTTCTTCAGATGAGTAGAAGCTAAAAAAAGATTAATATTATTAATTGAAACGTGGGATGTTAGGTCAAACAGAATAGCATTTATATATGGTTCCCTACAAAACTCGATAAAAGGCCACAAAATATCACAAAACACCAATGAGCATGTTGAGTGGATTGATGGTTCTGACAGTATACACTTAACAATATTATAGACCTGTTGGCGCATAGAATCATTGGTTATTGTAGATCTGACTAATATGGAGAGATGGGTTAAAACTGTTGGAGATACTATAGCTTTGAAAAGCATAATGCCGCACGGTTCAAAAATTTTGGCTAGCGCTATTTGAAAAGCAGAGTCTACAAAACTTATCGCTTCAGCTTTGGCTCCGTTCAGATGGAAACAATGAGCAACTTTTTGCGGAACTCGAAAATCTAGGAACATTCGAACAAGAGAAGAATTTGATGTATTTTGCCACATTGTAGATATGGTCTTAATAGCATTTCCTTTTTGTTTATCAATACTTGAACACATTGAATGAGCGAAATTAAAAACAGAATCACCAAAATTAATAAATTGGTTAAAATACCAATCATTATGTTCTTCACTTCTAGTTAGAGAATTCAATATGAAAACGGAATTTTGAAGAGAATACCTCAAAAGCCCATGAACTTTTGTATGTGTAAAAACAAAAATATGAGCAGAATCTTGGTGAATAAATGATGCTAAATCAGCTTGGTTTGAGCATAACTGGGAACTTGAAAAGCGAATATACGGATTTGATGTGTATAGTGCCAATATTGACATAATAATTTCATTTGTGAATGGTGCCAATGAACCTTGTCCGTGTTCAATGTTGGCAACAAATCTCATTAGAAACTGCAAAACCTTATCGAAAATGGGATCCACATAAGTAACAGCGGGATACACATCTTTCAGCAGAATCTTATTGCTTATTCGATCAAGTGCAATAAAAACTAATTTGTCAACAAACTTCAATCCAAAAATAGAATTTAGAATCCTTTGATTCGTTTTGGATTCCAAGGGGAAACGATATTCTTGATCTTCGGGGTCATCATCTTCAAAAAATACCAATGATCTAATAACACCTAATGTAAAATCAAATGTATTTTCATTCAAATTGCCCAAAATTGGAGCAAAATACTTTGAAACAAAAGCATTACAATTGGTAATCTTGATTAAATGTTCAAGTGCATCATTTGATTGGATGTTTTGATTAAAAGGCTGAGTTCGAAGAAGGGATTCTACACTAGGTCTATTGGATGGATCAATTTGAAGACAACAAGAAATTATTTCCAAAAATAATTTGGATTCATTGGAATTAATTTTGGTGCTTTTATATGGGAGTAATAAATAGTGGTCAATGTCAAGTATGGAAGCTGGTTTGAAAGGATCATCACATGTTATATAACATTCTCCTCTATCTCCGATGCATCTATCTCCGTTTTTAACTAAATGGCTATCTTTCAACCAATCATAAAAAAATTTTATTCTTGGGTGCTTGGGTGGTTCTTGCAATGGGTCATCACTATTGATTATGGATAAATGAGTTCGATGTTCCATTAATTCTGTTCCATAAGAATGGGGCAAAAATCCGGTAATTATATATAAAAGTAATATTCCAAACTGCCAAACATCAAAAGCAGGAGTAAACATATCTGGCTGATCATGATAGAATTCGGGCGGTAAATATGGGTTGGAGAAATTAGAAAATGACTTTGGAAGTGGGAGATATGAAGGTGAAGGATCATTTGTTTGGCAATCCAATAATGAGCCAAAACATATGTTGTTTGTTTTCACATTAATCAATATGTTCTCCGGGCATAAATTCCTAACAATAATATTCTTTTGGTGAAGTTGATGAAGCATAGACAATACTTTTATACATATTGAACGAGCTGCTAAAAGGAGCCTTGAGTCCCCGCCGAGGTATGAATGGAGAAGTAGAAAATGTGACAATGGAAGACAATTAGGATCTTCTATCATTGAGATTCTATACTCTGTATCAATTTGGGACGAATTAATAATGGTACGGGTCAGTTTCTTGTTCATTTTTGTGATTTGGGTAATTTTCTTCATATGATCTTGGACTCTCGGAAGCTCAAAAATGGAATTAGGAATATGAATAGCTCGAGAAAAAAACTTACGGTCTTTTTCATGTCCATAAAGGGTATACTTTGACCACTGGTCATATATTGATCGGTAATCAATTCCGTCAATCAGTGGATTTCTATTTGGATGATTATCAAATATGAATGGTATGCTTTCTTCATCTTTCTTTTCGAATCTATTTTCAGATTGTGGAAAAACAGGAATTTTATCGAACAATCCCTTTAAAAACGATTGTTGAATTCCCTTTTGAACTCTTGACATTAACTCGTGTTTAACGAGATCTTCAAGCAATGATAAAGAATTGGACCTTTTGGTTAATTCTTTCCTTTCATGTTTCGACAGCCAACATCGTGGAGTTGTATCTTTGCCAATTTCACAGTCTGATGTTGTGGATAAAGTAAAATTTGACAAAGTGTGACGAAGAGAACTTAATGGATTCATTGATGATAAAACAGAATTTACATCTTCAGGGCTAAAACATATATCAACAATCGCGTGATAATGTGAGCCGGTTATAACAGGAAGTCGTTGATTAACCATTAGTATTGGTTCTCCAATATTTCTTTTCTGAGAATCAGGTGCAAAACGCTGCAAAAATGTAGAAAAATTACTTATGTTTTCTGGCAAAAAACCAGCTCTATACATAAAATGAAATAATTCATATGAAGACATTTGATTTGATCCTACCTTAGGTAAATATGGATGCCAGTTCCTAATATTGATTTTCATTAGTAAATCTGGAAATGAAAATGGTGTAGATCCGGGAGAAAACAAATTCTTCATTTGTCCACTCATTGCATCTGAGTCAAATCGTGCTAATATATTCATTACTCTATTATTTATATTTCTATGTGAATGATAATCAGATATTTTTTTGGTGAAATCTTCAACAGCTTTAGCATGAGATTGAAGAGGCTCATAAAACTCAAATCTATCGAATTCATTGGCTGGAATCGACTTAGAGTCATTAACATAAACAATTGATCCAACTGCTCCATTTTGAAGTAAAGAAAACACAATTGATGAGCGATCACTATATGATAATGCCTCTACAATTACTGGAGTAGAAGTATATTTGGCAACCCTCATTTCTTTTAGTACTTTCCTAGATTGTGTATAATACATTGGACCCAGTAATCTATTAGCTGCAAAAATCTCTTCGTGTGAAAGCTTATTGTCTGGTATTCTTAATGGATACTCGCATGAATGACCTAAAAACGAATGAAGCGTTCCATCTTCACATCCAACATATATAAGATCAGGCTCATCTGAATATGATACATCAACTGGAGGTGAATTTAAAAATAATGATCCAATGAATGAAACAAGTTCTACTCTCTCATGCAAATCATATACGTAAACAGTGGAATCATATGACCATATTGCGATTCTTTGGCCAATTTGTTTTGCGATAGGAACAGATTTCATACCTGGATGTGTTAGTCGACGAAATCTAACAAAATCGTATGAAAACAAAATCACATCACTCATATCACAAAAAGTACCAATAAACCCTAAAGGGTGTTGGTTATAAGAAACAGGAATTAGAGAAATCACTTTGTTCATATACTTATACGTGGTACAAATATTGTCATAATTTATCTGAATAGTAGATTGGAGTGTCATGGGATCAATGCACAAAATAGGTCCTTTTTGAGGAATCAGATTCACCCATAATAAACCAAAATCATCAAAATATAAATATTTTGAAGCTTTGGGAATACGGTTATCTATACTCAGGCTTTGGGAAATAATGGAAACTCCTCCTTCAATATGATGGAGAGTCCATTTACTATCCAAACCAATAAGATGTCCACTTTTTTTGTTGATTATAATATCGAAAAGAGGATGCTTCAATTGCAATTCAATTTTTTGATGAATTTTGTCATCATTAAACCCTGTTATCTCAACAAAAGCAGCAGAGGTGCAAGATGATACAACATATGAACCAGATTCTTTGATAATTGACATTCTTCTTGCTGATTTTAAGTCGAGTGGTTTGGTGCATCTCAATAGAGGGCAAATGCAAGGGCATACAACTTGCCTCTTTAGGAATCTCTCATTTCGAATTGAGAGATCATCGCAGCTATCAAGATTTCTATTCATCTTAGAAATAAACATCGGAAGAAGTTCTGTTTTGGACCAATTCAGAGTCCCTTTTTGTTCAAAAAGCAATTCATCTCTTTGACTTTGGGCTAGTCTTCTTGGATCCTTATTATGCCAGGGAGGTGGAAGAGGGATTAGAATTTTCTTTTTTGAAGGCATTGCACGCAGAACAGCTTTGGCTGATGAAACAGAAGAAGGTTCTTCAGAGATGACTTTCTTCTTATTAGAAATCTGCTCGCGAACACGACTAGTTTCTGAGTCTTTAGGCTTAGCGGGTTTTCTTGATGTGCCTTTCCTCATTTTATTCTGCGGTGAAGAAATACTGTTAGTTTGATTTCGAGACTGAGAAGGGAAAAATGAAAGGATTCTATCAAAAGCTTCAAGTTTTTCAATCTCTTTCTTACTCTCAATTCGAATTTTGTACTTTCTAACAATACGAGTAATTAATTTTAAAGCAACTATCTCTTGAACTTTGTGAATTCTCTGACGAATTATGTGATCCCTCCAACAATTTTGAATTTTGAGTGCACAATAATTCTGTTGATCAAGCATCGATAAATGATGGCGGTAAATGAAACCTCGAAAAAGAGCCTGAATCCGAATTGCTGCCTGAATCTTGCGATACTCTGGATTTTCGCTCATTTCTGGAGGATAAAAAACTTTACAAAACTCGTTTATTCTACAAAGCTCACGCAGATATAAATAGGGATAGAGCGATCCCAAACACAGATAGAGGGGAAATCAAATCTACAGCATCAATTTCGACGGTGTCAGTGTCGGTTTTCCTTGTGATCACATACTCAATATTTTCTGTTTCTGATATAAAAATGGAATTCTTAACACTGGTAATTAATGGTTTTCCATGAAAATCTAAGATCCACTCACCATCATCATTCATTGTTGGCTTCTTGCTGATGAGATCATGCGGCATGAAAGAGTCTTTGATGAAAAAATTGACTCGAATGTCTTTTGGTGTGTTCATAGCAATGTTTGGATAAGTCATATGGATACTAAGTATTTCTTTTCCGTATTCTGTCTGTGATCTAAGTGAAAAGTCTAAATGATCATTTGTGCTAAGCATGAAACCGACGAAATCATTGCTGCTATAATGCATTTCTGTTCCTTTCTGAATAGGAATAGGATCTGTTGGCCTCTTTGATTTTAATTTGGTATGAAACAGTGGTAAATCGCCTTGGTAAAACTGGAAATGTATTCTGCGCCCTCTAATAGTAAATGTCGAGCTTCGGACACATTTGTATAGAATATTTGGCCCGCTTTTATGAGGATCGGATCTTTTGCGAATTATAACACTCCGACTAGTGCAAGGAGGTGTCTTTATAACTGGATTACTATCTTCTGACATTCCTTGTTTTGCTGTGTAAAGTTTATATAAAATCGGCTAAACAGAAAAGAACCTATTGAAATTTGACATAATTTTTGTAGAATTAATTTCGCCTATTGTTTCTTTAACCTTACTTTTTGGAAGAATACAGTTATTCCATTGTGTTGATGCTTCTATTCTCGATTTCATAATGTGATGAATAGGCCTAATTGTTCCATTTTTAGAAAAAAAGTCATATGCTATTTCATATAAGAAAATATCTCCTATTCTGAGAGCCAGTACTGCTGCTTTCCTTGCTTGAGGTTGGCTTTTAATCTTTCCGATTTCGATAAAGTATTTTCTATCATATTGGTCATTATTTACCATTGCAATTAGTCTATCAAAACTTGGAGCCAATGGAAGTTTGCCTATGAAATCTGGAACAATAACATCTTGTGATATGCCCGAATCAAATAATAGATCAATGGCCTCTTCGGTGAAATAGTTCTGTGCAGGAAAGCTATCTTGTCCATCAGATGGCTGGATATATCCATTCTTCTTGAGTGAACCTATGATTATCATTGGATCATATTGAAAAATCAACTGTGTATATGTCTCATATTGATATCTGTGAACACCACTAAGTTGTGAATCAATGATTTCCTTCTCAATTGTTCTTGGAATAGCCCTAGGTGCTCTGCCAGAGATTGGAAGTGATATCATTGGTTCATAGTAATTAGAAATCATTGAGGAATAACCTCGGGCAAAAAATGAAGCATTGAGAAAATATAAGCAATCACGATACTCTCCTTTATCAAGTGATATCCTGGAAAGAGCGAGTGCGCTGAAAGGTGAAGCCCAAAGCGAAGAGTTCAAAAATGGGATAATAAGAGATAATCTGGATTTATCATTTGCTCGAATAATCCCATTCACAATGGAAAACGCTAAAAATGGGTCATCTGATTGCTTGTAAAATGAATCAAACGATATATCAAGATATCTATTTATATTTTGGTGTTGTTTTGGAAACAAATCAATCAAATATGACATCAATGAAGGAATATTATCTATTAAATCTCGAAAGATTTGAATCGCTTGATCATTATTATAGTTATCTATTATATAGAAAACTAATGATCTTAAAACTTCTGGAGATCGAGGTATTTTCTCAATCAAAAACTCGAATTCTTGTTCTGTCAGTGGATGTGGGCGTATCATTTGATAAGCTGGAAAGTACACATGCGGAAGATTGTATATTGCACGACATAAAACATCTCCACAGCTGTAATACTTTAGAATCGAAGATATTCCTAATTCATAATATGTATTGGAAGAAATCTCATATGGCTGACCATCAGGCCTCCATGAAGTTATTTGCATATCCATATTTCTGTCTATACAGAATATTATATCTACTTGTGAAAACGGATCCCACGCATAATACTTGAACTCTTCAATATTATACATTATTTTACCAAACAATTTGTGGGGTCTTCTACTTAATAAATCTCGAAAAAAATCACTAATGGTATCTTTTTCCCTTATTCTAACCCCAGAAATATGAAAAGAACTGGTATCAAAACCACTTTCATTTCCTCTTTTCAAAACAACCAAATCTGGAATAATATAATCATAAACAATATCCTTAAGATCTTTCTCTCTTCTTTCGACTAAATCCACCCCTGAAACTTCTACATTACCCGAAATCGGCTTCATTTTTGCTTTGTTATGATCAATTTGAATTGTTTATGAATGATAAACACCCGGATCCTTTGCCCCTGATTTTTCAACAAAAGAATAAAACAATATTTAATTCTTAAATGGCCTTCTTGTTGATGATTTGGGTGCCTTATCGAGGAAACTTTTTGCTTTTTGTATGTGAACCTTGGGTTCATATTCGGGAAGCAAAGGTTTGATTTGAACCAAGAGAGAGATGAGTTCTTTTTTCTTCTGATTGAGAATCGATTGGGTCTCTTCTAATTCATGGCTTTGGTGCGATTTCAGCTTTGCTATCTCATCTTTGATATCAATATTCTGCTTGTTCAACAAAGCTAGATCTATTTCCGCATTATCCATTGGATTCTGATTTGGATCTTTGAAAATTTCACTTAAACGTGTTTCGATCATGCATTTCTCGATATATAATTGATATGCAGATACCCTTTCGATCAGGAGCTTAATCTCCTTTTTTGTCTCGTTTGTGACCCTATTTATATCAGAAAATGATGAAATAGATAATTTTTGTTCAGTTTCCTTGAATTGTTTCTCAATTTTGTTCGCTTCAAGGGAATACTGTATCAAATCTTTTTCAAGGCGGCGATATTCTAAAAAAATTGCCTTAACATCCTCTTGCAACTCCATTATTTCCCATTTTTTATCGCTTAATTCATATGCTTCGACTTCAGACCTTAATAAATCCAATCTATTTTGCGAAGACACCAAGGTTGATTGTAGTTGAAGAATGACATTTTTCTTGCCAAAAGGCAATACTTCAACATTCTTAGTCAGTTGTTTATCCCTCTGAAGTATTTGCTGTTGAATACGAGACAACTGAGATCTCTTGTTCTGTATCTCCTTTTTCATCTTATTCATGCATATCTTTATTAAATTTATATTATCTGTATTTATTTCCATTCCATTCAAGGATTTGGGGCTCAAATACATTTTCCTCCTTCTTAATAAAAATGAAGAATTTCTAATGGTTGATTATCATTAGTTGATATTATTGCTGTATTGTTGTTCATTACAGGAAGAGTAATTGTATTCATCCTGTTCATGAGCTAACTATTCTTTTTCTCTGATTGAATTGATTAAAACAATTTTCATTCATGAATAGAACAATTTTTTGGCTCGATTTGACTCAGAAGGAGCTTTTTATACTGTTTTGGTATAACTGATTAAACAATTATGATTTTTTTGAACAACTATTGTGCTGTTTATCAAATAATTGTGTCCAATAGTTGTTTATCTTATTTTTTTAATCAAAAAAATGGATGTAAAAAATGATCTCTCACATCAGTTTTTCAATTCAACTCAGTTTCATAATAATGGAGTTACAATGTTTACCATTTTTGCTTGTTCATTTATATTATGCAATGGAGGCGAAAACGCTGGTGGTATTTTTATATCAACAAATTCATCATGTTTTATAACTAATACTATATTTTCTGGGTGTTTTTCCGTTAAATCGAATGGAGCGTTTGCCATAAAAGCCAGATCTTCAACTTTATGGGGAGTTTGTGTTGAGAAATGTCGCTCCACATTTGTTTCACATGGATTTTCAATTTCTCATGATTCATACTCTGATGAATATATAAATGAGACGGTTATTTGTCACTGTGGTGGTGTTTCTCATCCGTATGCGAAATCTGTTGCAATGATACTATCAGGAGGCTATGAGATTTGCGATAATAACTTTTCCAATAATGTAGCTCATGATAGGGCCTCAATGTTTATATTTTTCATGCCAAGATATACCAATATCGCAAGATCCTTGATTAGTTTATGCAATGGGATGAGTGTTTTTTCTATTGCTTTTGCTTTTCAACAAATAGAATCTACCCACTCATATTATTTTAACAATTCTCATCACAAATTTGAAATGTTTTTCTTTAAGAAAGCGTCATGCTCATTTAATTTCTGTGGTTTTTTGCATAATCAATACACAATCTTTTCCCATTGTGAGAATGGGCATGTGTCTCTTACAAAGTGCTACACAGATAATCATTCTTTTTGTTATCAAATTGGGAGGAAAGACGCATTTTTGACATTACAATGTTCATATAACACAAATGATATGAGAAACAATTATACATTTTCATTTGCAGGTTCTTGTGTATTAATATCAATGCATACTCCTCCTCCATCGCCCACATTAGTTGCGACTCAATCTCCCTATCCAACACCGTCTATTTCTTCAACATTTGAACCTACAATAAGTATGACTTTCAATCCTACTCCTACTATGTCTTTGCTTCCAACAGAGCTTCCAACTTTATCATTAACTGTTCAAGTTGATATTCCTTCGATTGAACCTAACAGTAGTAAGAAATTTGAACCAGGAGAAGATTATCATGAAAATGATAAAATAACAGGAATTAGTGAGAAGAATAATGATGAAAATGAGAAGAAGCCAATTATTTCCAAGAAAGCTGAGGATGAAGATGATGAAGATGAAAATGAAAATGAAGATAAGAAGAAATCTGCTGCAAAGAAACCAATTGTTTCCAAGAAAGCTGAGGATGAAGATGATGAAGATGAAAATGAAGATAAGAAGAAATCATCTGCAAAGAAACCAATTATTTCCAAGAAAGCTGAAGATGAGGATGAAGAAGATGAAAATGAAGATAAGAAGAAATCATCTACAAAGAAACCAATTGTTTCCAAGAAAGCTGAGGATGAGGATGATGAAGATGAAGATAAGAAGAAATCAGCAGCAAAGAAACCAATTGTATCTAAGACAGATGAGGATGAGGATGATGATGAAGATAAGAAGAAATCAGCAGCAAAGAAACCAATTATTTCCAAGAAAGCTGAAGATGAGGATGAGGATGAAGATGATGAAAATGAAGATAAGAAGAAATCATCTACAAAGAAACCAATTGTTTCCAAGAAAGCTGAGGATGAAGATGATGAAGATGATGAAGATGAAAATGAAGATAAGAAGAAATCATCTACTAAGAAACCAATTGTAACCAAGAAAGCTGAGGATGAGGATGATGAGGATGAAAATGAAGATAAGAAGAAATCATCTCCAAAGAAACCAATTGTAACCAAGAAAGCTGAAGATGAGGATGAAGATGATGAAGATGAAGATAAGAAGAAATCATCTCCAAAGAAACCAATTGTAACCAAGAAAGCTGAAGATGAGGATGAAGAAGATGAAAATGAAGATAAGAAGAAATCATCTACAAAGAAACCAATTGTTTCCAAGAAAGCTGAAGATGAGGATGATGAAGATGAAAATGAAGATAAGAAGAAATCATCTACAAAGAAACCAATTGTTTCCAAGAAAGCTGAAGATGAGGATGATGAAGATGAAAATGAAGATAAGGAGAAATCAGCAGCAAAGAAACCAATTGTAACCAAGAAAGCTGAGGATGAGGATGATGAGGATGAAAATGAAGATAAGAAGAAATCAGCAGCAAAGAGACCAATTGTAACCAAGAAAGCTGAAGATGAGGATGAAGATGATGAAAATGAAGATAAGAAGAAATCATCAACGAAGAAATCAATTGTATATAAGACAGATGAGGATGAGGATGATGAAGATGAAAATGAAGATAAGAAGAAATCATCTACAAAGAAACCAATTGTTTCCAAGAAAGCTGAGGATGAGGATGATGAAGATGAAGATAAGAAGAAATCAGCAGCAAAGAAACCAATTGTATCTAAGACAGATGAGGATGAGGATGATGATGAAGATAAGAAGAAATCAGCAGCAAAGAAACCAATTATTTCCAAGAAAGCTGAAGATGAGGATGAGGATGAAGATGATGAAAATGAAGATAAGAAGAAATCATCAACGAAGAAACCCATTGTATCTAAGACAGATGAGGATGAGAACAAGAAAAGTGTTTCTAAGAATAGACGTGTTATTAAGGGACACAGATATTCATAAAATGATGAATATGATGAGACGAAAAGGAAGATAATTGGTATTGATTAGCTTTATGGATATCAACATGGAATGGATTGATGAATTGAATGTTTCTTAAAGAAAATTAGAATGTGTGAGTATTGTTTACAAATCTAGTTGTATATCATAATAGAGCCAGTTCCTTGCTTTTTAATTGGTTGTTTTCTCTCTCCTTTGTTCACAAATAAGTATATCATTGAGTTGGGCCCGTTAAGTACCTGGGAAGGGATATCTTCATCTTTAAATACTGTGTACTTTGAAGAAACGTCATTTGAGTATCCAAACACTAAAATATTGTCTTGAATATTGGAAGATGATTGTAATCGCTGTTTTGATTCGGCAAATGGTTCTCCATTAATGAGATGGAAAATGAAAGGGTTTCCAATAGTAGAATCTCGAGGGTTACTCTTGTCATTGGATATTGACACTCTAATAAGCTCTGACCCGGATTTATTTAATTGTTCTTTAGGAACAATCTCTACCCTGAATTTTCTCTGAAGCCACTGATCTAATGGATTTGTTGGATCAGGGATAGTAATAATTCTGGAACCTGATAGCACTAAAAGCCTGAGTTCATCATGTACACTATATGATCCCTTTGATTTAAGTTTTGCAATTACATCTTGGGCGCTAAAACCTTTGTTCATAATAAGAATAATTGAGCCAATATACTCATTATGATCATTAAAAAGATCGGAATAAAAGAAAACTTTGTTAGATATACTATTCTGAGAAATATCATTGACTATATAGTATGATAATGCATTGGTAGACAAAATTTCCCTTATGGTTGCTTTAGTATTCAAATCAATTGGTAAACTTGACGCTTGTGTTGTAGATTCTCGATTAAACAAAACAATAGAATCGTTTGGGCTTACATTCAAGAGAGCTCTCAAAGTCCTAATCATTAATCCAATGCTGTTAGATAGAGGCATTTCAATAAGAAAATGATTATTTTGTGATGAATACTCAAAACATTTTATCTGTCCCATAGAAGAAACTAATTCGAAATACTTATCTAAAGTTTTTGGTCGAAATTCTGGCAAAACATAGTCATATCTGATACATTGATTCTCTTGAAATACTGGAATGATATTGCCTGTTTGATCTGGATTAGTAGAAACTTGCAGTGCGAGGATTCCAGGCATTTTAAGAGAGGAAACTAAATCGCTATGTGAAATTAGCCTAGCTTTATCTCGCCCTGTTACCCAGTAGTATTGAGAAATTTCAGAAAAATTGGGAAACATTTGAGATGAAATTGTTAATAAACTCGAATCTCGAGTAGTTAAAACAATTCCTTGGTATTGAATTGGGGATCTGGCGTTCGAATCATATGAGATAACCATAATAGGAATTCGATTATCTCCGTTAGGAACTTTATTAGTTACTAAAACTTTTTTATAATTCTTGAAAACTTCTGAAACCCGATTTTGGGGATGTATTTCATTGTGTATTAAGCCATTAGAATCTATAATCCATATTGATCCTTGATCCGATTGAACATCACCTCTTATTCTAAGTTCATTTAAAATATCTTTAATCATTGTATCAGAAGGAACCTCATAAACATATTTTGGAGAAACATTATGATTGAAAAACCCATAATTATTGAAAGCTTGCGTAATGTTTTCTTCGTTATAAATCTCAATTGGAATTCCTGACTTCTGGCCTTTCTTTTTCGCGCTCCATTCTCGATAAAACGAAACCAGATGCTGAGGGATATTATCTTTGTTAGACAAATCAAATAACGCAGAAACTCTATCATTGTCAACATATGAAAGAAAATATGCACTATGACTCTTATTATATCCTCCAAAGTTTCCATTTAATGCTTCAAACTCAGTAGCTTCCTTAACATCTTCATCATTGAAAACATACCACTTTCTATCAGAATTTGGCCTAATATATGCATAATAATGACCTCCAAAATGTTCACCTTGATGGACTAAAACTGCATAAAGTTCATAATTATGAGGCTTCGAATGATCTTCATCTTCAATGAGATACGGTTCCATGTCCAAATGATACGGAAACTCAAAATAATCCTTGACTTTAACAGTGCCCCCCGTAATTGGTGAGAATTCGAATCTTTGTAAATGAATATTTATAATTGGAGGTAAATAAGAAAACTTTTGGCCTTTCATTGCATCCTCTAAACCGTGTCCTTCAACACGATACTTATTATCATCAATAAGGAAATCATTTTCAACATATTTATCTAAAGAAGCACTTAAATTTTTAACTCCTCTAACTACTAATTGAATATCATAAAAATCTTCTTCTCTTTGTGATGTGTACTCATAATTAAGACACTTTATATATGTTAATACTTTCCCTCTAAATAATGAAGGGATGGAATTCTTAAACTGTGTTTCTTTCATTTTCTCTTCCAATTTATCAATTAGAACTCGCAAAAATTCTTGAACATCGTGTTGCATAAAACTCTCTAATGTGCTCCATCCAAATGATTTTGTGAGAGCGTATGTCGATGGTGGGATTGGAGATAACTGCATTAATGTGAACAACCTTTGTATATTTATTGCAATAGATTTCGATGGATCCTCGTTATTATCGATTTCCATATCATACACAATCTTGCGAAAAGCAGGAGTATGGTAAAGACACTGAAGAATTGAGTTTAAATAGCATGTTGCTCCTTGGTTCTTGAGACCAACAAATCCATATGAATCCCTATTTTTGTGCTTCCTTAGATAATTTGGAGGCGAAAAATCGATATTAATATGGAAAACAAGTTTTCCATCAGTTAAATAATCCATTATATTAGATAATGGGATAAATGAGAAAAAGCCTCGATTATTCAAAGCCTTGGAAAACTTAAAAGAAGATTCAACAACAGCTGATTCTTTGGAAGAAATCTGAATCTTGAATGAAATCTGGTGCTCTTCTTCTAATCTAATTGCCATTAATATAATAGATAAACTTTTCCCTATTTCATTTTTATATCCATTTGGATATACAATAAGTTTCCATTTATACCCATTTTTCTCAAATAATGGTGACGCAAAAGGATCTGGGCCTAATGATTCAAAGAGATTGGTCTCCCATATTTCGGATATGGAATATGGATCTTGTGGGATAACATCATTCTCATCATTCTGCTCAATAATCTTAGAATATGCTTCAAGTATCCGACTATTCATTTGGCACTTTTGGAAAATGATCAATGGAAGAATGAGGAAATGGATAATGCGAGAAAATTAGAAACACTGAGAGATCTTTGGATTAAATTTTGTCATTTTAATGGCAGTGGTAGATCCAAAAGATGCGAAACCTCCAAATGATTCACTAAATCAGATAAAGCAGTATATAAATAAAGAAATGAATATCAGCAAAGTGAATCCGTATGGGTATGTAATCCCTCCAGAAAATATTGTGATTTATGAATTGAACTTTGAAATGAATGAAAGTCAAAAGAATATCGCTGAAAAGCTGCTTATCAAGGAAATCAAGACAAGGTTGGATCTATTCTTTCTAGAAGAAAAAAAAAATTAAAACAAGTTTATTGGAACTGGTTCCATCCAGTTTTCATTTTCCAAAATTCCATTTGCTAAACCTTCCATTTGTTTAATTATTTCAGAATTGTCAACAAATGGATCTTGATTAATCTGATTAACCCATGAATCGGGGATTTTGAGCTCAGGAATTGTAGACACATCTGACAAATTCTTGGGTTTAACAATCATTACTGCTTCAGGCCTCCATTTCCACTGACAATATAGATGATCTGACATTTCTGGTTTATTTTTAATTCTATTTTGTGATTAAAGTTATCCTTATTTTATTTTCTTGATTATGATTTTGTCAAGGGGTCTTAGCTCAACGGTAGAGCAAGGGATTGCAGATCCCTGGGTAATCGGTTCAACTCCGGTAGGCCCCTAAATTTTTTTTACTTATTTTTGTATTGATAGAAAATGAAAAATATAAAATCATTTCCTTGACCTTTTGGAATAAGAGAAGTTGTTCTTGATGTTTCATCAAGTATAGGGAAGAATAAATATCTTTGTCCAGGACCAGCGATTAACTCAATAGAATTATCATTGGATTGATTAAGCTGTGCATCTGCCCAGTTAATCTTTTTTTGTGATCCATTTTTGTTTTTCATCAATATGTGAAGATTATTGAACGAAATTTCCCATTCCCCATTTCCTTTAACAGCTTTCCCGATGAATTTCAGTGAGTTTGCCCTAATTACCGCATTTGCATTTGATTCAATCGCTGTATTTAATGTTATTGGGCTGATTTCGGCAGAATGTAATCCCAATCTTTCGTGAGAAGCGATGATGCAAAACCCAATATCACTAAACGACACTCGATAATTCTTTCCTCGAGACACGGTTACTTTTTCCTGATTTACCACTCTCTGCCATAATACTGTGTCTAGATCCTCATTTACATCTTGGTCCTCCTGGTTCTTATCTACTATCACTGCTGTTAACACATCCCCAGTAATGGCAGAATTACTAACATCGAAAGATGGCATTGATCCTAATGATTTCCTTTTTGTTAAACTCTGGACTTTAGTTTGGTGCTTTGGAATTAGTACTTTTAATTCTAATGACTGAAGTCTTTCGAGGAGGTTAATTTCATTAGAAATAATAAATGGCTTAGATTGTCGCCCTCTAGACGATATTGCAATTATTTCGCATTTAAGTATTATTCCATCATCTTCGTTTGTGAGTACATATTTGTTTTGATTGTGCATTAAATCGATTATTTTTCCATCGAATTCTTTTGTCCATTTATACAAAAACGAGTTCGAAGAACTAGAAACTGCTTGAGCAAAAATCGAAGATCCCACATGAAGATTTTCTGATTCAAAAACAAATTGAGCTTCTCGGATTATTGGAATTGAAGCAACAATTATAGAGTTGGAACTCCATTTACTTGAACCTTGTTCACCATCATATCGATTTGGCGTGTAACACACATCAATTCTCTTCTTGAATATTTCTGGATTTGGATAAAACAGGGCCTCAAATGACTCATTTCTTTGTATAAAAGAGTTCAATTCAACCACCTTTTGAATTAATGTAACTGAATCATTGCTAATATAGGCTATTTGAATAATTGGCTCTTTCTGTCTTCCTCCTAAATATTTACCATCAACCAATATCATCCCTTCATTATTCTGATTTATGTGAACCTCCGAAACACTTGGGCTTAGAGGCCTGATATCGTCAAATTCGATCATGTGCAGTATTCCTTCCTTATGAACAGACTGAGGTTTCTTGGACTGATAACGGCATCGAATAATCCTACCAACATCTTCTGGTTTGAAAGTATAGGAAAACCCTTGTGAGATTTGCCTCCATTCTTCTTCTTCAATTTCATTCAAAGAACATATCTCCCAGAATGCTTGCGAACTATTCTGTTCATATTTACCCTTATTTCTTATGTTAATCGTTTCTCCTTCAGAAATATAACCATTTGGGATAGATGGCATTATAAAACTAAATTCTCCTGGAGAAATAGGAACCTTTGTTGGGTAAGAGACCAATTTTTTGCCAGTACTGTTTAGTGATGTATCGTCGTTTGTAGTATTTAGTTCTCCATCAATAATTTCAACTTGATAATAAAAACCAACATCATTTGATGACAAAGAATATGTAAGGTCTGATTGAATTCCCCCTTCTAAATTTGGATCTTCAGAATAAACTGGAGCATAGTAGATAACACTATTTATACAACTATGATACTCGTATTTTTTTGTGAGCTCCCACTTCTTTTTATCTTTGCTTTTCAGCCAAGAAATGGAAAAAACATTGGAGTTGACTAAAGCAGTTAATGTTGAACCTTCAACTAAGTATCCTTCAATAATAGGAATAGAAACTGACTTTTGCTTAATAATTTGGGTTGGATATGACTCAACGAAATAAGAATGATCATCATTCTTTGGATTCAGAATAACTTTTAACTTAAATCCTTGATCCTTGGGAGAAATCGTATACTCTTGAGCATCTATATCAACAACATAAGAGGTTTTCCCAGAAAACTTAACCCAGACGATTTCATAGTCTTCAATTCCGTCGATTGGAGAGATTGAAACGGTATCTCCAACACAAAGATCATTATTTGCGAGCTCGAAACGATCAATTTTCTTAATGCCGGGCAAAACTTCTCCTATTGCATGAAACTTACCATCCAAGCCTAGAACTAAAAGCTGCCCAATCATTGATTCTGCTGGAGTAAAATTGAAACCATTTCCAACTTCAATCAAACCTGTTTCTTCTGTCGAGGATGTTATGAACCATTTAGAATTATGAGAAAATTGAATAGTATTGTGTGCCCTAATCAATTTAGGGATCTGAATATCGACATTTATTCTCTCACCTTTTTCAACGCTATGATCTATTGATATGATTTGGCTCTCTCCAATAACATCGTCGTCCCTAATAGGTGTCATTTCGCACCCAAAGTACAATCCCTCATGCTCTTTTTGTGGAACAAAAAAAGCATCAGATCCATTACACTTAATTACTTCATGATCATTAATATTATCAATATTAATAACTGAAGGAGATGCAAACCAGCTATAATGGCATTTTCCCTTGTGGCCGCCCTTATATTGAGCCAAAGCGATAATAGGCTGGTATGAACATGGTTTACCTATGATTCTTGCATTAATAAACTCGGGCATTGCTGGTAAAACTTTAGTTGATGAATAAAAATATGAAGGTTCTGTTGCCTTTGTTCCATCATTTAAAACTGGTAGATAAACTATTCGCAAAAAGTGATCTACATCTCCTAATTGTGGAGTATATTTGAAACGAAGTGGATATAATTGTCCAATTCTTTCCCAGTTATCAGATGCAGTTTTGGATTTCTCGATATAAATCACAGATTCTCCTTCACGATTTGGTGTTAAGGTTCGATCAAACCAAATCTCTTGATCCTCAACAAGTATACTCGGAAATGTTACCGAGGTAACTGTAGGTGATAGTGATTGAACAGTCCCGGTTTTGGTGATAAGCTTTGAGAACTTGATATGAGACATAAATGGACAATATGGTTCTAACGAACACACAATTTCCTTACCTACTTGTCCAAAATCAATGATGAGAGAAAATGAATCACTCACAACTATATCGTTACCAGAGTACCATGTTACGTTAACAGGAATGGGCATTGGTATCATTGAAACCAATGATTGTTCCCTCAAATCACCAGAGACTTTAGGAATTAGCGGATATGGGAGATTTAGAGACCCTTGTTCATAACCGATAACATCTGGTGTGTACATTGAGTATACACAATCATCATCATCTTCGAGAGTAAATGTGCATCTAATAATTCTATGGTGCATCAGAGTAGTCACAAACAGGGTGTTTCCTGGAGGTACATTGATAATTTCCCACTCATCAAACTCAGATGTAAAAGGGTTGGAGCTCATCATCCATTTCAAATTCTTAGCAATTGGAGATTTATCGCTTTGGGAGCTAGACCTTTCTACTAACAATGGGAATATAATACTCCATCCATTCTCGTTATCTTGAGTAACATGAAGAGAGGTGGGTATCTTTTTAAGACCGGTGGATGATAATTTCAGGTTAAAATCCTGAGATAAAAACTTAATTACATCAGTGGGATTAAATACACCTGTTTGATCAGCGAGTTTTGGAGACATTCCATTCCGAAGAGCAAACCCCACAAGAGGGGATTGAGAAAAAGCAGTACGAAATACTGACTCCGTAATGAATGCACCATTAAAAGATGTTAAATAAATTGAAGCTGTTGCAATTAGAGCAGAAACAGGAGAAAACTCAATGATATTTCCCCTAAGGTCAAGAGAAGACAAAACTGGAAGCATTGGCAATCCAATATAGCCAGAAATGCTGTTGTTCTCTAAAGATAAGAATTTAAGCTGAGGCATCTTTGGAAATCCTTCTAAAGTGGTCAAACGACAATTATCCAAGAAAAGAGTCCTCAATTTTGGTAATGAAGGGAGTTTAGACAAATCAAATGCATTTCCGCTAAGCCTAAGAACAGCAAGATTTGTTGGGAAAGATAAGGGCTGTGCAAAAACATTGGAATGAGACAAATCTAAATACAAGGTTTGAGCTGGAATCGTTTCCTTCGGAATTTTTGGATTCTCTGATAATAAATACGCAATATTGTTGCTCAGTCTCTTTTCTCTATGCTCTTCATTAAAACCTTTCACTGAATCCATCAGCCTTCGCCTTTGAGACTTGGTAGAGTTTTTTTCCAACTCAGAAGCTTCAGAATTATAACCATTGGATCTAATTTCGAGATTGGAAAAATATGACTCGTTGTCGCTCTCCATAAATTTAATGAACAGGAGACAGAGTCGCATAGAGAAGCTGTCGATTGTAGATGCCCCGCAAACAGGTAAATATTATGTTAACTGCCCAGAGATTGGCCAGGAGCAACTTGAGCTGTTTAGTTCGAATGGTATTTCCCCGAAAGTGATAATTGTTGGAAACCCAGCTGTTGGAAAGTCATCTTTGCTAAATAGAATGGCACATAATGAATTCACAAATGAATATAAATCGACAATTGGTGTTTCATATACTCCTATTGAGTTTTTATTCAATAATGTACCAGTCAAATTAGCAATGTGGGATATGGCTGGCCAAGAACAGTACAATTCTGTGAACAAGCTTTATTTTAGAGGCGCAAATGTGGTTTTTCTATGTTTTGACCTCGGAAACCCTCAATCTTTCAATGATATTGAGAAATGGAGAGCAATCATAAACGAAAACACCTCTGGGTTGTTTGGAGTGTTCCTTGTAGGATGTAAAAGCGATTTGCAAAAGAAGATCTCTGAAAACGAAATTAAAAACTACTGTATCCAGAACAAACTGGAATACTTCGAGACATCTTCAAAAGCTGCCTCAATGACTACAGAGCTTGCAAAAAGATCATGCTTCATCGCCTCTTGCTCTATTCAGAACCTAAGAACAAGCTTCAATCATAACAAAATAACCCTCTCAGAACCCCAACCTATGATCAACTCACCCTCAACCGACCCCCAGAAAAAGTGTTGCTAGTTTATATTATCGTTTTGTAAATCAAATATTCAGAACTTTTTGCAGTTAATGATGGGCATTTTGAAAGGGCAGTTAACAATATTCTCAAGTTTAGGCCATTTTGTAAATGTGGTCTATTTTTATCTTTTTCCCATTTGCTTTCTCTAAAGATCTTCCTAAATGGCCCAAGAGGTACACATTGAAAGGCAGTTGGAGGATTCCATATCAAAGGATTAGCGAGCCATTTTACGTTATTACTGATTATGTTCAAAATAGGCAAGTTGAAAGCGCTTACGAGGGCCTTCAGCACACTATTCACATTCTTAATAACCGATCTTACCAGTTCCAGCCAAATATGGATCACATGACTTGTCTCTTTACCGAAATTTCTGGTCCTAACGATTATCTTCGTGAGTATCTTCCACTGAAGAATGAAGAATGGGAATACATTGGAGAGACTGTTGTTCTTGGAAAACTCTGCAATATGTGGGAAAAGAAGACAAAACCAGCACTTGGATGGTATTACCGTTTCTATGCTGATGTAGTGACCAACGAGCCCGTTAGGTATTTCATGCATGGTCAATCACTTCGCCACTCCCATCCAGCTGATTATTACTTTGATATCACCAGTTTCGGTGTCACATTTGATGAATCTGCCTTTTACCTTCCAACAAACTGCAAGAATGTTGATTCTGCTGGTCCTGTTTATGCTGAAGATATCTCCAAGCCAAAGATTAAGAACATTGATTTCAAGCCAGTCACATGCCCTGTTGAAGTACCTGTCTATGAAGGAGAACTTCCAACTGAGTTCACATGGAGAAATGTTCAAAATATTCTTTCGATGCCTCGTGATCAAGCTAACTGTGGTTCATGCTGGGCTGAAGCTGCAGCTTCATCTGTTTCCGCTCAATTCTCTCTTCTCCGCAACCAAACCACACAAGTATCTGTTCAACAAATTGTTGATTGTACATGGGGACCCTATAACCATGCCTGCCAAGGAGGTGAAAGTGATGACGGTCTGAGATACCTTGTTGATGCTAAAAGACAAATTGCTTTAGAAGAAGAATATCCATATCTTGGTGTTGCTGGATATTGTTCACCAACAGTTTCTAAGCCAATTGGTACTGTTACAGGATGCTGGCAAGTTCCACCAAAGGATAACTTGGCATTAAAGAAGGCTTTGTTCAAGCATGGTCCTGTGATTGTTGCTATTCTTGGAAGCCTTGATACATTTGTTCAGTATCAAAAGGGAGTTTATAAGGATGCAAAGTGCAATTCCAACGTTTCTGGAGATCACTGTGTTTTACTTACTGGATGGAAAGTAATTGATGGCACACCTGTTTGGGAAATCCAGAACTCATGGTCTGATGTTTGGGGTGATAATGGATATGCATACATTTCTGCTGAAAGCTTTGATTATGATTGCGGCATAACATTGGCCGCTTTCTTGCCAAGAGTCGAACTTATCTAAGTAAAAATCAAATTATTTACCAATCTTTTTAACAAGATCGGAACTGGACATTGGTTTTGGAGTGCTGTCTTCTATATCATCCAGCTCATCATCAAAATCCTTTTTCGAAAGGCGTAAAACAACAGGTTTTGCTTTGTTCCTATTGCCATTTCGATTTCGGAGTGGATTTGAGTTAGAAACAGGATTGTAAGGAATTGAGGCTTTTGTTGGAACATCACCATCTGAACCATCTATTGGAAACAGTGCTGAGTTCGAAATCACCATTGGTTTCTTAATTTGCTCAAGTGGCTGAGAAACAGAATGAGGAATCATTGGCTCAAAAATAACATTAGGAACAGAAGAACTTTTAGAAGATGATTTTCCAACATCTTGTAGTAGCTCTTTGGAATATTGCCTTGCAGCAGGGCTATAATACTTCTGGTTGATCTGCAAATTATCTATTCCTCTACTCTTGAAAAACTTAAAAGCCCGTTGGTTCCCTCCTGCTCGCATTCTAGCAACATTCTCCTCGGCCCAATCATCCAATTGTATGGATTGGACAAAAGAAATGTGGGTACCCAAACTCCTGTGTACCCCGGAACATTCTAAACATAAAAAAATGCCATATGTAACACTTGCCCACTCGGGATTCTTCCTCCCACAATCAAAACAAGACCGATTTTCGGGTCTTTTCGCTAATTCTCTAAGTTCATTTCGAATTTCCATTCTGTAAAATTCAGTAGTTTATTATGACATAAATGAATGCAAAATAATCGGTGATCTATCGTCTTCGAACTTTTGAATATATTTTGATCGTAGTTTTTCTAGTTTTTCTTCTGTAAGAGATGAATCAATTGATGATTTCAGTAGCAATTTCTTCGCCTCGTCTTTTCTGTTGAAGTCTATACAAATCCCAATATACTCGTACAGGTCTGGTATGAATGAAAGAGGAATCTGGAAAGAATTACCAAACCTTGACATAAATGCACTAATAGTCCTAGAATTCAATTTCAAATCGATAGAGCTCAAAAGACTTTCTGATGTATAACAGCAGGATGGATGAGAAAGGATGTTGATCAAAGATATCTTTGCTTCGTCAATCATTCTTTCTTTCAGAATCATATAGTATTCAAGTAAACCAATAAGTATTAAATGTGGATCAACAATAGAACCGAATTGTAGTGCGTGACAAAACCTGACTTGTGCCACAGGTGTTGTTGCTGAAGAACCTACAGTAGAAACAACCTCAATCAATTTTTCAACTGTATCAGATACTTTGAGTCTGTTAATTAAAAGTGGTAATGAATATGATATTGCATTGCTTCTACGAAACAATGATGCAATAATTTTTAAATCAATATCTTTTATAATTCCATAGTTTGTTTCAATTCTATATAGCTCTGAATCGATCACTGCAAGACTATTAGATACTATTTTCATGCATTCCCCTTCAATTCTGAATGGATTTCCTATGACTATTGCTGAATCAAATACATCTAAGAAAACAACTCTCTTATTTGTTCTATCCATTATTATTAATGAATCATCAAAAACATCGTATACAATGTTCTGAGATTTAGAATTCGATTCGAAATATGTTTGCATACTAATCATAACAGATGGTGTAAGCGTTGAGAAATTTATTGTTTGTATCATGGAGACTTTGTTTCCATCAGAGTAAACCATAACCAAGCAATGTGAAAGACTTAAAATTTTATATGGAGTTCCAAAAGACGACTTCATCGATTGATATACAATTTTGGGTTCGGAATTAGGTTTCAATTCATATACAAATTGATGGAATCTATCACTGACAAGTAAATATTTCCCATAAAAGCAACATCCTGTGAAAGACTTCTGTAAAAAGAAAACAGGTCTCATGTTATATGAATGAATTGAAAACCCTTCTTTAGAAACAACGCAAAATGCACCTTCATATGGTACAAATGATGCCATAATTTGTCTATGAAATAACAATGATGATAAAGAGAACATTAAATGACTTGGAAATGATTTTATCTCATCAATGCAAGACACCACCAAAAAAAGGCCATAAAATGACCCATTTTCAAGAATGCTAATGTATATAACTTTGTCCCGAATCAAATTTCCAATAAAAAAAACTTGACAATCCTTTGGGTCTATATGAAACTCTTCAATACTATAGGATTCTCTTTTTGGCTCACCATAAAGACTTAACTGTTTATAATCTTCGTGAAGTATCCATAATTCATTTTCATTTACATACATATAACCCTTTGGAACAGGATGTGGATTAATAAACACTAAAACATTCCCTTTTTGCATTTTGAACAATAATCTACTTTTGGAAACAGAAACCAAGAATATTTATTAAACCCATTATTTAACAAGTAATGTAAGGTTGTTTGGCCGAGTGGTCCAAGGCGCCAGTTTAAGGCACTGGTCCGAGAGGGCGTGGGTTCGAACCCCACAGCAACCATTTTTTTCAAATAAACAAAATTTTTTTATAACAAAGACAAAGACACTTTGCCCATTTGCATGTTGAATGAAATGCATCTAATGCTACTACTGTCTAACATTTCGATGTTTTCGAAGTGATTTAAGCATTTGTGTGTGATTTCTCTATTATTTTTCACAATCAACCCTTTCAACACAATATGGGGGATTATTGAATCTGTTTTCATATAAGAAAAAATCATCCATATTGGAAACTGTTTGCTATCTTCTTTTTTGAGGAAAAACTCTGGGATTGTATATTTGGATACTAAAATATTGAACATTGCTACAAATGATTTGGCATTTGATCGATTCTCGAAATCGATAATTATGGTTCCTGAATGCCAAATTAGTCTTAATGATGTAGCGGAGTGTCTTTGAGGGTGAATATATAATCCAAATAATGGAATTGAGTATGATTTCTTCCCCTGAGATATAAGAATAATCGAATTCTCGCATAATAATAGAGAAAAAGTCCCTTCATCAACAAAATGGTATGAAGGAGGAAGCATAAGTGATCTATCGTTTTGAGTAATTCGAAATAGCGCAAGGATCTGGCTTCGAATCAATAAATCTAATTCACATGGAATTTTGTGTATTTTGGATGCAGATATCTGAATTCGGAAAGTCATTAATGGATTGGTGATTGTGGGGTATTCTATGTTTTTACCTTGAGATAACACTATACTGACTGATTCATCAATGATTTTATGGCAAGATATAAGATTTTGAATTCGAGGATGAAGCGAGTATGTTTGATCAAGGATTGTTCCTATTGTTTTAATTGAACGTTGCAAAAGTCTAGCCCATATAATTATTTGAGAAAACGCCAATAAAAGTGATAATGTCCCTTTTTCATCTGAGGATTTATTTCTGATATTGGTAACCCTTTCTGATTGTCCTTCAATAAAAAGATCAATCTCAGATGAGCTTATTATTGTGTTAATATCATTAATAACAGGCATAAAATCAAGAGACTTTTTGGATAAAATCATGTGTCGTTTGAGAGATGGAAATATATCAATAATTCTTAATATCACTCCAAATATTTTGTTTTGTTTAAAAATATCCTGAGTGCATTCTTGAAGTATCGTCATGTATTGCTGATATTCTCTTAAGATGAGATCTACAATGATTGAAACTCGAAATGACTTATTTTCCATATATATCGGTGCTAAGCAAGACTGCCCAAAGGATGGAAATCCTTTTGAATACTCAATTAATATTTCGGAGTTAGAATTTGAGGTTGAGAGAAAATTCAAAGGAACATGTCCATAAAAATCTGGAATTGGGGGGTATAATGGAGCCAATATATCTATCATTTGTTTCTGTCCATATTTCACAGCATAATGGAGTGGTGTTTGGCCGCTTGAGTCAACTGTGTGTCCCAAATCTTCTATTAATCTGGAAAAATCATTTATTTCTCCACCATGTATTGCTTCGAAAATTGGATTCTTTGACTGTAAAGCAGATAGTATATATATAAAATCAGGTATCCTTAATTTAATCGAAAGATCAAATGGACTATTATCCATTGAATCTGTTTCTTTGGGATCAATACCAAACTTCAATCCTAGGATTAAAAAATCAATGTTGCCCGATATAACGGACAAATGAAGCAAATTTATAGAATATGGGAATGATACATCAAAAGGAAAGCAAGGGCATCCTACAGGTATTTGCTTAATACAAAAATGTCCATTTAATGATCCAAAATTGAATAAAACCTTTGCGATATCAAGATTCTGTAATAAAAACGAATATCCTAAAGCAGAGAAACCATAAATATCAACTTCATCGGAGGAAAAACCAGTTTCAAGAAGAATATTTGTCATAAGAATATCACCTTTCAGAACAGATAAGGCTAAACAGTTCCTTTTCTCCGATGTTGTTTCGTTTGCACCTGGTTTTGAACACAAAAACGTTGTCAATCCGTGTAATTGGTTCATTACGGATATATGAAGTGCTGTTTCTCCATTAAAATTCTTTATTGTAGTATCAATATCAGTCTCGTTTATTAAAATCCATGAAGCAGCATCTTCAAGCCGGTTTTTGGCAAAAAATCCAAGCAATGTATTGCCATCGGAATCAATGGGAGAATTCCGAGGAATATCATGGATTATCTTTTTCAGTTCATCAAATTTGCATTGATTAGCATATTGTGAAATAAGCTTCTTTTTTTCAAAGTCGATTTTAAAGTCTTTCATTAAAAGGTTAAAATGAGATTTTTATTCTATTCATGGGAAACCCATGATGGGATCAACCTAAATCACCATTAATATATTTAATTAAAGCTCATAAAGGTATTAATCATATTATCTTGGAATGAAAATCATTAAAATCAAAAAATCATCAATTAACAGAATTTGAATATCATCTCGTCAAACAATTGTATAATATTTAGTGAGGGGAGGAAGTGACAAGAATGGAGTTATATGCGAACAACCTTCTTTGTTAATTCAGTTCTTCTCAGGGTGTATTCATGTGTATTTTTCATATATTGTTCAGATATTTTCATTGATATTCACTATCATTGTGTATCAATGTATCTTCATTCATTTCACACAAAAAAATGTTTTCGTATTCTGATCTCTCAATTTCAATAAAGAGATTTTTTAATCTACATCTATGAATGTGGTATTAATACCTCTTCTTTCATGTTGTACTCCTTTTTTGGTTCATTCAATAAAATTCTATTTTCATGCTAGCCCAATCCATAGATAAATCAAAATGAAAATGTTTAATTGAAAGATCAGATAACAGATAAGAAGATAATTTGAGTTTCCCAATTCCCCTCCTTCACTCTTGAGGTATTCGCCAACCTACGAATAAACAGTTATTCCCTGAGGAGTTTTCCCATATATCTCTTTTGCATTGATATTTGCTTTCTGATTATCTAAATATTCAACAACACCTTGATTTTTGGTAGTTAAATGAAGAGTAGTTCAATCATTTTGATCTTTTGTATTCATTTCAGCTCTTTGATTTGTGAGATATTCAACAACACTTATATGAACTTCTTGAGTAGCTAAAGAAAGAGGAGTCCAATCAAATATAAAAACTAATTATTATTTATTGCTTTAATATCAGCTTTTTGATTAACCAGATATTAAACAACACTAAGATGACCATTTTCAGTAGCATAATGAATAGGAGTACAATAAGATTTAACTCTTGAATTAATATCTGCTCCATTTTCGATCATGAAAACTAATAAAGGTAAAAACTCTGTGATGCTTTACATATGAGATTTGGGGTTATTGATTGTTGACCTTGACATAAACGGATGAGATCGAAAGAACCACCACAAACAACCATATGCAACACATTTTCATTAATCCCAAATCCTTTTGTTCAAATGATTCAAATCCATCAGAAAGAAAAATGCATTTTGGGTATTCTTTCCAAACAAACTTAGCTAAAACAACCATTTTAATCATTATGAAATGCATTAAACCATTTTAAAATTGAATATCCCTGACTAAATGGATGCTTTCACTTAAAATCTATTTGATGAGTTCATTGGATTTGATAATGATATAGAAACTGAATCATACACTTGTTTTGATGAAAAAAAGGTTTTCAAAATAATCATTTGATTTAAGTCAGAGAAAAGTTTAGAAATCATAGAAGAAATACAATCACAGATATGTAAAGTGTTCCAAATCCTTTGATTCTTATAAATTTTGATTCCATTTCATGATTAGACAAATCAGCATGACAATGATAGGAAGAAAAATACGAAATAACATGTGTGCTCATTGTTTGAGCACTCGAAATGATGGAAACCGAACCTGATGTAATGCACTCATCGGACGGAATATAGCTGTTACTAACAGTTAATGATCCAGACGCCAAATAAAAAAGAATATGAGAGTTTCCGATGAGAACACACCATGAAATTGTGCCTTGAGCCGAATCCGTGATGGTTATGATACCATTTCGAGCAGGAGTAACATTATTCACAATATTGGAATAAGAGATCTCTCCCTTTTTCCCAATCCAATCAATACATGTACTATAAGAAGCAATGTTATGAGCAAATGTACAATATGCACCAAAAAAGGAGTCGGTATTATACAGGCGAATTCCAGAAGCTTGATAAGCGTTATTCAGTGAAAGGTTGGATGAATGCATTATTTGCGATCCTGATTGGAGCCTTATTGGATAATAGCTCTGCGTGATATCCGAACATCTTGTTACTGACATTAAACTCATTGTGCTGCCAGAAGAGACTTGAATCCAAGCAAAATTTGCAGCTCCTGGAGAATGACAGTAACTCGCACAAATATGACTCATATTGCAGGTACTAGAACTAAAATATATAGCGCCACCATAATAAGACCCGCTTACTCGACAATAATAAAACATTGACGATTTAATGGACATAGAAAACCCAGATGTGGTAAAATAAATGACTCCTCCATTACCTGAATATGAGGAAAGCCTTACAAAATAGCAATTAGAAATATCAGAAATTGTTGATGATGTATATGATGACCTCCCAGATGTTATATTCTCTTCTAAACAATTATTCGACACATAAAATCCTCTCCCAGCATGATTATAACAACCAGAACTCAAAATATCATTTAGTTTCAACCTTAAAACAAACCACAACATTATTTCTGATTTAGTTAATACTCATGAATTAAAGGCTAAATCCAACAAGGGCATGACTTTATTCAAAAAAATGAGTGTTTTAAAAACAACTTCAATCCATGATGAAATTTCTGCAAATCTACATAAAATTGTTGGACTTAGAGCAGCTCCTAGTAGCCGCAATGTTGCAATTGTGACAATCGTTTGGCATCAGAAGTTGGTATCTTGGATCAAAGATCCAGGATGTTCAGATCCGGGCGAAATCAATAATGAACCACTTTTAGCTAATGGTGAGCTAGATATACGAAAAAGATTTAGAATTGATTTTGAAATTATTGAAATTGATCTTTGGCCTAGGCTTGTTGAGTTTTTCACCTGCAAATATGAAATAATTCGCAAATTTTCGCTACATCCTGTATCAAATGAATCAACCGTTGTAGTTTCTCCTTTCATTATAGAAATGCAAACTCCATCAAAGACTCTAACAAAAACCCTTGCCCACGATTGGAGATTTAGCGATATCAAGAACCATTTATGCCAAGCTGTTAAGTTGGTTAGGTCTGATCATGTATTTATTTCTCCAAAAGATAACCTTTTATTGTCTGATGAGATGACTGTCGCGGACTATTGCAAACTTCATGGCAATGTTATTAGATTGGTACATAAAAACTCTATAAAGCCAACTACCACAGTGCCACCTGTTCAAATTCTCACATCTACATTGCCGCGTCCAACTTTCGGACAAGTTTTTTCTTCAGAAATTGCTGAAAAAAAGGCACCTTCATCAGGAATTCGATTTCTATCAAGTTTTTTAAATATTCCAAAGCCAATTGGCCTTCAAAACCTAGGAAATACTTGTTTTTTTAATTCATCTTTACAGTGCATCATCAGAATCAAGCCTTTAGTTGAGTTTATGTTTTCTCAGGTATTTGAAGATAGCATTTATGTCAATAATAAGGATGGAACAGGGGGGATTATAGCACGAGAGTTTCGAAATTTGTTGAACGAAATGTCTGGGACGAAATCATTTGTTTCACCGAAAGCTTTTCATTCAATTATTGTTCGAAAATATCCTGTTTTTGGCAATTATGGTCAACATGATGCTCAAGAAGCTTTAGGTTCTTTTCTTGATGGAATTCATGAAGATGTGAGTCGTCCAATGATTGAAATCAGCGAAACACCAAGAACCACTAGTATAAGAAAGCGTTATCCGAGCAAAAGACCTTCTATTATATATAATTTGTTTTCTGGGATGCTTTTTAGTAGTATTTACTGTCCATTATGCACAAGTACAACCACTGTATACGATCCTTTTTTCTTCCTAACTTTATCTATTCCATTTAAAGCATATGGTCCGATTCAGCTTTCTGATTGTTTGAATTCATTTACTCAATCCGAAACATTAGATGAAAATAATAAGTGGGAGTGTTCTCATTGTAATAATAAGGTATGTGCTACTAAAACAATGGGTATTGAGAAGTGCTCAAGGTATCTAATAATTCATCTCAAAAGATTTTCTTATCAAGGGTACAAAATTTCAAAAATCGACAGTAATATTGAATATCCTGATAAACTTGAGATCAGATCGTACACAAGAGATGATAAAGGCGTGTATAACTTAATTGGAGTAGTTTTTCATAGTGGAAGCATTGGTTTTGGTCATTATACTTCTGTGTCTCTAGATCCTAATACAAATCAATGGTACCATTATAACGACTCTTTTGTATCAAAAGTGAGCATAGGGTTTGCACACTCTCATCAAGCCTACATATTGTTCTACCAAAGAGAATAATATACACTGTTATTAAATGTCCGTTTAAAATATACAATGGATAATTTCTTGTCTGGTTTATCATCAAATGATGATATTGTTGATGTTCCGTTGCCTTCCCAACGAAAACAATCTTTTCAGAATATGAAAACCGGTGCTAAAAGACCTCCTAAGAATCCAGCAGCAATTAATACTATTGCTACGCTTTTTGATAGTTCAAGTGATGTTTTTGCATTATCTTCCAACAAAATATCTCCAAAATCTGATCTGAAATCTTCGGATTCATTGAAAGAATTTAAAATCGAGAATTCATCAAAAACAATTGATGCTTCAGTTATGAACTACCTTGAGAAATCCATATTTAAATTTAAAAAGTATTTTTTAGACGAACTTCAGATAATGCTTAGCTGTGATTCACAGGAAGAATCAATTATTAATGCATTAGTTTACCAAATACCATACATTGTTGAATCTGTTGCAAAAGAAGAGATTGATATATATAAACCTGTTGGAGATAGCCCACTCAGAAATATAATGGATACATTGAATCAACAACTCGATCTATTGAAGAAACTGTTGAGTGCTTCAGGTTTGCTCGAGAATTCCAGTCATGATAATGTTCAAAAACTTTCATCAAAATCTCAGGATCTCGAATCAACATTTTCTGTGTTTTTAAATAACTTAGACAATGAAATGAAGCAATTTTGTAAAGAAAGAGAAGAAAGAGCTTATCAAAGGAAAACATATATATCCTTAATGCAGAATGATAGCTCGAGCAGCTTTAAAGATAGTTTGAAACAACTTGAAGCAATTAATTATCATTTAAAATATGATGAGAGTGTTTTAAATGAGAGGAAGAATCTATTTGATGAACATTCTAAAGAGAAAAATGTGAATAGTACTGATGATATAAGGAATAGAAAAACGCTTCAACTTCTTCAATCTTTGGATTTACATGCAAAAGATATCTCTAAGTCACAGAATCGTAATTTATTAACTACATATGATGCAATACATGAAACCTCATCAGATAGATATGTACCATTATCCACAATATACAGAGAATTTATTGATGAGAATCTTAAACTGGGCAATCAAGTTATTACTAGTTCTATGCATGATCCAAAAGCCGAGAATATAAAAGACAACGATGTTGTATCAAAGGTGAGGAAGAGGATTAACAGTATACGTAAAAAAAGAGAAAAAATTGCACCTAAATAAATTGTTAATTATTCATATTTATTTCTAGCTTCAAGATCTATTGCAATAACAGATATGTTATCAGAGCTTGCCATACTAAAGGCAAGACTCCTTAAACAATATGCAACCTCTGTTGCTGTTGAGCATTTTGTGGCTATTTCTCCACAATCACTTGAACTTAAGACATCAAAAACACCATCACATCCAATAATAATCCATCTATCATCACTATCTAATGATATTAGTTTAACATCAGGCTGATATCCTACTCCAACAATTGAAAAATCACCAACTGATCTAGAAACAGCCAGAGTGCCTGATGTTCTATTATCAAGAACAGCACCCCCAAGCCTTTGAATTCTTTCATATTCCTCACGAATATCAGGTCTATGATCATGTGTTTCAAACTTAATGGTACCATCATTCCTTACTACAATAGTCCTTGCATCACCAAGATGAGCAGAAATCATTTCATTTCCTCTCAAAAGAACAGATGCCATTGTCGAACCATCCTCAAATCTGTTCTCCTTGATTGACGTCACCAATTTTTCAACAATCGACTCAATAAATTTTTGAGAAAACTCTGCGTTTTTGGACAAAAATCGGACAAATTTAAAGGCAGAAAATGTTGATGTTCTGTCGCCACCATGCCCATCAAAGATTGCAAAACAACTGATTTGATTATCAATATTATCCCTGACTATGATAGCATCTTCCATGGAGGGCCTAGATCCACGCATTTCGGAAAAAGAAGAATAAGCCCCTCTTTTGATAAGCTTAACAGATGGTGAGGTAAATAGTTTGTCTTGATTTGTTAAAAGCTCATGGACATTTGGAACAGATGGTAAAACAATGTCAGTATCATCGACCGATAATGAAGATAGTTTAGGAAGCATCCTGAAGTTAGGAGGATCTATCATTGGGTTATGACTGAGTCTTAGGTATTTCAAAGATGGGCATTCAATTATTGATGGAAACTGTGTTATCATATTATTAGAAAAATCAGCTTCTACTAATAGACGAAACTGAAATGGGGTTGGCAATGAAGTCAAATAATTGCAGCTCATATCTATTGTAGTTAATCCTCTTGGAAGATTAGGGAACAAGGAGAATTTATTGAGTGATAATATTATGGTTTTCAAAGTACCAATAAATGGAATCTCAGTGAGATTGTTGCGAGGAGCACATAACTCAATAAGTTTCGATTGGGTGAGAGAAGATGGTAAGGAATCAATACCACATGCTGCCACACTTAACCTTTGAAGTGAATCTGGGAAAACAGATGGCAGATCTTTTATAGAATTCAATGAAAGATCAAGGAGAATAAGATTTTGATTATTTATAATTTGAGGTAGACTGACTATATTATTTCGAGATATGTTTAAAACTTCCAGATTAGGGAGAGAAAACATCTGAACTGGAAGAGTCCTAATCCGATTTGATGATAGATTCACTATCCGTATTGAATCTGAGAATAATGTGGCAGAAATTTCCTCAATGAAATTCTCAGAACAAAAAAATTCTTCGATAATTGGAAAGCTAACATCTGGAAAAGATAACAACTTATTATTGGATAATATCAACTTTTTCAAAAATGGAAGAGAAAAACTCTTCATATATGTAATGTAATTATTTCCAATTGAAAGAGTGGATAAGTTAGGGGGGAGATACTCGCAGGATGACAAACAATTATGAGACAAATTAAGAATATGAAGTGACGAATATTCTTCAATATCTTGGTCTATTATGGATATATTATTGTGTTTTAAAAGCAAGACTTCTAAACCAAGAGGAGCCTCTGGTATTTCAGCTAAAAAATTATCAGAGAGATCCAAATACTTAAGAAATGGCATGGATTTCCTCATATCAGGAAGAAAAGATATTCTGTTCCTCGATAAATCCAAATGTTGAATCAAGGGCATATGAAGTTTGTTTGAAACAGAAGAAATGCGATTCAAAGAACACAAAAATTTGGTTAATTTTGGAAAAGAGCATTCTAATACTTCAAGATTATTAAAACTGAAATTTAGCTCTTGTAGAGATTCGGGAATACCCTTTAGAGTTGGAATATCATTTTCACTCAAATCTAGATTAATAAGGCTTTGTGAGTGTAGTTCTACATTTTCAAGTTTATTTTCATGCAAATCCAATGTTTCCAACATTAAAAACTCAGAAATATCAATAGGAAATGCTACTAAATAATTAGATGACATGTCCAAATAACGGATTTTTCTCAAAGATCTAATGGATTCTGCTAATGAATAGCTAATATTCTTTATTTCGTTTCTTGAAAATCTGAGTTCTTCAATATTCTCAATGTTTTTCGGTAATTCATGAATTTGATTCCCACAAAGAACAAGTCTAACAAGTTTGGAATTCTTAGAGAATCTAAAAGGAATTTCACTCAGTTTTTTTTCGCTTAAATCAAGTATTAATTGATTATCAGGAAGTTTTGGATTAGATTCAGTAGGTCCCATTTTATAAAACCCTTTTTATTGTTTTATCTCTGCCACTTTTCAATGATCTCAAGTTTATTTGTGGAAACCCAAATTGTTAATACAAATAGGGGACTTGTATCTAAGGAATTAAGTGGGCTTTTCTTTTTGGAACCATTAAGGAAACGTATCACCTTACGTTTTCTTAATAAACAATTTCATTTAAAAAGTCATCTAATGAAAGAATATTTGTGAGAATGTTATATTCATGTGGCTCACCAACAACATTACAACTTCTATTCGAAAAAACATCTTGTACATGATGTTTATCATATTTTCATTGGAAATATTTGAAAAAAAGTTACATTTTTTACTGATTTGCATTCATGGGATTTCTCGAGTGGATTTAAAAGTTTTCGAAGAGTACCAATATACCTCCTTCAAATTTCTTTTTTATTCATTATTTTTTCTTTATAATGCCTTTTTTTGTAGTATTTATGTTCTTAGGTATTTTGTGAGTTTTATTTATGTTTTCTCGAACAAAAGACTAAACATATTCAAACAAATTAGTTTTAGCTCTATAGTAACACCTATTTCGAGCATTGTAATTGGATTAATAGTCACTATTTTTCTTGAGCATTTGGCAAATATTGAAGAGCTAAAACAACATATTGATGTAATAAACACAAAATATCACTCAAATGCACATCAATTCTCGTTCAGGTTTAATGATATCAAGATTATTTGGGATGTTAGAATGGGTTGTGAAAATGAAAATATTGATCAAGGAAGGTCTTATGTGGAAAAAAGTATCAATATTTCATTTTGTTTCTTCTCAAGATATTTAGAATATTCCGGACATGGTGGTGTAATATATGTTTCTGCTAGTTCTTACTCAATGAATATCAATTACTCAATGTTCTATAACTGTGCTTGTTCAAACTATGGAGGTGGAATTCACTTCATTTCATCTAATTCTTGCCTCAAAATGTTATGTGCTAAAGGATGCTCTGCCTTTAATAGGCATTTTGCTTATCTTATTGCTTCTCAGATGAATCAAGTGGAGTATCTATCAGTATCGAATTGCTCTCATACTACTTCTGGATATGAGTCTATTGGCCTATCCTCAGGTCATCAGAGAGTCGACAATACAAACAGTTCAATGAACAATGCTATTCAGGGTTCTGGTACTTATTTAAGTAATCCATCCTCATTCACAAGTTTGCACTGTACCTTCTCCAACAATAAGGTATCTGATTGCATTTGCCTTCTTTTCTCTTCTACATCAGGAACAATATCAATGTCATATGCTAATATTGTTCATAACAACAGTCCAACTCAATATGGTGTTATTTATGTCACTGGAGCAGGTTCAAGAAAGCTGATGTTTTGTATATTCCAGAATAATCAAAATTATCTATTTTGTATATTTGAAGGTTCACTTGAAGTTTCTCATTCATTCATTGATCATTCTGGATCATTCTCAACTTCAACACCATTTACAACATCAAACAATAATTCATTCACTAATAGAATCACATATCAAATCCAATTCTTCAATTCTCTTCATTGTAATGCTGATATACCTCTGATTGAACCAAAACAAAAGATTACATATAATCCAGAATATTTGAAATCAATTTCATTATTCAATGCTGTAACAATTTTTATGGTATCATGAGCAAATGGTCGTTCAATTAATGTTATTGTTGATGAATGATAATGTTAGCATGGGTCGTGAAGATGGAAGTATAGATCAAGGAAGGTTTATGTTGATAAAGATTTCATATTGTTTTTCTCAAGAGATTTAATATGCTCTGGCTATGGCGTTGTAATATTAGTTTCTGTTCATTCTAACTCAACGAATTCAATAACTCAGTGTTTAATGAACTTTCTCAATGGGTTATTCTCTTATTCTTTTAATTCTGGCCATTTTCAAATAGAATTACATACATTATCTAGATCTGGGAAATTGTATTGTGCTAACTGTATAATGCAGCCTAACATAAAAATATTTAAAATCTTTGATTGGTTATGAAAATCATTCAAAAAAATATCCAATTCTTGATGAAACTATAAGCTACATAAGTTCATTTAAGTATCCATATTCATTTGTTATGTTAATTTCATAACCATAATTTGTGTATCATTAATTCTCTTCTCAATATTTACTTGAATTATATCTCATTATGATGGAACTTCATCATGTTAAAAAATATATATGTGCAGATAGTATAATAATGAATCATTGTTCCAATAATTCTTCCAGTAATAATGAGTATTCTAAATATTTTGTTCAGTTTACAAATGATGGGTAAAAGGGATATTTTTTATTAAACGAATGAAGACCAAGAGATCTTATCAGCGTGAACTAATTGCATTTGAAGTTTTCCTTGCTCTTATATTAGCTTATCTTTTAATTAGAGTTGCTTGGATACAAGAACCGATGAAATGATTGTTAGTAAAAATAAAATTAAATTATTGGTACTTAAAGTTTAGTACTTAAGGTCTGATCCACCAACAAACTCTCTAATGCAGGAGATGTGAGGAACAACTTCCACTGAGACTGGATAGAAAAGGTTAAGGAGACCAAGAAGCCTACGAGCCTCTTGAGAAATAAGTTGTGCTTCTTTGCTATCAGGATCTTCTCCTGCTTCTGGGACAGTAGCTTCTGAGAGAAGAGCCTTTCCAAAAATGGATAGAACTGGAAGCTCATAAACTAGGGCTGAATTGAAGAATAACTCTGCATTTGCTTGGTGTGGGAAGATATTCTTCTCTTCTCCCTTTCTAACAGAGGTCCATCTTCCGAGTGTCTTTCTTGGTGAGTAGCCACGATATCTATAATCGCGAATCATCCTACGAATGAGACGAAGATCAGAGGTTGGGAATCTATGGTTATTATCAACACTGATTGGAGTCAAGGCAGAAACATAGATTGGAGTGACTTTATCACGTCCGATTTCATTAAGCAATTCTGGATTCAAACCATGAATGCCTTCCATAATTAAGAAGCTGTTTGGAGGAAGAGTGAGCATTTTCTGGCTGTTATCAACACCTTTTCCTGATGAGAAAATGAACTTACGGGATGGAACTGTCTCGCCTTGAATTAGAGCATGAATCCTTTGAACGAGAACAGGAATATTTAATGCAGAAATGGCTTCAAAGTCTTGAAGTCCATCAGGTCCAAATGGTATATCATCGCGATCTCTGTAAAAATCATCCATTTCCATTACAACAGAGTGATATCCATTAACACGAAGAGCAATTGCAAGTCTCTTAGCAAATGTAGTTTTGTTAGAAGAAGAAGGACCGGCAATGGTGATGATCCTTTTCCTTTCAAAATTCTTACTCAGATGATCAGCAATTGAAGCAAGTTTGTTATCATGAAGACCTTCAGCAACCCATTTAATATCATCAATTTTCCTCTTGAAAATAAGCTCATTTAACTTGGAAACATTGTCAACACCGATTACTTTAGCCCATTCGCGATATTCAGTAAACATTGAAAGAAGGGTCTTTGGATCATTCCATTCTTTGATTGATAATGGACTAGACAAAGATGGAAAACGAAGGACGAGGCCGTTGTTGTATGGTCTAATCTCAAAAATCTTTAGTCTTTCCTTATCTGTAGATATTGGCTCAATTAAGTAGTCAATACAATCTCCAACTTTAACGCAAGGAACCATTTCATCTTGCCAAGTTTTAAGGACGCCAACTTTATCAACCATCTTCATTTCGGTGAAATGGTTAATAAGCTCATTCTGGGAAAGAGAAGTAAGCTCAATAGGTGTGCTGCCCGTTAAAATATCTCGCATTGCTTTCTCAAGCTGTTCAGTCATTTCCTTTGTGATTATTCTCCCTTCACAATCAGTGCAATATAACCCATCGCCAAGAGAATGCTCAACTTTAAGCTGAAGATCAAAAAGTTTGTTATATTGAGACCACGCCAAAAATGTTAGAGTCGCATGTTCCGCTAGAAGCTGAACCATGGTAATTCCTGAGGGTTCCGTACTCATAAAAAGTGAAATGGCCAAGATTATATTTATTCAATGACTTACAAATTAATCGTTTTGTAAAGTTGCCCGATAGGGTTAAAATGGTTTTTTGGTACCTTTCTCTTTGTTATTCGATTTTTCCTACGAAAGAAGCTCTCGGGGCTGATTGGAGGTTAATATTTTACCATAATTCTACCAAAGGGAATATGTTTTTGTCCAAGGAAGAAGCCTTGTTTTTTGATTCAGAGTATAAGTATAGTATGCTGACCAAATTGGATAATAGCTACAAGATTGGCGGGAAATTCGAGTTTTTATTAGAATATCCTGGTATCTCTGGTCATAACAGGTGGCGTCAAACCCTGAATCCAATTGATGATTTGGAAACTGGAAGCAAAAATGCGCAAGGATACGAAAATATCAATATATCGTGGTCAGGAATGAAATGGGGAGGGTTATTGAGATCAACTAACCCCACTACTCTTATTGATGGATCTTATAACCTAGAAAACTATTGGTATGCAATAGGGTCTCTCAGCAACTATCTTTCCCCATCCTTTCCTGGTCCAGGAATACCAGGAAATGCAGATGGAACCCCAGTTAAAGTGGTATGTCTATGGGTTAGAGTGAACACTCTTACACCTAGGAATCAAATACATAAATCTGCACATAAGATCCTTTTCTTCCAGCTATTTCAACTCATCGCAAATTTTGGACACCACTTTTCATGAAAAGATCAGAGTTTTTAATATCGGATCTTGAGAAAGCGCTGAATGATGTCGATAATGACATTAACAACCAGTTTCGAGAAGTATTGGAAAAGTATATTCAGAGATCGATAACAGCTCAAGAAGCCATTGATAAAATATTGCATTTATTCTGTTCTAATGATAACATTAAATCCAAATTTTTACTTTGTTTAGATTCGAAAAAGGATTTCCATAATCATTTATCTTGTTTTATCAAGCTTTTACATTGTTTTATCCAAGATTTCCAAAAATATGCTGATCTCTACAAATTTGGTTTTTATGTTTCCGCATTATTTTTACTAGATTTCATATCTATGGATTTTTTCAAACAACAAATAACTAATGTCATTAATAAAGTCAATAATCATAGTTTAGAGAGTGTTATGACCTATATAGTATCATCAAAGGAATATATAATGTGTATCACAAGTGAAAGGGTTAATATATTAGGTTTCGATCCAATTTTCAATGGTTTGTTCTCTAAGAATCCATCAATTATTGTTAAATATTTGATTATGGTATCCATTTCTAGCAACAATGATCAACTATATAGGAGTATTTTAAACGCATTTAAAGGTTACTCGGATCAAAAGATCAGTTTTGCTACATTTACTAAATGGATAAATGGAATTCTTCCAAATCTTTCAAAAACAACAAAGGATTTTCTCTCTCTTCAAATAGACGATTTTCGTCCTAATAATATATATAATCAGCTCAATATATTATATAATACACAGCAAATATCATTTTTATTCCACAACAAATTCATTAGTGTTTTAGAAGAGTATGGAAAATCAAAAACAAGGACTCATGAACACCATATGTCATTGAATAGACCAGTATTTGATCCAACAGTTCAAATATCGATATTTGAGTTCCAATGGAAGCAATATTACTTAACAATTCTTGATGCCTTTAGTTTCGTAAGTACGAAAACACCATCATCTCGGTTCATATCAATATCATCAGCATTTTATGGGAAAGATTTATTAAAAACTATCATAGATAAGCCAAGGTTTTCTTTATTAATACCAAGCATTATAAAACACTGCAAAACTTTCGGGAAAGCATCATTTAATTTTTACATTCAACATATTGAACAAATAATGGAAACTAATGACAGCCTTTGTTCAACATACCGAGTTTATTACCGGAAACTGTATTCTGATTCCGTGATTAATGCTGGCCTTTTCTTTAGAATAAGTGAGTTTGATTTCACTAACAATGAATCTGTGATGAATTTGATTCAAAAAACCAGGATTTTCGCAGAAAAAGTATCTGATATCAAAGACAAATTAGAATTATTGTTCCAAATACTTTCTGTTAAAACTTGTTTTGTTCCACCAAATATTGCCATATCATTGGTTTCATTGAATAAATTATATCAAATAGAACAAGAACTCGGTCCTGAATTCTCATTTGAGCCCCCACATGAAAAGATAGTTCAATACTCTCAATTGACCAATATAGATGTTGTCATTGATTCATTTTTTAGGGGCATTGTTTCGACAGATCTTGCAGAGATTTTCAACCACAATCAATGGCCATTTACTTCCTCAAAATATACACATGTATTTAAGGTGACCAACAAACAAAACACACTGTGTTTTTCTCCATATTTCAATCCATTTTGTAACATTACAACAAATCCTTCCCCCCTATGAAAAGATAAGTTAGACATGTGATCTAAAACAATATGTCTATACAGCCACCAGCAGTAATTCGTGTATTAAAAACAGTGCGAAAGTCATACAATCCCATCAATATGCTTCAAGGAAAATGGGTAATTCAAGATATTTCAGATTCGAATCAAATTCTTATCAACTGCAGAAGTAGTTTTTTGGTAACAATTCGAATAAATAGAGAATTATATTCTCAACAAACCTATTCAAATTTTTCATATATTTGTTATGGGCCAATTATTGATGATCTGAATTCTTTTTTAGCAATTCGAGATAGTGATTTAGTATTGTATTTTTATAGTGTTAAAATCGGTCTATTCATTGCTAAATCATACACAAAACTTCCAGAATTATCTATAAATCCATCATATGTATTTTATTACAACGGTTGTATCTTTGTATCTTGTTACCATGGAGGGTTTTCTGTTTTTAAGCTTGATATTGATCATTCTTATGCTTTTAAACTAATTAGCGTTCAAAAACCCACAAATTTTGCATTGTTTATTCATCAATTACCTCATGGCATTATTGCAAGAATCGAATCATGTGAGTCTCTCTCATTTTATTCCATGGAAAATGGCGAATTGCTATTGAGGATATCTTATGGAAGTCAATATGCAAAATTTTATTATTCTTTCTCTCATGAGCATTTTATTTGCATGTTTTATAAGTTTCCAAATGATGATTCATGTTATTTGTTGAGAGTTTTTGATTATAACAGACAAGAGTTTATTACTGAAAAAACCTCACAAATTACTGGTGATATAAATGAGATTATGGTAACCAATAGTATAAAAGCACTTATATTTACCTCGAAACCTCAAGCATATCAATTTTCGATGAAGACATATGATATAGAAGGAGTATTACAAATTAAAGAAGAGGTTAATAAAGCAATGATAGTTGATGAAGGATATGCATTTTTGAATTGTCTCAAAGCAAACTGTAATTTTTATCTGAGCATCGGAGAAACTGAAGAGATCAGATCAAGAGCTATTTCTATTTATTCACACCGTGCTTTGGTTTACTATCCACAGAATACTAGTTTTACTCCCCAAGCGTTTATATCATATTCAAATACATCTGTCTTTTATAATGTTTTTGGATATAGAATTATAAGAGGTTCTCAGTTGGAATTATCAGACCATCCAAATGGGCTAATGGTTTTAAATACAAACACATTGTCTTTTTTGGCTATATCATATGAATCAAACACAAAACTTTACAAGATACTTCAAGATTCTTCTGTTCAAGAGATTAGATCAGAATTGCCTAATGGTTTTATGGAATTTGGGAAAACACTTGGCTTTGTTAATTTTAAAGAAAATGATGCTCTTCAAATTAGATCTAGAGGGATTAACTTTATTGGCCCAACAAAGCCGCCGTTTCTATTATTAGATGACAATCAATCTATTACTCATTTTTCTTCTAGTGGTAGCTTATTGCTAATTGTAATAGATAAAAGAGAGGTTAGGGTTTATGATTTGGATAATGAATCTTCAAGGCCGGATTCTCATATTTTTGATAATAATATTGTCAGTGTATCATTGTCTAAAGTTGAAAGGAATGAAAAACCGGAGTTTTTTTTGATAGCCACAGAAGTTTCTCTTGCGAACAACAGCAATGAGAATTGTAATGTTTTTCATTTTAAAATAAGGAAACCAGTGGACTTTAAAGACACAATGATAATAAAATGCTATGCACAGGATCTTGTTACAACCATAGAGTTTTTAGATAGAAACACATTTTCTCTTGGGCATAGAAGTGGTAATGTTGTAGTTTTGAGAAAAAATTTGGAGGAATGCTTTGATATTCTATTTACACAGTCAATTGGAGAGTACAAAGTAACTCAAATAAGTATTCCTAGAGGCATAATTGCCATGTCTTCTAGGGTTTATATGATGGCATATAATAATCAGAATCTCGTTTCTATTAATCCTTTTTTGATGAATTCAATCGCTTTTTGTACACAATACCAAAAAGGATTTTTTTGCATTTATGGAAAAGTATTAGATTTTATATATATCGAACCGGGGAAGTCCGAAGTTTATTCTACTAAATTGGCTATCAAAGAAGACGATCAAATATTAAGAATAATTCCAATTGAGGGTACTAATTATTTAATTATTTTGAAAAAGCATATGCTTTCATTGTATGATTCTAAAGATCACACCGAATTTTGCATTGTTGAAAATGCAGGACCTAACGAAGAGTTTTTATATGCCTCATGTACACGTTTCGATAGAGAAAGGACCGTTTTTTACTGTTTGTCAAAAATTGAGAATCAATATATTATCAGAGACTACCCTCTAAACAAAACTTCCCCTATTTTCAGTTATGGACAAACCAATGTATTCGATTTCCCAATTTATAGAATTGAAGCACTAAAAAATGGATATGTTGTTGGTTATACCAAAAATAGTATTTACATGATATCAACATCAAAGGGCAAAATTGTCGCAAAGTTCTCAGATCAAAATATGAATATTAAACAAATTGATGTGATTGAGAATGAGTTATATATATGTGATCTATATAAACCACTTTTAATATTGAGATTTGATGAGAAACTTAAGTCTTTGTATATCAAATTAAGAGAACACACATTAAAATATTTAACATCAGCTTTTCTTTCATATAACCCCAATGGTAAAACAAAATATTTATATGTATTTGGTGACAAATATGGAAGCATATTTATAAAAGATCACAAAAATATTTCTTTTAATGTTGGAGAGCAAGTATCAGGTATATATGTATCACAAGACTCCACTGATTCCATATTCTTTTCCACCCACTGCGGAACACTTGGAACAGTATTGACTGCAAAATTATCTACATACGAGGCAAATTTGCTGAAGAAAACAGAAGAATACTATTCCAATTATTTTTCATCCCATACAAAATGTAGTCCATCAAGTTTTCGAAGAAAATCAAATAGTTCCTTTTTATTTGACCTTGATTTAATTGAAAAATCGTTAACATTAAGCGATGATTATCTGAATAATATTCTCAAACCTCCAGATACTAAAGATACTCTCGCGGCTCTGTTAACGAGACTGAATTCTTTATTCTCCAAAAATGATAAAAAATAAAGATACATTTATGGTTATTCTAATATGATATTCCACAAAAAATCTAAACAAGATTTTTCATGAGATGGGTTTGGAATCGGCTGATTCATGTGCCATTTATTCAAAGGAAGAATTTCATCTGGTTCTGCATACATTCCTCTATTTTTCTTGATTAGCCAGTATATTAAGATTCCTACAATAGAAAAAATAAATAGTACAAAAAAACTCATCAAATATGTAAAAGGGCTTAGTCCAGATGATCTAAACTCAAATAAAAACTTCTCTTTAGACCATAAACTCGTGTCGAAACCAACAGCAACAGGAATAAAACCTGGTTTGTTAATCCGAGATAAGCAAACAACATGTGTTGAGTTAACAAAAACCGAATCAACAATCACAGGACCAAATCTGCAGAACGCTCTAGATGCAGAGTAGTTTTTAACGCTTCTTATTACAAAGGTAATCATGTCTCCTCCTAACGACGACCCAAATTTCGGAAAAAAATCTGCTAAAACAGGGGTTGGTTTTTCGCAAATATCCAACCCATCACCAACATATCCATCATTGCACACACATGTATTTCGAGATACGCATTTAGCATTAGTATCACAAGGAGGATCACAATTCCAGCACCCAATTTCTTTGTAAGGATCGCCAAAAGGAAAAGATGATAAACACTCACACCCTCCAGTGCCGTTCACGAATGTATTAGGATTTTTGCAAGCGGCACGAAGAGATACAATGATGAAAAACATTAAAAGACTAAACCGATAAATGAGCTCTGAGAAACCCGAAGTCCCGCCTTCTTCTCCAGCACCTCTTCCTCGGTTTAAGCCCAATAAAAACGTAACCCGTCCACCACCACCTATGATGAAAAACAGCATTTCTGTTCCCAATAAGTTGAATGCAATGATTGAGAAAAAGCCACCCAAGCCATTTGAGAGGAAGCCAAAGGAGAGGACAACAATTGAAATTGCGAGGCAAAACATTGCCGCACCTGCTAGATCTCAAGTTGGTGGAGATCTGTTTCAGCCATTGGATCCATCAGAGCATACCGGCAAAATTGAAGAAGATAATATTTCTGCAACATCACTACCACTGGTCAAGATAGAAAAACACACAAAAGAAACATCAGAAATCCTCAAACCTTCAAGAGATCGAGTAGTAATGTTCCAGCTTCCATCTTCCCTGCCAATTAAGTATCCGAACGGGTCTGCTCAAATGGAAGGCAATCCACTTGTGGGCGCCACTGATGGACACATAGGAAAAATACGTATTCACAAGAGCGGAAAAGCTACAGCACAGATAGGTCAGATAACATTTAATGTTGAAAATGGAGTATTTCCGAGTTGCTCCCAACTACTATTCAGCCAGACATCAACAGGGCTCGAATGGACTTCAGTGCCAGGAGACAAAATACTACTAACACTAGATTTGGCTTCTTTGTTGGAATCAAAAGAAGAAGCTATATAAATAATTCATTTTTTTTCGATGTCAGTCGAACATCCATTTTTGTCATGTGAGCAGTTCCCTCCATGGGGCCTAATGACCAATGACCACATTAAATCTGATATTCTTCATGCTATTGATGTTGCTAAAGCCAATATTGAAGCCATTTGCACTTTAAAAGATGATGATATTAATTACGAAACCACTTTTCATAGATTAGAGCAGGCAACCCTTTTATTAGAGAAAGGATGGGGAAGAGTTAATCATTTTTCGTCTGTTAATGATAATCCCGAATTAAGAAAAGAGATGAATGAAGTATTGCCAACGGTAACTGAGTTTTATTCTTCAATCGATCTCAATCCAATTCTATGGTCCGTTATTAAGAAAGCAGAAGAGCATTCTAAAACCGAGAAGCTTAATGATGAACAGCGCCGATATATTCATGAAAGGGTTGAAGACTTTCGTCAAAACGGTGCTGATCTTCCTGAAGCATCCAAGAAGAGGATTATTGAGATTAATGTTGAATTATCTCGAATCACAAAACAGTATTCTGAAACCATTCTTGATTCAGCAAATGCATTTGAGTATTATGTGACAGATGAAAACGAGCTTAAAGGAATTCCTGAACTTGCAAAGGAACAAGCCAAAGAAGATGCCAAATCAAAAGGTAAGCCTGATGCGTGGAGGTTCACAGTTCAGTATACTTCTAGATTACCAGTAATGCAATTTGCTGAAAGTGAGAAGCTTAGAAAGATTATTTGGGAAGCTACTATCCAAGTTGGCACAGGAAAGTATTCCACAGAAGAAATGATATATAAGATTCTATCATTGAGACACGAAAGTGCTCAGATATTAGGCTATAAAACTTTTGCTGACTATGTGACAGCAAGGAGAATGGTTCGAAACGGAAACGCTGCCCTTAATTTTGTTAATTCTTTACATGATAGAATTGAGAATCAGTTCAATGAAGAAATTAGAGTTCTTCGAGCATATAAGAATCGTGCAGTTGATGGACAGCTCAAACCATGGGAAGTACTATATTGGAGTGAGAAGCAAAGAAAAGAGCTTTATGATTTTGATGAAGAAGAATTGCGCCCATACTTTTCTGTCGAAAAAGTTATGTCTGGTATGTTCAGAATCGTATCAGAACTCTACGACATTTCTATTGTAGAAAGGCCCGCATTCTTTAGGGAAAACCCCCAAGAACAAGCTAAAGAAGGGTGTATTGAGGTTTGGAACCCAGAGGTAAAGTGTTATGAAATTACCGAGAATCAAACTCAAAAGATAATTGGTTTCTTCTATGCCGATTGGTATCCAAGAGATTCCAAGAAGAGAGGAGCATGGATGAATATTTTAGATGTTGGTAATTACTCTGAAGGAAAGCCACATTTAGGCTATGTTGTTGGGAGCTTGACTAAACCAGTTGGTAGTAAGCCAGCTCTCCTTTCTCATGATGATGCTCTTACCATTTTCCACGAGTTTGGTCATGCAATGCACGTGTTGTTATATGAAGGTACAGTATCTGGATTGTATAGCTTTTCAGTTCCATGGGATTTCGTTGAACTCCCATCTCAATTAATGGAAAACTTTTGCTGGGAGAGATCTGCTTTGGATTTATTTGCAAGCCACTATGAAACAAATCAGAAAATTCCAGACGAGCTATTTAATAAGATGATTGCTGCTCGAAACTATCAAAGTGCAATCGATTTTATGAGGCAACTTAGTTTTGGAAAAATTGATCTTGAAATCCATCAGAATTACGATTCTCATAAAGAGAAGCAATTAGAAATGCTTGATGAAGAGATTTTGCATAATTATAGGATTTCATTTGAAGAAAAAACCCCCAGTAAGCTAAGAGACTTTTCACATATATTCTCTTCAAGTACTGGCTATGCAGCAGGCTATTATTCGTATAAATGGGCAGAAGTTCTTGATGCAGATGCATTCACTCGGTTTTTGAAAGAAGGAATACTTAATAGGGAAACTGGAATGGATTTCAGGAAGAAAATACTCGCAAAAGGTAATACCATCCCTGTTGAAGAACAATATAGGCAATATATGGGAAGAGATCCTGATCTCGCAGCTCTCCTGAAACGCTCAGGAATTAAAGACTAAATCCATGATGATTCACCAATTTTTTCAAATTTTCATTTACTAAGTCCATGACAAACCTAGAAAAAGAAAGATACCCAAGTGTTAATATTTATTCAAAGAATAAATACAGTGATGAGAGAAAAACTAAACTTGAAACAAAATTGGATATTATTGATAAATTGCTATTATCAGTGAAAATACACTCAGTCGGAGAAGGAAGGACTAGATCACCATTGTATATATTAAAAAGATCACAGAAACTGGGCGAAAACAAGGCAAAAGTGTACAAATCAGTGTTACTTGATGCTGTTACACATGAAGAAATCTGCAATTTTCTAAATCCTATACTTAATTGATACTGATGATTAATGAAACAATTTTCCATTACATAAGCTGATGTTAAATCTAAGCCTTTTTTGTTGTTGTGTATTAGAGTGTTAAGGTTTTCTTGAAAAATGCAATTGTTAAAAGTTAAATACTTAACACCAGTTCTTTCAAATTCATTTGTTATTAGGAATATTCCTGAGTCAGAAGGGCTCGTATTCCTGATAAAAGAACAGTAGAGGAAATAATGATCATTGTTATCAACCGTAATATGAATATAAATACATATTGAATGAGAAGGAACATTATCAGCAATTGTACTAAATGATGAAGCTAAAGGATTGGGACTATCAAATGACAAAGCTGCATAATTATAGGCATAATTTTTGGAACTGTTTGAATTGATAAATCTCTGATTTCCTTTAAGAAGATAGAGAGAATGATATCTGTAATTTGAAGAAGTATCTGAACATTGAGATATTGACACAAAACAGAGAGAGTTGTTCATGTTTGGCCCTGATGCAGAATACATAAACTGCCCAGAGCTTCTTTCATTGAATGATGTGTGGCATTTATAAGCGCATGTTTTGGTAACAACAATAGACCCACTGTTCTGCGAAGAAAAATAAACTCCACCACCACTACAATTGCAGAAAACACAGTTTTCAATTAAAAGAATGATTTTTTCTAATGACATAAAATGAACTGCTCCTTGAATAAGCATCGGAGACCCTGAACCATAGTTATTGTGATAATCAACAAACTTGCACAAACTAACTTCATATGTCAAAGCTTCGAACTCCTTCTGTTTAAAATTCATTTTACTGATCTTAGTCAATGGTTCATATCCAAATGAATCATAGAATGTTGAGCGAACAAAATATCCTAGAATCAACATAAACATTAGTAACAAATTTCTTCTGACAGACAATAGAAATCTCGATTACAAAATTGTGACAGAATTTCAATTTTTTTTATTAGTTTGACGGAAATTGGAAGAATATTTAATGAGCGCCATGAATATCTGAACTAGAATGCGTATCTAGTTCAGATTTTCATGAAGCACATTAAATATTCTTCCAAATTTCATCATCTTCGCAAGAATTTCGTGAATTATCTATCATCATTTCCCAGTCAATATGTTCTTCATTTTCCCCCTCTTTTTGTTCTTCATTTTCCCCCTCATTTTGTTCATCATGTTTAGATGGTTTAACAATATCCCATAACCTATACATGGTTTTTTGCGATCTTGAATGATTATTCTTTTCGTGAAACTCTTGAATAGATGGTTCCAAATCTTTTGGCCAATCATTTCTGCGGAGTAAATTGAAGTGAAGGTCCTTAATCCTGTTTTTTATTGTACCTTCGCTGACCCCTTTTTCTTCAGCAAGTATTTTAGTAGATATAAGGTAGCGATCTTTAATTTTTATTATACCTTTTCCACTATCACCATCAAACAATTCAATCGAAAGCGTTCTCTTATTCATATAAAAAATGCTTTTATTTGTACAGTTAAGAAATATCCATATTCTGATAAATAATAATTGCCTAGTTGAAAAAGGTGACATACTGATCATCGTTATATGTAAAGTGAAGATTGTCTCAAACATCATTTGACAGAAATGTGACAATAATTTAATGTGTTTTTTCCTCTTTTTTTGGTTTTCGAAAAGCTATAATTGTTTGAATATGAACGAAAGGATTGATAATCCTGCCAATTCCATATTTTATGTTTCAGATTGCTTTTTTCAGAGATCATTTAAAGATTGGTCTGTTCCCAGGGGTGGAATGATTTTTATATCTGGAAATGGGTATCATTTGACTATAGTTAGTTCTGCATTTTATATGTGCCAGTGTGTGGGATGGGGAGGTGCTATATGGTTCAACTCTTCAATTGGAGGTGAATGCGTTTTTAATAAGATTTGTGCATATGAGTGTTATGCATGGTACAATTTGTTTTCAATAGCTATTGTTGGCAATAATATGTATAATAATTGCTCTTTTTTAAGCATATCTGCGTGCGCTCCATCATATCAATACACTAACAACTCCCAATCATTTTCAATGCAGTATGGGAAACAGTTCATTGAGTCGCTGAATTCTTCAAAAAACTATGGGAATACTTGTACAAGCCTGTTGCTATGCCATGGGGAGTTTTGTAGGGCTAGATTTTCAAATTTCGTTTCAAATTATGCCAGTTATTCAATATGCATATATTTTTATTATCAATTCATATCAAATGAGTGTTCTTATATGAATTTTTATTCCAACTACCAATCAATGATCAATTATGGACAGATTTTTGCCTATAATAGTAGCTTTAGTTTTGTTCACACGCATTTCTCAGGAAATAATCAGAAGCTGTTCAGCAATCTAAATACTTGCCAGGTTACTCTAATGGAATGTGTGATCAATCATGCATCAACATCATTTAAAGATGGAACAATTTTTACTAGTATATGTCAAATACAAACAAATCTCATACCAGCTTCATACTTTTTCACACATTTTTCTACATTCAAGTGTAACACATATCCCCAACCTACAGCCGCCTTAACACCAAGATTAACCCCAGCACCATCATATGATCCCACAAAATACTTTCCAATCACCCAGTACAATAATATCCTAATGTTGGTCTTTCTATTAGATGAATTCTAATAAATGTAAATATTTTTATGTCCCTATTTTACGAAAAGTGGAACACTAGACCATTTTCATGACCGAAAAAACAAATGAAAAATTAGCACCTAAAGCGGAAATTGCTCAATTATCGATTTCATTATCGCAAAATCCATTGAGTGATACAGCTGAAAAGCTCACGAGTCTCCTCCAGTATTGTAAAGATCATACTCATAGAAAGGTACAAAAAATAGCCATTTTATCCACGGCTCAAGTTTTTTTGAACATTTTGCCATCATATTCAGTGAGCAAACACTCATCAAATGATAACCCATCATCGGATGTTCGTCAAAGAAGAAACTTCGAGTCAATTCTTCTTGACTATTGCAGAAGGTTCGTTCAAATAACCGAAAAGATCTCTTTTGGGAGCAATAACCATATATCAGTAAGAACTGCAGCAGCAAAAGCTTTATCTGGGTTGTTTTCTTCAAAACCATATTTTAATACTGGAGAGCATTTATCTGCTGTGGTAATTAGGCTAGCATGTATTTCTGTTGAGAAAATTAGACAAGTTGCTTGCACATCAATAGCAGAAATATTTGATCGAGATCCCACAAGTTCTCTTACACTGAAATTAATTACCAACCTTTCTACAACACAAACGAATAAGATTTCTACAGATTTGCTCAAGACACTTCTTAGTATCAAGTTTAAACCAAAAAACCCCAAAAAGGATGCCGAAAAAGAAAAGAAAGCCAAAATCAATGATAAAGAACTTGAGAAAGAGTTGAGGGAAGTTGATATTATTGATGACAAATCTGAGCAAGAAAGGAACCAAATCGCAGTTCTTGAACACCTCTTTGCTACAGTATTCCGCTTTTTGAAAGAGACAAAATCAGAGTTGCATTTTATTGATGCAATGGCAATTGTTAGGAAATATGTCAAGTACATTAACATTGATTATGTTGCACCCATCATATCTGCTCTAAAGCAGAGTAGGTTTTCTTTAAGAGCGGCCATTGCTGCCACTCAAACTGCATTAGATCTATGTTCAACTGCCGAGTTTACAGTTGATCTCAGAGAGTTTTACCGCGAGGTTTATTCAAGATCCTATGAAGCCCTTGAAGACAGAGATGCATTAATGGAACTATTGTCATTGTTTGAGATAGTTTCGAGGTTAATTGATACAAACAGAACCAGCTCTTTTGCAAAACGCCTTGTTGTTATGGCTCTACATGCACCAGCAGACATTGCAGCCACAATATTAATGTACATTAGGAGACAGCTATCTGATAATCCAGCAATGACATCAACCGTAGATTTCGATTTTGAGGCAGAAGGAGAGTTTCAACTTTCTTTAGATGATCCCGATTTTTGTAATGGAGCTGCTGCAAAGTATTGGGAATTAGCTGAATTATGCCATCATCCTAATCTTCATCTCAAAAATATTGCACTTGAACTATCACAGTGTGTTGATGTAGATGCAGTCAGAGAATCAGATATCAGAGCAGCCAAAGAAAAAAGAGATTGGAACCCAAGAAAAACATATGAAATGATGGATGACAGCGTTCGTGTGTTCGATACCAATATATTGACTATTAACAAAGTCAAAGTCCAGAAATCAACACAGGTTTATGATTTACCTTAATAAAGAGAATAAAGTTACTTTAATGGATACGTTAAAAAATAGGAATAACCCAAATCAGATCACAAGAGAATCTGATAGTCCTCCTCGAAAAAATGATGAAAAAACGAATGGTAATGATAACTATCATATTGATAATGATGAGCAGATTACGATAATTGATAATGTTGAGATTCAAAAAGAGAATGATGACGAAATTCTTCTAACAAGTATAAAATCGACTGTAAATGATCTTGGTTTTACGTTGCCTCCGTTGGAAGATACCAAAGAAGCTTTATATTCAGATGAAGAATTAGAGGAAGCTATTAAAGAATTTGTGAAATCTAACAATAAGCCACCAAAAAACATGATTGAACCGTTAATGGTTCATATTCAGAAAGAATTGATACTATCTATTTTTAATGAAGACTATGATCGGGCAGAAATGCTAAAAAAGGCGAAAAACAGTCTCACATCAATTTTGCGTTCTGAGAATACCGAAAATCCAAAGAATGCATTGATGTCATCGATCAAAGATCGAATTAAGGAAGCCAAAGATAGGATTGAAAGAGCTAACGTCGAGTGGAAGGAAAGAATGGGTGAATTTGATGAACAAATCAAGAAGAAGCACACTGAATTGCTTGTAAATCATGAGGAGGAAAGAAAACTGCTCGAATCAAGGGTCATGTCCAAAGAGTTTATGATTGAGTTTAATAAGCCATCAACAACTCTTCTTCAAATGAGAAAACTGCAACATCAGCACGCTGTAGCGAGAGATTTTGTCGGAGCTAAGGAAATGAAGAAGAAGGCCGACGATCTTGAAAAATCAGAGTCAAAGGATGCTCAAGACCGCGCAATGAGGAAAGCAACAGTTTTATTCGCTAATCTCCAAGAAAAACAAAGGAACGAAGTTAGTTGCTCTCAAGCAAACTGGAAGCGAAAGAGAATCGAACTGGAACAAAAGAGAGATTTGGAATTGAACTCTTTGAAAACCCAATTGAAATTACTTGAAAGAAAAGAGAAAGAAACTTCACAATCTACTTTTCATTCAAAATCGAGCTTGATGCCGAACCCATCAAACACCCAGTCATTCGCAGCCTTAACCAAACCAACAACTCCAAGAACTAGGAAAAATTTCGCAAAATACAGAATGGAGCCCCACCATAATAATATACAAATACAGACTATAGACATTAACAGAATCCCACTTTCACCCCACAGAAAGAAGAACGATATGTAAAAGTGAAACATTCACATTTGCCGACCAATCATATTGAAAAATTGAGAGCGTAAACCCAGAAATTTGTGTTCAGAGTGGTCACATCACTTTATCAATGGTAGTTAAGATTGCTATCAATGGTTTCGGCCGTATTGGACGCCTTGTTTTCCGTGCTATCCGCAAGCTTTACCCAACAGAGTGCCAAGTTGTTGCTATTCACGATCTTTGTGACGTTAAGACCAACGTTTATCTTCTTCGTTATGACTCTGCTCACCGCCAATTCCCAGAACAAATTGTTGCTGATGAAGCCAACAAGACATTCACTGTTGGTGAAGGCGAAACCGCTTGGGTTGTTAAGTCACTCGATGGCCGCCTTAGCCCATCCCAACTCCCATGGAAGGAGCTTGGCGTTGATGTCGTTCTTGAATCAACTGGTATCTTCCGTGCAAAGGCTCAACTTAAGGAAGATGGCACAATTGCTAAGGATGGTTATGATGGCCACATCTATGCTGGTGCTAAGAAGGTTCTCCTTTCCGTCCCAGCTGCTGACGAAATCGAATGCACCCTCGTTTTAGGTGTAAACGATGAAGACCTCAAGCCAGAAACCAAGTGCATCTCCAACGCTTCCTGCACTACTAACTGCCTTGGTCCAGTTGCTAAGACTCTCCAAGAAAACTTCGGCATTGTTTCAGGTTTCATGACAACCGTTCACTCATACACAAACGATCAGGTTGTTGCTGATACCATGCACTCCGACCTCCGCCGTGCTCGTGCTGCTGCCATGAACATCATCCCAACATCCACTGGTGCTGCTAGCGCTCTTCCAAAGGTTGTTCACTCCCTCAAGCCAAAGTGCCTCCACGGTTTCGCTCTCCGTGTTCCAACAATCACAGGCTCCCTTGTTGATCTTACCGTTAACGTTGAGAAGGTTGTTACAGTTCAAGATATTAACGCTGCTCTCAAGGCTGCCACTGAAGCTGGCCCACTCAAGGGAATCATGAAGTTCACAATGGATCCAATCGTTTCCACCGATATCATTGGCGATTGCTACTCCTCAATTGTTGATGGTCTTTCCACAATGACACTTCCAAACCCAGCTGGATTCGGAACACTCATTAAGGTCCTCTCCTGGTACGATAACGAATGGATGTACTCCTGCCGCTGTGCTGATATCTTCTTCCGCCTTGGAAAGTACCTTTAAATAAAGATACCTTGACATAATTCGTTTTATGAGTAAATATCAGTCATTTGTTGAAGAGAATCAACAACTAATATCTAATCTTCAATTCGAGGAAGAAGAAGAAGTTTTTGTTGAAGTTGAGTATTATGAATATGAAGAGGAAGAAGAAAAGAACCCAATCCCCGAAATTGAATCAGTTTCTGAAAAGGCACCAACCGTTTCGGCACAATCATATAAATCCTACATGAGCCATCATAGCGATTATTTACAAAAACAAAAAGAAAAGTTTTTAAATAAGATCAGACATGAAGATGATTTAATGAGAGCTGAAAAAAGGGAGCTACGTATGATAAAAATGCTCCAAATACGATCAAAAGACTTTTCATTCCCAGAAGATATTACAAGAAGGACCCTTTCAATTCCTCAAAGTCAGAATTATGAATACGAGCCACCCACAGCAACCGTGATGTCGAAATCCACATTTGAAAGACTCATTAAACCTATAAAAAGGAGGCAAGAGAACGTGGAAATCAAAACAATCTCGCAAAACGAGTTCCAGGAGTTTATTGACAGACAGAACCTTTCTAATCATCGAAAAGTTGTTCCACCAAATCAGAAGCCATCCCCAAGAAAACACTCTAAAGAGCACTCCGAGTTTCTCTTTAGATCATCAGTTAAACACGAGCCCAATGTAGTATCAAAAGAGACAAAAAGAATCAAGAAAATGAGACCCGGGTTGATAAACCCAGAGCGAAAAATTCAGCCAAAAATGATCGTTGAATCCAAAAAATTTTGCTCAGAGAAGTCCCTCGAGCTAACAAGAGGAAAACCATCACTAATGGACAGATCAAAGATAGACTACATCGATATTTTGATGAAATACGAGACTCCGAAAATTTTATAGCGGTTTTGTCCTGGCCCCTTAGATGTCCTTAAATCAAGATAATACAGTTGTTAAAGTGCCATGCTGCTTGTGTGGTGTTGCAATAGAGCCTAATCCAAGTAATATGTGTATTGATTGTCTTAGATCGAATGTGAATTTTACCGAAGAAATTCCGAATACTTCATCAATTGTTTATTGTAAGCACTGTGGAAGATATCAAACCGGACCCACTGCATGGTTACATGCGGAATTAGAAAGTCCCGAGCTTCTTCAGATTTGTTTGAAAAGAATAACTGGATTGAAAACAATGAAAATCGTTGATGCTCAGTTCCTTTACACCGAACAGCATTCACGCCGAATTAGAGTTTCATTAACGTTACAGAAAGAAGCAATGAACAATACCGTTTTAAGGCAAACTTTGATTGTCACATATGTTGTCAATCTTATGCAATGCCCACAATGTGTTGAAGCTGCAACACCTAGAGACCACTGGGTGGCTAATGTGCAACTTCGTCAAGCTGTTGAACACAAGCGTTCTCTGTTTTGGCTTGAGCAAAAGATTCTTGCTCAAAGAGCTCATATCAGTGCATGTTCAATAGAGAGGAAAGATGATGGTGTAGATTTTCATTTTCCTGAGAAGGGTTCTGCTATAAGGTTTATTAATTTTTTGAAAACTCATATACCAACAAAGGTGGATGAATCTCACAAACTTGTGGGAGAAGATGTACAGAATGCTGTCCAAGATATGAGGTTTTCTTACTCAGTAAGATGCCCACCTCTTTCTAGGCAAGATCTTGTTATCCTTCCAAAGCACCTTGTTCAAGGATCTGGTAACCAAAGTAGGGTTGCTGTTGTGCACAAAGTTTCCAGGATAATTCGAATGGTTGACCCAATGACTGGCATTGGAATTGATGTTGATGGGCCAAAGTATTGGAACAAAGAGTTTCTCCCCATTCTTAACCACAAATCCTTAAAGAGATTTATTGTGCTTACAATTGAACCATTCGGGCCTAAAACAGGTCGTTTCCAAATTGCAGATGTCGAAATTACTGATGAAGAAACTTATAGCGATAGATTAATGGTAAGAACCCATCTTGGTGAAATGTTGCGCGAGGGAGAACCATGCTTGGGCTATGATCTTAGAACAACAATAATTCCCGACGAAGCTATGAAGAAGCTGAAAGAAGTATCTGTTTCAGATGTTATTATTGTTGGTAGAACTCAAGATCATAAGAAGAAGAAGGGTGTAAGACCATGGCAACTTAAACAACTTGCACCACATAAATCTAGCGATGCTGAAGAATTTGAAGAGTTCATGAACGATCTTGAAGATGATCCTGAGCTTCGACAAGATGTTACAATATATCAGAATCCTGATGCTAAAACGAAAGCAGACCAACTTAGAGAAACCACAATTGCAGTATCCGAAATGGTGGTAGAGGATATTGGAAGCAAATACTCATTTACACCAAACTAAAATATAAAGTTTAATTCATAGTTAGTAGTAATTCATTAAGTCTTTGTATCTCTTTCATGAGACCTTGTTCCTTTATTTCAAGTTTCCGGATTTTTTCACCAGCTCTCTGCTGTTCTTTCATTCTGTTAGTGTTAATAGTGTTAATCTCTTTTGATACTAAATCTTGCATCCTTTTCATTTGTTCTATCCCAAGTTCAATATCGTCTTTTTCTCTTCTCCAAAATTCTGCTTTTCTCTTCCCCAACATATCGATAATCGATTCTTGAAGCAGTAAATTTTCGTATTTCGATTCGTTACAGAAGTTATCTAAATCAACATCAATCAAAACAGGATCTTCAATCTGATCTTTATGAAAAGTAGCATCTCCCATCTCCTCTTTAACAAGAGAATCAACTAAATCACGAATTGCCTCGTTTTGAATCTCCTGATCTATGTATGGATGACAACTCTCTCCGAAGAAAGACATGAAAAATATGGTTTTTACTGATGTGTCTTTTTGTTCATTCTATACCTGGCGAACCTCAGTTCGACCAGTCTCTGAAGGGCGCTACATTTTTCGGATTCTGTTAAGACGTGAGGCAGAGATCCAATGAGAATCTCGAATTTTTTGGCCAGTGTGTCCGCTGTTTTATATATAAGATGTGTCTGGTGATTATAAAGCTTTGCATTTTGCCAAATTAGGCGAACATCATCTATAAAATCATCTGGCGTCTTATACTCGTGATTATCCAGTTTCTCTTGAACCTTATAAAAACACATAGGTTTCATTACAATGTTGAAATAATCAGGAGCTCCATCGGCTTCGGGATCCACTGGTTTGAAGAAAAAATATGAGTTTTCGGAGCTCATTAATTGCTGAATGATTTCTCTGCACGCTCTGTAGAATGGCTCCTGTTTCAAAACGCTCATTGTATAAAAGTGACTCTCAGCCAAAAATGGATTCAAGTAACTACAAAGTATCACCGAATCCTCGTACAATAGAAGCACTTAATAGCACAAAAGCCAAAGATTTTTCTAATGTATTTGATACATATGATATGGACTATATTGAAAACCTTGTTAGAGAATTACACACGGAAGATCCGTTGAGCATTCAGATTTGCGTTGAAAATATTAATAGTTTGTACATAAGAATTCCACATATTTTTTTTCTAAATGCTGGCCTTATCCAAGGGCTCGTTCATGCTATCAAAATAATCGAATCCCCAAGATCAAAAACTGTTGTATTCAACCTGCTTGCTTCAATTTCAAGTTTGGATCTAGGCAATGATTATGGTCTATGTGATGAAAGCTTTTTAGGAGTTGCATATGAATCACTCAGGAAATTTATTCCCGAAAGATCCGAATCTTTGATTCTCCTTTTCAACAATTTGTTGGCTGAAGAGAGTTTAAGGTATCCATTAACAAGAGCAATGTTCCAAACAAAATTCCATGAAATTATAATGGATCTAATCAATGATTTGGAAATGCGGCTTCATGAAGATGACTCATCATTTAATAAAAAGACCAAAAAAGATGCCAGAAAATTGCAAATAGAAGTACAAAAATTGATATATCGCTATATGGAATCGATTGAAAGAGAAAATTATTATGAAATGCTTTTCATATTAGATTACAGCCTTGTTTGTCTTGAATCCCAATTTGAAAAAGTTCGATTTGGAGCAACAGAAATCTTCTTGATAGCATTTCAAGAGAGTATTATTCTTGATATGTATATGGAAAAAGGGTTTTATGAAATCTTGATGAAAACAATTAGAATGTCGGGGTCTGAATCAATCCACTCAGTGTTTAACTGTTTAACATATATATATAATCACAAGCCAGATACGGTTGTAATTGACAAATCCTTATTAAATATATGCATTCATCATGCTTCATCTTCAAGTCCAGTAGATATTGAGTCTGTGTTCGATTTCCTTATTACCATAACTCCAGATTATGCTGATTTCATCATGAGTGAGGGTATTCTCGATACCTTTATGGCAGACATGTTTTATGAACAATTTTTTGCTAAGAAAAAGATTATCATGTTTTCGATGCGTTTTTTTGAATATGCATTAAATACAGAAGGTTTATGTGGACAGATTGTTCGTATTTATGATTGTTTAGTTGAGATATTCCCAACATTAAATAATGAAGAAATTATTGATATATTAGATTGCATTAACATTCAAATTAACAAAAACATTAACTATATTCATGCATTAAGCAATTCGAATCAAATGAGAGATATTATTCATGATTTGGCGAATCATGAGAATCATAAGATTTCAATCATAGCTATTAATATTATAAAATATATCACTGAGTTTTTTGATTCATCAACTCTCTAAGACTCATCAAAAGAGGGTATATTGAAGAACTACCATCAGAAAGGATTTCGATTTTTTCAATCAACCCAGCAGCAATAAATTTTTCCCTGATTTCAAAATCAAGTCCTCTTTTGTCCCATGATTCAATGATTAAAATTATATTTGAAAGAACAAGACTGACCATTTCCATATCAATGGATTCTAACATCTCAATAATGTCATTATATAATGTTGGAATTCTAGAGCAAATGATTTCATCAAAGTCTTCACAAGCCAAAAAGTTTGCAAAAGCTTTACAAATAGATTTTCTCACGTTATATGTCGAAGTTGCTAACCATGAATGTAATGTCATAATAATATCAGTAGATATTATCTCAAAACTTATATTTCTTATGTCGTTATATGCAATGTTCCCAATGATTTCTGATGTTAATAAAATTGTATTTATATCTTGGAATTCCATTTCTGATTGAATCATATGAATCAGTCCTTTTTTATTCATTTCCTTTAAAGTATAAGGTTCAAGAGCCAAGTCTTGTACAATCATTAATGATTTCTCACGAACGAATGAATTTGAAGAGTTGCATTTCTGAAACAAGTCACTAACAGCTTCCATTTTCGCAATTCTTTGCCCCTTGCAACTATATAATCTAGATGTTGCAATTCCATTTAATGAAATACATAATATTTCATCGATTTCTGAAGACAATAATCCAAAATGGATAAGATTATCGAATATCTCATTAATACACTTATATTCTCTTGATAATGGAAACTTCACTACTTTAGACAAAAACCTGATAGAATGACATAGCAAAAATATCCTTTCATCATCAATGCCTTGAGAGAAATATGGTAATTGGGCTAAAGCAGCTTCAGCTCGTGAAGGAATACTTATTGTAGCAAAATAGCTCATTAAATCAAGTATAAAACTTACTATTCCCTGCTTAATAAATATCTCAATGGTATTATCTGAGATCATATATTCCAGAATTTCAATTTGCATACATGCACAAGTTATTGGTTGTACCATTTTCAAAGATGTCATAATGCAATCATGAATTTCGTTATCATAAAACATATCTACAATGTTTTCATTATTCAAAATTATATAATTAAGCAAATGAATAGATTCTGTTGTCACATTATCATAATGGTCAACAAGGAAAAGTCTAAGTTTATCCAAAAATATACTGTTAACCATACTTAAAATCCTTTTATCATTGCTATGAACATTTTTGCTCAATTCAATTATAGATAATCCAATTGTCTCAATATCATCATTCTCAGGGTCAAATAGAATTCCTAGCAAATCTTCATTAAGTGGGATTAATTCTTCTTCACAAATAGATTCAACGCTATCTTCATCTACATCTCTCTCGATCTTTGTTATTGAGGAAGACTTGTAAGAGTTAAAATTCATCTAAAAAAATATTAAAACATCATTTAAAGCCTCAGCTCATTAAACGTATGGTTATTAAGGCCCCAGTCGGGATAATCTGCGAATGTGCTAAGTTTTCTTGAGTGCCCAAAACAACAGTATTCGTTCATTACATCAACATGATTTGGGATTCCTGGTCTAAATACATTTTTTCTTGGATGATATTGGTGTAATATGATTTGATCGAGAATTTTTCTTGCATAACCTGGAATGAATCTCATCATTTTAGAGTTGAAAACAGCATCAACATGAGGATTAGCAGGATATTCAGGAAAGCCACCAGATGAATCCCATAATTCTTTAGAAAGCAATAGAAAGTCTCCTGATGCGCATAAAGATGAATGTGTGTCAAATGCTTCTTTTGAATCAATAATAGCAAACGATTTAGAATCGTATCCACATCTTTTATTTATCTTGAGTTTTCCCAAATCCCATGGATTATTAAGTGCTCTAGCTATTTCATTTACAGTATGATTAGAGTATTCTTCCAAATCCCATCTTACAGCTCTATATAACACACCGGGATTAAATACCTTTTGAGAAACAATCTCAAAAAACTCTGTTGATAATATACTATCTGGATTCGTAGTTAATATAAATCTACCTTTTGATCTCCTGATTCCAATATTCTTTGCAATATATTCAAGAAATGAAATCGTCGAATTCAGTTTTTCAATAATATGCTTATGAGTATCAACTGGCACTGATATGAATCTTACCCTTTTTTTAAGATTATTTTGGATCGTGAATATCTGACTAAGAGGAGTTGTTCCAAAAGGGGTGGCATAATCAACAAAAACAATTTCAAAAGATGCAAGAGGAACTTTTTGGAATGCATTTGCGATAGAATCCAAAAAATTTTGTGCACGAACTTCAAATCCTCTGGAAAAATTATCATGTCTCCCGGTAATAACAATAGATAGATAAGGAGATGAATCAAATAGATTCTGGAATGACGAGAAAGCATCTCTGACCATTTCAGAAGCGGGTTTATCATTTCCAATAATTGCATAGTTTTCAGACAAAGGCAAAGACTCATAGTCATTTAAAGAGTCTTGTATTGACAAATTGCAATTTTTCCCGGCAACTATCCTGAGAGAATCTTGTATTGACATGTTATTATGACCAACAACAGAAAATCTTCCTTTCTTTTTTTCTTTCAACTGTTTCCTAATAAACTTGGAAATCAAGTCAGAGGTAATACTATGCAAACGTTCACTAGGCCTAATATGAATTTTGGAAGAATGGACCATCTGACACTCCCTAGCTACTCTCATTAATGGGTTTTCAAGATCATTTTGCTCAATAGAGTCAATAATTAGTGGATACTCAACAATACATCCACCATTTTGAAGTGCAAAGCCTACTAAATCAGAATAGGGAATGTTATGGTGTGAAAATACATAAGAAATGCTTCTATTATGCAAATATGAAAAAATGTTCTTAAAATATGCTGCATTTTTGTCAAACTGATAATCAAGTGATGAAACATCTGCATGATTTAGAAGGGCTGGACCATGGACAATCAATGCCCCCGAAATAATGAATGGATCAAGTAATTTAAAAGCATCCAGAGATGAAAAATCGATGTCATTGACCCCTTTGATGGCAACAAACGACACGTTCTTTCTTTCAAACTTCCTAATTATTGCAGAGCCCACAGATGTTTGGGATCCAACAACGAGTATAACAGGCTTTTTTTCTGAAATTAATGTTGGATTATATCCTACAAGCCTAACTAGCTCTATTTGGTATTCAGTCCTATTAATGCATGAGTTATTATCTTCTAAAATGTTTGAATATTTAAAATACTTGTTGAATTTTGATAAATATGGAGATGGAATTGCTATTTCTAACCAATGATTAAAGTTTGCATATTGTTTTAAAATTGGGGTCGACGATAACAGAATGAAATTAATCGCAATCATGAATATACATATACCAATGAAAAGAACAGTAATTAGGTTCCGTTTTTTCCTTTGAACAATTCTCAGCCTTCGAAAAAATGCATTCATAAAATTCTATCGATTTATTAACACTATACAGGTGGGGTTATCTTAGGATATAGTCTTAAGACCTTTTTGGAGCCGAATCCGTCATCTTCAACAAAAATAGTTGAGTCTCTAATCGTATCTTTTGATTGAAGCCCAATCATGGAGATACTATCACCACCTTTCGAAAACCCAAGTAATTCTGGAATATGGATTTGAGTACTCATGACCATGTATGGTTTTGCAGCCGCATTCCTTAAATCTACTGCAGCAATTGATGAATTATGATATCCGAAGAACAAAAAGTTATCATTACCTGCTGTTGATGTTACTGATAATCCATTGCTTGATAATTTTTGTATCGAGTCCTTTGATCTGATATCCCATATCCTCATTGATGAATCATCAGATACTGAAACAAATCTCCCATTTCCCAAAGGCGTTATAGAACTAATTATATTACAGTGGCCAAAAAATGAGCGAACTTCTTTCCCCACAGAAGGATCCACCATCATTGGAGAGAATCTCCCCTTTTCACAAACAAGAAGATTCAAATTGATTTCTTCAAGACAATTAATACCTTCAATATTAAGATCAATTGTACTAATGTTCTTATTTTCTGACATTATGAAAACATTTCGATTTGATGAGTAGCCAATGGCGCATAGCTTTTGATATAAACACATACAACACTTACCTGGAAAATCATTTATAATGCATGAATAGTCTTCGATCCCTGTCCTTAATTGAAGCCTAACCACCCCATTACGAGTTTTTATTACAGAATAGTCATCTGTTGCTTTAAGCATCTCAATTTTTTGATTCGATCTTAGGGTGATACTATGTTTAGAATGATCTAAAAGTTTATAAACAGATATACAGCTACTATTATCACCAATACTAGAATGTGCTAATACAGAATATGACTCGGAAAAACAACATGCATTAAAAATAGGGAGCTTAGCTTCTTGAAAGATTCGAGTTTGAAATATATTCTTAGAAGGTGTTTCAGGAGTAGTATTTGAGTTACTTTGATCATCAAGAATCGTACTAAAAGAAATATTTCGGGCTAGATCGAATGATGTAAATGAGTTGTTTAGCAAGTCACCAAAAGATGCTTCATTAGGAATATCAGAAATTACCGGAATGGACACATATTCAGATTTCTCGTATATTTTATCAAAAAAACAACACCCTTCTTTTGAAATGATGGATTTGCACGCTGTCTCGAATGATGATGCATTTTGTTTTAAACTTTGATCATTTTCTTTGGAATTCAATATTAACTTTGAAAAATATGAAGCTTTTTGATAATCATTCATATCATCGATATTTCTTTCACTTCTAGGTTTATCATTTCCAGAGTTATCATTAGGAAAGACCTTTTGTTTTGGTAACGGGGCGATAATTGGAGGCAAAACAACTTTATTTTCATGAGATATTTGCACAGGAGCTTTTTGAACAGTATTTTTTTGACTGACTGGTGGAACAATCACCGAATTCTGAGAAACAACAGGATTATCTGTCATGTAGTTGTGCTTATTATTATTAAACCACAATCTAACAGCTCTATGAGACCAATGAGGATTATATTGTTTTAAATACGAAGATATGTTCTTTGCAATAATATTTCGGTTTTGAGATCTTTCTGGTAAAGAAAAATATTTTCGAAGACCACACACTAGAATTGCTTGTTCGTTTTGATTGGCGTAATATCTAGCTGGATTCATAGAGTTATCATCATTTCCATTTATACTCATGTAAAACTATGTAACCAACACAAAATGCTCCTTTTAGAGATAGAGATCAAACACATAATGGCTCATGATATCTGATTGATCCATTATTGGAAAATAATTTTTTTTAAATTTTGAAAATTATGATTCTTTTCCATATTTAGACCATATATTCCGTCATTAAACATATTGAATATGTAGGAATCAGATGTTTTGGTTGGAATGGATAAAAATGGGGAAAAAATTGGATTTTTTAATGTCAAAAATTAATGGGAAAAAAGAATAAAAAACCAGCAAATCTCTATTTAAGAAGCAATATGACGAACATTTATTTTAATGGGAAAGAATATAATATAGAAGAATCAAAATTATCGAAAAAAATCAAGGATATGGAAAAAAGAGAAATCCAATGTGTCTATTGTGATGCTGTTTTTCATGAATTTTATCAAATTATTAAAAAAGAGTCGGGTTATTCTTCGGATCCACGTGTATTACATCTTCTTTATACTTGGGGGTATTTAAAGGAGTTTTATGAATTCCTTCCCAATTTATCCGATTCGCAGAATGAGATTTTATTTAGTTTTATTTTATGTTGCCCCAATTTGTACGAAGAAAGGAAAATTGAGTGTTCTTTTGGTTTGAGATTAGAAATACAACAAACTATTCTAGAGAAAACCATTTTAGAATCAAAACTCCAACAAGTTATTCAAGAAAAATCCATTTTAGAATCAAACCTACAACAAGTTATTCAAGAAAAATCCATTTTAGAATCAGACAAAAAACAAGTTATTCAACAAAAAACAACTGTAGAAACAAAACTCCAACAAATTAATCGAGAAAAGTCCATTTTAGAATCAAACCTACAACAAGTTAATCGAGAAAAATCCATTTTAGAATCAGACAAAAAACAAGTTATTCAACAAAAAACAACAGTAGAAACAAAACTCCAACAAATTAATCGAGAAAAATCCATTTTAGAATCAAACCTACAACAGGCTAATCGAGAAAAACACATCTTAGAATCAGGAAAAAATAAGGTTATTCAAGAGAAAACCAATTTAGAATCAAACCTAAAACAAGTTATTGATGAAAAATCCGGTTTGGAAAAAGATTTGATTCTTGCTAAATGCGAAATAGATGCAATTCAATCACAAAATGAGCAACTTAACAGGCAAATTGATCGTGTTCGTGGAGAAAACATTCAGAAGGATCAAGAACTGCAGAAATCCAAGGAAGAAATATCGAATATTATGCAAGAATATAATGATTTTAAGAATCAAATTGAGAAAAAAGGTGTTCTTAATCCATATGAAGAAGTTCGAAGTCATTTGAATGCAAATAGTCGTCAAAGCAAGCTTTTTGAATATATTGATAAGATTTCCGACATTAATGAGAAAGATAGTAATATATTCAAAAAG